>ERZ1048068.19-NODE-19-length-144817-cov-15.052044_pt1 | contig 144817 bp, 125 predicted proteins | sample MGYA00383098_ERZ1048068 | MGnify/ENA primary metagenome ERZ1048068 (study PRJEB29581, sample SAMEA5548368) | metagenome | biome: marine; feature: coastal; material: water | depth 1 m | study: Short-term variability in the microbial, nano- and picoplankton...
ATGAGCGAAACAACTCTGAATAAGAATAAGACTGTTTCTGAAATAATATAAAAAAGTGGCTAACAATGTATATAAAAAATAGGCGAAATAGTGATAAATTCAATGGTTCTGGATCATATCCAACTTTGTGATTAACCGAAAGTTTTCTGCTTCAAAAGCACCTACTTTCCATATACTTAACGTTAAACGAAACTTTCCAAAAAAAAAACGAAAATTTAAAATTTTCGCTTTTTATATTTATAACATTCTGCTACTTTATTTGTTCTCTAAAGCATTCCAGCCTTGTGCTTTTAGTTCAATTTCTTGTTCTGCTCTTGTTACTAAGTTTAAACCTTGGTTTTCCGCAGTTATATGACCAATAATAGTAAAATTTGGGTTTCCTTTAATTTTATCAAAATCGGCAATTGGCACTGTAAATAAAAGTTCGTAATCTTCACCTCCACTTAAAGCCACCATTGTAGAATCTAACTCAAATTCTTCACAAGCAGAAATTACTTGAGGATCTAAAGGCAATTTATCTTCATATACTTTACAACCTACTTTACTTTGTGTACAAATATGAAAAAGTTCTGATGAAAGTCCATCAGAAATATCAATCATAGAAGTTGGTTTAACCTCTAATTCTTTCAATAAACCTGCAATATCTTTACGTGCCTCTGGTTTTAATTGGCGCTCTATTAAATACGTATAATTATCTAAATCTGGTTGATTATTTGGATCAACCTTAAAAACTTGTTTCTCTCTTTCTAAGACTTGTAACCCTAAATAAGCGGCACCTAAATCTCCAGAAACCACAATTAAATCCGTTTCTTTTGCAGTATTTCTGTATATCGCTTGGTCTTTGTCTACTTTACCAATTGCAGTAACAGAAATTAAAATTCCTTTGGTAGATGAAGTTGTATCTCCGCCAACTAAGTCTACTTTATAAGTATCACACGCTAACTGAATTCCGGCATATAATTCTTCAATTGCTTCTAGAGGAAATCTATTGGAAACAGCAATAGAAACAGTAACTTGTTCTGCAACACCATTCATTGCATACACATCAGATAAATTTACCATTACAGCTTTGTATCCTAAATGCTTTAGTGGCATATAACTTAAATCGAAATGCACACCTTCTATCAACAAATCTGTTGTTACCAACGTTTGTTTTTCTGAAGCATCTAAAACTGCAGCATCATCACCAACTGCTTTAGTTGTTGATGAATTGTATATCTTAAAATATTGTGTAATATGATTGATTAAACCAAACTCTCCTAGTTCAGCCAACGATGTTTTTTGTGTGTTTTTGTCTTCTAACATCTTGCAAAGATAAGTACATTCTAAAAAAGGAAAGAACTACTTTAACATCTATATTTTTTAGTTTATACTTTAAAATGGTATTTTTAAATTTTAATTTTTTCTTTTAATGAACTATTTTATTGCCATCTTACTTTTCGTTTCTCTAAATGTATGCAAAACAACGGCCCAAGAAATTCTTGAAATTTCTGAGGCAGAAGCAAAATCTGCGGCATCAAAAATTCATTTTAGAGCAAATCCAAATACATCAAATTACGATATTACGTATCATAAATTAGAGTTTACTGTAGATCCTGCAATAGCAGATATTGCCGGGAAAGTAACTACGACTTTTACTGCTTTAGACAATATGAACTCTGTTACTTTTGATTTGGATGATCAGCTAACAGTTACTAACGTTACTCAAAACGGAAATTCGTTATCCTTTAACCAAAACTCAAATGATGAATTAGTGATTACCCTTCAAAACACTTTAAGTATAGGAAGTGCAACATCTGTTTTTATCGAATATAATGGAACTCCTATAAGTAAAGGCTTTGATTCTTTTGAAACTTCAGTTCACGGTAATGATTCAACACCTGTTCTTTGGACACTTTCTGAACCATATGGTGCCCTAGATTGGTGGCCCTGTAAACAAGATTTAAATGATAAAATTGATGAAATTGACGTCCACATATCTGCTCCAGAAATATACACAGCTGTTTCTAATGGCTTAGAGCAGAGTACGACTGTAAATGCAGGCATTAAAACCACACATTACAAACATCAATATCCAATTCCTGCATATTTAATTGCTTTTGCAGTTACCAATTATGAAACTTATTCTCATACTGTTTCTAATAACGGAAACCCATTTCCTATTGTAAATTATGTTTACCCTGAAAGTTTAACGAGTGCGCAAAATAGTACAGAAGTTACCGTTGATATTATGAATCACTTTATCAGTTTATTTGGTAATTATCCATTTGAAAATGAAAAATATGGACATGCTCAATTTGGTTGGGGAGGAGGAATGGAACACACCACCATTTCTTTTATGGGCAACTTTAGTAGAGGTTTAATTGCACATGAATTGGCGCATCAATGGTTTGGCAATAAAGTAACTTGTGGAAGTTGGAAAGATATTTGGTTAAATGAAGGTTTTGCAACCTATTTATCTGGCTTAACGATAGAACATTTAGATGGAGAATCTTCCTTTAAAAGTTGGAGAAACTCTACGATAAATTCAATAACTTCATCAACAAATGGTGCAGTTTACCTAACGGATGCAGACACGACAAGTGTAAGCCGGATTTTTAGTGGAAGATTGTCTTACAGAAAAGGAGCTATGGTTTTACATATGTTGCGTAATAAATTAGGAGATACTAACTTTTTTAGTGGAGTGAAAAACTACATAACTGACCCTAACCTTGTTTATAATTATGCTAAAACTCCAGATTTAATAACACATTTAGAAACAGCTAGTGGCTTAGAATTAGATGAGTTTTTTAACGATTGGGTTTACAATCAAGGGTATCCAACTTATAATTTAGAATGGCATCAACCAACAAATAATACAATTAGTTTACAATTAAATCAAACCCAAAGTCATAGTTCTGTTTCATTTTTTGAGGCCAATGTTCCTATTCGTTTAAATGGAACAAATGGAGAAATTTTAGACATTGATTTAAATAATAAAATTAATTTTGAAACATTTACAGAAAATGTAAATTTTACAGTGAGTTCTATTGAATTTGACCCAGATTATCATCTTATTTCGAGGAATAATAATGTAACACTAAACATAAAAAACGATAATTTTATAGCAGAAAATATTTCTTTATTTCCAAATCCAATAAACAATATTTTAACTGTTCAAACATCCAAAAACATCGAAATAAATAATATTATAATTTCCAATACTCTGGGGAAGAAAATCATTGAAACTAAGAATAAACAAATAGACGCTCGTCAACTTAGTAAAGGCATTTACTTTATTACAATTTTTACTGATTATGGGGACCTTCACAAAAAAATTATTAAAAATTAACTTTATAAATAAGTTTTTCTATTTTTACCCACATAAATAAATAATTCTTTGATTTCCATAACTACATCAAAAAACAAAAAAATCTATTTTGCTTCAGACCAACATTTTGGTGCTCCAACACCAGAAGCTAGTTTTCCTCGTGAAAAAAAATTTGTTGCCTGGTTAGATGAAGTAAAGAAAGATGCAGAAGTGATTTTTTTATTAGGTGATCTATTCGATTTTTGGTTCGAATATAAAACCGTTGTTCCAAAAGGTTTTGTGAGAGTACTTGGGAAATTAGCAGAAATCAAAGATTCTGGAATTCCTATTTATTTTTTTGTTGGAAATCATGATTTATGGATGGATAATTATTTTGAGAAGGAACTCAATATTCCTGTTTATCATGAGCCAAAAGAGTTTCTAATCAACAATAAAAAATTTCTTATCGGTCATGGTGATGGTTTAGGACCTGGCGATTTTGGCTACAAAAGAATGAAAAAAGTTTTTACTTTTCCTTTGTTTAAATGGATGTTTAGATGGCTTCACCCAGATTTAGGAGTACGTTTAGGCCATTATATGTCTGTAAAAAACAAACTAATTTCTGGTGATGAGGATGCTAAATATTTAGGAGATGATAATGAGTGGTTAGTTCAATATTGTAAAGAAAAACTAACAAAAAAACACTACGATTATTTTGTATTTGGACACAGACACCTTCCTTTAGAAATAAAACTTCAAGAAAACAGTATGTATATTAATCTTGGCGATTGGATACAATATTTTACCTATGGTGAATTTGATGAATCTCAATTCAAACTGTTAAATCTCAACGATAATTCCCTTTAAAATAAGCTAAAACTTGCGAAATCTTTAACCAACTTTTAACAAATATCAATATGTTAAAATTGTAGTTTTGTTTTTCGTAAAATAACACCTAACACAATATTACAATGGATGTAGATGTAAGAGCAATTAATGAGAAAATAGAAAGAGAAAGTGCCTTTATAGATATTCTTACTTTAGAAATGAATAAAGTAATTGTTGGCCAAAAACAAATGATAGAATCTTTGTTAATTGGGTTGATTGGAAATGGGCATATTTTGTTAGAAGGAGTTCCAGGATTAGCAAAAACACTAGCTATTAATACACTATCTAAAGCAATAAATGCAAGTTTTAGTAGAGTACAGTTTACACCAGATTTATTACCTGCAGATGTTGTTGGTACCATGGTTTATAACATGAAGGAAAATGACTTTATGATTAAAAAAGGTCCAATTTTTGCAAACTTTGTTTTAGCCGATGAAATTAACAGAGCACCAGCAAAAGTACAATCTGCTCTATTAGAAGCAATGCAGGAGCGTCAAATTACCATTGGGGACAGCACTTTTAAGTTAGAAGAACCTTTCTTAGTAATGGCAACTCAAAATCCGGTAGAACAGGAAGGAACTTATCCTTTACCAGAAGCGCAAGTAGATCGATTTATGTTAAAGGTTATTATCGATTACCCAAAATTACAAGACGAACAAATTATTATGCGTCAGAATTTATCTGGCGGATTTTCTAAAGTAAATCCTGTAGTTTCTGTAGAAGAAATTTTAAGAGCGAGAGAAGTGGCTAATGAAGTCTATATGGATGAAAAAATTGAGAAATATATTCTCGATATTATATTTGCAACCCGTTATCCAGAAAAATATAACTTACCACAATTAAAAGATTTAATAAGTTTTGGTGCTTCGCCCCGTGGAAGTATTAACCTTGCAAAAGCTGCAAAATGTTATGCTTTTATCAAAAGAAGAGGTTACGTAATACCAGAAGATGTTAGAGCGGTTGTTTTTGATATTTTACGTCATAGAATTGGAGTTACCTATGAGGCTGAAGCTGAAAATGTAACTTCTGTAGACATCATCAATTCAATTATAAATGAAATTGAAGTCCCATAAAATGTGTGATTGTGTAAAATTAGACAAAAAAAATACAATTACACTCTCAAACAATAAAACAATTACGCATTGAATACCAAGGAAATACTAAAAAAAGTTCGTAAAATAGAAATTAAGACAAAACGTTTGTCTAATGATATTTTTGGAGGTGAATATCATTCATCATTCAAAGGACGTGGTATGACTTTTTCTGAAGTAAGACAATATCAATATGGAGATGATGTAAGAGCCATTGATTGGAATGTTACCGCTCGTTACAATGAACCTTACATAAAGGTTTTTGAAGAGGAACGTGAATTAACAATGATGCTTTTAGTTGATGTTTCTGGTTCAGAATTATTTGGTACATCAACTCAATTTAAAAAAGATACTGTTACAGAAATTGCTGCAACATTAGCCTTTTCGGCAACTCAGAATAATGATAAAGTTGGTTTAATTTTATTTTCTGATGATATAGAGCTATTTATTCCTCCGAAAAAAGGAAAAGGTCACGTTTTAAGAATCATAAGAGAACTCATCGAATTTAAGCCAAAAAGTAAGAAAACAAATATTGCGGCTGCATTAAAATTTTTATCCAGCGTGATGAAAAAACGAGCAATTGTTTTTATGTTATCTGATTTTATGGATGATAATTATGAAAAAACATTAAAGATTGCTGCAAAAAAACACGATTTAACAGGCATTCGAGTTTATGACAAATATGATGAAGAAATTCCTAATTTAGGAATGGTACCAATGATAGATTCAGAGACTGGCGATGTTCAATTAATAAATACAGCCTCGAAATCTGTAAGAGCAAGCTATAAATTAAATGCTTTACGTTTAGCGGATTATTACATTAACATGTTTAAAAGAGGCGGTGCAGGTAGTGTTACTTCAAGAGTAGATGAAAACTACGTGAAAAAATTATTAGGTTACTTTAAACACAAAGAGAGATAGTAACTCCGTTACTTTTAAAAATGAAAAAACAAATACTCTACATACTATTATTAGTTTCAACTTTAAGTTTTGCACAAAAACCTATGGTTAAAGCTGAAATTGATACCACAAATATTAGAATTGGTGAACAATTTAAGTTAAAAATATCTGTTGATGAAACTCAGAATGTTATTATTCCTAAATTAAAGCTAAAAGGACTAGAGTTAATAGATTCAACAAAAACAGATACCGTAAAAAACAGTCTAATTAGAAAGTATATTTTAACAGGTTTTGATAGTGGTGCTTTTTACATTCCACAACAACAAATATTTGTAAAAAATCAAGCTTTTTTAACAGATTCGTTATTAATTAATATAGCTACGATAGCTGTTGACACCACAAAAATCAAAAAATTCCCTATTAAATATATTAAAAGTGAACCTTATGTTTTTGATGATTTTAGAATTTACATTTATATCATTTTAGCTGCTTTAGCTATAATTGGATTTTGGATTTATTGGTTTGTTATTCGAAAAAGAAAAGAAGAAATAGAAGAAGACACTTATAGGGCCTTACCACCTTATGAAGAGGCTATTTTTAAACTAAATGAGTTAGATGAAAAGCTATTGTGGCAAAATAATAAAGTGAAAGAATATTATAGTGAATTAACTGAAATTGTGCGTGGCTACATTGAGCGAGAATTAAAAGTTCCTGCATTAGAAAAAACGACTGATGAAGTTTTAGATATGCTAAAAGAGTTTAAAAACGAAGAAACAATTCTGACCTCCGAAGACACTATTACAAAGTTAAGAGATTTGTTACGTGAAGCAGATTTGGTCAAGTTTGCAAAATCTAAACCGTTAGCTCTAGAAATAGAAGAAGACAGAAAAGATGCTCAAGATATTGTGAGTAATTTAAAACCTAAACCAATTATTGAAGAAGATGATGAATTGGAATAATTTTGAATTTAATAACCTTGGATTTTTGTGGCTACTCATAATAATTCCACTAGTTGCAGTTTGGTACTTTATGATGCGTAAAAAAGAGGCTGCAAACTTAACAATACCCAGTTTAAAAGGTTTTAAACCAGATTCGATTTTATCAAAGTTAAAACCTATTTTATATCTCTTACGAATTGTAGCATTAATAGCAATAATCATTGCATTGGCAAGACCTAGAAATGTCTCTGTAAGTAGAAAAATAAAATCAAATAAAGGAATAGATATTGTTATGGCTATTGATGTTTCTGCAAGTATGTTAGCAAGAGATTTAAAGCCCAACAGATTAGAGGCATTAAAAAAAGTTGCTATAGATTTTGTTGACAGAAGACCAAATGACAGAATAGGAATTGTTGTTTACGCAGGAGAAAGTTTTACACAAACACCCATAACGAGTGATAAAGGAATTGTTAAACGTACGATATCTGAATTAAAATGGGGACAATTAGAGGGGGGAACTGCCATAGGAATGGGATTAGGTTCTTCAGTAAACAGATTAAAAGAAAGTACCGCAAAAAGTAAAGTAATTATTTTATTAACTGATGGGGTGAATAATTCAGGAAATATAGATCCCAGAACTGCTACTGAATTAGCAAAAGAATTAGGTATAAAAACCTACACAATAGGAATTGGAACAAATGGAATGGCTGATTTTCCTTACAGCAGAGATCCGAGAACTGGCAAGTTACAGTTTAGAAAACAACAGGTTGAAATAGATGAAGATTTATTGAAAGAAATTGCATCAGAGACGGAAGGAAAATACTTTAGAGCAACAGATAATACATCATTAAAAAAGATTTATGATGAAATTGACAAACTTGAAAAAACTAAAATAGAAGAATTCAAATATTACAATTATCAAGAAAAATATAGGTTTTTTGTTTTCTTGGGGTTGAGCTTTTTATTATTAGAATTTATTTTAAGAAACACATTATTTAAGAGTTTTATATAAACATGTACAAAATAGAAGAACCAATTTACTTTTCCCTACTTATAATCATTCCAGTAATGATTGTTTTCTTTTTGTTGGTTTTGTGGTGGAAAAAAAGAACACAACGTAAGTTTTCAGATTTAAACTTACTAAAAAAATTAGCTCCTAATTCTTCAACCTTTAAATCGGTCCTAAAACTGGTGATATTACTTTTAGGAATCACTTTTTTCATTATTTCTTTAGTAAATCCCAAAATGGGAACTAAACTGAAAACAGTGAAAAGAGAAGGGGTAGATATCGTATTTGCTCTAGATGTTTCGAAAAGTATGTTAGCAGAAGATATTGCGCCAAACCGATTAGAAAAAGCGAAACAGATTATATCAAAAACCGTTGATAAACTAGGGTCAGATAGAGTAGGAATTATTATTTATGCAGGTAATTCATATCCTCTTTTACCAATAACAACAGATCACGCAGCAGCAAAAATGTTTTTGCAAAATGCAAACCCAGATATGGTTTCTAGCCAAGGAACAGATATTAATGGAGCTTTAGAGTTAGCAAAAACGTACTATAATAATGATGAACAAACCAATCGTTTTTTAATTATAATATCTGATGGTGAAGATCACCAAGAGGAAACAAAACAAGTAGCTCAAAATTTAACAAATGAAGGTGTAAAAATTTATACAATTGGTGTTGGTTTAGAGGCTGGTAGTCCAATACCTATGCGCCTAAACGGCTCGATGATTGGATATAAAAAAGATAGAAAAGGAGAAACAGTAATAACCAAACGAATCCCGAAAGTTTTAGAGGGTATTGCTAATATTGCTGATGGGAAATACATAGATGGAAATGTTACGGAAAAACCCGTAAAACTCCTTGCAGAAATTATAGCAAGTGCAGAAAAAAGTGAATTTGAAACAAAACAATTCTCTGATTATAAAGACCAATTTCAGTGGTTTTTAGCCATTGGATTATTCTTTATAATCGTTGATATATTTTTATTTGAAAAGAAAACAAAATGGTTGACAAAGGTCGATTTGTTTAACGAAGAAAAAGTAAAGAAGTAACATGAAGAAAATACATTACATTCTTATATTAATCTTGATGCTATTTTCATCCAAAGAAATTTTAGCACAAAAAGATTCTATTGCTTTGCAAAGGAAAGCAAGAAAGTTATTGCGACAAGGAAATGAATTGTACAATAAAAAACAGTACACGGATGCTTCAGTTGCTTATCAGAAATCTTTAGGACAAAATACCAAATACGACAAAGCAGCATATAATCTAGGAAATGCTTTATATCAAAACAAAAACTATAAAGAAGCTGTTCCCCAATATGAATTAACAGCACAAACTGCAAAAGATAAATTTACGAAAGCCGAAGCTTATCATAACATTGGAAACGCTATGATGGAGCAAAAACAATATCAACCAGCTGTTGATGCTTTTAAAAATTCTTTAAGAAATAATCCTAATGACGATGAAACTCGCTATAACTTGGCAGTTGCTCAAAAATTATTAGACAAACAAAAACAGGATAATAAAGATAATAAGGACGATAAAAATAACAAAGATAAAGACGACAAGAAAAAAGACAAAAATAAAGATAAAAAAGACGGAGACGATAAGGACAAGGAAAAGAAGAACGACAAAGACAATAAGGATAAAGACGATAAGAAAAAAGATAAAGAGAATGAACCTAAAAAGGATGAGAATAAAAACAAATCAAAACCTCAGCCTCAGCAGGGAAAAATGACTCCTCAACAAATTAAACAACTTTTAGAAAGTTTAAATAATGAAGAGAAAAAAACCCAAAAGAAAATGAATGCTCAAAAAGCAAAAGGTAAAAAAATAAAACAAGAAAAAGATTGGTAGATTAGCAATATCTCAGAAAACGAAGATGAAGTTGAAATTTTACATAACAACATTTATAAGTTTACTTGCACTTGTAACGGCTGCTCAAGACGCAACTTTAATAGCAAAAGTGAGTAAAAATAAATTGGGAATAAACCAACGTTTAAAAATAGAGTTCTCAATAAACAAACAAGGCAGCGATCAATTTACTCCTCCTAAATTTACAAATTTTAAAGTAGTTGGTGGTCCAAGCCAATCAGTTAGTCAATCTTGGGTTAATGGAAAGGTTAGCTTTTCTCAATCTTACACATACATTATTCAACCAAAAAGAAAAGGTGAATTAACTATTGGAACCGCCAGTGTTAAAATTAGTGGAAAAAATATAAAATCCAAACCCATAAAAATTATAGTTTTAGACGCTGTAGACATTCCAAAAAACCCTAACGACCCAAATTATATAGCACAACAAAACATACACTTAGTTGCAGAAATATCAAAAACTAAACCCTATGTGGGCGAAGGTATATATGTAGAGTACAGGTTATATGTTAGTGAAAATGTTAGTGTGTACAATTATGGAGTAACAGAGGCTCCGAAATATAACGGTTTTTGGAATCAAGAAATAAAAATAAAAGGACAATCTCCTGTTAAAATAGGAAAGTATAATGGAGAAGATTATAGATATGTTGTACTTCAAAAGGCGCTATTGATTCCAACAAAAACAGGTAAACTTACTATAGATCCAATGAAAATGGAGGTTGTTATAGGGGTTCCTACAGGAAGATCAGATTTTTTTGGTAACGTGATTACTAGAAATGTTAGAAAAGAATTTGCCTCTGCAAAAAAAATTATCAGACCTAATAATCTTCCTTTAGAAGAGAAACCTGCAAACTTTAACGGTGCAGTGGGTGTTTTTAAATTTAATGTTGCCATTAGTAAAGAAGTTTTAAAGGCAAATGAAAGTTCGCAAATAAAAGTTGCTATTTCTGGAAAAGGAAACCTGAAGTTATTCGAATTGCCAGAAGTTATAACTCCTGATGAACTAGAAAAATATCAACCCGAAAGAAACGAAAGAGTTCGGGTAAATTCAAGTGGAATTTCAGGCTCGGTCTCAGATTTATATACTATTGTTCCTCAATACAAAGGCAAATATAAAATACCCAACGTTTCATTCTCATACTTTAATCCGAAAGAAAAAAAATATCACACAATTGTTACTGATGATTTATTTGTTGACGTTTTAGAGGGAAAAGAATTAAAACCAGTTGTAGATACAAATTCGATAAGAAAGCAAAACGTTACTTCTACGGGTAATAATTTTAGATATATTCAAACTAAAACCAGTTTAGAAGTTATTGATACCAGCGATTTTTTTAAATCGAACTTGTTTTATATTTTATTTTTGCTACCCCTAATCGCTATACCGATTGGCATTGTTATCGCCAAAAATAATCAAAAAAGAAACAATGATTTTGTTGGAAACAAGCAAAGAAAAGCAGAGAGATTAGCAAAAAAATATCTATCTGACGCTAAGAAGCAACTGGGTGAAAAAGAACCTTTCTACGAAGCTTTAGAGCGAGCGTTACACAATTACTTAAAAGCAAAGTTAGGTGTTGAAACTGCAGACATTAGCAAAGAAAAAATTACTGATATTTTAAAGAACAAGTCCATTGAGACAAAAACTATTAATCAATTTATCGAAGTCTTAGAACATTCTGATATGGCTCGTTATTCACAAATAACAACTACAGAAATGGAAGCCGAATTTGAGAGAGCGAAACAAGTTATTGTCCAATTAGATAAACAATTATAAAAATGCCTAAATTGGGATCAGGTAAAATATTTACTCAAAAAATGAAAAAAATATTATTTTTATTATTGATCATAACGAACTTAGTAAACTCGCAAAATTTAGATAGCTTGTTTGTTAATGCCAACGACTTGTACAAAGCGGGAAAGTTCGAAGATGCAATAAAAGAATATGAAATCATAGAATCTAATAAATTAGTATCTGTAGAATTATATTATAATTTAGGAAATTCGTATTACAAACTGAACAAAGTTGGTCCTTCTATTTATTATTATGAAAAAGCGCTTCATTTAGATCCTTCTAATGAAGATGTAAGAAATAATTTAGTGTTTGCAAAACGATTAGCATTAGATAATATTGAAGAGTTACCAAAAACTGTTTTACAAAAACTTAATAAAAATTATTTACAAAGACTATCTTATGATCAATGGGCTATTGTTGTAATTACCTTTTCTATATTTGGTAGTTTATTCTTTTTATTATTCTATTTTGCTGAAACTCCATCTAAAAAACGATTATATTTTGTTACAAGTATTGTGAGTTTCATATTATTATTAGGTTCCTTATTTATAACTTATAATCAATATAATACATCTAGAACAAATAATCCAGCAATCGTCTTTGCTGAAGAAACTGAAATTAGAAATGCACCTACATTAAATTCAGAAGTAGTTTTCAAATTACACGAAGGCACAAAAGTTATTGTTTTGGATGTTGTAGACAATTGGAAAAAAGTTAAAATTAAAGATGGAAAATTAGGATGGATAATTGCCGAAGACATAAAGATGTTGTCTAATTTTTAATTTTTAATTAACAACTATTTCGAAAACCTTTATTATTTTTGCTACAAATAAAAAATAATTGAAAATTAAAATAGCACTTTTTTTTACCCTTATGTTTTCAACCGCCCTAATTACTCCTGCAGTAATTAGTATGTTTGACAACGGAAATGATTTAGCTTTTTTTCTAGATATGAGTGAAGAAGAAGAAAATCAAGGCAAGGAAAGTAATGAAGCTGCAAAAGATTTAGAAATAAAAATTTACCCGACAGAACAATTTGGTACTTTATTACTAAACGGAATTCAAAAGAAGAAAAATGTAAGTTTTCAATCCAAAACATACACTTCACAATATCCAAAAAACACAACTCCACCACCCAAATTTTTGTCGTAACATCAAGTTAATTAAGACAAATTCAATCATTTTTCAAATTTCAAAATCTCTAAATATTTTTATTTAGAGACAAAATATTACATCTATATGTTTAAATATATTAAAAACGATATACCTGCAAGTATCGTCGTGTTTTTCGTAGCATTACCTCTTTGTTTAGGAATTGCTTTAGCTAGTGGCGCACCTCTTTTCTCTGGATTAATTGCAGGAATTATAGGAGGTATTGCTGTAGGTGCCTTATCAGGATCAAAAATAGGAGTCAGTGGTCCAGCAGCAGGTTTAGCTGCAATTGTTTTTACAGCAATACAAACTTTAGGTTATGAAGACTTTCTAGTTGCTGTGGTTTTAGGTGGTATTATTCAATTAATCTTTGGAGCATTAAAAGCAGGAATTATTGGTTATTATTTTCCGTCTTCCGTAATTAAAGGAATGCTTACCGGAATTGGTATTATAATTATACTAAAGCAAATACCTCACTTTTTTGGAATGGACAAGGATCCTCAAGGAGATTTTGCTTTTCTACAGATAGATGGGGAAAACACACTAACGGAACTTTTAAAAGCTATTAATGCATTAATAAGCGGAAACGTGAGTCTTGGAGCAACAATAATTGCATTGATTTCCATAGGTATTTTATTATTGTGGTCTAACATACTTTCTAAAAAAGGTAAAATATTTCAATTGGTTCAAGGTCCTTTGGTAGCTGTTGTTGTCGGAATTGTATTTTATATTTTCACCCAGGGCTCTAATCTAAATATCTCAGTAGAACACCTTGTAGCTGTTCCTGTTCCAGATAATTTTGATAGTTTTTTAGGTCAATTCAGTTTTCCTAACTTTAGTGCAATTACAAACCCTGCAATTTGGATTACCGCCTTTACAATAGCCTTAGTGGCAAGTTTAGAAACACTTTTATGTGTAGAAGCAACAGATAAATTAGATCCTCATAAAAATGTTACACCAACAAACAGAGAATTATTTGCACAAGGAACAGGAAATGTAATTTCTGGATTAATAGGTGGTTTGCCAATAACACAGGTAATTGTTAGAAGTTCTGCGAATATTCAATCCGGAGGGAGAACAAAATTATCAGCAATTATCCATGGCTTTTTCTTACTGATTTCTGTTATTTTAATTCCTACCCTTTTAAATAAGATACCGCTTTCTGTATTAGCAGCAATATTATTTATTGTAGGTTATAAGTTAGCCAAGCCAGCTTTATTTAAAAAAATGTATGATTTAGGCTGGAAACAATTCATTCCTTTTACAATAACAGTGTTAGGAATTGTATTTATAGATTTACTCTATGGAATAGGTTTAGGACTAGCTGTAGGAATTGTTGTAATTCTTATCAAAAGTTTCCAAAACTCTCACTTCTTACATATTGAAGATGTAAGTAACGGAAAGCATATAATAAAAATGACACTAGCAGAAGAGGTTACTTTCTTTAATAAAGGTGCAATTTTAAAAGAATTAGATAGTTTACCGATTGATACATTTTTGGAAATAGATGTAAGAAAAACGAGGTATTTGGATAATGATATTATAGAAATTTTAGAGGATTTTGCTTTTAAAGCAAAAGAAAGAAATATTGATATAAAAATAACTTCTGAGCATGGGGTTATAGAAAATCCAGATAGCTTTATTGAATTCTTTAAACTGAGAAAAAAAACAGCATAAGAGCTGCATAGACAATTGAGAAAATAAAGAGCACTACATTGATAAAATTAATCAAATATTATTGTTTTTAGAAAAAATAATGTTGCTAAACTTTAAGTGCAAAAAGATAAAATAATAGCAACAAATCAAACAATTAAAAAACAATTAATAGGTCAAATTGCTCACTAATTTTAACAATATTAAACAAAATATTATGAAAGCGCATACAAAAGAAACACAAGAAAAGATGACGCCTCAAAAAGCGTTAGACACCTTAAAGGAAGGTAACCAAAGGTTTCAAAATAATATAAAAACAAATAGAAATCTTACAGAACAAGTAAGCGATACCAGTTCTGGTCAATATCCTTTTGCTACAATTTTAAGCTGCATAGACTCTAGAGTATCCTCTGAATTAATTTTCGATCAGGGTATCGGTGATATTTTTAGTGCAAGAGTAGCAGGCAACTTTGTTAACGAAGATATTTTAGGAAGCATGGAATTCGCTTGTAAATTGGCAGGAACCAAAGCAATCGTTGTTTTAGGACATACAGCTTGTGGAGCTATAAAAGGAGCTTGTGATGATGCAAAACTAGGAAACTTAACTGGATTGCTTAACAAATTAAAACCAGCAGTTAATGCCGTTATCGAACCTAAAGATGCTAGCTTAAGAAATTCTAGCAATATGAATTTTGTAAACGAAGTTTCAGACAAAAATGTGCATATGACTATTGATAATATTCGCAACCAAAGTCCTATTTTAAAAGAGATGGAAGATAAGGGCGAAATTACAATTGTAGGCGCTATGTATGATATTACTGATGGATCAGTTACATTTTACTAATTACAATTTCTTGATTCGAAAAAAGCCAGTTCTTTGAAGAATTGGCTTTTTTTTTTAATAAAACTTATTTCCTTAAAAATTTATAAAATACCCTTTTTACGTTCTACAAATAATTTTGTCTTCAAACTCCTGATATAGAAAAATTATAATTTAGCGTTTCGATCGTTTATAATACAAGAGTGAGTCTAGATATTTACTTTTTAAAATATGATATCAAACAGAATAAAAGAAACTAACAATATTTATGTAAGTTTATCTATGATTCTGTGCAGTTTCTCATCACTTTTATTTGTTACAGCTATAACAAGCAGAATTAGAACTTAAATTTCGATATTATCTAATAGCGATTTATCTTGTTTTTCTTCTTTTACAATAGATGGGAAAATTGTTGGAGCTATTTTTTTTACTGAGCTATATAAAATAGATTCCTCTAAAGTTTCCTTTTTAACAAAAGGAATAGTCTCATTCATTTTTCCAAAAAAAATAAAAATAATACTTAAAATTAATCCAATTTTCAAAACTCCGAATACACCTCCTAATATTTTATTTATTATTCCTAAAGAGGCAAAATTCGCAATTTTTGTTAATACTTTTCCAAGCAGCGTTATTGCGACAATAATTACTACAAAAGTTATCGCAAAAGATGCCAAAGAAATGTATTCTTGCTGAAAGGATATGTATTCTTTTAGAAAATTAGATGTAAAGTATGAAAAATGAATAGCTCCATAAACTCCAGCGATCAGTGCAACCAGAGAAGCAACTTCTATAAACAAGCCTTTCATTATACCTCTAACAAGGCCAAAAAGTAATAAAGCAGCTATAATAATATCAAAAACATTCATGAAATTTATTTTCTCAAACCTACATATTTTTTTTTACAATTTAAAAATGTCAGTTGTATCTTTACTTTTTTAAAACAGGTAATATGCCAAAATCAATCAGCCTAAAAGAAAAGTGGGATTTATTAGTCAACAAATTAACAAATCAATTTGCAGATGGTGACGAATTAAATATAGATGGAATTATTTATTTAATTGGTGTACAAGAACTAGGGAAAAGTCATCAAGAATTTAAAAAAGATGAAAAAGTAAACTTAATGCACATTGCAATTTGCAAACTTTTAGAACCTTATGGTTATTATGAATTCGATTATTTTGATGATGATAGTTGGCCACATTACAAAACGCTTACCGAACTACCAAACTTAAAACCAGGAGAACAAACTGTGCTAATGAAAGAAGCTATTATTAATTATTTTGAGGAGTTAAAATACTTTGATTAGTGTTTAATTTCATTGTTCCATTATAATTAAATAAAGCACTCTTAGAAATATTTATGTTTACAAAATCAAAATCTACTGAAATATTTCTTATTTATTATCCAACTATAAAAACCTATTGCCAAGCATTCTTAAAAGAATATCTCAAGGAACTATAATCGAAAATATTTTATACTTAAAACTTATCATTTTGTTTTTTGTTACACTGTACTTTTTTGAATAGAGAAATAGTATTTTTGGTTTACTATTTGAAAAATAGTTATTTACAAATAAACTATAAATAATGAAAACTATACTCGCTTTTATATTCTTCATTTCCTCATTTACCCAAGCACAACATACTATTAATGGTATAATGTTTCCCAGAATAAAAAGCGATTGGGTTACTTTACACAAAATAGAAGGTGCGCGACAATTTTTTGTTAAAAACACTAAAATAAAAATAGATTCTATTAAAGTTGATGGTAAAAAACAATCTTTAGGACGTTTTAATTTTACACTCCCAAAAGACGCAAAAGTAGGCGCTTATAGAATAACTTACAGTCTAAAAGGGAGAGGTTTTATAGATTTTATTTACAATAAAGAAAATATTAATTTTAACTTTCAACCAGCATACCCAAATGAATCTATAACTTTTACATCCTCCGAAGAAAATAAAATTTACAGAACTTATTTAGACCAAAATGCAAAAGCTCAACAATATCTTGATTCTATTCAAGTATTAGCATTACAACAACACAATCTAAATTTAAAAAAGAAGTACAAAACAGCAATTAAGAAAGTAAATCGTATTCAAGAAAAATACTTAAAACTTTCAGAAGGTATGTTTGTGCGGCCTTTTATAGAGGCTTCATTAAGAAATAGCCCTTCAGAAATTATTAGGTCTCCACAAAAGTATATGTCAAATATAATCGATACTTTCTTTAACAATATCGACTTTAACAATAAAACACTTTTGAATTCATTTTTTCTAGTTGATAGAATTACAGAGTATATTTTTTCTATTAATTATTCTGATGATGCTCCAACACAACAAAAATTATACAAAGAATCTGTAGATAAAGTTTTTAGCAAAATTGAAGTAATTCCATTTAAAAAGGATCTGATAGAGTTTTTAATTGGTCAGTTTGAAGCGTCAATAAATTTAGATTTAATAGATTATTTATTCGAAAATCATTACAATAAATTGCCTCTTGAAGTTCAAAATAAAAAATTTAAAGAAGATAAACTAGCTATACTTTCCGCAGAAGTTGGTAGAATTGCTCCGGATTTTTCTTGGGTAGAAAATGATAAAACCTTGGTTCTTTCAAAACTAAAGTCTGCCAAAAATTATTTATTAATTTTTTGGAGTACAGGTTGTTCTCACTGTTTAAACGAAATACCTAAAGTACATAAACTTTTAGAAGGAAATAAGACAGTAAAAGTAATTGGTTTTTCTTTAGAAAAAAATGACCTTTCTTGGAAAAGACTTAAAAATAAATTACCAAATTGGCATCATGTTTTAGGATTAAATAAATGGAAAAACAAAACCGCAAGAACCTATAACATATCATCTACACCTAGTTATTTTGTATTAAATGCGGATAAAAAAATTATTGCAAAGCCAAAACATTTAAAAGATGTAAAACTGTATTTTACTAAAAAATAATAAAAATACTAATAACCCTAAGAGGCTTTTTACAGATACTACGACATTAAATTTCATTATAATCGTTTTTAAAAATGAAGAAAAGCATCTTTTAAATGATTTATTTTAACTGTTTTTTGATGAATAATAGCAATAATATCAAAACGTACTTCTACATCTAAATCTTTATCATTAACGTAATAATCAATGGCAGAGAGTAATAATTTTATTTTCTTAGGATTCACAAAATCTTGAGGATTACCGAAATGATCTGTGCTCCTTGTTTTCACCTCTACCGCGGCTAGAACATTGTTTTTTTTGGCAATAATATCTACCTCTGCTTTTAAATATCGATAATTTTTTTCAAGAATTATATAGCCTTTTTCAATCAGATAGTTGATGGCTATTTTTTCTCCTTTTTTTCCCAATTCAGTATGTTCAGCCATTAACTAAAATATTTAATTACTTTTATTTAAAAATTAATTTCATTTTTAATGAATAACTTATTCCTTTAACTCATTATTTTTTGTTTTTTTTTGTTTTCAGGACATCGGACATCAGATTTAACTTTAGCTCAAAACTAAAAATGAAGTTTTATTGAAACATTTACTATAATAATTAAATTACAAATTAGTCAATAAAAACTAAAGAGGATACTTTATTAAGTATTGACAACTTCACTTTTCTACCCAAAATTAAAGCTCTATTATCTGCGTTATGTCCTGCTGGAAAATCAAATAAAACAGGAATTTTTTCAGGAACAACATCCAAAATAAGTTGTTCAATAGAACTTCCCCATTGTGTAGAATTTTTTTTTATCGAAGAAATATCACCAACAATTAATCCACTTAAATTTTCGAAATAACCTGCCCTTTTCAAACTCTGTAACATTCTATCAATTGAGTATTTATATTCACCAATTTCTTCAATAAAAAGAACTTTCCCATTGGTGTTTAACTGACTTTCAGAACCCAACATAGAAGATAAAATAGCAAGGTTACCTCCTACTAATTGCCCCTCTACAATTCCTTTTTTATTAAATTCTGAGGAAGGAATATTGTAAGAAATCTCCTGTCCAAATAGCGCTTTCTGAAAACTTAAAATTGTTTCGATAATTTCTTTTGGATTCTCCTCTAAACTTGTTGCCATCATTCCATGAACCGTTTCAATGCCTAAATTGTGTATATGATTGTGAAAAGCTGTAATATCAGAATAACCAATAATCCATTTTGGATTTTTCTTAAACTTCTCGTAGTCCAATTTATCCAAGATTCTAACAGAACCGTATCCTCCTCTTGCCGCCCAAATTGCTTTAATATTGGGGTTGTCTAAAGCTGTTTGAAAATCTGTAGTTCTTTGTATATCAGAACCTGCAAAATGATGCCCATCATTAAATAAATTATCACCTAAAACAACACATAACCCCCAACTTTCTATTAAATTTTTGGCTCTCTGTATTGTTGCATGTCGATTTTTTAAAATTCCTGCAGGTGCAACAATTGCAATTGTATCTCCCTTTTGTAAATAAGGTGGTGTAATTAGTTTATTTATTTTTTCTTGCCCATTTATTGATGAAAAAATCATCATTATTATAATCGTAAAAAGTAATCTTATCTTCAAAATAGTATTATTTATTGTTGGTTTTATAACTAAAAAGCAATTTGAACGTAAATGTATCAAATTTCAATCGTTATTAAAACTCCCTTTTTTGTACTTTTGCACTTCAAAAATTAGTCCAAAAAATCAAGAGAAACTCATGAGTGCTCCAAAAAGATATACAATTACAGCAGCTTTGCCTTACACAAATGGTCCAATTCATATAGGACATTTAGCAGGCGTGTACGTTCCTGCAGATATTTATGCGCGTTATTTAAGATTAACAGGTAATGACGTTGCTTACATCTCTGGTTCAGATGAGCATGGAGCTGCCATACCAATGAGAGCGAAAAAGGAAGGGGTTTCTCCTCAAATTATTATCGATAAATATCACGGAATCATCAAAAAATCTTTTGAAGATTTCGGAATTTCTTTTGATAATTATTCAAGAACCTCGTCTCAGATTCATCACGAAACTGCTTCAGAGTTTTTTACAAAAATGTATAATGATGGTGAATTTATTGAGGAAGTTTCAGCACAATTGTATGATCAAGAAGCAAATCAGTTTTTAGCAGATCGTTTTGTTGTAGGAACTTGCCCAAAATGTGGTTTTGAAGAAAGTTATGGTGATCAATGTGAAAACTGTGGAACTTCTCATAACGCGACAGATTTAATAAACCCTAAATCTGCAATTACAGGAAATATACCAACAGTTAAAGAAACAAAGCACTGGTTTTTACCTTTAGATAAACATGAAAGTTTTTTACGTGAGTGGATTTTAGAAGGTAAGAAAAAAGACTGGAAACCAAATGTTTACGGACAAGTAAAAAGTTGGGTAGACGATGGTTTAAGACCAAGAGCTGTAACCAGAGATTTAGATTGGGGAATTCCTGTTCCAGTAAAAGATGGAGAAGGTAAAGTTTTATATGTTTGGTTTGATGCACCTATTGGATATATTTCGTCAACCAAAGAATGGGCTGCAAGAGAAGGAAAAAAATGGGAAGACTATTGGAAAAAGGACGACACTAAAATGGTTCATTTTATAGGGAAAGACAATATTGTCTTTCACTGTATTATTTTTCCTGCAATGTTAAAAGCACATGGCGATTATATTTTACCTGATAATGTACCCGCAAATGAATTCTTAAATTTAGAGGGAAATAAATTATCAACTTCTAAAAACTGGGCAGTTTGGCTACACGAGTATTTAGAAGAATTTCCAAATCAGCAAGATGTTTTGCGTTATGCATTAACTGCAAATGCACCAGAAAGTAAGGACAACGACTTTACTTGGAAAGATTTTCAGGCAAAAAACAACAACGAATTAGTCGCTATTTTTGGTAACTTTATTAATAGAGTTGTTGTTTTAACCAATAAATACTATGACGGAATTGTGCCTACACCAAATGAATTTAAAGAAGTAGACGAAGATGTTTTAGCAGCTGTAAAAGAGTTTCCTAATATTATAGGCAAATCTATTGAAAGATATCGATTTAGAGAAGCTTCTCAAGAATTAATAAACCTTGCAAGACTTGGAAATAAATATTTAGCAGATGAAGAGCCTTGGAAAGTGATAAAACTTGATACAGAACGTGTACAAACAATTATGTACGTTGCTTTGCAAATTTCTGCCGCTTTAGCAGTAGTTTCTGAACCTTTTTTACCCTTTACTTCAGGTAAATTAAAGGGCATCTTAAATGTTGATGACAACTTATCTTGGGAAGATATAACTGCAAAAGATATATTGCTTTCAAAAGCTCATCAAATAAACAAAGGGGAATTGTTGTTCTCTAAAATTGAAGATAAAACAATTGAAGCTCAAGTTGAAAAACTACAAGCGACTAAATTGGTAAACGAACAAGCAAACAAAGTTGTTGAGGCTCAAAAAGAAACAATTGATTTTGAGGATTTCACAAAACTTGATATTAGAATTGGTACTATTTTAGAAGCTGAAAAAGTTGCGAAAACTAAAAAACTTCTAAAACTAAAGGTTGATGTTGGTATTGATACAAGAACTATTGTTTCTGGTATTGCAGAAAGTTTTTCTCCTGAAGAAGTTATTGGTCAGCAAGTTTCTGTTTTAGTAAACTTAGCACCAAGAAAAATTAGAGGGGTAGAGAGCCAAGGAATGATTTTAATGGCCGATACAACTGATGGTAAATTAGCCTTTATAGAACCTACTAAAAAAGTTAAAAACGGGCAACAAGCTAGTTAATGCTTAAGATAGCACACCATCCTATATACAATCATCCGCTGAGGGAAAATCATCGTTTCCCAATGGAAAAATATGATTTACTTCCTCAGCAATTATTGCACGAAGGTACCTGTGAGTCTAACAACTTTTTTCAACCAGAAAAACCGAATAATAAATACTTTTTTACAGTTCATGATATTGATTATTTCTATGATTTATTAAATATTACGCTAAACCAAAAAGCTGCAAGAAAAATTGGATTTCCACTTTCTGAAGTTTTAATTGATCGCGAAATGATTATCGCGGATGGCACCATGAAAGCATCTGATTTTGCATTAAAAAATGGAATTTCAATGAATATTGCTGGGGGTACACACCACGCTTTTTCAAATCGTGCAGAGGCTTTTTGTATGTTAAATGACCAAGCCATAGGAGCAAAATACATACAAAAAAAAGGGGTAGTAAAGAAAATCTTGATTGTGGATTTAGATGTACATCAAGGAAACGGAACTGCCGAAATCTTTCAAAATGACCCATCTGTTTTTACCTTTTCTATGCACGGAAAAAGCAATTATCCTTTTATCAAAGAAAAAAGTGATTTAGATATTGCTCTCGAAAACAATACGGAAGACGCTGAGTATTTATCAATTCTAAAACATATTTTACCAAAACTAATTAACCAAGAAAAGCCTGATTTTATATATTATTTATGCGGTGTAGACGTTTTAGAATCTGACAAACTAGGTAAATTAAATTTAACTATCAAAGGTTGTAAAGAGAGAGATCGGTTCGTTTTACAAACCTGCTTCGATTTAAAAATACCTGTTATGTGCTCAATGGGTGGAGGTTATTCTAAAAATGTAAATACTATTGTAGATGCGCACGCAAATACGTTTAGATTAGCGCAAGAAATTTACTTTTAAGTCATCATAAAACATCGCTCTTTTTCAATATCTTAATAAAAGGTTGGCGATATATTCTTTTACCTAAAGCTAGATTAATTGCATTTGCAACAGCACCTCCTGCTGGTGGTAAACCAGGCTCGCCTAAACCTGTTGGCGACAATTCATTTTCTACAAAATGAACCTCAACTTTAGGTGTTTCTTGCATTCTAATCAATCTGTATGTATCAAAGTTTTTGTGTAACGGTTTTCCGTCTTTAAAAGAAAAGTCAGCATACATTGCATGTCCAATTCCATCTAGAACACCGCCCTCAACTTGGTTTCTTGCTCCTGTTGGGTTTACAACAACTCCACAATCTACAGCAACAATTACCTTTTTAATTACTGGAAAACCATCTTTTAATTCGATCTCTGCAATTTCGGCGACATGTGTATTGTGACTATAATATGCAGAAAAACCTTGATAAACGCCTACTTTGGTTTTTCCCCAATTTGATTTTTCTCTCACTAACTTAATCGTATCCTCCATTCTTTGTCCAGAATATTGTATTCTCTTATCTTTTGTCCCTTTCACATTTTGAAGTAGATCTAAGCGTAATTGAATAGCATCTATATTTAATTCTGATGCCAACTCGTCAAAGAAACTTTGTTCTGCAAAAGCTAAAAAATTAGTATATGGTGCTCTCCACGCCCCTGTTGTAATATTACCTCTGTGATTAGCCGATTCAACTTTATAGTTAGGAATACAACCTGCCGGAAAAAAGTTAGGTAGTAGCCCATACATATTTCCGTTTATAGCAGCTTCCTTTAAATGATATCCTGTCACTTTTCCTTCTTTGATGGATGCTTTTATTCTATATTTTATTGCAGGACGATAGATACCAGTGGTCATATCATCTTCTCTAGAAGAAACAAGTTTAACTGGTTTTTTAATTGCATTTGATATTTCTGCAGCTTCATAAACGAAATCACCATACAATCTTCTTCCAAAGCCACCTCCCATTCTTGTCATTTCTACAGATACTTTATCTAAATTGTAACCTAACATATCTGCCACAATAGAAGCTGTAAGTTTTGGTGTTTGAATAGGACCAACTAAATGTACTTTTTCTGGAGTTACATTTGCATAAAAATTCATTGGTTCCATGCAGTTGTGCGGTAAAAAGGGAGAATGATAGGTTTTCTCAATAATTCTATCTGCCTTTAAAAAAGCCTTTTGAATATCTCCATCCTCTCTCCTCACTTTCTGCTTTTTCCCATCTAAAACTTTTGCCAGAATTTTATCATGATCTTTTGTAGATTCTAATTTGGTATCCGTTACCCAGACAGCCGAAAGTGCTTTTTTACCTTTAAAAGCAGCCCAAGTGTTTGTTGCAACAACAACTACTTTATCGGTTTCTGATAATTTAAATGTCCAATTAATTTTGCCAGATCTTATTTGTCTTCTTGCTTTCTCACCTATCGTTATTACATCAATTACACCTGTTACTTTTTTTGCCTCAGTGTCATCAAAACTTTCTATCCTCTGACCAAAAGCAGGTGGTCTTAAAACGGAAGCATAAAGCATTCCTTGCGATTTATAATCCAATCCAAAAAGTGGTTCTCCAGTAATAATTTTATCAATATCTACATTTACAATTTCTTGACCTATAATTGTAAAATCTTTTATCTTCTTGAGATGCACGTCTTCAGGAATCTCTATTAATGCGGCATCTTTTGCAACCTCTCCATAACCTAATTTGTCCCCATTTGTATTGATAATAATTCCTTTTGAGGCTTTACAAGTACTTGCTGCGACATTCCATTTTACTGCAGCAGCATTTATTAGCATTTGCTTTGCTGTTGCACCCGTCTCTCTTAAAGCATTCCAACCAAAACGTATAGATTGACTTCCACCAGCCATTTGTCTTTTGAAATTATTTGTATCTAATGCTCCCTGCACAACGTTTACTTTATTCCACTCGACATCTAACTCTTCTGCAATAATCATTGGCATTGAAGTTTTTACACCTTGGCCAATTTCTGGGTTTGGAGAAAAAATAGTTACATATCCTTCATCAGAAATCTTAATAAATGCATTAAAATCATTAAAATTTAAATTTTTAATATCCACTGGCATGACTGCCTCTGGTTTACATGCAGTAATGAGATTAAAGCCAATTAACATTCCTCCACTGGCTAAAATAGATGTCTTTAAAAAATTTCTCCTGCTAAAATTATTTTTATTTTGAAGTTTCATTCCTTTAGATAATTCTAAAATTTAAGACATTTTTTCTGCTGCTACTTTCACCGCCTTTTCAATTCTATTATAGGCAGCACATCTACAAATATTACCATTCATAGCTATTCTAATTTCTTCTTCGGAAGGGTTTTTATGCTCCTCTAAAAAAGCTGCAGCTGTCATAATTTGTCCAGCTTGACAATATCCACATTGTGGCACATCAAGTTCTTTCCAAGCCTGCTGAACTGGATGTTTTCCACCAACAGATAATCCTTCAATAGTTGTAATTATTTCATCATTTAAATAAGATACTTGTATCTGACAACTTTTTGTTGCGACTCCATCTATATGTACAGTACAAGCACCACATTGTGCTATTCCACAACCAAATTTTGTTCCCACTAAATTAAATTCATCTCTTAAAACCCATAACAATGGTGTGTCTGCATCTGCAGTAACAGAACGTTGTTTTCCGTTAATATGAAGCGTGTAATTTGGCATAACAATCGGGCTAAAATAATAATGGAAGTTACAAAAATTACTCTCAATTATTTATCTCACTCTAAAATAAAATGAATGCAAGTAGTTTTTTCAAAAAATATCGGTATTTACCATAAAAAAAGCATTGGTTTATGGACCAATGCTTTTCAATAAAGAAAATGTCTAAAACTATTTCCCTCCCAACATCAATACTTCATTGGCAACCACTTCTGTGATATACTTTTTTTCTCCTTCTTTCGTTTCATAACTTCTAGAAGTTAATTTACCCTCAATAGCAACTTCGTTTCCTTTTTCTAAATATCGTTCAATAATTTCTGCAGTCTTGTTCCAAGCAACCACATTATGCCACTGTGTGTCTGTTACTTTTTCTCCACTTGAATTTTTATAACTTTCATTAGTCGCAATAGAAAATTTTGCTAATTTCTTTCCACTATCTAAAGTGATAATTTCTGGGTTGTTTCCTAAATTTCCAATTAACTGTACTTTGTTTCTTAACGTACTCATAAGATAAGGTTTTAAATTATTATTACTTGCCAATTCGTTTTGACTCTGCAAAGTTGCGACATGATTCTAATTTTATTCGGTTACAAATCAATTACTTTCGGTTGTAATTATTTGTAGTCGTTTGTACTTGGTTAATTTTATTTATATTTGATACTATGAAGTATCGTTTAGAAACAGAGAGGTTGATCATAAGAGAAATACGAGACGCTGATTTAGAGGGAATATTTGAACTAGATTCGAGTGCAGAGGTTCATAAATACCTGAGGAATAATCCTATTAAAACTAAAGAGGAAGCAAAAAAAATAATACAATTTATTAGGAGTCAATATAAAGAAAGAGGAATTGGACGTTTCGCTTTAATTGAAAAAAAATCCGGGAATTTTATCGGGTGGTCTGGTTTTAAATTGAATAAAGGTGAAAAAGAAACACTAAATGGTTTTGACAATTTTATAGATATTGGTTATCGATTAATTCCAAAATATTGGGAAAAAGGCTATGGTTTAGAAGCTGCAATTGCTTGTTTAGATTTTGGCTTTCAAACATTAAATTATGATATTATTTATGGAGCAGCAGATGTTAAAAACTTAGGTTCTAATAAAATTTTACAAAAAATAGGACTGCAATTTGCAAATGAATTTAACTATGATAATACAGCAGTAAATTGGTATCAGCTTAAAAAAGAAAACTATGAAAACTAGAAAATGCTTAGAATGTGACGAAGTTGTAAAAGGAAGAGTTGATAAGAAATTTTGCTCTGATTATTGCAGAAATTCGCACAATAATCGAGTTAATAAAGACAGTAAAAACCTTATCAGAAATATTAATAATCGCCTTAGAAAAAATTATAAAATTTTATCAGAATTAAATATTACAGGTAAAACAAAAGTAACCAGAACCAAATTATACGATAAAGGATTCGATTTTCAATTTTTTACATCTATATATAAAACAAAAACTGGAAACACTTATTTCTATATCTATGATGAAGGGTATTTATCGTTAGATAATGAACTATTTTTATTGATTAAAAGAGATTAAAACTAAAAAAACGTCAACTATTCCAAGTATTACCTTTTACACTCAGTGCGGCTTTTAAAACATCTTTTTGACTTAATTGTCCAATTAATTTTCCGTTTTCAACTACAGGAAATCTTCTTCTGCTTGAGCTTATAAATTTAGAAGCAGCATCAAAAATATTCATGTCTTTATCGATTGTATCAACAACCTTTACCATATATTTTCCAACAGTATTATTTACATCAGAAGGCATATTGTAATATTTACTCTCAGAAATATGCTTAATACAGTCTGTTTCAGAAATAATACCAATTAAATCGTTTTTATCATTTACAACGGGTCCTCCGGAAATTTTATTCGTAATTAATTGATTAATTACATGATCTAAAGAATCTTCAACTTTAAAAGTTATCAATTTTTTTGTCATATAATCAGACACTAAAATTTGTGCATCTTCTTTTCCTTGCGATGTATCCCTTTTTCCTTGAAAACTTTTAATAGCCATAATAATTTGGTATTTGATTCAACTAAATGTAATAAAAATTACGTTTTAAACAACTTATAAATTCAGTTTTTTTAACATTTTGTGAATTGATAATAGCTTTTTTCTCTTAAAAAAAACTTTTTAACACGCTGTTCTAAACGCCTATTCAAGGCCGCTATCTAATAGAATGTACTAATTAAAAATCAACTTTTTTAATCACGATAAAGAGATTTAATGAAAATCAAAAATTAGAAATTATAAAATATCATCTTTTATTCAAAGCAAAAAAGCACTCTGACAATTCAGAATGCTTTTTTAAAATATTTTAAGAACCTGTGATTAGTCTATTTCAGAAACTCTGGAGGTATTCACCATTCCGTGGGCTTTTGCAGGCATGGAAGTCAGGTTAATCATAAGGTCTCCCTGCTTTACATATCCTTTTTCTTTTGATATTTTATTGATCTCAACAACTGTTGCATCGGTAGTTAAGTTTGCATCATAATAAAACGCTCTAACACCCCAAAGTAAGTTTAGTTTTCCTAAAATTCTTCTTTCTGATGAAAATACTAAAATTTTAGCTTGTGGTCTCCAAGCAGATATCTGAAAAGCGGTGTAACCACTTAGAGTAAGTGTCGATATTGCTGCTGCATCTATATCGTTTGCCATTAAAGCTGCATGATGACAAACTGATTTTGTAATAAATCTGTTCGTTCTAATATGGGGTGCTTCATGAGGTACTTTAATCATTCTAGAATTCTCAACAGCTTTAATAATTTCTGCCATTTTTTGAATAACTCTCACTGGATGTTTTCCAACAGAAGTTTCACCAGACAGCATTACTGCATCTGCACCATCCATTATTGAGTTCGCAACGTCATTTACTTCTGCTCTGGTTGGAACAGAATTATCAATCATTGTTTCCATCATTTGAGTTGCAATAATTACCGGAATTCTTGCTCTCTTTGCACGCCTAACTAATTTTTTCTGGATTAATGGCACATCTTGCATTGGAATTTCGACTCCTAAATCTCCACGAGCAACCATTAATCCATCACAATAAGGTATTAATGCATCCATATTTGCAACCGCTTCTGGTTTTTCAATTTTTGCAATTACAGGAACTCTATAATCTGAATGCTCGTCAATTAAATCTCTTAACATTCTTAAATCTTCTGGTGTTCTTACAAAAGAAAGTGCAATCCAATCAACTTTTAAACCTAAAGCAAAAATTGCATCTTTTTTATCCTTATCTGTTAAAGCCGGTAAAGAAATCGCTGTATTTGGGAGGTTTACACCTTTTTTAGATTTTAATGGCCCTCCAACAATTGTTTTAACAACAACCTCTTTGTCTTTATCGGTAGAAACTACTTCAAAAAGTAATTTACCATCATCAACCATTATGTTTTCACCAACCTTTACATCTTTGGGAAAACGCTGATATGTCATAAAAGCTCTTTCTTTATCACCCACACACTGTTCTGTTGTAAAAGTAAAAAGATCACCATCATTTAGAACTACATTATCTTCCATAACTCCAACTCGCAGTTTTGGACCTTGTAAATCTGCTAAAATTGCAACATTATAATCGTTTTCTTCATTGATTTCTCTTATGGTTTTAACCGTATTTATAACATTATCATAATCTGCATGCGAAAAGTTAATACGAAACACGTTTACTCCTTCTGTAGCTAGCTGGGTTAAAACTTCTTTACTGTTTGTTGCTGGCCCCAGGGTTGCAACTATTTTAGTTTTTTTGTAATCGTTCATATTTAGAATATTAAAAAGTCTTTAGACTTTAATGTGTTTTTATCAATTGAAAAAGCAGTTATCACATTTTCAATATTTTTAATCTTATTTATTGTTCTTAAAACAAACTCATACTCAACTATTCCAGATATTTTTAAAAAAAAATCTACTTTTTTCTTCTCTGGAATTAAATATGTTTTTGTTTCTGAAGATAATAACAAATCTTTTGAAATACTTATTTTTTCTCTTCTGCAACTATTAGCTATTAAAAACCAATCAAAATCATTTTCACTGTTTTCATAGTTATAAATAGAAAATGATACTTTCGTTTTTTCCCTTACAAATTCTAAATCTTCTTTTGCTTTATAAAACTTAGTACTAAGGTTTTTATTTAATAGGTAGGCTAGTTTATAATCTTCTAATGCTGAATGAATTCCTACTAAAGAATATTCTTCTTCACAAAAATCGTCTACTTCTAAAGCGTACACCGGCATAAATTGGAACTATCAATAGTTTTTCTGGAAAGGCTAAATTACTAATTGTTTGTGAGCTTTAAAGTTAATTTTAACGAAAACGTTATCGTACAATTTAACTTAAGTTAATTTGCTTTTGAAAAACAAAATACACTCTTTTTGAGGCTTGTTCTTCTGCTTTTTTCTTTGAAGTTGATCTTCCTTTAGCTATTAACTGACCATCAATACTAATTTTTACACTAAAGTGTTTAATGGTTTCGTTACCAGAATCCTCATAAGCATCAAACGAATATTTTTTCTTGTGTTTTTGACACCATTCAATAATTAAACCTTTATAGCTAGTTATTTTACCTTCGAGCAACTCAATGTTTACGTGAGGAACAATTACGTTTTCAAAAATAAACTTATGACAAGTATTATATCCTTTGTCTAGAAAAATAGCTCCAATTAATGCTTCAAAAATATTACCATGAATATTAGCGCCTACATTTGCTTGATCTATGTTACTTTTAACAAAACGAATTAAGTTTAAATCTTTCCCTAATTCATTTAAATGGTCTCTACTCACAATTTTAGATCGCATTTGTGTTAAGTAACCTTCATTACCTGTAGGTGCTTTTTTATATAAATATGAGGAAATAACAGAACCTAAAATAGAGTCTCCTAAAAACTCCAATCTTTCATAATTGATAGGATTTCCTTTACTGTCTATCATTTGCACAGATCTATGTGTAAATGCTTTCTTGTAATAATTTATTTTTCTTGGTGAAAAATTAAGAAGCCTTTTTAATTCGTTGTATAACTGCTCATCCTCTTGTTTTCGAGAATTCACTATTTTACGAATAAAATTCATGTTTTTTTATTCTTCTAACTTTCTAAATGCAACACAAGCATTATGCCCTCCAAAACCAAAAGTATTACTCATAGCCACATTAATCTCACGCTTTTGAGCCTTATTTAAAGTTAAGTTTAAATCAGGATTAATATTTTCATCTATGTTAGCATGATTAATTGTTGGTGGAACAATGCTATGTTTCATTGCTAATATTGCAGCAATGGATTCAATAGCTCCTGCAGCTCCCAACAAGTGACCTGTCATAGATTTTGTAGAATTGATATTAATATTTTTAGCATGATCGCCAAAAACATTAGAAATTGCTTTTAATTCGGCAACGTCACCTAAAGGAGTAGAAGTACCATGTGTATTAATATGGTCTACATCTTCTGGTTTAATTCCTGAATTCTCAAGACAATTTTTCATTACAGCAATAACACCGACTCCCTCTGGGTGCGGTGCTGTCATATGATAAGCATCAGAAGACATTCCACCTCCAATTACCTCAGCATATATTTTTGCTCCTCTTGCTTTTGCGTGCTCGTAACTTTCTAAAACCAAAGCACCTGCTCCTTCACCTAACACAAAACCATCACGTTCTGCATCAAAGGGTCTAGAGGCTGTTTCTGGGCTTTCATTTCTCGTAGATAATGCCTTCATGGCATTAAAGCCTCCAACACCAGAAATTACAACTGCAGCTTCTGAACCTCCGGTTACAATTACATCACAAGTTCCTAAACGGATATAATTTAAAGCATCAATCATTGCGTTAGCTGATGATGCACATGCAGAAACCGTAGTATAATTTGGCCCCATGAATCCATTTTTGATAGAAATGTTACCTGGAGCAATATCTGCAATCATTTTTGGGATAAAGAAAGGATTGAATTTTGGTGTGCCATCTCCAGCTCCAAAATCTATAGCTTCGTTTTGAAAAGTCTCCAAACCACCAATTCCTGCTCCCCAAATTACACCAACGCGCAATTTGTTAATTTTTTCTAAGTCTAGATTTGCATCTGCAATTGCCTCATCCGAGGCTACCATTGCGTACTGTGTAAATCTATCCATTTTACGTGCGTCCTTTCTATTAATAAAGTCGTTCACGTTAAAATCTTTTAATTCACATGCAAAACGAGTTTTGAACTTGGCAGCGTCAAAACTTGTGATAGGTGCTGCACCGCTAACTCCGTTAACTAATGCGTTCCAATATTCTTCAATATTATTACCAATAGGCGTTAAAGCGCCAAGTCCAGTGACTACAACTCGTTTTAATTGCATATAAATTTTACTTTTTTGCCTCCTCTATATAACTTACAGCTTGACCTACAGTTCCAATATTTTCTGCTTGATCATCAGGTATTTGGATATCAAATTCTTTTTCGAATTCCATAATTAACTCAACAGTATCCAAAGAATCTGCTCCTAAATCATTTGTGAAGCTAGCTTCTGTTGTTACTTCGTTATCGTCAACGCCTAATTTGTCTACGATAATCGCTTTTACTCTTGATGCAATGTCTGACATAATATTTAATTTTAATTTTTAAATCTCGGCAAAAATACAAATCTTATTAATTATAACTAAATATTTGCCCTAAAAATGATTCTGAAAAGTAAATAAATAATTTATCCTAATCAGTTTGTTAATAATTATTCCTTTTTTTGTAACTTAGAAATTAGATATGAAGCGTATTGTTATTTTTGCATCTGGTTCAGGATCGAACGCAGAGAATATTATTAATTTTTTTAACAAAACTAAAACGGCTAGGGTTACTAAAGTGCTTTGTAACAAAGAAAACGCAAAGGTTTTTGATAGATGCAATAGGTTAAATATCAAGTCATTACACTTTAGTAAAAATGAATTTTCATCAACAGACATTGTCTTAAATAAGTTAAAAGAAGAAGCAGACTACATAATATTAGCTGGTTTTTTATGGAAAGTTCCACAAAGTTATATTGAAGCTTTTCCTAATAAAATTATCAATATTCATCCTGCTTTATTACCAAAATATGGTGGAAAAGGAATGTATGGGATGAACGTTCATAATGCTGTAAAAGAAAATAAAGAGACAGAAACTGGCATCACAATTCATTACGTAAATGCCAATTATGATGAAGGAGCTATCCTTTTTCAAGCTAAAACAACTCTTTTGAGCACAGATTCTCCAGAAGTTATTGCCGAAAAGATTCATTTTTTAGAACAAAAGCACTTCCCAAAGGTTATTGAAGAAGTAATTTTAAGAGATAATGAGTAAAAAAAAGTTTTATGTTGTTTGGAACGGGCATAAAAAAGGGGTTTTTGCTTCTTGGAAAGTCTGTAAAAAACAAATTGACGGTTTTGAAGGCGCACAATACAAATCTTTTACAGATTTAAATGAAGCTGAAATAGCATCAACTAAAAATTATGCAGACTATATTGGTAAAAACACCAAAAAACCAACTTTATCTTCTTCTGAAAAAGCTAGTTACGGTGCACCTAATTTAGAAAGTATTTCTGTTGACGCTGCTTGTTCAGGGAACCCTGGGAGAATGGAATATAGAGGTGTATTGACGCACAACAAACAACAAATTTTTATTAAAGGTCCGTTTAACAAAGGAACGAATAACATTGGTGAGTTTTTAGCTTTGGTTCATGGAATTGCATTATTAAAGAGCAAAAAAAAAGAAGATATTCCTATTTATTCTGACTCTAAAATTGCCATGAATTGGGTAAAACAGAAAAGATGCAAAACCAATATGCATTTTGATGCTTCCAACGGAGATCTATTAAATTTAATAAAAAGAGCAGAAAAATGGCTTAAAGAAAACACCTTCAAAAACCCAATACTTAAGTGGGAGACGAAAGCCTGGGGAGAAATTCCTGCAGATTTTGGGAGGAAATAAATTTATAGGCATTAACAGTTTTCGGTTAACGATATTATTGCAGTATTTATTTTGTCACCTAGAAGTTATAAAAAGTCCTTAATTGTGATAATACTAAATCTAAAAAAATTATCTGATTTAACTATCGTCAAAATGGCAAACCCTGTTTAAAACTAGAAATTACATCCCATACAATACATAATTATTCATGGTGGTAAAAAGGATTTTGTATGTCTCACTACTTAATCGGCTTTCCACCACCAATCTTTAATTGGATTACTTGTAAAAATATGTTCTTTTAAGGCTTTATCCAGCTGTGTTTTCCGAATACTTTTTATCGTTAAAGGACTATAAAGTTCTTTAATTAATTTCTTATGAACATCAAATTCATATTCATCATATCCGTTTTTCTCTATTTGTGAAAAAGAAACGTGTACAAGACATAAAAATATAATAAAGATATAAAGTCTCAATTTTAATAAGCTTTTAAATAGTCAAAGAATATGGAATTATTCTATTGAATATGATAGATCAAAATGTTAATTCTTTTTATTTGGCGATAATTTTATTAACCAGAAATCTAGGTGTTTCGTTATTGAATTTTACAATTTAATTAATTTATCTGAATATTTGAATTTAGATATCAATATTACAATTCAATTTTCCTAAAAGGGAGTTGAATCTAGTAGGTCCACAAGAAACAGATCTTCATTTATTGTTTTTTTCTCTTTTTAAATTGTTTTTTTATTTTTCCAAATCCGGGCTCAATTCCTTGACGCATTTGTTTAATTATTTCTGGTTTTTCTTTATTTAACCATTTAATAATAGCACCTGCATTGGGTGGTGGACAATTTTTCCAATTGATTGAGTCTAGTCCATAATCATGATTTTTAGAATTCCAATTATTATAATGGTCTCTCATTTTGTTTTTAACTTCTTGATACTTTGGATCACTAATCAAATTATTCAATTCGAATGGATCGTTAATAATATCGAATAACTCCTCAGGTTCTTTGGTGTCCTCAAAGAAATGCTCTTGTACCTCAGTCAATTTTCCATTCTCTTTTAAATTTCGCATAATATGAATCGCCGGTCTATGAAACTCGAGATATGCTTGATGCGCATCATGAGATTGGCTTGTAATATTGTTTTTTATATATCGATATTTAGCTGTAGTAATGGCTCTAGATTGCTCTAAAATTTCATCCCATAAATCTCTGGCTGAATAGATATATTCTCTTGGATTTTCATTTTCCGCTATAATAGATCTTGCCGTCATATAATCTGGTAATTCTAAACCAGCTGCTTCTAAAATTGTTGCAGCTACGTCAACAGATGCCACCAAACGTGTATCTTTTTTTCCTCCAGTAATTCCTGCAGGCCAATTTACAATTAGAGGTAAATGTAATCCAGGTTCATACATATATCCTTTTCCTCTGATATTACAACGACCATTATCTCCAATAAAAATAATAAGGGTATTGTCACGCATTCCTTTTTGTTCTAAATCAGCTAATAACAATCCAACTTGATAGTCCATATATTCCACTTGGTCTAAATATTTAGCCCAATCTAAGCGTATTAGGGGTGTGTCTGCATAATGTGGTGGTAAAACAACATCCACTGGATTTACTTTATGAGTTGATTTTGATCTAATTGCATTCCACCAATCTCCTCTATGAGTAACATTCAGCGTTACTTGAGAAAAGAAAGGTTGATCTTCTTCATTAAATCCATTTTTCTTATCAAATAATCCAAATTCATTAATACCATCCCAAGGCCCAACTGCCTTGTGTTTAAAATTAACATCTATTTTCTGTGAGCCTCCTTTCACTATTTTATTTCCAATAATACAAGTGTAACCCGCTTCTCTTAAATAAGACGTAATTGGTTTATATGGCGCAATTAGCGGTACTTTTCTATTTGATCTATGATGTTGCGCATTAATAATGTTTTGATGCACTCCTGTAATCATATTAGATCTACTCGGAGAACAAATAGAATTATTACCATATGCATTCATGTATTGAATACCCGTTGCAGCCAACGAATTTAAAACAGGAGTTTTTACGGCTGGCATTCCATAACATTCCAGGTCAGTACTCATATCCTCAGATAAAATAAATAGAATGTTTGGTTTTAAAGATTCCTTTTTTTGTTGTGCAGAGCTCATTACTGTCATAAATAATAGAGCAAAAACAATAATTTTATAAGTTGCTATTTTCATCATTTTAATAAGGTTGTTCTTTTCTTGGTGCATTTAACCATTGAGTTAGTTCTTTAGATAGTTGTTTGGATATATCGGGGTAAGTATCTAATAAATTCCATCTTTCATATGGATCTTCATCCATGTTATATAACTCCTGAGGTACACCCTCAATTGCTAATAATTTCCACGGTCCTTTTCTGGCTATTTGGTTGGCGGTAGGTTTTAACCTAATATCTGTCACGTTTACATAGTTGCCACTTCTTTTATATTTAGTAGCTATTTCCCAAAACATGGTTTTTCTATCTATTAGTGGTTTTTGTTCAAATAAAATAGGTGTAATATCTAGACCATCCATAGGGGAATTTTTATCCAGGGTTCCTTGAGCTAATTTTAAAAAAGTAGGTAGAAAGTCTATGGTATTAGCTATTTCATTACTAACAGTTCCTTTGGTAATTGTTTCTGGCCACCACACGATCATGGGAACCCTAATACCACCTTCATGAAAATCTGTTTTTCTTCCTTTAAAATGAGCAGGACTTCCTAAATATGCCGGTCCATTATCACTAGTAAAAATTACGATTGTATTTTTATCAATATTTAACTCTTTAAGTTTTGCTAAAACACCTCCAACACCTTTATCTAAATGAGAAACCATGCCTCTATATAATAAATCTTGACCTTTAGCTCGGTCATTGTATTGATCCATAACTCCTTTTTCTGAGTACTCGTATGGTGCATGTGGTGCATCTAACCATAAATTAAGAAAGAATGGTCTCTTTTCTTTTGCACTGTTTTCAATAAACTTGTTAGCCTCTTCAAATTTTATTGTGGTCCAATGTTTATTGTTTGGCGTTAATAAAACATCATCTTTTACCAAATTTTTACCTGCATCTTTATACAATCTTTTTTCCCGCATAGCAGAGCCTCGGTAAATAGGATCTTCAAGCATAGCCAAATAATGATCAAACCCATGTTGTAATGGCCCAGGCATGCTGTTATTTCTATCTAAAACATGCGATTCATTCAATCCCCCTAAGTGCCATTTACCAATATGCATAGAAGTATAACCTTCTTTTTTTAGCACTTTTGGAATGGTTAAAACATCGTTATCTAAAAACATTTCACGATCATTAAAATGTGCAGAAACATTAAACCGTAATGGATATTGACCCGTTAAAATACTAACTCGAGTAGGGGTACAAACAGCAGAACCAGCATAAAATTGAGTAAATTTAAGACCTTCACCTGCCATTTTATCTATATTTGGCGTATTGATTCTTTTACTATCATAGCAACTTAAATCTCCATAACCTAAATCATCTGCTAAAATAAGCACAATATTAGGTTGTGTTAAATGTAATTGTTTTATTTCATTTGAACTGTTTTCACAACTACCACAAACTAATGCAAATAGCAGGTAAAAAACGAAATTAAAACTTAATTTTTGCATATGTTTATTTTAAACTAATAGATTGTTTTTTTAAATACTTTTTCATTGCTTCCGGGGTTTTATAATGTGTTGGTTTATTTTGCATTAATCTTTTTTGAATATGGAACGTTACATCCATCCATTCCTCCTCATCCCATAAAGGATCTATTAATCCATTTTCCCATAATTCTAATGCTTTGTGAAGATTCCTAGAAGTCAGTGTATTCGATTTCGTTAAATCGGAAGTTTCCCCTAAGTCATTTTTTAAGTTGTACAATGTACTTCCATAATCCTGCAGTCGAACAAGTTTATGATCTCCTATTCGAGCAGCAGCTTCATTTAATTTTCTCCAAAATAATTTATCATGAGGATTCCCTGTAACCTCTCCTTTTAAATAAGGTAATAAATTTACAACATCTAGACTCAAACTTTTATCTTTAGAAATACCTGCTGCAGCCAAGGCTGTAGTAAAAATATCTAATGAAGAACTTAAACCATCAAATTTTTGATCCCCTTTTAGTTGTTCTGGCCAATAAATTAAAAAGGGAACTCTATGGCCTCCTTCAAATTTATTACCTTTAAAACCTTTTAACCGTCCATTACTTGAACTATTTGTATGCGCACCTCCATTATCACTCAAAAAGAAAATTAAGGTATTACCCAACTGTTTGGTTTTTTTAAGTTTGTCGACTAATTTTCCAATATTTTCGTCCAATGACCAAGTCATTGCAGCCAATTCTTTTCTGGGATGATCTTTATATTTTTTTAAATGTACTTGCTTTGCTTCCATTGGTGTGTGAACAGCATTGTAAGAAAGATACATAAAATAGGGTTCATTCTGATGTTCTTCGATGTAAGAAACAGATTTATCTCCAAGCACATCGGTCATATATCCATCAAAAATAACCTGTTTACCATTGTACTGTAACATCTTGTTTATTAAAAGAAGCCTACTTATAAAAGTTTCGATATCTATTTTTGTGAATCAGGCCAGGTAACTAGCTTTCCAGTATTTGTATTGGTTGGCATTTGGGCATCAACACTTCTTAAATAATTACCTAATTCCGCTGCTAATGATGTTACTTTTAATTTCTCTGTAGAGGCAAGGTTTGTCATTTCGCTAATATCATTTTTAATATTAAAAAGTTCAAAACGCTCATTAATATGATAATAAATTAATTTCCAATCCCCTTTTCTGATAACACTAGAGGCACCAATTCCAGGTCCATTTTTACCCCAGTTATTTGGAAAATGCCAAAATAAAGCTCTTTCGGAATCATTAATTTTTTTACCTTTTAAAATAGGGATAAAACTTTTTCCATCTACCTGTTGAATAGTTTTATAACTGGAAATTCCTGCAAATTCCAAAATACTAGGGAAGAAATCTTCAATAATAACTTTTCTATCCGTTGAAGAATTCGGTTTTGTTATTCCTGGCCATTTCACCAACATTGGCTCTCTAATACCACCTTCATGAACTGAACCTTTTCCACTTGACAGAGGTTTGTTGTGTGTATGCTTTTTCCCGCCACGTCCATAAGCACTTAAACCTCCATTGTCTGACATAAATAATATAATGGTGTTATCTGCAATTCCTTTTTTATCAAGGTAATCCATAAGGTCTCCTAAACTCTTGTCCATTCCCTCAACCATAGAAGCATATTTAGCTTCTTTAGGATCAAAACCCTTGTCTACGTATTTTTGCTCAAATCTCGAATCGCCCTGTATGGGCGTATGTACGGCATAATGAGCCATGTATAAATAAAAAGGAGCTTCCTTATTTATAGCAACATCCATAGCGAAAATTGCCTCTTTCGTAATCGCTTCTGTTAAAAAAATATCCTGACCATGGTATTTCTCTAACCCAGGAACATTCCAAATAGTTTCTTTTCTTTTAGAATTTTCAAAATTATTAGCTCCATAATAACTTCCGGGAGCACCGGCTGCATGCCCTGCAATATTAATCTCAAAACCAAGGTTTATTGGATCTGCACCGGGGGTTCCGATAGCACCAAAATGGGCTTTCCCTGCATGAATTGTTAAATAACCGTTGTCCTTCAATATTTGTGGTAATGGTGTAATATGTACAGATTGATTAATACCATCAGTTGGTTGCGCGCCATTTAAATTCCATTTGGGTAATTTTAGTCCCTTAGGAGGTTTTACCATATCAGTGTCTCGTCTCAATGTCCAACTTGTTACTCTGTGCCTTGCAGCATTCATCCCAGACATTAAACTAACCCTTGTAGGAGTGCAAACAGGAGTTGCATAAGCTTGAGTAAATTTTACTCCTTGATTTGCTAGACGCTCCATATTTGGTGTTACATATTTTTGATTAAGACTCGTTTTTTTATTCCAAAAAGGAACCGAAGTATCTTGCCATCCCATGTCATCTACCAAAAACAATATAATGTTTGGTTTACTTAACGTTTTATCACTAAGTTTTTTAGAATCATTTTTACATGAGAATACGATTAAAGAAGTAAACAGGATTGATAAAAATTGTCGCATTTTTATGTTAGTTTATATATTTTTTACTTATTTCTATTAGATCTTCTTTTGAGCTTTTTTCAAAAGGAATTAGGAAAAAACGATAAGAATGTTTTTCATAACCCTTAATTTGATATTTCTTTTGAGGTCTTGCATACCAACTGTCATCTCCTCCAACACCTCTTTGCTCTAAATCAATGTTGAGTTGAATTAAATTCTTTTCTTTAATATCAATGGTATGCTTTGATCCGTTTATTTCAGGAATTCCATCAATTCGGTACTCATCGTCAATTTGAACACCTGAACCATAATTAAGTCCATCAGTTGTGTCAAAATCCTCATTTTCCATGTGCAAAGCGCTAATTCCTAGTCCTTTTATAGTATTGTCTGCAACTACCAATAATCCCATATTATTTGCATCTGAAAAAGCCGCCCAACGCACATTTGTTTTATATCCGTTTTCTTGAGGACGTATATAAGGAACGTATTGGTCTTTGACTTTTGAAGTATACAAGTCAACAAATGCAGATGCTTTTCTGTCTTGATAATTTTCCCAAGGTCCTCTTCCAAAATACATCATATTATCATATTTTTTCTGAATTTGCATACGCATTCCTACTCGAGGAGCATCCCCTTTGTAGGATGTTTTGTTCAATTTATTATTTATGGCAACCACACCGTTTCCATAGATAGAATATTCAGATTCAAATGTAGTTTCAACACCTGGCAGTTCGTACACAACATTAAATAAAATAACCCCTAAAGAATCTTTTTTAATTGAAGTGCTTTTAACTTTTGAAAACAAGGAGGCTTTTTTCCATTCAATGTTTTTAAATTGCATTTTATTACCAAAGTCATTGTCCGTTACAGCGCGCCAAAAATTAGGTTTTGGTCCTTTTCCATTCTTTAAAAGTTGCTTTCCTTTATAGATGTAGGAAGTAATCCTACCTTTTGTTGTATCAAATTGAATTGTAAGTATGTCATTATAAAATGCTACAATTTCACCATTTTTTTCAACTTTTAATTCAGAATTTTCCTGAGATAAAATACGTTTAGACGTATTTTTATACGACAACGGAATTTGTTCTCTTGCTACTTCAAATCCTTTTGGTAATAATTGCCAATTGTTCTTCGTAATTGCAGAAAAATGTACAAAATACTCTGTGTTTTTCTTAAATTCAATTCCTTTAAGACTCAATCTCATCAGTTTTCCAGTATTCGGTTCAACAGAGATCGTATCTGTGTTAATCGTTTTTAAAGTCTCACCATCAGCTTTAATCGTAGCAATAATATTAAATTGGTTTAGATTAGTAAAATCATATAGATTCTCAACTAAAACTCTTAATTCATTATTATTACTTACCCCTTTTTCTTTAAAGTTGATAAATTCATGGGCCTTTTTTACTTCGTACAAACCGGGGTGTGGACTTCTATCAGGAAAAACAAGACCGTTGTTTAAAAACGTATTATTCGTTGGCATATTATTACCATAATCTCCTCCATAGGCATAAAATAGTTCTCCATTTTCAGCAGTCTTCCAAATAGACTGATCTACCCAATCCCAAATAAAGCCTCCTTGTAAGTTATCATATTGTTCAATAATATCCCAATAATCTTGAAAATTTCCAGTACTATTTCCCATGGCATGAGCATATTCACTTGGTATATAAGGTCGGTCTGTTTTAGATCTTCCTACTCTCTCAAATTGAGCTGGAGATGGATATTGAGGTACAATGATATCAGTGTTTGAATCCATATCAAAGGTGTTTCCATCAATATTTTTATAAGAACGTTCATACTGAACAGGTCTTTTGCTTTTATCAGCCAATTTAATAGCTTTATAACCTGCGTGAAAATTTACGCCGTTTCCTGCTTCATTTCCCATAGACCAAATAATTACAGAAGGGTGATTTTTGTCTCTTTTTACCATCCTAACCATTCTATCTACGTGAGCTTTCTCCCAGTTTGGCTTTTTTGCAAGTGAATATTTATCATAATACATTGCATGAGATTCAATGTTAGCTTCGTCAATAACATAAATACCATATAAATCACACAATTCATAAAACTTTCGACCTCTTGGATAATGACTTAATCTTACAGCATTAATATTATTTTCTTTCCAAAGTTTGATATCTTTTAGCATCATTTCTTCAGACATAACATGGCCTGTGTCAGGATCTGTCTCTTGCGCATTTACCCCTTTTAAAGTAATGCGTTTTCCATTTAATAATAATAAACCATTTTTTATTTCAATGTTTCTAAATCCAATTTTTGAAGAGGTTACCTCGAGAGTTTTTCCCTTTTTATCTTTAAGTTCTATAACTAACTGATATAAATTAGGATGCTCTGCATTCCATTGTTTTATATTATGAAGAGTCGACTTAAAATTTACAGTTAATTTCTTTGAAGCTGAAATTTTAAACTTTGATATTTCAGTTGAAATAATCTTATTATTTTGATCTAATAACTTATAGGTGATTTCACCTTTTTTATTGGCTTCAAAATGATTATTAAGAGTAATGTCTAAATCAAGTACTCCTTTTTTGTTTGAATCCTCTAAAGACGCAACACTATTAAAGTCTTCAATTCGTAATTTAGGCTGTGCATAAATAAACACACTTCGTTCTATACCACTTATTCTCCAAAAATCCTGACACTCCAAATAAGAGCCATCAGTCCACCTAAATATTTGAAATGCTACTGTATTTTTTCCTGGTTTAGCGAACTTTGTAATATTAAACTCAGAAGGTAATTTACTTCCTTGTGAATAACCTGCATATTCGCCATTAACCCAAACAAAACCACCAGATTTCATTGCACCAATATGTAAGAATATTTCATTGCCAATCCAATCATTTTCAATGGTAAAATTACGACGGTAAGAACCTACAGGATTATAGTTGTTTGGGACCTTTCCTGGGTATTTAGGATATATCCCCTCAACAAATTCCATATCATCGGCTACCGTAGCTTTATAATCAGCAAACTCATATTGATGGTTTACATAAATAGGAATTCCGTAACCTTCAACCTCCCAATTTGAGGGTACTTTTATGTTATCCCAATTTTCAATATTCTCATTTGGGTTTATAAAAGTAGTTGGTCTGTTTTTAGGATTTCTAACCCAATTGAATTTCCAAATACCGTCTAAAGATTTATAAAAATGTGCGTTTTTAATGTTGAATGATAATGCATGTTGCTCCTTGGTGTAAGAAGTAAAAGAGGCATGCGCATCTAATTTGTTTTCACTAATAAATTGTTCGTTCTCAATATAATCTTTGTAATTATTAAAAGGATTAGAATTTTGGGCATGCCCATTTAATATTTTAGTGATAAAAATAATAGTAAAAATTAATACCTGTTTTTTCATTTATATTCTCTTTATTGTATCTTTCCTTTTAGTTGTCTATGAATCCCTTTTATTCATTAAAACATGAAGCAATACCTCTTTTAAGTTTTCAGTTCCATTTTTTATTAAAAATTTCTTGCATTACTGGGTAATTACTATCCGTATCTTCATATAAAATGCGTTGTTTTTTTAACTCTACTTTCATTTCAGAAATAATTTCCTTGTATGTAGGATCATTATATGCATTATAGTTTTCTTTAGGATCTTTAACCATGTCGTAAAACTCCCAAGCAGGTTCTGTTGCTTGATCAGAACAACCTGTCATATCCAATGATTGTCCATAAAAGAAAGCTAATTTGTAGTTTGCATTTCTAATACCAAAATGCCCTGGTCTTTCTGGGTAATGTTGCCAATATCTATAGTATGCGGATTTTCTCCAATTATGTGGAGTTTTACCAATTAAATTTTTTCTAAAACTTTTTCCTTGCATAGAATTAGGGACTTCAACGCCTGCGTAATCTGCAAAAAGTGCCGAAAAATCGATATTCAAAATAATATCGTCCAATCGTTTTCCCGCTGGAATTTCTTTCGGGTAACGAATAACAAATGGCATTCTTAAAGATTCATCATAAATTAAACGTTTATCAAAAAACCCATGTTCTCCCAAAAAATAACCTTGATCTGCAGTGTAAATTACCACCGTACTTTCTGCTTGTCCAGACTTTTCTAAATAGTCTAAAATTTTTCCAATGTTGTCATCAATAGCAGCACCTGATCTCATAAAATCTTTTACAAATTTTTGATAAACTTGTTTCCTTGTATCTAGGCTATCCATGTCTTTGGTATAAAATGGTAGACCAGGATATTTACACCACCATTTTTCAGGGTCATCTGAAGCTTGCTCATAACGCCATGCTAATGTCTCTAGTTTTTGACCTTTAAAAGTTCTTCCTGTAGTTTTGGATGAAAAATCATATAGAGATGCTGGTTCAGGAACATCAATATTTTTATACAAATCATTAAACCTTTCAGGGTAATCAAATGGCTCATGAGTTGCTTTAAAATGTGTCATCAATAAAAAAGGCTTATCATCTTTTCTGTCTTTTAACCACTCTAAAGATAGGTTGGCTATAACATCAGTAGAGAATCCTTTATGAATATCCCATTCCTCAGAAGTTTTATTAAAATTGTCTACGGTTTTTAAAATAGGATCCCAATATCTTCCTTGATCATTTAGCACATTGTAATAATCAAAACCTGTAGGCTCTTTCTTTAAGTGCCATTTACCAATAATAGCTGTTTCATAACCATTTTTTTGAAGCACTTTAGCAATATTGAGGCTATCTGTTTCTAATGCATCACTTAATGTGTACACACCATTTTTATTACTATATTGTCCCGTTAAAATAGCTGCTCTACTGGGTACACAAATAGAATTAGTGCAAAATGCATTATCTAAGACAATTCCCTCATCTGCCAACCTTGATATATTTGTATTCTGAACATAATCTTTTAATACTCCTCCATAAATTCCCCAAGCCTGAGAAGTATGGTCGTCTGACATAATAAAGAGGATATTTGGCTGTTTTTTTTCGGTTTCTTTTTGTTCTTTATTGCAAACACACAGTATCAATAAAAAAAATAAACAAACTGTTAAATTGAATAAAGTAAAAGTCTTTTTAATTGTCATTTTCTGTTTTATTTAATAATAATTTCATCAATAAAAAACCATCCCGGATTACCAGATCCTGGATTATACTCTGGAATTTCATCAATACCTTTTATATTTATTTTAATGAATCTTGCTATTGGATTTGCATCAATTACTAGCAAACCTGTAAAGCTATCAGTCTGAGAAAATTTCGAAGAACCACTAACTTTCTTATAGCTAGAAAAAGAATGCCCATCATTAGAAAAACTTACTTCAACTAATTGTGGAATATAGATCCAATTTGATGGCGAATGTAGGTAACCAATACCAAGAGAAGAAATGGATTTAGACTCCTCTAAATCAATAATAAATTCTAATTCTTTGCCTTCTTGACCAATCCATTGTCCTGTACTATGATCTTTAAAACCTCTCTTCCCATCAAGAAGTACTTGAATATTTTTATATTTATTATGAAGTTCTTTTTTAGCAATAATCTTTCCTGTTCTTCCTAAATGAGCAATCTTTTTCTGTTCTTTTGGAACCTCATCATCAGAACCATGTTCCCAAGAAATAAAATCCACAATCAGTTCTTTAACAATATCGGGATGTTTATTTGCTAGATTATTCATTTCTGAGATATCATTACTTAAATCCGACAGAAAGATGGCATCATTTTCTAAATCTAATATCCCTTTGTGGGATGTATCTTTGGGAAAACCCATTAGTTTCCAATTTCCTTTTCTAACCACCCATTGGTTGCCGTATTTCCAAAATGCACTAGTTCTTGGCGATTTTGTAGTCGGATTCTGAATCATATGAGAAAGGTCCATTCCGTCAAAATCATTTGGAATGTTTTTTAGATCACATAATTTAGCCAAAGTAGGCATCCAATCTGTGTTTATTAAAAACTGGTTGCTAACAATATTACGCGGTAAGTGATTTTTCCAATTAATTATAGTTGGTAACCTAATCCCACCCTCAAAAAGACTGCCTTTAGCACCTCTATAAGGACCAGAATTTCCGCCACCATTTGAGGCTCTAACTTCTGTTGAATATCCATTGTCCGATTGATATACAATGATAGTATTTTCACGTATTCCTAATTCGTCTAATTTATCGATTAAAAAGCCTATTCTTTCATCAATTGTAGAAATGAATGCCGCATAATCTCCCCTTGGCTTTTCAACATCTTTATAAAAATCTCTCCATTTTTTTGTAGGTTGATAAGGGTAATGTGGCATATTAATAGCATAATACATAAAGAATGGCTTGTCTTTATGATCTTCAGTGTACTGCAATGCCTTTTTTGAGGCTAAATCAGGAAAGTACTGACCATCAAAAAACACCTCTTTTCCATTTTCATATAAATCATGTACATTGGGACCTTCCCAATAAAAATAATGAGAATAATTATCTATACACCCTCTTAAATGTCCAAAAGAATAATCGAAACCCTGCGCATTAGGACTGCTACCCTCACTCATTCCTAAATGCCATTTTCCTATATGTCCCGTATGATAACCGTTTGACTTAAAAAGTGTAGCCATCGTGCTTTGCCCTTTCGGTAAACCTGGAGAGCCTGGCGAAGCCGAGGTATTTTTTGACACTCCTGCATTTTGAGGGTATTTCCCTGTGAATAAGGCCGCTCTTGACGGTGCGCAAACTGGCGCTGCCACATAAGCTTGAGTAAACCGTGTACCTTCCTTTGCAAGTTTATCTATGTTGGGGGAATAAATGTCTTTTGAACCATAACAACCTAAATCCATTGCTCCCTGATCGTCTGTATAAATAACAATTACGTTTGGTTTTTTAATTACCTTATTTTGAGATTGTCCTTTAATTAAGAGAAAAAAAGTACAAATAATAGTTAATATGCTTTTAAAAAAAGAGGTTTTACTCGTTTTCATTTTAATCCAATTTAATAAAGAAGTAGTTTTATTTCTTTTATGATTCACTTAATTCAATAACTAGTTTAGATATAATAAAACGTCTTATTAGGCCCTTAAAATATTTAGCTTTAGTTCTTTTCAAAAAAATTAGACTTCTTTCTTTTATATGAAGACTCAATAATCTTTAATTATACATCAAAATTAATTTAAATTAGAGGGTGATTTGGTTCCTATTCGTTCAATATAGGGGTTAATATAATCAATCTTGCAACCCTCAAATATTAAACTGTCAAATTGATAGATTAAATCTCCCTCTTTCATTTGTAGTGTTTGGAGGAATCTATCAAAGAATATAGAAGAATTTAGCATGCATTTTTAAAATTTGACTGATTATAACTTGTTCTAAGCTATAAAATATATTCCTATTTTTGTTTGTATTCTTTTTACTACAATTCTAAAAACTAAATAAATTAAAAAGACCTATTATGATGAAATATTTTATATTAATGATGAGCGCTTTTATGTTTTTTGCTAACTGTAATTCTCAAAATTATAAAACAAAACCAAACATCATTTATATTTTGGCTGACGATTTAGGTTATGGCGAATTAGGTGTATATGGCCAAAAGAAAATTCTAACTCCACATATTGATGCTTTGGCTTCAAATGGAATGTTATTTACCCAACACTACTCCGGAGCCCCTGTTTGCGCTCCTTCACGATACATGTTAATGACGGGTAAACACGCAGGTCACGCGCGCATAAGAGGTAACGATGAGTGGTCAGAAAGAGGCAATGTATGGGATATGGAAAAAGTTTTGGAAGACCCAAATCTTGAGGGTCAGCGACCTATATTAAATAGCACCGTTACGCTCGGAGAAGTTATGCAAAAAGCAGGATATAAAACGGCTGTTGTTGGAAAATGGGGTCTCGGTGGACCGTTAACTGAAGGAATTCCAAATAAAAATGGTTTCGATTTTTTTTATGGTTATAATTGTCAACGTCAGGCACATCAATTATACCCTCAATTTCTATGGAAAAATGAAAATAAAATTTGGTTGAATAATGAAAAAATATTCCCAAGAACTCATAAAAAATTAGATGTAGGAGCTGATTCCTTGGACTTGAATAGCTATAAAAAATGGACTCAACAAGACTATGCCCCAGCAAAAATGCAAACAGAAGTTCTGAATTTTATTGAAAAAAATAAAGAGCAACCCTTTTTTATGTATTATGCCACACCTTTGCCACATTTACCATTGCAAGTACCTCATGAATCTGTTGAAAAATACGTGAAAATTTTTGGTGATGAAAAACCTTATTTAGGAAACAAAGGTTATTTCCCAAACAGGTATCCTAAAGCGACTTATGCAGGTATGATATCCTACCTTGATGACCAAGTAGGAGAGATTGTACAAAAATTAAAAGATTTAAAAATCTATGATAATACAATAATTGTTTTCACATCAGACAATGGTCCTTCTTATACTGGAGGAACAGATGCAGCATACTTTAATAGCGCTGGTCCTTTTTTAAATAAAAGAGGACGAACAAAAGGATATACTTATGAGGGCGGTATTAGAGTACCCATGATAGCCAGCTGGCCAGGGCATATTAAATCCGGAAGTAAAACAGATCACATTTCTGCTTTTTGGGATGTTTTACCTACCTTTTCAGAGTTAGTTAAATCAAATATTCCTGAAAATATAGATGGTATTAGCTTTTTACCAACCTTACTAGATAAGTCAAAAAAGCAAAAAAATCACGAATTTTTATATTGGGAATTTCCTGCTTATAAAGGGCAACAAGCTGTAAGAACGGGTAATTGGAAAGGAATTCGGAAAAACATCTTTAAAGGAAATATGAAAATTGAATTATACGATTTAGATAAAGATCCTCAAGAACTTTATAATGTAGCAAATAAGTACCCCGAAGTTGTTCATAAAATAGAAACTATAATGAGGTCAGAACATACAAAAGCAGAAATTAAAAAATTTAGAATGAAACAATTAGAAGATAAATAGTTTATTCAATTTTACTCGATTTAGCATAAATTATTTATGAAATATATTCTTTACTCTCTGAGTCTATTTATTTTTAGCTCTTTGTCCTCTTACTCTCAAACTTCTGATAAAATTAGTCCTCCGCGAAAAGTTATAGATTTTGATTTTGATTGGCGTTTTAAGTTAGGTGATTTTAAAAATGCATATACTCCTGATTTTAATGATAAAGACTGGAGAAAATTAAATCTACCCCACGATTGGAGTATTGAGGGAACTTATGACAGTATAAACCCATCTGGAACTGCAGGAGCTTTTTTACCAACTGGAATAGGATGGTATCGAAAAAACTTTAATTATTTAAAAAAGGGAGAAGATAAAAAGGTAAGTATTCAATTTGATGGTATTTATAAAAATTCAACTGTATGGATAAATGGAATTAAACTTGGTACAAGACCAAATGGTTATATCGGATTTTCTTACAACCTAACACCATACTTGAAAAATGGTAAAAATGTAATTTCTGTAAAGGTAGATCATTCAAAAGCACCAAGTGGTAGATGGTACACTGGCTCTGGAATTTATCGTCATGTTAAGTTGCTTATTACTGAAAAAATATATATTCCAAAAGGAGGTGTTTTTATATCAACACCCAAAATAAATAGTAAAGAAGCAGCTATTAAGATTGATTTATCTATTAAAAATGAACTAGTTAAATCTGAAAAAGTAAAAGTAAGTTATGTTATTTTTGATTATAACAATAAAAAAATAGATCACTTTTCAGAAAATATAATATTACAAAAAGGAACTAATTCTTTTGAGAATCATATCGAATTACTAAATCCTCAGCTTTGGTCTCCCAACAATCCATATTTATATAGTTTACAGTTAACAATTAAAAAAGGAACTAACATTATTGATAAATACACCAATACTTTTGGTATTCGAAGTATTTCTTTTAGTACAAAAAACGGTTTCGAATTAAATGGAGTTAAAACTATTTTAAAAGGAGTTTGTTTACATCATGATGCTGGACCAGTCGGAACAGCTGTACCTGATGATGTACTGCTTCGTCGCTTAAAAATATTAAAAAAAATGGGGTGTAATGCAATTCGTACCTCCCACAACCCCTTTGCTCCTGAATTTTATGACATGTGCGATTCATTAGGTTTTCTAGTAATGGACGAATCTTTTGACGGATGGGAAGTCGCTAAAGCAAAATATGATTATGGCCTTAATTTTAAAAAGTGGTGGCAAACAGATTTGGAGGATTTTATAAAAAGAGACCGAAATCACCCAAGCGTTATTATCTGGAGTATTGGAAATGAAGTTAGGGGCTACACTAATGAAACACAACAAAAACTGGTTAATTTTATCAGAAATATTGATACTACAAGAGCAATTTCTCAAGGAAGAGGTTATTATGGGGCAGCGATAGATATCGCAGGGTTCAATGGACATGGGGAATATAAAGGTAGTTTAGGTAAATTTCATAACAAACATCCCAACAAACCAATTATTGGAACTGAAATAACACATAATTACCAAACAAGAGGTGTCTATAGATCTAAAACATCATACAGAATGCGTGATTTCCCTGCACCCTGGGAAAAAAAACAAATAGCAAAAGGTAAAGGATTTAATTCCATAAAAGAAAAAATTTATTTAGTAGATGATCTAACGGAAAAAGAAGTATTTAAAGATGTAAATTCAATGTGTCAATCGTCTTATGATAATTCTATTGTTAGAATGGGGATTAGAGATTATTGGAAGGCTACAAAAAATCTACCCTATTTTCTTGGAGCATTTCGCTGGACAGGATTTGATTACTTAGGAGAATCTTTTGGATGGCCAGCGAGAACCATGAATTTTGGAGTAATTGATTTGGCTGGGTTTCCAACAGATAATTATTATTTATATCAAAGCTTATGGACTGAAAAACCTATGGTTCATATGTTACAGCATTGGACACATCCAAGTAAAGAAAATGTTGAAATTCCTATAGTCATTTATACCAATTGTGAATCCGCAGAATTGTTTTTAAATGGAAAATCTTTGGGAGAAAAATCAATGACCGATGATTTACAAATTGTTTGGAAAGTACCTTATACTAAAGGAAAGCTAAAAGTAGTGGCTAAAAATAAGGGACAAGAGGTTGTTCGTAAAATATATCAGACGGCAGGAGCGCCATACACTGTTAAAATTCTATTAGATCAGCAAAGTATTTTAGCCAATCAAAAGGCTATTCTACACGCAGAAATATTAATTGTAGATAAAAACGGAATAGAAGTACCAAAAGCCAATAACTTATTAACCTTTGAATTAGAAGGTGCAGGTAAACTCATCGGTGTAGAAAATGGGGATATTATTGACTTATCTCCGCATAAAGTTGATTATAGAAAAGCTTTTAATGGAAAATGCTTAGGAATAATTCAGTCTAATGGACTCAAAGGTGATATTAAATTAAAAATTAAGTCAAAAGGGTTAATACCACAAACGGTTCATATTACAGCTCATTAATTTAAAGATTAATGATAAACTTGAACTAAAAAACATTAATCTACTTTTTCACACAGAATATTGCACTTATTTACCCTTTTATTGAACGGATAATACACAAGTGTTAATCTTACTGATATTAACTTTGAACTCTCCTGCATTTTCTATTAAAAGAAATGATGAAATATCACCTTATACAACAATAGATAGAGAATGTTGATCGATAACTTGAATTTACAACTCCAATCGAATGGAACTTTAAAATATAGAATGAATCTCAATCAAATTAAAAATATTTTTTTCTTCTCTTTTCTAGGTGTTATAATTAGTTGTACTAACAAAATAAAAAACGATACAACACAAAATAAAGAGAAAAATATAAGGCCAAATATTATTTTTATTATGAGTGATGATCATGCTTACCAAGCTATTAGTGCTTATGGTCATAATTTAAATAACACACCAAATATTGATAGAATTGCAAATGAGGGAGCTATTTTTAATAGAGGATTTGTAACAAATTCAATTTGCGCACCAAGTAGAGCTGTGATGTTGACAGGAAAACACAGTCATATAAATGGTAAGGTAGATAATATTTTACCTTTTAACTGGAATCAAGATAACTTTGCAAAACAATTACAAGAATCAGGTTATCAAACAGCTCTGATTGGTAAAATTCATTTACACGGCTTGCCACAAGGATTCAATTACTCTAATGTACTCCCTGGACAAGGCCAATATTACAATCCTGATTTCATAGAAAATGGAGAAAAAAAGAAGTATAAAGGATATGTGACTTCTATAACTACGGAAATAGCTTTAAAATGGTTGGATACCAAAAGAGAAAAAGACAAACCTTTTTTATTGTTGTATCACCAAAAAGCACCCCACCGAACGTGGATGCCTGAAAAAAAATATTTCAATTTATTTAAAGATAAAAAATTTACACCTCCAACAAACTACTTTGATGATTATAAGGGCAGACCCGCAGCTGCGAAACATGAAATGGATATTTTTAAGGACTTAGATATAGTGTATGATCTCAAAATGCTAGACAAAGAAAAGGAGTTAAAAACACGTTATCGAAAAGCATTTCAAAAACAATACGATAGAATGGATAGTTTACAGAAATCTGCTTGGGATGCACACTACAACCCTATTATTGCAGATTTTAAGAAGAATATACCTGTTGGAAAAGATTTAGCTTTGTGGAAGTTTCAACGATATATGGAAGATTATTTAAAAACCATTCAATCCGTTGATGATGGAGTTGGACAAGTTTTAGACTATTTAGAAGAAAATAATCTAACAGAAAACACCATCATCGTTTATACTTCTGATCAAGGTTTTTATTTAGGAGAACATGGTTGGTTTGATAAAAGGTTTATGTACGAAGAATCTTTTAGAACACCTCTGTTAATGAAATATCCAAAAGAAATTAAACCTGGTACCGTCATAAACAAAATGGTTCAAAATTTGGATTTTGCGCCTACTTTTTTAGACTATGCAGAGGTTGATATTCCGGAAGACATTCAAGGAGAGTCCTTTAGAAAGCTGGTTAGCGGTGAATCTAGTGAATGGAGAGATGCTATCTATTATACTTATTATGAATTTCCTGGAGAGCATCATGTAAAGAGACATTATGGTATAAGAACGGATCGATACAAATTGATTCATTTTTATTATGATATTAATCATTGGGAATTATATGATTTAGAAAAAGACCCATCTGAAATGAACAATATTTATGATCATGAAGCCTACATTGAAGTGAAAGAAACTATGCATAAAAGGTTGATTGAAATGCGAGAAAAATATGGAGACAGTGATAAATTGACTCAGGAAAATTTAAACAACTACCTAAATGCAAAGGGATTAAAGAAAAAAATAGATAATTGAAATGAAAATAAAAAATTTAGTTTTTAAGTTTATGCGCAATAAAGTTTACACTTTATTCTTTCTTGTTTTTACAGGTACACTATTTTTAGTCTCATGTAAAAAAAATGAAAAAGAACCTAAACTAGACCAATTTTCCAAAGTAAAATATGTGAATCCTTTTATAGGAACTGCGGGTCATGGACATACTTATCCCGGTGCAACAGTACCTTTCGGTATGCTTCAAGTAAGCCCAGATAACGGAATCTCTAAATGGGATTGGTGTTCCGGCTATCATTATTCAGATTCTATAACTATCGGGTTTAGTCACTTACACCTTAGTGGCACAGGTATAGGTGATTTGGCAGATGTTAGATTAATGCCAATTAATAAAAACGTTGACTTGACAAAGGAAGTTAAATCTAGAGATGATATTCCTTATAAATCGACTTATTCTCATTTTAATGAAACGGCAAAACCTGGGTATTATAGCATAAATTTAAAAGATTTTAATATCAAGGCAGAATTAACGTCTAGTTTAAGAACGGCAAATCATAAATATACTTTTGCTAAACAAGATACTCAATCTGTTATAATTGATTTAGGTTTTGCAATTAATTGGGATAAAACTCTAATATCAAATATAAAAGTAGTTGACAGTAACACTGTTTCTGGGTTCAGACACAGCAAAGGCTGGGCAAATAATCAAAAAGTTTTTTTCGTTGCTAAATTTTCAAAACCTATTACAAACTATGCTTTGGTAAAAGATGGTTTAAAAGATGAAGAAAGTTTTGTTGTTGGGAAAAAAACTTATGCTCAATTATTTTTTGATGAAAAAAAAGGAGTAGATCTTCAGGTTAAAGTTGGTTTGTCATCAGTAAGTATAGAAAATGCATTTAAGAATTTATCCACCTCTGGAAATGGTTTTAATTTTGATTCAGTTAAAAATGAAGCTGAATCTAATTGGAATTCAAATTTATCTTCAATAGAAGTAGAAAGTTTAAATGAAGATTTAAAAACTACATTTTATACAGCATTATACCACACACAAATTGCACCAGTTACTTTTAGTGATGTAAATGGTGAATTCAGAAAAGAAAATGATGAAATAGTAAAATCAACAGATTTTACCACTTATTCAACATTGTCTTTATGGGATACTTTTAGAGCAGAGCAACCATTGTTAGCCATTTTACAGCCTGAAAGAGTAACAGATATTATAAATTCAATGTTGTCTTATTACGAAACAAAAAACATTTTACCTGTTTGGACGCTCTACGGAAATGAAACAAATACGATGACAGGCTATCACTCCATCCCTGTAATTGCCGAAGCCTATTTAAAAGGTATTAAAGGTTTTGATATAGAGATAGCTTACGACGCAATGAAAACCACAATGATGCAGAACGAAAGAGGTTTAAATCATTATAAAAAATACGGCTATATACCACATAATTTGTTAGATGAATCGGTCACAATAACTCTAGAATATGCCTATAATGATTGGTGTGTTGCACAGATCGCAAAAACACTGGGTAAAGATAATGATTATCACTACTTTTTAAAGAGGTCTAAGGCATATGAGTATTTATTTGACACAAAAACTGGTTTTATGCGAGGTAAAGACGATACTGGTAAGTCTTGGAAAAAACCATTTGACCCCAAGTATTCTGCGCACAGAATACACGCTGAATATACAGAAGGTAATGCATGGCAACATAGTTGGTTTGTGTTACACGATACTGATAAATTAATTAAAATGCATGGAGGTGAAAATAAATTCACCACTAAATTAGATCAATTATTTACAGAAACGTCAGAAATTACAGGGGACAATGTTTCAGTTGATATTAGTGGATTAATTGGGCAATATGCCCACGGAAATGAGCCAAGCCATCATATTGCATATATGTACAATTATGCCAACCAACCTTGGAAAACACAATTTCGGGTTAGACAAATTTTAAAAACTCAATACAATACAACTCCAGAAGGATTAAGTGGAAATGAAGATTGTGGTCAAATGTCTGCCTGGTATGTATTCAGTTCTTTAGGATTGTATCCTTATAGCCCTGCATCCGGTGAATATCAAATAGGAAGTCCTATTTTTGAGAAATCAACGATATATATTTCTGAAAAAACTACATTTTCAATAATAGCAGAAAATGTTTCAGATGATAATATTTATATTCAATCTGCAACCTTAAATGGAAAAGATTTTAATAGAACTGTTATATCTCACAAAGAACTAATTAGAGGTGGTACACTTCAATTTATTATGGGAAATAAACCAAATAAAAATTGGGGAATTAATTAAACTAATGATTTTAAAATGGATATAATTGATGTATCAATAATAGTTGTATATATTTTACTAACACTATTTGTAGGAATTTGGGTTTCGAAAAAAGCTTCGAAAGGACTAGAATCTTATTTCTTAGGAGGAAATAATATTAAATGGTACTACTTAGGTTTGAGTAATGGATCTGGAATGTTTGATGTTTCAGGAACTGCTTGGATGGTTGGTATTCTATTTTTATATGGGGTGAAAAGTTTTATGTTTATGTGGATGTGGCCAATTTTTAATCAGATTTTTATCATGATGTTTTTAGCTATTTGGATAAGGAGATCAAATATAATGACAGGGTCTGAATGGATTTTAACACGATTTGGAGATAAAAAAGCAGGTAGAGCATCACATATAGTAGTTGCAATTTTCGCAATTGTTGCTACAATTGGATTTATAGCTTATTTTTTTGAAGGTGTAGGAAAGTTTATGACAATAATATTACCCTGGGATTTAACCTTAATGTTTAATGGCAGCGAATTATTGTCTTCAGACCAAAGTTATGCTTTATCAATTATATTATTAACAACACTTTATACTATTAAAGGAGGAATGTTTTCTGTTGTTGCTACTGAAGTTTTACAGTATGCAATTATGGTAGTTGCCGGTATTCTAGTTGCATTTTATGCTTTTATTGCTGTTACCAATGCTGATATTAATAATGTATTGTCTACAGAATGGAATAATCTTTTGTTTGGGTGGAAGATTGAAGGATCTTGGAATGGAAAATATCAAGCTTTCAATAAACTCATAGATACACAAGGGTATAAAATGTTTGGTGCGTTTATAGGAATGTCTTTATTTAAAGGGTTTTTCGCCAGTATTGCTGGACCAACACCAAGTTATGATATGCAACGTATTTTGTCTACAAAATCAGTAAAAGAAGCTGCATATATGTCTGGCTTTACTAATTTAGTGCTTTTTATACCAAGATATTTACTAATTGGTGGTATCGTTGTTTTAGGATTGGTTTTTATTGGTCCTAAAATGGCCTCCTCTTCAGCATTAAGTCTCGGTGATTTAGAAGTAATTTTACCCAAAGTAATTAATAATCATGTTCCTGTTGGAGTTAAAGGATTGTTATTAGCTGGACTTTTAGCTGCATTTATGTCAACCTTTTCAGCTTTTGTAAATTCTGGACCTGCATATATTGTAAATGATATTTATAAAAAATATTTTAAACCAAACCAAAGTAATGAGCACTATATAAAAGCTAGTCATATTGCTTCATTTGCTGTAGTAATATTTGGAGTTGTAATGGGCTTTTTTGCTGATTCTATTAATTCGATTACATTATGGATTACTAGTGCACTTTACGGTGGTTATGTTGCCGCGAATTTCTTGAAATGGATATGGTGGCGATTTAATGGTTGGGGATATTTTTGGGGTATGACATCAGGATTGATAATTGCTACATTACAATTCTTAATAGACCAAAATAAAACTAATTTTGAGGCTGGAACATTGTTGTATGATCTTGCTCAAATACCCGCAATTTACCTATTCCCTATTATATTTTCATTTTCTCTTTTAGGATCATTTTTTGGAACCTTTTTCACAGCACCTACAAGTATGGATACTCTAAAACTATTTTATAAAAATGTACATCCATGGGGGTTTTGGGGAGCTGTTTGTAAAGAATTACAAAAAGAAGATCCGTCATTTAAGAAAAATAATGAGTTTTGGAAAGATATGGGTAATAGTTTAATTGGGATTGTTTGGCAGTCTAGTATGATCGTTTTACCAATCTATTTTATTATAAGAGATTATCCAAAAGCAATTATATCATTAATAGTGTTTTTGATTACTTCAATTATTTTAAAATACACATGGTTAGATAGGGTAAGAAAAATACCGAATTAATTAGATAGTAATTCTGTAATTAAACTAAAAATAACATAATTAAAAAATAGAATAACGTGAGTAGTATTCCTTGGCAAGACAAACCTGAAAATAGTAATGATGTAGTTTGGAGATATTCCAAAAATCCTATAATTAATAGGTATGATATCCCTTCGTCAAATAGTATTTTTAATAGCGCGGTTGTTCCCTTTAAAGATGGTTATGCGGGCGTTTTTAGATGTGATAATAAAGCGGTTCAAATGAATATTTTTGCAGGTTTTAGCAAAAATGGTATCGATTGGGATATTAACCATGAGCCTATTTCTATGCAAGCAGGTAATACCAATATGATTGATTCTGATTATAAATACGACCCGCGGGTTGTTTTTATCGAAGATCGCTACTGGATTACTTGGTGTAATGGATACAATGGACCTACCATCGGTATAGGTTATACGTTCGATTTTATAGAGTTCTTTCAATGTGAAAATGCTTTTTTACCATTTAATAGAAATGGCGTTTTGTTCCCACAAAAAATAAATGGAAAGTATGCAATGCTGAGTCGTCCTAGTGATAACGGACATACTCCTTTTGGAGATATTTATATTAGTTACAGTCCCGATATGAAATATTGGGGAGAACACCGTTGTGTTATGAAAGCTACTCCTTTTGAAAATAGTGCCTGGCAATGCACTAAAATTGGTGCTGGACCGATTCCAATATTGACTAATGAGGGCTGGCTCATGTTATATCATGGCGTAATAAATACTTGCAACGGATTTAGATATGCAATGGGATCGGCTATTTTAGATTTAAATGCTCCTGATCAAGTAAAATATAGAACCCAACCCTATTTACTTGGGCCAGCTGAACCATACGAGATGATTGGAGATGTGCCTAATGTCGTTTTCCCTTGTGCTGCCTTACATGATATTAAGGAGGACAAATTAGCAATCTATTATGGAGCAGCAGATACAGTAGTAGCTTTGGCTTTTGGAAAATTAAGTGAAGTTGTACAGTACACAAAAGAGAATAGCTTATAAATAAATATAATTCTATGACTTTAAATAATATATCTTTAATCATTGTGTTTTTTTGCACGCTAACAGCGAGTTATCCGCAGATTGCAAAAGATGTTATGCCATTAAAACAAATAGTTCATAAAACTACCGAAACCATAATTATAGATGGTAAAGCCAACGAAACCTCTTGGAAAAAGGCTTCTTGGAGTAACGATTTTATTGATATTGAAGGTGATAAAACCCCCAATCATCAAACCAATGTAAAAATGTTATGGGATGAAAACTATTACTATATTCTAGCTAAAATTGAAGAGCCTCATGTTTGGGGTGACATAAAAGCGCATGATGCAGTTATTTTTTACAATAACGATTTTGAAGTATTTATTGACCCCGATGGAGATACTCATAATTATTATGAATTAGAAATTAATGCTCTTAATACTGTTTGGGATTTATTCATCACCAAACCATACAGAGAACTCAATAACCCTGTATTAAATGATTGGAATTATACAGGATTAAAATCAGCAGTAACAGTTAATGGAACTTTAAACAACCCAAATGATATTGATAAAGGTTGGACCTTGGAAATAGCTATTCCTTTTAAAGATTTAAGAACTGCGTATGAACAGGACAATATTCCAAGAGATACTTTTTGGCGTGTCAATTTTTCAAGAGTAAACTGGCAATATCAAATTACAGATGGGAAATACGAGAGAAAAAAAGGAGCTAGAGGTCAATTTTTAGAAGAATACAATTGGGTATGGTCTCCTCAAGGTGTTATAAATATGCATGAACCAGAAAAATGGGGTTATGTTTATTTTTCTTCAAAAAAAGTAGGAGAAAAAGATAATTTCAATATTCCGAAAGATGAAAAAATTAAATGGAAACTATATGAATTGTATAGAGCTCAAAAAACTTACTTTGAAAAGTACAATACATATGCAACCATATTAGATAGCTTAACAGGTTCTTCAATTATAATAGAAAACAAAAAATTAAATCCTATTCTTGAAAGCCATAAAACTGGATATAATTTATCTGTATTAAGCCCATTTTCTGATAAAATTTTAATACTAAAAGAAGATGGCAAATTCATCTCAAAATAAATCTATCATGAATTTACATAAATTATTATTTATCACTTTAATACTTGTATTTTTTTCTTGTAAAAAAACAGAAAAACAAAAAATTAATATTGAAAAGCCTAAATTCGAATTTGGTGTATGGACAACAGCTGATAAAGACAAATCAAATGCAAATTATGCTTTGGAATTTGAAAAATATAAAAACGCAGGAATTGACGAGGTTTTAATCAATACAATAACAGACCCCTTGTTATTAAAAAGAATTGTTCCCATCGCTAAAGAAAAAGGTTTAAAAATACATGCATGGATCATGACAATGAAACGTCCTGATGATTCTATAGCATTATCGCACCCAGAATGGTATGCTGTGAATAAAGAAGGAAAATCTTGTTTTGACACCAGGCCTTATGTAGATTATTACCAATGGTTATGCCCAACAAGAAAAGCCTCTCGTAATCATGTTTTAGGATTGGTAGAAGAATTGGCGAAAGTAGATGGTATAGAAAGTGTTCATTTAGACTATATCCGTTTTTCAGATATATTTTTACCCATTGGACTATTACCTAAATACAATTTAGAACAAGAAACAGAACTTCCAGAATTCGATTTTTGTTATTGTGATACTTGTATTACTGAATTTGAAAAAGTGCATCATAAAAATCCGCTTAACATGAAAAATACTTCTATAGATATGGAATGGAAGCAGTTTAGACTGAATGCAGTTAAAAGAGTTGTTGATGAAGCTTATCAAATAGTACATAAATACAATAAGAAATTAACGGCAGCAGTTTTCCCTTATCCAGAAATGGCAGATCATATGGTGCGACAAAGATGGGATAAATGGGACATTGATGAGGTGTACCCTATGATTTACCATGGATTTTATAATGAAGAAATTGATTGGATTGGCTTTGCAACAAAACAAGGAGTTCAAGATGTAAAACATAAAAATATTGGAGTAAATACGGGTGTTTATTTACCACCTTTTAAATCTGCAAACGAATTGAAGACAGCCATTTTGTTAGCCAAAGATAATGGCGCCAAGGGCGTAACGTTTTATGATGGTAATGCTTTAACCGAGGATCATATGAGGATGATTAGGAATGTCAAAAAAAGCTTAGAATAGAATTAATTTTACAAACCAAAATTGTTTAATCATTATTATATTTTACTCAGCTTGTATATTGAAGTTTAATTTTTAAAAATTCTAAAAAAGAATATCGTGAAAAGAAGAAGTTTTATAGAAAAAGCCACTCTCGGTACTATTGGTATTGGTACTGTTTTGAGTTGTAAAAAAAATACAGAAACAAACGAGAACGGTATTACATCGATATCAGAAATAAAACCATTAATTATTTCTACATGGAATCATGGTTTGCCTGCAAATGAAGAAACTTGGAAACAATTAAAACAAGGAAACACCACGTTAGATGCTATTGAAGCGGGAATGAAAATTCCCGAAGCAGATCCAAAAGTAAGAAGTGTTGGATATGGAGGTTATCCGGATAAAGAAGGCAAAGTCACTCTAGACGCATGTATAATGGATCACGAGAGTAATTGTGGTTCAGTATCTTTTTTACAAGGAATTAAACACCCTATTTCCATAGCAAAACGGGTATTACAAAATACCCCACACGTTATGTTATCAGGCCAAGGTGCACTTCAATTTGCATTATCTCAAGGGTTTACTGAAGAAAACCTGTTAACGCAAGAAGCAGAAAAGGATTGGAAAAAATGGTTGAGAAAATCAAATTACCAACCAGTAATAAATATGGAAAACCATGACACAATTTCTATGTTGGTAATCGATAAAGATGGAAACTTATCGGGAGGTTGCACCACAAGTGGTGCCGCCTGGAAAATGCATGGACGCGTAGGTGATTCACCAATTATTGGTGCCGGTCTATTTTTAGATAATGAAGTAGGTGCGGCAGCCGCTACCGGTTTAGGAGAGGCGGTTATAAGAACGGCTGGTAGTGCTATGGTTGTAGAACTAATGAGACAAGGAAAATCGCCTCATGATGCTTGTAAAGAAATTGTAGAACGTATTTACAATAAGCATAAAAACCATAGAGATATGAAACATTTACAGGTCGGTTTTATTGCTGTAAATAAAAAGGGAGAACATGCAGGTTATAGTTTAAGATCAGGATTTAATTATGCTGTTTATGACGAAGAGACCGGAAATAGAATGGAAGATGCACCTTTTAAAATGTCATGGAAAAAATAAAAAATTAACAATTATACATTCATCTAAATTAATAATATGCTTTTTAAAAGATTCTTAAATCAAATCGCAATTTTAGTAATTTTATTAAGTTCCTGTTCAAAAACTAAAGTTTTTACAGAAAATGATATTCAAATAATTCCTAAACCAAAAGAGTTAAAAATTACAAAAGGATTTTTTGAGTTTTCGAAAAACACAAAATTTGTTGCTAATAATGATTCTCAAAAAGAAATATTAAATACTTTAATCGATAAATTTAATATCGCTGCAGGATGGAATCTTAAAATTGTAACAGACGTTCCTCAAAAGAATTATGTTAAGTTTAGTATTGATCCTAATTTAACAAACGAAGGATATTTGCTTAATGTAACAAAAGATAATATTGTAATAAAAGCGAAAGGAAATACAGGGTTTTTATATGGGCTTGAATCACTGCGTCAATTATTACCAAATGCCATTGAGAGTTCAACTGTAGTAAAAGATATAGAATGGCGTGTTCCAAATCTTTTAATTCAAGATGAACCCCGATTTAAGTGGCGAGGTTTGATGCTTGATGTCTCTAGACACTTTTTTGAAATCGACTATCTTAAAGAGACTATAGACGCTATGGCAATGCTAAAACTAAATGTATTGCATCTTCATCTAATAGATCACCAAGGATGGCGAATTGAAATAAAAAAATATCCAAAATTAACAAATATAGGTGCTTGGCGTGTACCTCAAGAGAATGTTCATTGGAGAAGTCGTGAGGTTAATGATCCTGAAGTAAAAGGAACCTATGGAGGTTTTTACACTCAAGAGCAGTTAGTGGAGCTTGTAAATTATGCCACTTCGAAAAATATTGAAATCATTCCAGAAATAGAGATGCCTGGACATGTATCAAGTGCTCTCGCTGCTTATCCAGAACTCTCTTGTTCTGGCGAAAAAATTGCTGTACCGTCAGGAGGTAATCCAAATAAAAATGTTTATTGTGGGGGTAAAGAATCGACTTATCGATTTTTAGAAGACGTATTGACTGAAGTGATGGAGATATTCCCCTCACAATACATTCATATCGGTGGAGATGAAGCTAAAAAATTTCAATGGATAAAATGTAAATATTGTCAAAATCGAATCAAAAAAGAAAGCCTTAAAAATGAAGATGAACTTCAGAGCTATTTCATCAAAAGAATGGAAAAGTTTATCAATGCAAATAATAAAAAATTAATTGGCTGGGATGAAATATTAGAGGGTGGATTAGCACCAGATGCTACGGTGATGAGTTGGAGAGGTGTGAAAGGTGGTGTTGAAGCTGCAAAACAAGGGCATAATGTTATTATGACTCCTAACTCACATTGTTATTTTGATCATTTTCAAGGGCCTCAAAATGAAGAACCTCTGGGAAATAGTGGATATTTACCATTAAGTAAGGTATACCAATTTGATCCGGTTGTTGAATCTATGAGTAAAGAGGAAGCTTCTTATGTTTTAGGAGGGCAAGCAAATTTATGGGCGGAATATATTCCAACAGAAGAACACTCTCAATACATGCTTTATCCAAGATTGGCGGCTTTAGCTGAAACGGTTTGGAGTTCTAAAAAGTTAAAAGATTGGGATAGTTTTTCTAAAAGAATTACTTCAATGTTTAAAAGATATGAATTATTAGGGATTAACTATGCTAAGAGCGTGTACTTGGTAACTGCAGATGGAAAAATGAATACAGGGGAAAAAGTAGTTGAGGTTATCTTAAAAAATGAATTTCCAAAATCAGACATTAGATATAGTATAGATGGAAACGAATTAAATAGTGAATCAAAAAAATATACAGAACCTATTAAAATTACTAAGAACACCAATCTAAAAGCATCATTATTTAAAAATAATAAACCCATTGGTAGAGAACTAAACCAAACTATAAAGTTTCACAAAGGTCTTGGAAAAAGGGTTATCTATAATGAAATGTACAGTGACTCATATAAAGGGGTTGGGGAATTTAATATGATAAATACCATAAGAGGAACAAAAAATTTCCGCGACGGCCAATGGCAAGCTTGGTTAGATAAAGATATGGAAGTTGTAATTGATTTAGAAAAAGAAACTTCAATCAGTCAAGTAGTAGTTGGTTCTATGGAAAATCAAGGGCCAGGAATTTATTACCCAACAAAAATAGAGGTATTTATTTCTGAAGACGGCAAGAAATACAAAATAGCAGGCAGTATTGAAAAAGCATATGCTAAAAATGCAGGTTCAGAATTAAAAGACTTCAAAATTAACTTTTCAGAACAAAAAGCGAGGTTTGTAAAAGTTGTGGCAACTAGTTTAAAACAAACCCCAACAGGGGGAAGTGTTTGGTTATTTATTGATGAAATTTTAATTGATTAAAATGATGAATAGAATTACTCTGATTATCCTTTTTTTAGTTCTCAATTTTGATGTAATAATCGGACAAGATCAAGCCTCATATGTGAACCCATTTATAGGTACTTCTAACTATGGTGCGACCTATCCTGGCCCAATTGCTCCCAGAGGTATGGTTAGTATAAGCCCATTTAATGTAGCGGGATTAAAAAACTTACCATTAGAAAAAGACAGTCAATGGTTATCTACACCTTATGTTCATGAAAACACTTTTTTAACGGGGTTTAGCCAAGTTAACTTAAGTGGTGTAGGTTGTCCTGATTTAGGTGTTATTCTTCTAATGCCAACAACAGGAGAAGTTGAAACAAATCATTTGAAATATGGATCAACGTATTCAAACGAAGTTGCTAAAGCAGGTTATTACAGTTCAACAATTGATAAATACAATATAAGAGGTGAATTTACAACTTCAACAAGAGTTGGGGTTAGTAGATTTACGTTTCCAAAAGGACAATCAAATATTTTATTAAATTTAGGTTTAGGGCTAACAAACGAAGAAGGTTCCATGGTAAAAGTAATTTCGTCCACAGAGATAGAAGGTATGCGTTCTGTTGGCTCATTTTGTTATAATAGTCCAGAAGCTGCATATCCAGTATATTTTGTTGCCAAGTTTTCAAAACCAGCAGACACATTTGGCGTATGGAAAAAACCAGTAAAACATGAGGGAGTTGAAGCCAAGTGGATGACATATAATGGTAAACCTCGTTTAATGAAACAGACCACAAAAATGGTCGTTGGAGATAGTATAGGAACTTATTTTACATATAAATTTGATAAAACAGAGACTGTTGAAGTTAAAATTGGAATATCTTATGTAAGTATTGATAACGCACGTGAAAATCTACAAAAAGAGACAGATAATAAATCTTTTGACATTGTTTACAAAGACACTTTTAACAAGTGGAATAATTTATTGTCTCGAATAAAAGTTGAAGGGGCATCTGAAGACGATAAAATTATTTTCTACACCGCATTGTACCACACACTAATTCATCCAAATATATTAAATGATTTTAATGGAGAATACCCTGAAATAAACAGAGGTAAAATAGGGAAGACAGAGGATACACGTTACACAGTATTTTCACTTTGGGATACCTACAGAAATTTACATCAATTAATGTCTTTAGTATACCCACAGCAACAATCTGATATGATAAAAAGTATGTTAGATATGTACGGTGAAAATGGGTGGTTACCAAAATGGGAATTAAATTCTACTGAAACTTTTACTATGGTGGGAGATCCAGCTAGTATAGTGATTGCCGATACGTACTTAAAAGGAATTCAAGATTTTGACATTAAAAAAGCTTACAAAGCTATGCTAAAAAGCGCCGATCAAATAGAAAATAATCCTTTACGACCAGAACTAAAAGATTATATTGAAAAAGGCTATGTTACAACAGATAACGAAGGTTCTGTCTCTAAAACAGAAGAATATAATGTTGCTGATTATTCCATCGCTTTATTAGCAAAAGAACTAGGGGAAAAAGAAGATTACGCACGGTTTAAAAAACGTTCAATTTCTTATCGTAAATTATTTGATAAAAATATAAATTTATTAAGACCTAGAAATTCTGATGACAGCTGGTATAACCCCTTCAACCCTGACGCAGGAGCTAATTTTACCAAAAATATCGGTTTTATAGAAGGAAATGCATGGCAATATGCATTTATGGTGCCACATGATATAAATGGACTAAAAAAGTTGATGGGAGGAAATAAAGCGTTTACAAATCAATTAAAAAAGGTTTTTGATACCAATCAGTTCGACATGGCTAACGAACCAGATATTGCCTATCCTTATTTATTTAATTATGTGAAGGGTGAAGAATGGCGAAGCCAAAAGTTAGTAAATAAATTAGTCAGAACATATTTTCAAAATAAACCTGATGGTTTGCCAGGTAATGACGATACAGGAACCATGTCTGCTTGGTTAGTATATTCTATGATGGGAATTTATCCAATTTCACCTGGAAGTCCTGAATACACAATAACAACACCTATGTTTGATAAAATTACCATTCAATTAGATTCTAAATATTATAAAAAGAACGAATTAGTGATTGAGCGCGAGGGAAAAAATAAAGGAAAAATAAAGGAAATATTGTTGGATAAAACTAAACATAAGAGCTATTTTATAACTCATGATAACTTAGTAAATAGCAACAACCTTCGTGTTATTTTAAGTAATCATTTCTAGGAATATAATGCGATAAATCAGTATAATCTTTATTACGAGAATTCATCTTTCAAATATAACTGAGAGTGTTTGTTTTAATTTAAGCTGTCAAAGGAAAAATTACCCAGCACTAAAAATAGTATTTGAAGTATGGTTACGTAGAGGATAAAAAAATTGGGAAATAAAAATCTTATAAGTCAAAATGCGATGTTACATTTATTACAATTAATTATATTTAATAAAAACGGTAAAAGTAAAAATAATGGTTTAGAGAATATTAATAGTATTTAAAAATAATGAGTAAAAATAATAGAGTTTTGTATATTGCAAACTTTTTTAAAAAATAATAATTATGAGTATGTTTTCAATAAAAAAAATTATCTTTTTTCTTTCATGTATTTTGTTAATATTAACGATTGCAAATTGTAGTGGAGATAGCAGTGAAATTCAGCCAGTAATAAAAACACCTACAATAACAGTTACAGGAAGTTTATCAGGATTTAATGCAACCAATGAGTTGAGTTTTTCTGAATCTAAATCTTTACAAGTAAAAGGTACAGATTTAATAGAAAACCTTAAAATAGTGACATCCGAAAATTTTGAAGTTTCACTAGACAACAGTAATTTTTCAAATCAAATAAACATCCCTAAGGAAAACTCAAATGGAGAAAACACCTCTATTTACCTGCGTTTTGCACCAAAGAAAAATGCTATTGGTATTGTTTCCGGAACATTAACTTTTACAAGTAATCAAGCTTCTACTAAATCAATCGCCTTGACAGGAGAAGGAATAAGTATCGACCCGATAATAAAAATAGACAAAACCTCCTTAAATTTTGAAGATACTGAAGTTATGACAGAATCTAGTTCTTTAAACTTAGTCGTTAATGGAGATAATTTAGTTACCGGTTTAAATTTAAGTGTTAATGCGGGGTTTGTAATCTCTTTAGATGATATTACCTTTAAAAATACTCTGCAAATTCCCGCAGAGTCAGCTAATGATGATACCGTTATTTATGTTAAATTCAAACCTACTGAAGTTGGAAGTATTACTGGAGTATTAGCATTTAAAAATGCAGAAGTTGACGATCTTGAAATTGATTTATTAGGCTATGGTACTGCCGTTACTCATAATTACAAAACTTTTAATCAAAAGGCTATTGCACATTTAGGTGGTGCAAGTAGAACTGCTGAAGAAAACTTTAATTTACATACAGATTTATCGAATATATCTAAAATTAAAATGTTTTTACAAATTGATTGCCCAAGCACAGGTTGTGATGATTGGGATCGTTTTGCCAATGTGAAAGTTAAAGATGTAAATTCTGGTAAATGGTACGAATTAGGACGTTATATTACTCCTTATTGGACGGGAACTCAGCAATTGGCTAGAGGTTTAGAATTTGATGTTACTGATTTTAAGTCCTTATTGACTGGATCGGTAGACTTAAGAATCATGACAGATAACTGGACTGCTAAGGCCGACCTTATTTCTGTTGAATTTGATTATATTGAAGGTGAACCTGATTATCCTTACTATGCTATATCAGAAGTGCTTGGTTTCCATAATAATTCTACAGGTAATGGTGCGATTCCTTATGGAGTAGGTCACAATAAAGACTTAGATAAGCAAATTTTAATACCTTCCAATGCAGAAAGTACTCATTTAAGAACAGTAATCTCTGGTTGGGGCCATGCAACTCCTAAGGATACAAATGGCAGAGGATGTGCAGAGTGGTGCTTTAGAACACACCATATCAAAATAAATGGATCGAATACTTTTGAGCATTATATGGGACCAATTGGATGTGCCTCTAATCCGATTAGTAATCAAAGTCCAGGCAACTGGAAACCAGACAGGGCAGGTTGGTGTCCAGGAATGGCAGTACCAACTAGAGTTGATGTGCTTACATCACCAATGGCTGGAAGTAATTTTTCTTTTGAGTATGATTTTGAGGACTGGACCAATAATATGGGTAACGGGAATGCTTTTTATTCTACTTCCACTTATGTTGTTGTTAAAAGTAATTCTGTAATTGTAAAACCAACAATTACAAACTAGTGAATATTTTCTTGAAAATTTATAAATGCCATATTGAACGCGGTTTAATATGGCATTTGACATTTACCAAAAAAATCACTTCATAAAAAAGTAATCCAATAAGTTGTTTGTGTAAATTAAAAATAATTATTTAACTGAGCTCAACGAATAAGCGCAAAACACATATCTAACAGTTTACACAAATAATATTATTATTAAGTTGAGACGATAATACTTTTACTCTGCACTACTTATTAAAAAGAAACCTAACAAAATAATAACATATAATGAACGATTCAATATAACATAAAAAGCAAGTTTTATAACTTACAATTTCAGTTAGTGTTCATTACAAAAATTAATATCATAAAAAAACTGTCAAAAACTTCTATTTTTTGACAGTTTTAATTAATTAAATTAAGGTGCTAAGTAAATTTATAATTACTTTTTAATAATTTTATACGTCCCTTTAGTTCCATCAATAGTAACATTCATAAAGTAAATACCTTTATCTAAGCTAGAAACATTCACTTCCTTTTGTTTTGCATTAACGGCTACACTTAGTACTTTTTGACCTATTAAATTAATAAATTCAACATCACTAATACTATTGGCAGCATTAAGGATTAATACATTTGTTGCAGGGTTTGGTGCGTAACTAAAGTTAAAAGCTTCAAATTTTGGAGTAGACAATACTCCTGCAGTAATACTTACATTGTCAATATACAATGGACTTCCCGTAGGATCTGGTTGAAGGCTAAAGAATAAATGATGTGTGGCAGAAGTAGCTGCAGTAAACTCAAATGATACCGTTTTATACTCTGTATTAGACAATTAGCTTCTTGCTGTTATCCATCTATTGTCACTTATGGATCCTAAACTACCAACGCCTTCAGTAATTACTTGATGTACACTTCCAGCATTTGCTCTTACATAACCAAATAAAAGTTTACCGTCGTCTCCTTCACTATCATTCACTTTTTTTACTCTATAAGAACACACATAAGTTGTTCCCGCAACCAAATCTAAATTTTGCTTTAATTGGGATGCCTTTATATTTGAGTTAGCTCCATTTCCTGTAGTTGTATTATCTAAAATAATTGCGAATGCACCTGTATCTTGATCTGAAGAAGTACCCTTAATAACACCTTCATATTGAGCTTTAGAATGCCATACACCATTATCAATTTCGGGGGTAGGTTTTTCAATTGTTGTGCCGTTAGTAGCATTACCATCGGCTACATCTTCAAATCCTCCATCTGTGATTAGTTCTTGTCCATAAGACAATGCAGTTATAAGTAAAACTGCTAATAAAGTAATTTTTTTCATAATAATAAGTTATTGGTTAAAACTAGTGTCTACTATTAAAGGAGTTCGACAATTCCTGGGACTATATCCAAATTCAAAAATATATCAAAAAGGTATTAGTCTAGTTGTTACATAAGTCAATTTAAAGGGTAAATAAGTCAACTAGATTGACCTTAATGTCCATCATTCTGTTTTAATTTATTCATAAATTTGAGTTCAAGATAATTTTTATGTTTAAAAAAATTGTAATCATTGCTTTTTTATTAGGGTTTGGATATTCTAATGCTCAAAACACATATCATTTCAGCAGTTCTGCTGGTAACGATTTAAATGATGGAAGTTTAGGTAGCCCTTTTCAAACCATTACTAAACTAAATGATTTAGTACTTTCAGGAGGTGATAAAATAGTATTTAAGCGAGGTGACACCTTTTTAGGTCAACTTATAATATCTCATTCTGGGACAAATGGTGCTCCCATCGTTTATGATAGTTATGGTACAGGAGCTTTACCAATTTTATCTGGGAGTAATGGTGATAATGGTACTGCAGACCCATTAAGTACAGTAGATATTTTAGATAAAGAATATTTAGAATTTCATAATTTACATATAGAAAACGAAAGGTTTGATGCAGCTCCGAATGCAGACGATGATAAATCTTTTGGAATATTAATTCACAGTAATAAAACATTGCCTGCCTCTAAAAATTTTGAAGAGGAAACTTTATCCAAATATTTTAGGTTTTCTAATCTTCATTTTGAAAACATTTATTCATTAGGAATTACGGGTATAGAGTTTAATAAGGTAAGAACTACCGGCATATACTTTGACGATGCTTTTGCTAACGATGTTATTGTAGAAAATTGTTATTTTACGGATATACAACGCACAGGGGTTTGGTTAAAAAAATATGTATCTGATGCTGTAATAAGAAACAATAAGTTTATCGATTTAGGTGGGTCTGGTACAATTATATCTACTTCTAAAAGAGTCTTATATGAGCATAATATAATGCGTTTTTCAGGGTCTGAATCTGACTCACGAATGGCAAAAAGAGGAAGCGGTATGTGGGTCTATAATACAGATGATATGGTGGCACAGTATAACCTTTCTCAGCATGCAAGAGGAAATAATGATTCTTCTGGAATGCATGTGGATTTTGGGAATTCTAATATTCTATTTCAATATAATTATTCTGAAGATTCAGCGGGTGGTTTTTGTGAAACTCTAGGCGATAATGATAACGTTATTTGGAGGTACAATGTAAGCGTAAATGACGGAACGACAGATAAGGGTGGAAAAAACTTATTATTATGGGTAAGTGATTTTGCAGGTAAAAATAAAATTAAAAGCGATAATGTATATATCTATAACAATACCGTATACCAAGGTAAAGATTATAAAAATGTGGCAGGGGATTCTAAAGTACTTTTTCAAGTTAAATCATTAAATTTTTTAAACAATATTATCTATTTAGAATCTGACGCTAAACTGGGAAAAAAAGGGTATACTGCTAATATAGGAACACCGAATTTTAACAAAAACATCATATACGGTGGTGATATAAAAACTGAATTTAAAAATTTAGATGCCTCAAAAATAGAACAAGATCCTTTATTTTTATTAACAGGTACAAGGCAATCTAAAGGGTATAAACTACAATCTGAAAGTCCGGCGTTAGGAGCTGCATTGAGTTTTACAGAACCTACATTTCCGTTGGCAGGATTGGGGATATTTAAAGATATTACCTCTAAGGCAACTAAAGATATTTATGGCAACCCTGTAGATTTGTCGTCATCAACCAATATTGGTGCCTATAACGGTCCAGGTGAGACCAATAGCCCTATTGTAAACACATACGAAGCAGAATCTGGTAATATAGTGGGTGGACGAATAATTAATTGCTCTAATGGCTCTAATAGTAAAGCCGTTAATATTGGTGATCCGGGCGAAACCTTAACAATAAACAATATCAATGTACCAATTACTGATACTTATTTAATTAGAGTGTTTTATGCAAACGCCAATAAATCCAATCTAAAATTTACCCTTAATAATGATGAAACCGAAACCATTATTTTACCCTACTCAGACGCATATTGTTATGTGGGAGGTAATCCAACAAGTTTTGATTTTATAAAAACTTTAAATTTGGGTAATAATACTATTAAATTAGAACAAGGTTTTATTGATAAAATAGAAGTTGTGTCTATAAATGATGCCACATTAAGCAGTATTTCTGGAGAGTTTTTAGATAAAACCGATGCCTACCTTGAAAAAACAGTAATTGCGCCTAGTGAATGGATAAAGTTGACTATTAATAAAGAATTAGAATCTAAAAAAGTTGAAGTTTCAATATATAATATAAATGGGGCATTACTTAGAAAAAAAAATTTTAACACCAATAATATTGATATCGAAGCGCATAGTTTAGGAACTGGTTTAAAAATTTTTACTGCAAAAATTGAAAGATATTTATTTGTGAAGAAAATAATTATCAAATAATAATAATAATAGTTTATTGGAAATGAAAAAGACTGAATACCCGAGCCAAACTAGAATAATTTTTATTTCAGAAAATTTACTTACCAAGAGTACACTTTAATGCTATCAACAAATTAAAATGTGAAAAGAATTTTAGCTTTAAAAAACTCTATTAGGTGTAAAAATCCGATCCTAAAATTAGGATCGGATTTTTTGAGTTTTTAAATACCTATTTTGACATAAAGTTAACTAATAAGATTTAAATATTAGCTTTCATAAGTTCTCTATTCATTCTAGCAATATTGTCTAGAGAAATTCCTTTAGGACATTCTACTTCACAAGCACCTGTGTTTGTGCAGTTTCCGAAACCTTCTAAATCCATTTGAGCTACCATATTTTGAACTCTATCTGCAGCTTCTACTTGTCCTTGTGGCAATAAGGCATATTGAGATACTTTTGCACCAACAAATAACATTGCAGAAGAATTTTTACAAGTTGCTACACAAGCACCACAACCAATGCAAGTTGCAGCATCCATGGCTTCATCTGCTGCGTGTTTAGAAATAGGTGTAGTATTTGCATCTTGGGTATTTCCTGATGTGTTTACAGAAATATATCCACCAGAGTGCTGTATTCTATCAAAAGCAGAACGATCTACTACTAAATCTTTAATTACTGGAAAAGCTGCTGCTCTGAATGGTTCAATAGTAATTGTATCTCCGTCTTTAAACATTCTCATGTGCAACTGACAAGTTGTTACACCTCTGTCTGGGCCATGTGCTTCTCCATTAATGTACATAGAACACATACCACAAATACCCTCTCTACAATCGTGATCAAAAGCCACTGGTTCTTCGCCTTTGTTGATAATTTGTTCGTTTAAAACATCCATCATTTCTAAGAAAGACATATGCTCTGAAATCTCAGAAACTTTATAATCTGTCATTTGACCCTTGGAATTAGCGTCTTTTTGTCTCCAAATTTTAAGTGTTAAGTTCATAATGTCTTCTTATTTATAACTTCTTTCTTTAACTTCTATATTCTCGTATACCAATTCTTCTTTGTGTAAAACAGCGTCTTTTGGTTCTCCTTTATATTCCCAAGCAGAAACAAATTGGAATTCTTTTATTCTTTTTGCTTCACCATCTTCGGTTTGATGTTCTTCTCTAAAATGTCCTCCGGCAGATTCTTCTCTAACTAAAGCATCTTTTGCAAACAACTCTCCTAATTCTAGGAAATCTCCAACTCTCCCTGCTTTCGCTAATTGCTCGTTGTATTCTGTAGCTGTTCCTGGTACATTTACATTTTTCCAAAAATCTTTACGCAATGCAGAAATCTCCTCAATAGCTTCTTTTAATCCAGCTTCATTTCTAGACATTCCACATTTGTCCCACATAATTTTACCTAACTTCTTATGGTAATAATCCACAGAATGTGTTCCTTTATTATTGATAAAAAATTCAATCCTTTCTGAAACTTCTTTTTCTGCTGCTTCAAACTCTGGAGTATCCGTAGATATTTTTCCAGTTCTAATATCATCAGCTAAATAATCTCCAATTGTATATGGTAAAACAAAATAACCATCCGCTAAACCTTGCATTAATGCTGATGCTCCCAATCTGTTTGCGCCGTGATCAGAGAAGTTTGCTTCTCCAATTGCATAACAACCAGGTATTGTCGTCATTAAATTATAATCAACCCAAACACCACCCATTGTATAGTGCACCGCAGGATAAATCATCATTGGTGTTTCATACGGGTTCTCATCTACGATTTTTTCGTACATCTGAAATAGGTTACCGTATTTAGCTTTTACGATTGCTTTTCCTAACTCTTGCACTTTAGCATCAGAAGGGTTATTGATATTTTTAATTTTTGCCTGCTCATTACCATAACGTACAATAGCAGCAGCAAAATCTAAATAAACCGCTTCTCCTGTTGCATTTACACCATAACCAGCATCACAACGCTCTTTAGCTGCTCTAGATGCAACATCACGCGGAACTAAGTTACCAAAAGCAGGATAACGTCTCTCTAAATAATAATCTCTTTCGTCTTCAGATAAATCTGTAGGTTTTTTGCTTCCCTCACGAATTGCTTTTACATCATCTAAATTTTTTGGAACCCAAATACGGCCATCATTTCTCAAAGATTCTGACATCAAAGTTAATTTAGACTGATAGTCGCCAGAACGCGGAATACAAGTTGGGTGGATTTGCGTGTAACAAGGGTTTGCAAAATGTGCTCCTTTTTTGTGGATTTTCCAACCCGCTGTTACGTTAGAACCCATTGCATTTGTAGATAAAAAATATACATTCCCGTAACCCCCAGAGGCAATAACAACTGCGTGTGCAGAATGTCTTTCGATTTCTCCTGTAACCAAGTTACGAGCAATAATTCCTCTTGCTTTTCCATCAACAACAACAACATCTAACATTTCATGTCTGTTAAACATTTCTATTTTACCTCGCGCAATTTGTCGATTCATAGCAGAATATGCGCCCAATAGTAATTGCTGACCCGTTTGTCCTTTCGCGTAGAAAGTTCTTGAAACCAAAACTCCACCAAAAGAACGATTGTCTAACAAACCACCATAATCACGAGCAAAAGGAACTCCTTGCGCTACACACTGATCAATAATATTTGCAGAAACCTCTGCCAAACGGTAAACGTTTGCTTCACGAGAACGATAATCTCCACCTTTTACCGTATCATAAAATAAACGGTAGGTAGAATCTCCATCACCTTGATAATTTTTTGCTGCATTAATTCCTCCTTGAGCCGCAATTGAATGAGCTCTACGTGGGGAATCTTGATAAGCAAATGCTTTTACATTATAACCTAATTCTGCTAAAGTTGCAGAAGCAGAGCCTCCTGCTAAACCTGTACCAACAACAATAACATCTATATGTCTTTTGTTTGCCGGATTTACCAAATTTATCTGATTTTTATAATCTGTCCATTTGTCTTTAATTGGACCTTGAGGTACTTTTGAATCTAAAGCCATCTTTCTAAGATTAATGATTTAAGTGATGATATAAAGCGATAAAAATAAACCCTAAAGGAACTATAATTGCATACGCTTTACCTAATTTTTCTAGTTTTTTACGAAGTGAATTTGCTCCAACAGATTGAAATGCTGAAGTAAAACCATGTGCTAAATGCAAACCTAAGAATACAAACGCAACAGCATACGCTGCAACTCTAATTGGGTTTGAAAATTTATGAACTAATTCTTCGTGGTAACGATACCCGTCAACACCTTCTTTAACACCAGACCAATCACCTTGAATGAATTTTGTGTTAATTTCTGGAAACCAAAAATCTATAAAATGCAAACCTATAAAAGCTAAAATTGTCATTCCACTATAAATCATATTTCTACTAAACCAAGTAGAATTTGCTGCACCATTATTTTTAGCGTACGAAGTGCCTTGTGCTTTTTTATTTTTTAACTCTAAAATGAAGCCTATTACAAAGTGAAAAACAACCGCAAATATTAAAACCGGTTGTAATGCAAACTGCACTAATGGATTAGTTCCCATAAAATGAGAAACTTCGTTAAAAGTATCTGGGCTAAAAACTGATAAAAGATTAATTGCTAAATGTTGTAATAAGAAGAACATTAAAAAAAATGCTGAAAGTGCCATTGACACCTTCCTTCCAATTGAAGATTTGAAAAATCCGCTCATTGTTTTGATAAGTTAAATTAAGTAGCACAAAAATACGGCTTAAGAGTTTTTTAAACAAAGATTTAAGAACGTTTTCATAGGTATTTAGAATAGTTATAAATAAATCTTTAAATCTAACATTTGACCAACTTAAATACATATTTTTTCTCGATTTTTATTCGCAAAAATAAGTGTCAAATAAACACGTATAAAATCAATTATTTGTGACTATAAAAATTATTTTTTTCTTAATTAATTTTTTTGATTTGAATTTTTTCACCTCTAAACAAGCACTCGTCATTAACTTTCTTTCCTAATAATAATTTACCTATTGGTGACAATATGGAGATAGCAAAATAGATTTTATCCTCAACGATTATTCTTCCCGCAGAAATCGAAAGAAAATAATTCAAGGAATTTGTTTCAAGAACACTTCCCAAATGAACTACCTCTGTACTATTAGAAATATCTATTTTTGACAAAACTAATTTCATTTGGTTTATTCCTAAAATTTGCTGTCCTGCTTTTTCCATTTCTAACTGCAACATAGCTCGCCCTGTTTCGTGCTTATCTCCAGCAGAACTTTTAGTTTCTGATTGCAATGCTTTTTGATGAGATGAAATTAACTCTTCAACAGTTTGCAATCGTTTATTTACAAAAGCCACGCACTCTTTAAAAAGAGCTTCTTTTATTTTTGAACTCATTCTGATTTTTTTTGTAAATAAAAAAAAGGAAAGTTTTCCACGTTACTTTTTTATAATCTTGTTCTCATCAATAAACAGTTTTTAAATATCTATTAAAAACTTTGGTTGTTAAAATCAATCTTTAACTGCACCCAAAAAGGCTCTTTCTTAACTGTATTCAAATTGCTAAACGACAATCCTAACAAACGAACTGAATTCAATAACTTTTCTTGAAATAATAGTTCTTTTACCAAAGGAAAGAACTCTTTTAGGTTCTGCATAAAATACTTTTTGGTTTTACTTCTCGTGTATTGTGTAAAATCTGAATATTTAATTTTTAAGGTAATTGTTTTTCCTTTTGTATCCAGTTTTATCATTCTTTTCTCTAACTCTTCTGCAATTTTTTCTAACTCTTCAATCATAAAAATTTCAGAAGAAATGTTTTCTAAAAAAGTGCGTTCAGCTGCAACAGATTTTCGAATTCTATTGGGTTTAACCGGGCTTTTATGAATTCCTCGAACAATATTATAATAATGATCTCCTGATTTTCCGAAGAGTTTCACCAATTCTTCTCTTGTTTGTTTCTTTAAATCACTACCCACAAAAATACCTAGGTTGTACATTTTAGATGCGGTTACTTTACCAACACCGTAAAATTTATTCACAGGCAATTCCTCCAAAAATTGAAGGACCTCATCTGGATGAACTGTTTTTTGTCCATTTGGTTTGTTTATGTCGGAAGCTACTTTTGCTATAAATTTATTAATAGAAATACCTGCGGATGCAATTAAACCTGTTTCATTAAAAATACGCTGTCTAATCTCTCTCGCAATTGTATTTGCAGATGGGTTTCCTTTTTTATTTTCAGTAACATCTAAATAAGCTTCATCTAGAGACAGTGGTTCTACCAAATCTGTATATTCGTAAAAGATATTTCTAACCTTTAAAGATATTTCTTTATACCGCTTAAAATCTGTTTTCACAAAAATTAAATGAGGACATTTTTGTTTTGCCAAAGCTCCACTCATTGCCGATTTTACTCCAAACTTACGTGCTTCGTAACTTGCTGCGGATATTACACCTCTTCTACCCTCACCTCCTACTGCAATTGCCTTACCTCTTAATTCTGGATTATCTAATTCTGCTACCGATGCATAAAAAGCATCCATATCTACATGAATTATTTTTCTGAAAGGAGGGTGTAATGCCATGCTTCTAAAATACAAAAAAGATACTGCCTTTCATTTCAAAAAGACCATTTTTAAACAAGTAATAAATCGATCTTTTTTACTAATACTTGTGCTAAAAAGAATATTTATTTTAAAAAATCAATACAAAGATTCACTACCTCTTCTAATTCTTTTGATAGGTACTTGTGCTTCCAGGGATGACTAGTATTAAAAACATGATTTGCATTTTCTATGATTTTAAATTCACTTTTTTCACCCCATTGATGCAAGTTTTCTGCTTCTTTTATAGATACAGAAGTATCGTTACTCCCATGAATTATTAAAATCGGAATATTTAAATTTTCAATAGCGTTTTTAATATCAAATCGCTCTTTATTTTGAATAAAATCCTCATAAAACTGATAATAATGAGGCATATTTTGCTTTGTCCGTCCGTTTAAAACGTATTTTACGCCATTATTTTTCCACTGTTCTAAATCGCTAATAGTTGCTGTTCTTTTCTCAAAATCACAAACTCCAGCAAGCGTAATTACCTTTTTAATTCGGGCATCTTCATTGCTTTTTAAAAGCACAACACCACCTCCTCTGCTGTGCCCAATCAAAGAAACATCATCAATTTTTATTTCACTTTTAAAATCAGAATTATTAGTAATCCAATCTATTACTGTTTCTAAATCATCTAATTCTTTAGAGTAATTATTATGACCAAAAGCTTCTAAATCAGGAAAGTCTATCGGTTGCTCTATAGTTCCTCCATTATGGGAAAAATTAAATTTTATAAAAAAGAAACCATTGTTTGCAAAAGTTGTTGCCATTATGTTCCAAGCGCCCCAATCTTTAAAGCCTTTATAACCATGACAAAAAATTACAACTTTTTTAGGCTGGAAGTCTTCCTTATAAAAAACATCTGTAATAATTGGTTTCTTATGTTTTCCTTCAATAACTGAGTTTTTAATTGTTTTCATGTTATTGTTTTTCAAATAAATAATTTTATTACTGTAAAAATAGCCGCCAAAGCGGTCAAAATACTTAAAATAATATTAATATCTTTTGTTAATTTTCCTGTTTTACTCTGAATAATTTTAGCATATTTTCCATATAAGAATAGGATGTAAAATGTACCTACAATTGAACCAAAAGTGAACGAAATAATAGGAACAAGATTGAAATTAAACAATTTAAAAGCATCTAAGGTTATTACTATTCCGCAAAAAAAAGGAATTGCAAAAACATTTAAACTAGATAGTGTTATTCCCATTAAGAAAGAGTTTTCGCTTTTAGCTTTGACCACTTCTAACTCTTTTTTACTTTTTTTAGATTCTATAAAAAAATAATACGACAACAAGATAAATATTAGAATTCCTACTTTTTCTAACGTTTCTAATATTTTAGGATTTTGTGCAATGTATTTAGTTAAAAGAATAGCAATATAAACTTGTGGAATTACAATTAGAGAAACCCCAAAAGCATAACGATTAACTGCGCTTTTACCTTTTTCTATCCTAATTTTTAAAGCTGTCATATTTAACATACTTGGAGTAATAGAGCCTGCAAAGGAGAAAAAAAATCCAAAGAAAAAAGGAGAAATAAATAACATCTAATAAAATTATATAAATATTTAGCACAAAGAAAAGAAAGACTAATTGCTAAAATATAATTAACTTTTTTACAAACTATACAAAAAAACGCACCAATTAAATTGATGCGTTGAATAATTGAATCTTGAAATATTTTTTTAAACAACTCCCTGCGCTAACATGGCGTCTGCTACTTTTACAAAACCAGCAATATTTGCACCCGTAATATAATCTACAGAACCATCTTCTTTTATTCCATATTTTACACAAGAAGCATGTATGTCTTTCATGATTGTTTTTAATTTTTCATCAACCTCTTCTCTTGTCCAACTTAAACGTAAAGAGTTTTGACTCATTTCTAAACCAGAAGTTGCAACACCTCCAGCATTTGATGCTTTCCCTGGAGCAAATAAAATATTTGCTTTTTGAAACTCATGAATTGCTTCAGGAGTTGAGGGCATATTTGCACCCTCTGCAACGCAAATACATCCATTTTTAACTAATAATTTAGCCTCATCTCCATTTATCTCGTTTTGAGTTGCACATGGTAAAGCAATATCACATTTTACAGACCATGGCCTCTCTCCTTCGTGAAATGTAGCACTAGGGTACGTATTTATATATTCACTAATTCTTGCTCTTTTTACATTTTTTAAATGCATAATATGCACTAACTTTTCTTCATTAATACCATCTGCATCATAAATGTATCCTGATGAATCAGATAGTGTGACAACTTTTCCGCCTAACTGAGTTGCTTTTTGTGTAGCATATTGTGCGACATTACCAGATCCAGAGACCACTATTGTTTTTCCTTTAATAGAATCATTATTTCTGTTTAACATATTTTCTGCAAAATACACATCGCCATAACCAGTAGCTTCTGGTCTAATTAGAGAACCTCCCCAAGTCGCTCCTTTACCTGTTAAAACTCCGGTAAAAGTATTCTGTAATTTTTTGTACATACCAAACATATATCCAATTTCTCTACCACCAACACCAATATCACCTGCCGGAACATCTGTATTATGTCCAATATGTTTACATAACTCACTCATAAATGCATGACAGAAACGCATAACCTCGTTGTCTGATTTTCCTTTCGGATCGAAGTCAGAACCACCTTTCCCTCCACCCATTGGTAAAGTTGTTAAAGAGTTTTTAAATACTTGCTCGAAAGCTAAAAACTTTAAAATACTTGCATTTACTGAAGGATGAAATCGCAAACCACCTTTGTAAGGACCGATTGCAGAGTTCATTTGAACTCTATAGCCCCTGTTTACTTGAATAACTCCATTGTCGTCCACCCAAGAAACTCTGAAGGAAATTTGCCTTTCTGGCTCTACCATTCTTAAAAGGATGTTTTTACCAAAATAAATGTCATTCTTAACAATATAAGGAATTACCGTTTCGGCAACTTCATGCACAGCTTGTAAGAATTCTGGCTCATGGCTATTTCTTTGTTTCACCAAGTCCATGAACTCATTAATTTTAAATTTAATACTTTTATCCATGTTTTTTTATGATATTAATAAAAATTAAACGATGTAAAGATATTAAATTTTCAATATCATAAAATTAAAAATCTTGTAAAATATTAATTGAAATTCATTTTTTTAATCAATTTAATTCTTAGAGGATGTTTTATTCACAAATACAATATGAAACTCTTTAAAAAATAGTAGATTTGCAGCCTAATTATCCGTTAAAAATGTTAGATAAAGTAAAAGAACTGATTGGTGATGTAAAGTCATTTAATGCATCTACAAAAGAAGAAGTTGAAACATTTAGAATTAAATACCTAGGAAGCAAAGGATTATTGAAAGAACTTTTTGCTGAATTTAAAAACGTAGATCCTCAACTTAAAAAGGATTTAGGACAAGCTTTAAATAGTTTAAGAAATGCGGCTGAGGAAAAAGTAACTGAGTTAAACGACTCCCTAGAAGGTGTTCAAAGTCAAAAATCTTTTTATGGAGATTTAACGCGCCCATCAGAACCTATTAACTTGGGTTCTCGTCATCCAATTTCATTGGTTAAAAACCAAATTATTGAAGTTTTTAATAAAGTTGGATTCACGGTTTCCGAAGGTCCAGAGATTGAAGATGATTGGCATAATTTTACTGCTTTAAACTTACCATCACACCATCCGGCTAGAGATATGCAGGATACATTTTTTATCGAGCAAGACCCAGATATTTTGCTAAGAACACATACTTCCTCTGTACAAGTCCGTTACATGGAAGAAAATAAGCCCCCAATAAGAACGATTTCTCCAGGAAGAGTTTTTAGAAATGAAGATATTTCTGCAAGAGCTCACTGTATTTTTCATCAAGTAGAGGGTTTGTATATAGATACAGATGTTTCTTTTGCAGATTTAAAACAAACACTTTTATACTTTACAAAAGAGATGTTTGGAAAATCTAAAATACGATTAAGACCGTCTTATTTCCCATTTACTGAACCAAGTGCTGAAGTTGATATTTATTGGGGATTGGAAACCGAAACAGATTATAGAATTACAAAAGGTACTGGTTGGTTAGAAATTATGGGGTGTGGAATGGTAGACCCTAATGTACTAAAAAATGCGAATATTGACCCTGTAAAATACTCTGGATATGCTTTTGGGATGGGAATAGAGCGTATTGCAATGTTATTATATCAAATACCCGATATTAGAATGTTTTATGAAAATGACAAACGTTTTTTAGAGCAATTTAAATCTGTCATTTAATGAACTATTTTTCACAATTTTGGGACGAAAATAGAGATGACGAATATGCAGATTGGGGAACCTCAACTTGGTATTTTGAAACCAATGACACAAATAAAGTTTTAAAACAAATTACTGTTTATAAAAACGGAAAACTTACCAAATATAATGAAGACAAACTAGAGGATGAATTTGGTAGTTTATGTGATGGAACATTAACTATTGATGAATGTGATGGAGATGTTATTTCTAAAGACGATTTCTACAAACTTTGGTAAAAATATACTGAAACAAGTTCTTCATAAATGAGAAAAGACATACAAATACCGGAAGTTATAGATGTGGAAATGGCTGTTGTTTATGAGTTTAACGATCTGTATAAAACAGATGATTGGAATGTATACATTATAAACAATAAAAATGTTGATTTAGAAATGATGGTGATTGTTTCTCAAGGTTTTTCTGAGACAAAAACAACCTCTTTAATTCGTAAAAAATTAGATAAACTACATGCTAACTCTTTTGCGAAGATTGAATTTATTCAACCTGAATTATTCAAATTAAACAATCGTTTTCAGGTTACTTTTTTCGAAGGAAATACATTGTATGAAAAAACGTTTATTTTTAAAGAAAATACCGTTAAAGAAGGTGCTTTACGTATGATTAAAGAAATTAAAAAACGAGGGATTTTAGCGAAGTAATTGTCCTGTATACTTTTTAGTTTGCAAAATATTTTAGCAAAAAACACTCCCAATAATAGAGTGTTTTTTTGTTTTATAAAATTGAAAAGAATGAAGCATTTATTTGAGCTCTTTTATTAAGAGTGAATAAAACTTGAGTACTAAAAGCGTAACCTTGCGGTAGCACTCTAAATTCTTAAAAACTTTAGATTCACTTTAACCTAAAAACCCAATAATCAAATATAAAAATACTGATATTACACCACCAATTAAAGCATAAGGCAATTGTGTTTTTACATGATCTATATGATCACTTGCTGAAGCCATAGAAGATATTATGGAAGTATCTGAAATTGGTGAACAATGATCTCCAAAAATTCCTCCACCTAAAGTTGCAGCAACAACAATTGTTAAATCTGCTCCATGAATATTTGCCATTGGTACAGAAATTGCCAACATTATCGCAAATGTTCCCCAAGAGGTTCCAGTAGAAAATGCAATAAAAGAACTAATTATAAAAACAACTGCTGGTAATAACTCCGGCGACAACCATTCTTTTGTTGCATTCGCTACATAAATACCGGTTTCTAACTCTTTACAAGCGTCACCAATAGCAAATGCTAACAACATTAACAAAGCCAATGGCATTAACTCACTAATTCCTTTTAAGGTTAAATTTACAGCTTCTTTTGGTTTCATAATTCCCTGAATGAAATACATAACCATAGCAACCAAAAGTGCGGTAATTACGGCGTATAAAACGGATGATGAACCAGAACCTTTACCGATTGCTTCTGAGGCATGATTAGAAAAAGATGTAGCGTTTTCAACGGAACTCCAACCTGTATAAATTAAATTAATTGGCATCATAAAAACCATTGTTAAAAGCGGTACAATCATATTATACGCTTTAGCTTGTATGCCTTTTTTAGCTGGAAATGAAGTAATTTCATCAGAAACCATTGGTTTTGAACCTTTATTCATCAATTCACCTGTTTCTTTAGTTCTTTTTTCAGCATTTTTCATAGAACCAATGTCCTTTTTTATAAAAATTACAATGAACACAATTGTAATTGCTAACAAAGGATAAAAGTTGTACTTAATAGAACTGATCATCACAGAAAAAGGTTTGTCAATTCCTTGCGTTAATAAAAGTCCCATTATAAAAGCTCCCCAAGCATTAAAAGGAATTAAAATAGATGAAGGTGCAGAACTCGAATCTGCTATGTAAGCTAATTTTTCTCTCGGTATTCTAAATTTATCGAAAATAGGACGATATAACGCACCCACGGTTAATGAACTAATACTTGTTTCAACAAACAATAATAAACCTGTAAAGGTTGCCAAAAGCTGAACAATTACTCTACTATAACCTGTTTTTTTATCTTCTAATTTTGCTAGTTTTTTATTAATTATATTGATAAAACCCTCTACACCTCTAGAGTATTGAATAAAAATTAACAACGAACCAACCAATGCACTGAACATTATGGTTCTCGTATTTCCTTTCGATTGAAAAACATTTACCAATCCTTCAATCATTGCTAAGGTTCCGTCTAACGGATTCCAACCTTTAATAATCAACCAAGAAAACCAAATTCCAAACAACAAGGCAATGTAAACTTGCTTTGTTTTTAATGCTAAGATAATGGCAACAATTGGTGGTATTACTGAAAGAAATCCATATTCCATAAATAAAAGTTTTAAGTTAGTTTAAGGTAGTCATTTATAAAATATTTTTAAGGTATAAGTTGATTACAACAAGTAATAAAAATTAATAGTATTAAAAAAATTATTCCTCTTCCTCGTTGGTTTCAATCTCAGTTGTTAAATCTAAATTTCTTAAAGTTGGGTTGAAAACTCCTGTTGCAACAACGGTAATTAATGTCATAGTTCCTCCAAAAACCACTGCAACTACTGGTCCTAATAGTTTAGCAGCTAAACCACTCTCAAAAGCACCTAGTTCATTGGAAGAACCAACAAACATAGAATTTACAGAAGAGACTCTTCCCCTCATATCATCAGGAGTTTTTAATTGTAAAATTGTTTGACGAATAACCATCGATATTCCATCTGCAGCCCCACTTATAAACAATGCTAAAATACTTATCCAAAAAATCGAAGACAATCCAAAAGCAATAATACTAAGTCCAAAAATAAAAACAGAAATTAACATTTTCTTACCTGTATTTTTATTAATAGGAATGTACGTTGTTATCAACATTGTTAATATACTTCCCATTGAAATAGACGCATTTAAAATACCAAAACCCTCCGGACCAACATTTAAAACGTCTTGTGCAAAAACAGATAATATAGCAACAGTTCCTCCGAATAAAACTGCAATCATATCTAGACTTAAAACCCCTAAAATTGCTTTATTCTGAAAAACAAACTTTACTCCTGCTTTTAAGCTCTCTTTCATAGGTTCGTCAATTTTAGTATTTAAAATTGGTTGTTTTTTTATCTGAAAAAGAACTATAAGTGATAACATTACTAGAATAAAGACTAAGCTTAGAGTTTTATCAACTCCAATCCAACTAATAAAAAAACCACCGGATAAAGCTCCGGAAACGGATGCTGTTTTCCAAGTACTTGTGCTCCAGGTAGCAGCGTTATGATATATTTTTTTAGGAACTAATAATGCAACCAAAGAAAAAATTGTAGGTCCAAAAAATGAACGTAAAAATCCACCAAAAAAAACCAATACATAAATAGAATATAATACCGCATTTGTGGACCAACTGTCAATAATGGTTTCTGAAGTTAATAAAAATAAGCCTAAACTAATTAATGAGAAAGCAGCTGTACAAATTGCTAATAAGTTTCTTTTTTCATTTTGATCTACGATGTGACCAGCAAATAAAGCCATAGAAAATGCCGGAACTATTTCCATCAGCCCAATTATTCCGAGAGACAGAGGATCTTTTGTAATAGAATATACTTGCCATTCAATAACAATAAATTGCATAGACCAACCAAAAACCAGTAAAAAGCGAACAAACAAAAAGAGATTAAACTGCTTAATTCTTAAAGCCGCATAAGGATCATTTTTTGCCATTTAATTAGCTTAATTTCATATCCATTAAAATAGAAAATGTTTGGTTGATATCTTCTTCTTTTACAACAATAGTCATTTCGTTTGTAGTAGAGATAATTTCTTGTAAAGGAATATCCGCCCAAGCTAATTGTTTTAAAATAAAGTAATAAACCCCTGATTGCTCTAGGTTATCTTTGGGTAACTTTATAGTAATAGAAGCTAAATCTAACATGCTATGAGTTAACGTTTCATACTCAAAAATTTCTTTCACAAAAGGTTGTAGGTTTTTACTTGTAACAATATTCGTTTCAAAAATACCTTGAGAGACCGTTAAAAAGTAATCAGAATTATCCGCAGATTTAGTTAGAATTTTTGCAATTTCTTTTAATAAAGAAGGTGTATTTTTAAAGGTAAAATCACATAAGTCAGATCGCACAATAACATCACCTAAATCTAAAGCTAGTTTTTTAATATTTTTTCTAATACGTAATTCGCTTGCAGGAGAAAGCCGGTTGATTGCCATCATAACAGCACCAACTTTTACTTCTTTCTTTAGAGCGGCAGAAACATCAGGTAAAATAATTCTAGCTAAAGAAGATACGTTTATCAACTTTTCATTTAAAGCTTCTTCAATAAAAGGTGTTTTTCTAATCGTGCTTTCTACAACTTCTTGTATTGTTTTCATCTTAAATGTTTAAAAATTAATTAGATTACCTAAAATATAACAATTAATCTAATTTATCTGTCAATTTTTTAAATTCTTTTTTAGCACTTTTATTATCATATAAAATATTGTAAACAGTTTCTATAATTGGCGTGGACGCTCCATTTTCTTCTTTTATTTTAAATGCACTTTTGGTAGCGTAATATCCTTCTGCAATCATGCTCATTTCCATTTGTGCAGATTTAACGGTATATCCTTTACCAACCATGTTTCCAAATTGTCTATTTCTACTAAACAAGGAGTAACCAGTAACTAACAAGTCGCCTAAATAGGCAGAATGATTAATATTTCGTTTCATCTTATGAGTCTTTTTAATAAAACGTTTCATTTCTCTAATTGCATTACTCATTAGTACTGCTTGAAAGTTATCTCCATACCCTAAACCATGCGCTATACCAGCAGCAACAGCATAAATATTCTTTAACATCGCAGCATATTCAGTGCCAATAATATCATCAGAAAGTTTGGTTTTTATATACCAACTTTCTAACGAATTTCCAATAAAACGTGCTTTTTCTTCGTCTTGACAAGCAACTGTTAAGTATGATAAACGCTCCATTGCGACTTCTTCTGCATGGCATGGTCCTGTAATTACAGCTATATTTTCAAGTGGAATGTTGTATTCTTTATTAAAATGTTCTCCAATAATTAAACCTGTTTCTGGTACAATACCTTTAATTGCTGAAACAATAATTTTATGATCTAAAGACGTTTCTAATTTATTCAATTCACTTGTTAAAAAAGCAGATGGAATGACAAAAATAAGTACATCATAATTTTCGGCGATATAATTTATATCAGATGACAAATCTAATTGACTCGCAAAAATATCTGCAGCACGCAAATAATTTGGATTATGATCATTTTCCTTTATATGATCAATTGCTTGCTCATTTCTCATGTACCAACCAATTGTTTCTAAATTTTCACTTAACATTTTTACAATAGCAGTTGCCCAACTTCCACCACCAAATACTGCTATTTTTTTCTGCTTGCTCATTATTATTTATTTTTAAGTCGTCAAAAATACTAAAATTCGTATCTATTAATGAACGCATTTTTGAATTATTATATCCGGGAAGTTACAAAATCTGGTTTTGATATTTAGTTGTGATATAATTTATTGAAAAATAAATAGATTTAAAAAATATTCTTATAATTTTGAAGAGGTAAAAAATTTCATAAAAATATATAAAAACCAATCTAACTATTCATGAACGTACAAATAATTAACAAATCGAAACACGCCACTCCTAACTATGAAACTGAAGGAGCGGCAGGAATGGATTTAAGAGCAAATATTAAGGAAACCATTACTTTAAAACCATTAGAGAGAGCAATTGTAAAAACAGGTTTATTTATTTCACTGCCAATTGGTTATGAGGCACAAGTTAGACCTCGAAGTGGTTTAGCGGCTAAAAAAGGAATTACTGTTTTAAATTCTCCAGGAACTGTAGATGCAGATTATAGAGGCGAAATTGGGGTAATTTTAGTTAATTTATCTAATGAGGAATTTGTAATTAATGTTGGGGAAAGAATTGCACAATTAATTATTACAAAACACGAACGTATAAATTGGCAAGAAGTTGATATTTTGAGTGAAACAGAGAGAGGTTCTGGAGGTTTTGGAAGTACAGGAGTATAGTTATTAAAGTCTTACCTATTAGAAATGAACATAAAACGAAAAAAATTACAGGTAAAACTTATTAAAATAGGAATTGTTGTTACTGCTTTATTTAAAGTTTTTAGTTTTGTATTATTTTTAATTTTATAAAATGTGAAACCTCTTTCTATCAAAGGGTCTTATAAACTTGAATCATTTTCCTTAAATGTTGATGTAATAAATCATACTCTAAAAAAATATGAGAATGATACTTAAACCCCAAATTTTTATAAAATAAAAGCGCCTGAGGTTGCTCATTCATTGCATCTAACCAGATAATTTTGTAACCTTTTTCTTTAGCTTTATTTTCCAACCAAGAAACAATATTTTTCCCAATTCCTTTTCCTTGTATTTTCTGATGCAAATAAATTCTATGTAATTTAACTTGTTTTTCCTCGGATAAACCTTCTAATTTTTCATCCCAAATAATTCTAAAATTACCAATAATTTCATCATTAAAAACAACGTAATAATACTCGGATTTTTCCTCAGATAACTCTCTTAAAATATTTTCTTCAGAATACTGAGTATTCACATACCAATCTCCCTTATCAATCCAAAAATGGCTGTACGCCAATGGATAAATAGTACGCATTAAAGAATACAATGGGCTGTAATTCTCTCTATTTATTTCTTTTAAGGATAAATGTTCTGTTAAATAAAGCATATTGCACTAAAATAAAAAATCGACTGTAGATTGATTTTATCTAAAGCCGATTTTTAATAATAATTAAAACTTTTAAAACTTATTCTTGGTTATCAATAGCAGCTTTTATTTTTTCTTCTAACTCTTCTGCTAATTCTGGATTGTCTTTAATTAAACCTTTAACAGCATCTCTTCCTTGTCCAAGTTTGGTTTCACCATAACTAAACCATGACCCAGCTTTCTTTACAATACCTAATTCTACACCAATATCTAAAATCTCTCCAACTTTAGAAATTCCTTGCCCATACATAATATCAAATTCTGCAATTTGAAAAGGTGGTGCTACTTTGTTTTTTACAATTTTAACTTTAGTACTGTTTCCAATAACTCTGTCACCGTCTTTAATTTGTGTTCTTCGTCTAATATCTAAACGTACAGAAGCATAAAATTTTAATGCATTACCTCCTGTTGTTGTCTCTGGGTTACCAAACATAACACCAATTTTCTCTCTTAATTGGTTAATAAAAATAACTGTACATTTTGTTTTAGAAATTGTACCTGTTAGTTTACGCAACGCTTGAGACATTAAACGGGCATGAAGACCCATTTTAGAATCTCCCATTTCTCCCTCAATTTCTGACTTTGGGGTTAAAGCAGCAACAGAATCAATTACAACAATATCTATTGCTCCAGAACGTATTAAGTTTTCTGCAATTTCTAATGCTTGCTCACCATGATCTGGTTGAGAAATTATTAAGTTATCAATATCAACTCCTAAATTTTCTGCGTAAAATTTGTCAAATGCGTGTTCAGCATCAATAAAAGCCGCAATTCCTCCAGCTTTTTGAGTTTCTGCAATTGCATGCAATGTTAAAGTTGTTTTACCAGAAGACTCTGGCCCATAAATTTCTACAACTCTTCCCCTTGGATAACCACCAACGCCTAAAGCTAAATCTAATCCTAAAGAACCAGATGAAATTGCATCAATATCTTCAGTAACTACATCACCAAGTTTCATTACAGCTCCTTTACCGTAAGTCTTATCTAATTTATCTAGTGTAAGTTGTAGTGCTTTAAGTTTAGCTGTTTTTTCTTTATCTGTCGCCATTAATCTTGCTGTTTTTATTTTTAATAAGATGACAAGTTACAAAAAACTAAGAATAATTTACTAACAAAAACATCCTAATTTATACTATTTTTACACAAAGCAAAAGATGAATGAGTTCTATAGAAATATTAAAAAATAAAGACTGTAAGGTTATAATTGAAAAAGGAGAATTAATTAGTTTTCAACATAATAATCATGAATATATTCATCAAAAAGGAAATAGAGGTTGGCGTAATTCTGATGATGAAATGTTTCCTGTTATAGGGCCAACTTCTAAAAATAATTTTATAGTTCACACCAAAAATGGTGATGCAATTCTAGACCAACATGGATTATTACGTGAGTTAGAATACTCTCTAGATTCTTGTGATAAAAACAGTGCAAAATTCATCAAAGAGTATAAAAGAAATACTCAAATAGCAAATAGTAAGTTTCCTAATAAATCATCAGAAGGAAAACTATTTTGGCCGTTTGATTTCACTTTTCAAAAAAAAATTACCTTACTAGAGAACTCGTTAAACGTCGAATTTATCATCGAATCAGAAAAAGGAATGCCCTTTATGTTGGGCTACCATCCTGCCTTTTTATTGTCGGATTCTAGTAAAGAAACTCTAGAATCTAATGGCACAGAAATAACCTTAACCGATGTTTACAAAGCAGGTTCTAATGCTTTTCCTGTTTTAAATTCTGATAAAATTATATTAAAAAATATTCATAAGAAAAATTTAAAAATTACTACAAAAGGTTTTAATAATTTTATGCTGTGGACAGAAGTTGACAACATGCTTTGTATAGAGCCAATAACACAATACACTTCTTATACAGATCAAAAATTTTCAGAAAAAAATATGAGTTTGTCTGATGGTAAAAACATTTTTTCTGTAACAATAGGAATCCTTTAGTTTGAAAAAAAAACACCAACATTTTATAATAAATAAACCATGGGGAATGATTTCTCAGTTTATAAATCCCGCAAAGCGGAAAAAAAAACTACTGGGTGATTTATATAATTTTCCAAAAGGAACAATGGCAATAGGGCGTTTAGATGTGCCCTCTGAAGGATTACTTTTATTAACAACAGATGGAAAAGTTTCTGCAGAAATTAGATCTCATAAATACGAGAAAGAATATTTTGTTCAGGTTGATGGAATTATTACTCAAAAAGAAATTGAACAATTAAAAAATGGGGTAGAAATTGGTTTTAACGGAAAAAAATATAAGACAAAACCTGGTAGAGCTTTTTTAATAGATGACCCAAAATTTCCAAATCGAAGTCAGAAAATTAGAGATGAAAGACACGGACCTACTAGTTGGGTTTCAATTATTATTAAAGAGGGTAAATTTAGACAAGTTCGTAAAATGACTGCTGCTGTTGGTTTTCCAACATTACGTTTAATTCGTATTAGAATTGGTGAAATAAAATTGGATGATTTAGAGATAGGTGGTGTAAAAGAAGTGGATTGTTTTATGTGATATTTAGTTTCTATCCATTCTAATGTGTGGAATTCCATCCTCTAAATATTCTTCTCCTACTTGAATAAATTGATGAGTTTCATAGAATTTTTTTAAATATTTTTGAGCAGAAATGGTAATTTTATCAACATTAAAATATTTATTTACAACCTCTATAGAAGTCTTCATTAAATCATGTCCAAAACCATGTTTTCTCTCTGTATCTGCAACGACTACCCTACCAATACTTGAATTTGCAAAATAATCTCCTGGTTTAAATACACGAGTATAAGCTATAATTTTATCATTTTTACATGCAAAAACATGTAAAGATTTTTGATCTTTAAAATCTATATCTTGATACACACAATCTTGCTCAACCACAAAAACCTCTGAACGTAATTGAAGTATATTATATAGTTCTGTTTTAGTTAACTCTTTAAAAGTTTTAATTTGGAACTTCATATTTCTTTATTTAAAGTACTTCATAAAATTAAAAAAAGCAAAATCACTTAAATTGAAAATAAATATTTAACAATTTGAGTGATTTTAATTTTTAAAAAATTTTTGTTTAAGAAAGATTATCTAGAACAAGAAATTTTATTTACTCTATTTCCATGTCTACCACCTTCAAATTCTGTAGAAAGAAAAATATCTACAAAACCTATTGCTTGTTGCAAAGATACAAAACGAGCAGGGATGGTTAAAACATTTGCATTATTATGCTGTCTTGTTAATGCAACCAACTCATTATTCCAACAAAGTGCAGCTCTAATACCTTGATGTTTATTTGCTGTCATCTGTGCTCCATTGCCCGATCCACAAAGAATAATACCTAATTCTGCCTGACCACTTTCTAAGGCATCTGCTGTTGGATGAATTGCATCTGGGTAATCCATAGAATCATTTGTGTCAGTTCCAAAATTTAATACTTTATATCCTTTTTCTTCTAAATGTTTTATAATTTCGAACTTATATTCTGTTCCTGCGTGATCGTTTCCAATGGCAATTGTCATAATAAATTGATTTTAATTGTGTTGCAACAACAAAAATACAGAAACAAACGGTTATCCACAGTTATAAACAATCAAAAAAATATAATTTTTAATAACCTTTTAATTGTTAACGATTTAGCTATGTAATCTAAATGTTAAGAAGTATGGGTAAAGTTTTACAAGTATTTTTGGTAGTTTAAAATAATTTTATAATACTAGAAGTGTTTAGACATAAACAAAAAAAATTATGAGTTTTTGGTAAAAGTTTATCAACATAAATTTTACAATTTGTTTACATAGATTTAGCTATTAACTATTAATAATTTTAAGTTAATTACTGTTTACAACTATTGTTAATAACTCTAAATTTAAATTGATTTTTAAGGTTTTAAATAATTCATAAGTTGTGAATGGTTTTTAATAACTCAAATTAAAAAATAAAACAATAAAATTTTATAGTAGCTATTAACACACTATTATAACCATTATTGTTTTTTTAAAATTTTAAAAGAAAATATAATTATAATATAGAATGTTGATAACTGTTAAAAAGGTTAAACTTCGAAAATAATAAAATGAAAATTTTACTCTATTTAATCACTTAAGTAATTCCTCTAGAACCAGAGAAATCTTATCTTTAATAAAAGGAGAAAGTGATAGTGAAAACAGAATAGGGAAGGATGCCTTAAAAAAAAATTTAAACCGCTTTCTTTTCTGCTTCAAAAAGATATAAAGTATCTTTTTGAATATCTACAGTTTCGTTAGAGTGTACAGATTTATTTAATGAAGTATTCACGGTTATTATGGTAACAAAAACGCCCTCAAAAAATATAAAAGCGAATAAAGCAAAAATTTTATGTAGTTTCTTCATCTTTAAATTATAATCTCTTACTATAAAGACGCTTTATTTGAGAAATTGTTACAATTTTTCAGTATTATTAACGTATTAAAATAATGAAATTATCAATGTAATTAATTTTGTTGAAAAATGAAATTGATTTTTAATTAATTACAAAATTTAGAGCCTTTTTTATAATTTTAACAGATACTTTTCCTGTTCCAATTAACTCACCATCCGCTTGTATAAATGGCTTTTTATCTGTCGGAATTACTCTAATTTTTTTGGTTTTGTAAGTTTCAATTTTTTTATGATTCACTATTTTACCAGAATATAATTTCGGAAGATTAAATACTAAATCGAATAAATTTAGATTTTTAGCAATCGTAATATCAAACAAACCATCCGAAGAATTTACATCTTTCGTAAACTGCATTCCCCCTCCAGAATATTTACAAAGTCCAAAAATTATCATCAAACATTTGACTTCTATTATTTTATCATCAAAAATTATTTTAAAAATAGATTTTTTATAAAGTAATAAACCAGCTAAACCACTTAATAAATATGCAATAGATCCAAATCGTTTTAATGTTTTTAACTTATTAACAACGTATCCATCATAACCTAAACCAGCTACATTATTAAAATATGAGACTGTTTTATTTTCAGTTTCTAAAACTCCGATATCTTGTAAAATTGTTTTCTTTTTAGAAATAATTTCTATCGCTTTTTTAACATCATTGGGTATGTTATAAGTTTTAATCCAATCATTTCCTGTTCCTTGCGGAATCACTGCAATAGTTATATCAGAAGTTTTTACATACCTTTGTTGCATTATTCCGTTAACTACATGATGTAGTGTTCCATCTCCACCAATCGAAATAATATTTCTAAAACCATTTTGAATTGCTTTATCCACCAATTCGATTTCGTGTTTAGAAAACTGTGTAAAAGCAAAAGAAAAGTTTATTTTCTTAGTCTTTAATAATTGTTGAATTTCTTTCCATTGCTCAGAAATATTACGATTTCCAGAATAAGGATTTACAATTATGAACCAAGATTTAGACATAAAAAATAATTAAATTAAAGCCAAAATACAATAATCAATCGATAACAATTTTTTAATTCTAAAATCTAGTATTTAATTGTAATTTGGTAATATATAATAACAAGTAAAGATTAATGACAAGAAAGAAAAAAAAGATATTTAAAAAGAAAGGTAGAGTAATAAAAAATTTAACTAGAGATATCTTTAAAATTTTAAATAAAGACAGTGATAAATTTTATAATTATAAACAAATTGCTGCAAAATTAAAGATTTCTGATACCGATGGAAAAACACAAGTATTAAAGAAATTAGCAGAATTAATTGCAACTAAAAAAATTAAAGAAGTAGATAGGGGTAAATTTCAAATTAATACTAATAGAAAATATTCTATTGGTACTTTAGATGTTACTTCAAACGGTAATGGATATTTTATATCTGACGACTATGAAAACGATATTTTTATTCCTAATATTAATTTAGGTAAAGGTTTACATAATGATATTGTTAAAGCCTATGTGTATAAAAAGCGTAGTGGCAAAAAATTAGAAGCTGATGTTGTAGAAATTGTGGAACGCGCAAAAACAGAATTTGTTGGTGTTTTGCAAAAGAATAAAGATTTTGGTTTTGTGATACCTGATAATAATAAAATGTATGCAGATATTTTTATTTCTCAAAATAAAATAAATGGTGCAGAAGATGGAGATAAAGTGCAAGCAACAATTACAGATTGGCCACAAAACTCAAAAAATCCTTTTGGAAAAATTACAACCGTTTTAGGAAAACCAGGAGAACATAATACAGAAATGCATTCTATTTTATTAGAGTATAATTTACCTTACGAATTTGAATCAGAGGTAGAACAGGAAGCAGAAAATTTACCAATAGAAATTACAGATAAAGAAATTTCTAAACGAAGAGATATGCGTAAAGATTTAACTTTTACCATAGATCCAAAAGATGCTAAAGATTTTGATGATGCCTTATCGTTTACAAAATTAGAGAATGGAAATTATGAAATAGGTATTCATATCGCAGATGTTTCACATTATTTACAACCAAAAACTATTTTAGATGATGAAGCTTATGATAGAGCAACGTCTGTTTATTTAGTAGATAGAGTAGTACCAATGTTACCAGAAATGTTGAGTAACGGTGTTTGTTCTTTAAGACCGAATGAAGAAAAATTAACTTTTTCGGCAGTTTTTGAAATCAATGAGAAAGCACAAATAGTAGGTGAGTGGTTTGGTAGAACTGTTACCTATTCAGATCAACGTTTTGCATATGAAGAAGCACAATCTATCATAGAAAATTGTAAATTATCTGATGATATTCAGCCATATACAATGCCTTTAGATACTTCGATTATTAATGCAACTTATAATGTAACTCCAGAAATTGTAGAGGCAATTTTAAAATTAGATGAATTAGCAAAAATTCTTCGTAAAAAAAGAATGAAACAAGGTGCAATTTCGTTTGATAGAGTAGAAGTGAAGTTCAATTTAGATAAAGAAGCAAATCCTATTGGTGTTTTCTTCAAAACATCTAAAGATGCTAATAAACTAATTGAAGAATTTATGTTATTAGCAAATAGAAAAGTAGCAGAATTTATTGGAAGTCATCAAGATAAACCCTCTAACAAAACATTTATTTACCGAGTACATGATGAACCAGATGTAGAAAAATTAGCTTCTCTACAAAATATCATCAGTAAATTTGGTTATAAGATTAATACAGAGTCTAAAGAATCAACAACAGAATCTCTAAACCAGTTATTAAATGATGTAAATGGCAAAGCAGAAGCTAATATGATTGAGACTTTAGCAATACGTTCTATGTCTAAAGCTGTGTATACGACACAAAATATTGGTCATTATGGTTTAGCTTTCGATTATTACAGCCATTTTACATCACCTATAAGACGTTATCCTGATGTGATGACTCACAGATTACTCCAACATTATTTAGATGGCGGAAATACACCTAAAGCAGATTTATATGAAGAAAGGTGTAAACATTCATCTAAAAGAGAAGAATTAGCCTCAAAGGCAGAAAGATCATCCATAAAATATATGCAAGTTAAATACATGCAAGATCACAAAGATGAAGTTTTTGGTGGAGTGATTACTGGAGTTACAGAATGGGGTATTTATGTAGAAATTTCCTCTAATAAATGCGAAGGAATGGTTAGAATTAGAGATATAAAGAGTGATTATTATGTTTTTGATGAAAAGCAATATGCAATAGTTGGTCAATCTACTAAACATATTTATCAGTTAGGAGATGATGTTGTGGTAAGAGTAAAAAACGCAGATTTAGAGCGTAAACATTTAGATTTTACTTTAATAGAAAACTAGATTTTTGGCAAATTATTTTGTGAAAAGATGTATCTCCAGTAAAGAGAGATTTGGTATATTTACTTAATTTTAATGTTAAAAAGTTAAGTAAATATTTTTTTTAACAATAAAAGATCTAAAATACCTTTATGATATTATAATTATTGATCTATAAAATGCTAATTTAATGATGAAAAAGATGAAAAAGATAATATTTATTTGTGCTTTAATATTAAGTTATGTAACATTTTCACAAACAGCCGTAACTAAAAATTTAGGAGACTATTCAATTTTAAAAGTTTACAATGGAATAGAAGTAGAACTTATAAAATCTGCAGATCAACGGTTAGAGATAACTGGTGAAAAATCTGAAATGGTTAAAATTAAAAATGTGAATGATATTTTAAAATTATCATTACCTTTTTCTTTAAAGCCAGAAAATAATGCAGCAGACGGTAAGGTTTTAATAAAGTTATATTACAATCAAAACATCGCTATAGTTGATGCTAATGAAGGAGCCACTATTACAGGTAAAGATTTTAATCAAGATAAATTAGAAGTAAATTCACAAGAAAGAGCTTTCATAAATCTAACGTCAAAAGTAAAATATCTAATAGTAAGAACTTCTACTGGCGGAATGATAAAACTAACAGGTACAACAGAGAACCAAGAAGTAGATGTAGATTTATATGGTATTTACAATGGTTATGGAATGCAAACTTTAGGAAATTCAACCGTAAAAGCTGGTACAGGAGCAAAAGCAGAAATTTTAGCAGGAAAAACTTTAAGCGCTAAAGTAAGTTTTGGTGGATCTATATTTTATAAAGGAAATCCAGAATTTGTAAAAGATAAAAAAGTAATTGGTGGAATAATACAAAAAAGAGACTAGTATCTTTTAAAGTAATATGCTGTAATAACCTTTTTCGTATATTTGTATCTTAAAATAAAGAATAATGAACAGTTTAGTTATATATTTTGGATTTATTGGTGGCCCTCAAGTTATTATAATTTTAGTGGTTGTCTTATTATTATTTGGTGGAAGAAAAATTCCAGAATTGATGAAAGGAATAGGAAGCGGAATTAAGGAGTTTAAAAATGCTTCTAAAGAAGATAATTCTGAGGAGAAAATAGAAGAAAAAAAGTAATTTAAGAATACTTTATTAAAAAGAAAAACTCAATTTGTATTACGCAAATTGAGTTTTTTTAATTTATAATATTAATTATTCTTTTTTATTTTTTGCAGCTTTCATAGATTCACCAATTTGATTTGTAGCTGCAAAACTTGCTACCATGTCCGTTAACATAGAACTTGCTGCGTTAGGATTATTAGGTAGTAAAATTAAGTTGCTATTCGTATCACCACCGATAGATTGCAAAGTATCATAATGTTGAGTAATTACAATTAATGCAGATGCTTCTTGAGAGTTGATTCCCGCTCTATTTAAGACTTCTACAGATTCTTCTAAACCACGTGCAATTTCCCTACGCTGATCTGCAATTCCTTTACCTTGTAAACGCTTACTTTCTGCTTCTGCTTTAGCACGTTCTACAATTAAAATACGTTGCGCATCCCCTTCGTATTGTGCAGCAGTTTTTTCTCTATCAGCAGCATTAATTCTGTTCATTGCTTCTTTTACTTGAGCATCTGGATCAATATCGGTAACTAGAGTTTTGATGATATCGTAACCATAAGTCATCATTGCTTCATTTAATTCAGATTTTACTGCAATTGCAATATCATCTTTCTTAACAAAAACATCATCTAATTTCATTTTAGGAACTTCTGCTCTTACTACATCAAAAACATAAGAAGTGATTTGATCATGTGGATAATCTAATTTGTAAAAAGCATCATATACTTTATCTTTAATTACTTTGTATTGCACAGAAACTTTTATTTTAACAAAAACATCATCTTTAGTTTTTGTTTCTATAATAACATCTAATTGTTGTATTTTTAAACTTAATCTTCCAGCTATTCTTTGTACACCTGGTATTTTTAAATGAAAACCAGATTGACGTATACTTGTAAATTTACCAAAGGTTTCGATAATTGCTGCTGTTTGTTGTTTAACAATAAAATATGATGCAAATAAGATTAATAGAGCTAGTACTATTAGTACAATAAATAATGAGTTCATAGTTTTTTTTATGATTAATTGATTTATTGTAAAGATACTGAATTTCAGTAGTTATTTACGATACGATATTTGTGGTTAATTTTACATATTATAAAATCAAAAACCCTGTAAAACTTAAATTTTACAGGGTTTTTAATTAAATTGTTTCTCTATTAATTGTCTTCCGGAAAAGTTTTGAAGATTTTTTTATTGTATTTAATCCATTTTTTATGTTGTTTTTCAGAAAGTAATGTTTTCATTGTTGTGTTTAATTTTAAATCTTCAACTTTAAGTGTTTCTAAAATGGGTTTTAGATTTTCTTCCATTTTTTTCTGAACTTTGGATTGATTAGAAAAATCGCCACTTTTCATAGATGATTTCTGAAAATTATCAATCATATCTTTAGTGCTTCTCAACAAAAATGTATTTATTCTAGTGATGTCTTTGATATTTTTATTATACTTCGTTAATACTTTAGAAAATTCTTTACCTTCTTTAGAAGATAATTTTACACTTGATTTTTTAGCAGTTTTTTCAATATCATAAACAACAATTCCGATATATCGTTTTATATTAAAATTTGGTTCTGGAGCCTCTTGCTGTGGTTGTGGTATTTGGCTCTGTCTTTGATTTCTGAAATTCCTGTTACCATATTGAGCTTGAGTAGTAAAAGCGCAACTTAAAATTAAAAGTAGAATTATTTTTTTCATAATTAATTAAATAAAATTAAAAATTTATAGTTTTTCAATTGCATTTTCAAGTCTTTTAATAACCTCTTCTTTACCAATCATCTCAATAATATCAAATAAATGAGGACCTGCTAATTTCCCGACTAAACTTAAGCGTAAAGGTTGCATTATTTTACCAAAACCAATTTCTTTGGCAGTAATCCATGCTTTAATGTCTTTTTCTGTATTAGATGATGAAAAATCCTCAATGGAAGAAATAATTGTAATTAATTCGTTCATTAACACTGGAGTTCCTTCTTTCCAATTTTTTTTACTTGCTTTTGCATCATAACTTGTTGGTGTTTCAAAAAAGACACTTGATAATTCCCAAAAATCATCAATAAATACAGCTCTTTCTTTTATTAAAGAAACTACATTTAATACAAAATCTTTATTTTTAGTAATTCCTTTTTGTTTTAAAAACGGCATGTATAAATCTGTTAATTCAACATCAGATTTGGTTTGCATGTATTGTTGATTAAACCACCTTGCTTTTTCTGGACTAAATTTTGCTCCTGATTTACTAACTCTTTTTAAATCAAAATTTTCTACTAAATCTTTTAAAGAGAATATTTCTTGTTCTGTTCCAGGATTCCATCCTAAGAAAGCCAGCATATTTATAAAGCTTTCAGGAAAATAACCATCTTCTTTGTATCCACGAGAAATATCACCAGAAACTTCATTTGTGTATTCCAAAGGAAACACCGGGAATCCTAGTTTATCTCCATCACGTTTACTTAGTTTTCCTTTACCAACAGGTTTTAAAATTAAAGGTAAATGTGCAAACCTTGGAGCATCCCATCCAAAAGCTCTGTACAATAAAATATGTAAAGGCATTGAAGGTAGCCATTCTTCGCCACGAATTACGTGAGATATTTCCATTAAATGGTCATCAACAATATTTGCTAAATGATAGGTTGGCATTCCATCTCCTTTAAATAAAATTTTATCGTCTAATGTGTTGGTGTCAATTTTAATGTTTCCACGAATTTCGTCTTCCATACGAAGCAATTCATCTTGTGGAGTTTTAAAACGGATTACATAATTTTCACCAGAATTAATTCTGTTTTGTACTTCATCGTTTGTTAAAACCAATGAATTAACCAAACTTCCATTTTCTCTATTATGCCAATTGTATATAAAAGTTTTTCCTTCCGCTTCCTTATTCTTTCTGAGCGCATCTAATGCTTCTGAGGTATCAAAACAATAGTATGCCCAACCTTTTTCTATTAATTTATCTGCGTATTTTTTATAGAAATCTTTACGTTCGGATTGTCTGTAAGGACCAAACTTTTCGTTTTTTCCCGGGCCTTCATCAAAAGGAATATTACACCATTCTAAAGCGTCTATAATATATTGTTCTGCATTTGCAACATAACGTGTTTGGTCTGTGTCTTCTATTCTTAAGACAAAAGTTCCATTATATTTTTTAGCAAATAAATAATTAAATAAAGCTGTTCTTACACCTCCAATGTGTAGAGGACCAGTAGGACTAGGTGCAAAACGAACGCGAACATTAGATTCCATTTTTTATATTTTTAATGCCGCAAAGATAGTTTTTATAATAGAAAATAGAGAAAAGAAAAAAGACTGTTTTTTATGCCTTATTATAAAACGGAATTAAAACTATATCTATTTCTGTTATTTTTGAAAACTTTAGTTATATTACTTTAAATAATCGTTTTATGATTTGTACGATTGTATAGCAATGTAAAAATAATATTGTTAAAAGTTAATTATGGTTTCATTTAAAAATATTGAGGATAAATTACATCAGTTTACGCGTAAATATTATACTAGTGAATTGATTAAAGGGTCTATTTTATTTCTTTCTTTAGGATTTATTTATTTATTTTTCACCGTATTTTTAGAATATTTTTTGTGGTTAAAACCCACGGCAAGAACTGTTCTTTTTTGGGTGTTTTTCTTTGTTGAAACATTCCTTTTAATTCGTTTTATTGTTATCCCTATTTTTAAGTTGATAGGTTTGCGTAAGGGAATTACGTTTGAGCAATCTTCAAAAATTATTGGCAGTCATTTTCCCGAAGTTCAAGATAAATTACTAAACGTTTTACAACTTCAACAAAGTAATAATCAATCTGATTTATTGGTAGCTAGTATTGAACAAAAAGTACAAGAATTACAACCAATTCCGTTTTTGAGAGCGGTAGATTTTAGGCAAAATAGAAAATATTTAAAATACTCAATAATTCCTATTTTTATTTGGATAACTATTATGTTATCAGGGAATAATGTAGCTATTACTGAAAGTTTAAACCGTGTTGTAAATCATAAAACTGCATATAATCCGCCAGCACCATTTTCGTTTTCGATAGATAAGACTAAATTAGAAGTTATACAAGGTAAATCAATTTCTATTTTGGTAAATGTAGTAGGCGAGGTGAGGCCAATTGAAGCAAAAATTAATTTTGAAAATCAACAATATTTTCTTCAAAACAATGGTAGTGGAAGCTTTACTTACATGTTTTCTGATGTACAAAAACCTTTAGAATTTTTTATTGAATCCAATGGAATTAAATCTCAAAGTTATACTATCAACGTAATTAAAACCCCCACAATCAATACGATCTCTTTAGATCTTAAATATCCTAATTATTTAAGAAAAAGAAATAAGACTTTTAAAAATGCAACGAATATAATAGTTCCAGAGGGAACTATAATTACTTGGAACGTAATTGCTAGTCAAACAGATTCATTGTCATTTATCAACAATAGTAGAAGAATGTTTTTTGTTTTGACATCGGACAATCACTTTAAATATTCACAAAGAATTAAGAATGCACTTAATTATCAGATTTCATCATCCAATAAAAAATTAAAAGATTACGAGAATCTGCAATTTACTGTCGATGTATTAAGAGATGAATTCCCAAAAATTTCTGTTCAATCTAATATTGATTCTATTTCTCTTGGAACGAAACAATTTGCTGGTCAGATTTCTGATGACAACGGAATTAAAAAATTGCAGATTGTTTATTATGATGTTGCGAATCCGCAAGATCAAAAGAGTCTCAATTTACCCATTACTAAAAGAAATATACAAACTTTTTTTTATCAGTTTCCTGAGGGGTTAGATTTTTTAGAAGGTATAAATTACGAATTTTATTTTCAGGTATTCGATAATGATGGGTTTAATGGTAGTAAAAAATCTAAAAGTAAAGTTTTTAATTATCGACAGAAAACACAAAAAGAGATTGATCAATCATTGTTTTTAGAACAAAGAAATACAATTAGCAATATTGAACAATCTATTCAGAAACAACAGAAACAGCATAAAGATTTCGAAAAAATTCAAAAAGAGCTACAAGGCAAGAAGAAGATTAACTGGAATGATAAAAAGAAGATTCAGAACTTAGTAGAACGCCAGAATAATTATAATAAAATGATGCAACGGCAAACTAAAAAATTGCAACAAAACTTGGACGTAAAAAAGGATGAAAGTCCAAATATTCAAGAAAAAAAAGAAGAATTACAAAAGAGAATAGCGGAACTTAAAAAGCAAGATAGACAACAAAAGTTGTTGGAAGAAATTCAGAAAATGGCAGAAAAACTAAATAAAGAAGATTTAGTAAAAAAAGCAAAAGAATTAGCACAACAAAATAAACAGCAAGAACGGAGTTTAGAGCGTATTTTAGAATTAACCAAACGCTTTTATGTTGAGCAAAAAACAATGCAAATTGCAAATAAGATTGACGCACTTTCTAAAAAACAAGAAGATTTAGCTTTAAAAAAAGAGGAGGGTTTAAATGCGCAAAAACAAATTAAAAAGGAGTTTGATGAAATTAAAAAGGAGTTAGAAGAGCTTAACAAAGACAATGAGAAATTAAAAGAGCCCATGGAGCTTCCTGATTTGGAAGACGAAAAATCCGATATTGATAAAGAATTAAATAACGCAGAGGAGAATCTTTCGAAGGACGACAAATCTAATGCTAAAACAAGTCAAAAAAAATCATCTAAAAAGATGAAAGAGATGAGCGCTAAAATGCAAAAATCTATGATGCAAATGGTGGGTGATTCCATTGAGGAAAACATGGATGATTTGCGCAAAGTTTTAGACAATCTACTTGTTTTTTCTTTTCAACAAGAAGAATTAATGAACAAGTTTGATGAGTCATCAACAAAACATCCAAATTTTGGCAAAGATTTAAAGATGCAAAATCAATTAAAAACATATTTTGAGCATATAGATGATAGTTTGTATGTATTGTCTATGCGATTGCCTAAAATTTCGGCAAAAATTAAAGATGATTTATCTACTACACATTATAACTTGGATTTGTCTTTAGAGAATTTCTCTGAAAATCGTTTTACTAATGGAGTTTCAAATCAACGTTATGTTATTACTGCTGTAAACAACTTAGCACATTATTTAAGTAATATTTTAACTAATATGAAAAATTCAATGTCTATGAAAATGGGTAAGGGAAAGAAGGGTAAAGGTTTTAGTTTACCGGATTTAATTAAAAAACAAGGTGAATTATCAAAAAAAATGGAAAAAGGTATGAAGCCTGGACAAAAATCTGATGGGAACAAAGGAGATGGTAAGGTTGGTAAGAAAGGAGAGAAGGGTAAAAAAGGAAAAGGAGATAAACCGGGAGAAAGTTCTGAGAATGCTGGTGGTGGTGGCGAAAAAACGAAAGACGATTTGGACGGTGAAATCTATGAGATATTTAAACAACAAAGTTTATTGCGTCAAGAACTACAAGAGCAAATCAATCAATCTGAAAATGGTAATAGTGGAATGAATGCACAAGCCAGAAAAGCATTAAGGCAAATGGAAGATTTAGAAAATGAAATATTAAAAAATGGTTTTAATGCTGGTACATTTCAAAAAATGCAAAATCTTAACTATGAATTACTCAAATTAGAGAGAGCTGCTTTAGAACAAGGAAAGGATAAAAAACGAAAATCTACGGCTAATCGAAAAGACTTTGAGAGAAAAAGCATCAAGGAGATTCAGCCGAAAAAGCAGTTTTACAATCAAATAGAGATATTAAACCGACAATCATTACCTTTGCAGCAAAGGTATAAGAATAAAGTCAGAGATTATTTTTCTGACAAAAATAAAGATTAACTATGATTACTTTTAATTACGAAACTTCTTTTGAATTAAAAAGTGAAAGTCTTTTAGAGTATTGGATAGATAATGTTGTGTCGAAAGAGCATTTTTGTATTGGCGAAATCAATTATATTTTTTGTGATGATGAATATCTTCATAAGTTAAACGTTGAATTTTTACAGCACGACACATTAACTGATATTATCAGTTTTGATAATACTTTAGGTAATTTGATTAGTGGCGATATTTATATTTCTATTGAAAGAGTAATTGATAATGCTAAAGATTTTAAGGTCTCGTTTTTAGATGAATTACACAGAGTTATGATTCATGGGGTTTTGCATTACATGGGATATAAAGATAAGTCTAAAGAAGAAAAAATTAAGATGAGAAATGCTGAGAATACGGCACTATCCAATATTAAACAATTGATAATCAACTAAATACATATAAAAGTTTCACGTGAAACAATATTTTAATGAGTTTATTTACAACAACATATGACGTAATTGTAGTAGGGGGGGGTCATGCAGGAAGTGAAGCTGCTGCTGCTGCTGCAAATATGGGAGCACACACTTTATTGATTACAATGAACTTGCAAAATATTGCACAAATGAGTTGTAATCCAGCAATGGGTGGAATTGCAAAAGGTCAAATTATAAGAGAGATTGATGCGTTAGGCGGTTATAGTGGTATTGTCACTGATAAGACGGCTATTCAATTTAAAATGTTGAATAAATCTAAAGGGCCTGCAATGTGGAGCCCAAGAGCGCAATCTGACAGAATGCAATTTGCAGAGTGTTGGAGGACGATGTTAGAAGAAACTGATAATGTTGATTTTTATCAGGATTCTGTGAACGGTTTATTGTTTGATGGTGACAAAATTATTGGAGTAAAAACTGCTTTAGGATTAAAAATAAAATCTAAGACTGTTGTTATTACCGCGGGTACTTTTTTAAATGGATTAATTCATATTGGTGATAAAAGTTTTGGAGGAGGTAGAGCAGGTGAAGGTGCGTCGACAGGTATAACTGAAGATTTGGTTGCCAAGGGTTTTGAATCTGGAAGAATGAAAACGGGAACTCCGCCGCGAGTGGATGGAAGGTCTTTAGATTACTCTAAAATGATAGAACAACCTGGAGATGAAGTCACGGAGAAGTTTTCATATTTACCAACTACTAAATCTTTAGAAAAACAGCGTTCATGTTGGCTTACTTATACTAATCTAGATGTTCATGATTTGTTGCGTACAGGTTTTGATAGGTCGCCAATGTTTAATGGTAGAATTAAGTCTACAGGTCCAAGATATTGTCCGTCTATTGAAGACAAGATAGATCGATTTGCAACAAAAGATAGGCATCAGATGTTCATTGAGCCGGAGGGTTGGACTACTTGCGAAATGTATGTAAATGGTTTTTCTACATCCTTGCCAGAAGATATTCAGGATAAAGCAATTCGTTCTGTTGCCGGTTTTGAGAATGTAAAGTTTTTAAGATATGGATATGCAATTGAATATGATTATTTTCCACCGACACAATTAAAGTATTCTTTAGAAACGAAGTTAATAGAAAACTTGTTTTTTGCAGGCCAAATTAATGGAACTACAGGTTATGAAGAGGCTGCAGCTCAAGGGTTAATGGCTGGCGTAAATGCTGCCTTAAAGACTCAGGGTAAAGATCCTTTTGTTTTGAAAAGAAACGAGGCGTATATAGGAGTGTTAATTGACGATTTAATCACTAAAGGAACAGAAGAGCCTTACAGGATGTTTACATCTCGTGCAGAATATAGGACTTTATTAAGGCAAGATAATGCTGATTTAAGATTAACACCAATAGGTTTTAACTTAGGATTGGCTTCACAAGAAAGATTAGATCGTGTTATGCAAAAACAGGAAAAAGCTGATTTATTAATAAAGTTTTTACAGGACACAAGTGTCAAGATGGAAGAGATGAACCCTATTTTAGAATATAAAAATTTGGCATTGATTAATCAATCTATGAAACTTTATAAAATTGCAGCGCGTCCTCAACTAGAGTTTTCTGATTTTAAAAACATAGAGAAGTTAAATGTATTTTTAAAAGAACATTCTATTGATAAGGAAGTGATTGAACAGGCTGTTATTCATCTAAAATATTCAGGCTATATAGAAAAGGAAAAAAACAATGCTGATAAATTAAATAGATTAGAGAATGTTGCGATACCCTCTAAATTTAATTATCAAAATGTTAAATCTCTCTCTTTTGAAGCAAGGGAAAAGTTGACAAAAATACAACCTACATCAATATCACAAGCGAGTAGAATAAGTGGTGTTTCGCCGAGTGATATTTCTGTTCTTTTGGTTTATATGGGTAGGTGATTTGTGAAAAAAAAGCTAATGTTCCACGAGGAACATTTTGTAAAGAAAGAGAAATATGAGGGAAAAAAGACAACTTCATAATGGGTTAGAGCCTTTTTTAAATTGTAAAGATTTTACAGTTTCTGGAGAAACATATGAAGTCATGTTTAATTCCAGTTATGATATGTTGGTTACTTCACCTGTTCCTGTAAACTTAGAAGAGTATTACAAAAGCGAAGATTATATTTCACATACAGATAGTAAAAAATCAATCTTAGATAAAATATATCAAATTGTAAAAAACTATACTTTAAAAAGAAAATTATCTTTAATTAATTCTTTTAAAAATGATACAAAAAGTATCTTAGATGTTGGAGCGGGAACTGGAGATTTTTTGAATGTTTGTAAAAATAATGGTTGGAATACAATTGGAGTAGAACCAAATATTAGTGCTATTAATATTGCAGCAGAAAAAGGAGTCTTCTTAGAAGAAAACTTAGATAAGATTCAAGATAAAAAATTTGATATAATAACACTTTGGCATGTTTTGGAACACGTAGAAATGTTATCTGATTATATTTTGAAATTAAAAAAGTTGCTTTCTGATAATGGCAGGTTAATTGTTGCGGTTCCTAATCATAAAAGTTACGACGCATTGCATTATAAAGAGTGTTGGGCGGCATTTGATGTCCCAAGACATCTTTGGCATTTTTCTCAAACATCAATTCATAAAATATTTGCTACTGAAGAAATGATTGTTGAAAAAACAATACCAATGAAGTTTGATTCTTATTATGTTTCTCTATTAAGTGAAAAATATAAAACCGGAAGAATGAATCCAATCAAAGCAATCTACAGGGGTTATTTGTCAAATTTAAAAGCGAAAAGCACTTCAGAGTATTCGTCCTTAATTTACGTGATTAAAAAGTGTTAAAAACACTTTTAAGATGTGTTTTACGTGTTTTTGTCTATTAAGATGTATAAGGTGCTTAATAAAATCATAAAAGCTCTTAAATCAAACATTTTAAGAGCTTTTTTTAATAGTATTTGTTTATGGTAATTATTTTTTAATAAGTTTTAACTATTTAGTAAATATACACCGAACAGTGTAATGATAAAATAGACAGCTAAAGACATCGCTCCTGAATAATCTTTTGCCAAACGTTGGCCCACAAGCATTAAAATTAAACTGACCGCAGAAAGTTCTATACCCATTAAAGCAATTTCTTTCGATTCTGATACATAAATCTGATATACGCCAATTACCATTAAAATTGATGCAATTATTTCTATAATTAGAAGAATGGTTAACAAAAGAGGAATATTGTTTTTTAAAGGTGATTTCTGAAAATGATTTTTTATAAAGTCTATAGTTCCTCTCCAATCTGATATTTTTTCAAATCCAGATAAAACAAAAGTGATAATTAAAAAGAGTAAGATCAAAACTTCTGCAGGGTAATTAGAAAATAATTTCATTTTTACTATTTATTACGAATAATGGATGAACTTTTTATTTGTTTTCGTTTTTACTTCTTTAAGATATTTATAAGATTTTTAATCTTATCGACAATTGTTTGTGCTAATCGTTCTTTACTTTCTAATGACCAACCAGCAACATGAGGAGATAACAAAACATTATCAGAATCAATTAAGTATTTAAAAGCGTTAGGCATTTTATCATCAGAAAAAAGATTTTCGAAAGATGATTTTTCATATTCTAAAACATCTAAACCTGCACCTAAAATTTTTTTAGATTTCAAGGCTAAAACCAAATCTTTGGTAACAACAGATTTTCCACGAGCCGTATTTATCAACCAAAAAGGTTTTTTGAATCCACTGATAAAATCACTATTTATCATGTTTTTTGTGAGTTCAGTTTGAGGTGTGTGCAAACTTAAAACATCAGCTTTTTCTTGTAATTCAGTCAACGAAACTTGTTTGCAATTGACATCTCCCATTTTTGCTTTTATATCGTAGCATAAAACTTCAACATCAAAACCACGTAGTTTTTTAGCGAATGATTTTCCCATATTCCCATAACCAATTAAGCCAATAGTTCGCCCATCGAGTTCAATTCCGCGATTTTCTTCACGCAACCACTTTCCATTACGAACTTCATTGTCAGCTTTATTAAGCTTGTTAAATAGAGATAATAACATTGCCAAAGAATGTTCTCCAACAGCGTTTCTGTTTCCTTCAGGAGCCGCAATTAAAGCTATTCCTTTGCTTTGTGCATACTCACAATCTATGTTCTCTAATCCGGCCCCAACGCGTCCGATAAACTTTAAATTTGTTGCTTTGTCTATGAAATTTCTATCAATAGAAAAACGACTTCTGATAATAAAACCATCATATAGATGAATTTTTTTTTCGATTTCTTGTTTGGAAGAAGTATAATCCTCATCGTTAGAATAACTTAAGTCATTCAATTGGTTAATTAAAAGAGAGTGATTTGTATCTAAGTGTAAAATTTTCATTAGTATTATTCTTTTTTTGACTTTACAAAAACAGAGTCAATGTAGCTTCTTATGTTTCTAATTTTATTAAATAAGTAGTAACGGATTTGATAAAATGATGTTAGCCATCGATTAACGACTAAAAATCAAGCCATAATTAAAGATAGGTAATTAGCATAAAGCCTAGAAAAACATAAAATAACGGAGTGAATGAATTATTTTTTAACGAAATCAGCTTTTTTGTGGCAATGTCATTTTTGTAATTATTCGAAATAAATCACTTTTCTTGATATAGCTAAATAAAGCTTCTAGTATTGTTCTTTTTCGTTTGGAAAATCACCACTTTTCACATCATTAATATAGCTTTCAAAAGCACCAGTCATATCTTTATATAAATCTAAATATCTACGTAAAAAACGAGGATGGAATTCATGTGTCATTCCAATCATATCATGAGTAACTAAAACTTGTCCATCAACACCATTTCCAGCACCAATTCCTATTACCGGAATGGTTAAAGCTTCTGCAACTTTTTGCGCTAATTTTGCAGGTACTTTTTCTAAAACGAGTGCAAAACAACCAATTTTTTCTAAAAGTAAAGCGTCTTCCATTAATTTTTCGGCTTCTTCTTCTTCTTTAGCTCTTACTGTATAAGTTCCAAATTTATAAATAGATTGTGGGGTTAAACCTAAATGACCCATTACAGGAATTCCTGCATTTAAAATTCGCTTTATAGACTCTTTTATTTCTTTACCACCTTCTAACTTTATAGAATGGCCACCACTTTCTTTCATAATTCGAATAGCAGAGCGTAAAGCTTCTTTAGGGTCAGATTGATAGCTACCAAAAGGTAAATCTACTACAACTAAACATCGATTTATCGCTCTTACCACAGAACTTGCATGGTAAATCATTTGATCTAATGTTATTGGTAAAGTAGTTTCATGACCAGCCATAACGTTTGACGCAGAATCGCCAACTAAAAGCACATCAATACCAGCTCCGTCTAATATTTTTGCCATTGTAAAATCGTACGCAGTTAACATGGAAATTTTTTCTCCATTTTTCTTCATATCGATAAGAGATTTTACAGTAACTTTTTTATATTCTTTGATTGCTGTTGACATAGTTTTTGTTTTTAATAAGAATGTAAATGTAAGAAAAAGCTTGATATCTTATACATCTAATATTCTAGCAACCTTGATGTAAATTCGCGCTAGACATATAATGATAATGAAAGACGCAACACTATATAATTGATAGATGTAAGGCCAACAAAAATTGAGAACTAACTAATGATAAAATTAAAGTTATATTTGGTACTATCTTTAAAATGACACAAAAACAAGTTTTATTACATACAGACAAATGGGTAGATAATTATGCAGATTACATGTATAATTATGCTTTAGTTCGTATAAATGACGTGAATTTGGCTAAAGATTTGGTTCAAGATACATTTTTTTCTGCTTTGAAATCTGCTAAAAATTTTCAAGGGAAGTCAACAGAGAGAACTTGGTTAATCTCTATTTTAAAAAGAAAGATAATTGATCATTATAGAAAAATAAACTCTAAAAAAGGACAATCAGAAGTTCGCACGAATTTTTATGATAATGGTGAAAATTCAGGAAGTTGGTTAGAAGAAAGAGTGCCACAGAGTTGGGATAATTACTTAGAGAGATCAATCGAAAACCAAGAGTTAAAAAGCCAATTAGATGCTTGCATAGAGGCTTTACCAAAGAAGTATGAAATGGTTTTTAGAATGAGGACAATACAAGACTTTGAAACAGAAGAAATTTGTAAGGAATTAGAAATTACAGCGTCAAATTTTTGGGTTATTATTCATAGAGCTAGAATACAACTTAGAAAATGTATGGAAGATAACTGGTTTAATATCTAAAAAATGTTTAAAAGATTAAAAATTACTTGCGATCAAGCCACATCTATATGTAATAAAAATCAATATGGTGCATCTACATTGCTAGATAAATTAAAATTAAATATTCATTTTCTAGGATGTAAATTTTGTTCACTTTATATAAAGCAAAATACGATGCTTACAACATTGTACAAAAGGCATGCAAAAAACTACAAAGGAACTAAGTTTTGTATGAGCAAAGAAGAGAAAGAGATTCTTAAAAAAGAGTTAGAAAAAATTAATTAATAAAACTATGTTGATGGTTTTTAGAAAACTAAATTTTTAACTAAATTGAAGTGGAATTTATACAGATACGGATTCTGTTTTTTTGTAGTTTTGAAGAAACCCTTATTATGCATTTTTTACCAGAAAATATTGATAATTACGTTGTAGAACATTCACAACAAGAACCAGATATTCTAAAAGAATTAAGCAGAGAAACCTGGCAAAAAGTATTGAACCCTAGGATGTTAAGTGGTGCTTTTCAAGGAAGAGTGTTGTCTATGATTACAAAATTAATTCAACCTAAAAATATATTAGAAATAGGAACTTATACCGGGTATTCTGCATTATGTTTAGCCGAAGGCCTGCATCCTGATGGAAAAATTTTTACCGTTGATAAAAACGAAGAGCTAGAATCGGTTCAGAATAAATATTTTGAAAAATCGGGTTATAGAAAACAAATAGAGCAATTTGTAGGTAATGCTTTAGAAATAATACCAACTATTCACCAGAAATTTGATTTAGTTTTTATTGATGCAGATAAATCTAATTACATAAATTATTTTCATTTAATAATCGATAAAATGAATCCTGGTGGAGTTATTTTGTCAGATAATGTACTTTGGAGTGGAAAGGTTGTTGAACAATTAAACCCGAAAGACAAAGACACAAAGGTGCTTTTAGAATATAATAAATTGCTTAATGCGGATGCTAGAGTTGAAACCGTTCTTTTGCCAATAAGAGATGGATTAACGATGAGTAGAGTAAAATAAATTTCAGAAGTTAATTCTATAAACTTCTATCATTAGAAGAAATATAGATTTTGCTTTAAAATTGTCTTTTGATAGGACCGGTAAGGTCATCGATATTGTCTTTTGCGTTGCTAATTTCTTTGTTAATGTCTTTAGCAATATCTGTGTCGATAGAATGTTTTTCAGAACTATCCTTAATCTCTTTCTTGATATCGTTTGTTGCATCTTTAACTTGACGCATACCTTTTCCTAGCCCTCTAGCAATTTCAGGAATTTTATCTGCACCAAAAACCATAACTACGATTAACATAATTACCATAATTTCCGGACCACTAATAAATAAAAGAATAGATTTCATATTGCAAATATAATTACTTTTTCGCCAATTTTCGTTTAATCTTAGTTAGTTTTAGACGCTAAAGTATCTCTGTTTGCCGCTAAAATTTATTGATGAGTACTTTCTAAATTTTAAAATTCAATTTAGCCTGTCTATCATACATTATAATACTTCCAGCAACAGATACATTTAAACTCAATTCAGATTTAAACTTCACTAAATGATGCGATTTGTCAATAGCAATTTTTGATAATCCATGGTCCTCTGCACCTAATAAATAAACGCAACGTTTTGGATGTTCAAAAGTTTCTAATTGTACAGCTTTTTTATCTAATTCTACACCAACTAACATCGCTCCCTTAGGAAGATTGTTAAAGAAATCATTAAAGTTTTCGTAATGAAAATAGGGCATCGCTCCAATTGCTTTGTGAGTATCGCAAGCTTGTTTTGCATAGCGATTACCAATGGTAAAAATAAAACTAGCACCCAAATTTTGAGCAGAACGCCATAACACACCTAGGTTTTCAGGTGTTTTTCCATTCTGAATTCCTATTCCAAAAAAACCTTGTTCTAAATTGTTTACCATTATTTTTTGATCAACATTCGCTTAATCTCGTTCAATTTCATCAATGCTTCAATGGGTGTTAAAGTATCAATATTTGTAGCAAGAATTTCCTCTTTAATATTTTCTAATAAAGGATCGTCTAACTGAAAAAAGCTGAGTTGCATTTCTTCATGTTGCTCTTGTTTTAAAACGTCTTTTACTTCTGTGTTTTTATTACTTTTTTCTAGTTTAGCTAATATTTTATTCGCTCTATGAATCACCATATTTGGCATTCCAGCAAGTTTAGCAACATGAATACCAAAACTATGATTAGAACCACCAGAAACCAATTTTCGTAAGAAAATGATAGTGTCTTTAAGCTCTTTTACAGATACATTAAAGTTTTTAATACGTTTAAAAGTAGCAGTCATTTCATTTAATTCATGATAATGCGTTGCAAACAATGTTTTTGCTTTAGATGGATGCTCGTGTATGAACTCAGAAATGGCCCAAGCAATTGAAATTCCGTCATAAGTAGAAGTTCCACGACCAATTTCATCCAATAAAACCAAACTACGTTCAGATAGGTTATTTAAAATTGATGCAGTTTCATTCATTTCTACCATAAAAGTAGATTCTCCCATAGAAATATTATCACTTGCACCAACCCTTGTAAATATTTTATCTACAATACCAATTTTTGCATTTTGGGCAGGTACATAACTTCCCATTTGTGCCAATAAAACAATTAAAGCTGTTTGTCTTAAAATTGCTGATTTACCAGACATATTTGGTCCAGTAATCATAATTATTTGTTGCTGATTTCTATTTAAAACAACATCATTAGCAATATAAGTTTGATCTATTGGTAGTTGTTTTTCAATAACAGGATGTCTTCCGTTTTTAATATCTAAATCAGTACTTTCATCCATAATAGGACGAACATAATTGTTGTCAATTGCTAAAACAGAAAAAGACAATAAACAATCAATTTTTGCAATAATTTGCGCATTTTCTTGTACAATTTGTACAAATTGAATGACATATTGTAATAATTTAGTAAATATTTCTTGTTCTAGTTTCGCTATTTTATCTTCAGCACCTAAAATTTTGGTTTCGTATTCTTTTAATTCTTCTGTAATATAGCGTTCTGCATTTACTAAAGTTTGCTTACGAATCCATTCTTCAGGAACTTTGTCTTTGTGAGAATTTCTAACTTCTATATAATAACCAAAAACATTGTTGAAGGAAATTTTTAAACTCGTAATTCCTGTTCGCTCAACTTCACGAGTTAGCATGTTGTCTAAATACTCTTTTCCTGAGTTAGAAATTGTGCGTAAATCGTCTAATTCTTGATGAACTCCAGAAGCAATTGAATTTCCTTTATTTACATTTACAGGTGCATCATCAAACAAAGTTTCATTAATTTTTTGAATTAAATCTGTACATGTATGTAATTGATTACCTAGTTTATTGACAGCATTATTTTTACTTTTTTCTGCAGCCTCTTTTATCGGAAGAATAGCTTTTAAAGAATCTTTTAGTAAGACAATTTCTCTTGGTGATGCTTTACCTGTTGCAACTTTAGAAATTAATCGTTCTAAATCTGATATTTGTTTTAATTGATAGGTTACAGTTCGAGAAAAATTATCAGAGTCTATAAAGAATTTTACGAATTCATGACGGTTTTTAATTTCGTCAATATTTTTTAAAGGAAGCGCTAGCCATCGTTTTAATAAACGTCCGCCCATTGGCGAAATAGTTTTATCAATAACATTTAACAGAGTAACTGCATTTACAGAATTTGGGTTGTATAATTCTAAATTACGAACCGTAAATCTGTCCATCCAAACATAGTTATCTTCAGCAATTCTGCTAATATGTTGAATGTGTTTTAGCTGATTATGTTGTGTTTCAGACAAATAATACAATACTGCTCCAGCAGCAATAATTCCATTTTTTAAATCCTGTACTCCAAAACCTTTTAAGCTTTTAACTTCAAAATGATTCTGTAAAGTTTCGTGGGCATATTCCTTTTGAAAAACCCAATCGTCTAAATAGAATGTGTAATATCGGTTTTCAAATAGTTCTAAAAATTGCTGTTTATTTTGTTTTTGAACTAAAACTTCACTTGGATTAAAGTTTTGCAATAACTTATCTATGTATTCTGCATTTCCTTGTGACACCAAATATTCACCTGTAGAAACATCTAAAAATGAAATTCCAAGTTGTTTTTTATCAAAATGAATCGCCGCTAAAAAGTTATTAGTTTTGGTTTGTAAAACCTCGTCATTTAGAGAAACTCCAGGAGTCACTAATTCTGTAACACCGCGTTTCACAATGGTTTTTGTCATTTTAGGATCTTCTAACTGATCGCAAATTGCAACACGCATTCCTGCTTTTACCAATTTTGGTAAATAGGTGTTTAAAGAGTGATGAGGAAAACCAGCTAAATCTGTTTCTGTTTCACTTCCTGCACCACGTTTCGTTAGCGTAATTCCTAAAACTCCAGCTGCTCTTTTAGCGTCCTCTCCAAAAGTTTCATAAAAGTCTCCCACACGAAAAAGTAACATTGCATCAGGATATCTATTCTTGATAGCATTGTATTGTTTCATTAAAGGAGTTACCTTTTTTGGTTTTGGTTTTGCCAAGTTTTTAAAAATTTTCAGTTAGTTTTGCGAAGATAGAAAAAAGTGATTAGTTGTTCATTTTTAGTTCTTAGCGAATTATTCACAAATTATGAGAAAACTTAAAAATAACGAGTTAGGTAGAATTACAGTTGATGAATTTAAGTCAAGAGAAAAAACACCTATAATTGTAGTTTTAGATAATATTAGAAGTTTAAACAATATAGGTTCTGTTTTTAGAACAAGTGATGCTTTTTTGATTGAAAAAATCTACTTGTGTGGTATTTGTGCAACGCCACCAAACAAAGACATTCATAAAACAGCCTTGGGAGCAACAGAATCTGTTGATTGGGAATATGTAGAAGATACATTATCCATAGTGGAAAAATTGAAAGCTGAAAACGTTAAAGTGTTGGCTATTGAACAAACGGAAAATAGTACAAAACTAAATACTTTTTATCCGAAGAAAAATGAAAAGTACGCAATAGTAATGGGTAATGAAGTAAAAGGAGTGCAGCAGAAAGTTGTAAATGCCGCTGATGTTTGTTTAGAAATACCACAATTAGGCACAAAACATTCATTGAATATTTCTGTAACTACAGGAGTTGTTTTATGGGACTTATTTCAAAAAATGAATACATTATAACTTCTTTTAATTTAAAAATCTTATTTTTAGTACTTTAGAAAAACTTTTTTTAAATTTGGACGATGTTGAAGATTTTTCAATAGTAAAGATGAGAAAACCCCAATTATTCAATTATTTAAAGAGCGTATTCCCAACAAAGATAAATGTACTATTACTTTTATTTATTGTAAATATTTCTTTATTTTCTCAAAAACGTGAGATTGACAAAAAGATAGATTCAATTTCTTTCTATTTAAAAAATGCTAAAGGAGCTGACAAATTTTTATATTTAAAAAGAGCTGTGCTACTCTCTGAAGAATTAAAAATAGATTCACTAATAAAGCATACAAGTATTGAATACGCAAAACAAAGTTATTTTAGAAAAGATACCTTAGGGCTCACGTTTTCCGTAAATAAATTATTAAAACATTTTCAACTCAAGAAAGATTCTTTTTCATTAGCAAAAGCCTATCACTTAAAAGCATTAAATCTTAAGATAAAAAATAATATAGATAGTACTTTTTATTATTTCCACAAATCAAAAAATATTTATATCGATCTTAAAGATTCTATTGAAATAGGGAGAAAGTTATTATCTATGGCAAATTTACAACTGAATGAGAAAGATTATTTAGGTGGCGAAATAACCGCGATTGAAGGCATAAAATATATAGAGCCTATTAAAGAGTACAGAACTTTAATTTCTTTATACCAAGCTTTAGGAAATGCCTTAGCTCACACAAAAAAGCCCAAAGAAGCCAGGGTTTATTATTTAAAAGCAAGGAAAATAAATAAGTTTATTAATTTAAAATATTACAGAGAAAAAAACTTTTTGAACCTATCAACCAATATTGGAATGACCTTTAAAGATGAAGGAGATTTTAAAAAAGCAACTACTTTGTTTAAAGAAGGGTTAAGCTATGATAGCCTAGAAACAAAATATCCAGCACAATACCAAATTCTCCTGGGTAACTTATCTTCTATTTATTTTGAACAAGGAAAAATAGAGAAAGCAATAGAAGGCTATAAAATAGTATTAAATAGTAGAATTAAGTCTAAAAATATTTATACACAAAGTGTTTCACATAGTTTTTTAGCAGAAGTATATTTAAAGAATAAAAACTATTCTTTAGCAAAAAAGCATGCAAAAAAAGGTTTAGTGCTAGCAAGAAAAACAAGAAATACTAAACAAATTTTAGACTGTTTAATTTTGCTATCCAGAATAACTAAAGGCAAAATTGCAAAAAAGTATTTAAGGGAATATATAAAATTAAACGATAGCTTGTTTGCCAGAGAAAGAAACTTAAAAAACCAATTTGCTAAAGTTAGATACGAAACTGATAAAAAAGACAAAGAAAACGCTAATTTAAAAGAAGCAAATACAAAGAAACAATTAGAATTAGAAAGAGAACAACAGCAAAAAGTGATTGCCTGGCTACTTGCAGGAGTTAGTTTTTTATTTATTGGTTTTAGTGCCAATATTGTTCGTAATAGAAGAAAGAAAGTTGTTTTTGAATCGAAAATGAAACAAATTGAAGTCCGTGAAAAAGAGCGTCAAAAAATAGCAAAATCTTTACATGATGAGGTTGCGGGAGATCTACGAATGTTGCATCTAAAATTGGAAAAAAACAATCAAACAGAAGAAGCTAATAGTTTAGATATTATCAAAGAAAATGTAAGAAATTTATCACATCAATTAAGTAGTGAAAGTTTTGAAGATGTATTTTTTAAAGATCAGATTATTAATTTAATTTCAGATTTTTTTGAAACTGGTTTTAGAGTGAAAGTTGAAGAAATTGATTCTGTCAATTGGCAAGAAATAAACAATTCCATTAAAAGAACATTATTTTTATCTGTTAGAGAAAGCATACAAAATGCTAAAAAACACGGAGCAGCAAAAAATGTTGTTTTAAATTTTAATGAAAGAAAAAATATTGTTTTTTTAACAATCTCTGATAACGGAAAAGGTTTTGATCTGTCCGATAAGAGAAGTGGAATAGGTTTAAAAAATATGAAAGAAAGAATCGAAGATATTAATGGTGTTTTTTCTATTGAAAGTGAGATAGAAAAAGGAACAACTATAAAAATTGAAATCCCTAAAAATGGAAACTAAAATAAGAATTTTAATTGCTGATGATCATCAACTTGTAATACAAGGATTGCTTTGTTCTTTAAAGGATGTAGGCGATTTTGATATTGTTACAACAGATAATTGTGACGAAGCGTTTCAGTTAATTAAAAGCAATTTAAAAACAAATCCGTTTCAACTTTTATTTACGGATTTAAGTTTTGATAACTCTACAAAAGATACGAATTTAGATGGCGGTGAAGAGTTGATAAAGGCCATTAAAAATAATGAAATTGATATTAAAATAGGTGTAATTACAGGGCATACAGAAACTAATAGAGTGTTTAATGTAATTAGCAATTTAGAACCCAATGTGTATTTATTAAAAAGTAAATGTGATGCCAAAGAATTAGGTTTTGCTGTTGATCAGATGTTACTAAATAAAAAATATTATACGCATGAAATTCATCAGAAAATAATGCGTAGAAATATTATTCAAATCCAAATGGATGATATAGCTATTCAAATACTTAGAGAGCTTCCCAACCATCCAAAACTTGCAAATTTAGAGGGAGTGATTAAAAAAGGAGACGGTTCTGTTTTAAAAATTCGTTCTATAGAAACAAAATTAAGAGGCCTGAGAGCTGATTTAGACGCAGTTAATAATACAGATTTAGTTTTAAAAGCAAAAGAATTAGGTGTTATTGATTAGTTTTTGCGGAAATCCACATTTTAAACTGCGGTTTTTTACACTTTTAATTATATAAACTGTTATAAATTTGTAGTGTAGTATTAAAACTACTATTCGAAAAGGGAATAATTGCGATATAATTTTATATCAAAAGTTAAGAGAAAAAGGAAAAAACCTTTCAGCATAGCTGAAAGGTTTTTTTATATGCCTAAAATAAGTTTCGCAATTAAAAAATAAATTAAAATTCCAAAAATATCGTTACTTGTAGTTATAAAAGGTCCTGTAGCAATTGCTGGGTCTATGCCTCTTTTATTCAAAAATAAAGGGACAAAAGTACCTATTAAACCAGCAACAATAATTACCACAACAAGAGAAACAGAGATGGCTAATGCTAAATCTATTTTACCTTGATATGCCCAAACAAATAGAAATAAAAATAGTGCTAAAATAACACCGTTTAAAGCTGCTAGTAACATCTCTTTAAACAGTCTACTATTTATACTTCCTTTAACATCATCGTTTGCTAAACCTTGTACAATAATAGCAGAAGATTGCACTCCTACATTACCTGCCATCGCCGCAATTAAAGGCGTAAAAAAGAACAAAGCTACATATTTTGAAAATACGCCATGAAACCCTTCCATTACCAAAAAAGCACCAATACCACCCAATAAGCCTAAAAATAACCAAGGCAAACGAGCTCTCGTTAATTGAAAAATACTATCGTCAGAATCTACATCTTGTGTTAAACCAGCAGCCATTTGATAATCTTTTTCTGCTTCTTCCTTTAAGAGATCTACAATATCATCAATGGTAATTCTACCTAATAAAACATTGTTATTATCTACTACAGGTATTGCTTCTAAATCATATTTTGCCATTATTTTAGCAACTTCTTCGTTATCTTCATTTATGTTTACAGAGTCTACCTTATCGATATATATTTCTGAAATTTTTTGTTCAGATTTGGCAATAATTAAATCTTTTAAGGAAAGTCTACCAATTAACTTGTCTTCTTTATCTACCACATAAATAGAATGAACCCTGGTAACGTCTTTCGCCTGTCCTCTTATTCTGCGCATACAACCAGCAACCGTCCATGTTTCATAGACCTTAACCAATTCTTTTGCCATTAAAGCGCCCGCAGTTTCTTCTTCGTAAGAAAGCAGTTCTTTAATATCTGCAACTAATTCATCATCCTCTAACGCTGAAATTACACGCTCTTGACGTTCTTCCGAAAGCTCCCCAATAATGTCTGCAGCATCATCAGAATCCATTTCTTCAACCTCTTCTGCAATTTCTTTAGTAGATAAGTTTTGTAAGATTTTCTCACGAATATCTTCGTCTAATTCCATAAGAATTTCGGAAGTTTTCTCGCTATCCAAGAGTTTTATGATGTAAATAGCTTCCTCAAAGTTAACTTCGTCTAAAACCTCTGCAATATCCGCATAATGCACTTCTTCAAACAATAAAGTAATTGCCTTGTCATCATTAGATTTAATAACATCGGATAGTTGTTCTATAAATTTATCTGTGATTTCAAATGCCATTTTCTGCTAGTTTTTTTGTCAGTTCTATAAATTCATTTACAGATAATTGTTCTGGCCTTTTTGTAAAAAAGGATTCTTCTTTTAAAGAGTCTGACAAGTTAAAAGATTTTAAACTAGAACGTAGCATTTTTCTTCGCTGATTAAAAGCGGCTTTAACCACTCTAAAAAAAAGTTTTTCATCAACAGGTAACGAGAAATCTTTTTTTCTAACAAGCCTAATTACACCAGAGTCTACTTTAGGTGGTGGATTAAAAACAGTTGGAGGAACAGTAAATAAGTATTCGACATCAAAAAAAGCTTGTGTTAAAACAGATAGAATTCCATACACTTTGCTTCCTTCTTTTTCTGCAATTCTTTTTGCTACTTCTTTTTGAAACATTCCTGCAAATTCAATAACATATTCTCTGTTCTCTATGGCTTTAAAAACAATTTGGGTAGAAATATTATATGGAAAATTACCAATAATAGCCACTTGTTTTTTGTTGAAAATATTTTGAATGCTTTTTTTTAAGAAATCGCCTTCAATAATGTTAAAATGTTCTGTTGAGGTATCTAATTTTATATTTTCTATAGGAAAAGTATCATTTAAATAAACAACAGATTCTCTATCTAGCTCCATGACAGTGACTTTTGCTTTTTTAGGCAATAAGTACTTTGTTAAAACACCCATTCCTGGTCCAATCTCTAGAACATCATCATATCCGTTGCCCGATAGAGCATCTGCAATATCTTTTGCAATATTTTCATCTGTTAAAAAATGTTGACCTAAATGTTTTTTTGCTTTAACTGACATGATTCTAGTTTTATGCTTTTCTAGACATTTTTTAATTACTAATATTTGTTGGATAAAATTCTTTTATCAACTTTAATTCAGTTCTAAAAGATAACATTTTATCACTAAACTTTTTTAGACCTTTAGCACGCAATCGTTCAGCATCGTATTTGTAATAGTTTTCTATATCTTCTTTCGTATTTGCCGAATATTGTACAGAGTAAGTTCTTCCTCCCATGTCTTCATCTACCAAAACTTCAGTTAGCTTTGCAGCTGTAAATTTACCTGTATTTAGTACTTCAGGTATGTGAGTTTCTATCCAAGTAAGCCATTCTAAATGAACACTTTCATCAATATTTATAGTTACGTTGTATATGTACATTAATGTTGTTTAATTATGTGTTTGTTTGTAAAAAGGTATAAGTGTTTTAAACTTTATCACCTCTAATTTTGCGATATTTTTTTCTTGCATCTACCAAAAAAATACTGGAAGAATAGTCAAAAATAATCTTTTGATAGTATTCTGATGCCTTTTCAGTGTTTTTTAAATGATTTTTATACAATTCTGCTAATTCGTAATATGCATCATCAATTAAAATACCTTCGGGGTTTAAGGTAATTACTTTTTCCAAATTTATAATTGCTGCGTCAAAATTGTTTTGCTTAATTAATAGTTTTGCTTGTTTAAAAAGCGCTTCATCTTCAATTGGTTGCCCTTTAAATATTCTGTTTATAACCCTTAAGGTATCGATTGCTTGTTGTGTTTTATTTTGAAAAGCTAATAATGCTGCTTTTGAATATTGTTTTAATCCAGATGTTATAGAATCAACAGGTTCATTATCTGTGATAGTTAAAAACAGTTCTAATGCGTCATTAGCAATCAATTGTGTTGTAGATCCTTTCAACACTTTTAATTGTGCTTTTGCCCAAGCAAAATCTCCTTTAAAATAGCTTGTTTGTGCCACTTTAAAACGGGCTTTTTGAGCTAATTCGTGGTTTTTAAGTTGTGTCTGAATTTGAGAAAAGTAAATTAAAGCTTTGTTGTAGTTGCCTGTAAAGACTAAAATGTCTCCAAGTTTTAATTTTATTCTTGCTTTATCAAATTTCGATTGTGAAAATTGTAACGCATTTTCTAATACGGCTTTTGCTTTATTTGGCTTATTTTTTGAAAACGTTAAATAATCAGCATAAACTACTTGTAATTTTAAAGTCAATATATTTTTACCAAACTCTTTAAATAACGATTCAAATAAGTTGTCAGCTCCAATATTATTGGTGGCAACTGCTATTTTAGCGATGTGTAAATTAGCTGCTATTTTTTCTTCTGATAGCTTTGTCGTTTGGTTGATAAAGTTAAAACACTCTTTAGCTTCTTCATAATTTTTATTTTCAAAAGCAATTTTTCCTAAGTCAAAAATAGCTCCTAAATCTGCTAGACTTCTTTGATACAGAGCTTTTTCTTGAGTTAGTGCTTTTCCGTAATCTTTTTGCTGAATAAATAACCAACTTAACAATTCGTTCCAGATATCTTTTGGGTTACTTGCAGACTTTCTTAAAAGCGTTTTTCTAAATAAAATGTTTATTTCATTTTCAGTGTCATCAGTGAGATATTTACCAGTGTACCTCTTAACGAGATTTAAATAAGTTTCCGTTTTATCAACTAGGTTAATGTAAGCTTCAAACATTTTTTTGAAGTCGCCTTTTTCACCATAAATTTGGGCTATTTGAAAGCTATAATTAACATTTTTATTTTGCGACATTGCTTTTTCATATGCTAAAATGGAATTGTCGAGTAAGTTATAATCTTTAAAAATACGACCGATAATTCCTCCAAAAGAAGTGCTTTTGTTTAAAGACTTTAGTGCTAAATTATAATTTTTTTGAGCTAATTCTTTTAACTTTTGTCGTTCGTAATTATAGCCCAAGTAAACGTATAAAAAACCCTGTTTAGGATTCTTTTTAATTATAGATTTCAATAATCTTTCTGCTTTTAAAAATTGATCTGTTTCTTGGTAGCAAGAAATTAATCGACTTAAATAAGAGGTGTTAAAAGGGTTTTTAGAATATAACTTTGTGAAAATTTGAGTAGCTTTTTCATATTCTCCTTCTCTATAATAATTTTCTCCCAATAAATAGTCATTTTGAGAGTAGCTAACACTTGTGATAGTAATAAAAATAAGGAAAATAAAATTTTTCATCAAAATCAAAGATACTTAAGTAATATGTTAAATTTTTATTAAAGCAAACAATTCTGAGTTGTTCTTTGTAACGTTTTGGCACGAAACTTGTCTAAAGTATATATAACTAATCAAATTTTAATATTATGAATACTTTTTCTGCACAATACGAAACAGCAAAAAATAACTCAATAGAGTTTATGAAAAACGGACAAATTAGTGCTTATTTTGAAGCCCTTTTAGAAATGAATAAATACAAAAGATTAATGTTAGCTGTAATTGCAAATTAGATTTCGTTTTAATGACTAGCCTTTTGTAATCATTTAAAATCTATCGAGAAAGAGTATTATATATTGTTTCATTTATTAAACAAAAAGATACTTTTAAGACCGTTTAATTAATCATATCAAACCCACAATAAGGAACCAATACATCAGGTACTTTAATTCCATTTTCTGTTTGGTAATTTTCTAAAATCCCTGCCAAAACACGAGGTAAAGCCAAAGAGCTTCCGTTAAGTGTATGGGCAAATTCACTTTTCCCTTCCTTATTCTTAAAACGAAGTTTTAATCTATTTGCTTGAAAAGTTTCAAAGTTTGAGGCAGAACTTATTTCTAACCATCTATCTTGAGCCGTGGAGAATACCTCAAAATCAAAAGTTAGTGCAGCAGTAAAACCAGTGTCACCACCACATAAACGTAAAATTCGGTAAGGTAATTTTAATTCTCTTAAAATATCTTTTATGTGTTCTACCATTCCGTTTAAAGCTTGGTAAGAATTATCTGGATGTTCAATTCGTACAATTTCTACTTTATCAAATTGATGTAATCTATTTAAACCACGCACGTGTGCGCCATAACTTCCTGCTTCTCTTCTAAAACAAGGCGTATAACCTGTAGCTGTTATTGGAAACTCTGATTCTTTTAATAAGTTTCCACGGTACATATTTGTAATAGGAATTTCTGCGGTTGGTATTAGATATAAATCATCTACTTTAGCATGATACATTTGTCCGTCTTTATCTGGTAATTGCCCTGTTGCAGTTGCAGAGTCCGGATTTACTAAATGAGGCACCTGTACTTCTGTATAACCAGCTTTTGTATTTTTATCTAAAAAATAGTTGATTAAGGCACGCTGAATTCTTGCTCCTTTTCCTTTATAAACAGGAAAACCAGCACCAGCAATTTTATTTCCTAATTCAAAATCTATAATATCGTATTTCTTTGCCAATTCCCAATGAGGAAGTGCGTTTTCTCCTAAGTCAGGTATCGCTCCTTCACTAAAAATATTTTCATTATCTTCCTCAGATTTTCCTGCTTTAACAGAAGCATGAGGAATATTTGGAATCGAGTATAATAAGGTTTGTAAAGCTTCCGAAAAATTATTTAAGCGCTCTCCAAGTTCTTTAGATTTTTCTTTTAACTGACTTGTTTTTTCTTTTAAAAGATTGGCTTTTTGTATTTCTCCAGATTTAAAAAAGCCACCAATTTCTTTGGACAGTTTATTAGATTCAGCCAAGGTATCATCTAACTCCACCTGAGTTTTTCTTCTGTCCTCATCTGCAGTTAGAACTTGCTCAACTATAATCTCAGCATTTACAAAATTACGTTTTGCTAATCCTTCTAAAACAGTTTCTTTGTTGTCTCTAATAAATTGTACTTGTAACATTTCTATAGAATTTTGTAATTGCAAATATATAATTTGTGCGATGTATTTACCATGAAATTAGAAATAAAAAAAAGAAGGATAGTGGTACACTAAAAATACATTAAAAAGAACAATTATTTTTTAATGTTTCTAAAAGGATTTACTTTTCGTTTAAGGTACTTTTTCCTTTTTTAAGTGGTATTTCTTTAACAGTCCTGCAGGTAAAATACAACTTCGGGAAATGAAGTTGAATAAACTATAAATTATTTATTAGGTAATTTCTTGCAATTTGTTCGTCTTTTCTAATTTGAAGAATTAAATTTTCAATTGAATTAAACTTTTTTTCATCACGCAAAAAATGAAGCAACTCTATGGTAAGGCTTTTGTTGTATAAATTAGCATTAAAATCAAGAAAATGAACTTCAATGGTTTGGTAACCGCCATCTAAAGTGGGTCTATTACCAATATTCATTATGCCAAAAATTACTTTTTTATCTATCGTACATTTTACAACATAAACCCCTGTTTTAGGAATCAATTTATAGGATTCTCTTATATCTAGATTTGCTGTTGGGTATCCAATTTTCCCGCCTAATTGTTTGCCATTCACAACAATACCACTTAGCATAAAATTGTAGCCTAAGTAGTTGTTGGCTTTTTCTATATTACCTTCTGCTAGAGCGCGTCTTACTTTCGTGGAGCTAACAGAAACATTATCGATATCTTGAGCAGGAATTTCTTCAACAATAAAATCGTATAAATAGCTGTACTCTGTTAATTGAATAATATTTCCTTCTCTGTTTTTGCCAAAATGATGGTCATAACCAATAATTAATTTTGAAATATTAAGTTGATTAACCAAAATATCTCGTACAAAATCTAAAGCGGTCATTCTCGAAAATTCTTTACTAAAAGGATGAATAATTAAGTAATCTAACCCTGTTTTTGCAAGAAGTTCAGTCCGCTCATCAATTGTATTAATCAATTCTAAAGAATTATCTTTTTGCAAAACCATTCTTGGATGTGGAAAAAAAGTAAGTAATACGGACTTTTTATTTGCTTTTTTAGCCTCTAAAACTAGTTTTTCAATAATTTGTTGATGCCCAAAATGCACACCGTCAAAAGTGCCAATAGTAACGAAGGTTTTTTCTGAGGTAGTAAAATTTGAAATATTTTGAATTGTGTTCAACTAAAAAAGGAATTAAAGAAATGCAAATGTACAATATCTAGTTGTTTATGTTAATATTTGGAAGACTCCTTTTTTCCTTTTATTATTTTGATTAACACCCTTATATTTTATTGTAATCATAAAAAAGAAACCTATTTATTGAATTATTTAAAAAAAATTGTACTTTGCATTAAGCTAACAAACAATTCAAATTATGAGAAAAAAGATTTTATTTCTTGCATTTATAGCTTTTAGTAGTGTCGCAATGGTTGCCCAAACCACTGTTTCAGGTACAGTTAAAGATGCAAAAACAGGAGAATTAATTCCTGGGGCCAATATTAAGATTTCTAGAAAAGCCGTAGGAACAAATTCGGACTTTGACGGTTATTTTGTGTTAAAAGCTGCCGACAAACCGCCTTTTACAATCGAAGTATCTGTTGTAGGTTTTAATACAGCTAAAGTAGAAATAACAGAAAACAACCAGAAAGTTGAGGTAAAATTGGTTGAAAACGAAACTTCTTTGGACGAAATTGTAGTTTCGGCTTCTAGAACTCCAGAACGTATTATGGAGTCACCGGTAACGGTAGAAAGAATGGATGCTAGAGCAATTAAAAACACTTCTGCTCCATCATTTTATGATGGTTTAGAAAATCTCAAAGGTGTAGATGTCAATACTAATAGTTTAACCTTTAAGTCAGTTAATACAAGAGGTTTTGCAACGTTTGCAAACACTCGTTTTATGCAATTAGTAGATGGGATGGACAATTCTTCCCCAGCACTTAATTTTGCGATAGGTAATTTATTAGGAATGTCTGAGTTAGACGTAAATACCGTTGAACTACTTCCAGGTGCGTCATCCGCATTATATGGAGCAAATGCCTTTAATGGTATTATGTTTATGACAAGTAAAAGTCCTTTTGACGATCAAGGTATTAGTGTTTCTTTAAAAGGAGGAATTACGAGTCAAGAAGCTGGTGGAAACAATGAATTCACAGATTTTAATATTAGAATGGCGTATGCTTTTTCTGATAAACTGGCGGCAAAAGCTACACTATCTGTTCTAGAAGCTACAGATTGGGTTGCTACCGATTATAGAAATACCACTGCGGGAATTAGAGGAGCGGTATTAGCGCCTGGTGATAGAAATTCTGTAAATGACTTCAATGGTGTGAATGTTTATGGAGATGTTGTGGCTACAGATTTAGGGCCCGCTATTGGTAGGGTAAGTAGAACTGGTTATGATGAAAGAAATTTAATGGATTATGGAGTGAAAAGCGTAAAGTTTGGAGGGTCTCTAAATTACAGACCTTTTGGAGATGATCGTTTAGAACTTATCTGGAATTCTAAAGCAGGTACGGGAACCACTCAATACTTAGGTGGTCAAAAGTATAGTATTCAAAACTTTTTACTACAACAACATAAACTAGAGGTAAAAGGAAAAAACTTTTTTGTAAGAGGATATGTTACCAGTGAAGACGCTGGAGACTCTTACAACACCTTATTCGCTGCTATAAATGTAAATAGAGCGTGGAGTTCAGATACCAAATGGTTTACAGAATATGCGGGAGCTTACCTTGGTTCTGTTCCAGGAGTAACGGCATCTAGTCATGCTGCTGCACGAGCTTTTGCAGATAGAGATCGTTTAATTCCAGGTACTGATGGCTTTAAAGAAGCTTTAGACAAAGTTACCTCAGACCCTAATTTGTTAACAGGTTCAAAATTTAGAGATCAAACTAAATTATACCATTCAGATGTAAATTACAATCTTAAGGATGCAGTAGATTTCGCAGAAATTCAAGTAGGTGGTTCTTATAGAAGATATTCTTTAAATTCTTTTGGAAATATCTTTACAGATGCTGATGGACCCATAAATTATGACGAATATGGTGTGTATACACAAGCACAAAAAAAATTCTTAGAGGAAGATCGATTAAAAGTAACAGCATCTATTCGTTATGACAAGGCGCAAAATTTTGATGGTAATTTTTCTCCAAGAGTTTCTTTTGCATATGCAGCAGGAGAAGATAAAAATCAAAATTTTAGAGCTTCTTTTCAAACAGGTTTTAGAAATCCAACTACACAAGATCAGTATATTGGTTTAGATGTGGGTAACGCAATTTTAGTGGGATCTGCACCGGATAATTTAGATAAAAGTGTACAATATTTAGGAGCTGATGGTGTTATACAATCTTTAAGTATTAGAGATGCGTATGAGAACTCTTTCACTACAGAAAGTGGAGGTACGGTGGCAGCAGATATAGATTTAGTAAGTCCAGAAAAAGTAACTGCCTTTGAGGTAGGTTATAGAGGCTTGGTAAATCCAGGATCATCTAGAGTAACGGTAGATTTAAGTGTGTATTACAATAAATATGAAGACTTTATATCCAATAAAAACGTCCTTGTTCGTGGTACTGATAACGCTTTTAAAGTTGCTCAAGTTTATACAAATACAAAAGCAGATATCAGCTCTTACGGAGCTACATTAGGTTTAAACACGAAAGTTTTAAATGGTTTTGATTTGGGCGTAAATTATACGTATGCGAAATTTGATTTTGACCAAGCATCTGATCCAGGTTTTGAGGCTGGGTTTAATACACCAGAGCACAAACTAAAATTACAGTTTGGTAAACCAAATTTATTTAAAAACTTTGGCTTTAATTTTAATGCAAGGTGGCAAGATGAATTTTTATGGGAATCTACGTTTGTAGACGCAGTTATCGGTGAAAGAATCGTTTTAGATGCGCAAATTAATTATGCTGTTCCTTCTATAAAATCTATCTTTAAAATTGGAGGAGCAAATCTAACAGGACAAGAATATTTAAGTGCTCCTGGTATTGGTGCTATAGGTTCACAGTACTACGTATCTTGGACAATTAATAACTAAAAAGAACATATTATATGAAAAATTATAAATACATCGCATTGTTTCTTTTATCATTAGGCGTTATGTCTTGTGAAGAGAATACAGACTTTGATCCCATCGAAGCTCCAGTAATGCCAGTAGTACAATTAAACACTAATAATTTAGATTTCTCTAAATATATTGCTTTAGGTGCTTCTTTTACAGCAGGTTATACAGATGGAGCATTATTTACAAAAGCACAGGAAAATTCTTTTCCAAATATTTTAGCTTCTAAGTTTGGTGCAGACTTTAACCAGCCTTTAATGAAAGATAATATTGGTGGTTTTGTTTTTGGAGGTAATGTAATACAAGCCCCAAGACTTTACTTTAATGGTGCCGGCCCTGTTCGTTTAGAAGCACTACCTACTACAGGATTGGTAGATCGTGCAGAGGGTTCTTCGTTTAATAATTACGGCGTTCCAGGCGCAAAAAGTTTTCATTTAGTAGCACCTGGTTATGGAAATCCAGCAGGTATATTGGCAGGTTCAGCAAACCCTTATTATGCAAGAATGGCCTCAAGTGCCGGAGCTACAGTTTTAGGGGATGTTATGGCAGAAAGTCCAACATTTTTTACATTATCTGAAGTTGGTGGAAATGATGTTTTAGGATACGCTACTTCAGGAGGTTCTGGGGTAGATCAATCTCCTTCAGCAACAAATCCAACAGGAAATTTAGATCCAGCCACTTATGGCTCTAATGACATCACAAATCCGTTAGTTTTTGATCAAGTTTTTAAAAGTATGGTTACGACAATGACTTCTGGTGGTTCAAAAGGAGTAATTGCAACAGTACCAGATATTACGTTATTACCATATTTTACTACAGTTCCTTATAATCCAATTCCAATGGATGAAGCAACTGCAACTGCAGTAAATGGCGCTTATGCAGATTATAATACTGGAATTCAACAAGCATTTGGGGCACTAGTCGCTTTAAATGTAATCTCAGAAGATATGGCAAATGCAGAAGTTGCAAAAAGAACTATTAGCTTTGCTGTAGGTCAAAACCCTGTAGTAATTATAGATGAAAGTCTAACTGATTTAGGAGCATTAAATCCTGCTTTTAGCGCTTTACAACAACTAAGACAAACTACAGAAGAAGATTTACTAGTATTACCTGGTTCTGCATTTATTGGAACTTTAGCAGACCCGAGTAATCCATTATCTGTCAATGGAGTAGGAGTGGCCTTAGCAGACCAATGGGTGGTAACTTCTTCAGAATTAGCGAGTATTAGTGCGGCAACCGCAGCTTACAATGCAACAATCACAGATGTAGCAAGCTCAAATGATAATGTAGCTCTTGTTGATCTAAATGCTATCTTAAGAGAAGCTTCTGGAGGTATTGTTTTTGACAACTATACTATAACCACTAGTTTAGTTACCGGAGGTTTGGTTAGTTTAGATGGGATTCACCTTACAGGAAGAGGATATGCATTAATGGCAAATAGAATTTTAGGAGCGATAGACGATAAATTTGGTTCTAACTTTAGAACAGCAACAAATGGTTTAGCAAAAGCAGACGATTATCCAACAAATTACAATCCTGCCTTAAGGTAGTATTATTAATTTTATATATTAAAAAAGGTTCTGCATGCAGAACCTTTTTTAATATATAAAAATTACCAGGAGAACTAAGAAAGCATTTGTACAGCTCTTTTTACACCATTTACTAAAACATCTATTTCTTCTTTTGTATTGTAAAATGAAAAAGAAGCTCTTATGGTTCCTGGTATTTTATAAAAGTCCATAATTGGTTGTGCACAATGATGTCCTGTTCTCACAGCAATACCTAATTTATCTAAGATAGACCCAATATCGTAAGGATGAATTTCATTCACATTAAAAGAAATAACCGCTGTTTTTTCTTTTGTAGCTCCGTAAATTTTTAACCCTTTTATTTTTAGAAGTTCTTGTGTGCCGTATTCTAAAAGTTCGTTCTCATAAGATGCAATATTATTGAATCCAATTGAATTCATATATTCTATAGCAGTACCAAAAGCAATTCCTCCACAAATATTTGGAGTTCCAGCCTCAAATTTATGAGGTAATCCTGCATAAGTAGTTTTTTTAAATGAAACCGTTTCTATCATTTCTCCACCACCTTGATAAGGAGGTAGTTTTTCTAACCATTCTTGTTTTCCGTATAACAATCCAACTCCAGTTGGCCCACATAATTTATGAGCAGAAGCTACGTAAAAATCTACATCTAAAGCCTGTACGTCTGGTTTAATGTGAGGTGTTGCTTGAGCTCCATCAATCAAAACAGCAGCATTTACCTTGTGCGCAGCATCAATAATTTCTTTTATTGGATTTAGAGTTCCTAATGCATTTGAAACGTGATTACAAAAAACTAATTTTGTATTTTCATTTAATAAATTATGATACAATTCCATTTCTAAAGAACCATCTTCATTCATTGGAATTACTTTAAGAATAGCACCTGTTTTTTCACATAACATTTGCCAAGGCACAATATTAGAATGATGTTCTAAGGCGGAAACGATAATTTCATCATCTTTGTTTATAAGTGAAACAAAACCGGCAGCAACGATATTAATACTATGCGTTGTACCCGAAGTTAAAATGATCTCATACGCTTCTTTTGCATTAAAATGATTCTGAATTTTAATACGTGCTTGTTCATATTTATCTGTAGCAATTTGACTTAATGTGTGGACACCTCTATGGATATTTGCATTGTAACTAATATAATAATCAACAATGGTATCAATAACTATTTGCGGAGTTTGTGAAGTGGCAGCATTATCAAAATAGACCAAAGGTTTGCCATGAACAGTTTCTTTTAAAATAGGAAAGTCTTCACGAATTTTATCAACATTTATCATACGAAGTCAATTTATAATACAAATATAAAGGTTGGTTTTGTAAAGTGGTAAAATTCTCAATATCATTTTCTTATTTTTACATAACTAAAATTTAGTCTTTATGAAATATTTGAAACGAATTGTTCTTTTGTTACTTGTTGCTGTTTTAATTGTAGTAATTTATAATTATTCAAAGTTGAACATTTTGGCAGGTTATTCGGCAAAAAATACAGCCTCATCAGTATTTGTTGCTAAAAGAACTTTAGCGTTTACAGACACCACAGATAACAATTTTTCACCTGTTAGTTTAGCTTCAGATAAAGTTAATCTAAAAACAAAAACAGCAATATCATCTGTTTTTGGATTATTAACGCGAAAAGCAATAATCAGAAAAGGTTTAGGTAGTGTTTTAACTTTAGAGGAAGATGATGAAACAGCAGCATATTATTCACCTAGAAGATTACCACCAGATAACAAAACTTCTTTTCCTTATGGAAGTGGTGAACAAAATAATTTATTTTTCAAAAAAATTGATTATTACAAACTAAATAAATCTGTAAGCTCAATTTTTACAAAAGAATATAAATCAAGAGCGGTTGTTGTAATTCATAAAGACCAAATTATAGCTGAAAAATATGCTGATGGTTTTAATAAAGATTCAAAATTTTTAGGATGGTCTATGACTAAAAGTATTTTGAGCACTGTTTTTGGAGTGATGCAACATCAAGGAAAAATAAATGTATTAGAAAAAGCTCCAATAACATCTTGGCAAAATGATGCTCGAAAAAACATAACTATCAATAATTTATTACAAATGAATTCTGGTTTGGAATGGGATGAGAATTATGATGAGATTTCAGACGCAACTAAAATGTTATTTTTAGAGAGAAATATGACCAAGATGCAGGAAAACAAACCATTGGTTGGTCAGCCAAATAAATCTTGGAATTATTCTTCTGGAACAACAAATTTATTATCGGGAATTTTAAAAAATTACTTTCAAACTCATCAAGAGTATTTAGATTTTTGGTATACAGACTTTATTGATAAAATAGGAATGAGTTCTATGCTTTTAGAAGCTGATTTAAGCGGAAATTACGTAGGTTCATCGTACTCTTGGGCAACTGCAAGAGATTGGGGTAAATTTGGCCTGCTATACCTTAAAAATGGAAATTGGAATGGAGAAGAGCTATTTACAAGAGATTGGGTAGATTATGTAACGACGCCTACAAACACTTCCGAAGGGATTTACGGAGCTCAATTTTGGTTAAATAGCAGTGGAGGTTTTAAAGATGTGCCGAATAACATGTATTATGCAGATGGTTATCAAGGACAAAGGGTGTATGTTTTACCTGATCAAGAGGCTGTAATTGTACGTTTTGGATTGAAAAATTTTGATGAAAATGAATTTTTGAAAGGTATTATAGAAAGTATTAAATAGATCTGTATTTACTTAGTTTCGTTCAGTTATTTTGATATTGAACGTTTCAAGATTTTTGGGAAATAGGTAGCTTCAATTTTTCAGAAAATGAAGTCTAGAGAGTTATAAAATTCTAACCTCTAATTCAGAATCGTCAAAGCATTTAATTATTTGACAAAAAAAACCACGCAATTTGCGTGGTTTAAATTTTATATTATTACAGATGCTATAAATCAAAACCAATATCAACCCCTAATTTATCAGCGATAATTTTAGTAATTCGTTGTTTAACTTCTGGTATTTTAACACTCTCTAAAACGGTATTTGCAAATGCAAACATAAGTAGTGCTTTTCCTTCTTTTTCTGGAATACCTCGTTGTTGCATATAAAATAATGCATCATCATCTAACTGCCCAATAGTACAGCCATGAGAACACTTTACATCATCAGCAAAAATTTCTAGTTGAGGTTTAGCATTAATTGTTGCTTTATCACTCAATAAAATATTGTTATTTTGTTGATAAGCATTTGTTTTCTGAGCTTCTTTTTCAACAATTACTTTACCGTTAAAAACAGCCGTAGATCGATCATCATAAATTCCTTTATAATCTTGATGAGATTCACAATTTGGTGTAATATGATGCACTAAAGTGTGATGATCTATATGTTGTTTCCCTTCACTAATTGTAATTCCTTTTAAAATAGAATCTATATATTCTCCTTTTTGAAAGAAGTTTAGGTTGTTTCTGGTAATATTTCCTCCAAAAGAAAAAGTATGCACAGAAACTACACTATTAGACTGTTGTTCAACATAAGAGTTATCAACTAAAGAAGCTTTAATATCATCATTCTGAATCTTGTAATAATCTACAAAAGCTCTTTTGTCAGCAAAAATCTCTGTAACGGCGTTTGTTAAAACAGGATTGCTTGTTAAGCTCTGATGACGTTCTATAATTTGAACGTGAGAATTCTCGCCAACAACAATTAAATTTCTTGGTTGCAACATTGTTGCGGCATCAGAACCTGTTGTAAAATTAATGATTTGAATTGGCTTTTCTACTTCAATATTTCTAGGGATATTTATGTATGCCCCTTCTGTTGCAAATGCCGTATTTAAAGATGTTAAATTGTCTTGTTTTGCTATTTTGTTAAAATAATTATCTATTACAGCTTTGTATTTAGGCTTGCTTAATGCACCAGACATTAGACAAACATCAATGTTTTCGTGAGTAGTTTCGGATAAAAAAGAACTGTATTTACCATCGATAAAAACAACATTGTAGGTGTCTATATCATGAATAAAATATTTTTTTACATCTGCTAATTCTACAGCAACACCTTTGTTAGGAAACAAACTGTAATCTTCTTTTAAAACTGAGTTTAGAGAAGTGTATTTCCAAGCTTCTAATTTCTTGGTAGGAAATCCTAAATTTTCGAAACTTTTTAATGCTTTAGAGCGAATTTCATGTACATCAGAATTTGTATCTACACGATTTTCAAAGGCTACATATGATGATAATAATTTATCTTTTAATTCCATTTTTCTGCTAGTTTGAAAGTTGAAAGTTGATAAGCTACAAAAGTTGATTTCTCGACTTTTAATACTTTAGAAACTTTTAAACCAATTCTTGTTTAATCCAATCATATCCTTTTGCTTCAAGTTCTAGAGCTAAGGAAGCATCTCCACTTTTTACAATTTTTCCGTCGTATAATACGTGTACAAAATCGGGTACGATATAATCTAATAAACGCTGGTAATGTGTAATAACAATTACTGCATTGTCTTTAGATTTTAGTTTATTTACTCCGCTTGCCACAATACGCAAAGCATCAATATCTAAACCAGAATCTGTTTCATCAAGAATAGCTAGTTTTGGCTCTAACATTGCCATTTGAAATATTTCGTTACGTTTCTTTTCACCTCCAGAAAAACCTTCGTTTAAAGAACGAGATAAAAACTTACGGTCTATTTCTAATAACTCAGATTTCTCACGAATCATTTTTAACATGTCTTTTGCAGGCATGTCTTCTAAACCTTTAGCTTTACGAGTTTGGTTAATTGCGGTTTTAATAAAATTGGTAACAGAAACTCCAGGGATTTCCACAGGATATTGGAAAGACAAAAATATACCTTCGTGTGCTCTTTCTTCTGGAGATAGTTCACTAATATCTTGTCCGTTTAATTCAATAGACCCAGCAGTAACTTCATAATCATCTTTACCAGCAATTATATTAGCTAAAGTACTTTTACCGGCACCATTAGGCCCCATAATGGCATGTACTTCGCCAGATTTTACTTCTAAACCTAAACCATTTAAGATAGATTTATCATCTATACTTGCTTGTAAATTTTCTATTTTTAACATTCTCTTTGTACTATTCGCTTTTAACTTTTGGCTAGAAGCATTATTTAAAAATTGATATCTTTAATTGTTGGTAATTGATTATCCAACACTTCCTTCTAAACTGATTTCTAGTAATTTTTGAGCTTCTACAGCAAATTCCATAGGTAGTTTATTTAAAACTTCTTTACTAAAGCCATTTACAATTAGAGCGATTGCTTTTTCAGTATCAATACCTCGCTGATTGCAATAAAACAATTGGTCTTCACCGATTTTACTTGTGGTTGCTTCGTGTTCTATTTGTGCTGATTTATTTTTTACTTCTAAATAAGGAAACGTGTGAGCACCACAAGCGTTGCCCATCAATAATGAATCACACTGAGAAAAGTTACGTGCGTTTTCTGCTCGAGAACTCACCTGAACTAATCCTCTGTAACTATTTTGAGATTGACCCGCAGAAATTCCTTTAGAAATAATGGTAGACTTTGTATTATTACCCAGGTGAATCATTTTTGTACCTGTATCGGCTTGTTGATAATTATTAGTCACTGCAATTGAGTAGAATTCACCAACAGAGTTATCTCCTTTTAGTACACAGGAAGGGTATTTCCAAGTTACAGCAGAACCTGTTTCAACTTGAGTCCAAGAAATTTTTGCATTTTTTTCGCAAAGACCTCTTTTAGTTACAAAATTGTACACACCACCTTTTCCTTCTTTATTACCAGGATACCAGTTTTGGACGGTAGAATATTTAATTTCTGCATCATCTAAAGCAATCAATTCTACAACTGCTGCGTGCAATTGATTTTCATCTCTACTTGGTGCAGTGCACCCTTCTAAATAAGAAACATAACTCCCTGCATCTGCAACAACTAAGGTTCTTTCAAATTGGCCTGTTCCTCCTTCGTTTATTCTGAAATACGTAGACAATTCCATAGGACATTTAACTCCTTTTGGAATGTAGCAAAAAGATCCATCAGAAAAAACGGCAGAATTTAGTGCTGCGTAAAAGTTATCTGTTGTTGGTACAACAGTTCCTAAATGTTTTCTAACTAATTCTGGGTGTTCTTGGATTGCTTCTGAAATTGGCATAAAAATAATACCCTTTTCCCCTAATGTTTTCTTGAAAGTGGTTGCTACAGAAACAGAGTCCATAACAATATCTACAGCTACATTGGCTAATTTTTTTTGCTCATCTAAAGAAATCCCTAAACGCTTAAACGTGTCTAATAATTCTGGATCAACTTCATCTAAAGAATTTAATTTTGGTTTTTCTTTTGGAGCAGAATAGTAAGCGATATCTTGGAATTTTGGTTTTTCGTAATGAACATTCGCCCATTCTGGTTCTTCCATTTTTTCCCAAACCTTAAAAGCTTCAATACGCCAATTAGTCATCCATTCCGGTTCGTTTTTCTTTTTAGAAATAGCACGAACAACCTCTTCATTTAATCCTTTGGCAAAGGTTTCACTTTCTATGTCTGTGTAAAAACCGTATTTATATTCTTGGGTTTTTAACTCTTGCTCTAAATCGTCTTCAGTATATTTTGACATATTTTATTCAATTTTTAAAGTGAGAAAGATTCTCCGCATCCACAAGTTCTGTTTGCGTTTGGATTATTAAATACAAATCCTTTTCCGTTTAAACCACCTGAGTATTCTAAGACAGTTCCCACCAAGTACAAAAAACTTTGTTTGTCGACAACAATTTTGATACCGTTTTCTTCAAAAACCTTGTCTTTTTCTTCCGTTTTGTTATCAAATGTTAAATCGTATGACAAACCTGAACAACCGCCACTTTTTACACCAACTCTTACATAATCTTTTGCAGCATCAAAACCATCATCCAACATGAGTTGAATCACTTTTTTTTTGGCTATGTCTGAAACTTTTATCATAATTTGAAATAGATTAGGTCTAAAATAGATTGCAAATATACAATATAAGTCGAATTAAAATTATTTACTTTCATTATCAAACTAAATATTACAATTAGTTTTATTGATTGAATGAATTAGGTAAATACAAGAATTTAAGAGGTTTTATTGGCTTTTTCCAAACGTACTTGACATCTGTAGTTTTTTTCGTGAAGCGAGTGTTGTTTAATTTGAGAGCTCTAACTCCAGCACTTTTTGTAGTAATTTATCTTGCTGATGGATTATTCTATAATAACCATCATTACCAAAAAGTGTGTTTGCAATGGATGCTTTTAAATATTTATTTAAAACTTGTTTGGTCTTTAAAGAGGGTTTTGTCCTGTCTTCAATATTTAATAGATAGCTATTAAAAACAGCACCATCTTTATCAAAATCTGAAATAAAGCTATTTATAGTCCATTTTTCTAAAGATTTTCTATTGTTGTCTACATAATCAAAAGCAAAATTATTAATGGTGTTGAAATAAAAAGTAGAGATATAAGATGTTGTATCTATGGCAACAAAAATATCTGGAATAATACCACCACCGCCATAAACTACTTTTCCTTTAGGCGTTTTAAATTTTAAAGAATCGATTACTTTTATGCTATCTTTATTTAACAATTCTCCATTAGAAATTCTTTGTTGATAGTCTTTATAATAATTTTCATGTCCGTTTTTAGCGTACGGTTTTTGAATTGAGCGCCCTGTGGGTGTATAATAACGAGCAGTTGTTAAACGTACAGCAGAACCGTCGCCTAAATCCATTTCTATTTGCACCAATCCTTTACCAAAAGAACGACGACCAATAATGGTTCCTTTATCATTGTCTTGAAGAGCACCAGCAACAATCTCTGAAGCAGATGCAGAATTTTCATCAATTAAAACATATAACCCCCCATTTTCGAAACTGCCCTTAGAAGTTGCAAAAGACTTTTGAATGGTGTTTTTATTATTTTTTGTAAAAACAATTAATTTATCATTCTCTAAAAATTCATCAACAATCTGATTTGCAATATCTATAAACCCTCCACCATTTCCGCGCAAATCTAGCACCAAATCTGTCATTCCATTGTCAATTAAAGTATTTAATGCAGGTTTAAATTCTTTGTAAGTATTTCGAGCAAAACGATCTAGTTTAATATAACCAACACTATCATTAATCATATAGGCAAGATCAACACTTTTAATGTTTACTTTTCCACGAGTAACATCCACTTTAAAAAGAGAATCGTTACTTTTTCTGTAAATTTGTAGTGCAACTATAGTATTAGGTTCTCCTTTTAAATAACTAGGCACTCTGCTACTAAAAATGTTTTTCCCAAACAAAGTATCTTTATTCGCTATTAAAATTCTGTCTCCAGCTTTAATTCCTGCTTTGATACTCGGGCCACCTTTAATGGGCTGAATAACCGTTATTGAGTCATTTATCATTCTAAACTGAACACCGATTCCTACAAAATTACCTTGCATACTCTCTTTAACAGCTTGTAAATTTTCTTTCGGAATATAAACAGAATGTGGGTCTAACTTGCCTAACATTTGTGTAATAGCGCCATCTAAAAGACTTTCTGTATTTATTGTGTCTACATAATCGTTTTCAATAAAATTAATAAGTCTCTTTATCTTTATTTCTTGTGAAGAATTTTTATTTAAAGTCAACATATCAGAAAGATTTCCATTTAAAGAAACACCAATGATAATACCAAAAACAACGGCTAAAGAGAAATATATAGGAAGATTGTTATTATATTTCATAAGGTAAATGCATAATTTTTACACCAGCTTTTTCTAAAAAATCGATTCCAGAGATGTCTTTGTATTTGTTGGCAAAAACAACTCGATTTATACCTGCTTGATAAATTAATTTACTGCATTGTATACATGGAGACAATGTTATGTATAATGTTGCTCCGTTTGTAGATTGGGTAGAAGCCGCAACTTTTAAGATTGCATTCGCTTCTGCGTGTAAAACTTCCCATTTTGTAATTCCATCTTTGTCTTCACAACAATTATCAAATCCAGTTGGTGTTCCGTTAAAGCCGTCAGATATAATCATTCTGTCTTTTACAATTAAAGCACCCACTTGTTTGCGTTTACAATGAGAAAGTTTTCCCCATTCATAGGCCATTTTTAAATAAGCTCTATCGTATTTTAATTGTTTCTTATCCGTCATCAGAACGAAAGTAAAAATATTTAGAGAAATAAGATGTTAATTATAAAACAAAATTTAAATCGTTACCAACAACTTTGAGATTTTTTTTGGATGAGAGAATATCGAACATTACTCACTAGTAATTAAAAGTTATAATTCTAAAAAATATTTTTTTACCAAAAAACTCTATCGAGCATCATTTGAAGGGAAAAACCAATAACAATAGATGAACAAACCAAAATCCAATCTCTTCTGGTAACCCTAAAAAAGTTTTGAAGTAAAGTGCCAATAATTAAAATTCCAATAACAATAATTATTTGAGCAGCTTCTATTCCGAGAGCGAATTCTGATAAAATTAATAATTTATTATCGTCCCCAGAAACTAATCTTGTTATGTAATTAGAAAAACCTAATCCGTGAATTAAACCAAAAACTACGGCAAAAATTAAATTGGTGTTTTGTTTTCCTGTTGACGATTTTTTTGCAGTAAAAACATTTACAATTCCGGTGATAAATATTGTGAAAGGTATTAAGAATTCAACGATTTCTATATTTTTTTTATTCATTTCGAACAGTAAACCATACGCAGATAAAAATAGCGTTAATGTATGGCCAATTGTAAATAAAGTGACAAGCCATATTACTTTTTTAAACTGGTTGAAACTAAATACAACAGCTAGAACAATTAAAAATAAGATATGATCGTAAGCAGAAAAGTCTAACACATGGTTAAGACCCATTTTGAAATAGAGTAAGAATTCGCTCATTTTTTTTTAAGTTAGGAGACAACAAAGATATTAAAAATGATTTATTAACTAAATTATATTTTGAAGTGAATAATTCCTATTTTTTTAAACTCAACTTTATTAATAATTCACCAATACGAGGCTTTTCATTGTCAATGGTAAAAAATAAGTTAGTCATAAAAACGGTTACATATGTTTTATTTAAGGAAGTAAATTTTTTAGTTGGATATTGTTAATACGCGGTTATTAAAACAATTATTGTAGTTTTTTAGATTATGTTAATGGTTTTCAAGTGTTAATAATCCAAATGAAGTTGCTGTATGAAAATTAGGAGTTGCTGTTTCTGGGTTTACCCAAGTGATCCAAGTTGGTTGAAATGTTTTGTCTTTTTGTAAATTATACTTTGCTCGATAAACACCTGTTTCTATTTGTCCATTTTTTAACAAATTTAAGTCTTTTAAAGACTGAATAGAAATGGCGATTTCTACAATAAAACAATTCGATTCTACAGATGATTTTATTTCTAAATCTTGAGAAGGCCATTTCCAATTAAAGTCGAACTCTTTGTTCGGTTTTGCTCTAAAATCCATCACTCTGCCTAATGTATCGATTTCTAAACAATAATAAGGATTTAAAGAGGCATCACTTCTAAAAAACAATTCTACTCTGTCAGAATTATTTATACTATCATTTTCATCTTCTGAAGGATGAATGTGCGTGTGAGAATCATCAACTTTAAATTGAAAAAATACTTTTTCATGATTATGAATAGCTTTAAATTCTATTTTTTTAATGGGCTCTTTATCCCAAGGAGAAAGAAAGTTATTTATGCTATTTGCTTTATTCCAAATAACATTGTTTCCTTTTTCTAAAAGGGATATATTTTTTTCTTGGATTGAATTTACCCTGAATATATTCATAAATTTATCTTATTTATTGGAGATATAATTCTAGATTTTCAGCATTAATAATATCTATTGGTATTAAGCTCTTCGATGGTATTTCTTTATTAAATAGTAAGTGTTCTACTAAGTATGTTAAACCTAGAAATACTTGTTTTTTGGGATTTTGATGAATTAAAAACGAAATAAGATTTTTTTTCAGGTATTCTATATTTTGATCTAATAAATCATATCCAATAATTTTTATATTTTTTTCTTTTATAATTTCGGCTACCATATATGTCTTTGAGGTTGTTACAAAAATTCCTGTTAAATTTTTAGATGATTTTAAAATATCATTTAAGGTATTTTGTAGGTCGGTGTTTTTAGAGCTAAAGGTAGATAGTCTATAATTGGTATTTTTTAGTTCACTAAAATAAGTTCTAAATCCCTTTTCCTTTTCTTGCATGTGGATTGAATTATTATAATCTTCATCAATATGGATAATTGCAATATTGCAATTCTCAGGAGTTATAATTCTCATTAAACTTGCAGCAATTCTGCCGCTTTGAAATAAATCTTGCCCAACAAAATTTTTCGTATTTTCTATTTCTAATTGATTATTGAACTTACTTACAATAATATTGGACGCTGAATAGTTGTTGACAATTTTGACTGTTTCCTTATAAAACAAAGGGGTTAGTAAAACAGCATTGGGAGACAATTCTAAGACCTTTTGGTTAACGTTTATAAATGACTCTATGTTGTTAGGTTTAAAAAAAAAGGCCTCTATACGCACGCCAAACGAAGCAAATTCATGAATTGCTTTAAGAATACCCTTGTAAGAGGGAAGCCAAAAAGCGTCTTCTTTATAATTAGGTAAAACAACACAAATATGAAATTCTTTCGTATTTTTCAAACTTCTTGCTAATAAGTTTGGTTTGTAATCTATTTCGTTTAAAACGGCATTTACCTTCTCTAATGCTTTTTGAGATACTTTTCCTCTTTTATGTAATACCCTATCAACTGTGCCTTTAGATACGCCGGCAATTTCAGCAATATCCTTAATAGTATATTTTTTTGTCATAAATACAAATATAAATAAATGTGTTCGATAACACAAAAATATTGTGTTCGAACACAATAATCACAATTTCCCTTTCTTTTTCTTTTTTTTTTATATAGATTTGTCTTTAATCAAAGAGTTTTTTGTGGTTTAAATATTCGTTTTTTCGGTTTTTAAACATGTCGATTAATTTGTTTAAAAAAGAGCTTAAATTTAAAAATAATGAATAAACCTACATTAGTCATATTAGCAGCCGGAATGGGCAGTAGATATGGAGGGTTAAAGCAAATGGATACTTTTACTGAAGAAGGAGATACAATTATAGATTTTTCATTGTATGACGCAATTCAAGCTGGTTTTGGTAAAGTAGTTTTTGTGATTAGAAAAACTTTTGAAAAAGATTTTAAAGGAATCTTTGATAAAAAGTTAGAGGACAAGGTTGAGGTGGATTATGTGTTCCAAGAAGTAGACAAAGTCCCAGAAAAATACATTAGTGCAGAAAGAGTAAAACCTTGGGGAACCGGTCATGCACTTTTAATGACAAAAAATATTGTAAAAGAAAATTTTGCTATCATTAATGCCGATGATTTTTACAGCAAGCAAGCTTTTGATGTGATGGCAGATCATCTAAAAAATACAGATAAAAATAGCTGTAATTTTAGTATGGTAGCTTATTCTCTAAAAAATACAGTTTCTGATAATGGATATGTTTCTAGGGGAGAATGTACATTAGATAAAAATGGTTACTTAACAGATGTTACAGAAAGAGTAAGAATTGAAAAAATTGATGGAATTCTTAAAAGTGAAAACAAGGATGGCGTGATGGCTTCAATCGATGAAAACACAACTGTTTCTATGAATTTTTGGGGATTTACTCCTAAATGTTTTGAATTTGGAGAAAAACTATTTCTGGATTTTTTAAAAGAAAACAAAGAAAATCTTAAAGCCGAATTTTATCTACCATTGATTGTAAATAAAATGTTACAGAACAAAAAAGCATCTGTAAAAGTTTTAGAATCAGATTCAAAATGGTTTGGCGTAACTTATAGTGGTGATAAGGAAAAAGCGCAAAATGAAATTAAAAGATTAAAAGAAAACGGAGTTTATCCAAAAAATTTATGGGGTTAATATGAAAGCAAGTGCGCTAAAAATTATTTTCAATGAGTTTGATCATAAATGTAATTACATCGGTCATTCCGAGTTAAATTCTGGACATATTAATGACACTTTTTTGGTGAATACCGAAGAAGACAAATGCTACATTGTTCAAAGAATTAATCATACTATTTTTAAAGATGTACCGGGTTTAGTAAATAACAAAGTACTTACAAGTAAACATTTAAAAAGTAAATTTTCAAATATTTCTGATGAAGAGTTAAGTCAAAAAGTTTTAAGTTTTGTGAAAGTCCAAAACTCTAATTCTTATTATTTAAAAAAGGATGGAAATTACTGGAATGTAATGGTTTTTATAAACAATAGTATAACGTATGAAATAGTAAAAGATAGGGAAATCGCTTATGAAGGAGGTAAATTGCTTGGTGAATTTTTAAATGGTACATCAGATTTTGACAGCAGTCAATTAATTGATGTAATTCCTAATTTTCATGACATGACCTTTCGTTTTAAGCAATATGCATCCGCATTACAAAGCGCTTCTAAAGAACGATTGTTTAAAGCTTCTAAATACACAAAATTAGTGGCAAGTTGTAAAGAAGAAATGCATATTCTTCAAGAATTAAAAGAAAGAGGAGAAATACCTACAAGAGTAACCCATAATGATACTAAAATATCAAATTCTCTTTTTGATAAAAACAATAAGGGTATTTGTATGATAGATACAGATACTGTGATGCCAGGTATTATTCATTACGATTTTGGGGACGCTATAAGAACCATCTGTAATACAGCAGCAGAAGACGAAAAAGACCTTTCTAAAGTTAAATTTAATTTAGATTATTACAAGGCTTATGAAAAAGGATTTTTAGAACAAACAAAAGATACCTTATCAGAAGTTGAATTAAAACATCTGCCGCTAGCCGCAAAAACAATGATTTTTATTATGGCACTTCGTTTTTTAACTGATTACTTGAATGATGATATCTACTACAAAATAAATTATTTAGAACACAATTTAGATAGAGCCAAAAATCAATTTAAATTGATGGAGAGTTTTACAAGTCAAATTAATATAAATAAATAACAATGCAACAAAAAAACAATACCACAGCAATTATAATTATTGCAAGTTTATTCTTCATTTTTGGTTTTGTAACCTGGATTAATGGAGCATTAATTCCATTTATGAAAACTATTAATGAATTAACAGATGCACAATCTTATCTTGTTGCATCTGCATCATACATTTCTTTTGTAGTTATGGCGTTACC
>ERZ1048068.20-NODE-20-length-143480-cov-29.910099_pt1 | contig 143480 bp, 154 predicted proteins | sample MGYA00383098_ERZ1048068 | MGnify/ENA primary metagenome ERZ1048068 (study PRJEB29581, sample SAMEA5548368) | metagenome | biome: marine; feature: coastal; material: water | depth 1 m | study: Short-term variability in the microbial, nano- and picoplankton...
TTACTGAAGAAGCACAGAACGAATTGTTAAAAGAAATTACTGACCGTTATAATGCGCAAACCTCTCCCTATTATGCAGCATCAAGATTATGGGTAGATAATGTAATTGACCCTTTACATACAAGAGGATGGATTTCTATGGGAATTGAAGCTGCTAATAACGCCCCGATTGAAAAGCCATACAATGTTGGCGTAATTCAAACTTAAAAAAATGGGAAGATCAAAAAGGTCGTTTGGGTCTTACTTAATTGAGTTACTAATTATTGTAGTTGGTATATCAATCTCTTTTATCTTAAATGACTGGAGAGAAAGTAGAATAATCAAAGAGCAAAAAAATCAATTGGTTCTAGATATTCAAGATGATTTAAGGGCTGATTCTATTTTCCTTAGTAAAATGCAATTGGCATATTCCAAAATGTTAAGGTCCCATGATTCTTTATTAAATCATTTAGACGACTCTATACCAGAAGATAGCTTAAATATTTACTTAGAACATTTAACAAACTATTATTTATTCAATACCCGAACTAGAAGTTTTGATATTATATCTAATAATGAAGAGTTGAAAATTAATAAACAAGACACTTCTATTAGAATGTTTATGAATATGCACAACTATGTGTACAAAACACTTAATGAATGCTTATCGATTGAAAAAAACTTTGTTTTAAATACAGCAACACCATATAAAATAAAGCATTCACCCTATATCCCCGATAAGCCAGAAGAAGGCTTTTATAAAGGAATGCCTTTTATGAACTTAGAAAGAGAGACGAATTTATTAATATTTTAGAAGATGGGTTTTATCATAAAGAATTAGTTCTGGAAGTGGTAAATGAAGGAGTTGGGTATATAAAAAAGACAAAGGCTGCAATAGACAATGAAGTCGAAGTTATTAAATCAAAATCATAAACTTAGAAGCATGTCAAGAAGAAGTTTTACTCGTTCAAAATCAAGCTATTTTGCAGAATTCTTAGTCATTATTGCGGGTATAATGGTTTCTTTTTTACTCAATGAATGGAGAGAAACTTCAAATACAAAAGAAAAGAAGTTGGTTCTTTTAACAGAATTACATGAGGATTTAAAGGCAGATTCTCTATTTTTAAGTATTTCACATAAGTTCTATAAAGAAATGCTTCGTGGACATGATAGCATGTTAACTTTTCCAAAAAAGAAGAAGTTTCACCCTGATTCAATTACCAAATACTTAGACTATTTGGTTTCATATGCTCCTTTTGAACCCTCTGAACAGGCATACATTAATTTAAATAACAATCCTGATTTGTTTAATGATGTAGCTGATACTGCAGGTGCTGATTTTCTAATTAGAAAATACCAGTTTATAAGAAGTAAATTGTACAAGAATGCAGTTATGGAATGGGTTGAGATAGATAAAAACTTTGTTTTAAATACTACACTTCCTTATTTAGAAAAGAATGCTCCCTTTGTTCCTGCTCCAAATTTCAAATCATTTGATGGCAGTGTTTACTATGAAGTTGCTAAAGATGATCATTTCAAAAATATAGTAAAATCGGGAAAACTGTATAAAGGAGCTCTAGTTCAAAACTACAATTTAGCCATTAGTCAAATCACAGTTTTAAAAGCAGAAATTAAAGCCTTTTTAGATCAGGAAGTGAAGAAGAAATGACTTACCTCATTTTATTTCTTGCAGGAATAATAGCCTATATAATTAGTACTCTATCAGGCGGAGGTGGGGCAATAATTATGCTCCCAATTGTTGGTTTTTATTTAAGTGCACAAAGTGTTGCTCCGGTGGTAAACCTGGGTAATATGATTGGTAGACCTGCTCGTCTTATTCTATTTTGGAAAGACATTCAATGGGATTTGGTAAAATACTATGTTCCTTCTGCCCTTCTTGGGGCAATTGTAGGAGGCTTAATCTTTGTACAACTCAATAGTTCCTGGATTCAGATTGTATTGGGAATATTCTTATTAACTACTCCTTTTCAATTTAAAATGGGAAAAAAGAAATACTCTTTTAAAATGAAAAAGCAATATTTCATTCCTCTAGGATTTTTAGTTACTGTTATTTCAACATTGTTTGGAGCTACGGGTGCTGTTTTAAATCCATTTTACCTAAATATGGGCTTGGTAAAAGAAAAGATGATTGCAACTAAAACTGCTAATTCTTTTTTTGCAGGAATTGCTCAAATTGGCTCTTATGCCTTTTTAGGTGCAATAGAAGGTCAAATGTGGTTTTGGGGTTTAGCAATTGGACTAGGAGCAGTTATTGGAAATATAATAGGAAAGAAACTGCTAAGCAAAATGAGTGAACTGAATTTTAGAAGAGCTGTACTTGTTATTATGGTTATTTCTGGAGTTTTAATGTTGGTGAAGGGCTTAAGCTAATTGCGTTCAATTAAGTTAATCCGAACATCATACCCATTACGTATAGTTCCATTTAATTCGGTCTGCAAGGCTAATTTTCTTTTTTGAATTAGGCCAATTTGAGCTGCGTATTTCTCCTCTTCCAAATAACGCTCAATCAAGTTTAACTCATCTTTTTGGTCAACTACCAAAACGGAATCATAAGTAGTTCCATTAACGGTAGAACGTTTATGAATTTCTTTATAAGAATAAACTTCCTCAGGATTTGCATTTAAAGCATTAGGGTCCCAAATAACATTCTCTCCCAAAGGAAATACCAAAGGAATTCTAATTTGATTGTTTTCAAGTATTTCAAATTTCCTTCCTACTAGCTTCTTCGAAATATTATATTTTTTTACCCATTGATTGGTATCCGAATTTCGCTGATAAACTCCGACTAAGAATGAGGGATTATTTTCAATATCGATAAACTCCTCTTCTATTGTTTCCTTTACAAAAAATTGAACAGTATCGATGCCTCCGGTAAACTCATCATAAGCAATTGAATCAAACTGATAAATCATTTCTGATCCAAGTTTTAAGGGTATATACTCGAAACCAAGTGAAGATTTTGACAATATTGTATCTCCATCATCGGAACATGAAAAAAGTATTGTAATACTAAAAAGTATAAGCGCTGATATGTTCCACTTTTTTATCATGATCGTGTTATAAATCCTCCGCCAAGTAAATCTTTTCCTTCGTAAAAAACTGCAGATTGTCCTGGAGCAACCCCTTTTACATCTGAAACAAAGTCAACTAAAATTTCCCCGTTTTCATCAATACTTAATTGACTCATGGTTCCGGCATCTTTGTATCGAACCTTCGTCAGTACATCTGTGTCAGTAGGAATTTTGTCGTACTTAATTAGGTTCGGTTTTCTCACTTTCATGCTAATTTTATCTAAATTAGCTTCTTTACCTAAAACAACGGTATTATTTTCAGGATTAATTCGAACTACATACATCGGTTCGCCTAAGGCTATTCCTAATCCTTTTCTTTGACCAATCGTATAAAATGGATAACCTTCGTGCTGACCTAAAATATTTCCTTGTAGGTCAATAAAGTCACCACCTTTAACTCTTTCTTCAAGGCCATCAACTTTTCTTTTTAAGAAACCGCGGTAATCGTTATCAGGTACAAAACAAATCTCATAGCTCTCCCCTTTTTTAGCTAATTCTTCATGACCTCTATCAAAAGCCATTTGTCTTATCTCTGGCTTAGTAAACTTGCCTAAGGGAAACTTTGTTCTTGCCAAAGCTTCTTGACTTAAGCCCCATAAAACATAAGATTGATCTTTGTTTTCATCTTTCCCTTTAGAAATTACATAACGTCCGTTTTCAAAACGAACATTTGCGTAATGACCTGTAGCAATATATTCACAACCCAACTGATCAGCTCTTCTTAACAAAGCATCCCATTTAATATGAGTGTTACACAACACACATGGGTTTGGTGTTCTTCCTGCAACGTATTCGTCCACAAAATTATCTACTATAAAATTGCCGAATTCCTCTCTAATATCAATGATAATATGATGAAAACCATAGTTTACTGCCAAGATTCGAGCATCATTAATATCATCTAAACTACAACAACCCGTTGACTTTTTATTCCCTCCAGAGCTAGAGTAATCCCATGTTTTCATAGTAACACCAATTACTTCATAGCCTTCTTCATGCAGCAACAAAGCAGTTACAGAGCTATCTATACCTCCACTCATTGCAACTAAAACCTTCCCTTTACTTTCTTTGCTCGTCATATTTAATTGTTCCATTCATGTCCTCAAATTCGAGTTCATCTTTAACATTATCTTTATACTTATCTAGACCTTCTAATAGTTCGTCCTCACTATACGGAGTGATTCTTTTACCTAATTCATATTCAATCTCCATTTCAAGATTTCCCTCTTCATCATAGTAAAACCAAACTCCATCTTTAACATCCTTCTCGAATTGACCTTTTACTTTTATTTTCCCATTTGGGTGGTAAACTACCGTTTCACCCTTCCTATAACCATCAACATAGCTTGCGGTTTGTTTTAATTCTCCAGTTTCAAAGAACGCCTTATAAGGTCCGATTTCTAGGTCTGAAATAAAATTAACTTCATCGGCTACTTTTCCATTGATATAGTAGGTTCTCCATAATTCAATCTTCTTACCATTTAAATAATTTCCTTCGTTTACCTTTATCTCATTGGCTCCGTATGTTATCCATTTACCTGTTTTTTTTTGATCTAAGTATCTGCCTTCTGCCATTTTTTCACCAGTAGAATAATACATAGTAGCATATGACTCATTTGACTTAAGCCAAACCAAACGCGTTTTCAATTCCCCTTGAGGGTAATAGTAATAAAAAGTATCAACAGGGATATCATTTTTAAACTGACCTTTGTATCTTAATGAACCATCTTTATACTTTCCGGTCCAAGCACCGGTTTTCTTCCCATCTTCATCAAGCTTATTTTGTGCAATAAGATTAGATGGCAAGCCAAACAAAAAAGTGATTAATACACCTATTAATGTGATATTTTTTAATGATAACATAGTTTTACAAAATTACGGAATATTAGATTTTTACTGCGGTTTACTTCGTATCCAATATTTATACCAATTTAAATTCCAGTTTTAGTTTTAAACTGCTAATTCTTAAGTTTACTTCATGCAATCATTCTTAAACAAAATCGCCAAATCACTAGTACAAAAATACAAGCAAGAACTTGGCGAAATTGCAATTGTACTGCCTAATAGAAGGGCAAATATCTTTTTAAGAAACGAGCTAAGTCAACAGATTAGTTCTACTACTTGGGCTCCTTCAATTTTTAGTTTAGAAGATTTTGTAGAAGAGCAAGTTAATCTGACAAACATTGATCAAATCGATTTATTGTTTGAACTTTTTGAAATTCACAAGAAAATAGAGCAAGAAAACGCAGAACCCTTTGAAGATTTTATGAACTGGGGTAGCATTCTTCTTTATGATTTTAATGAAATTGATAGATACTTAGTTGATGCCATAGAATTATATTCTTTTCTATCTGAAGCAAGAGCCATTGAAACCTGGAACCCTGAAACAGGACAATTGAGTGAGTTTCAAAAGAAGTACCTCAAGTTTTGGGATAAACTTCATATCTACTATAAAGAATTTAGAGCGGCTTTAATTGAAAAAGGTTTGAGTTATCAGGGTTTGGCATTTACACAGGCTGCGGAAAACATTCAGCAAAGTGAAACTTTCAAGGCCTATAAAAAAATATATTTTGCTGGTTTTAATGCTTTAACAAACGCCGAACAAAAGATTTTAGATTTTTTTACTGAAAATCATAATGCTGAATTACTTTTTGATGCGGATGAATATTACTTAAATGATAAATTTCAGGAAGCTGGTAAATTTTTAAGGAAACATAAAGCCAAATATGGAGCACTTAATTGGGAATCAAACTTTTTTAAAGAAGTAAATAAGGAAATTGACATATATGGAATTTCAGGAGATATAGGGCAAGCTAAACTAGTTGGTAATTTGCTAGCACAAAACGAATCTAAATTTTCGAATGAAAAAACCGCTGTAGTTCTTTCTGATGAATCTCTTTTACTACCTATTCTAGACAGTCTTCCACCTGGTACTACCCAAGTAAACGTTACCATGGGCTATGCTCTTTCGAATACAGTTTTTTATCACTTTTTTGAGAAATATTTAAGTCTTTACGCACAATACAACAAAGAGGAAACTTCTGATTTTAATGGTTTCTACTTTAAAGATTGCCTCGAATTATTAAAACATCCGGTTTGGAAGATTTTACAATTGGGTTCTATTACTCAAAACATAATCAAAAGAATTGAAGCTTCAAGAGTATTTTTTGTAAACCCAAACTACTTTACAGAACTAAACGATAATTTGAAAATTCAATTATTCGAAAATCCCAACAAACTAAAAGGTAGTTTTATAAGTGGTTTAATTCAATTCTGCGAAGCATTTAAATCAAAACCTGAAAGTAGTTTAAGTGACCTAAACGGAGAAGTTTTATATAGTTTTTACTCATGCTTTAATCGAATTAATCAGGTTGCGGAAAAGAATGACTCAGATTTAAGTTTCAAATCTATCTATCAACTATACACTCAAGTTGTTTCAAGCGAATCTGTTTCATTTATTGGCGAGCCATTATCAGGTTTACAAGTAATGGGAGTTTTAGAAACTAGAACTCTTGATTTTGAACATGTAATCTTAACTAGTGTAAATGAAGGAGTTTTACCATCAGGTAAGACACAGAGTACTTTTATTCCTTATGATATAAAACGAAAATTTGAGCTCCCCTCCTATAAAGAGAAAGACGCCATATTTGCATATCACTTTTATCGTTTAATACAAAGGGCAAAAAAAGTTAGTATAATATACAATACTATAAATACTGGTTTAAATGGTGGAGAAAAAAGCAGATTCATATTACAATTGCAAAATGAAATTGAGAAGTACAATCCTGCAATAAATATAAAAGAGCACATTATCTCTGAGAAGCCCCCAACGAGTAGTCTTAAGCCTACTATTATCAGAAATGAAAATACTATCCTAAATCAGATTAAAGAGATTTTAGAAGATGGTTTGTCAGCATCAACAATAAATACATTTATTAGGTGTCCACTAGATTTCTATTATAAAAAAATCCTTAAACTAAGACCGATAGAAAATAGTTCTGAAAACCTGGAGTTAAATGAATTCGGCAGTATAGTTCATCTAGCACTCGAAAGATTGTATCGGAATTACCTTAATAAAGTATTTGATAAACAAATAATTAAGGAACTGAATGAGAGTTATGAAGACTACACACTTGAGGCTTTTAAGGAAATAACCAAACAAAGCCCTGAAACAGGTGACTATAAGGTCGCTTTTGAAATTGCAAAAATCTATGTGAAAAAAATCATCGATTTTGATGCAGAAGATGTTAAGAAAGGCAATGAACTAATTATTAAATCTGTTGAATTAAAATTCAAAGAAAGATTAGAATTAAATCTTCCTATTGGCTCAATTAATTTGAAAGGAGTAATTGACCGTATAGACACTTTAAATAAACAAACAAGAATTGTAGACTATAAAACAGGAGGAGTTGAACGGAAGGATTTATCGCTTAAGAAAAGTAAACTTGATAAAATCTTAAGCGACAATAATGATAAAATAATTCAAATGATGGTTTATTGGTTAGCCTCTAAAAAGCTTGATCAAAATATTAAGCTAGGAATCATTTCTACTAAGAACAACAAAACAGAGTTTCTCCCCTTGATCATAAAAAAAGGAATTTTAAACGACAAACTAAGTCAAGAAGCATTATTTACAACTGTAATTGAGGAACTACTAGAAAACATGATGAGTGGAGAGTTTATTTTTAAGCATAACAAGTCATCGAAGTACTGCGACTTTTGTTAAAAAAGAAAGGCCTTCAAAAAATGAAGGCCTTATCAGGGAATAGCTGTAAGATATCTACCACAAAGTCTTACAATTATGAGACGACACAAGTATTGTTTTAGTTGCCCAGAAGTTGATAATTTTCAGATATTTGAAAAATGAGTATAAAATCATTAAAGTACATTGCACTTTTTTTAGTCCTATTTAATGATTTATTGGCTGTTAGTCAAAACATTAAATCAAGATGTTCTACTGGAAAGTTAATTGAAGAAGCTCAAGAAAAACCTGAATATATAGCAACCCAAGAAAAGATTAGTGAGGCTATTAAGAACTATAAATTTGATAAAACAGATACCGTAATTACTATTCCGGTAGTGGTTCATGTTTTGTATAAGAATCAAAGAGAAAATATTTACGATGACCAAATTTACTCCCAAATTGAGGTCTTAAATGAGGATTTCAGAAAACTAAACTCAGATATCTCATCTGTTCCTAGTCAGTTTTCAGTGGCTGATATAAAAATAGAATTTTGTCTTGCAAAGACTGACCCAAATGGAAATTATACTCCTGGAATTACTAGAGTGCCAACAACATTAGATAACATTGGGATTAATAAAACTTATTATACGGTAAGTCCTAGTTGGGGAAATGAATATCTTAATATCTGGGTTTGTGATTTTGGGAACAATGTAGCTGGAGAGGCAACTCCTCCAGGAACTGCTCCGGCAGACCGCGATGGAGTAATAGTTGATTACCTAAATTTTGGAACAATTGGAACGGTTGAGCAGCCATACCATTTAGGAAGAACTGTTAATCATGAAGTTGGCCATTGGCTAGACCTATTTCATATTTGGGGTAAAAATAATAATAACCCTAATTGTTCTAATGATGATGAAGTAGCAGATACTCCAGATCAATCTGCCATTCATGTTGGTTGTCCGGCATCAAGAACCACTTGCGGCTCGCTTGACATGTTAACCAACTATATGGGTTATGTTGACGATGCCTGTATGGCAAATTTTACAGAAGGACAGAAAACAAGAATGAGAGCAGCATTGCTATCTGCAAGAAGTACTGTTGTTAATTCTGATAAAGGCTGTAATATTGTAAGTGTAAATAATCATTCTGTAAACTCATCAATCGCGGTATTTCCAAATCCTATTAGAAATGAGTTTTCAGTTAAACTAGAAAAATCAATTTCGCTTAACCAAACAAATGTTTTATTGATTAGTAGCTTAGGTATAGAAGTACCAGTTCAAATCCAGCAAAATTCTAACATTATTCAAATTATACCACCTTCTAATCTAAAAGGAATCTATTTTCTTCGACTTTACAATCAAGATATTACGGTAATAAAAAAGTTAATTTTCAACAATTGATAAATGGTCATTGTTTACCTTTGTGTAACAATATAGAACTATGAATTTATCGCTTATTCTGAAATCAGATATTTCGGATTCACTCAAACAAATTGCTCAAAAAGTACTTAATGGAGAACGTATTTCAGTTAAAGAAGGAATAACACTTTTTGAAGAGGCTGAAATTAATTTTCTTGGCAGCCTTGCCAATTTTATTAGAGAGAAAAAGCATGGTAACAATACCTTTTTCAATAAAAACTTTCATATAGAACCAACTAATATTTGTGTTTTTGATTGCAAATTTTGTGCTTATTCTAAGCTACTTAGAGAAAAAACAGAATACGACGCTTGGGAAATGAGCGAAGAGGATATTTATGAAACTATACGTTCTTATGACAAAAGTGATGTAACGGAAGTTCATATTGTTGGTGGTGTTCACCCTAAAATGGGCTTACATTATTTCGCAAACTTGATTAAAAATATTAAAGAGATTAAGCCAGAACTTCATGTAAAAGCATTTACAGCTGTTGAATTAGAATACATGTGCAAAAAAGCAAAGGTTTCTTACAAAGAAGGCTTACAAATATTAAAAGACCATGGCCAAGACTCTTTACCTGGAGGTGGAGCTGAAATTTTTGCAGAAGCTATACGGGATGAAATTTGTAAAGACAAATGCTCCTCAGCAGAATGGTTAGAAATTCATGAAACGGCGCATTCAATAGGTATGCCTTCTAATGCAACCATGCTTTATGGACATATCGAGTCTTTTGCAGATCGAATAGATCATATGAACCGTTTAAGAATGCTTCAAGATAAAACCGGCGGATTTAATACATTTATTCCATTAAAGTACAGAAATGGAAATAACCAAATGTCTCACTTAAATGAAGTTACGGTACTTGAAGATTTAAAGGTATATGCTGTAGCAAGAATCTTTATGAACAATTTTGACCATATAAAAGCTTATTGGCCTATGATTGGCAGGGAAACTGCTCAATTAACATTAGCTTATGGAGTAAATGATATAGATGGAACGATTGATGATTCTACAAAAATATACTCTATGGCAGGTGCTGAAGAGCAATCACCAACTATGAGTACCGAAGAAATAATTGATTTAATTAAAAAGGTAGGCAGAAAGCCACTTGAAAGAGATAGTGTTTATAATGTTCTTAATGATTATTCTGAAGAAGTTGAGTTAGCTTAAGCCTTTTTCTTTTTCCTTATTTTTTGATTTAGAAACTCTACAAATAAAGAAAAAGCCAACGAAAAGTATATGTATCCTTTAGGAACATGAACGTGAAAACCATCAAGAATTAAAAGTGTTCCTATCATTATTAAAAAAGCTAGTGCAAGCATTTTTACGGTAGGATTTCGGTTGACAAAGTCACTTACTTTTCTTGCGAAAATCAACATTACAAGCAGAGCAATAATAACAGCGAGTATCATTATTAAAACTTGATCTGATAATCCTACAGCTGTTAAAATTGAATCAAAAGAGAATACTACATCTAGCAATACAATTTGAACAATAGCTTTTTGTAAAGTAAGTTTAACTGCATTTTCCTTACCCTCACCTTCCGTGTCTCCTTCAATTTTCTCATGTATTTCTGATGTACTCTTAGCCAACAAAAATAGCCCCCCAACTATTAATATTAAATCCCTAAAACTCAATTCAAAATCCATTACTGTAATAATTGGCTCTGTTAATTGAACTATCCATGATATACCAAAAAGTAATAAAACACGAATTAAAATAGCTAAAACCAAACCAATTGTTCTTGCTTTTGACTGATTCTCGAGAGGAAGTCTATCTGATACAATGGAAATAAAAATGATGTTATCAATCCCCAGAACAATCTCCAAAAAAGTTAGTGTTAAAAGACTAATCCAGGTTTCCGAGTGCATAAAAATTTCCATAAAAACTTCCTTTTTTTAATAGAGTACGAAAATAAGAGGATTTTTTTATAAAAAATATTTTGAATTAAATCACTAAAAATGAAAAAGTTAAATCCTGATTGAAAAATATTTTTAAAATTACTTAGTACTATGTATTGCAAATTACTATCTTTTATATATATCTTTGCTAAACAAAAACAGATAGATATGAAAATTTATAGCCTAATAATTACAGCACTTATTTTATTCAGCACAATAGCTGGAAATGGAGATTCTGAAAAAATTTATAAAACTCTTAAATCAGAAACAGATGCATTTAGCATGTCATTGTCAAAAACGATGATTGACTTTTTTGGTATGGACGTTGATTTTAAAGGAACAGAAAAATGGATAACTGGAGATTTTGAAGAAGGAAGAATGATGGTGATTAAAGAAAAATTTACAGGCAGCGACATTCAAAAAATGTTAAAAACAGAAGGATTTGAGTTAATCAACCTAGAAGAAGATGAAGACATTAATTTAGAAGATGGCGAGGTATACCTATATGTCACAAGGAAAAAAGATAAAGTTAGTAAAGCTCATTTTATAATTGAAGGAGATGAAAAAGTAGTACTCTTTTCTATTTATGGAGATATGAAGGTGAGCGAAAAAAATTAAAACAAAGAATTAATATGAAGATAGAAAACACAAAAGCGCAAATGCGCAAAGGAGTGCTAGAGTTCTGCATATTGTCAATACTCTCATCAAAAGAAGCCTACCCTTCTGAGATTATAGACAAGCTGAAAGAAGGAGAGCTGATTGTGGTGGAAGGAACCCTCTACCCGCTCCTAACTAGATTAAAAAACGCAGGATTACTGAAGTATAGATGGGAAGAATCTAAATCAGGACCACCTAGAAAATACTATGAACTAACAACAGTGGGAGTAGAATTTTTAAAAGAGCTAGAATCAACTTGGAATGATTTGGTACTAGCAGTTGAATTAACAAGAAAGAACAATAAATAAAGAAAACTAACGCAAGATGAATAAAACAGTTACAGCAAACATAAGTGGCATTGTGTTTCACATAGAGTCCGAGGCTTATGAGAAATTGCACAAATACCTCAATACTATCCGAAATTATTTCCGTGACTCAGATGGAAAAGATGAAATCATGGCAGATATCGAATCTCGAATTGCCGAGTTATTTAGGGAATTGTTAACCAACGGTAAAGAGGTAGTTACCATTGCCGAGGTTAATCGAGTGGTTGAAATCATGGGAGAACCTGAGCAGTATATGGACGAATCTTCTTCTGAAAATTTCAATTACCAGGAGTCCCATTCCGAAGGTAGTTCTCAAACTTTCAGATCTAAAAAGCTTTACAGAGATCCGGATGATAAGATTTTAGGAGGTGTATGTTCTGGATTAGGTCATTTTTTTGGAGTAGATCGAATTTGGATAAGAGCTCTATTTGTTATTGCGGTTATTGCCGGATTCGGTTTTGGTATCATTATTTACTTAATCCTTTGGGGAATAATACCAAAGGCAATGAGCACCTCTAAAAAACTAGAAATGAAGGGAGAACCCATAAACGTTGAGAATATTGGGAACTCTATAAAAGACGAATTCGCCTCTTTTAAAAAAAAAGTAAACCCAAATTCGAATAATTACAGCCAGAAGGCAAGTGACTCAGTTGGTAAGTTCTTTGAAATAGTTGGTCGAATATTAACCTTCATTCTTAAATTCATTGTCAAGGCCATTGGTGTATTCTTAGTTCTTGGAGGCGCAATTGGTTTAATTACTGTAATTACAATTGCCATTGGAGCGCCACAAGATCTTCAAATAAATAGCAGTAATTGGGGCGGATATTGGAGTCAGGAATTTGCCGAAATATTTTTTGGAAATGGAGGATCCTACACAATTGGTTTCATTGGAGCCCTTTTGGTGAGCATCATTCCTTTATTAGCGATTCTTTATGGTGGTGTTAAAATCTTGTTTAAAATACCTTCATCAAATAAAGCATTTGGAATTACAGGAATTGCACTATTTATAGTTGGAGTTATTATGGTTTCTTATACTGCAACAAGCACGGCGGCTCAGTATTCTTCAAAGCAAAACATAACTGATTATGTAACACTGGATAGTTTAACCAGCGATACCTTGATTTTAAGGTCAATGGAAGAACATTATTCTAGAAGCTACAATAGCCGAAACGAAATATTTATTGAGAATGATTTCATTTTTACGGATAATATGAGTGTTACTGTAGTAAAAAGTATGGATAAACAATATGGTTTAAGACTAAATAAATCATCTAGAGGAAGCAATAGAAAAGTTGCAGGAGCATTGGCTAATAATATTGACTTTACGTATGAGATTAATGACAATGAACTTTCAATAAGTCCATATATTGATTTCCCTCTAGTGGATAAGTTTAGAAATCAACAAGTAGAGATAAGCATAGAGCTACCTGTAGGAAAATCTATTTATTTAGAAGAAAGTTCAACCGATATTATTTACGACATAAAAAATATAACAAACACCTATGATGGGAAAATGATTGGGCACACTTGGAAAATGACTGAGAAAGGATTGCAATGCACCGATTGTTCTTGGATAGAGTTTGAAGATGTTGTTGAAGAAATCATTGAAGAGATTATAGAAAAGTAAAAACAAAAAAATGGAAACAAGATTTCAAAAAAGATTAAGTTAAAACAAATTTCTTATTGTCTAAATTATAGGCAATTTGTCCTATATATAGAAAAAGTATGCTCATATATTTACATCGTAATTCAAAATCTATCGATTATGATGTGTGTGCGAGAGACAATAAAATATATGAGTAGAGAGCATTTAGCTGAGGTTAGAGCTATACTAGCTTTAGACAAAGCTTACAATAGATTTACGCTTTGTATTTTGATAACTACCTTACTGAGTTAAGTGAAGCTGAATGTATTTCTGATTTAGATATACCGTATACCTCTTTTAAAGTATTCGAAAGAATTATTGAAAGAGCAATCCTTGATTTTTATGAAATCAAAGATGCTTCAATAAGAGATATGATTTTCTCTTCTATCTTTTATGCAGTTTATGGTAATGCTAAAAAGCCTACAGCTGATAAAGCAAAAGAATTAGAAGACTTATTCCACACATTAAAACAATTTAATCTTTCTGAAGAATCTTATTTAGTTACCTCAAAGCTACTTGAATTACACGAAGGAACTCAATTAGAACCTGTTTACAAATACTTGTCAGATAAATATGCAGTTGTTTCTTACAAAAAGTAATTAAGCTTTCAATACCTCACAGAATTTAATCAGTTACTTACTGACATATATAACAAGGCATCCAAAAAATCAGGGAAAAAAGAAATAATTGCTTGTTATAAGAAAATAAGAAGTTTATACCTTACAAATGAAAACAATACAAGTAAGGCAATTTTTCATTTAGTAAAATTTGCATGTGTTTCTTTATTGGGACAAAAGCAATTACTAAAAGACGGCAACAACAGTGTTCAAAGTTTAATAAAAAATTTATCGAACGAAATAGATGCTATGGCTTTTGGAATAGAGCGTTTTTATCTTAAAAACATTTACACTCATCTATACGCTGATTATTTATGCTCGATTGGAAAAACTTAATCTGCTTTAGATTATTTAAATAGACAAAACTCTAAAGGCATAATAAAAGGTTACAACTTTAATTTCCCAAATCATATTTCCGAAAAAATATTAAACAAAAGATATTCAACGATTATTTCTTTTAACAAGGCTTCCGAAGAGGTAATCGAAACTCAAAGAAAGAAATCAAGTTTTTCTACAACCAACCAAAATTCCCATGGAGACTTTCTATCAGGTACTATTCTTAATTAATTGGTAAGAGTTAGTCTTCTTAAAGCCGGCAAGGGGTGATGGTCTTGCCGGCTTTTTAATTTCCTTTATTCAGTAGAAAATAAATCACAAAAAAACCAAGTGAAATACTTAGCAACACATTTAGCACAGCTAACATTATAGAGCCTGATTTAATCAATTCAACAGTTTCTAAACTAAAAGTTGAAAAAGTACTTAAGCCACCACAAAACCCGACGAGTATTAGTAGGCGAATATTGTTATATATATGAATATGTGATCTAAATTTAATGATAACCAATACTAATACAGTACAAGCAACTATATTAGCAATGAAGGTAGCCAAGGGAAAATCAGATTTGATTAGATGAATTGTATATTTAGAAATAAGAAAACGGATTAAACAACCAAATCCTCCACCAAGAAATACGTAAACTGCATCCATCTATTTTTGATATATTTTTAACCAATTATTTACAAATCTTGCGACAATAAGTGCAAGTAAAGAACCCAATACTGCACCCCCAATCACATCTGATGGATAATGTACGCCTAAATAAATTCTGCTGTATGAAACAAGAGTAGCCCAAATAATTAATAAAGGTAAAACTAACCGATAATAGGGTTTTAAAAAAGTTCCTACAAATACCGCAGTAGCAAATGAGTTAGCAGCATGACTAGAAACAAAACCAAATTTACCTCCACATTTTTGATTTACTATATGCACCATGCTTCCAATATCAAAATTATGACAAGGCCTATATCTTTCAAATACTTCTTTAAATAACTTAACAGAAAACTGATCTGCCAATAAAATACTAAGAGCAATACCAATGAAAATAATCCAAGATAATTTCTTGTAATTTTTAATTATGAAATAGATTAAAACTAGGTAAAGTGGAATCCATTCAATCTTTCCTGAAACAAACCACATGAATTGATCCATAAATTCAGAATGAATAGAATTTAGGTAGAGAAATAATTCTTGATCTATTTTCTCTAAACGCTCAATCATCTAGTAAGTGTTTCCCAAATTTTATCTTTTAATGGCATTATATTAAGTCCACTAACTGAAGAAATAAACAAATGATTGATTTCTTTAAGATTTTCTGAAATTTCAGTCATTAACTCCTCATCAAGCATGTCGCTTTTTGAAATGGCTAATATTCTTTCTTTATCTAATAATTCAGGATTATGTTCTTTAAGTTCTTTTAGTAAAATTTGATATTCAGCTAAAATATCAGGGCTATCTGCTGCAACCATGAAAAGTAAAAGTGAGTTTCTTTCTATGTGTCTCAAAAACCTCAAGCCCAAACCTTTTCCTTTATGCGCTCCTTCGATTATCCCAGGGATATCTGCCATAATAAAAGAACGGTGATCCCGATAAGAAACAATACCCAAATTAGGTGTTAGGGTGGTAAAAGGATAGTTTGCAATTTCGGGCTTTGCTGCTGAAATAGATGCTAATAATGTCGACTTGCCTGCGTTTGGAAAACCGACTAAACCAACATCTGCGAGAACTTTCAGCTCTAAAATTTTCCATTCATTATTTCCTGCCTCTCCATCTTGTGCATACCTTGGTGTTTGATTCGTCGAAGACTTAAAATGTGCATTACCAAGTCCTCCTCTTCCTCCAGGAACTAATACATGAGTTTCCCCATCCTCCATTATTTCAAAATGAACCTCTCCTGTCTCAACATCCTTTGCAATTGTTCCTATCGGCACTTCTATAATTTGATCTTCGCCTTCTTTACCTGAGCTATGACTAGATCCTCCGTTACCACCGGGCTTTGCTATAATATGTTTCTTATACTTTAAGTGAAGTAAAGTCCACAATTGCTTGTTACCACGAATAATAACATGACCGCCTCTACCGCCATCTCCTCCATCCGGACCGCCCTTTGCGGTAAGCCTGTCACGGTATAAATGCATTGAACCTGCCCCTCCTCTACCAGAGCGACAACATACTTTTACATAATCAATAAAATTGGAGTTGGCCATTCTAAAAATTTGAACAAAGGTATCTATTAATTGTAGTTTTATTATAAATCATATAGTCTAAATAAAGCGGTAAAAAAACCATATTTTAGATATTCAATTTTTTCTTAAAATGATCTCTATAAACGATAGGACTTCTTTACTACTAATTGAAAGCTCAGAGAGCGAAGCCCTTGTTATAGCTGAGATACTCCAAAAAACACTGAAGAAGAGATTGCATTGTTTCATGTTTCAAGTTTAAAAGAATCAATAAAATTTTTAAACGATAATCATATTGATATAGTTCTTATTAATTTGTTTCTTGACGATAGCTATGGCATTCACACTTTTGACAACCTATTTAAGCAATTTCCAGAAATTCCATTTATTGTTTTAACAGATATTGATAATGACATAATTGGAAAAAATACAGTAAAGAAAGGAGCGCAAGATTATTTAGTAACAGCGAACTTAAATAACCCAATTTTAAATAGAACAATTACCTATGCCATTGAAAGAAAGCTTTCTGAACAAAATCTAAGAAAGAGTGAAGAAAAGTATATAGAACTCTTTATGAGTTCTAAGGACGCTATCTATATTTCTACAGTTGAAGGAGAGTTTATAGATATTAATCCTGCAGGTCTTGAATTATTTGGATACGAAGTTGAAGATATCGATTACCTAAAGGTTAAAGACTTGTACGTTGACATTGATGACCGAAAGACACTAATAAGTACGCTTGAAGAGAAACAAGAAATTGAGGACTATGAGATTAAATTAATAAAAAAAGATAAAGTAACAAAACTTCATTGCCAATTGACTACCTCTGTAATATTTGATGATAAAAATAACCAGATTGGTTATAGAGGAATAATTAAAGATATTACTGATAAAAAAAATGCTGTAGAGGCTTTATTTAGGAGTCTAAGAGACCTTGATCAAGCTAATAAAGAATTAAACTATTTGAATGCTACACTCGAGGAAAAAGTTAAAAAAAGAACTCAAGAGTTAAATGAAAAAATGGCAATTGTAGCCAACCAAAACAAAGAGATTACAGAAAGCATTAACTATGCTAAAAAAATCCAGGCATCTATCCTTCCTGCAACAAAAAAAATTAAACAACATCTCTCAAATTCTTTTATCTATTATGCACCAAAAGATATTGTAAGCGTTGATTTTTATTGGTTTGACTATATTAATTCAATTCCAATGCTAGCAATAGTTGATTGCAATGGTCATGGAGTACCGGGAGCATTTATGTCGATAATTGGATACACTCAGTTAAATGAAATAGTAAATGATCAAAAAATTACTGATCCAGGAAGAGTTCTAAAGGAATTGGATAAAAGAGTTAGAGCTGCCCTAAATCAAAACAAAGGAATTGAGGGTAATAGTAAAGATGGAATGGAACTAGGTTTAATTTCTGTTGACCAAGAGAATAAAGTACTGCACTATGCAGGCGCAATGAGACCTTTATACTTTGTAAGAAACGGAGAACTTAGTATACTAAAAGGCGATAAGTTTGCCATTGGAGGTGTTACAGCTAGACCAAAAATATTTAAAACACAATCAATTAAATACGAAAAAGACGATTGCTTATATCTTTTTTCAGATGGATATCCAGACCAATTTGGAGGACCTAAAGGCAAAAAATTTATGACAAGAAGCTTTGGTAAAATGGTCCAAAGCATTTCTAACCTTGACATGGATGAACAAGGTAAAATTATAGAACAAACAATTTTAGATTGGAAAAAAGATGAAGAACAAATTGATGATATTCTAATTGCTGGAATTAGATTTTAAGCATCAATAGAATCTGTTAACCTATTAAATACCTCTGCAATCTCACCTACACCACCAATTGCGTTATACTTTCCTTGTTCGTCGTAATAATTCTTTAAAGGTGCAGTTTTTTTGTTATAAGTAATAATTCTATTAAAAATTACAGACTCATTTTTGTCATCCTCTCTTCCTGAATCTCTTCCTCTTTGAATTATTCTAGCAACTAATTCTTCATCATCAACCTCTAAAGATAGCATGGTATCAATTTCTGTATTATGCGATTGTAAAAGATTATCAAGTGCTTGAGCTTGCTCAGTTGTTCTTGGAAAACCGTCAAAAATAAATCCGTTAGAACCTTGATTATTTTTAAGACAATTTTCAATCATATCAATAACAACCTCGTCAGGAACTAATTCTCCTTTATCCATAAAAGATTTTGCTAAAATTCCTAATTCAGAATTTTGTGAAATCTCATTCCTTAAAATATCTCCTGTAGAAAGGTGAATTAAATTATATTTCTCTTTTAATTTAATTGCTTGAGTTCCTTTTCCGGCGCCTGGAGGTCCAAATAAAACTATGTTCAACATATCCTTATCATTTTTAATACTTTGTTCCTTTGAAAGGACATAAAGTTCATTTATATTTCTTCCTAATCCATCATAATCTAAACCATACCCAACAACAAAGTCAGGCTCAATTTCTATGGCAACATAATCAATCGGAATATCTTTTGTATATACTTTCGGCTTAAAAAGTAAGGTTGCCGTAGAAACAGTTTCTGCTCCCATGTTTTGAATAATTTCTGAAACTGCTTCTATGGTATTACCCGTATCGACAATATCTTCTAAAATTATCACATGCCTCCCTTTAATACTTTGGTCTAAGCCAAGTAACTGCCTTACATTTCCTGTACTTTGAGTTCCTTGGTATGAAGCAACCTTTACAAAAGAGATTTCACAATCGAAATCAATCTTTTTTAATAAGTCCGCTGCAAAGTAAAAGCAACCATTTAGTACGCCTATAAAAACAGGTTTTTTACCAATGTATTTCGAATGTAATTCTGATGCTAGGCGGGTAACTTGCTTATCTATTTCTTCTGCAGAAATATAAGGTTCGAAAACCTTATCGTGTATTTTTATGCGTTTCACGCTTATAGATTATTTGCTAATTAGGCTGCCAAATTAATAATTTAAAGCCCAATTCTATTCCTGTGATTCAGTTAATTCTAAACATATTCAGGTTATCTTTGTGAATAAATATTTTTGTTTAACAAATGAGCAACATACATTCATCAAAGTTCAAAATTGGCATGCTTGGTGGCGGCCAACTAGGCAGAATGACTCTACAAGAGGCCTATAACTTAAATTTACATATCGATATTTTAGATCCTTCTGACAATGCACCTTGTAAAACACTTGCAAATAAATTTGTGGTTGGAGACTTTAAAGATTTTAATACAGTTTATGAATTTGGTAAAGACAAAAATGTCGTAACCATTGAGTTTGAGGATGTAAATTCTGATGCACTGGCTAAGCTTGAAGAAGAAGGTGTAAAGGTGTTTCCACAGCCAAGAGTATTGAAAATTATTCAAGACAAAGGCCTACAAAAACAATTTTATGAAAGAAATGGAATCCCAACAAGTCCATACCAACTAATTGAAAACAAGGAAGAAATTAGCATAAGTAAATTAAGTTTTCCAGTATTTCAGAAACTAAGAACCTCGGGATATGATGGCTACGGAGTTCAAAAGATTGAAAGTAAAAATGACTTGGGTAAAGCATTTAATGGAAAAAGTGTTTTAGAAGAAGGTGTAGATTTAGATAAAGAACTTTCCGTAATAGTTGCTAGAAACGAATCGGGTGAATGCAAACATTTTCCTCTTGTTGAATTGGAATTTAACCCAAAAGCAAACATGGTTGAATTTTTATTTTCTCCAGCAAATGTTAGTGATTCTATTGAGCAGCAAGCATATGAATTGGCAAAAACGGTTATTGAAAAATTAGACATGGTTGGTTTATTAGCCGTTGAAATGTTTTTAAATAAAGAAGGTGTCCTAATGGTAAATGAAATTGCTCCCAGAGCTCATAATAGCGGACACCAAAGTATTGAAGGAAATTTTACCTCTCAGTTTGGACAACATTTAAGGTCTATCTTAAACCTACCTTTAGGAAATACAGATATACTTATTCCTTCAGTAATGGTAAACTTACTAGGAGAAGAAGGAGCCAATGGTGAGGCAGTTTATAAAGGCATGGCTGAAATCATAAAAACACCAGGTGTATATCCCCACCTATACGGAAAAGAGCAAGTCAAGTCCTTTAGAAAAATGGGCCATATTACAATTATTAATAAGGACCTAGAAACGGCAAAAAAAATAGCAAAACAAGTAAAAGAAACGATTAAAGCAACAACAAAGTAATGGCAGCAAGAATTGGAATAATAATGGGTAGCATCTCCGATTTAAAAGTAATGGAGGCAGCTAAAGATTTTTTAAATGAGCAAAACATCGAATTTGAAATCGATATTGTATCAGCACATAGAACTCCGGTTAAAATGATAGAGTATGCTGAAAGCGCTCAAAAAAGAGGCTTAAAAGTAATTATAGCAGCCGCAGGTGGAGCTGCACATTTACCTGGAATGGTTGCTGCATCTACAAGCTTACCGGTAATTGGTGTTCCAATAAAATCAAGTAACTCTATTGATGGTTGGGATTCAGTACTTTCTATTTTACAAATGCCGGGAGGTGTTCCTGTTGCAACCGTTGCTTTAAACGGAGCAAAAAATGCCGCCATTTTAGCTACGCAAATTCTTAGTACTTCTGATGATGGGATTGCACAACAACTGAATCAATACAAAAAAGACTTAAAAGAAAAAGTTGGAGAGATGAATCGCGAATTAAAGAATGGATAAGAAGACCATAATCTTAGGGTCTCTTCTATTATTCACTTTTGGGCTTTTTGCACAGGCAAAAGACACAAGCCTTAAAGTTGTTCCAAACACCTATTATTACGAAAGAATTTATGTTGGGTTTAATTATGGTTTAGCTGCTCCAATGGGCTCCTTTTCAACAAATAATACTGAATTTAATAATTCAGCATTTGCTAAAAGAGGTAAATTTTTAAACTTTTTTGATTTTGGTTATCGAGTAGGCAAAACATTAGGTTTTACAGGTTACTTATTCAATAGCAGTAATCAGTTAGATGCTGATGCCATTCTATCCAACCTAGTTGAGCCAGATGGAATCAATTATTTTTCTGCAGAAGCAGGAGATTACCAGCTAAGAGGAATGATGCTTGGGCTATTGGTTTCCAAATACGGAAACTTGTACGATCTTGATCTAAAATTCATGGCTGGTCGTGCAAAGTTTAACGTACCTCATATGGCTTTTGGTTATACCCAAGATGGTTTTCCCGGAGCTAGGATTGCAACTTATACTCCGAGTTCAGAAACCACTTACGGAGTTGGTCTTGGTTTTGGATTTAGAGTACACTTAAATCAGAATATAGATTTTACAACCAATGGAAATTATCTCATTTTCCAAAATACATTTACAAAAGAAATTGATGATTACAGCGGATATCGAGTTGATGAGTTTAGGCTAACGCATGAAACCTTCAATCTTAGTTTCGGTATTGCATATCGATTCTTAAACGATGAAACGGTAATGTATGAGCATTAATATTAAAAAAGAGGAAATAGATTTAGCTTACGGAGTTGTTAAACAGTTTTGTCATAATACACCTGTACTAAGTTCATTATCAATAAATATTATTGCAGGTTGCGAACTATTTTTTAAATGCGAAAACTTCCAAAAAATCGGAGCATTTAAAATGAGGGGAGCTGCATATGCGCTTAGTAAACTAACTGCGAATGAAAAACAAAATGGAGTAATTACACATTCATCAGGTAATCATGCTCAGGCGGTGGCTTTAGCTGCCAAACTGCAAGGAATAAAAGCAGAAATTGTTATGCCAAGAACGGCACCCAGGGTTAAAGTAAAGGGTGTTGAATCATATGGAGGAAAAATAACTTTTTGCGAACCTACTATATCTGCAAGACAAGAAACCGTTGATCAAATAAAATCTAGAACAAAGGCGACCTTTATCCCTCCTTACGACCATAAAGATATCATAACTGGTCAAGCTACTTGCGCAAAAGAACTTTTAGAAGAAAAGCCTGAAATTGAAGTCCTTATTTGTCCTGTTGGTGGCGGAGGCTTATTGTCGGGTACAATACTAGCTTCTGATTTTTATGGAAATAAAACAAAGGTTTATGCAGGTGAACCCGAAGAGGTTGATGATGCCTACCGTTCAATAAAATCAGGCAAAATAGAAAAAAATAAAACCACCAACACGATTGCTGATGGTTTAAAAACCGATTTAGGAGAACTCAACTTTTCTATCATAAAAGATGGTGTAGAAAAAATTCTTTTAGTTAATGAAGCTGAAATCAAATCAGTTATGCGACTAATTTGGGAAAGAATGAAGATAATAATTGAACCATCATGTGCCGTTCCTTTGGCTGCAATTCTTAGAAATAAAGAATTATTTAAAAACAAAAAAGTTGGTGTAATCCTCACAGGAGGAAATGTAGACTTAGATAAGTTTTTCAAAACAATCTAAATCTACTTCTTTAACCTTCCTTCTTTTTTTAACATCTGGGTAATCATCCACTCCAACTGTCCGTTGGTGCTTCTAAATTCATCTGCAGCCCACTTCTCAATAGCCTTCAAAACTTCAGGATCTAATCTTAATGCAAATGCTTTTTTCTTAGTCATAGGCTATTTATTTCGCTCCATTAATACAACAACAGCTCCACCGTGGACTGCAATGGAAATTGCTTTCCATCCTTCTAAAGCCGTTGAGTTCATTCGTTCTTCAAAATTGGATTCTCTTTCAAAAACTCCTTTTCTTAATACTTTATACTTATTCATAATTATTGGTTTAATGTTCCAGTATTAATAACAGGAGAGGCGTCTTTATCAGCACATAATACAGTTAATAAATTACTTACCATTGCTGCTTTTTTATCTTCGTCTAACTCTACGATTTCTCGTTTACCTAATTGATTTATCGCTTCTTCTACCATCCAAACAGCACCTTCTACAATTTTCATTCTTGCAGCGACAATAGCAGTTGCCTGCTGCCTTCTAAGCATTGCACTTGCAATTTCAGGAGCATAAGCTAAATAACCAATTCTAGCTTCCAATACTTCTATCCCAGCAATTTCTAATCTTTCCGATACTTCTCTTTCAAGGTTATCATTTACTTCCTCCATTCCACTTCTTAGTGTAATATCAGACTCATTGTCATCAAAATTGTCATATGCATACATATTTGCCAATTTTCTTACAGCTGCATCAGTTTGAACTCGTACAAAATTTTCATAAATATCTACTTCGAAAGCGGCCTTATAAGTTTCTTTAACTCTCCAAACTAATATTACACTAATATGAATCGGGTTTCCAAGCTTATCATTTACCTTCAATCTTTCACTATCAAAATTTCTAGCTCTTAATGAGATTTTCTTTCTTACATAAAAAGGATTAACCCAATAAAAACCATGATCTTTTACAGTTCCTTTATACTCACCAAACAAGGTTAAAACTCTAGACCCATTTGGGTAAACGAAAAAGAATCCTATGCAGAAAAATAAGGCTAATAGAATTAGGATTATAAATAATGGACTTCTCATAATCGCTATCCCTGCAATTCCAGCAATTAACAATAAAAAAATGGCTCCTATCATAACATAGCCTGATGATGGTTTTATTTCTTTCTCTTTGTTCATAGTGTTAAATTTAAAGTAATATTATATTGATACCATAATAATACTAATTTAAATTGAAATTTCAAGAGTATATTAGCAAAAAGTGTAAAACCCTATGGAAAAAATAAACCTATCTGAATTTAAACACATTACAGATATTAGTGTAAGATTTATGGATATTGATGCATTACAACATGTTAATAATGCGCGGTATTTAAATTATTTAGAAGAAGCTAGAATTAGCTACAGCAAGCAAATTTTGGGCTTATTTGAAAAGTTAGATGAGTTTAATGTATTGGTTGCAAGAGTTGAAATTGACTTTATGAGACCAATATTATACAATAGTCAAGTTAAAATATACACTCGTGTTCCTAAGGTTGGAAATAAGAGTTTTACCTTCGAAAGTATTATTTGTGTTGAGCATAAAGAAGAAACTCAAATGGTTTCTAGAGCAGTGCAAACCCTTGTTACATTTAATTCTAAAACGAATAAGTCTATTCCTGTTCCAGAAGAATTAAAAAAGAAGGTGTTAAAATATGAAGGGCATTTATGAAAAAAATAATATTCTGTTTATCAACTAATTCGTTCACTTTAAGTAACTATTTGTCTATAAACTATTGTAAAATCCAATAGTATGTTATAAATTGAATGCGAATTAAAAGATGAAATACAGAAATTTAACTTTTCAGGAATTGAGCGTAATGGAAGATGACTTTTCTGAGTACTTGTATTCAAAAGGTTTTAATAGATACGAATGGAACTTTTTTCAAGATTACGCTCCTATTCAAGCCATAAAAATGATAGGACAGTATAGCGATATTGCTTTTGAAAAAGTAATGCAAAACATCCAGTTTTTATCTCACAGAGAAAAAAATGAGGTAATCTCTTATAATTTTAAATCATTCGAATTCGAAAAAATTACAATTAGTATTTTAAATAACTCCTTTTTTGATTTTAGAAAAGAATTACCTAAAAATTATGAGCTAAGCAATTTCCATTTAGGCTGTAGCTATACCAAGGTTGTAGAACCCTGCGCTAAATCTAGAGAAAAAACAATTTTTGAGCTAATTGAAAGGGGCTTTATGGCAAGCGATAATAAATTACATGTCACACTAAAAAGCTTAAGAAAAGCATCTCTTAACTAGATTGATCTAATCTTCTCAACTCTAAAAGCATCGTTTTAACATCGCTTCCCTCAAATCTGTTCAATAATTTTGGAACCTCTGTTTTTAAGGATTTATTCGGATAATAATTGTCTCTCAAAAAATGTACGAATTTAAGGGCCTGAAAAGCATTAAACCATTGAAAGAACCTGTTTAGGAAGACGTCCTGGCTACTAGCGTTTGACTTGATTTCTTCAATTTTTCTAAAAAATTCTTCCTTCCCAACAAATTCGATCAATTTCGAGTCAATTTCATCTGCCTTATGATACCAAGTATTCACATTTGCAAAACAATTCTTTAAAGTTTTAAAAACCTCAAAAGCATATGAGTATTCTATTTTTCGCTTTTCTTCAAGCATTTCTTTAATTGCCCTTCCTGTGCCAAAAGGAACACGGTCAGATTTTCTTGGAGAAGGAATAACTGTGGTTGAATTTATTTCTCCTAACAATCCGATATCGATAAACTTCTGTAAAAAATAGAAGTCTTCTCCAGCCTTCCTCCTATTCATTCCGCCTTGTTTTAAATAGTCCTTTGCTCTTACAGCCATCGATGAACCAATCGAATGATAAGCAAAAGGCAAATTCGCAAAAGCTAAACCTTGCTTGTAATACCTAAGGTGCAACTCATAATGTAGAATTCCAAAATAAATCTCTTCTGAGAATTCTGTTCCGCTTAAAGGATGTTCAAAATGAATAGAAGCTGCTGCGATTTTTTCATTTTGAGAAAAGAAATCTTCAATACTTTGTAAATAATTAGTTTGACATAGACTATCTGCATCGAAGCAAACAATTACTCCCTTTAAATTTTGAATACTGTTGAACCTTGCGGATGCTTCATCCATTCCAATTTTTCTTGCTAAACCAACACCTGCGTGCTTTTTAGGAAGTAGCTCATTTAGAGTTAATACATTTTCGGTTAGTTTATTTTGTTCGATGAATGTAATCAACTCTTGCTCAGCAAACCTATTTACCTCTCTCCCTTCAACATCATTTTCAGCTGCATTAAAAACAACAATAATCTCGTATTTAGACTTTGAGTAAAGGTTAGCTAAAACAGACTCAACACTCTTTATTAAAGAAATCTCATTGTAAGCAGGAATTACAACAATAAGCTCTAATTTGCTCGATACTTTATAATGTAGTTTCGCAGCTTGAAATGCGAAACGTTTTTCATATGTTTTATAAATATCCACAGCTAAGCAAAGAAACTAATCAAAACTTTCGGCTCATTTAATTGTCTTGACTTTATGGAAAAAACTTACGAACCATGGATGGCAACTTGCCTTAAAATTGCCGCCATTTATAATATAATTTGGGGAGCTTGGGTAGTTTTATTACCTCACACTTTTTTCGAATGGACAGGAATGGAACCACTTGCACACCCTAGTATATGGCAGGGTACAGGAATGATTGTCGGGGTTTATGGTTTGGGCTACTGGTGGGCAAGTTATAATCCTATAAAACACTGGCCAATAATTATGGTAGGTTTTTTAGGTAAGCTTTTCGGACCAATTGGCTTCTTTTTTAATTATGTTTTTTTAAATGAGATTCCTTTTGAGTTTAGTTATACGCTTTACACAAACGACTTAATATGGTGGGTTCCTTTCTTCTTAATACTAAAACAAGTCAAGAATGAGTCTAATTGGGCCTTGTCATGATAAAAAAAGCCTTATTCCTTAGTCTAATTGGGTTTTATGTTTTTGCGGGATTAAACCACTTTATTAATCCTGAGTTTTATTATCCACTCATTCCCGATTACCTTATTTACATCAAAGAAATAAATCTATTGAGCGGAATCTCAGAGGTTCTTCTTGGTATAGGTTTATTGATTCCCAAATTAAGGAAAGTTAGTGCAACCCTAATTGTGTTAATGCTTTTGGCCTTCATTCCATCACATGTATACTTTATTCAAATTGGTGGCTGTATTACAGAAGGACTTTGTGTTCCGAGCTGGATCGCTTGGTTTAGATTAATAATAATTCATCCAATTCTAATCTTTTGGGCTTGGTCGTTTAAAAATTATTCATGGAAATAGCTCGGTTAATCATTGATTTTGGATTCTTAATACTTATTTGGATGGTACAGGTAATAATGTATCCTGCAATGTATTCTATTAAAAGAAAAAACTTTGCAAAGTGGCATGAGAAGTACAGTACACTTATCTCCTATTTTGTAGCTCCTTTGCTATTTATTCAAACCGGTTTAATTACATATCAATTACTTTTTCTATTCGACATTCTTTTGATTGCCGAATTAGCTCTTTTATCGATAATTTGGGTAACAACCTTTTTCGTTGCAATTCCGCTTCACAATCAAATGAACCTGGAGCATAGACGAAAATTCTTAATACAAAAATTAATTGGCGTAAATTGGATTAGGACTGCTTGTTGGAGTCTATTATTTATTTGCTCTACTATCCGGTTTTTTAAGGATATAACCTTTTAATAATCCAATTTGAATCGCTCGACTTATAAATAATCCTGTCATGCAGCCGGCTTGGTCTTCCTTGCCAAAACTCATAATAAGATGGGCTAACTTTGTAACCTCCCCAAAAATTAGGACGGGTTACCTCTTTACCTTCAAATTGCTTTTCTAAATCTTCAATTCTTTTTTCTAAAGTTTGTCTGGTATCAAGTTCTGTACTCTGAATTGAAGCCCATGCTCCAATCTGACTAGCTCTTGGCCTTGTTTTAAAATAATCATCAGAAAGTGTATTGCTTAGCTTTTCTACAATAGCATACATCCGAATTTGGCGATCCATTTCAGGCCAAAAAATATTAATAGCAACCTTGTTGTTGCCTTCTAAATCTAAGGCCTTTTTACTTCCGTAGTTGGTATAAAAATGAAATCCATCTTCTAAAATATCTCGAATTAGGACAACTCTAGAATCTGGCTGACCGTTAACTACTGTTGAGATTACAAAAGCATTTGCATCTTTAATTTTTAAACTAACCGCGTCTGCTAACCATGTTTTTAATAATTCAATAGGATCTTCAGGCACATCAGTAACATCTAATGTTCCATAGTCAAAATCGCGTCTTAGGTCGCGCATTTCTTTTCTAATATCTTCCATTATATAACAGCTTTTACTTTCTCATACACTTCATTAGCGGTAATTGTTTTCATACAAACATTATCCTTACAAGGTGAAAAACGATGATTGAAAACATTTACACAAGGACTACATGCTAACTTTTTATAAATAACATGAATATGTTCCCCTTTAGGAGCGAAAAGATCTGGAGTTTCCGGACCAAACAATACTACCACATTTGTATTAAACATGGAGGCGAAATGAGCAGGACCACTGTCGTTGGTAACAACAACATTAGAAATTTGATACAAGGCCATTAACTCCATTAAACTTGTTAAACCAGCTGAATTAATTATAAAAGAATCCGACTTCCCTTCTAACAAAGCATCTATCCTTGCTCTTTCTTGCGCAACACCTGTAAAAACTATAGCTATTTTAGGATAGTCATTCCTTAGGCTGTTCATTATTTCTTTAAAGTTTTCTGTCTCCCACTTTCTTATCGGAAGCATATCGCCTGCATTCGGATTTAATACAACAATCTTATCACAATTAGGAGGTAAAGAAATTTTACTTTTTAGGCTTTCAACAACTTCGTTTGAGATTGTAACTTTCGGCAATGTGGTTTTGTACTCCTTAATTTCACTCTTTAATAAGGGCTCATGAACAGGCTTTTCTTTAAGAGCACGAACCAACATTAAATAATAATTTGAAACATGCACATATGGATTATAATGAATCTTGTGTGTAATTAGTGAACCTCTGTATGGGTGTTCGCTAGTAAAGCTAAATAAACCCACTCTTTTTCTAGCTCCTGTTAAAAATGCGATTAAAACGGAAGCTCTAGAAAAGAATTCCATGTCAATGCAAGAGTCAATTCCTTTAGACCGAATATTAAATATGGCTTTAGAAATATCGACTGCAAAACGAACAAAACTATCGTTGTTAATTTCAAGGATGTTTTTAGACTCCAAAACATCCAATAAATCTAGAATTGGCCGGTTCTCCTTAAAAACAAGGAAGTATATATTTTCCTTTCCATACTGATCTACAGCCTCTTTTAATGCAGAATAAGCAAGCACACTAGCACCCTGTTCTATCAGCTTTATAAATAATACTTTTTGTGTAGGCTGATCTTTCTTTTTATTGGGAATAAGAAAATTAATTAAACTGAAGAATCGGCATAATAAGGTGCCAATCCTTCTATCAATCCATTTAATTAACTCAGGTTTCATTCATATAATTTAAGCAGCTAATTTAATTATACTGCAAGTCAACTTCACGGGTCATGTTACCTTTTTTATCTTTTGAGGTATACTTTACCAACAAGTCATCCTCATTTTACTCATAAACGGCCGTTCTTCTTAGCTTACCTTTTTTAAATGATTGGGCAGTTAATAATAAATCGCCTTGATATTCATTTTTTGTTGACCAACGGAGTTTACCTTTTTCACTAAAACGTTTAGACTCCAATGGCTTTTTATATGATTTGTCATATGTTGCATGCCAAGTTATAATTCCATCTTGATTAAAAGTTTTACTCTCTACAATTAAGGTATCTTTTAAAGTGTATTTGCTAACATGTTTTCTAAGTTTTCCCTTCTCATCAAATGTTTGATAAACTTTAAGTAAATATTCTCCATCAGATTCTTCCCATCTACAAACTTGGTCAACATTTTTCTTCTGCACCAACTCCTCGCCTTCTTGTTTGCAATCATGAGTCCAAGTCTTTTTCAATTTACCCTTTCCATTAAACAGTTTAACTTTCGATAAATCGAAAGGCGAATGATACTCATAAGTGGTTTTTGCATTTAATTTATCGCCAGATTTAAACCTTCTTGTCTCTTCCAAACAATCTCCATCGGTATAATCCCACTCTGTTTTATACTTAACTTTTCCATTACTCATGGTTTTCGTTTGTGATGAGGACTTATTGCTTTCTGTTCTCAAATAATCTAAGGTATAGTCAAGCTTAGCATTAGCAAATACCTTAGATTTAGCTTAGTACTTACCTTTAGAATAAGAATTTTCGACCTTAGCTTTTTGTTTTCCTTTTTTTAAATAACTAAAGCTTATAACTTTCATGCTATCGTTATATAACCTTTGGTAAGTGGAAACAATGCCCTTTTTATTAGAAACAGTAAAGTCTATTTGTTTAACATCCATTTTAGGAGTGTATTGAATTGGCTTAAAGTCAATCATAAATTGACTATAATCCCAAGTAAAATAGGACTCATTTTGAGCAATGGCAGTTGATGATATAAACAGTTGGATTAGAAAGAGAATAGAACATTTTTTCATTTTGATAGATTTAGATCGTTTTAATGTATAACTCAAAGAGCTAACAATTAGTTACAGTTTACTCAAGTTTGCCTTCGTATTTTGGTCATTTGGATTTAACTGAAGTGCCCTTAAATAAAACTGCTTCGCTATTTCTACATGCCCTTGATTATGATTTATGGCTCCTAAATTAGCATAGGCTGCTGCGAAGGAATCGTTGATTTCTATACAGCGATTAAAATACTTTTTAGCTTCCTCGTAATTTTTACTTTGGAAATAGATTACTCCTAAATTATTATTCGAGTTAATATCATTTGGGTTTATCTCTAATGCTCTTAAATATACTTTAACCGCTTCTTGAGGCTTATTTATTGCCTGATAACAAACACCTAAATTGTACCAAGAATCTGAGACTTCATCCAACAAATTTATGCTCTCAATATACAATTGAATCGCCTTATTAAAGTTGCTTAGTCTTACTTGTGGGTTTGTAGATCGTTCGGCCTGACCTCTATAAACTGCTGCATATGCTAGTACAGACCTTGAACTTGTTGGAGTTACTTGATAACCTGACTTAAATAAAGTATCGCTATTTTTCCAATCTCTATTTCGGTTAATTGTTTTAATACTTAATAGCACAGCTATAAAAGCCACAGTAATTCCTAAGTATTGTTTTTGTTTTTTGACATTAATTCCAATATTCTGTAATAAAATATTTAATAGAAAAACAATACTTATTAGAAACCCAATTGAAGGTAAAAAGAGAAAACGCTCCCCAAGAGTGGCGCCAATTAAAATAAAAAAGTTTGAAACAATTGAAAAGCTAATTAGAAAAAACAGAACACCGTAAGCAACCTTATTCTTGGTTTTAATAACTGCATAAATTGACCAAACAGAAACTAAAATACTGAGGATTGCAATTAATAAAACCTTGGGATTAAATAGACTAACAATAGGAAAATAAGGATAACTGTAATCCCATGATAATTCAATTGGGAAGAATAAAAGCTGAATATATTTGGCAAAAGTTGAAAATTTTAAAGCTAATTGTTCTTGAAAATTAGATCCTGCCGCAATACCATTGTTTATTACGGTCATTTTGTCTTCAAAGGCAATGTTATCTAAAATTTGATTTCTCAATAAAAAGTAAGCGACTACTGGCACAACTAACCAAGTTGATTTTTTAATTGCATCAATCAGTTTTACTTCTCTAAAAACATAAATACTAAGCGGAACTATAGCTACAAGCGTAATTGCAATTTCTTTACAGAGTGCTGCAAAAAATAGAAAAAGTAAACTCCAAAAAAGATGCTTTTTATTTTTTGTATCAAAATACTGGAGCATTCTTTTAATCGTGAGTAAGTAAAAAATACTGTGCAGTAAGTCATCTCTACCTTTTATGTTTGCAACCACCTCTGTATGAATTGGATGAGCAATAAAAAGTAAGACTATCCAAAATGCCATCCATTTATTCTGTTTTTGAAAAAGCAGGTTTAAAAGTTGAAATAAAATCAAACATAATAGGCTAAAAAATACAATATTGAAGAAATGATGGGCCTTTGGATTATTTCCAAAAATCTGGTGCTCTATAGCAAAATTAAATAGAACTAGAGGTCTGTATGATTGGTCGTTCCTTTGATTATAGCCATGTAAAAATCCATGTGTAAAAATATCCTTTATACCATCTGTACCAGCTTGTACGTAACTATTCTTTAAGTAAACTACGTCATCATCTAAAGCGAACTTGTTATTTAGGGTATTAGCATAAACCATAAAGGCAATACCTAAAAGGAGTATAATTTGATTTTTAGTTGAAATGAAAATTTTAAGAAAGTTTGCCAATGCTAATAAAATATTTAGGAATTAAAAGTAGTTAATTCTATTTTTGATACAAGATGGAATACAATCCTTTTAAAAAGAAAATCTCTGATTTAAATTATCTTCAGCCTCAGGCCGGTTTGACTTTAGTTGCTGAGCCATTTATGGAAGACGACTATTTTAAACGTGCTGTAGTTCTTTTAACCGAATACAATGAAAAAGGAGCTGTAGGGTTTATTTTAAATACAAAATTAGATTTGAATGTGGGCGATGTAATGGATGATTTCCCAGAGTTTGATGCTCCATTATTTTTAGGTGGTCCGGTTGAACCTCAAAGTTTGTTTTATATACATTGTGTTCCCGAATTGATACCAAATAGCATAAAAATATCTGACTTTCTACATTGGAATGGAGACTTCGAAATTTTAAAACGGCATATCAAATCAGGTGAGATAAATCCCAGACAAATTAAATTTTTCTTGGGTTATTCTGGTTGGGGTTTACAACAATTAAAAGATGAACTTGAATTAAACTCATGGATAATTCAAGAAGTTCCCGGCCAGGTGGTATTAAGCAATGAGGCTGAATATTTGTGGAAAGAAGTAATTCTTAATTCAACAAATAGGGAAATAAGCCAAATGGCCCATTTCCCTAAAGATCCTAGTTTGAATTAAATAGTTATCTAACGATATATTTAAATTGATTTACCTCCTTGGTTGTTTGAACAATAATAAAATACGTTCCTGAACTCAATTCAGTATTAAAGTGATATTCAATTAAGTTTGAATTAACACTAACTTGATTATTTTCTATTACCTGACCTCTAATGTCAGTCACAGTAATCACAAAATTCATAATTTCTGAATTAGCAAGTTGAAATTTCACAAGCTATCCATTTCCAGGGTTAGGGTATAATTCAATTTCCGACTTTAATGAAGAAAAGGAATTAAACAAAACCATTTTAGGTTCAGTAAACGTCGTAGTTCCATCAAAATCTACTTGTTTTAATCTATAGTAATTTTCTCCTTTAAATGGTCTGTCATCAATCGCTTGATATGACAATTGAAGGTTAGAATTACCTGCACCGTCTACTTTTACTAAATCATTATACTCCCTTTCAGGGTTTAGCTTCTGAACGATAAAGTAATCGTTGTTAATCTCTGAAACTGTCACCCAATTTATTTCAACTGAGGCAAATAACTTTTGGATTTCAAATGAAAGAAGCTCTACAGGTAATGAAACTGTATTATCAATATCTCTAAAATCAAATTCACCATCACCATCTGCATCCGGCTGAATGGAAGCGGAACCATTCTGATCAGTGTCATACAAGACTACTAAACCATCTCCATCAAAGTCTCTGAATAAACCATTATCTGGATCTAAGAAATTCGGCGTACCATCTCCATCTGTGTCTTCTGCCCAATTTGGTATTCCATCTCCGTCTCCATCATCTGCATTTACATAATGTCCAGGATTTGTATTTGCTGCTTCATAAGTGTTTGCTCTAGCGACTAAATCATTTAATGCATCACCAATACTTTTGAAGTTTACCCCAACTTGATCATTTGTGCCCGCAGTGCTTGTTGCGTTTCCTTGAATCACACCTGGACCATCAACTTCCCAAGATGGACTTCCATTATCTGATAATTCTGGAACCAAGGCGAATCCGTCTGATGACAAGGCATAGATTTCTATTTGTTGTCCTGCTGAACCACCACCTGCAAGCTCAATTATATTATACAGATCAAATGATATGTTTCCGGAAATGGCAGGAAGAAATTCCATTTTGACAACGATTTCTTCAGCAGAAGTCAATCCGTCTGTCGAAATATGTAATGCATCTTCTCCCCCACTTAATGAATTTGTAACTCCAGGTGTAGAAATTGAATTCTCAGTGGTAAGAGAACCGGTGGCTCCTGATATTGTAAATTTTACTGTTCCACCCTCTCCCTCTATATTCGAAGCTAAAAAGCTTGTTCCTCCTTGTGGAGTCCAGTCAAATTGTGTTGAACTCGGAGATGAATCCCAATCCAATACATAATCTACTCCTAATCCAGAGCAGGTATTGTCGTGAAGAATTTGGGCTGAAGTACTCAAAGAGACCAACAAAAAAAATAGTGGAAATATCTTTTTCATGATTGTTTGTTTAGGTGTCGTAAGATTACTGAAATTGAGTTATTTGGTATTCAAGCCATTGTAAAATGTTACCAAAGCATCTTTAATTGTTCTAAAGTAAATTTTAACAAACTAAAATGCTTCTTTGTAAGTAAAATTAGAACTATAACTTTTTAGGTATAACACCTAAACTCAATGACCAATAAATTCTTGTAAAGAGCCCAGTATCTGTTTACTGTGTTTATTGAAGTATCGTTTATTTTTAAACGATCCAACCCATCTAATTCCCGAAATTGAATTACTTAAAAACACCTCTTCTGCTTCAAGCAAATCGGACTCTTTTAAGTCCTTTGCTCGTATTGGCCAATCATTCTCTTTTGCTAATTCGATTAACTTTTGTCTAGCAACACCTTTTAAAATTCCATCAATCACTCTTGGGGTAAGTATTTCTCCATTCTTTATAATAAATAAATTTGATGAAGATGCTTCAACTAGTTTAGCTTTCTGATTTAGAATTAATATATCATCCCACCCCATATTTACAGCCTCAATCCCTGCTCTTATGTATGGTATCTTATTTAGGGTTTTTAATTCGGATTCATCTGAAGGGTTAATCGTTACTGTGTTTGAAATTCCGATTTTAAGACCATTTTTATTTAAAGAAAATTTATTTGAACTTAAACCTACAGTTTCTATTAGGTACTCAAAGTCGTAATTTGTAGGAATATATCCACCGCTACCTTTTCTAAAGACAAATACACGTAAAATACCTCCTTCTTTAATTTGATTTCGATGGATTGTTGCTAAGCAATCAACAAGTAGCTCATCAATAAAAAGCTCAGGTAAATCTAGCTTAAGATACCTCATCCCTTTTTGTAAGCGATCAAAGTGTTCCGTCCACCAAACTAGATCTCCATTAATTATTCTAATTGTTTCAAAAAGACCGTCTCCAAAGCGCATTGCACGGTTTATTCCTAGATTTAGTTCAGACTTTAGAACTAAGTTTCCATTTTTATTGACGTAATTTTCCTTCACCTTAAAATGGTAATAATTGGGCAATCTGATTCATAAATGCTGGAACAGTTTCAGGAATTGATACTAAGGTAAATGCAATGCCATAAACTGCGCCCCAAAAGTGAGCGTCATGGTTTATATTATCATTACTATTTTTTCCTTTTTGGTATGAATAAATTAGGTAAATAACTGCCCAAATTATTCCTGGGAAACAAAAAACTCCGTATAGGCATAAATCTGCCGCAGGGTTAAATATTACGTAAGAAAATACTAATGCGGAAATAGCTCCTGAAGCGCCAACTGAATGATAGTTTGGATTTTCTTTATGTTTTTTGAAAGTTGGTAATACAGCAAAGACAACTCCTCCAAAATATAGAAGGATGAAGTACAGTATCCCTTTGGTTCCTAAGTATGCCTCAAAAAAGTATTGAGTAGTACTTCCAAACATCCAAAGCACAAACATATTTACTCCAAGATGCCACCAGTCAGCATGTAAGAATGCATGAGTAATAAAACGGAACCACTCTTTTTGTTTATCGGCAGCATATGGTGCAAAATCATACTTATAAAATAAATTTTGATTTTTAAATGCAGGTATTGATACACCAAGCGTAATCAGAAGAATTATTAAGCTAATCGACATTAAAACAATTGCATTTGTGGTACGTCAGGATCTGAGGGATTTGAATCATCACCTTCATCAGTTGTCTCTCCACCTTCAGTTTTACCCTCATTTTCTGAAGGTTTTTCATCCTCTTCTTTTTTGGGCTCTTCCTTTGGCTTATTAAATGGATTTTCATTTAACTCCTCAACTGATAAACCTAAGGCCTCTGCAGCAGTTTCTGGCTCCATTCTGTCAATTGACTTCACTTTGTCGTAACTTAATTTATTCCCTAAGGCTTTATAACCCTTAACTGAAATAAACTCTTTTAAGTTAAAGATGTCATTCGGCTTAGCATCTTTTCCCCGAGGTTTAGTATAACTTAAGTCGATAACTGTATTAAAATCTGTTGATGCTAACTCCAAGTAACTGCTTTCGTGTTCTGTTATAAAAAGCGTTTTTTTATCTGTATCCTCAATTAAAAATCGCTTGACATAGAAATCTTCCTTTTCCCCATCATAATAGACTACAGAAACTGGTTTTTCAGGCACCCATTTTTCTATGATAATTAAATCTTCTTCAAAGTGAGTAGATATGTTTGTCCCAGTTAACTTGTAATGACCTGATTGAGTTATTGTTAGTATTTTATCTTCTGCCTTAAATTGACCTAGCAGTTCACCTCTCCCTTCGGTATTAATTCTTTGTACTGTATCATCAAACCATATTTTTCTAGCACTCAAGGTAGATGACCCTTCTTCTTTTAAGGTAACTCGATTAACTAGATGCTTGGTTAAGGTATTTCCTTTTGCTGCTCTGCCTTTAATGGCTAATTCAGCAAAATCCATATCAAATTTCAGCTTCTTAAGTTTAGCTTTTGCTCTTAGCAGAATTGTTACCACCTCTGCCTCACCATTTGGATTAGCAGTAAAATAGAGCACTTTAGAACCAGGAGAACCAGCAGTTAAATCATACTCTTTATCTCTTGTAATAGAAGTAACAGGAAAACGCTTCATCATAGATTTACCTGCCTTTCCATCTTGGTAAACCATGTTATAAATGGTCCGCTTATCGCCTTTTTTCCAAACACTTACGTGAATGATATTTTTCCCAACAAAAGATTTTGATTGAATCTTTTGAACTTGCATAACACCATCAGCTCTGAATATAATTATATCATCAATATCAGAACAATCTGCTACAAAATCAGAATCTGATTTTCTAAGTCCATGACCTATAAAACCTTCTTCTCTGTTTACATATAGCTTGGTATTTGCAACAGCAACCTTAGTCGCGTCAATATTTTCGAAAGATTTTATTTCAGTTCTGCGTTCTCTTCCTTTTCCGTGTTTTTCTTTAATTCTTTTAAAATAAGCTATTGCATAGTCCGTAAGGTTTGCTAAATCATACTTTACTTGATCTATTCCATCTTCAATTCTTTTAATTAACTCATCTGCTTTAAAGCTATCGAATTTAGAAATACGCTTAATTCGTATCTCTAATAAACGATTAATATCATCATCATTTACCTCTCTAATCAGATGCTTAATGTGAGGTTTTAAACCATCATAAACAGCTTTATATATTCCTTCTAAAGTTTCCTGCTCTTCAATATCACGATAGATTCTATTTTCGATAAATATCTTTTCAAGCGAAGCAAAATGCCATTGCTCCTCTAGCTCTCCTTTACGAATTTCAAGCTCAAGCTGAAGAAGGCTTTTGGTTTGTTCGGTATTCGATTTTAAAATTTCATTTACTCCTAAAAACTTAGGTTTATCATCTTCAATTACACAAGCATTCGGAGAAATTGAGATTTCACAATCGGTAAATGCATATAATGCATCTATCATTTTATCCGGCGAAACATTTGGAGGCAGGTGAATATTAATCTCTACGTTTTCAGCTGTATTGTCTTCAATCTTTTTAACCTTAATCTTTCCTTTATCATTGGCCTTTAAAATAGAATCAATTAGGTTTGATGTAGTTGTTCCGAATGGAATTTCTGTAACTTGAAGTGTTTTCTTGTCAATTGCAGCAATTTTTGCTCTTACACGAACCTTCCCTCCTCTTAATCCGTCATTATAATTGCTAAAGTCAGCCATTCCTCCTGTTAAGAAATCCGGAAGAATATTGGTTCTCTTGCCTTTTAAAATGTTGATTGAAGCATCGATCAACTCATTAAAATTATGTGGTAACATTTTACAGGCTAAACCAACTGCAATACCCTCTACTCCTTGGGCAAGTAATAGAGGAAATTTCATTGGTAAAGTAACGGGCTCTTTACCTCTGCTATCGTAGGATGAAATCCAGTTGGTTGTTTTGGCATTAAAGGCTACATCTAAAGCAAATTTAGAAAGTCTTACCTCAATATATCTCGGAGCAGCTGCTCGGTCACCTGTAAGAATATTACCCCAGTTCCCTTGCATGTCAAGAAGCAGTTCTTTTTGGCCTAATTGAACCATAGCATCTCCAATTGAAGCATCACCATGCGGGTGGTATTTCATTGTATTACCAATTACGTTGGCAACCTTATGATACCTTCCATCATCAAGCTCCTTTAGCGAGTGTAAAATTCTTCTTTGAACTGGTTTTAATCCATCATTAACATGTGGAACAGCTCTTTCTAAGATTACATAAGAGGCATAATCTAAAAACCATTCATTGTACATGCCAGAGACTTGGATTACATTTTCCAAACCTTCAGAACCCTCAGCGACATCCTCATGCATTTCGTCGTCTCTCTCTTCGATATTTTCGTCTTCTTGATCCGCCATTTTTATTTTTTCTGTCTAGGAAATTGCATCAACAACATCCTCTTCAACCTTTAAGTTTTCTATGATAAATTTTTGTCTGTCCGGTGTGTTTTTACCCATGTAAAATGAAAGCAAATCGTTTACAGATTTATCTTTCCCAATTACTACAGGCTCTAACCTCATGTCTTCTCCAATAAAGTTTTTAAACTCATCTGGCGAAATCTCTCCAAGCCCCTTAAAACGAGTTATTTCAGGCTTTCCTTTTAAAGCGTTAATTGCATCCACTCTTTCTTGATCGGAATAACAATAAAAGGTTTGCTTTTTATCTCTAACTCTAAAAAGTGGAGTCGCTAAAACATATAAATGTCCATTCTTAACCAAGTCAGGAAAAAACTGCAAAAAGAAGGTAATTAATAGCAATCTAATGTGCATACCATCAACATCGGCATCCGTTGCTAAAACCACATTATTGTATCTTAAATTATCTAAACCGTCTTCGATATTTAGAGCTGCCTGAAGCAGGTTAAACTCCTCATTTTCGTAAACAATCTTTTTGGTTAAACCATAAGAGTTAAGTGGCTTACCTTTTAAACTAAATACTGCTTGTGTATTGACGTCTCTAACTTTCGTGATTGAACCAGATGCTGAATCACCCTCAGTAATAAACAAAGTTGTTTCTTCAGTTCTATCTTTTTTGTCGTTAAAATGAACTCTACAATCCCTAAGTTTCTTATTATGTAAACTAACCTCTTTAGCCCTTTTACGAGCCAATTTTTTAATACCAGCTAAGTCTTTTCTTTCTCTTTCTGATTGTAAAATCTTAGATTGAATCGCTCCTGCAACCTCAGGATTCTTATGTAAAAAATTATCTAAAAACTTCTTTAAGAAATCGCTTACAAAAGCCCTCATAGATGGGCCATCAGGCCCTACATCATTAGAACCTAATTTAGTTTTTGTCTGAGATTCGAAAACAGGCTCCATTACTTTTACACTAACTGCTGCAACAATTGAAGAACGAATATCTACAGCATCGTAATCCTTTTGAAAATGCTCTCTAATGGTTTTTACATAAGCTTCTCTAAACGCCCCTTGGTGTGTTCCACCTTGGGTTGTATGCTGGCCGTTAACAAAAGAATAATACTCTTCGCCGTATGAGTTGGTATGGGTTATAGCAACCTCAATATCCTCATCTTCTAAATGAATAATTGGATAAAGAGGCGTATCAGACATGTTCTTTTCCAACAGGTCATATAATCCTCTTTCTGAGAAATACTTTTCTCCATTAAAAACGATTGTTAAACCTCTATTTAGGTAAACATAATTCCAAAGTAAACGCTCTACATGTTGAGTTCTGTATTGGTAATCTTTAAAAATCGATTCATCAGGAGTAAAAATCACCTTCGTTCCTTTTCTTCTCGAAGACTTTTCAATTGGACCATCATGAGTTAGTTCGCCGCAGTTAAACTCAGCAGCTTTAGTTTTTTCATCTCTGCTAGATTCAATTCTAAAATAGGTTGACAGCGCATTTACTGCTTTTGTACCAACACCATTAAGTCCTACAGATTTTTTAAAGGCTTTGGAATCGTATTTTCCACCGGTATTAATTTTTGAAACAACATCGACTACTTTTCCTAACGGAACACCTCTTCCGTAATCTCTAATCTTAACCGTTTTATCTTTTATAGAAACTTCTATCGTTCTTCCATTACCCATTACATACTCGTCTATAGAGTTGTCGAGCACTTCTTTTAAAAGAACGTAAATACCATCATCATAGGCAGTTCCATCCCCTAGCTTTCCGATATACATACCAGGACGCATCCTGATATGCTCTTTCCAATCGAGGGAGCGTATATTGTCTTCCGTATACTGTACTTCTTCTGCCATAAAAATAACTTGAAAGCACTAAAATTAACCAATATCAAAGGCTGTGAGAGAACAAGTTCCTTGGACTTATTAACAGAGGTTTTAACAATATTTTTAGCTACCTTGTCGGCTATAAAAATCTACCCATTTTGCAAAATCAACTCAAGGTTTTAGTTCTACTTCTTTTCGCTTTTATGCATACACCTATTAAAGCCCAGAAAAGAGAAGATACAAATGCTAAAATTAAAGCTGTATTTATTTACAATTTCACAAAATATATTGAATGGCCTAAAGAGTCCTCTAAGGGGAGTTTTAAAATTGGAGTTTATGAAAATAAACTGCTATATGATGAACTTGTAAAGATGTCACAAGTTAAAAGGGTTGCCAATCGCACTATTGATGTCACAAAAATTAATGATTTAAATAATATTAAAGATTATCATATCATTTACATTAATACGTTTGATAAGTTTAATCTCGCAGAGGCTTATATTTCAATTGGTAATCATCCAGTTTTACTTGTAACCTCAACACCCGGTTTACCTGAATCGATGATCAATTTCAGAGAAATAGGCAAGAGACAAAAGTTTGAATTAAATAAGGCCGAGCTAGAGCGACAGAATTTAATCGTTTCGCCAGTTTTAAAAAAACTTGCAATACTGGTAGAGAGTAATAAAAAATACCCTAGAATCTCTAGCGAAAAAATAAAAGTTTTAGAAAACAAACCAATTGTCAAAAAGGAAGAATTAAGTAATGAAGAATTCGATGCCTTGTTTATTGAAATGCAAAAAGAACTAGAATCTGAAAAGAAGGATAATGCTAGAAAAGATCAAGAAATATATTCCTTAAAATCAAGTATATCAGAATTAGAAACTAAAATCTTATTGAAAGAAACTGAACTTAAAATAGTCCAAAATAGAATTACAGAGCAAGAAAAAAAATTAGAGGATTTACAAAGTTCAATTGGTTTACAAGAAGAAGAATACTTAGAAAATAAAATGTTAGCTGCTGCCTCTAGAAAAGACCTAGAAAAATCTAGAGAACGTTTGCAAAATATGAAAGATGAACTGAAAAATATTAACCATCTTTTAGATAATCAAAAGCTAATTACCTATTTAACCTTGTTTGTATTACTAATAATAGCTGGCTTAGGATTTACGGCTTTAAAAAACTACAAAAAACAAAAGGTCCAAGCTTCAGTCATCTCACGTCAAAAAACAATTGCAGAAAGTCAAAGAGACGAAATCCAAACTCAGCACCTTGAACTTGAAGAAAAAAATAGAGAAATTACAGATTCAATTACTTATGCAAAACGCATACAAGAGGCTATACTACCTCCATTAAAACTAGTGCAGAAAAACCTAGAAAATAGTTTTATATTCTATTTGCCTAAAGATATTGTAGCGGGAGATTTTTATTGGATGGAAGCCATTAAAGATGAAGTAATTTTTGCTGCAGCTGATTGCACCGGCCACGGAGTTCCCGGAGCCATGGTAAGTGTGGTTTGCAGTAATGCATTAAATCGCTCAGTAAGAGAATACGGCTTAACAAAACCATCAGCAATACTTGATAAAACTCTTGAAATTGTTATTGAGCGTTTTGAAAAATCAGAAGAAGATGTAAAAGACGGAATGGACATTGCTCTTTGTTCGTACAATCCAAAAAAACAGCTTTTAAACTACTCAGGTGCTCACAATCCCCTGTGGGTTATCAGAAAAGGATCTGATATTGTTGAAGAGATTAAAGCGGACAAACAACCAATTGGAATGTATGCTGAGCATAAACCATTTACCAATCACGAGATTCAATTGAGTAAAGGTAATTCTGTTTATATTTTTAGTGATGGATACGTAGATCAATTTGGTGGAGAAAGAGGAAAAAAGTTTAAATCTGTAAACTTCAAGAAACTTCTATTATCGATTCAAGAACAAAGTATTGATGAGCAATATGCTGTTATAAAAAATTCTTTTCAGGAATGGAAGCAAGGAATTGAGCAGCTAGATGATGTTTGTGTAATTGGTTTTAGAGCTTAATATGTGTATCGGAATAGCTCAATATAAACTTGATTATGGTAAATCTTTTAGAGAAACAGATTTAGATAGAATTCAGCAGTTAAAAGATGTTGAAGCTGCTATTTCTCTATTAAAACCAAATAATTTAAGAATAAATCTATGGAAGCAAGCTGTAATTATTCCTCAAGAAACACTTAAACCAAGAAAGGCCCAATTTGCTTGGGTTGAAAAGAAAAAGTCAGGAGATACTTGGCCTGTATTTAATGTACGAGTTGAAGGTGGTTGGAATAACAAAGAAAACTCGGACCAATATAAAGGTCCGTATCAAGTTTTCTCAAATCCATACGTTAAAGATTTAATCTTTGGACAAAAATGTATAATCCCATGTGATTTTTTCATTGAGCAACCAAGTGACAAAAAAATAAAAAAGAAGTTCTTAATAGAAAAACCGAATCAAACACCTATTCAATTAGCAGGGGTTTACAAAGAAATGCCTGACCCTAAAACAGGCGAAATCAAGAGTTTTTTTACCATTTTAACAACAGCTTTTAACGGCATTACAAAAAAGGTTGGTCACTTAAGAAGCCCCGTTATCATACCTGATGAGTGCATATTAGACTATTTAAATAGCGGCAATAAAGCTAAATTAGAAAGCTATTTTAGACCAATGAATGAAATTCAGCTACAAGCCTTTGAAGTAGACTCTATGATAGCAAAAATTAAATGCCCCCTCGAAGATAATGACTTAAGGCTAAGAAAGCCTTTAAGTGAGATAATAAGCTAAGCTCTTTTCTTATTTTCTGAACCTGAATCAGCAACTTTAACTGCTTCCATTTTAGCCATATCCTCTTTATGTTTATCTACCGGGCTTCCAAATAATATTTGCCAAGTTTGTTTTAAAGACCTAGCACGGATTATGTCCTTACCTACTTCCATCCATTCATGAAATACAAGATAAACCGGGTTAAAAGAATTTACAGGCTTTGTAATCCCATAAATAGCTTGTTCATCTTCTTCTATAAAAGTCCCAAACATTCTGTCCCATATTATAAAAGTTGATCCATAATTCTTATCGATATACTTTTCGTTTACAGAATGGTGAACTCTATGATGAGAGGGAGTAGTAAAAATGTATTCGATTGGTGCAGGTAACTTTCTTATCAATTCAGTATGAATCCAAAATTGATATAATACTTCAATCTGATGAACAATAAAAAATACCAAAGGATCAAACCCTAAAAGAATTACCGGTAAAAAGAAAACTATTTTTAAATTTTGTGTCCAAGAAAGTCGAAACGAAACTGAAAGATTATAATTCTCTGAAGAATGGTGAACTACGTGCGTAGACCACCAAAATCTTTGTTCGTGGGCAATTCTATGTGCCCAATATCTGCAAAAGTCTAATATTATTAAACAAAGCACATAAGACCACCATGTATGTGGTATTCTTAATGGAGCTAGGTTGAAGAAAAATAAGAAGACGATAAACATTCCAATTTTCATTACTCCGTTTAATACCACATTTACTAAACCAATTGTTAATGAGGCAAGAAAATCCTTTCCTGAGTATAAGTTCTTATTTTGTTTTCTTCCTATAAGATACTCTATAAATACAAAAGCGAACATTATTGGTGCCGCTATCCAAATTACTGTAGTAAAGTCTAGACTTGTGATGTCATCGAGAACAAGCTTTTCTTGATTGAAAAAAGAGAGAATTGTCATAATACTTATTTAGCGTGCAAAAGTAATTTTTATCTACCAATTCTCCATGTAAAATAAGGATTTTCAACTCATTTTACCTCTATGTTTAAGCAATACATAAAAGTTTGTAAACAAACATTAACAGAAAAAAAGAACATATTAATTCAAGAAATAGAACATTTGTAGGAGTACTAATGGAGGAACTAAAAATTGGATATCAAGGCATTTTGCCTATTCGCACCTTAAGCAAGGCGGAGGTAATTAATTACGCCAAAAAATATGACCCTCTCCCTTTTCATATTGATTTAAGGACTGCGGAGCAAAGTATTTTTAAAGGACTTGTGACAAGTGGCAGTCAAGCATTTAAAACTATTTATGCTGAGTCGTGGGTTCCTAAATATGGCCATAGTATTATAGCAGGACTAGCAGTAAACCGATGGAACTTCATGAAACCGATTTATGCTGAATCCCCTATTTCTTCTAAATATGAAATTCTAAACATTCTCAATACTGGTAATTCTAATCAACATATTATTACCTGGAAAATTTCATTCTATAATAGTTTAGATGAACTGGTACAATCCTTGGAAATAAAAGTTTTACATCACAAAGACTTAATTTTGTAATCATGAAATACATTAGCCTAATTGCGATACTAATATTTACAATAAATATTTCTGTTGCTCAAGAAAACAAAATTGAATGGATGAGTTTTGAAGAGGCGGTAAAAAAGAATGAAACAGAGCCAAAAAAATTTATCATTGATGTTTGGACGACTTGGTGTGGTTGGTGCAAAAAAATGGATGCAACAACATTTTCTAATCCTAAAATAATTGAATACATCAATGAAAATTACCACGCTGTTAAATTAAATGCAGAAAGAAAAGATACCGTAGTAGTTGGAGGCAAAACATTTATCAATCAAAATCCTAATGGACGAAGAAGTCCACATCAATTAGCCATTTCATTATTAAATGGAAAGATGTCATACCCCTCTACCGTATATCTGGATGAAAATGTAAATATGCTTCAACCCTTAGCTGGATACCAAGATGCTAAAAGTATTGAGCCAATTTTATATTTTTTTGGAGAAGATGCTTACAAAACAACCCAGTGGCCTGAATTTCAGAATACATTTAAAAGTACTCTAGAGACAAATAAGGAACCTAATGGTGTCAACTAATCTGAATTTTATCTTGAATTCCAAATAATTAGGAATTTATTGCTTTCTTTGTTAGGTACTAATTATTATTTATCATGAACATTTATGTAGGCAACATCTCTTACAAGTCCTCTGTTGACGATTTAGGGAATCTTTTCGCTGAATATGGCGATGTAACATCAGTAAAAATTATCGAAGACAAATTTACAGGGCGATCAAAAGGTTTTGGATTTGTCGAAATGGGAGACGCCGAAGGACAAGCAGCTGTTGATGCTCTTGATGGTTTTGACCATTTGGGTAGAAACTTAAGAGTAAGCAAAGCTAACCCAAGAGAAGAAAAATAGAAATTAAAAGAAATCTATTAAAAAAGTCGCAAGTAATTTACTTGGGACTTTTTTATTTTATACTGGTTGAGTTTTAAAGTATTCTAGTATATCCGAACCGTATCGCAATAAAATTTCACCTTTAAATAAAGCAGGAAAGGCAAAAACATCTATTGGAGGCCTATCACCTCCTTTATCTATATTTTCAATTTGTATTTCAATATTTTGTTGCTTTAAACCATCAATAACTTCTTGGCATTGATGACAATTTTCAGCAATGTAAAGAGTGTATGTCATGCTAGTTGGGATATGTCTCTTATTAAAAACCTATTTCTTTCCATGTAGATTAGGTTATTATCTTTTAGATCGTTTAATACCTTTGTAACCGTCTGACGAGATGTTGCTGTTAGGTTTGCAATATCTTGATGAGTTAGGTTATGTTTAACCAATATCTCATCGCCTATTACCTTACCATACTTATCAGCAGTCTCTCTCATAAAGTCAATAATTCTTTCTCGGGCATCCTTAAATATTAAGGACTCTAATCGACGTTCAATTTTACGAAGTTTTTCTCCTATCGTTTTGGTAACTGCAAGACTTAAGTCCGGATTTTTTGCCATAGAACCTCTAAATTCTTCAGTACTAATTGTACACATTCGAGTATCATCATCCATAGCAATTGCGAAATCTTTACGCTTGGCCTCGCCGACAATTCCCATTTCACCAAATACTTCTCCGGGATATAATATTGCTTTAATGATTTCTTTTCCATCCGAAGAATAGGTTCCAATTTTGATTCTACCCTTCTTTAGAAAAAAAAGGATTTTACTTGGCTCTTCGGGAAAATAGACGTATTGATTTTTATCTGCCGTCTTAAAATGAGTTCTTTCTTCTAGCTCTTAAAGCTCTTCTTCTGTTAAATTTTTAAACAAATTAATCCGCTCAAGATGCCAGAGTTTAGAATGTTGTGGGTTCATTTTTTAAATATCTTTTCTCAAAGATAAGTTTTAAAAAAATCGTTAGAATCTGAAGAAATTAAAATTTAGAAATGACTAAGCTCTCTTTTTGTCCTTAGCAGCCAATAAAGTGTTTTTCAGAAGAGAAACTATGGTCATTGGTCCTACTCCACCCGGAACTGGTGTAAGAAAAGATGCCTTTTCTTTAACAGACTCAAAGTCCACATCACCGTATAATTTGTAACCCGATTTTTTAGATTTATCTGCAATTCTTGTAATTCCAACATCAAAAATTACAACACCATCTTTAACCATATCAGCTGTTATAAATTCAGGTTTACCTAGCGCAACAATTAAGATATCCGCTGTTCTTGTAATTTCTGGAAGGTTTACTGTTCTACTATGTGTTAAGGTAACTGTGCAGTTGCCAGGATAAGAATTCCTAGACATTAAATTAGCGGCAGGAGAACCTACAATAGAACTTCTGCCAACTACTACGCAGTGCTTTCCATTGGTTTCAATATTATATCTTTCAATTAACTGAAGAATTCCGAATGGAGTTGCCGGTAAAAATGTTGGTAGGTTCAGCATCATTTTACCAACGTTAGAAGGATGAAATCCGTCTACATCTTTTGAGGGACGAATTGCTTCTGTTACTTTTTTATCGCTAATGTGTTTTGGAAGAGGAAGCTGAACTATAAATCCATCAATATCTTTATCCTTATTTAATTCGTCAACTTTTTTAAGCAGTTCTTTTTCAGTAACAGTGTCATTCAATCTTACAATAGTACTTTTCATACCAACCTTTTTGCAGGCTTCGATTTTCGCGTTTACATAAGTAACACTTGCTCCATTATTACCAACTAATACAGCTACTAAATGGGGTGTTTTACCTCCATTTGCTTTAATAGTTTTGATTTCTGCAGCAACTTCTAATTTAATTTCTGCTGCTGTTTTTTTACCGTCTAATATCTGCATAGCTATAATTACTTACCGAATCCACCTGGCATTTTTGGCATGTTTTTCATCATGTTAGCCATATTTTTCTTATTGCCCATCATTTTCATCATTTTACTGGTTTCAGTAAATTGCTTAATGAGTTTATTTAAATCTTGAACTGTTCGACCACTTCCGTCCGCAATCCTTTTTCTTCTTGAGCCATTGATAATCGAAGGATTTTCTCTTTCTTCAGGAGTCATAGAGTGAATTAGCGCCTCAATGTGTTTAAATGCTTCGTCATCAATATCAACATCCTTAATTGCTTTTCCAACACCCGGTATCATTCCCATTAGATCCTTCACATCACCCATCTTTTTAATCTGATTAATCTGATCTAAGAAATCATTAAAGTCAAATTGATTTTTGGCAATTCGCTTTTGAAGTTTTCTAGCTTTCTCCTCATCGAATTGTTCTTGAGCCCTCTCAACTAAGGAAACAACATCTCCCATCCCTAGGATTCTGTCAGCCATTCTTGACGGATAGAAAATATCTAAGGCTTCCATTTTCTCTCCAGTACCAACAAACTTAATTGGCTTATCAACTACAGAACGAATTGATAATGCAGCTCCACCTCTAGTATCTCCATCTAGTTTGGTTAATACAACTCCATCAAAGTTTATTTTATCATTAAAGGCCTTTGCTGTGTTAACAGCATCTTGACCTGTCATAGAATCGACTACAAATAAAGTTTCAGAAGGGTTGATTGCACTTTTTACAGCTGCAATCTCATTCATCATAGTTTCATCTACTGCTAAACGGCCTGCAGTATCGACAATAACAACATCATGACCTTTCGCTTTGGCTTCCCTAATCGCTGCATTTGCAATATCTACGGGGTTTTTATTTTCCTTATCTGAATAAACCTCAACTCCAACTTGTTCTCCTAAAACATGTAATTGATCAATCGCGGCCGGTCTGTATACATCACCTGCTACCAATAATGGATTCTTTTTCTTCTTATTCTTTAGCATGTAAGCTAACTTTCCTGTAAAAGTTGTTTTACCTGAACCCTGAAGGCCTGCGATAAGAATAATGGAAGGATTTCCAGTTAGTGAGATTTCTTCTTGCTCACCACCCATCAACTTTGCTAATTCATCGTGGGTAATTTTTGTAAATAACTGTCCGGGAGAAACAGCAGTTAGTACGTTTTGGCCGATTGCTTTTTCTTTAACAGAATCAGAAAAACTTTTGGCAGTTTTATAATTAACATCGGCGTCTAAAAAAGCTCTTCTGATCTCTTTTGTAGTCTCAGCAACATTAACTTCTGTAATTTGACCTTGCCCCTTTAAAACCTTAAAGGCTCTATCTAACTTGTCTGATAAATTCTCGAACATATTAACGTAAATTTTAGGTCGGCAAATTTACGAATTTAAGTCCTGAAGCGAAACTAAGAAATGGATTATCTCTGCTACTTACCAGTTGTGTATAATCGAAGAAATACTGAAAACAAAAATAAAGATAGATGAAATAAGACCAATCACAAAAACGAAATATGCGTACCTTAACAAGGTGTACTTTTTATTTAGAACTTTTCCTAAAAAGTATAAATCTCGGGTAAGTGAATTATAAAGGTAATCCTTATCGTTCATCAATTCATTCATACTCCACTCGTAATCTGCCTGACTCATTTTAAAAAAGTTTCCAAAAAACAATAGGTTGCCCTTCTTTTCTAAAACTTCTTTTCGAGTAATTAATCCTCTATTGACATTCGGAATTGTTGACAGGATAGAAATGATGATTGTTATAATTGTAAAAAGAAGAATTGACATCCCAGGATAAAATAAAAATGGGTTCGAATCTAATTTAGGAAACAAAGCAGATAGTACGATCGAGATAATAATTGCATTAACACTAATTAAAGTATTTGCCTTATTATCTGCAATCTGACTAAGATTTACATGATTTCTTAAAGCAACTTTATACATTGTTTCAACCCCCTTTAAAGGACTGTCTGCCTTGGTTGGTTTTTTCTTCTTTTTCTTTTTTTTCTTTTTTTCTTGAAGCTCTTCTGCTAAAGATTTTATTTTAGTCAAATTATCTTCCTTTACCTTTCCATAGGTTAAACGAGCATATTCAGTTAAGTAATTATGTGCAGACAAAAAGTAATGCAATTCTTAACCCACTGCAATTTTGACATTTTTGAATCAGAACAGTTATTGATTTCTGTAGATAAATTAAGAAAAGTAGTTTGCATGTAATTATCCTTTCCAAGATGAGAAAGATCGGCATCCATAATTACCCTTTCATAAATATCTAATGGTTTATGCCCCATTTTTGTAGCAAGTATCAAACGTTCTACAAGCTTTATTTTCTCTGCCCCATAATTTTCATCTGATAAAAAAGAAATTGCCTTCTCAGCTCCTCTTGCTTCATGATCTTCACTACCTTCTAAAAATCCTGCATCATGAAAAATTGCTGCTAGTTGTATTTGTTCAACTTTGTCCTCTTCAACTTCTTTTGAGTTTCTAGCAATTAATTCAGAAGCTTCTAATACATTTTTAGTGTAACTCCAGTTGTGATAGGTTAAAAGTTCTGTATTGCCTTTTTCGAATAATCCTTGAACGTACTTTTTACTTTTTTCTATTATACTCATAATTCTAAAAGGCTTTAACTGCTAAAAATAAAACTTAGTGCCTAAATTAAACACTTTATCTACATCTGAAATTGAATAAGTTCCAACCAGGCTCAAGAAGTCTAGTACATTAAAATAAACTCCTCCACCAAACGAATTGTGCCATTTATCAGAATCCTGGCTTTGTGCCCATACCCTGCCCAAATCATAATGTGCAATAGCTCCAAAATCGAATGGGGCTATATAATTTCTAACTTTAAAAAAACTTTTACGAAGCTCAAAATTGTTATAAGAAACAGTTTTTCCAGCAAAACGATTTCTTGTTACTCCTCTAAATTCATTTAATCAACTTAAAAAATTTGCTTGGTAAAAGTTAAAATCTCCGTCTATGGTTTTAATCCCAGATCGGATTGCTAATGTTGTTTTCTTTTTAAAATAATTAACCGGAATATAAAAGGATAAGCTAGATTCCATGCTAACGAATGAGACCTCGCCGTTAACCGTGCTATTGGTATAAGTACCGTTTAATAAAAATGAAATTCCTTTTGTAGGATTAACTCTGTTATCTGCATTAAAATAAGTATAGGTTAAACCTGTGTTTAGAAATTGCTGATTCCGATCATTTTCGAATACAACAGCGTAGTTCGGGAAAATGTCTAAGTCCACGATTTGATAGCCAATGTTAACAGCTAATCGATTTGCTAAATCTTTAGACGACAGAGATAATTTCCCAATAACTTCATAATTATTTAAACGAACATCGGAATTCCCCAATTGCTGTTCAACAACATCTGTATTATTACCCAAACCATAAAATTGAAATACTTCTGGTTCGTTGATTTCTGCTCTTCCTCCTAAATCGAAATTTCCTAATACTTTAACATAGTCAACTTTATAAAAAATATTAAAGCCCTCTGCTCTTAGTGCATAATTCGCATTAAAATCATGCATGTATTTGTATGGCGCCTTTTTGAAGCCTTGTTTCACATACTTGAATCCAGGTCCGAAAAAGAAACCATCGTCAGGATTAACTCCTACTGATGGGATAGGTGTTAAAGCATCATACTTAAACTCTTTCCGATTAAATAGTATAGCGTCTTCTGCATCTAACACAGTTAATTTGGCCTCGCTACCTAATTCAATATCAGATTTTCCTTCTTCGTCATAAATACGAGTATACTTTTTCGGGCCCTTAACCGCTGAAACATCTTCAATTTTATCTTTATTTTCTGAGGCAATTATCCTAACTAAAATACTTGTCTTTGAAATCCCTGATATTTTATATTCATCTTTATCATCTAATCCGTAGAGCCTAATTTCCTTTGTTTCTCCGTTTTTAAAGACTCTATGGTAATAAAGTTTACTTTTTACTTTATCCCCATCTTTTCTTAGGTAAATATTAACCTCAACGTCACCATTTTTTAGACGAATAACTTCAAAATAGTCTTTTTCTAAAGTGCCATGAATATCTACTTCCTTAGCTAAGACCTTATAATATCTTTTAGCAAATTCAATTATTTTCTTTCTCCTTGCAATTAAAATTCTTTCTAAGTCTTTACCATTATAATTATAAGCCTCAGGGGGCAAGTCAGATAATGCATCTTGGATAATTTGATTTATCAAAAGTTCTTGTATTATTTTTGCTTGAGTCTCCCAAGTTTTCCAGTCGGCCTGATTTAAAAAATACCGATCAAAATAACGAGCATTAAAACTTAAACCAGGCACATCTCTTATATCCTATTCAAAATTTTGAAACTTTCGCAGCAACCACTTTCTATTTGCTAAGTTCATTACCGCTCCATCAAATTTGAAAAACACTTGATCTCTATCTCTTGGAATTGGCCTAAAAACAGTTTTACCTTTTTCTTTAAAAGTCGCCCATCTCCATTGGTCATCATGTCTATCCCAATCTCCTAAAAACAAATCCAAAAGCCTAGAACGGACTGTAAAATCAACATCAATTTGATTCTTCGAATCATCCTCCAGTCTTTTTATGGCTTGATGATAGTTTAATACCTTTTTTGAATTAGCGAAATTTTCAAATTCTGACATATCATCATCAGGATGAATTTCTAACAAAACATTCCTCCAAACTCCTCCAGGTAATCACCCAGAATAGAATCTTTAGGAACATAAACCAATTGTGGAATGGTATAATAGATTTCTGCTGCTTTGGCGAATTTTGGAACAGCAACAGACGCGTATGGGTGCGAACCGGCAATTCCATCATATATAACATCCTGAGCAACGGTTCCTCTTAAATCCTTTGAAACTAAAAAATCTGCATTCTTTTTTATACCTCTGAGCTTATAAGTATAACCATCTCCACCTTCTAATTTTAAAGAAATTGTTTGCATTCCTCCGCCTTTCCCGACCGGAGTTAAGCCCCCATATACATTGTGTATACCTAAATATGGAACTTTTAATGGCTTGGTCCATAAATCTCTATTTAAGTTTCCAAAAAATATTCGTTTAAATGAACTAGCTTCAAAATTGCTATCTGGAACTACTGTTTTAAACTGGTTGGCATAAGAGGGTTTATCTGTAAGGTTTGTATTAAATGCACTTATATCCTTTTGAAATAATACCTTCCTAAAAAGTATATTATCCTTCTCTTTAGTTTCTCCATCAAAATAGGTTAATACAACCTTACCATCTCCTAAAACATCAACTCTAGCGAATCCATTTCTCTTGGTTCCAAAATCCATTTTCTGGTTAAATCTCAAATTTGATTTTTTAGCTCCTGATCCACTTACTATATGATGCAATTTATTTTCTTTTACATACTGTAAATTGTGTTCATGTCCTGCTGCATAAATAACATTATCATACTCATTCATTGCAGTAACCAATTCTCGCTTTAACTCTTGGTACTTTGGGTGTGGTATATCTTGAACGTTTCCAAAAAAGGTTCTATAAAATGGATAAATTGAACCAATAACCGGAATAGGAATCCATAATTTAGGATTCTTTCTAGTTAGCGGAAATAAGTGGTCTTGCCAATTGAAATAACCACTATGAACTCCATTACTATACAATGGATGATGACCAACAACAATTACATTCTTATTGCGATTACTTTTTAGTAACTCTTTAAACTCAGCTAAAAATCCTGCTTTTGTTCTAAGTGCACAGTCATCTTTTTCCCCTCTTGCTTTTTCAAATTAATGCAGCCACCATTGAGTATCAATTACAATTAGGCTTAGGTTTTCAGAAAGCTCAATTTCCTCAGGTCCTGAGCAACCATCACTAGGTTTAAAAACTTTTCTTTTTAATTTCTTCTGAATATAATCTTCTTGCCTCTTGATAAATTGTAAGCCCTCTTCTTTTCCTTTTTTCCAATCATGATTACCAGGTATAAAAAGCAATTCTCCTTTAAAATCTTTAACTGAATTTATTTGCGCATCAATCCTAGCTTCATCTTGTGATCTTAATTCATGGTCTTTTTTATGCAATCCTTCAGGGTAAATATTATCGCCTAAAAAAACTGCAGCTGTTTTATTCGGATTACTCGATTTGAGTTTAGTATTTAAGGCATTTAATGCATTCTTAGATTTACTTGTATCGCCTCCAACATCGCCTATTAAGTAGACTGAATATGATACAGAATCTTTAATATTAATTGATTCAATCTCAAAATCAGAGTTTCTGTAAAAAACTTTTTCAGAGTTACAAGCACTTAATATAATTACTAGCGCAAAAAAAAGGACCTTATATTTATTCATATTTCTTTAAAGGAATATAGTTTGCCATTATCGAAAAAGTCCCTTTCCGAAGAAAGATAAAGCGTTCCATTATTACTAAAACAAATTCCTTCTATTTGTGGGAATTGAAACTCTGGAAGCTTCACCACATTTAATAATTCCAAGTCCTTTGTAAATTCTGCAATTCTATTAGAAACACCGCTAATGATAAAAAGGTTTCCATTAGGATGCATTGCAATTCCTGATGGTCTAAAGTTTTTATGAATAATGCTTTTTTCAATTTTTAAGTACGGTGATTTTATAATTCTTTTTGATTCTAAGTCAAACTCAAATACCCATAAAAAATCATCTTTTTCATCGCTATCATAAATTTTACAAGCAATTAATAAGGAGTTTCTTTTTTCATGAAAAGTCAGTCCTTCAAACTCATACCCTTTTTCAAATAGGTTAAACTTTGTTGATTTAGAATTTGACTCAACCAAATACAAGTCTCCGTTACTTTTTAAAACATAGTAATTCTCTCCTACTTTTTGAATTCCCTCAAAATCTCCTTCATCCTTAAAGTCAATGTATTTAAATTGATTTTCAGATGCTAAATCTATCCAATAAATATTTCCTTTTTCATCGTTAATACAAGCGATTGTGTTTTCATTTACAAATGTTAGTCCTGATATTTCATCTAGTTTTTTTTCTAATCTAATTTCCATTTCAGGTTTTGAGAAATCATAATTAAAGTTATGTTGCTCAATTTCTGAGTCGCAAAAGCAAAACAGAACAATAAACAAGGTATTTATTAATACGAGTTTCATTTACATCCGGTCGGGAACTTGAATTCCCAAAAGACCCATCCCCGATTTTATAACATTTCCAATACACTTACTTAAAGCTACTCTAAATGATTTTATAAGGACATTTTCTTCTTTTAAGATAGAGGGAGAGTTTTGGTAGAATTGATTAAAGTCTTTTACCAAATCATAGATATAGTTAGCTATTAAGGCAGGACTTTTGTTTTCTCCAGCTTCTTTAATTACCTCAGGGTATTCATGCAACTTTTTAATAACCTGAAGATCAAGACTTGTTAGAGTTTCTGATTCAAGCGATTTAAAAGATTCTATATCCGTGTTTTTACGAATAATCGATTTGATTCTAGCATGTGTATATTGAATAAAGGGACCAGTATTTCCATTAAAATCGACAGACTCTTTAGGATCAAACAGCATACGTTTTTTAGGGTCCACCTTAAGAATAAAATACTTTAAGGCACCTAAGCCAATATTACCAAACAGTTCGTCTTTCTCTTCTTCAGCCATACCTTCGAGCTTTCCAAGCTCTTCTGAAATATCTTTTGCAGTATCTTTCATTTCTTGCATTAGGTCATCAGCATCTACTACAGTTCCTTCACGAGATTTCATTTTACCACTTGGTAGATCGACCATTCCGTAAGAAATATGTTCAATTCCTTGAGCCCATTCTTTACCCATTTTCTGGAGTATTAAAGCAAGTACCTTAAAGTGATAATCTTGTTCATTCCCTACAACGTAATAATACCTTTGGCACCCGAATTCCTCATGTCTAATAATTGCAGTCCCTATATCTTGAGTAATATATACCGATGTGCCATCAGACCTTAGTAATAGCTTGCTATCTAGTTTTTCTTTCTCAAGATTTATCCAGATTGAACCATCTTCTTTCTGATAAAAATCAGCTTGTTCCTTATACTCTAAAACTTTTTCTTTTCCATGAATAAAGGTATCTGATTCATAATAAAGTTTATCAAAATCTACACCCATGGTTTTATAGGTAGAAGCAAAGCCATCATAAACCCAAGAGTTCATCTTTTCCCAAAGTGCTCTTATTTTATCATCTCCTGCCTCCCACTTTAATAGCATTTCTTGTGCCTCTAACAATAAAGGTGCTTTCTTTTTAGCTTCCTCTTCTTCTATTCCACTTTCTACTAACTCAGTTATTTCTTTTTTATAATGCTTATCAAAAGCTACATAGTATTTTCCAACTAAATGGTCTCCTTTAAGGCCAGTAGATTCAGGTGTTTCTCCTTCTCCAAACTTTTGCCAAGCTAACATCGATTTACAGATATGAATGCCTCTGTCGTTTATTATCTGAACTATAAAAACTTCATGTCCGTTTGCTTTTAAAATCTCAGCTACTGAATAACCTAAAAAGTTGTTTCTTAAATGACCTAAATGAAGCGGCTTATTTGTATTTGGCGAAGAATATTCAACCATAATCTTTTCACCACTTGGCTTAGAAGCAAAGCCAAACTTTTCATTTGAATGAATATCCTGAAAAAAGCTAAACCAATAATTATTACTTATCGATAAATTCAAAAATCCTTTTACAACGTTATAAGCCGTAATCCATTCATTTCGGTCAACAAGTGTTTGGCCAATTATTTTAGCTGTTTCTTCTGGCGATTTTTTTGCCATTCTTACTAAAGGGAAAACAACTAAGGTAAGATCTCCTTCAAAATCTTTTCTGGTTGGTTGAATTTGTATTTGTAATTCAGCCACTTCTTGACCAAATAACTCAGGAAGAATAATATTTAGTTGGTTTACTAATTTTAGTTCTAATGGATTCATATCCCGTAATTTTCTATGTCTTTTGCTGTTTTTTCTAAAATTTCGAATGCCGTTTCTGCCATCAAGTTCACCTTATTATCTAAAGTTGGGTTAACCTCTACCATTTCAAAACAAGCAACCTTGTTGCTTTTAAATAATTCATGTATTATTTCACTTGCTTCATCAGGAGTATAGCCATTAGGAACAGGTGTTCCAGTTCCTTTGGAAACAATATCACAATCCATGCTATCTACATCAAAGGAGATATAAATGATATCACATCTTGATAGTCTATTTAAAGCCTCGTTCACTGAATCCTTTACTCCTTTCAATCTGGTTTCCTCAACAGTAAAGTTTTTAAGTTCTAATTGTTCCATTAATTGGTCTTCTGGTCTTTCAGTATCACGAACCCCAAAAAAGACTAAATCTTCTGGAGCAATTTTTGGCATAAAATTCTGACAGTTTTTAAGATCCTCCCATCCTTGTTTTGCTTCTTCTTTAATCTCTTTTATTTTACAATCTAAATTATCTTCTGCTAAAGCAGTTGCCAATGGCATTCCATGAATATTTCCTGTTGGAGATGTATACGGAGAATGTAAATCTCCATGAGCATCAATCCAAACAACACCCAATCGTTTATTTGGAAAAGAAGCTCTTATTCCCGCAATTGTTCCACCTGCAGAAGCATGGTCAGCTGCCAAAACCAATGGAAATTTCCCCGATTTAACAACATCTTTTATTGCATTTGATGTTTTATTATAAACCTCAACTATTCCCTCGATTCGAATTGCTGTTGGCGTTTTATTATCTTCAAAAAGCAAGTGGTTTTGATTTGGAACCTCTATGGATTTATTCTCAAAAAAGAATTTACTTCCTTTATTCAAAGAAGCAATTTTTACTGCATCAATACCTAAACTAGCACCTCTAGTTCCAGCCCCTATTTCAGATTTTTGTTCTAATATTTGTAATTCTTTCATGTCTTAAAACTAAACTACAAAACTAAGCAGTTTAAATAGAGAAACATTATGAAATATCAATTCTTAACCCCCTTAGACTGACAATTTATCGATGAATAATTAAATTAAATCTCTTAATTTGAGAGCTTAATCGAAATTTTTATTTTTTATTATATGTTTGATAGGTAGTATGTATAACTATATTTTGTATTTTTAGAACTTAACTACCACCATCAAATGCAAGTTAGAGCTTCCCATTTTTTTTAAGAGCAATCTGTTTTGCTTGCGTAATATTATTTTTAAATTCATGTAGCAACCCTTTCTCTGATAAATTAAGCGAAGGAACTATTCATTATACAATAGATTACCCGCTTGTTCCTGAGGATAATGTTATGTTGGATTTAATGCCCAAAAAGATGGAAACGTCATTTGAAGATAATAACTATAAAACAGATATTATCGCCGGGATGGGTCTCTTTAAAACCTCAATAATTGCTAAAGTTGGTCAAGAAAACATTACACATAGTGTAAAAATGCTCAACAAAAAGTATGCTAGTACTTTAAACCATAATGATATAGAAAAAATAAACCCTGAGCTTTATGGAACTGAGTTTAAGGAAACAGGAGAGAAAAAAATAATTGCAGGATATAAATGTAAAGAGGTAATAGTTTTAAAAGATAACGTAGAAAAATTTAAACTCTACTACACTGAAGAAATCGAAATTGAAAATCCGAATAAATCTACTCCATTCGAAAGAATTCCTGACGTTTTAATGGAATACGAAATGGTAAATTATGACATCCAAATGCATTTTATTGCAGACGAAGTATTTAAGAAAGAAATCACCAAAGAGGATTTGGATATAGGTGAAGGTTATGAGATGGTATCTATTGATAGACTAAGCAAAGAAATGCAATCCATTTTTGACAAGGTTAAATAATTACTAATAAACAATTGACTGTTACTTATAAAGTCACATTTTTATAACATTTCCCATTTATCGAATTACATTTGTACTCTTAGAACAAAGTAAACGCTTCGCTTAATGACACAAAACCGCTTTAAATCTGAATCTAATGAAGAGGAAACTCCAAAGAAAGAGCGAAAGAAAAAGAAAGATAAATCGATAAAAAAATCAGGAAAATTCAATGATACCTTAGCTAAGGTTAGTGATTTTTTTCAGAATGAAAAAACACACCAAGTAAGCGGCTTATTATTTATTCTTTTCTCAGCATACCTATTAATTGCCTTTACATCATTCCTTTTTACTTGGAAAATTGATCAAAGTAAGGTTGAACTGCCTTTTGGTGAGTTTATGTTTAACGCTGAAATATTGGTTGAAAATTGGCTTGGTAAACTTGGTGCTTGGGTTTCGCATGTATTTATAACCGGTTGGTTTGGTATCTCATCATTTTTATTCGTTGGTTTATTCTTTCTATTAGGTTTTAGAGTTTTATTCGGAATAAACCTATTGCCTCCAAAAAAGACTTTAAAAACTAGTGCATTTATTATCCTTTGGTTATCTATGTTTTTTGGATATTTCTTTAATGATGAACTTTTTTTCCTTGGTGGATCTGTTGGTTATGAAATAAATTTATTTCTTTTTAGTGTTTTAGGAGCGTTAGGAACTGGAATTACAATCTTTTTTATCCTAAGCGTATTCTTAATAATAAACTTCAATGTTGCTTCTATTTTAAGTTTAGTCAGTGACAACAAAAAACCAAGTGATTCTGTAGCTGAAAAAGAAGGCGAAGAGGACATGCAAGATTTAGAAGCCTCGGAGAATATAGAAGATCCATTGCCTAGTTCAACGGAAGAAATTCCAATGGTTGAAGAGCCTGTTATTTCGGAAGATAAATCAATAGTACTAGAGATTGAGGATAGCAGTAAGAAGGATGAATTAAAAGAAAATTCTAAGCCATTAGAATTAGAAACAATTATTCCTGAACCTGAAAAGACAGCAATTGAAAAAGAGGATGATCTTGCACTTGAGATAGAAGAGCCTATAGAAAAGGAGAAAACACTAACTGATAAAGAGGTTAATAAAAAATTAGATGATTTTGGTGAGTACGACCCGAAACTTGATTTATCGGATTACAAAATGCCGGGAATTGATATTTTAGTAGACCATGGTGATGGTAAAATTCAAGTTGATAAAGAGGAATTAGAAGCAAATAAAAATAGAATTGTAAATACTTTAGAGAATTATAATATTAAGATTCAAACAATTAAAGCTACAATTGGACCAACTGTTACTTTATATGAAATTGTTCCAGCTCCTGGAGTTCGCATTTCAAAAATTAAAAACCTTGAAGATGATATTGCATTAAGTTTAGCAGCATTAGGAATTAGGATTATTGCCCCAATTCCAGGTAAAGGTACAATTGGAATAGAGGTACCAAACCAAAACCCTGATGTAGTTTCTATGAGAACAGTTATTGCTTCAGAGAAATTCCAAAACTCCAAATTTGATTTACCTGTAGTATTAGGTAAAACTATTGCAAATGAAACTTATGTGTTTGACCTTGCAAAAATGCCCCATTTATTGATGGCGGGTGCAACTGGTCAAGGTAAATCGGTTGGATTAAATGCCATTCTAACATCTTTACTTTATAAGAAGCACCCTGCACAGCTTAAACTTGTTTTGGTTGATCCTAAAAAGGTTGAACTTACATTGTTCAACAAAATTGAAAGACACTTTCTGGCAAAGCTTCCTGATACAGAAGAAGCAATTATTACGGATAACCAAAAGGTAATCAATACGCTTAATTCATTGTGCATTGAAATGGATGACCGTTATGAGCTACTAAAAAACGCTTTTGTTAGAAATATAAAAGAATACAACGCGAAATTTATCGCTAGGAAGCTAAATCCCGAAAATGGCCATAAATACTTACCCTATATTGTTTTGGTTATTGATGAGTTTGCAGATTTAATTATGACTGCAGGTAAAGAAGTTGAAACTCCTATTGCCAGGTTAGCACAATTAGCAAGAGCGATTGGGATTCATTTAATTATTGCAACCCAAAGACCCTCTACAAATATCATTACTGGTTCCATAAAAGCAAACTTTCCTGCTAGAATTGCGTTTAGAGTTACATCAGGTATTGATTCTAGAACCATATTAGATTCTGGAGGAGGTGAACAATTAATTGGTCGTGGTGATATGTTAATGTCTACAGGTAGTGATTTGATTAGGTTACAATGTGCTTTCGTTGATACGCCTGAGGTTGAAGAGATGACTGAATTTATTGGAAATCAAAGAGCGTATCCAGATGCATTTTTATTGCCAGAATATGTTGACGAGAATAGCAAAGCTGCGGGAGATGTTGATTTATCAGATCGAGATGCATTATTTGAAGATGCTGCAAGAATTATTGTTCAACATCAACAGGGATCAGCATCTTTGCTGCAAAGAAGATTAAAATTAGGATACAATAGAGCTGGTAGGATAATTGACCAACTAGAAGCTGCAGGAATTATTGGACCTTTTGAAGGAAGTAAGGCTAGACAAGTACTTATTGCTGATGAAATGAGTTTGGAACAGTTCTTGAAAGACGTGAATGAAAATAACTAAAAGATGAAAATTTTAAAATCAATATTAATTGCAAGTATATTTTTTATTACTGCAAATTCTGTAAATGCACAAGATGCGAAAGCAAAAGGTATTCTAGATAGACTGAGTAAGAAAACAGAAACTTATAAATCAATGTCTGCTGATTTTGATTACACCATGATTAATAAGTCTGATGATATTAACGAAACTCAATCAGGGAGTTTAAAAACTAAAGGAGAAAAGTATAACCTAAATATTGCTGGACAGAATATTATTTCTGATGGAAAAACGGTTTGGACAGTAATTGAGGATGCGGAAGAGGTTCAAGTAAATATGGTACCGGAAGAAGAAGAAGAATCAGAAGATTATATAAATCCTGTAAACATTTTAACGCTTTGGGAAAAAGGATTTAAATATAAGTACAACTCAAAATCCGAATTAAACGGAATATCAGTTGATGTTATAGACCTTTTCCCAGAAAAAGCTGACGATCAATCATACCATACTATAAAGCTATTCATTAATCAATCTAAGATGGTTATTGAGCAAATTATAATCAAAGGAAAGGATGGAACTGATTTTATATATAGGATAAAATCATTCAAAGCAGATCAAGAATTGGCGGCTAACCTATTCACTTTTAAAGCAGCTGACTATCCTGACTTTGACGTTATTGATTTAAGGTAAAATTCTATATAAGAGCTATCCCACTGTTTCTTAGTTCTTCGATACTTACTTTTTCGAATAAACTAGAGATTAAACCGTTCTCCCCTAATTTAAAACTAACACTATGCTCATCACCCTTGCTATCATAATAATAGCCAACTAATTCATTGTCTGAATTCAAAACGAAATTGAATCTTATTTCACCTGATTTCATATACTTATTATCAGAAGAAATAACTACCCCAATATAATCATGTGATTTCTCTTCATTTTTGATTATCGCAATTGTATATCTGTTATCTTCGGTTCTATAAACACCTTCAGCAGTTTTAGAATAATCTTCCAAAAGGTATTTTCCGAATTGAGATAAATCAATTGTTACTTCCTCAGTTTGATTCTTATTAATGGGTTTCAAATTCTTTTCAGAAGCAAATGATTGTACTGAGAACATGATTCCGAATGCGATAAGAGAGACTTTTAACATTTTCATAATAGTATTTTTTATTGATTAACAATTCAAAGGTAAACACAACAAGGTATCTTGCATAGCATAGTAGCATAAGCGACAAAATAGTTTTTTTACTAATTAATAATGAAATACTTACAGTATTCCTCTAAATATTTTTAATTGATAAGCGGTATTTGTTTTTAAAATCTAGAATGGCAAAAACGAAAAATAACACTCACATTTATAAGACGAAATGATAAAAAGAAAAGTTACAGGAAGACTTTAGTTAACTCTTTGAAGTTTAAAGTCTTTATACTTTACAAGGAAAATACTGTGGTTTTCATATCCGCTTTCTATTCCTGTTTTAAAGAATTCAAAATTGCGAGACAATAGTTTCTCTTGATAACCTAAGAACATAATTTCAAAATTTGCTCCGTAATCATTTAAAAGACTCAAATAATAGGTTCCAACATCGTACCCTAAGAATGAGAATTTCTCAGGAATTAAATTATATTCATTAGCAAACCTATTTTCAAAAGCGATTACTTTTTCGCTAGAATAATCAATATATTCTGACATTACTAAATGAACCTTCAGTGTTTGTAGGCTCTCTACATCAACACTTTCAAATCTATCCCAAGACTCCATCCCTACAACCCGAATATCGAAATCTTCAGCATATGAACTTAACATACTTAAAAACTGCGCAACAAAAGCCTCATCGTCTGAAGGTGCTACAATTGTATTTCTTCGGTTACTTTGTAGTTTAGATTTTATAGCATAAAAATTTGCAGCATCCCACAATACTTCTTTCGGGAAAGAAATTCTAATCGAATCATTTGACTTATCAACTGTTTCAGTAAAGTTCTTCTGAATTAATTGAACTCTTTTTCTTTCTTTAATATGATCAGGGTAAACCATGAATAAATTCTCATACTTAAGCGAATCGGCCATGTATTGGCCCATATACTTTAATCTAACAGGTTCGCTTGTTGCTACCTTACTTACATAGATGTTGCCTAGTAAAATTCTATTACTTTGCTTAACAGGTGAAACAATATTTATTTTATTCGCTTTTGCAAAATCAGAAACCAATAAGAATTCATCAAGATATAATGGACCAACAATTAAGTCTGCACTATCCAATTGATTAGATTTTAGGATTTCAGCAACTTTAGCTGTATCGTTACCTGTATCAATTACTTTTAGCTTTAAATTAAGTCCTTTACTTTTTATTGAGTCAGCGGCAAGTTTAAATCCTTGATAAAACTCAAGTCCATACTGTGCCTTTGAAAAAATGTCCTTATATAACTCTTCTGATTTTTTATACGTTGTATCCTTAATTTTATCCAAAATATCGAGATAAAGAGGCAATAATAAGGCAACTTCGTAATTCTCCTTTAATGCGGTACTATCAAACTCTAATTCTACAGTGCTAGTATCTTCATAGGTTTTAAGAATCGGGATATTAATCAATTGATCAATCTTTAATCCCTCAGGTAAGCCGTTATTTACCTTTAAAATAGAATCAACACTTACCTCATACTTTTTTGATAAACTATATAATGTTTCCTTAGCTGCAACAAAATGAGTTACATAAGGGTTTGTAATGGCAGGAACTACATATTCCGAATTACTATCTTCACTTTTAATTTTATTTACTGGAATTTTTATTTTCATTCCTTTTTTTAATCCATCTTCAATGGAAGGGTTCGCTGCGATTATCTCATTAATTTCTACATTATACTCTTTTGCTAAGGAATACAATGTATTTTTCCTCTGCACCTCATGCACAAGAAAATTCCCATCAATTTCTATACCTTCAGTAATATCTTTCCGAACAATTTCTTTAAGTGGTATTAATAATCTATTTCCAATTGTTAATTCGCTGGTTAAAGATGGGTTAGCTGCTTTTAATTCATCTACAGGTATTGCATACTTTCTGCTTATCGCATAAAGGGTATTTCCTGCTTCAACTACATGTATATAATATTCCTTGCCATTAATTTTGTTGACTTCTAATTCTTTCGCATCCTCTTGCGCAAAGGCAAAAGAAATAGCAAAAAATAAACAAACTGTGTAGATAAATTTTTTCATATTATTCCCATTCAATTGTTGCGGGTGGCTTGCTACTGATATCATAAACCACTCTATTTACGCCTTTAACTTTATTGATAATTTGATTCGAGGTTTTAGCTAAGAACTCGTAAGGTAAATGACACCAGTCAGCAGTCATGCCATCTGTAGAACTTACAGCTCTGAGAGCAACTGCAGATTCATAGGTTCGTTCATCACCCATAACTCCAACAGATTTAATAGGCAGTAAAATCGCTCCGGCTTGCCAAACATCATCATAAAGTCCGTCTCTTTTTAAACCATCAATAAACACAGCGTCTACCTCTTGCAATATCCGTACCTTTTCAGGAGTAATATCTCCTAATATACGAATGGCAAGGCCTGGGCCTGGAAAAGGATGTCTTACTAATAGGTCTTCATTTAGCCCTAATGACCTTCCTACTCTTCTCACTTCATCTTTAAAAAGCAAACGCAATGGTTCAACAACTTCTAACTTCATAAAATCTGGAAGGCCTCCAACATTGTGATGCGATTTTATTGTTGCCGAAGGACCACCTGTTGCAGAAACTGATTCTATCACATCAGGGTAAATTGTTCCTTGTGCTAACCATTTAACATCTTCAACTAAATGAGCCTCGTCATCAAAAACTTCGATAAAAGTTTTACCAATAGCCTTTCGTTTCTCTTCAGGATCTGTTAGTCCGGCCAGAGCATCATAAAAACGCTGCTTTGCATCTACACCTTTTATATTTAATCCAAGATGCTTGTATTGCTCTAAAACAGACTCAAATTCATTCTTTCGTAACAAACCATTATCAACAAATATGCAATACAAGTTTTTACCAATGGCATTGTGTAAGAGAATAGAAGCTACTGTTGAGTCTACTCCTCCACTTAATCCAAGTACTACTTTATCGTTTCCTAATTTATCTTTCAATTCAGCAATGGTAGTTTCTGCAAAAGCCGAAGGTGTCCAGTCTTGCTTACAATTACAAACACCAACAATGTAGTTTCTTAATAAATCTAATCCTTCAGAGCTATGGTATACTTCAGGGTGAAATTGAATACCGAAAGTATCTTCGCCATTTATATGGTAAGCAGCAATCTCAACATCTTCTGTACTAGAAATTAACTCAAAGTTAGCAGGAACCTTTGCAATAGTATCACCGTGCGACATCCAAACTTGTGAGCCCACAGAAAGTCCTTTAGTCAATACATTCTCCTGATTTACTTTACTCAAATTCGCTCTTCCGTATTCTCTAATTTTTGATGGCATTACTTCTCCTCCAAAATGGTGTGCCATATATTGTGCGCCATAGCAAACTCCTAACAAAGGCATTTTGCCTTTTATAGAGGTTAAATCAAATTGAGGAGCATTTTCTTCTAAAACAGAATGTGGACTTCCGGAAAGAATTACACCTTTAACGCTCTCATCTAATTTGGGTGGATTATTATATGGATGGATTTCAGAATAAACATTTAGTTCTCTTACCCTGCGCCCAATTAGCTGTGTATACTGAGAACCAAAATCAATGATGATAATCTTTTCTTGCATGGAGCAAAGATAAAACTATTGTATAGGTCGGAAAGGCCTTTTAAGAAGAAATATTAACAGTCAAGACTGTTAATATTTCTTCTTAAAAAAGTGAAATTCAAATGCATAATAGACTCAATAAAATACCCTTTTTCTCGTTATGAAATCATGAAAAAACTTTTCTTTTTCCTTCATACTATAATTTATCTGAGTGTCTTTAGTCAAACAGATTTTAGCATAAAGCTTGCAAAAAATGCTGAAAGCCTAGCAGATCAATCAGTCATATACAACCCTCAATATTTTACAATTGATTACCCAAACGGAGACATTCCCGCAAAATATGGAGTTTGCACAGATGTTGTAATTCGCGCATACAGAAAGGTTGGAATAGACTTACAAAAAGAGTTACACGAAGACATGAAAAAGAATTTCAATTTATATCCGAAAGATTGGGGCTTAAAATATCCCGATAAAAACATTGACCATAGAAGAGTTCCTAACCTAATGACTTTTTTACACGATTTGGAGAAAAACTTTCTAATAGCTCTTATCCTGATCAATATAAACCTGGTGATATTGTTTGTTGGAATTTAGGTGGAGGTATTAATCACATTGGTTTGGTTACAAATATCAAATCACAAGACGGTAAAAGATTTAAAATAATTCATAATATTGGTGCAGGCCAAGTTATTGAAGACGTGCTATTTGAATTTAAAATAATTGGCCATTACCGCTACGAACCATGAGAATAACATCATTTACGATACTTCTTCTATTTACGGTTTTTGGATTTGCTCAAACTGATTCAATAATTGTAAAGTTTGAGAAAAACTCTTCGTACTTGTCAACGCAAGAAAAAAGCAAACTGAACATTTATGACGATATTCTTAAAATCGAAATAGTTGCTTATTGTGATTTTTTAGGTAGTAAGGACTATAATTTATGGCTAAGCGAGAAGAGAGCACTGAGGGTAAAATCAATTTTGAAGTCGCGTGGATTAAATATAGAATTAATAAAAACGACAATTGGAAAAGGAGAAATCAAGCGAGAAGTTGAAAATAATATGGGTTACCCTGATGATAGAAAAGCAATTGTTTATATCTGGCAAAAAGAAGAACCAAAAATTGTAGCACTTCCTGCTGCGGTTGAAAAAACTGAGATATTATCTGAACCTAAAGCTAAACCTGAAATTCCTGAGTTAGACTCAATTAAAGTTGGAGAATCAATCAAATTGCCTCGATTATCCTTTATACCTGGTCAGCATAACCTTAGCCCCGGTTCTGAAAAATCATTGAATGTAATTTTTGATTTTCTTGTTAACAACCAAAATGCAGTTGTTTCAATAGAAGGCCATATTTGTTGTGAAACCCAATATGATGACGGTTATGATCAGGAAACAGGCTTATATAACTTATCGACTGCTAGAGCAAAAGTAATTTTTGATTACTTAGTAAGTGAGGGTATAAATCCAGATCGGCTTAGTTATAAAGGATATGGCAGAACTAGACCTTTGTTCCCAAATGAAAGCAATACATTAGAACAACAAGGAAATAGAAGAGTAGAATTTAAGCTAGTTGATAAATAGCATTTAGATTTCTCCTTCAAATACTTTAACTGCAGGCCCAATTAGCCATATATTCTCAAACTGTTTTTGTGATGTTCTCTTTAACTTAATTCTTATTTCGCCTCCTAAGGTTTCAATGTCTACCTTATTTTGATAGCCATTGGTTTTGAATAAATATGAAATGGCAACTGCAGTAACTCCTGTTCCACAAGAAAGTGTTTCTCCTTCCACTCCCCTTTCGTAGGTTCTAACAATTAAGTTGTCATTTGTAACTTCAACAAAATTTACATTCGTACCCTCAAGCTTATATTCTGATGAATATCTTATTCCGCTGCCTAATTCTTGAACTTTAGTGTTTTTAACATCGTTTACATATTGAATATAATGAGGTGAACCAGTATAAACAAAATAATCATTGCCTTTATTTTCTACCTCATATACATCGCACATTTTGGTACCAAATAGGTCACCAATTATTTTACCTTGGTGAGCGCCATCAATTGCCAAAAAGTTAGAATCCCCGCTAATTATACTCAAATCCAATGCAAATGCCTGAGCACAGCGACTTCCGTTACCACAAAAGCTTTTAGATCCGTCGGCATTAAAATAATCCATTTCAAAATCATATTCCGAATGTTTTCTTAAAACGATAAGACCATCTGCTCCAATGCCAAATTTTCGGTCACATAATTTTTGAACTTCAGAAACTGAAATATTGACAGACTGGTTATAACCGTCAATCATGATAAAATCATTGCCTGTTCCTTGATATTTCCAAAACTTCATAATTGCTACAGTCCTTTGTGAGTATACAATGTAGCTTAACAAAATTTAACAGCGGCAGTCAAACATACCTATTCAAATGGCGTTAAAATTGATGTAAGCGTAGACAAATTTAAACCCTAAATTTTAAATGATATGAAAAAAATAACAAGCAATTTATTTATCGCATTAATGGGAGGTCTTATTTCTGTTGGTATATACAAGACTCTCGAAGAAAAACCTGTATTAGCAGATCAACAAATTGAGGAAGAGACAAATAAGTTAGTCAATCTGATTGGAGCTGAACCCGATGCTACTATTGATTATGTTTCTGCAGCAGAAATGACAGTTAACGGAGTTGTTCATGTAAAAACTGAGGGAACAATTGAATATAAGCAACAAGCTTTTGATCCATTAAGACATTTCTTTTACGGAAATGGAAACATAGAAAGACAGTTTAATCAACCAATTAAAGGTGCAGGATCAGGTGTAATCATTTCTAACGACGGTTACATGGTAACCAATAACCATGTTGTAGAAAATGCCGACTTAATAAAAGTGACCTTGAATAATCAAAAAACGTATGAAGCAGAACTAATCGGAACAGATCCAACAACAGATTTGGCAGTTCTAAAGATTGAAGAAGATGGTTTACCACATTTAGGATTTGGGAATTCAGATAATTTAAGAATTGGAGAATGGGTGCTTGCTGTTGGAAATCCAATTAATTTAACTTCAACCGTTACAGCCGGGATTGTTTCTGCAAAGAGCAGAGATATTAATATTTTAGAAAATGATCCATTCACTGGCTTGAATTCGATAGAATCGTTTATTCAAACAGATGCAGCAGTAAACCCAGGAAATAGTGGAGGTGCATTAGTAAATACCAAAGGTGAATTAGTAGGAATAAATGCCGCGATAAAATCAAATACAGGTTCATTCGCCGGTTATTCATTTGCGATACCTTCCAATATAGTTAAGAAGGTAGTTGATGATTTGATTGAGTTCGGAACAGTTCAAAGAGCATTTATAGGAATAAAAATTCAAAATATAAATGATGAAATAGCTGAAGAGAAAAATTTAGAATCAAGAGCAGGAGTTTATGTTGGAGGACTAGCAGAAAAAGGATCAGCCAAAGAAGCGGGAATTAAGGAAGGTGATATAGTAACTCATGTTAACGGAATTGAGGTTGATAATGTAACTGAGCTTCAGGCCAAAGTTGGCGAATACAGACCTGGGGACGAGATTAATGTTAAAATTATTAGAGATAATGAAGAACTTAATAAAAAAGTGGTTCTGAGGAACTATGAAGGAAACACTAAAATGGTAAGCGATTCAGAAAATCAAATATTTAAAAAACTGGGTGCAAAGTTTGAGGAGCTAGAAAAAGATGAGTTAAAAGAACTAGAAATTGAGAATGGAATTAAAGTTTCTGAGCTTTTCAATGGAAAATTAAAAATTGCAGGAGTTAGAGAAGGCTTTATAATTACGCATGTTGGAAATGAAAAAATTACTTCAATTGATGAGTTTATTGAGATTCTTCAAAACAAAAGTGGTGGAACCTTGTTACAAGGAATTTATGAAAATGGAAGAAAGACTTACCATGCTTTTGGCATGTAAGTTTTAAATTTATAATTGTTTGTTGACTAGTATAATGCCCCTTAGCTACCGCTAAGGGGCATTTATTTTTTACAATAAATTCTTAGTATTCTAACTTATAGTATTTTTCACCTTTAGTTTTAATGCCAATTGCCTTTAAAATAAAGGCTTTCAAGACATTCATATTCTGAATAATATTTTTAAAATAAGGTTTATTTTATCGAATTTTGCGGCCTTAAATTATAAGCTTCCTTAAAAATAAATTAAAGCATTTACAATGAGTACAGACATGAAAAATCCTGTAGAATTTGAATCAGAATTAAACAACTGGGTAGATCAAGAAAAAAAGGCAGTTGATTTAATGAATACATTAGGTCAATTACTTTACAATAATTCTATCGAGTTAGTTCTTTTTAGAAACCACTTAGTTGATTTAAGTGTTTCAGAAATTTTGAGACTACACCACAATTCTCAAAATGTTACAAATAGCACGGTTAGCGTTTATGACACGGCCGAGCTTGCAAAAGAAATTTTAGAAATGAAGCTTGCTCCTTCTAAAATTGACATTGGAAAACTAGCCAAAGAATGGAATCAAGAAAAAGGGAACTTTTCAAATAAAAAAGATTTTATAGCGGATAAATTAAGCCATATTATAGGCTCAGAAGCCGCTCCATTAGAACCTAAAGATGTAATACTTTACGGGTTCGGAAGAATTGGAAGAATTGCGGCAAGAGAACTTGTTAAACAAGCAGGCAAAGGACAGCAATTAAGACTAAGAGCAATTGTTACTAGAGGAGATGATGCAAAAGCTTTAGAAAAAAGAGCTGCACTTTTAAGAAACGACTCCGTCCATGGTGCTTTCAACGGAACAGTTATTGTTGATACAGACAAAAGAACAATGACAATTAACGGTCAAATGGTTCATATGATTAATGGTCAACAACCAGACGAAATTGATTACACACAATATGGAATAAATAATGCAATGGTTATTGATAACACTGGAGTTTTCAATAATAGAGAAGCATTAGGAAGACATTTAAAATCCAAAGGAGTTAGCAAGGTATTGTTAACAGCTCCCGGTAAAGAAGTTCCAAATATTGTGTATGGTGTAAATCATCATAGTTTAGATCTTGAAAATGAAAATATATTCTCAGCTGCTTCTTGTACCACAAACGCCATTGTTCCTGCATTAAAGGTTGTAGAAGATAACCTAGGTGTGGTTAAAGGGCATATTGAAACGGTACATGCATATACCAATGATCAGAACTTATTGGATAACATGCATAAGAAAACAAGAAGAGGTCGTTCTGCAGCTATTAACATGGTTATTACAGAAACTGGAGCAGGAAAAGCTGTAACTAAAGTAATTCCAAGTCTACAAGATAAGCTTACCGCTAATGCAGTTCGTGTTCCTACTCCAAACGGATCTTTAGCTATTATGAATTTAACTGTAGCCAAAGAAACTTCAGTTGAAGACATTAATGCAGTAATGAGAAAAGCAGCACTTGAAGGAGAGTTGGTTAACCAAATTTTCTTCTCAACTGATGGAGAAACTGTATCTAGCGATATCATTGGTAATACTTGCTGCTCTGTTTATGATAGCCCAGCTACAATCCTTTCTAACGATAAAAAGAACTTCGTTCTTTACGTTTGGTACGACAATGAATTTGGTTATACAAAGCAAGTAATTCGTTTAGCGAAATATGTTGCACAAGTAAGAAGATTGATTTACTATTAGTAGACAGATTAAATTATTTTAGAAGCCCTTCTCAAATTGAGAAGGGCTTTTTTATGTCTCAAAACATCATTTGAGTCGTCTCAAATTATGATTTAAAGCAATTTAGCAAAGCAAGTACAAAACTTTTGCTGAAACATTTAAAAACAAATAAAATGAAAAGCTTAAATCAAAAAACTGTACAAATATTAACAGTAGTATTATTATTAATTGGAATTCAAACAAATGCCTCAGCAGGTGATTTAATTAAAGGCAATGGAACAGTTATAAGTCAAAAAAGAAGTCTTGAAAAATTCCATCGAATCGAAATAGAAACATTTTGCAATGTAACCGTCAATAATGGGAGCATGCCGATGATGGAATTGAAAACAGATGAAAACATTGCCGAAAAGCTAAATATTCGAGTAGAAGACGGAGTTCTGATTGTTTCAACTGAATATTGGTTAGAAGCTACTGTCTTAGAGCTTAGTTTACAAACTACATTTATAACCTCCTTTAAAAACTCAGGTTGGGGGAAAATTTCTATTCGTGATTTACAAACCGACAAGTTTGAATTATACGGGAAAACAGGTAAAATATCGCTTGAAGGTAAAGTGAACGAACTAATTATAAATGCAGGTACAGGAAATATTGATGCATCTAATATGGAAGCACAAAGTGTTGTAATAGATAAAACGGCACATGGTAAAGTTAAGGTAAACGCTAAGAACAGACTTGTTATTACCGGCAATACAATTAATGTTTTTTATACCGGAAAACCAGAACTTATAAAAAATGGAGAAAGCGAAAGTCCAAAAGGAATGGACAATTTAGAAAAAACCCAAGTAGAATATGTTACTGTAAAAATTAAAAACAACTCTCTATTAAATATGGCATTTGTAATAAGAGGTCCAGAAGAAAGGTCTTTTAGCTACGGTTTTTCAATATTCCCTTTTAGCACTAAAAAAAGAAAAAGTTCCTGTTGGTACTCAGTTTTTCGATGAAACAATCACAGGCGAAAAGTTACTGAGAACGGTTAAGAAAGATGATGATGGAAAAACGATTAACTTATTTAAATAATTTAGTCGCGTGACAATTTACACTACCCCTCTTCAGTTAGGCTACTTTTTCTCATTGCTGATGTTTGTAATTTTTCTTTACAGAGGATAAAGAGAAGAACGCTTTTCCGATAAACTTCTTGGTTTTGTAATGCTAATACTAGCATTAGAACTTCAAGACTATACCTTTGGCTTTGCAGGTATAAATTACTTGTGGACTGAACTAAATGGCTTTCCTCGAGATGTAAGTTTATTATTTGGACCTGCAATAATCTTTTATTTAAAAAGTCAGATTAATTCGGCATTTAAACTTTCTAAAAAACACCTTACTCATCTAATTCCATGGGTAATGGTGTTCTTAATTCAAATCCCATTCTTTTTACAAGGAACGCTTTCAGTTCAAGAATTACATCAAAGCTTATTTTTCGAAATATTTGAATACGTAGAATGGGGATTAACAATTTGTTCTTATTTCTACTACTTCTTCAAATCAATTGAATTATATAAATCTTACAAAAAGTGGACAGTAGAAGAATACTCAAATACGGAACAGATAAGTTTTACCTGGTATAGAAACTTTTTATACCTAATGATAATTTGGGTTGGTTTTAAAGTGCTTTTTACAATTATCGATTTCTTTATAAACTTAGATTATTTTGATGATTGGTGGTGGAATTTAGCCTTAGCAACCACTGCAGTTTATGTAGGATTACAAGGATATGCTCAAAAGCAACCTAGACAAATTGCGTTTAAGTATATAGAAACAAGTACTAAAGTTGCATCAAAAACAACTGATCCAGAGCTTATTAAATTGGCAGAAAGACTTGAAAATATTATGAATACGGAGCGACTTTTTTTACAAGCAGAAATTAACTTAAGGGACTTGTCTAAACATCTCAATACAAGAACAAATCAACTATCTGGAAGTATAAACCTAATCTTTGAAAAAAACTTTAATGACTACATCAATGAAAGGCGAATTCAAGAATTTGAAAATTTAGTTAATTCAGGCAAAACAGAAAACTTAACCCTTTTATCTTTAGCTTATGATAGTGGTTTTAATTCCAAAGCAACATTTAACAGAGCTTTTAAAAAGCTAAGAGGAATTTCTCCAAGAGAGTTTATCAATCAATTTAAAAGCTAATAATTCAATTACCTTTTCAAGAGTTTTTCGCTCTGAACTATTTCTCCCTTAACATTTACTATGTTAAATAGATAAATCCTTGAAGGAAGATCACTTAAATTGATTTTAGACTCTAAAATCCCTTCTGAAACAATTAAGCCTGTTGTATTAAACAACTGAAATTTATTACCATTGGTTTTTATCCCATCAATGCGAATAAAATCTTCCGCAGGATTTGGGTAAAAACTATACTCTAAATCTTTGTTACCTGTTATGCCCGTAGAACCTGATGTATGATTACATGAATCGACCTGGAATTTCTTGAGACTAACTATAGAATCTTGATAACATCTTATCCCTCCAGAGTAATTTCCATCAATAACCATGGAGCGGTAAGCAAAAAAGTTGGTTAAGTAATACTTATCCCCTACCTCTGATATTATTTCGCTATTGTATGTTACCGAAGACTGAGAGGATTTGTTTCCATAAAAAATATCATAAGTAACAAACTGAACTGTGTAAGATTGGTTTTGTTTGACAAGAGTCCCAACGGAATCAATAGATACCCTAACCGTATCTAATAAAAAAGGGACACTTGAAAACATCGGATCTGGCTGTATATAAAATGAATAGCTCGAATTTGCAGGTGCTGAGAAAATATAAATTGCTTGAAAGTTCTGAGAGAAAGGCTCATACATAAAAACTGTATCGGCATTAGAATACATGAATAAATCACCTAAAGGCTGGTAATAATTAATGATTCCATGTCTCTTAACTAGTTTTTTACAGAGCTTATTCTGGATTAGGGTATCCTTAACTGATTCGATTTTTTCATAATCAATTCTACCGTTTCCAAAAAAACCTTCAGTATAATGCCATGTTGCACCAATTGGCGCAAAGCCTTGTGAAAAAGTTGAAATTGAGAGAATTAATATAGAAAAAGAGAGTAAGAGTTTTTTCATGGTCTGTTGTCTAATTCTTCTAAAATTAAGGTTTTCAAAACTAAAAAGCCATTTCCTTACGAAAATGGCTTTTTAGTTGAAAGTTTCTAAAACCTTATTTCTTAAACTCTTCGATAGTCTTTTTAATAATGTTTACACACTCCATTAACTCCTCTTCTGTCATTACCAATGGTGGCGCAAAACGAATGATGTTGCCATGAGTTGGCTTCGCCAATAAACCATTATCTCTTAGTTTTATACAAATATCCCAAGCGGTTGAACTGTCTTCTGTGTCATTAATTACAACGGCGTTTAACAATCCTTTACCTCTAACCTTAGTTACTAAATCATTTGAATCTACTAATTTCTGAATCTCAGATCTAAAGATATTTCCTAAATTCTCAGCTCTCTCCGCTAATTTCTCTTCTCTTACAACTTCCAATGCTGCTATTGCAACCTTAGCTGCAATTGGGTTGCCACCGAAAGTAGAACCATGCTGACCAGGTTTAATAACCATCATAACATCATCGTTAGCTAAAACAGCTGATACAGGATATGCTCCGCCTGAAATAGCTTTTCCTAATATCAATACATCTGGCTTAAATCCTACTCTTGAATCACATTTAGGTGTTTCACAATCACAACCTTTACAAACGGCTAATAATCTACCTGTTCTTGCAATTCCTGTCTGAACTTCATCTGCGATAAATAGAGCACCTTTAGCTTGCACCATTTTTGCTGCCATTTCTATATAATCTTCATCCGGGGTAAAAACTCCTGCTTCTCCTTGAATCGGCTCTACCATCATACCTGCAATATTGTCTAGCTCTAAAGCTTCTTCCAAAGCATTTAAGTCATTGTAAGGAATGCTTATAAAGCCTGGTGTAAATGGACCAAAGTTTTTTCTTGCATTTTGATCATCTGAAAAAGAAACAATTGTGGTAGTTCTTCCATGGAAATTGCCCTCACAAACAATAATTTTTGCCTGATCTTCAGCAATTCCTTTCTTTTCGTATGCCCACTTTCTGCATAGCTTAATTGCTGTCTCAACTGCCTCAGCTCCTGTATTCATTGGCAATACCTTATCGTAGCCAAAAAAGTCAGTGACATATTGCTCATATTCTCCTAATACATCATTGTAAAATGCTCTTGACGTTAATGTTAAAGTTTTCGCTTGTTCAGTCATTGCATTAACAATCTTTGGGTGGCAATGACCTTGATTTACAGCAGAGTAAGCAGATAAAAAATCAAAGTATTTCTTTCTTTCTACATCCCAAACATATACACCTTCTCCTCTGCTTAAAACTACAGGTAGTGGATGGTAATTATGCGCTCCGTGCTTATCTTCTAATGCAATCGCTTCTTCCGACGAAATTTTTTGATCTATCATAATGCTAAGTATATTTTTTATTGCAGAACAAAGTTATCTAAATTTGAACGATTCCTCGAATAAATACTATCATTTGAAAGATCTACTTACACCTTACTCCGACAAATTAAAATGGCTTGTATTCTTAATTGCAATTTTATGCTACGCGAATACATACAAGCACCAAATGGCATTAGACGATTACTCAGTAATTGTAAATCACAGCCATGTGCAAAATGGATTTGATGGAATAAGTGAGATTATAAAAACTAATTACAGGAACGGAAATGGAGGTTTTAACGACGGTCTTTATCGACCTCTAAGCTTAGTCATGTTTGCTATTGAAAAGGAATTTTTTAATAACGACACAAACATTGCCCATGGAATAAATATTCTACTATTTGCTCTTTGCTGCATGTTTCTTTTTATCTCCTTGAGAAAGATTTTCGAGAACCAACCGCTAGTAATTCCCTTAGTTGCTGCACTTGTTTTTGTTGTGCACCCAATACATACCGAAGTTGTTGCAAACATAAAAGGCAGAGATGATTTGCTTGCTTTTTTTGGCTTTGTAATGGCCTTGTTCTTTCTATTAAAACAACACGAAAGCAAAAGTATAAAGCATCTTGTTTCAGCAGTATTCTTTTTTGTATTGGCTTTGTTATCCAAAGAAAGTGCGGTAAGCTTTGCTGTAATTATTCCTGCCTTAATCTTTTTTAAAGAAGATTATAAACTTAAAAATGCAGTAAATACTTTACTATTATTACTGCCTATGTCTGTGGCATTTATGCTTTTAAGATATTCCATAGTAAATGGAATGGAACGCGAAATAGACCCTGGTAATTTTGGTTTACTTAACAACCCTTTAGCTGCAACAGATAACACTAGCCTAAGGTGGGGAAGCACTTTTGCTTTACAAATAACTTTTCTACAAAAGCTAATTTTTGGTTCACCCTTAATCCATGATTATTCTTACAACCTAATTCCCTTAGATAAACTTGGTTCCATCAAATCAATCGGAGGTATAATTGCATTATTAGGCTTAGGTTATTTAAGCGTATTGGGCTTATTAAAGAAAAACAAGTGGGGAATCATTGCAGCAATTTACCTGCTAAGCATTTCTGTAGCTTCTCAAATTTTATTGCCTATAGGTACCATTTTCGCAGAAAGATTATTATTTATTTCGGTTTTACCTTTTGGAATTGCAATAGCTTTTCTAGCTGAAGTATTTCAAAAAAAGCTTTCATCCGAAAAAGCACAAAAAACCATTCTAGCTTGTGGTTTAATTGCACTTGTGGGCTATACTCCTCAAACTTTTAGAAGAAACTCTGATTGGGAAAACAATTACACTTTATATGAGTCTGATTTAGAAAAAGGAAAAGAAAGCGCAAGAATTAACTACAACTTCGGATCAATATCTTATGAAGAAAGTAAGCTAAATAAAGCTCAGACTAACTTGCTTTTAAATCAGGCAAGTATTTATTTGAACAGAGCAATCAATATTTACCCTGAATATTATGATGCTTACAACAATTTAGGACTTGTTTATAATCAACTAAAGGACTATCCAAAAGGAATTGCAACAATCAAGAAAGCAATTAGTCTAAATCCTGATTACAATAAATTCTACTTAAACTTAGGCTTATTGTATTTTGATGCTAAACAATACGAGTTTGCAATCCAGAGTTTTCAAGAATATATCACTCGTGTTCCTAATTCTTCGGAAACCTATCTTCTCTTAGGTCAGGCTTTTGGTAATCTAAATCAATTTCAAAAGGCAATTGGAAATCTAGAACAAGCTCTTGTCTTAAAACCAGATTATTTAGAGGCTTATAACTATTTAGGAATGGCCTATGGTTTTACTAACCAGCAAACGAAAGCAGTTAAGACTTTAAGGAATGCGCTTCAATATTATCCGAATGACAGTAATTTGCTATTTAATCTTTCCATTGCCCTTCATCAAATAGGAAATTACCAAGAAGAGTACCGAGTTTTACAGCAAATACTGAACTTGTATCCTAATAATGCGGCCGCTAAACGGAATTTAGAATTGGTTAAGGCGCTTATTTAGACTGAATATTATCCAAGCTTCGACTATCGCTCAGCCTGACAAATAATTCTAACATCTAACAGCGTAGGATTCTATTCTCTAACAGCAAAGCGACCTCTTTTCTTATAGCGAAGCATTCTATACAATAAAACTTAAATAACTTTGCAGCATGGGAAGAAAAAACAGAAAGCCAAAGTTTGAAGAGGTAGAAATTTTAGATGCAGCTGCAGAGGGTAAATCAATTGCAAAAATCGATGAAAAAGTAATCTTCATTGCAGGAACTGTTCCTGGCGATATAGTTGACGTGCAGGTATTCAGAAAGCGCAAGAAATTTATGGAAGGTCGAGTTACTAAATTCCATAAGTATTCTGAAAAGCGAGTTGAACCATTTTGCGAGCATTTTGGGGTATGTGGCGGATGTAAATGGCAGTTTATTTCTTACCAAGATCAGTTAGAAAACAAACACAGAACTGTAGTTGATTGCCTTACTAGAATGGCAAAAGTAGAATTGCCTGAAATAGAACCAATATTTCCATCTTCTGAAACAACTTTTTACAGAAATAAGATGGAGTATACTTTTTCTAATAAAGAGTGGTTAACCCTTGAACAAATAAACTCCAGTGAAGAGTTTGGTGAAAGAAACGCATTGGGCTTTCACGTGCCAGGTATGTTCGACAAAGTTTTGAATATTAAAAAATGCTGGTTGCAAGGAGACCCATCAAATGCAATCAGAAATTGGATACATGATTATTGCATCGAAAATAAATTACCCTTTTTCGATTTAAGAGAGCAAGTTGGATTAATGCGAAACATCATTATCCGAACTTCTAGCAATGGAGAGATTATGGTGATTTTTGTTTTCGCTAAAGAAGATGAAGAAGCTAGAATAGCCATTTTGGAAGCTTTTCAGAAGCAATTTCCTCAGGTTACATCAATTATGTATGTAATCAACGAAAAGCGCAATGATACCATTGGTGACCAAAAAATAATTCCGTTTAACGATAGAGATCACATATTTGAAGAGATGAAATCTTTTAATGGTGAAAAGGTTTTGAAGTTTAAAATAGGTCCAAAATCGTTTTATCAAACCAATTCGAAACAAGCGGAAGAACTTTATAGAATTGCAGCTGAATTTGCTCAAATTAAGTCAAGTGAATTAGTCTACGATTTATATACTGGAACAGGAACCATTGCGAACTATGTTGCTTCTGAGGCAAAACATATAGTTGGTGTTGAATATGTTGAGGATGCTATTGTTGATGCAAAATTAAACGCAGAAATCAATGGAATTGAAAATACAAGCTTTTATGCAGGTGATATGAAAGATGTATTGAATGATTCTTTTGTTGCTGAAAACGGAAAACCAGATGTTATTATAACTGATCCGCCTAGAGCAGGAATGCATGAGGATGTAATTGATATGTTACTAAAATTAGAAGCTGATCGAATAGTTTATGTTAGTTGCAATCCTGGAACACAAGCAAGAGATATCCATTTTTTAGATGCTAAATACAAGGTAGAAAGAGTTCAACCAGTAGACTTGTTTCCACAAACGCATCATGTTGAGAATGTAGTTCTCTTAAAAAGAAAATAAGCCATGGGACTTTTCAATTTCTTTTCGAATAAAAACGCAGACTTTTTAAAGGATGACGAACGAGAAGCAGCTCAACTACTTCAAAATATTTGTAAAGGGTATGCGAAAGGTCAACCCGATTTAATTCCGAATGGATTGGTTAAACTTTCCTTTGGAATTTACATGATGGCTTTTAATCGCACCAATAAAGAAATGGTTTCTCTAGAGGTTTTGAATAATACTGCTTTTGTAGAAAGCAGACCTAAATTGAAGCAATACATTGCAATTCTTGATAAAATAAAACTTTTTTTAAAGAAAGTAGTTGGTGATGAAAAGCTCGTAGCAAACCATAAAAACGAAAAATTATATCAAGACTTAATGCTAAAAATTTTAAAATCAAGTGTAAATGATATTGAGGCTTTGAGTAATAAATGATCAGACTTTATAAAATATCCCTAGCAATTTTTCTAATGGTAATATTGCCGTTAATTGCTTTTACTCAAGATTCTAAAAACAAGTTTATTTATGACTGTGGGTCGATTTTTTGTATCGAAAAATTGAATTTAGATTCCTCACTTATACTAAACTATACAGATGACAATGTCATTTATAAAGATCAAAAAGAGTTTGTTTATTCTTATAAATATATTGAAGATGGGCAAGAATATTTAATTGGAAATAAAGGTCACATTCTAAATACAACTGAAGAAATAGATGATCATACGGTTATGGAAGTATCATTTATTCCAAGTAAGAAAGAGGAGGAAATGTGGAAAAGGTTTGACTCTACCAATCAACAAACTGCAATTCGATACCATTACTACAATAGGAATTCTAAATCATTTGAACCTTGGGAAGCTTCGGGTTTAGTAGAGAATGAAAAAAATATTTGGATTCACCCATTTAGAAGACCGGGGTATTTTGCAATGCTAAATCTTAATCCCTACCCATTTGTTAAATTCCCAATACAAATTGCTGACACTTATGAATGGGAATTGAAAGTTGGCGGAGATGTATATTTAAATAATTTATGGTCAAATTTTAATGGAACTACGCTAAGAAAGCATCATTACATGGTTGTATCTAAAACCATGAAGAATTATCCTTATACAGGGGATATTGAAACTTACCATATTAAAGCAAATTCAAATTCAGAAATTGGTGAATCTTCAGCTGAATTTTATTTTTCTGAAAAATACGGATTCGTAGAAATGATTTTTTATAATGTGAATAGCTCCATATTTCATCTTAAACTAAAAGAAATAAGGCAAGTAAATTAAAATTAAGACAAATGACAAATTGGGAAGACAGATATCAAAAAGGAAGCACAGGTTGGGACATAGGTTATTCGAGTACTCCATTAAAAGAATATTTTGATCAATTAGAGGATAAAGAAATTGAGATTCTTATTCCCGGAGCAGGAAATGCGCATGAAGCAGAATACTTGCATAAGGCAGGTTTTAAAAATGTAACTGTTATTGATATTGCCCCTAGCCCGTTAAAAGATTTTGCCAAAAGAAACCCTAGCTTCCCAAAAGAGAACCTGATTCTTGGTGACTTTTTTAATCACAAGGCTAATTATGATTTAATTATTGAACAAACTTTTTTCTGTGCCATTACTCCTGATTTAAGACAAGCCTATGCTGAAAAGGTAAATAAATTGCTTAAACCAAAAGGGAAATTGATGGGCTTGCTTTGGTCAGTTGAACTAAATTCTGACCACCCACCTTATGGCGGAAGTAAAACAGAGTATCACGAATATTTTGATGCCTATTTGGATTATATAACTTTTGAAGATGCCTATAATTCAATTGGACCGCGAAAAGGGAGAGAACTATTTTTATTGGCTCAAAAGAAATCTTGATTTTGATATCTTTATTTTTGAAAAAAACTATTCATGTCTGAAAGTAATTTAATCCTCGACCACAATAAAATTGACCAAAAAATCAATCGAATAGCTTATCAAATATTCGAAGATAATTACGACCAGTCTGAGATTATTATGGCAGGAATTGCAAAAAACGGATACTTATTTGCTGAAATTTTAAAAGAGCGTTTAGAGTCTATCTCAGATATTAAGGTAAACCTTAAAGAATTGGTGATTGACAAAAAGAATCCGCTGAATTCTAAAGCAGAATTAAAAATGGAGAGCAGTGAAATCAAAAACCAATCTATTGTTGTGGTTGATGATGTATTAAACTCAGGCAAAACAATGATGTATGCCTTACAAGCATTTTTAGCAGCTCCATTACAAAAATTATCTATCGCAGTTTTAGTAAATCGAAGCCATAAACGTTTTCCTGTAAATGCTGATTTTGTAGGATTATCTCTAGCAACAACTTTAAAAGAGCATATTGAGGTTTCTTTCGAAGACCCTAAAAATCATATAGTTACTTTAAGTTAAATTTGAAAAGGAAGAGTCTGGAATGTAGAAATGAGAATGAGATTCAACATTCTTCATTAATCATTCAAAATTGAAACTATTAGTTTCGCATTTGGATGATTACCCTCAAGCACATAGTTTGCTTGATCATAAAACGGCTCTCTTTGTTCTAAAGTCTCTCGAACAAAGGCCGAAATTTCTTCATCTGTTTTATTAGCAATCAAAGGTCGTTTAGTTTTATTGGTTCTTAACCTGCCAACAAGAATTGATTCATCTAGCTTAAGATAAATGCTAATTCCATTACTTTTTATGAATTCCATATTGTTTGAAAAACACGGAGTTCCGCCCCCCAAAGCAATTACAGCATTTTGCTGATTCGCTAATTCTCTTAAATACTTTGATTCTAATTCGCGAAAACCACTCTCTCCTATTTCTCTAAAAATTTCTGAAATACTTTTCCCTTCTTTTTCTTCAATAAATCGATCTAAATCGTAAAACTGCTTTTCAAGTTTATTGGCTAATTTCTTTCCAACGGAAGTTTTTCCACTTCCCATAAATCCGGTAAGAAATATCGTTTGATCCATTATTTAAGTGGTGAGTCTGGTTCTTTTTTCATTTTCTTAAAAACAGCATTATTAACCACCTTTGGGAAAAACTTGCTTAAAAACACTGCAAGTTTGCCTTCCGTAGTCAATACAATTTGCTGCTTTCGTTTATCAATGGCATTGTAAATGTGATCTGCAACCTCTTCGGCACTCATCATTTTCTCTTCCTTTCTTGGAGATTCACCTTGGCTTGATCCATCAGCTGTTAAAGCTGTATTCCGAATATTAGAAGCAGTAAAACCAGGGCAAGCTATCAATACATGTAATCCTTTTTCTAAATTCTCATTTCTAAGCGCATTAAAAAAACCATGCATGGCAAATTTAGATGCTGAATAACCTGTTCTTGCAGGCAAGCCAACAAAACCTGCAATAGATGAAATACCTGCAACAGAACCTTTTTGTTTTAGAAGGTATGGCAATGCAAATTTGGTACAGTAAACAGCTCCCCAAAAATTAATATCCATTACATTTTTAATTACCGATAAATCAGATTCGTTAAATAAAGCACGCATAGAAATACCTGCATTATTAATCAAAACATCTACTTGATTAAAGGCTTTTACAGCTTCTTGAATTAGATTTTCGCAATCTGCCTCGACTGAAACATCTGCTTTTACAGAAATAACTTCTGCGCCTAAGGCTTCAATTTCTGATTTTGCAGCAGCTAGTTTTTCTACCGACCGGGCCGCAATAACAAGCCTAGCTCCATTTTGGGCAAATTTTAACGCAGTGGCTTTACCTATTCCCGATGAAGCACCTGTAATTATGACTACCTTGTTTTTCATTTTCGAAATTCTAGACCAAAGATAAAGGGTATTTATTAGTTTTGTCTTCGGACAGTCAAAAATAAGAGAAGCATGCCAATCATAGCAGTTGACAATGAAAAAAGGATAAAACAATTCCACCAACTTCCTTTTAAAATCTATAAAAACGACCCAAATTGGGTTCCTCATTTAGAACAAGATGTGGAGAAGGTTTTTGATGAAAAGAAAAATAAATTCTTTCGTCATGGAGAGGCAAATCGCTGGTTATTAGAAAAGGACGGAAAAATAGTTGGAAGAATCGCTGCGTTTATTAACCATAAGGGAAATAAAAAAAGCAAAGAACCTATGGGTGGAATGGGATTCTTCGAATGCATTAATGACGAAAAACTAGCATTTGAATTATTCGACCATTGCAAAAATTGGCTAGAAAACAAAGGAATGCAGTGCATGGATGGTCCGATTAACTTTGGTGAAAAAGACAAGTTTTGGGGATTAATTACAGGAAATTTTGACTACCCACCTTATTACAATCAAAATTATAATCCGGAGTATTATGTTCCATTTTTTGAGAACTATGGATTTAAAACTTTTTACGAGCAGTTCATTTATCATAGGAACACGAGTGATGAGTTAATCCCATTGCTTAAAGAAAAGTCGCAACGAATTAGAAAGGACAACCGATTTACCTTCGATACGATTAAAAAGAATAACCTTGAAAAGTATGCTGAGGATTTTAGAACAGTATATAACAGAGCCTGGGTGAAGCACGAGGGGTTTGCCGGAATGGAAAAAAGGCAAGCCATGACAATCATGAAAACAATAAAACCAATTTTGGACGAAGACCTAATTCTCTTTGCATACCATGATGGGCGACCAGTTGGATTTTTTATTGCTCTGCCTGAAATCAACCAGATTTTTAAACATGTAAACGGAAATCTTAATTGGTGGGGAAAATTGAAGTTTGTTTATTATAAATGGAGAGGAACATGCACAACTTTCTTTGGCTTAGCCTTTGGAATTGATCCCGACTTTCAGGGTAAAGGACTTGAGGGTGCCATTTTTGATGAATGCAAGCAAATAGTTACTGCTAAAAACAAATACAAAGATGTGGTCATTACCTGGATTGGTGACTTTAATCCTAAAATGATACACGTAATAGAAAATTTAGGAGCAAAAAAGCTACGAACATTAGCTACCTATCGTTATTTATTCGATAGAAATACTCCTTTTGAACGAGCTAAAATTATCAAATAGTTTGATTTTCAAGCCCTTAATTCGAGGCTAAAAAAAATAAAAAAAAGGACAAAAATACTTTTGCCATTATTAGGACTTCTTCTATATTTGCAGTCCGAAATTTACGGACGACTTGTTAGCTCAGCTGGTAGAGCACATCCCTTTTAAGGATGGGGTCCTGGGTTCGAACCCCAGACAAGTCACAAGAATAGAAGGCAATTACCTAAAAAACAGGTAGTTGCCTTTTTTGTTTCCCCACATCTTCCCCACCATAGAGCTTTTTAGAATTATTTGCAGTGAAATTGGTTTGAAAGAACTCACCATACTTTACTAGACCAATTTACCTTTTTTATCACCACTCCCAAAAGAAAATAATTTATAGTCACCCGACTCAAGATTGCTAATTTGACAGCTACCAAAATTTCTTCTAATCTCACGTGCAAAAACCTGTGCTTAAAACAACACAATTCTACCTATTATTTTTTAAAAAAAACCTAAAGAAAAAATTTTTTCTATTATTTTTTACTCCATAACTTACTCATAATGAGATATTTTAATATCCAAAGCTAAAAAAATTCATTTGTAATTGCACAATTAATGGAAATTAATATAAAACCAGGTAAGAAATATAGAAACGAATATATTAGAAAAGGTGCTACTTTTAGAATGACAGGTGTTCCGAATGGAACATACTATTTAGAATGGACGTCAGGAAATTCTTGGAGTCCTTACCTAAAAGTAGGATTAGTAAAAGGGGGGTTTCAAGAAAACGCTGCTTTCACAAAAACAAAAGATAGAGAAGATTGGATGAAAGCTGATGGTAATATGCAATGGACAGTTACTCTTTATTCAGTTGAGGGGGGGATGTTGAATCTGAAAATTTAACGCCTCTTGAATTTGGAAGTTAACAGCTAAAGAAAGGCAATTAACTCTGCGTTAAACATCGTTACACCCTCTCTAATACGGGGTTATAACTATGCTATACACCCCCTCTTGAAAGAAAAAACCATTTCTTTTAACCCCATCCCTGGTTGGTTTTGATTGCAATGCTGAAGGGTTTTGGGTATTTTTATTTCAAAAGATACATTCTTATGATTGACAATAGAAAACTAGGACAAGCTGTTAGGGCAATTACGAAGTCCCTCCATAATTGGGATATAACCAAAGCCATTAGCGTAACGAACGACGAAACTCAGACTAGGACAAACCTTATCAATCCATTATTCAAAATCCTAGGATATGACCAATATAACGACTACACTCACGAGTTTAGTGCCGACATTGAAGGCAGTCGTTCGCGGAAAGTAGATATGGCTATAACATTGGGTAAAAAGAATCCTATAATTTTAGTTGAATGTAAAAAAGCGACCTCAGGTTTAACTAAAACAAACTTCCGTCAATTAAACGAATATTGTATGAACACTCCAAGTGTTAAAATTGGATTGCTTACAAATGGTATTTCATTCCAATTTTATGCAAAAACTAAGTCGAATGTACTAGAGGTAAATCCATTTTTTACATTTAAACTTGACGATTACGTGGGGTTAGATTTAGAATCTCTAGCCCTTTTTCAAAGACAATTGATTGACACAAAAATTATTTTAGAAAAAGCAGAGGAGACTTATTTTTTCGACAAGTTTGATGATGCCCTTTATCAGTCTCTGAAAATGCCAAATGAAACTAGCCAACTAAACAGCAATCATAAATCCTTTTTAGAATTAATCTATAGAAATATGGGTGGCAAAAGATTCACCAACGATATATTAGAAAGGATTCATCCACTTGTAAATGCCATTTCATTAAAGTCTGCAATAGATAGAGTCATTACAGATGAGAACGTAAACTCAAATTCCGGAATCATCACTACATCAGAAGAAATTAAATTTTACAATATTGTAAAGACTATTCTCGGACTTTCTTCAAAAACTAAGAAGCACCTAGATAGGGTAAGCTATCGAGATTATAAAAATTCCTTTAATGTACTAGTTGATGAAAATCAAAGGAAATCTGTGTGTCAATTGAAGATAGAAAAAACAAAAAAAACTGTAACCTTTGACAATGACTCAAATAAGTATGAATTGAACGAAATTACAGTAGAAGAGATTACACCGCATAAGAACCTTACAATAGATTCTTTCTTGGCTCATCTAAATTGCTAAATTCATTGCTCAATGGATTATCTTTTTAATCCCTCTGAGCATCAAAGTCAATTGACGTATTTATTACAAAAACAATTTGCATCCACGAAACATACACCAAGAGTCTTATGACTTTAAGGCATTAATTGAAACTTTACCTGCTTTAGAAAAGCATGTATTAAAAACCAAAGGTGGTAACCTTTCAATCGACTTTTTTAATCCAGAAGCGGTTAAACTTCTAAACAAGGCTTTATTAGTAAAGCATTATAAAATTAGCACTTGGGACATTCCCAAAGCTTACCTCTGCCCTCCTATTCCGGGCCGAGTAGATTATATTCATTACCTAGCAGATTTATTAGCTGAGGGTAATAAAGGTAAAATCCAGAAAGGAAATAAAGTAAAATGTTTGGATATTGGCACCGGTTCGAGTGTGGTATATCCGCTACTTGGGAATGCAATTTACGGATGGTCATTTATTGCGACTGAAATTGAAGACAAGTCCTTAATTGCAGCAAACAGAAACATTAGCGAAAATGGATTAGATGAAGTAATAGAATTACGTAAACAAATGAATTCTAAATTCATTCTTAAAGACATTCTTAATCCAAAAGACAAAATTGATTTGGTAATGTGTAACCCTCCTTTCCATGGTTCTGAGGCAGAAGCTAGCGAAGGAAGTAAACGAAAAAACAAAAACTTAAAGCAGGAAGAAACGCTTGTGCCTCAGTTAAATTTTGGTGGTAAGCACAATGAGCTTTGGTACCCCGGTGGCGAGAAAAACTTTATTAAAAAACTGATTTTTGAAAGCTCTAAACACAAGGAGCAATGCAAATGGTTTACTTGCTTAATCTCTAAAAAAGATACCGTTTACCCTGTGAAAAAGGCATTAAAAAAGATTGGTGTAAAAGAGCAACGATTCATTAGCATGAAACAGGGAAACAAAGCAAGCCGTTTTGTAGCTTGGCAGTTTTAGTGGCGAGAAAACCGCTTTAATTTAAATTTCTTTCCAAGATTAGTATCATTGTATAAAATAAAAATCATGAAAAAATTACTGTATTTCTCAATCATTTGCATGAGTGTGGCATGTGCTAAAAAAGAAAAACCTGTTAACTATACCTTGTTTAGCGGGCAAGTAACAAACAATACGGCCGATAGTGTATTTGTTTTTAATTCTGATTTTAAACAAGCAATTGCAATCGACAGTGCTGGTAGTTTTTCGGATACCTTAAGAGTAGAAAATGGATATTATTCTTTTCGAATTGGAAGAGAATCGTCTGCTATATATTTGGAAGAAAAATACAATTTGAGCTTAACAATAGACCTTGAAGAATTTGATGAATCGATAGTATACAAAGGTGCAGGAGCTAAAGAAAATAACTTTTTGGCAGGCAAGTATATGTTAGAAGAACAAGCAATACCAAGTTATAAAGACTTGTTTTTACAAGAGGAAGAAGAATTTATCATGGCTGTAAAAACCATACGAGACGAGACTAAAAAACTGCTTACAAAAGATAATTTAAATCCTGAGTTTGTAAAATTTCAAGAGCAAGAAGCTGATTATGCTTATGCAGGAAGATTAAGCTCTTATGAAGGAAACCACTGTTATTATGCGCAAAAAGATGATTTTGTAGTAAGTGAAACATTCTTAGACAATCAAATCGACTTTAGTTTAGATGATGAAGATGCTTATAAAAACTCGGCTAACTATCGCCAGCTGATCAGCTCTGTTTTTAATAATAACATAAGTAGTTTAATGGATAAAAAAGACTCTTCAATGATTGGAGCAGCAAAGCTTGTGGTTAACTTTTTGCAAAACCAGTACATTAAAAATGAGGTATTAAATAATTATTCGAATTACCTATTAAAACCAACTGCTGAGTTAGATTCTGCTTTAATCTTTTTGAAGGACAATGTTGATAATCAAGACTATATTCTAAATTACGATGACCGTTATGACAAAATGGTAAATCTATTGCCAGGCAAGGTTTCTCCTACTTTTAGCGATTATGAAAATCATGCTGGAGGAACCAGCAGTTTAAGTGATTTTGCAGGTAAGTATGTATATGTAGATGTTTGGGCAACTTGGTGCGGACCCTGCATTGCCGAAATTCCTGCTCTAAAAAAACTTGAAGGAGCAATGCATGGAAAAAACATTGCTTTTTTAAGTATTTCTGTTGATCGTGACAATGCGCATGAAACTTGGATTGATATGGTAGTTGAAAAAGAATTGGGAGGCACTCAATTGTTTGCTGCCGATAGTTGGGAATCTGATTTTACCAGAGCTTATGAGATTATTAGCATCCCACGATTTCTTTTAATTGATCCTGAAGGTAATATTGTAGATGCAGATGCCAAGAGACCGTCTAATCCGGCTTTACTTGAAGAGCTAATGGAATTGTGGATATAAAAACTGATGTGCCAAGATTTAAGCCTCATTGCAAATGTAATGGGGCTTTTTATTTTTTTGGAAAATCCAACTGTGAAAAAATCAAGAGAGAACAAAAAGCCTAATGAATCAAAACATCTTTTCTATGTACAAACCGTATATTGTTGTATGCTAATAGAAATTGCAAAATGGACAGTTTTCTTATTTGGATTATTTATAATTCTGTGTGGCTTTCTAATGCTATTTAAGCCTCAAAAAGCAAGAACAATCCTTAGGCTATTTGCAAGTACCAATTTGATAAATTATACAGAAATCACTTTAAGAATGTTTATAGGGATTGCCTTTATAATTTATAATCCATTTTATAAATACCCTAGTCTATTTAATGTATTTGGTTGGTTTTCGTTCGTAACAGCAATTATCTTGTTTTTAGTACCCAGAAAAATCCATCATCAATTTTCATTAAAAAGTGCAGAAATTATTAAACCTATATACTTCAGGTTTATCTCTCCATTTGCATTTATATTTGGAGGTTTTATAATCTATAGTATAAACTTGATTTAGAATAAATTACCATCCAAATCATTCTAAGCCATTTCATACCATTTTAATTTAAAAAAGAATCTAGAAGCAATAAATTAGCTTAAGAACCTTTTAATTAAATAAACATGATAATTTCGACAACAGATTCAATACCAAATAAAGAAATAAGCCAAATTTTAGGCGTTGCAAGAGGAAGAACAGTGAGATCTAGAAATATTGGTAGAGATATATTTGCCGGCTTAAAAAATATTGTTGGTGGAGAAATTGAAGAATATACAAAACTACAAGCACAATCTAGGGAGCAAGCAATGCAAAGAATGGAAAGAGATGCACATAAGCTAGGTGCAGATGCGATTTTGAATATTAGATTAACAACTTCTATGGTAATGCAGGGTGCCTCAGAAATTTTAGCTTACGGAACTGCAGTAAAATTAAAATAGAATGGAAACCATTAGCACGTTAATTTTTAGTTTCCAAGGAATATTTTGGTTAGCCTGTTTTGTAATTTTAATTTTTCTTGTTTTCAGAAGAATTCAAGTTAAAAAAACAGAGGATTTTGAAGATAGAGATAATTGATATTGCTTAAATGAAAAACACCATAGTTGCCATTCCCTTGCTACTTTATATCAGCATCTTTTCTTTCAATTCTTCCAATCACTACATTGAATGCAATAACAACTCATGTTTTGGTCAGTATAAAGGTCCTGAGTTTGTTAATGGTTCAGATATCGCTCATCAATTTTCGAATAAAATGTCGGCCAAGGTTGGCTATAAACTAAAGGAGCTTTTTAAAGAAAAAAAGCATTCTGTTGTAGATATGGAGAAGATTGAAATGTCAACAAAAGGAATGGGTACAAGACAGGTTACCTATTATCTCAAAATTCCATTTAAACAAGTTAAAACAGAGTGCGAGGCTTATACTTCGTTCGATCATGTTGGTGGGTGGAATCATAAACCGGCATTAGAGGCTCGTAAAAGATAATTAAACAAAGCTCTATTGCCAAACCAAACACTGGATATTAGCGATTTGAAAACTACAAAAGAAGGGTTACAGGAGTATTGGATTCAGTGGAAAAACAGAAATACCCAAGCAATGTGTAAATAACTATTTCCCTTCCAAATACCCTCTCAAATATTCGTAATTCTCAGTTAAATCCCCATCCTTGGTTATAGATGCTCTTTGAATTATTGTTTCAGAATCATCGCCCAATAAACTTGGCATTATATTTTTAATCAATTCGCCACCAAAATCTTCAGAAGCATCTTTAGGCAATTCACAAGGTAAATTATCAACCGCCATTACAGTAATTGTTCTATCATCAATTTTATCGGTCTCGGAGTCTGCATCAATATGGTATTGATAAATTGGATCTGCAATAGTTGATGGTCTTATGGTAGAAGGAACGGGTCCGTCTATATCGCAACTGATATCAGCAATTGTTCTAATTTTAAATTCTGGCCTTTTCATATCCTCTTTTGTGAATATAAAAGGTCCATTAGAGTCCCAATAATGACAAGGAATATACATATCTGATACAGCAGCATACTTAAAAAAGTCCGACTCAAATCTTTCAGGATGATCATACACTTCTTTTCTTGTAAAGCTTTCTCCATTCGACTTATTGAAATAATCATCTACAGCCAATTGAGCAAATACAGGCTCCTCAAATTCTTGATTTAAATAATCATCAGGACTAACCTGCTTGATTCCCATTTTATTCAAAACTTCAATAGCACCACCTGCCACTCTGCCTAATCCTGTTAAAGCAATCTTATAATTATTCGGCAATTTAATTTTAGGTAACTCACCTTCCATTTCCTTGCGATCATCACAATTATGAGCCGCTTTTAAATCAAAGCTTTCTGTTCTTTTTCCATAAGCTAAAAATGCATTGTAGCAACCTACAATCCCTGCATATCTGCCAAAACCAACTAATCTCCCTCTAGAAGGTTTTGTCAAACATTCATAATCTACCAACTGTATGTTTTTATCCATTACAGCGGCCAATAAATCACGATTGTAAGGTTGTTCCTTAATCGTATGTGAAAAGAAAAAGAATACTTTGTTTGGCAATAAATCTTCAATATTTACCTCCTTAACTCCAAATACAACATCACGATCATTTAAATCATTAACCAATCGAATACCTGCATTAGCATAAGCCTTATCCTTAAATGCCCTAATAGGACTTCTTTGAACAACTAAATCAACTTCAGGATGAGAATCTTGAATATGTTTGCATTGCTCCGGTGTAAATGGTACTCTCTTGTCAGGTGGATTTTTGCCTTCTAGTATTATTCCTATTTTCATTTCTTTGCCTTTTGGAGTGGCGAATTTAACGATTAATGGACAAGAGCAATAATAAAATTATGCTTGAAGCTACCAAGAGAATCGCATAAAGTATTGCCAATACAATAAATTTCCAACTTGTTTTCGCTCTCGATTCTTCATACACTTTTCTTAAAGCGCGCCACAAATAAAAAGCTAGATAGCCAGATACGACTTTCAATAGTACCTTATTTACCGTTTGCATCGAAAAAGCAACAAATACATAGCTTAAAAGGGTGTAAATAATCCCTAAAATAAAAATAGAAGAATGAAAATGTAAAGCGAACAAGAAATGCGTTAACATTCCTCTTTTCTGTTTTTTGTAGAGCAATGATATTATTAATGCAAACAAAGGAAGCAAAACGAAAAATAGCATAGGCAGTCGATTTTCAAAAAACTTATTGTAAAAATCATCATCTAAAGCTGCGGCATCTGTGTATTGAATATTTCCTGAACTACTTATACTTAAAAGCAAAAAGAAGATAATTGAAAGAAAAATAAACATTCGTAAAGGTGCGATATAGTTGGCACGCTTACCTTTTAAATATTCTATGGTAAGAAAACCTGGCTTGGTAATTAAAGGTTGTAAACTCCTAATTATTTTAGAATCGAATGTAAAATAATCGCTTAAGAAGTGACGAAATAAACTCTTAAGATTTGAATCGCTTTCTACCTCTTGCCCGCAAGTTGGACAAAATTCGAAATCACTTTGTAGTGAGGTTTCACAATTCAAACACCTTAAGTTTTCTTCTTCCATTCGTTTTTATTGGTATGACGAACAAATAGCCAAATTGTTACAAACCACTGTTTTGTTCTAAATAAGATTGTAGGATTAAAGTCGCAGAAACTTTATCAATCATTCCTTTATCTTGTCTTTGTTTCTTTTTTAAGCCTCCATCAATCATCGATTGAAAGGCCATTTTAGAAGTAAACCGTTCATCCACCCTTACAATTTCTAAATTTTTAAATCGCTTTTTTATGAAATTGATAAATGGAACTATACTCTTTTCTACATCAGACATTTGATTTCTTAAATCTTTTGGTTCGCCTACGACCAAAATGTCTACATCTTCTTTACTAAGGTAATCTACCATAAACTCCTTCAACTCATAAGTTGATACAGTAGTCAGTCCACTTGCAATAATCTGAAGCGGATCTGTCTCAGCAATTCCTGTACGCTTGGTACCGTAATCTATGGCTACTATTTTTCCCATTCCGACAAACTTAAGAATATACCGCAACTCAATTATGCATTGATTAATAAAGCCTTTTTAATTTTTCAAAACATTTTATCTGTTTGGCTGCTATTATAGGTAAATTTGCATTTCAAAATATACCCATGGAATTAGATCGTATTGAAGACGCTATTGAGGCAGTAAAAAATGGAGAAATCATTATAGTAGTTGATGATGAGGATAGAGAGAATGAAGGTGATTTCTTAGTTGCTGCTGAAAAGGTTAATACACAGATTATCAACTTTATGGCTACACATGGTCGTGGATTAATTTGTGCACCATTGGTTGAAGATAAATGTGATGACCTAGGTTTGGATTTAATGGTTCAATCTAATACAGCTCAATTCGAAACCCCTTTTACAGTTTCTATCGATTTAATTGGACATGGAACAACAACAGGGATTTCAGCAAGTGACAGAGCAAAAACAGTTTTAGCTTTAGTAAATCCAGAAACAAAACCTGAAGAGTTAGGTAAACCAGGACATATTTTTCCATTAAGAGCTAAAAAGGGTGGCGTTTTAAGAAGAGCAGGTCACACCGAAGCAGCAATAGATTTTGCTCGATTAGCAGGAATGCAACCTGCAGGTGTAATTGTTGAGATTATGAATGAGGATGGAACCATGGCTCGTTTACCACAATTAAAGGACATTGCAAAAAAGTTTGATTTAAAATTGGTTTCTATAAAAGATTTAATCGCTTACCGAATTAAGCATGAGTCTTTAATTCAAAGAGAAGTAAGTGTAAAACTACCAACAGAATATGGTGATTTTGATTTAGTTCATTACACTCAAAAAACTAACGGCCAGGAGCATTTAGCTTTGGTAAAAGGTGAATGGAAAGAAGAAGATGAGATTTTAGTTCGAGTGCATTCTTCATGTATTACAGGAGATATTTTTGGATCATGTAGATGTGATTGCGGACCTCAACTGCAGCAGGCGATGAGACAAATTGAAGCTGAGGGAAGAGGTGTAATTGTATACATGAATCAAGAAGGAAGAGGTATTGGATTATTAAATAAGCTAAAAGCCTACAAACTGCAAGAAGAAGGATTAGACACGGTTGAAGCTAATATAAAATTAGGATTTAACATGGACGACAGAGATTACGGAATTGGTGCTCAGATTTTACGTGATTTAGGTGTTAGCAAAATGAAGTTAATGTCGAATAACCCTAAAAAAAGAACAGGGTTAATTGGATACGGATTAGAAATTGTTGATAATGTTGCACTTGAGATTGAGTCTAATGTTCACAATGAATATTACCTGAAGACCAAAAAAGACAAGATGGGCCATTCCTTAAAATTAGGCTCTTAAAATAACGCATACAAAGGGCTTTTTTGTAATTTGCCACCGCTTTGAAAAAACTAAAATTTCTTTCGCGGATTATCTTTTATGTTAATATTCTACCCGGAATATTGCTTTTAGGATCATATGCAGCACCTTATGTAAACCCCAGATTTTTTTGGCCTATTGCATTTTTGGGTTTAGCATTCCCATATTTGCTTGGGGCAAACTTTGTTTTCCTTTTGTATTGGATTTTTAGAGGTAAAATTAAATTTCTGTTCCCGCTTATTATTATCCTTCTCGGATATAAAAGTTTGCCGAATTATTTTCAGTTAAACTTGTCTAATCCAGAAAAGATAGAAAGTGAGTTTAAAGTGCTCTCCTTCAATGTTCGCATTTTCGATTTATACATGTGGACCAAAGACAAAACCACTCGAAAAAATATCTTTGAATTTCTAAAAAAAGAAGATGCCGACATTATTTGTCTTCAAGAATTTTATCATTCCGACACAATAGTTAACAACTACGAATTCAATACATTAGATTCACTCATTAGGATTCTAAACACAAGTAATTACCATGTTGAATACACAACGAATTTAAGAGGAACAGACCATTGGGGAATTATAACATTAAGTAAGTATCCAATTGTCGGAAAAGGTGTTGTCCATTTTCAGTATAAGTCTGATAATGCTTGCATTTATACTGATATTAAAAGAAATAAAAAAACGGTACGAGTTTACAATACTCACCTTGCCTCAATCCGGCTTGAGAAACACGATTACAAAGCAATACAAGGAATTTATGACAATAAACCTTCACAGAATTTCGACAAAGAACTTATGCTTATTGAAAAAATCAGATATGGTTTTGAAGGTAGAAGTTCTCAGGCAGATTCCATTCTTAAAAGCATTAGCGAATCACCCTTCCCTGTAATTTTATGTGGAGATTTTAATGATACACCAAGCTCCTATGCTTATAGAACAATTAGAGGAAATCTGCAAGATGCCTTTGTTCAATCTGGCAGTGGATTAGGCCGAACATATATAGGTAAATTCCCTTCTTTTAGAATTGATTACATCTTATTTTCAGATGAGCTACAAAGCTTAAAGTTTATAACTCATCCCGAAGAACTCTCAGATCACCATCCAATTAGCGCTCGCTTTAAATTCAAATAAAATCAAACATCCTTTGATTTTACCGTTTATAATAATGGTTTGATGCAAACTCAAATTAAAAATTAATTTGGGCTACGGATTATGATTAAACTTCAAAATATTCACAAGTTCTACCGAATGGGTAAGAACAAAATGCATGTTCTAAAGGGAATAGATGTAGAGATTAAAGAGGGTGAAATGGTTTCGATTATGGGATCATCTGGGTCTGGAAAATCTACGCTGCTCAATATCTTAGGAATGCTCGATAATTACAATGATGGCTCGTATGTTCTCGACGGAAATACTATTCGCGATTTAAGCGAAACAAATGCAGCTCAATATAGAAACAAATTCTTAGGATTTGTTTTTCAGTCGTTTAATTTAATTTCTTTTAAAAATGCCATGGAAAATGTGGCACTTCCACTTTATTACAAAAAGGTAAATCGGAAAGAAAGAAACAAACTCGCATTAGAATATTTAGAAAAAGTAGGGTTAAAAGATTGGGCAGGTCACTTGCCTAATGAGATGTCAGGTGGTCAAAAGCAAAGAGTTGCCATTGCAAGAGCTTTAATTACAAACCCAAAGGTTTTACTTGCCGATGAACCTACCGGAGCCCTAGATACTAAGACCTCTTACGAGGTAATGGAACTTTTAAAGCAAATCAACAAAGAGGGTATTACTGTTATAATTGTAACGCATGAAAATGATATTGCTGAAATGACAGATCGAGTTATTCGATTAAAAGATGGTGTAATTGTCGAAAATAAAACTGCCCATGTTTGATCGGGATAAATGGCAAGAAATATTTCACACGATTAGCAAAAACAAGCTGAGAACATTCCTTACAGGCTTTAGTGTAGCTTGGGGAATCTTTATGTTAATGGTTCTACTTGGTGCGGGAACTGGTTTGCAATATGGCGTAAAAGAGCAGTTTAAAGATACTGCGACAAACAGCTTGTGGGTTTTTAGTGGTCAAACGAGTATACCTTATGATGGCTTGCAACCGGGGCGAAGCGTTCGTTTTACCAATGCAGATTATGATTGGATTGCGAATGATTTAGATGGTGCAGAAGAAACAAGCGGTCGCTTCTATTTGGGAGTTTCAGAAGTTGTTTTTGGAAACGAAATGGGAACTTTTCAAATTCGAACAGTTCACCCAGGTCATCAATACATTGAAAAAACTATAACAATTGAGGGTCGATTTTTAAATGAAATTGATATCCGTGAAAAACGTAAAGTTGCCTCTATTGGAACCTTAGTGAGAGATGCAATTTTCCCTGAAGGTGAAAACCCAATTGGAAAGTATATTCAAATCAATGGAATACCTTTTAAAGTTATTGGAATTTTCGAGGATGAAGGAGGCGAGAATGAACAAGAAATACTGTACTTGCCACTTACTACTGCTCAAATGGTATTCAATGGCAACAACCAGATCGACATGTATATGTTCAATATACCACCAGGTTCTTCTGTTGCAGAAAGCAAAGTAATTGAAAGAAAAGTACGTGAGAAAATGGCTGAAGTTCATCACTTTTCAGTTGAAGATCAACGAGCTTTAAGATTTTGGAATAATGTAGAAGGTTTTCTGCAGTTTCAAAACTTATTTGATGGTATAGAAGCTTTTATTTGGCTAATCGGAATCATGACAATAATCGCAGGTATTGTAGGTATTAGTAACATAATGATGATTGTGGTAAAAGAAAGAACCAAAGAAATTGGAATTCGAAAAGCGTTAGGTGCAACACCAATGTCAATTATTGGATTAATCATTATGGAATCCGTTTTAATTACTTCCTTCTCGGGCTACATAGGATTAGTATTTGGCGTTGGTGTAATTGAATTGGCCAATAAATTTATGCCTCCTTCAGAGTTTTTTGGAAATCCATCCATAGATTTTCAGGTGGCAATTACAGCTACTATAATCTTGATTTTTGCAGGAACAATTGCAGGATTAATTCCTGCTCGAAAGGCAGCATCCATTAAACCAATTGAAACTTTAAGAGACGAATAAATATGTTTGATTCAGATAAATGGCAAGAAATATTTAGTTCTCTCAAGAAAAACAAATTGAGAACCTTCCTAACAGCTTTTGGGGTGTTTTGGGGAATTTTTATGCTCATTATTATGCTAGGCTCTGGAAATGGCTTAGAAAACGGAGTAATGAAGAATTTCGGCGGTTCTACAACTAACAGCATATTTTTATGGACTCAACGAACATCTGTTCCTTATGCTGGTTTACCCGAAGGAAGAAGTTTTTATATGCGAAATGAGGACATGACAGTTCTTAAGGCTGAAGTTCCAGAAATAACTGATTTAGCTCCCAGAAACCAATTGAGAGGTTTTAGAGGTGGAAACAATGTTACCTACAAAACCATTTCAGGTAGTTTTAGTGTAATGGGAGATTATCCTGAAATCAGTTCAGTTACTCCTTTAGAAATATTGAAAGGCAGGTTTATCAATAAACTTGATGTTGACGAAAAGCGAAAGGTTGTAGTTATAGGCACCAATGTTCGTGATGTACTATTTGGCGATGAAGATCCAATAAACAAAAACGTAAAGATAAATGGAGTTTATTTTAAAGTTGTTGGAGTATGGAAAACCAAGAGAAGAGGAAATGATGGTGACCGAGATACACAAACCCTGTATGTTCCCTTTTCTACCTTCCAAAAAGCCTTTAATTATAGCAACATTGTTGGTTGGGTTGCCATGAATATTCATCCGGACGCTAATGCTGACGTGGTTGAAGAAAAAGTAAAAGCTGTTTTAAAAAGAAGACACAAAGTTGCACCTGAAGATGACAGAGCATTTGGTGCTTTTAATGCTAGAAAAACATACGAGCAAATGAATGGCTTATTTGGTGGAATAGCTACTTTAATTTGGATTGTAGGCACAGGAACTTTATTAGCCGGTGTAATTGGCGTAAGTAACATCATGCTAATAATCGTAAAGGAAAGAACCAAGGAGATTGGGATTCGAAGAGCCATTGGAGCCACTCCCCTTTCAATAATTTCTCAAATAATATTAGAGTCGGTTTTCTTGACTTCAATGGCAGGCTATTTTGGATTAGTTTTCGGCGTGTTAGTAACCGAAGGAATCTCAAATGCAATTGGGAATGACCCAGACAGTGACACCATGTTTACCAACCCAACCATTGACCTAAGAATTGCTATAACTGCATTAATTATACTAATCATAGCAGGTATTTTTGCGGGTTTAATTCCCGCGAGAAAAGCTGTAAAAATAAAACCCATTGAAGCCTTAAGAGCTGAATAAACTTAATTACCATGAAGACATTTTTTAAAATTTTACTTGTCGCAATTCTATTAGGCGTTTTTTCTTGGACCATTTACTTTTTATACAGTAAGTCTGAGGAAAAGCCGGTGGTTTTTGAAACTACAACTACCATAATAACCGATATAATTAAAAAGACTGTTGCAACGGGATCAGTGGTTCCAAGAAAGGAAATTGAAATAAAGCCTCAAGTTTCAGGGATTATTGATGAAATATATGTTGAAGCAGGAACAATGGTTCAAAAGAATGATAAGATTGCTTTAATCAAAATTATTCCAAACATGGTTTCTCTAAATAATGCCGAAAACAGATTGAGACAAGCAAAAATCAGTTTAGATAATGCTAAGGTTGATTTAGACAGGAATCAGAAATTATTAGACCAAAAAGTAATAGCAGGTGCTTCTTTCCAGCCTTTTGAAATCGCCTTTAAAACTGCCCAAGAAGAGTACACAGCGGCAAATGATAATTTAGAGTTGATTAAAAAAGGAGAAACCTCTAAAAACAGAGCAAACACAAACCGTGTAATTAGATCTACAATTGCCGGAATGGTTCTAGACGTTCCTGTTGAAGAAGGCTTTTCTGTTATTGAAGCCAACACCATGAACGCAGGTACAACCGTTGCCTCAGTTGCAGACATGACCGATTTAGTTTTTGAAGGGAAGGTAGATGAATCTGAAGTAGGAAAAATTAAAGAAGGAATGTCACTTATCTTAAGAATTGGTGCTATTGAAGATGCAACTTTTGACGGTATACTTGAATATATCTCTCCCAAAGGAATTGAAGAAGATGGTGCAATTCAATTTGAAATTAAAGCTGCTGTGAAGTTGAAAGAGGACCAGTTTATAAGAGCAGGATATAGTGCCAATGCTGATATTGTTTTAGACAGAAGAGATGAAGTTTTAGCAGTTTCAGAATCATTATTGCAATTTGATGGCGACTCTGCCTATGTTGAGGTAGAAACTGGTGAACAAGAGTTTGAAAAAAAGTATGTTAAAACTGGTTTATCAGATGGAATTAATATTGAGTTATTAGACGGTGTAGATGAGAATGACAAATTGAAAATTTGGAATGGAGCGAGTCAAGGAAACCAAGGAGGCGAAAGGCAATAGCCTAATTAAAAAATTGACAGCTAGCCGACCTATATTGTTACTGAACAAAGCTGTTTAATAATTAGTTTTGAGTCAAAATATAGATGATGAGAAAGATAATTTCAGCGGTATTTACTTTAGCCATTATTTCAGGAGTTTCGGCTCAAGGCAGAGTTGATGGATTTTACAAGGGTAAAGGAAATTTAGACTTAGTTTTAGGTGGTGGCACAGAAGTCAATTCAGACTTTTATGCAGGAAACCGTCCAATTAGTCTTTCAAGAACTATCAACAATGTAAACGTATTTATCGCTTATGGGATAACAAATAAGTTAGATGTGAACCTATCTGCTCCTTTTATAAGTACTGGATCTGAGAGTGCATTACAAGATGGTGCCGTCTACCTAAAATACAGAATTCTAGAAAAAAGTTTGGATAAGGGAACCCTTTCTTTTTCCATGGCTGCAGGTATCTCAAGTAATTTAACGGATTATCAAACTGAAGGTCTTTCTGCAATTGGCCAACAAGCCACAGTAATTGACTTCAGACCTGTTGTGCACTATTTTATGAATAACGGATATTTCGCAACAGGCCAGTTCGGATACCAAACAAAATCTGATCCAACTCCTAACGCTATTGGTGCAGCATTTAAAGTTGGCAAAGCAGGTAGCAAATTCTATTATGACTTATGGTACGAATTTCAAGTCTCTGACGGAGGGTTGAACTATTTAGGTGCAGAAAGGCCAACTACTTTCAAACAGCTCGGAACTGACTTTCATCGCATAGGTGGAACTTTTTATATGCCCATAAAAGAAAAATTAGGATTCTTTGTTGGACTATCTTCCATATTAGATGGACGAAATGTTGGTGATGGCTATGGTTTTAACGGAGGAATTGTATTGAAGAGGTAAGAAAATCTATTTCTCAAACCTTCTAATTATCAACCTAACTCCTTTATCGAAATTGATGTAATTGTAAGTCCAATTAAAAAAGGTGATTACCTTATTTCTAAAACCTACTAGGGAAATTAAGTGAATAAACATCCAAACGAACCAAGCGAATAGACCTGAGAATTTTACTTTTTCTAAATCAACTACTGCTTTGTTTCGACCAATGGTAGCCATGGTTCCTAAATCTTTGTAAGTAAACTTCTTTAGAGGCTTCCCTTCCATCTCAGCTATTAAGTTGTCTCCTAATTGTTCACCCTGCTGAATTGCAACTTGCGCCAACATTGGAAGCCCTTTAAGTTGTCTCCTAATTGTTCACCCTGCTGAATTGCAACTTGCGCCAACATTGGAAGCCCTTGAGGAAATTCTTCAGTTTCTAAATAAGCTACATCTCCAATTGCATAAATATTGGAAAAACCTTTTACTCTATTAAAATCATCAATAGCGTATCTGCCTCTAGTAATCGCTTCATCAGAAATACCGGGAACTATATTCCCTTTTACCCCTGCTGCCCAAATCAATGTTTTTGCAGGCAGTGGTTTTGCCTTTTGAAAAACAATTGTTTCTCCATCATAACTTTTAACCGATTGCTTAAGCCAAAGGGTAACTCCAAGTTTCTCTAGATATTGAAAAGCTTTTTTCGAAGAATTGTCCGAAATGGGTGGCAACACTTCGTCTGCCATTTCTATTAAATGAATGCTCATTCTTCTGATATCCAAATCTGGATAATCAGATGGTAAAACATGTTTTTTTAATTCTGCTAAAGCTCCGGCTAATTCAACCCCTGTTGGTCCTGCACCAACAATAGCAAAACTCATTAAAGCCTCTTGTTTTGATTTTTCATCTTCCAATAATGCCTTTTAAATATTTTGGAGAATGAGACTTCGAATATCTAAAGCCTCCGAAACATTCTTCATGGCCATTGCATGCTCTTCAACGTCCTTCATCCCAAAGTAATTGGTTGTGCTTCCAGTTGCAATTATTAAATGGTCGTATTCTAATTTTCCAATACTTGTTTCCAAATAATTCTCTTCAGAATGAATTTGAATCACGCTAGCCATTCTAAAAAAGAAATTGATTTGATTTTTAAAAATCTTACGAATCGAATAGGCAATTGATCCAGGCTCGAGGCCTGCGGTTGCCACCTGATATAATAAAGGTTGAAAAGTGTGATAATTATTTTGGTCTAATAAAACGACTTGAACTCTTTTCTTTTTTAGTGCTTTTGCTATCCGCAAACTACCAAAGCCACCACCGATAATAACGATTCGTGGTACATTGCTCTCTGGTATATTCATTTAAAGAATTTGTGCTTTAAAATTAAGCCCAAAAGCTCAAATAGAATAATTATTAATAAATAAGAATCAATGCATTGAGAATTAATTGGGTAATATTATCCCTTTAAAATAAAGACAATGAAATACCTTTTACTATTAAGCTTAATTAGCTCTACTTTATTCGTAAACGCTCAAGATTTTATGGATAAGATAACCCAAAAATCTTGTGAATGTCTGGATAATATTGATGAAAATTTGGAGAAATCTCAATTTAATATGGAGTTGGGTGTATGTATGATAGAGGCTTCGATGCCTTATAAAAAGCAATTAAAAAAAGAATACAAGATAGATTTAGAACGTATTGAAACATCAGGTGAAGATTTAGGTCGCTTAATTGGGGTAAAAATGGCAACTGCTTGTCCTAACTCATTGCTAAGAATGGTAAACAAATCTCAAGGAGATGAAGAAGTTTCTGAAGGAAATGAGGAGTCGGTTGTTAACGGAAAAGTGTCTGCAATAAATGCAGAGAAGTTTGTTGAGTTTACAATTGAAGATAATGATGGAAAACAAACTGTATGTTATTGGTTTTCGTTTGTAGAGTCTGACATAAATTTAATCAACCAATACAATTTACTGAAAAACAAACAAGTACGAGTAATTTTTGTTTCTCAAGAAATGTTTGATGCTAGAATTAACGAGTACCGTATGGTAAACGTTATCAAAGAACTTCAAATTGAAGATTAAAGCTTTTAATTAAGACTTCCTTAAATCAGTTTTTTATAATCATGAATTGTTTACTTACAGGAGCTTCAGGAATTGTTGGAAGTCATATTCTATTCGAATGGATTCATAAAGCTTTAGTTGAAAAAACTGTTGATCACATTTTTGTAATCATTAGAGATGGAGAAAAAACTGCGAAAGAAAGGCTAATCAATATTCTTCAGGATAAATCGAGACCAGGTTTTTTAAACGAGTTTAGTTTAGAGACTTGCCTTGAAAAAGTAACCGTAATTCCTCATGATTTATCTAAGGTTTCAACTAATATCTTAAAGCAATTTAGTTTTGATACCGTAATTCACTGTGCTGGTTCTACTAGCTTAATGCATACCAAAGAGTCTAGAGACGTTATTCACACACAAAACTATTTAGTTACAAAGCACTTAATAGATGTTTTGCCAAAGCAAGTGAACCGTTTTTTATACATAAGCACTGCTTATTCATTTGGAATTCAAAATAAAAAAGTAAACGATACGATTGGAGAGTATGAAGTAACTCAATTTAGAAACCCGTACGAGCAATCGAAGTACGAATGTGAGGTTTACGTTAAGGATGCTTGCGCTAAAAAAAACATTAAAGCGCAAATTTTAAGACCAAGTATAATTTGTGGTCGCCTAATCGATAAACCGTTTTTTGAAACCCCCAAATTTGATGTTTTCTATTCTTGGGCTATCTTTTTAGACAAGTATGCAGCTAAATCAAAAGAGACTTTTAGAATTTGGATCGACAAAAAAAGTGGTCTAAATATCGTTCCGGTTGATTTTGTTTCTAAAGCGGTAATCTATGCTTTTTTAAACCCTGAGATTAAAGAGTTAAACATTGTAAATCCAAAACAAATCCTGCATAAGGATTATGTTGGCGATGTTCTAGATTCTTTTAATGTTGGCTCTTACGTTTATATGGATGAAATGCCTGAGAACTTGAATATGTTCGAGCAACTATATTACAAAAGTATAGGTGGACTTTTTGAGAAATACGTTTCCGTTCCTGATTTACAATTTCAGCCGGATTCCATCCTGAAATTGATTGAACAATTGCAATTAGATATTACACTTGGAGTTCATGAAAACTTTATGAACCTGATTAATTTCTCAGTAGAAAAGCGATTTAAAAAGAGCTACTAATTCCTTTTTCAGATTTTATGGTATACTAATTCTAACAATCTAAAGTTTAGAATTAGCCATGAAGTTTTTATTCACCCTCATCATTTTATTTGTTTCAAATTTGACTTTTGCACAAGTCCCTAGTTCAAAAGAGCCTCTAATTGGTTGTTGGGAGTTTAAAGATTTTGCAGACCAAAAAAGCTTAAAGCGGATTTACATTGAGAAATCCAAAGATTATAGCATCCGGTTTATTAATGATAGTTTGTACCAGACTTATTACCGCTATGGCAAATGGGAATACAACCCACATTTTAGAAGAATTTATCTTTTTAAAAAGAAGTTTACTCCAAATGAAATAGAAACTGCCAACTATTTCCAAAGAGCTCCTGAAATAGTAAGCCGAATCGAGTTGAAAGATATCATCCTTCGGGGTAATTCCTTAAACTTTTTGGTTTATCATGATGTAGCGCCTTATATCGTTTATGCACGCTGCGAGCGTGTGAATTGTGAGTAATAAAACTCTATAATCTTTATATTTACAATAATGAGATTACTATTATTATCGATTATCACCTTATTGTTTTTTACTTTTTCTTGCTCTAAATCAGAGTCTGAGAAGATAAAAGCTTACACTAATAAAACGATTGAGTTAACAGATTACAATTCAAGCTATTTGAATAATAGAATTCAAATGGAATATTATGAAAACCCGAAAAAAAAGAATATTACTATTCAATGGCTCTTCAAGTTAATAATTTAGTACCTAGTTTCGATTCAATTATTAATCTCTCAGAAAATAAAAATGAAGCATTAAAAATATTCCAATCAACAAAGAATAAACTAGACTCAATAAAGGATCGCTTAACTACTGATACATTATGGACATTTGGGAAAAGCATTTCTAGTTATAAATATTATAAAACAGATATTATCAAGATGGACATCCATCATTACAAAAATCAAATTTTACAACGTATTTTTTTCTAACGATACCATCAAACCCATTTATAGCGCCTATGATAGATAGCTATAATTTAATTCATCCATCCGAAGATAGTTCTAGGATAGGATTCTATTCCAAGTATATTAAAAGCGTAAAACCTGAGAATATTTTTATTGATTCTTTAATTATCGACTATAAGAAAAGCTCAATTGAGGTAATTAAACCTTCAATTTCAAAGGATACTTTCTATCTTAATCTGCACACTACCAAAGACCGTTATTATGAAGTATACGGTAGAGTTATTTATTTTTTTAATATGGACGAAGTTAAAATGGAAGTTAAATTTAGGCATGCTTTTACTCCAAGCGAGATCGATTTATTACCAGCAATTTACTAACCAATCTTAGCCACTTCCTTTTTCAGTTTGGCATCTAACTCTTTACTTACATTCCAAAGTGGTAAACGCAAATAGTCCTTACAAACTTTTAAATATTTTAAGGCTGCTTTAACACCACCTGGGTTACCTTCTGCAAAAATCATTTCAGTAAAATCCAATACATCGTAATGGTTTTTATTGGCCAATACCAAATTACCAGCTTTTGCCGCACGAATCATTTCGGAAAATTTAGCAGGATAAGCATTCGCTACAACTGAAATCACTCCTACTCCACCCAATAAAGTTATTGGTAATGCCAAAGCATCTTCTCCAGAAGTAACAAAAAAGTCGGCAGGTTTATTTTTTAAAATCTGCATTACTTGTTCCATATTACCTGAAGCCTCTTTAATGCCAATAATATTTTTACAATCCTTGGCTAATCTAACAGTTGTTTCAGCCGTCATATTAGAAGAGGTTCTACCCGGAACATTATAAAGAATCACAGGCATTTTTGTGGCTTTTGCAATTGCCTTGTAATGCTGGTAAATTCCTTCTTGTGTTGGTTTATTATAATAAGGGCTTGCAGTTAAAATAGAACTAACACCGTCTAAATTAAAATCTTGGTAAGCTTCTATTATTGCTGCTGTATTGTTTCCACCAATTCCTAAAACAATCGGCTTACGACCGTCATTAACCTGCTTTACATGGTTTAAAACTTGCTTTTGCTCTGCCAAAGTAAGGGTTGCTGTTTCTCCTGTTGTACCTAATACTACCAAGTACTCTAAGCCACCTTTAATTACATGTTCAACCAAATTGCTTAGTCCGTTATAATCAACCGAGCCATCTTTACTAAATGGAGTAACTAAGGCAACTCCTGTTCCATATAATGCTTCCATAATTTTCCTACTTATTAATCATTCCAAGGTAAACCTTAATCTGTTCCATTAAATAGCTCATCGGCTTATCCTTGGTCTCCAGTGTCAAATCAAAAACATCGTTTCCGTATTTATGATTTGGACCTACTTTAAATTTTGCTTTCGATAAACTTGATATAACCTCTAAACAAAACTCTTCTTTCAGGTTTAGGTCAATTAGTATATCAAACTGCTTAGATATTAACTTTTTAATTTTTCGATTCTTGGGGAATTTATAAGGACTTAATTCTTTTTTATCGAAATAAACGTCTCCCAATTCATCTTGTGGTTTTTCAATATTCTTTCCAACCTTTCCATAGTATCCAATACTTTCAACCGCTAGTCTTTCTTCTTTAAAAAAACGGATAAAGCCTTTTACTTCTTTTCTGCGCTCAGGATTAGTTGCATTATAAACAATTAAGGCAGTTTTAGCCTCAGAAAGGCGATTAAAATAAACCTTACGATTTATCTTCCCTTTCTTTCGTTTTAATAATAATTCACCTAAAAATTTCATGCTTCGCGAAATTATTTAAAAATAATATCGGTCAACATTCTTTTGCCTGCCTTTCTATTTAATTTTTCGATTAAGGCAGTTTTAGCATAAGACAATTCTTGCCTAACGGTTGAGGAATCTAATTTTACATACAAAACTCCTCTTTGAAAGTATATCTCAGAGGTATGTTTCGCAATCATTTTTCCTACAATCTCCTCCCAACTTTTAACCAAACTCATTTCATCCAAACGATCGCCCAATCCATAGGCTCTTAACATTTGGTCAATTACATCTTTTAGTGGTTTTTGATCAGACATTTTCAACTGCTCCTTTTTCTACTGTAAATACTTTGTGATCTGACTTTAACTTTTCGAATAAATCAGGTAAACGATGCGTATTAGCATCAGATATAAACACCTGGCCAAACAACTCATCTTGCACGACTTCCATAAGTCGAGAAACTCTTAATTCATCCAATTTGTCATAGATATCATCCAACAGTAAAATTGGTGATACGGCTTTTAAGTTTTTTAAAAATTCTGCCTGAGCAAGCTTTAGGGCCAATAAAAATGTTTTCTGCTGACCTTGTGAACCGAATTTCTTAATCGGCTTTTCTCCCAATTCAAATGACAAATCATCTTTATGCACTCCTGCATTCGAATAAGTTCTTCGTCTATCTTTTTCTCTATTCTCTTGCAATAACTCGGCAAAGGGCATTTCAAGCAACTGAGACTGATATATTAAATTTACCTTCTCTCGCTTATCACTTATAAAGTCGTAATACTTTTGAAAAAGTGGCACAAAGTCTTTAATAAATTGATGTCTTGCTTCAAATATTGGCTGTCCATATCGCATTAATTGATCATCCCAAATTTCCAAACTTGCCTCATCAAAACGTCGAACTTCCATAAACTTTTTTAAAAGTCTATTTCTTTGCGCTAATGCTTTGTTGTACTGAATTAAATCCTCTAAATACTGACGATTGTATTGCGAAATAATTAAATCAATGAATCTTCTTCTTACTTCACTCCCTTCCAGAATCAATTCTGAATCGGAAGGAGAAATCATAACCAAGGGTATTAAACCAATGTGGTCGGCAAGTTTTTCATACTCCTTTTTGTTTCTTTTAAACTGCTTTTTTTGACCTCTTTTTAAACCACAATAAATCTTTTCCGATTGCTCCTTTATCATAAACTCTCCTTGAACAACCATAAAAGGCTCTTCATGCTTAATGATTTGAGAGTCGACAGGATTAAAATAACTTTTGCAAAAAGCTAGGTAGAAAATAGCATCTAATAGATTAGTTTTTCCTTCACCATTATTGCCCAAAAAACAATTAATTCTTGGCGATAAGTCAAGGTCTACTTGCTCGGTATTTTTAAAATTAAGAAGATGTAAATTTTTTAGATACATTGCAGCACAAAAATAGCCAAAGGACAAGTGCTAACATATTGCTTTAAAATATTTGTGAGTAATTAAAAAAACTTATTTTTGCGGCTTCGAAAAATTGAATAAAGAAAATGGCTAAAGATCAGGATCAAAACGAGGAAGTAATCGTTGATGTACAAGAAGTTTACAGTAAAACGGAAACTTACATTGAAGAAAATAAAAATATGCTTTCTACAATTGCTGCAATTATTGTTGTAATTGTTGGCGGTTATTTCGCATATACAAACTTTTACTTAGCTCCTTTGCAAGAAGAAGCTCAAGAAGAAATGTTTATGGCAGAAAAGTATTTTGGCTTGGATTCCTTCAATCTAGCAATTAATGGAAATGCTGAATTCTTAGGCTTCTTAAGTATTGTAGATGAGTATGGTTCTACAAAAGCAGGAAACTTAGCTCATTATTACTTAGGAATCTCTTTTTTAAGAACAGGTCAGTATGAAGCTGCAATTGCAGAGCTTAAAGATTTTTCGTCTGATGATGTTTTAATTAGCACAATGGCTTTAGGAGCAATTGGTGACGCTTATTTAGAATTAGAGGATGCTGAGCAAGCTGCTTCTTATTATGACAAGGCAGTTAATTCTGATGAAAACTCATTCTCTTCTGCATACTATTTACTAAAAGCAGGAAAAACTTATGAGCTTTTAGGTCAATATGATGAGGCTTTAGAAAGATACAATACTGTTCTTGAAGATCACAATACCTCTAGCGAAGCTGCTCAAGTTGATAAGCTAATTGCAAGAGCTGAATCTTTCGTTCAATAAATGGCAACTGCCAATCAAAATCTTTCTGAGCACGATGCTTCAAAAGTTCCTTCTGCTGAAGGAATGCACATTTCTATTGTGGTTGCTGAGTGGAACGAGCAAATTACCGGCAATCTTTTAAAAGGAGCTAAAGCTACTTTATTAAAGTATGGTTTAAAGGGAGAGAATTTGCTGATTAAATATGTTCCAGGGAGTTTTGAATTACCTTTAGGAGCGCAATACCTTTTAGAAAAAACAAATACAGATGCTGTGGTTTGTTTAGGAAGCGTTATCCAAGGAGAAACAAAGCATTTTGATTTTGTTTGTGAAGGAGTTAGTCAAGGAATTAAGGACGTTTCTTTAAAGTACAACAAACCTGTTATTTTCGGAGTACTTACAGATAATACACTGCAACAAAGTATTGACCGTAGTAGTGGGAAATATGGCAACAAAGGCGACGAAGCTGCTATAACTGCCATTAAGATGGTCCACTTGTGGAAAGAGCTATAATCTAAGCTACTTTCGTTTTTACATCCTTCCAAGATTTTATTTGCCAATTGGTTTTAGCTGTGCAAAGCAGATTCCCTTTTGAATCATGTAAATAAATCGTGCATTCCTTATAAGCAATTCCGTCTTTTTCAATTGGCTCAATTACCGTTTGTTGATATTCTTCGTCACTTAATTCGTAGGTAGCAATAGCATCGGTTTTACCTTGGTAGGAATACTTTACCTCAATTGACTCCATTATAATTCTGTAATTCTTCATACTTAGTCTAGATAGCAATAACAAGCCCGAAGAATACTCAGCAGCTGTAGCAAGACCGCAAGCATGTAATCCTTTAATGTGATTTAAATTGCTTTTTCTGTAAGGCATTTTAACTTGAACTTTATTGGGTTCAACACAAATTACCTTTAAATCATGAGGCTTATTAAATGGAATAAATCGTTGAAGCAGAAAGTTCAACTTCCACATTACGAACTTTGATTCACGAGCGTTTTGAAGTAATTTATTAAAATCCATAACAAAAGGGTTCTTTTGTTATCAAAGCTAGTGAAATGAATAATGCTGAACGTAATGAGTTAAAAGAAAAAATAGAAGTTGCTATTTCTACTTTAGAGAATGACCTAATAGAATTGAAAGAAATGGTAAAGCCAATTGCGCCTGAAAATGCTATTGGAAGAATAAGTAGAATGGATGGAATAAATAATAAAAGTATAAACGAAGCAGCTTTAAGAAAAGCAAGCATTCGTCTTGCATCATTAAAAGAATCATTAAAGAACATTAATAGTAAAGACTTTGGAATTTGTGCCAATTGCGGTGACACTATACCTATCGGAAGAATGTTATTGAGGCCACAAAGTAAATCTTGTGTTAAATGTGCTTATTAATAAGGATTTAGCCAGTTTTTCCATGGTCATTCCAATGCTAACAAGTAACTTTGTATTAATTATTAAATTATCAATTAAAAAGACAAATTTATGTCTACAGCAAGTAAAGGAAATAAAGTTAAAGTTCATTATACAGGAACATTAACTGACGAAACAGTTTTTGACAGTTCAAGAGAAAGAGAACCAATTGAATTCGAATTAGGCGCAGGCCAAATGATTGCAGGTTTTGATGCCGCAGTTGAAGGAATGACAGTTGGAGAATCTAAAAAGGTAAACATCCCATGTGCAGAAGCATACGGTGAGTCAAATCCAGAAGCAGTTTTTAATGTTCCAAAAACTCAGTTACCTGAAGGAATGGAGCCACAAGTTGGAATGCAATTAGAGGCTACTCAAGAAGATGGAAGAAGACAAATGTTAGTTGTTGCTGACGTTATGGAATCAGAAGTAAAGCTTGATGCAAATCATCCTTTAGCAGGAAAAGATTTAGTTTTTGACATCGAATTGGTTGAAGTAAACTAATTACTCGATAAGATTTTAATCAAAGGCGTGCTGTTAATTCAGCGCGCCTTTGTAGTTTTAGGCCATGAATAAATATATATTTTCATTCTTAATTATTATAAGCATTTTAATAAGTTCATGCGAAGTTATTAATGAGGTAGATTCAAAAATCAGTCAGAAAAAGCATTTAGTAAATGACATTGCTCCTTACAATAACAACGGAGAATTAAATGCAGTCATCGAAATACCTGCCGGCACAATTGAAAAGTGGGAAGTAAACAAACAAACCGGTGAACTAGACATCGAAAAAATTAGTGGTGAAATTCGGAAAATAGATTATCTCCCCTATCCTGGTAATTATGGTATGATTCCTCAAACGCTTTTACCAAAGTCCTTAGGTGGCGATGGAGATCCTTTAGATATAATAATTCTGGGCCCAGCCGGTGAAAAAGGCAGTATAGTTAATTGTAAACTAATTGGAGTTTTAAAGTTATTAGACCGTGGTGAGCAGGACGATAAGTTAATTGCCGTTCAAGAAGGAACTAAAATGTTTCAAATTGAAAACATTAAACAACTTGACGCTAAATACTTTGGAATTTTAAACTCTATTGAAACTTGGTTTATCAATTATAAGGGAAAGGGTAAAATGCAACCTCAAGGATTTGGCAGCAAAGAAGAAGCTCAATCTATTTTAGATGCTGCGATAAAAGCGTATAAAGAGAAATAAAATGAGAATAATACTATTCCTATTTCTGCTCTTTAACTTAGGTCTTGCTTTTTCCCAAAACATAACCCAATGCAAAGAAATCAATTTTGATGAGCTTAGTTTTCCATCAAATCTAGCTGGCTACTTTAACTATTCAGAAGGGTTAGAATGTGCTAAATCTCAAGAAAAGCCCTTATTATTATTTTTTAATAATTACGCTAGTGTTAATGCTAGGGCTATGGAAAACTGAATCTTAAAAGATCCTAAAATAAGAGAATTACTTGAAGAAAGGTTTGTGATTTCACATTTGTTTACCGATTACCTTGGTAAGGTAGAATCTGAGAAATTACAAGTAGAACAGAACAAAATCCACTTAAACAAAGTATTCAAGTATTATAGTGAACCTTGCTTTATCATTATCGACAGGTCTGAAAAAGTAATCAATCTAATATCTCGTGCTAGTATTCCTGAGTTTAGAGATTTTCTTGCTAAAGGACTTAAGAATTATAAAAATGGTAAGGCTCCCTATCAAGCCGAAATTGATTCAATACCGGATTTTATTAAAAAAGAACCTACTTATTTTACTATAAATGGAAAAATTATTGCTGATAGTCTTTCAAAAAACTATTTGGTATTAGAATTTGAAATTTTAGATAATTGGATCCTATATTCAATGGAGGCCAATGAAAAGGGCCCTACTCCAATGGATATCAAGTTCATTGATTTGGGAAATCTTAAACCAATTGGAGAACCAATAGAATCTCAACCAATAGTTGAGTACGATGTCCTTTTTGACATGGATTTAAGCATTCATAAGAAGTCATTCAAGATTCTACAAGAAATTGACCTTGTTCCTAAAGGAGAAATTGATCTAGAAGCGGAGCTTTTTTTTATGCTTAAAAAAGACTTTTTATTAATGCCTCCAGAACAAAAATTATTTAAAATTTCAGTCAATTCAAAAAGTCAATAATTCCATTTTCCCTCTTGCTAAATCTTGGAATTTTCGTTATATCTAGGAGATAAATTAAACTATCAATGAACGAATTTTTGAAGGCATGACTGCCTTAAAACAAGCCTACTGGATTACCGCTTTAGCAGGCTCAGCTGTATTTGCCATTATCTTTGTAATGACTTTCGCTGGAGCTGGAGATTCCGATATGGCTGAAGATGGAACCGACTTTGAGGCTGATGATGGAGGTGTTGGTTTCCAATTTTTCACCTTTAAAGGTATAGTCTCTTTCTTTACAATATTTGGTTGGACAGGTATCATTTGTATTGACTCAGGAGCGAGCACGATAATCACATTGTTAATCTCTACCATTGCCGGTATAATAATGATGTTTTTAACAGGAGCTTTATTCTATTATATGAATAAATTGGTTCAATCAGGAACCTTAAAAATTAATAAATCTGTTGGTCTTATTGGAGAAGTATACTTACCCATTGGAGCTAAGAGAAGTTCAATTGGTAAAATTCAATTAAAAGTTCAAGGAAGCTTGAGAGAACTTGAAGCCATAACAGATAACAAAGATGATTTAGCAACTGCCTCCATTGTAAAAGTAAAAGAGGTTGTAAGTGCTGAACTACTACTTGTCGAAAAATTAACTAAATAATCAATTAACCTTATGTATCTAATTTACCTTGCTGGCGGTGCCGGCGCAACACCTGTTTACCTATTGGTGCAGTTGCACTAATTTTGGTTGTAATTTTCTTTTCATTAACCAAACGTTATAAGCGTTGTCCTTCGGATCAAATACTTGTAGTTTATGGAAAAACCGGCGGAGATGGTTCATCACGTTGTATTCATGGTGGGGCTGCATTTATTTTTCCAATTTTTCAGGACTACTCTTTTTTGGATCTTACTCCTATTTCAATAGAAGTGAATTTAACCAATGCATTAAGTAAGCAAAATATTCGTGTTAACGTGCCATCAAGGTTTACCATTGGTATTTCTACTGAACCTAGTGTTATGCAAAATGCTGCTGAACGTTTATTGGGATTAACCTTAGAAGCTATTAAGGATTTAGCACAAGAAATTATTTTTGGTCAGCTTCGTTTGGTTGTTGTTTCTATGGATATTGAAGAAATTAATACTGATAGAGATAAATTTATTTCTCACATTACTCATAGTGTTGAAGCTGAGCTTAAAAAAGTTGGTTTAAAGCTGATAAACGTAAATATTACTGATATACATGATGAATCAGGATATATTGAAGCATTAGGTAAAGAAGCAGCTGCCAAAGCAATAAACGATGCAATTATTTCTGTATCTCAAAAAGATAGAGATGGAGCTATTGGACAAGCGAAAGCAGTACAAGACCAAAGAGTACAAGTTGCGAATGCTAATGCAAAAGCCGTAGAAGGTGAAAATTTAGCAAAAGTTCAAGTAGCAAATTCCGATGCAGATAGAAGAGCAAGAGAAGCTGAAGCAGAAAAAATTGCAATTGCATCGGAAAAGGTTCAATCTGCAAAAGCACTAGAAGAAGCATATGCTGCTGAGAAAATTGCCGAATTGGCAAGAGCAGCACGTAAAGAAGCTCAACAAAAAGCAGATATTATTGTGCCAGCAGCTATTGATAAAGAAAAAGTTGAAATAGATGCAGAGGCAGAAGCAGAACAAATTAGAAGAATTGCTAAAGGTCAGGCAGATGCAATCTTTATGAAGAAAGAAGCTGAAGCAAAAGGTATTTATGAGATACTTACGAAGCAAGCCGAAGGTTTAGATAGAATTGTGAAAGCGGCTGGAGATGACTCTAAAGATGCTGTTCTTTTACTAATTGCAGATAAACTACCTGAACTAGTTAAAACGCAGGCTGAAGCAATTAAGAACATTAAAATTGATAAAGTTACCGTTTGGGAAGGTGGCGGAAATTCTAAAGACGGAAAGACCTCTACTTCCAACTTTATTTCAGGAATGTATGAAGCTGTTCCACCTTTACAAGACATGTTTAACATGGCAGGAATGCAACTTCCTAGTTACTTAAAAGGAGAAGATGTTGAGGAGTCTTCAACAAGCTCTACAATTATTGTAAAAGACGATAAGTCTAAGGATAGGTCGGAAACAGATTCCGAGGATAATTAATTTCCAATAAATATTTTGATATTAAGCCGTTTTGAGAATTCAAAACGGCTTTTTTTGAATTTTTAATCCCAATCCTTCTTCTTTACAATTAAATACCAATCTTCCCCTGTTGCTTGGTAGGCATAATCGTACACATAATAATAAACTCTATTATCTTTTGTAGTATATGTGTTCGTGTAATAAGTAAAGTTAAATCCTTCTCCAAGCATCTTTTCTTTATTTGATTTTGCTTTATCTTTCGGATTTAATTTTGCTAATATCCTCCTATTCTTTCGAAGAATATTATTCACATTTCGCATGTAATTATTATCACTAGATTTTTCTTTGTTGTTGTATGAATTGCGGCATTGGTCGTTACAGAATTTCTTATCTACACGCCCATGAATTGGGTCGCCACAGTCTAAGCATTTTCTTTCCATGACTTAAAAATAAGGAAATTGATAATGCCATTCTATTTTTTAAGTATCTGATAGCAGTCTAGACAATATATCAAATTAATGAATCATCTATGGTAAATACTGCATGCAATTAATTAATTTAGATATCAATATTAGTTATACCTTAAAATTGACTATACCAGAATTTAATAATCCTCATCTTATTCATCCTAAAAAGTTTTGTTCAATTGTCTTATTATTATTGGGCTTTCTATTATTTAATTCCTTCAAATTACATAGCCAGTCAAATGATACATTAAGATATATTTTTCTAGGGCATATAAAAGAAAAAAGGAATGGTTTGGATAGAGTTGATCAAAGGCTTGAGCAACTAGACTTGTCAGTTTATGACAGAATTTGGCTTGGTGGTGACGTCACAGACGAAAGTAATAGTAGGTATTCTACCCTAAAATATATTGATAGTCTATTTGATGTTTCGAACCCATTAAATCATTGGGCATTTGGAAATCATGACTTAAGAAATTTTAATGTTGAATGGTTAGAAGAAATAACTAATAAACCAACATATTATCACCACTCAAGTAATGGAATAGTAACTATAGTATTAAATTATTCTTATACACCATCAGATTGTGAAAACCTTAACAAACAGTTTGATTTAATCAAGAATGTTTGTGACACGATTTCTCAAAGTTCTCATCTTATTATTTTAAGTCATTATTGCCCTTGGAATGGGGCACCGGGTATTCCTTTGCCAAGTGCTTATGCACACTCAGACATAAAGGCATGGATAGCTAATTGCAATGATAAACCTGCTACTTTTGTTGACGTAATTTACCCTTTGTTAGTTAATGTAAAAAACAAAGGAGTTGAGGTTATAAATATCTTAGGTGATACCGGTTCTTCAAATAAAGGACAATCAATGATTTCGTCAGATGGTATCTATTTTATTGCATCAGGCATAAATAAGAAATCACAAGACAGAAGTGGACCTGACAAGGTTTTAATTTTTAAACACCATGTCCCAACTAGAAGTTTAGAGTGGGATTTCCATATTTTAGATTCATTATAGAAGTCTTAATTAACAATTATCTTATGATTATGAATTTTCCCATCTAAATTTTCAACATTTAGAATATAAGAACCTGTTTTTAAATCACCCAAATCAAGTACAACCGATTTATATTTTCCAATATAATTGGCTCTATAAACTAACTGTGACTTTAAATTATAAATACTTATAGAATTAATTGGACTTATGTTTAATCTGATAATGACTCGATTTACTGTTGGATTCGGATAAACAGATAACTCCTCCTTAGTGGGAATTTCAGGTATAGAATTTATCAATTCCCCATTGGGTAAAAGTTCTAATAGAAACACATCCGAATTATCCGGATTATGCGAATACTTTCCTGTAAATAAATAGTTCGAATTTTTAGTTTCAATAACATCATTGGCATAAATTGAAGCATCTTGCTCAATCGTTTTTTCCCAAAAAATAGTTCCGCTTGTGTCAAATTTTACTGCATAGAAGGATGGTCTGCTTACATTTGATGCGGTTGTTCCACATATTAATAAATCTCCATTTGAATCTGATATAATTTTATTTGCATATTCAAAGTCACTTCCGCCGAAACTAAAACTATCTACTAATAACCCTTGCATGTCTATTTTTAGTACCTTAATATCAAAGCTTTGAGTATTTCCCGACCGCGTATTCATAGCAACATAAATATGATCTTTAAGTTGAACCATTGAATATGCATAATCATAGTCTCGACCTGGGTATTTGTACTCCCAAATTGTATCACCATTAAAATCAACTTGTAAAACACTAATACTTGATGGCTCTTTCATTACAGGAAACTCTGCCAACAAGTCTAACTCACAATTAATATTACTTAAAACTACGTAACCAAGGCTATTCTCTAAAACATCTAAACCGTATTCTCTAACTTTATTTTCACCAAAGTCTTTTTCTAAAATAATGCTACCTGCAGGACTTAGTTTATATAGTTTACATTGGCCATGGGTTAAATCGACTTGGGAGCTCCTGGATAAGCCAATAGCTAAATAGTTATTATCACTCGTCTTATAAGCTTTGTAGGCCACATCTACATATGTTCTGCGAATAAATGTATTACTCAAAACCTCCCCAAGTTCATTTATAAAAATTGAATTAAAGTCAATATTGCGATTAGAAATGGTTTTACTTGACATTCCAAAAAGCAGGTAGTTTTCATCAAATGGAATTATTGTGCTTAATTTATCGTAATATATTCCACCAAACGATAATTGATTTATAATAGAATAATTAGTATCAATATCTATATAATAATAATCTGAGCTACCATTTCCGAAGCTTCTGGTTGAACCTCCAATTAAATAACCATTGCCTGAAGTTTTTTCAATAAGGGTGTTACCAATATCATTTTTATCACCACCAAAAAGTATAAATGGGCTTTCCTGAGAATGCCCAATCAAATAAGATACTACAAAAACTAAAAGCAATAATAATCTGCTACTTTTCAACTTAAACTATTTTATATAAAGCTAAAGATAATATCAAAAAATCACTTTAAAGGTTTACGATTTTTTATATAATTCAATTATTAAATTACTTCTTAGCTCTCGGATGAAATTGAATAATCGCATCTTTTAAGTATTGGCGATCTAAATGAGTGTAAATCTCTGTGGTGGTAATTGATTCATGACCCAACATTTCTTGAACTGCACGTAAATCTGCCCCCCCATCTACTAAATGTGTTGCAAATGAATGACGGAAGGTATGTGGAGAAATGTTTTTAGTAATTCCTGCCTTCTCAGCTAAGTTCTTAATAATTGTAAAAATCATAACCCGGGTGAGTTTATTTCCTCTTCGGTTTAAAAATAGTATATCCTCTGAGCCTTTTTTAACCACCATGTGATTTCTATAATGCTCTTTGTAATAACTGATATACTTCAATGCTGTTTTACCAATTGGTACAAGGCGCTCCTTATTACCTTTCCCGGTAACAACTAAAAAACCTTCATTCTCTAATAGATTAGACATCTGAAGATTTACCAACTCCGAAACCCGCAAACCACAGCTGTACATGGTTTCGATTATGGCTCTATTTCTTTCTCCCTCTGGCTTGCTTAAATCAATTGCCGCAATTAATTCATCTATTTCTTTTATACTTAAAAATTCAGGAAGTTTTCTGCCAATCTTAGGGCCTTGAATTAAATCCGCTGGACTAGAATCTACAAAATCTTCGAGCAGTAAGTATTTATAAAAAGCTTTCAAACCAGAGATTATTCTTGCTTGCGAACGTGCCGAGATTCCCATTTCGTATAACCAATTGATGAACTCCACTATATCATCATGGCTTAGTTCCTTTGGCGATAAATCTCGAGATTGTATTTCTAAAAATTGAATCAGTTTTTCAATATCTCGAATGTAAGCCGAAATTGAATTTCCGGATAAAGACCGTTCTAACTTTAAAAACGACTCAAAACCTTTCTTGTAATTATTCAACTTCATGTTTACAAATGTATAACTTTGAGTACATAGAAATCTCATGAATAAAATTTGTATCATAAACGGACCAAACCTCAACCTATTAGGTAAAAGAGAGCCTGAAATTTATGGTTCAAAATCCTTTGAGGATTACTTTGAAGAATTAAAAGAGCTTTTTCAGAATTGTGAACTAAGCTATTTTCAGTCTAACATAGAAGGAGAGCTAATTAATCATTTGCATGTAATTGGTTTTGATTATGACGGAATTGTTTTAAATGCTGGTGGATATACCCATACTTCTGTCGCATTGGCAGACGCGGTGGCTGCAATAAAAACAAATATTTTAGAAGTCCACATCTCTAATCCAATGGCACGCGAGGAAGAAAGACATACTTCCCTCCTTTCAAAATATTGTTTAGGCACGATTTCTGGATTAGGCCTGAAATCATACTATTACGCAATCGATTATTTTATAAAAAACAAAAAATGAAAATCAAAAATCTAATACTATTAATTGCTTTAGCTCCAATAGCTTTAGTCGCTCAAATGAATCAGCAGTTTCCTGAAATCACTTGCATGGATTTAACTGATAAAGAAGTTACTGTGCCGAATGACACCAAAGGAAAATTTACGCTAGTTGGTGTAGCTTTTTCTGAAAAAGCTCAAAAAGATTTATACTCTTGGAGTCAACCAGTATATAATATGTTTATGGATGACAACAACCTTAACTCCATGGTTTACGATCCTAATATTCACTTAATATTAATGTTTACTAGTGTAAACCAGGTAGCATACAATAGCTCTAAAAAGCAAATTATTGGAGGAACTGATGAAAGCTTAATGGATAACATTTTATTGTACAAAGGTAAAATGGAAGATTATCGAAAGACGCTTAAAATGAAGGATAGAAAATCTCCTTACTTTTTTGTCTTAGATTATGAGGGTAAAATTATTTATGTCGCTAAAGGCCGATACACCCAAAAAGCAATTGACGAGGTTGCCAAATTGATAGAAGAATAAGATGAATTTTGATTCTGTCATATTTAATTTAGATGGACTCTGCTCCGCTATATTCTTGATTATTTTCTTTATCACTTATCGTTTTCCACCAAAGAAAATTAATTCGTTTTACGATTACCGAACTAGCAGGTCAATGAAGAATCAAAACAATTGGGATTTTGCTCAAAGTTTTAGTTCAATACAATTTTTAAAGTCTTCGGTGGTGCTTTTGTTAGTCTCCTTAATTGGACTTTACCTCGATTTAAACAAAACCTTAGATACTGTTCTTGCATTTACTTTTCTGATATTATCTATGGCTTATCCCATTTACAAAACCGAAACAGCATTAAAACAGATTGAACAACATGAAGAAGATAATAAAGACAGATAAAGCACCTGCGCCTATTGGACCATATAACCAAGCTGTAATGCACGGTAATACGCTTTACACCTCAGGCCAAATTGCAATTGACCCAACAAATGGAGAGTTGGTTTTAGACAATATAGAAGTAGAAACCAATTTGGTAATGCAAAACTTAAAAGCAGTATTAGAAGCTGCGGATATGGATTTTGAGAATATTGTAAAGACTTCGATATTTCTTTCAGATATGGGAAAATTTAGCCAAGTAAATGCGATTTATGCCCAATACTTTAATGAAGAAACAGCACCTGCAAGAGAAACGGTGCAAGTTGCCTGCTTACCAAAGAATGTAAATATTGAAATTTCTTGTGTGGCGATAAAGTAAAAGGCGCTTCGATACACCCTTCGGGCACTCAGCGACCTTTTACCCGTTTTCAAACATAAAATTATTTCGAAAATGTAAGGTCCCTGAGTGATTCGACGAAGGAGAATTGTATCGAAGGGACGATCATTAATAAAATATAACTATGCAAGGATTCATTTACATTCTTCTATGCTCTAATGGTAGCTATTACACTGGCAGCACTAAGTATTTAGACAAGAGAATAAAAGAACACCAAAGCGGTTTAGGAGCAAATCATACCAAAAAGTATGGTCGAGTTGAGTTAGTCTATTACGAAGAATACGATAGAATTGACTTTACATATAATAGAGAAAAACAAATTCAAGGATGGAGCATTAAAAAGAAAGAAGCACTAATAAATGGTGAGTTTGAGATATTACCAGAGTTAGCTAAAAAAGTATTTAGGAAGTAAAAGGCGCTTCGGTACACCCTTCGGGCACTCAGCGATCTTTTACCCGTTTTCAAAAATAAAATTATTTCAAAAATGTAAGGTCCCTGAGTGATTCGACGTAGGAGAATTGTATCGAAGGGACCGAATAATCACCCTCTCTTCACTTCATGCTTTCCATAATAAATCTCATCTGAGGCATTCATGCTAACGGTATTTGCAATTCCATGAGAATCTGTAATTCCTAAGAAAATCTCTTCGTCTTTAAAGTATTTACACCAGTTTGAAAGGTCATTATTTAATTTGTAACCATTAACTGTATGGATAACATCGCCAATCGATAAGCCATTTATTTCGGCAACAGAATTGGGGAATATACTGTAGACTTTATCACCTATGTATCTAAATCCCAAATGAGCTTCGTTAAATAAGTCTACAGATTTTCTGCTGTAAGATAAACCAACATAGTTGAAGCTTTCTTTTAATTGCTTCTCAATATTACCGGGCTTGTTTACATAAGTATCAAAGAAATCATCTAAGTTTTGGTTCGCAAAGCGCTCAACAACTTCTTTATAATCTGCCTCTGAAATTCCTTTACCATTTTTGTAATAATCATTGTAAAAGCTTCGCATAACATCATCAAAAGAATATTTATCCGAACTGTTTTTCTTAATTATTACATCAAGAATAAAAGTGATCAACGCTCCTTCTACATAAATAGATGATTTACGATTTGGGACACCCGGAACATAACCATCTAACCAAGTATCGAAAGAGGACTCAGCAACTGATAAATTCTCTACTCCTGGATTATTAAAGTGTCGATACAATAATTGATTTATGGTTTTAAAATAAGCTTCATCTTCAAAAACCGCAGATCTTTTTAAAGTTTCATCGCCATACCAAGTAGTTGCTCCTTCGCATAAATAACCTAAACGACTATAATTCTCTTTGCTAAAATCATAAGGATACATTTCTATTGGTCGTATGCGTTTCACATTCCAAGTATGGAATAATTCATGAGAACTCACACCTAATAAATCTTCATACCTGCCTTTCTCGTCCATTATGGCATAGCTCGGTCCTAATGCAATTACAGTAGAATTACTATGCTCTACCCCATGGTAAGCTGAATGTGGTAATATTTGAAAAAGGAAATGATATTCCTTCGTCGGAAAATCTCCAAACAAATCCATTTGAGCTCTTGTAAACTTTGTAAAGTCAGTGATTAACTTCTTCTCATCTAACTTACATTCTCCCTGAAACCATAAATAAAAAACTGTTTCATCAACCTGGTATATAATTTTCTTTAGACTATTTGAAGCAATAAAAGGGCAATCTGCTAATTCATCATAATTTTCAGTTTTAAATTCATGCTTACCAGTAGAACTTAAACCTGTAGCCACCTCATAGTCTTCAGGTAATTGTAATTCAATAAAACACTCCTCCTCTTGTCTGGTTGGGATATACAAGCAGCAATTAACAGGATTTACATATAATTGATATTTATCCAAATATGTAGAGCCTGCATTTAAATCCATAGAAAAGTAATTATACCTTACCTCAACCCTTTTAACACCCTTGCAATTAACCTCCCATAAATCTTTTGCAATCTTTTTTGAAGTAAGTGAGTTTCCATCTTCATCAAAAGCTTCCCATTGCTGAATATTTTTTGCAAAATTTCCTAATTCATAACGACCGGGTCTCCAAGCTGGCAATTGAAACTGAATAGTTTCTTCACCTTTTGTTTCTGCTTCAACAGCAATATCTAAATAATGTCTTGAGGGGTTTTGAAAAGAAAATGTATACTTCATAAGGTAAAGATAAGGAGGGATTTTTTATTGTAATTAATTAACAAGAATATATAATAAACGACGATTATCACGTTTGCCTTTTATCTATTTTTGAACTTATGAAAGCTATACTTGACTTTTTAAGGTTGGTTCGATTTCCGAACCTGATAATGATATTCTTAACGCAATATGCAATTCGATATGGTATTATTCAACCATTCTTAAACCAAGCAGGTTTAGACTTATTTATGCCAGATAATTTATTTCTAATGCTGGCGATCGCAACCGTTTTAATTGCAGCAGCGGGTTATATTATAAACGATTATTTTGATGTTAAGCTTGATATAATCAATAAACCCAAACAACTGATAATTGGGAAAAGCATAAAAAGAAGAACTGCGATGCTTTGGCATACCCTTATTAATATTATTGGTGTGGCTCTAGCCGGTTACGTGGCTTATAAAATAAACCATCCGTGGCTGGTATTAATACAAATTGCATGTACCGGTGCGCTATGGTATTACTCGGTAAAATTTAAAAAGCAGGTATTGGTTGGTAACATTCTAATTGCTGTTTTAACTGCTTTAGTACCTTTTACTGCCGGTTATTACGAAATGGCTGTAATGTTTGACTCCATTGGGGAAACGGCTTACCAAACAAATTTAAAATTTATGCTATTTGATATGCAATACCTATTGTATTGGATTATCGGATATAGTGCATTTGCTTTTCTGTTAACCATTATTAGAGAGATTGTAAAAGACATGGAAGATATTGAGGGAGACAAGGCATTTAATTACAAAACACTTCCAATTGTACATGGAATAAACTTTCCGAAAAGAATTGCCGTTGGTGTTGCTGTTTTTACCTCACTTTGGATTATTGTAATTGAAGTAATGCAAGCTCTTTCAGGTGATTATATTTCTCTGGCTTATTTTGTGCTTTGTATAAGTCTTCCCCTGGCTTTAATAATAATCAATACAGCAAAGGCAAATTCTAAGCGCGACTTCTTTATTATTAGTCAAGGAGTTAAAATTGTTATGCTACTTGGTATTTTGTATACCTTGCTGATTTATTTCTTTCAGAACTAATGAGTTTACAATTCAACCCAAAAGGCTATAATATAATTCTTGCATCACAATCGCTACGAAGAAAGCAGTTATTAAGTGAATTAGGATATAAGTTTACTCAGACGAGCAAAGATTTAGACGAGAGTTTCCCAAGTGATTTGCCAATTAATGAAGTAGCTGAGTATTTAGCAAATAAGAAAGCGAAAGGCTTTAAAGAAGACCTGAAAGAAAATGATTTATTAATCACCTCAGACACCACTGTATGTTTAGAAAATGAGATTTTAAACAAAGCAGCGAATCCTGAAGAAGCCAAGGTTATGCTTCAAAAAATTTCCGGAAAAGCTCATGAAGTAATCACAGGAGTATGCCTTTCTTCTTTAAGCAAAAGCATCTCATTCTCAGGAACAACCAAAGTTTATTTTAAGGAATTAAGTAAGGATGAAATTGACTTTTACATAGAAAATTTTAAGCCGTTTGATAAAGCAGGTGCTTATGGTATTCAAGAATGGATTGGATTTATAGGTGTTGAAAAAATTGAAGGTTCCTATTTTAATGTAATGGGTTTGCCAGTAAAACTATTGCATGCAACGATTGAGAATTTTTAAACTACTCCCAAACTTTACCGGGGTTTAATATCCAATTAGGGTCAAATGTTTTCTTAATTGATTTCTGAAGATTTAATTCTTTTTCTGAAAACATAATTGACATGAATTCTTTTTGAACCAATCCAATACCGTGTTCTCCTGAAATCGTTCCCCCAAGTTGTTTACATAGTTCAAAGATTTCCTTAATGCCATCTTTTAGTTTCCCATTCCAGTCTTCATCGCTCATTTCCCCTTTCAAAATGTTTACGTGCAAATTTCCGTCTCCTGCATGTCCATAACAAACTGATTGGAAACCATAACGGCTGCCTATTTCCTTAACTCCTTTAAGTAATTTAGGCAACTCTGCTCTTTTTACTACAGTATCTTCCTCCTTGTAAATCGAGTTAACTTTAACAGCTTCTCCTAAACTCCTTCTCAATTTCCATAGCTTATCTTTTTGAGCTTGCGAGTCGGCAAACAAAATTTCATCACAATTATAGTTTTGTAACAACTCATATATCTGCTCTGCTTCAGCATTCATTTGATCCAAATTATTCCCGTCAAGTTCAATTAACAAGTGAGCTTCTATATCATCTGCAATATCAAGCTCAATTCCATCAACGTATTTTTTTGCAAAATCTAAAGCATCTCGCTCCATAAATTCTAAGCCCGAAGGAGTTATTCCTAAATGAAAAATAGCTGAAACAGCTTCACAGGCTTCAGTGGCGCTTCTAAATGGTGCTAACATTAAGATATCATTTTTAGGCAAGGGGATTAAACTAAAAACTGCTTTAGTTATCACACCTAAAGTGCCTTCGCTACCAACAAATAGTTGAGTTAAATTAAGCCCAGTAGCGTTTTTTAACACATTTGCACCAGTCCACATAATGGTTCCGTCAGCTAAAACTACTTCTAGGTTTAATACATAGTCTTTAGTAACTCCATATTTTACCGCTTTTGGCCCTCCGCTATTCTCTGCCAAGTTGCCGCCAATAAAACAGCTGCCTTTACTTGCAGGGTCTGGAGGATAAAAAAGTCCTTTTTCAGCAACAGCTTCCTGAAAAACTTGAGTAATTACTCCTGGCTCAACTGTGGCCTGAAAGTTTCGCTCATCAATAGAAAGTATTTTATTGAAGCGCTCCATACTTAGCAGTACACCTCCAAAAATGGGCAAAGCCCCACCGCTTAAACCAGTTCCTGCTCCCCTTACGGTGACAGGAAAATTGCATTCATTACAATGCTTTAGAATAGCCGAAACTTCTTGTGGGTTGTCAGGCTTTAGAACAACAGATGGTAAAAAATGAAAATCTTCTGTATAATCATGGTCGTATTCTTTTCTTTCTTCATCTTTCAACAACACAAAAGCATCACCCAATAGATGTTTAAAAAAGTTTACAGACTCAGCTCCTATTTCATTATACTCATCTAGTCCATTCATCCTAAATCGATTCTTTTCTTTTTTTTAATATCCGTAAATTCGGCTTTCTAAAAATATTGAGAACAAAAGGATTTAAAAACAGATGTTAAGAAAAATATTCACAATCGGCAGTTTTTTAATAGCAGGAAGCATGTTTGTAGCAAATGCCCAAACAAACCTTAAGGATTCAAAGATTAGCTCCGAAAATGTTGAAGAGAAAGAATTAAGTAGACCAAAAGAGGAAATAACACTTGCTCATATTTGGAAGGAATACCGCTTTTATGCGAAAAGCGTTGGTGGTTTAAGGTCGATGAATGATGGTTTACACTACACCGTTTTAGAAGATGGCAACATCGTTAAGTATGCTTACAAAACGGGAGAAAAAGTTTCTACGCTAGTAAACGCAGAAGATTTAAAACTTGATGATAAAAAGATAAACGCATATGAGTTTTCGGCTGATGAGAACAAATTGCTTTTAGCTACAGAAAAAGAAAGCATTTACAGAAGATCTTGGAAAGCAAGACACTTTGTTTATGATATTACAGACAAAACCTTAACTCAATTAAGCGAAGGTGAAAAAGAAATGTATGCTAGCTTTTCTCCTTCAGGAAGTAAAGTCGCTTATGTAAAAGACAATAACTTGTTTTTTAAAGACTTTACTAACGGAAAAGAAACGCAAGTAACAAGCGATGGAGAGTATAACCAAATAATTAACGGAGCTTCTGATTGGGTATATGAAGAAGAATTAGAGTTATCAAAAGCATTTGAGTGGTCTCCTAATGGAGCTAGCATCGCTTTTTATCGTTTCGACGAAGGTGCGGTAAAGCAATGGAACATGAAAATATACGACGGATTATATCCTTCTGATTATCGTTTTAAATACCCAAAAGCAGGTGAAGACAATGCTAAGGTTGCTGTAAAAATTTACCACTTAAGCGATCAAAAAACAGTGGATGTACAAATCTCGAATCCATTTGAATACTTACCATCAATTCAGTGGACTCATAACCCAAATCAACTAGCGGTGATGAGCACCAATAGACATCAAAATGAATTACACATCAATTTAGTGGACGCTAAATCAGGAGAAAGCCAAAGTATTCATAAAGAAACAAGCGAAACTTATATCGAAATGCCTTTTTCGGTTTACTTTACAAAAGATCAGAAAAACTTCATAATTCTAAGTGAAAAAAGCGGTTACCGTCATTTATACATGCATAATATGAAAGGCGAATTGGTAAAGCAAATTACTAAAGGAAAATGGCCAGTAACTGAGTTTTATGGAATCGATGAAACAAATGGTTTACTATACTTTCAATCTGCAGAAGTATCTCCAATGGACAGAAATATATATAGAATTGGGAAAACTGGAAAAGGAAAAACCAAGCTTACTACGAAAAAAGGCACCAACAATGCTGTTTTTAGCAAAGGGTTTAAATACTTTATCAACTACTACACAAATGCAAACACACCGAATTTCGTTACTTTAAATTCAAAAGATGGAAGCGAAATCAGAGTTTTAGAAGACAATGAAAAGTTAAATGCACATTTAAAGCGTTATACCTTAACACCTAAAACCTTTTTTAAATTTAAAACAACAGAGGGTGTTGAGTTAAACGCATGGAAAATCCTCCCTCCAAACTTCGACGAAAAGAAAAAGTACCCTGTATTTTTAACTATTTATGGTGGTCCTGGTTCTCAAACTGTAAAAAACTCCTGGGGCGGACAAAATTATTTTTGGCATCAGCTTTTAGCGCAAAGAGGATACATTGTAGTTTCGGTAGACAATAGAGGAACAGGTGCTCGAGGTGTTGACTTTAAAAAAGTTATCTACAAGCAACTTGGGAAATATGAAACTCAAGATCAGATAGAAGCTGCTAAATACTTTGCCAGCCTTTCTTATGTTGACGCTAGCAGAATAGGTGTTCAAGGATGGAGTTACGGAGGCTACATGTCGTCTTTATGTTTATTAAAAGGAGCTGAATATTTTAAAGCAGCCATTGCAGTTGCTCCTGTAACTAATTGGAGATACTATGATTCTATTTATACAGAACGATACATGCAGACTCCACAAGAAAATGAAGATGGATATGATGATAATTCACCAATAAACCATGTAGAAAAATTAGAAGGTAACTACTTATTAGTGCATGGAACTGCTGATGACAATGTACATTTTCAGAATACAACAGAGATGATAAACGCTTTGGTAAAGGCTGACAAACAATTTGACTTGGCAGTATACCCAAATAAAAACCACGGAATTTATGGTGGTAATACGAGGTATCATCTATACAAGAAGATGACAGATTTTATCTTAGAAAATTTATAAAACTACCCTCAATGGCTCCATAAAAGATTTAATGGAGCCACTATTTTTTTTACTACTTTAGACAATCTTTTTTAATTAACTATGACAACAAACATGCAATCAAAAGACGAATTATGGGGACACCCTAAAGGATTATACATTTTATTTTTCACAGAGCTTTGGGAACGTTTCTCTTATTATGGAATGAGAGCTATCCTTGTTCTTTACATGATCTCAGCTGTAAACGGAGATAACCCCGGTTTTGGTTGGGATGAGGCAGATGCAATAAGCCTTTATGGGACTTATACAGCCTTAGTTTATATCTTATCTATTTTAGGAGGTTGGGTTGCTGATAAATTCTGGGGACAGAAAAAAACAGTTGTTATAGGAGGATTGCTTCTTTGTGCAGGACATGGTATACTTGCCGTTGATTCCTTATGGGCATTCTACGCAGGGCTTGGTTTAATTATTCTAGGAGTTGGTGGTTTAAAACCAAATATTTCTACTATGGTTGGTGGACTTTACGCCCAAGGCGATGACAGAAGAGATAAAGGATTTACCATATTTTACATAGGAATTAATATTGGTGCATTCCTTTCCGCACTTATAGTTGGTGGGGTTGCAGAAGTTTACGGATGGCACTATGGCTTTGGATTAGCCGGAATTGGTATGTTAATCGGTCAGGCGGTATTTATGTGGGGAAGACAATTTCTTACAGGAGTTGGAGAAGCAACTGTTGATTTAAGCCCTGCAGAAGCTGAAGCAAAGAAAAGACCATTAAATGCTGTAGAGAAAGACAGAATGAAAGTAATGATGATTTCATTTCTCTTAATTGTTGTTTTTTGGGGAGCTTTTGAGCAAGCAGGAGGTTTAATGAATATTTACACTGCTCAAAAAACAGATTTGAGTCTAAGTTTTTCAATCCCATTTATTGGGGATGCAATTCCTGCATCTTGGTTCCAATCAGTTAACGCATTCTTTATTATTACACTCGGAGCTCCAATAGCAGGTTTTTGGTATAAGTGGAAAAAGAAAGGCAAAGAATCTTCTTCAATCTTTAAAATGGCAACAGGTGTAATTATTATGGGTTGGGGATTCTTATTCATGACAGCAGCTTCTTTACAATTTGAAGCTGAAGGATCTTCTGCAATGTATTGGCTAGTATTGGCATATTTGTTCCATACAATCGGTGAGCTTTGTGCTTCTCCAGTTGCATTATCTTACATTACCAAACTTGCTCCACTTAAATATGCGTCATTAATGATGGGTGTTTACTTTGCAGCTACAGGAGTTGGAAATAAGGTTGCAGGTTGGGTTGGAGAATATTCTCAATCAGCAGGAGAATTGGAAATTTTTACTGGAATCGCAATCTTCTGTACTATTATTGGATTTTTAGTTATTGCATTACTTAAGCCTTTAAAAAGGTTGGCACATGGAGCAGAAGATTCAATTGAGGATACACATAACGAAGAGGCTGAAGGTTTTGAATTAGCGGACAAGCCTACTATCTAATTAACAACACAAAAAAATCTAAATCATGGATATAGCTAAGTGGATAATGATTGTTGCATGGGCTTTTGTGCTTGTGTGGGTTCCTATAATTATTTATACAAATCGTAAACTTCATCCGAAGGCGCTATTTATCTTATTCTTCGCTGAAATGTGGGAAAGGTTCTCCTACTATGGTATGCGGACACTACTTACTTTATACATGGTTCAAGAGCTCTTTAAAGAGTTAAGTCAAAGTGATGCCGATGCCAGAGCATTAGGAATTTACGGTTCTTACACGGCTATGGTTTATCTTTTTCCAGTTGTAGGAGGATTATTGGCCGATAAAGTTTTAGGCTTTAGAAAGGCGATTCTGTTTGGAGGAATTTTAATGATGGCAGGTCATTTTGCACTAGCCTTAGAAGGAATGGTATTTGGAGGAAACTTAGAACTATTCTTTTTATCACTTGCCTTTATTATCGTTGGAAATGGATTCTTTAAACCAAATATTTCTAGCTTTTTAGGAGATTTCTATGGCCTAAATGATAGTAGAAAAGATGGTGCATTTACCATATTTTATATGGGAGTAAACATTGGAGCTTTATTATCTATTGTAACCTGCGGTTATGTAGGAGAGAAAATCTCATGGCACTATGGATTTGGTTTAGCAGGTATTGGTATGCTAATTGGCTTATTAGTTTTTTGGTTTTACGGTCCTAAAGTTTTAGGTAAAAAAGGAATAAACCCTGGATCTTTAGAAGAGTTCCCTGAAGTGATTGAGGAAGATGAACTAAAACTATTAGGCGGACCAAAAGCAGATAGAGATGCTGTTATGGCAAAAGAAGCTGAAAGCTTTAAAAAGGTTGAAAATCCAAAACTTAAGAAAAACCAAACATTAACCATGTTGGGAACAATTATTTTTATCCCAATTTGTTCCTTGTTTTTAGATTTTAGTGATGCCATTACATATACTCTTATCTGCTTGAGTATTGCAATTTTAGGTTATATTCTATATGTGGCTAGTAAAGAAGAAAAGGTCGAAGGACAGAGGCTTTGGGTAGTAGTTGTGTTATTTATCTTCCACTCTGTTTTTTGGGCATTATTTGAGCAAGCAGGTGGTTCTATAACATTGTTTACGGCAAGAAATGTCGATCGAGTTGTTTTAGGATCTGAAATCCCAGCTTCTATCTTTCAATTCTTTAATGCCTTTTTCATTATGACTTTGGCACCAGTTTTCTCATGGCTTTGGATAAAAATGAGATCAAGTGGGAACGAACCTTCTACTCCAATGAAGTTTGTTTTAGGTTTAAGTCAATTAGCATTGGGATTTGGTTTTATTGTTCTTGGTTCTCAATTTGCTACTGAAGGATTAGTTCCAATCATCTTCTTAGTGTTTATGTACTTATTCCACACAACTGGTGAGTTAAGTTTATCTCCTGTGGGTTTGTCTATGATTACTAAGTTATCACCTAAACGAATGGTTGGGTTTATTATGGGAGTTTGGTTTTTATCAATCTCATTGGCGAATAAATTAGCCGGAAAAATTGGTGAGTTAACCGCAAGCGATAGTTTAGGAGAAAATGCAACAGCGGTTGAAACACTAGAGGTTTACTCTTCTACTTATTTAACTTGGGGAGTTTTTGTGGTTGGCTGTTCTGCTTTACTGCTTTTCTTTATGGTTCCTACCCTGCGTAAATGGATGAACGGAATACATTAAAATAAAATATTTTTTATTCAGCCCTAATCTTTTCCGATTAGGGCTTTTTTTATAGATTAAACTACGATCACATACTTACTTTCGCTGAATGAAAAAATATATACTAAGCATCCTCTTTATAGTAGGAATAATCACCGTAAGTAATTCTCAAAATCTAAAAAAGAATCTAGATCTTGAAGTCGGCAAACCAATTAACCTTAAAGCTACAAAAGCTTACCTAAACGTTATAGAAGGGGAAAATGGAACCTTTTATGCTGTTAACTACACACCTAGAGAGATAAAACACGGAATTCAAATTTTAGAGTTTGACCGTAACATGAATGAAACTAAGAGGTCGAATATTGATTTAAAATTCAATAAAGATGAATTATCTGTTCGGGAGGTATTTTTTAATACAGATCGAATCACCCTTATTTTATCTAGCGAGTATAAAAAAGGGGAATCAGTAGAAGTTTCAGCTTATAATATCGATCCTAGTAGTTTAAAGCCAATAAGTTCTCCCAAATTATTATTGCAATTTGTTTCTGAATCAAGATTTGCAAATTGGAGTAGTTTGCAAACTATGTTCTCTCGTGATATGTCGAAGATTTTATTATTTAGAAACGATAAAGCAGGCAAAAAAGAAAAAACAACATACACCATAAATGTTTTTGACGCATCGGATAATTTCAGTCCTATACGGGAACAATCATACCAATCAAATGAAATCGATAAGCTCGAAGATATAGCAAATGTTAAAGTAAATAATGAAGGTGGAGTTTACCTGATGGCTCAAATATTCAATGAAAAGAGAAAAACAATAGTAGATGGAAAGGTTAATTACAAATTCAAGTTAAAAGAATTTAGTAAAGAGGGTAAATCAATGAATTCTGTTGACCTTGATTTAGGAGACGAATTTATAACGCAAATTTCAATAGCAATAAATCAAAATGATGATATCGTTTGTACAGGATTTTATTCTTCCAAAACTTCTTTTGGAATTAAAGGCTGTTTTTACAAATTATTAGACCATAAAAGTAAAACGCTAATAAAAGAAAGTAAAAAGGAGTTTAGCTTAGACTTTATTACCTCTGAAATGTCAGAAAAGGCTGCAAAAAAGGTTAAAAAGAAGAAAGCAAAAGGTAAAAGTGTAGAGTTAGCTAGTTTTCAGCTTAGAGATATTGTTTTAGATGAAGATGTTGGAGTTATACAAGTTGCTGAAAGATATTATGTTAGATCTCATACATATACAGATGCCAACGGAGTTAGTCATACATATTATACATACCACTACGACGATATTATAGTAATTTCAATCAGTCCAGAAGGAGAAATCGAATGGGCAAGAAAAATTCAAAAAAGACAATCTTCTCGCTCTCCAAATAGCTTTATGTCTTATCACCTTTCAATTCAAGGAGATAAATTATATTTCTTTTTTAATGGAAATGCAGAAAGTCTATTGCCTAATAAAAAGAAATCACATTATTGGAGTACCGGAAAAAAAGCTGCCGGAATTATTGTAGAAGTTAATGAAGAGGGTTACATGAAGAAAGATATATTCTATGATTATGCAGGACACAGAGCCTTTGCGTTAATTGGCAGAACAGTGGACTTTGATGACGAACTTATTTTCATGAGCCAAGTAAAAAAGGAGATTAAATTCATGAAACTGAAGTTTAAAGACTAGTTTCAGCAAAAAGCATATAGTTATTTCTTTCTTATGGGTTCAGTCCTGAACCCTTTAATTCTGTTTTAAAAATCAATAAAAATTCGATGGTAATTTATTTCTATATTTGTAAGTGATTACTCACTTATGATTAGCAAAAAAGAAAAAATACTAAGTATTGCCCTTGAATTATTTGCAAATAATGGCTTTCATGCTACCTCTACTAAAAAGATAGCGATAAATGCAGGAGTATCAGAAGGCCTAATCTTTCGTCATTTTAAAAATAAAGAAGGTTTACTTGAGGCAATTTTAGATTATGGTCATCAAAAAGCCAATGAGCTTTTTAATGCAATTGATGAAAGTAAATCGCTGCAAGATCAATTGCGATTCTTAATAAGTATTCCTTTTCGTATTGATGAATCTGATTTTCCTTTCTGGAAATTGATGTATGCCCTTAAGTGGCAAACAGACCAGTACGACGAAAGTATTTCTCAACCGTTTAAAGATAAACTTAGTAGTCTTTTAGAAAATCTAAAATACAGAGACCCAGAGATAGAAGCAGAAATAATTTTAATGCTTTTTGATGGAGCAGCCACTGCTTTTCTTTTAAAAGGAATAGATAATAAAGAAGCTGTTCTGCAATCCATCTTAAAAAAATACAATCTATAATTATGAAAAAGGTAATACTAATAACAGGCGCTAGCTCAGGAATAGGAGAAGAAACTGCTAAAAAACTTTGTAAAGAGGGTCATATCGTTTATGCAGCAGCTCGAAGACTAGAAAAAATGAAGCCTCTTGAAGAATTAGGAGCAAAACTAATTGGAATGGATGTTACCGAAGATCAAGAAATGAAGTCTGCGGTAGAAAGAATAATTGATGAACAAGGTAGAATTGATGTTTTGGTTAATAATGCAGGTTTTGCCGTTTTTGGGTCAGTTGAAGATATTACTATCGATGAGGCAAGAAACCAATTTGAGGTAAATATTTTTGGTTTAGCAAGGCTAACGCAATTGGTTTTACCACAAATGAGGAAACAGAAATCAGGTACTATTATTAATATGAGCAGTATGGGTGGTAAAATGTATACTCCGCTTGGTGCGTGGTACCATGCTACAAAATATGCTTTAGAAGGTTGGTCAGATTGTTTACGACTAGAACTAAAGCAATTTAATATAAACGTTGTATTAATAGAGCCGGGAGGCATAAAAACAGAATTCGCTGACGTTATGCTTGATCCAATGGTAAAAAGATCTAAAGACTCCCCCTATGAAGAACTAGCAAAAAAACTACGAAAAGGAACAAAGGAAACCTATGAAAGCGGTAGAGCTTCGCACCCATCAGTTATTGCAGATTGTATTTCTCATGCAGTAAACGCCAAAAAGCCTAAAACAAGGTACTTAAAAGGATTTATGGCTAAACCAGCTGTTTTTATTAGAAAGTATTTTGGTTCTAAAGTTTGGGATTTCTTAATAATGAGAGCAGCATAAAATGGTTAAAAAAATATTAAAATACATGGTTATCGGCATAATATCAATCATTACAATAATTGTAATTGTAGGAGTTGTTTTTGTGAGAGTTGTAGCAAAAATGTAATGGACTTTACCGACATGACTCGAGAAGAAATTCTTGCCTATTTGTTGGAAAATAGAGGACAACAAACCTGTGGTAGGATATATAGCAAGCAATTGGACTTTTCTACTGAAGATTATCTTGTGACTATCAATTCACTTGCACAAAAACACAAGAGTTCTAACCTTGGTTTTTACCTTTTAACAATGGGTGCATTAATTCTATCAGGAACAATTCAAGCTCAGACAAAGGCTGCAACTAAGACAGAGGTAATTTATAAACAACCATCAGAAAACCCTAGAATACTTCAGCAAAAAAAAGATTTAAAAGCCAAACAAGATACAGTTGAAAAGCCAGTTCAATTTATAGGAGAGGTTACTCTTGGTATAATTGAACAAGGAGACATTGAGCTTGAATACATACCAGAACCTGATACCATTAACCCGAATGTAATTTATAGCTATGTAGAGAAAATGCCTGAGTTTCCGCAAGGGATTGATAGCTTGCATCGATTCATTCGAAATAATTTAAAATATCCTGAATCAGAAAAAGGAAAAGGCCTAAATGGTGTAATCTATGTTCAGTTTGTTGTGGACAAAGTAGGAAAAGTAAAAGACCCTAAAATTCTTCGCTCCATTTCGGGAGGCGAAATTTTAGACCAAGCAGTTTTAGAGGTAATTAATAAAATGCCAGATTGGATACCTAGAGAACAGCAAGGCAAAAAAGTTCCTGTATATTTTAATTTACCGGTAAGGTTTAAGGATGAGTAGAACCCTACTCCTCCCCGTATCTTAAATGCTTCACAGATTCCCCAGAATCTTTTAGCTCCATTAAAGCATCAATACCAATTTGTAGGTGATGATGAACAAACTTTGAGGTGACCTTTTTATCACTATCCGAAGTTTTAACTCCTTCGGGTATCATAGGATTATCAGAAACTAACAACAAAGCACCATGTGGAATTTCATTTATAAATCCAACTGAGAAGATTGTAGCCGTTTCCATGTCAACCGCCATTGCTCTTATCTCACGTAAGTAATCTTTAAACTCCTCATCATGTTCCCATACTCTTTTATTGGTAGTGTAAACAGTTCCTGTCCAATAATCTAATTCGTGTTTCTTTATCATAGAAGAAACAGAACGTTGTAACCTAAATGATGGCAATGCAGGAACCTCAGGAGGAAGATAATCGTCGCTTGTTCCCTCTCCTCTTATGGCTGCAATTGGCAGTATTAAATCACCTAATTGAGTTTTCTTTTTCAATCCACCACATTTACCTAAAAACAAAACCGCTTTAGGAGCAATTGCAGAGAGTAAATCCATAACCGTTGCAGCCATAGCACTTCCCATCCCAAAATTGATTATAGTAATTCCATTAGCGGTTGCTGTTTGCATCGGCTTGTCTTTACCAATAATTTCAACTCCAAACTCTTCTGAAAACATGCGGAGATAATCGGCGAAATTGGTCAATAGAATATACTCTCCAAACTCTTCTAATGCTGTACCTGTGTATCTAGGTAACCAATTATCTACTATCTCTTTCTTCGTTTTCATATCCTGCTTTCTCTTATCAATTTTAGTGTACCAATTTCATCTCATTTATTAAATGACTTGCTCCTGCAAATTTATCTACCACAAAAAGTACATACCTTATATCAACAGCAATGTTTCTGCATTGGTTTATGTCGTAATTAATATCACTCATGGTTCCTTCCCAGTTTCTATCGAAGTTTAAACCAATTAATTCGCCGTTGCCGTTGATTACCGGACTGCCTGAATTACCCCCTGTTGTATGATTAGAGGCTGTGAAACAAACATGCATATAACCATCCTTATCCACATACTGTCCGTAATCCTTATTCTCAATTAACTCAACCAATTTCTCAGGTAAAGTAAAATCAACATGCTCAGGATCGTACTTTTCTAAAATCCCTTCTGTATCGGTAAAAAAATCATAATCCACTCCATCTTTTGGTTTATAATCGTCTACTTGTCCGTATGCCAAGCGAAGTGTTGAATTTGCATCTGGGTAATACTTTCCTGGAACAAATTCTCTTAAGCCTTTCACGTAGATTTTACTCAAAGAATCTATCTCATTTGACAGCTTGCTATAACTTGGCCTAACTTCATAATTATAAATGCCAAAGAATTGGGACATCATCATGTAAGCTTTGTCTTTCTTCAACTTTTTTGCCTTACTAGCAGAAAAATCATCTAATACTGACATTAACTTATCCTTCGAATTAAAGATTGATTTTTCATAGGCATTGTGCAGGTATTTGTGATAATCATTATCCATTTTCGGGTAAAAAGCAGGAACAAAACGTTTATCTAAATCCATTTTATATTTCGCTAAAAGTGCTTCTGCCAATTCCAAATCAGTAGGGTAATCGTAATCCTTAAAATGTTTCTCTACCCGTTTTTTAAGTGCATCAATTTTAGATTGTTCAACAGGTTGGTCATCCATAGCATTATAAACAAGTCCTCTAAATGCTGCGGCAATTTTAAATAGCTCAATTTTACGATAAGGAATTTCAACGAAATAACTTCTAGCTACAGCATAAGGTTCTATTGCTTTATATCGTTTTTCAAATTCTTCCATTAAGCCGGCATACATTATTTTACCTTCAGTAGCCTTCATAAAAGCTTTTTCTTGCTCTTGCTTTTTAGCAATTGCGCCTGCCTTTTGTAAACCATTATTTTCGCCAATCCATTTTTTCCAATAATTGGCAATACTTGCATATTTTGAGGCATACTGAATTCTAACCTTAGCATCAGCTTTCATGTGTCTATCCATTATATCTAAAGACATTCTTCTGATATCAATTTGCTTAGGATTTACAACTTCCTTAATCTGAGAGATTGCATAACTCGTTAAGTATTCCTGAGTTCTTCCAGGGAAACCAAAAACCATAGTAAAATCACCTTTCTTAACTCCCTTCATAGAAACAGGTAAAAAGTTTCTCGGTTTAAACGGAACGTTATCTTCGCTGTACTCTGCAGGCTTATTGTCTTTATCTGCATATATTCTGAACATCGAAAAATCTCCCGTATGTCTTGGCCACATCCAGTTATCTGTATCTCCCCCAAATTTCCCAATTGAAGAAGGTGGAGCACCTACCAAACGAATATCCTTAAAGGTTTCTGTAATAAACATGTAATATTCATTTCCATAAAAGAAAGGGCGGATATAGGCATCATAATGAGTTCCTTTTGTCGATTCTTTTGTAATTTCTTTGATTTTTTTTGAGATAGCTTTTTGCTGATCGTTTTCACTCATGCTAGCGTCTATTCCTTCTAATACTTGTGCAGTAACGTCTTCCATTCTAACAATAAAAGTTGCTGTTAAACCAGGATTTGTCAGTTCCTCTTTGTGCGACATTGCCCAATATCCGTTAGTTAAGTAATCATTTTCTACCGAACTATGCGATTGTATTTGACCATAACCACAATGGTGATTAGTTAATATTAAACCTTGGTCAGAAATTATTTCTCCTGTACAAAACCCGCCAAAAGAAATAATTGCATCTTTTAAACTCGATTGGTTTACACTGTAAATATCTTCGGCAGAAAGCTTTAAGCCCATATTCTGCATATCGCTTTCATTTAAGCTTTTTAGCAGCATTGGCAACCACATTCCTTCCTTTGCAATTCCTACAGAAATACTTAGAACTGCAACTAAACTAAGGGAAACAATTTTCTTCATCATAATTATTAAAATTTTGGGAATACGAATCTAATCAAATGAGCATTAGATAAAAAGTACTTTGGTATGAAATGGTTTGCTATTATTCCTTTGGTAATAAATTACCATGTTTGGTTTTCAACTTTTTTAAGCGAAGCTTTCTTAGAATTGGTAAAACAGTAGGAATTGACAAGTAAACAAACCCAGCATAAGGAGAAGCAACACCACCGCCGATAATTACAATTAGCATAAAAGCTATGGCAACTAGAACTAAAAAGAAGTAATAAATAATGAACGATTTTGTTTGAAAAACCTCTACCTCGTTCAATTCCAATTGCCTTTGTTTTTAAGCGCATTTACATGCATTGAACCTAATATCATATAAATAAAAAACAAGCCAAGCCCAAAACGAATCATTAGGTCAACCCATTCGTGTCCTTCCATATTTGCCAAGCTCGTTTTTTCCAATGCAATTTGCATAGCAGGAGATGAGAAATCTAATGCCATTAAAACATTAATTAGCAAAGAGGAGCCTACAAATGAGAATAAATACTTTAACGGATAAATGTAAAAAAGAAGCACAAAAAGAAACAAGAAATTTAAAGACTTGGTAACCGTGTCTTGCATTCCGTAATGCTTAAAAAAATTATTGTGGTTGTTCCATATTCCAAACAGTAGAAGAACACAAGCTACAAAACCAACAAAATCGTACATAGATGCCTGCAACTCAACGTAAGATTGGGGAACCTGCGATGCAATTACCAGTAAAGTAATTGCAAAACCGAATACAGCATCGGTTAAATTTTCGATTCGAGAAGCGCTTAAGCCTCGGTAACGAAAGCCAACTTTTGAAAACTTTTGATGATTATTGATTAATTCTCGAAACATTTGATAGTATTTTGCTCTTTCAATAATACAGATAATCAGTTTAACAAGCATTGAAAAAATATATTCCCTTTCATAAAATAAAAGACCAAGAAGTAATAGTTGTTGACGGATTGCATCCTCGAAATTTAGTTTTATCGCACTGGAAAGGCGCAAATACCTTAAGTAAAATTGCAGCAGATACCTCCGGAGAAATTGTTTTGAATGCCATAGAGCAGAATTATCCGGGTGTTGATTGCCCAAAAATTTCTGCCACCCATTTTGATATTGATGGTTTTGTAGGTGTATTTACTTTGTTTTATCCCGAGCTTGCTAAAGAACATAATGATGCATTAAGAGAAATGGCCATTATTGGGGATTTCAGACATTATAATCCAAAAAGAAAAGGTGCTGAACTTGCTCTAAAACTTTGTTGTTGGATGAATAAAGTTGAAAAGGAAAAGTTTTATGAACCTTTCGGAGAGCAAGATGAGATAAGGCTTTGTGTTACCAAGTTCGACTATTTTTTAAAAATATTTCCTGAAGTTATTTTTAATCCTGAATCATTTAGAGCAGATTGGGAAACCGAATACAATCAGGTAATTGATGGTTTAAGTCAAAAAATAAATTCGCAGGCCTACCCGAGCATTGGGCTGATTCATCAGGAAGTGAAAAAGCCAATTCATTATTACGCCCTATTCTTTGGTACAGATAATTATGATGTTGTTTTAAGTACTTATCCTATTAATAAATATGAGTTAGAAATGAAATACACCACTTGGGTAGATATTGTTTCTAGACCTGTTTTACCAAGAGTTTCGCTAAAAAATTTAGCTGCTGAATTAAATAAAATAGAACAAAATGAATTTATTTGGGAAGTGGATGGCATTACGGATACAGGGCCAATTTTACGTTTAGAAAAACAAGGAATATCAAAAGCTGAACGATACGCAAACCCCTATGAAAGAAAAATTTACAGCTCCTCGATTCCTGAAGAAAAATTTGTAGAAATTGTAATCAATTATCTAAATTCGAAATACCAAAATATAAAACCTAAGAACTTTTGGACTTGGGAGGAAATGAAAAAAATCTAAAATGAAAAACATTCTTTTATTAATTGCGCTTATATCTTCTGTTTCTTTAAATGCACAAACCATTAAAGAAGCTCTATTTAACCTACCAGATGTTCAGTTTAAAAAAATAAAGACGCCTGAAGGTTATGAAGCTGCCTATGAATTAAAAATAAAACAAGCCTTAGATCATACCGACCCAAATAAAGGACATTTTTACCAACGCGTTTTTTTAAGTCATACAGGTTTTGATAAGCCAACTGTAATGGTAACTAATGGTTATAGCAAAACCCGAAACAGCATTACTGAGCCGGCCAAATTATTAGGCGCGAACCAATTAAATATTGAGCATCGCTATTTTGGAAAAAGCATGCCCGATTCTTTAGATTACACTTACCTAAACTTGGAGCAAGTTGCAGGAGATTTGCACCACATTAATGAAATTTTCAGAGAAATATATTCCCAAAAGTGGTTAAGTACAGGCATTAGTAAAGGAGGGCAAACAACTATCTTTTATCGCTATTTCTACCCCGAAGATGTTGATGTAAGCATACCCTACGTAGCTCCTTTAAACGACAATTTAGAGGACAAAAGAATTTATACCTTTTTAGATACCGTAGGTTCTGATGAATGCAGAGCGAAACTAAAAGCCATACAAAAACGGTTATTAACAGACCGAGAAGCCGTTTTACCATTAATGCGTTGGTATACCTATGGAGCACAATTAAACTTTACCTATTTAAAATTTGAGCAAGCATTTGAATATGCTGTTTTAGAATTCCCTTTTTCTTTTTGGCAATGGGGCTCTGATTGTGCTAAAATACCTGATACTGATGCTCCACTTGAGGATGTGCTTTACTATTTTGTAACGGTTTCGGGCATCAACTTTTTTGCCGATAAGGGAATGAATGATTATGCTTCTCATTACTACCAAGCAGGCGCACAAATGGGTTATTATGGCTACGATATTTCTGATTTTAAAGACCTAATTAAAGCCTTGCCGAATGACAAAAACCCATCTGCTGTATTTATGCCCAATAAAATGCAAGTTGAGTTTAACAACGATGTAGTAAAAAAAGCCAAAGCTTGGATGCAGAAAAACGGCAATCAATTTATTCATATTAATGGAAATGCAGATACTTGGTCGGCAACAGCATTAAGGCCGGTAAAAGGTTTAGAAGCCGAATGGTTCTTTTTAGCAGACAAAGACCATGGAGCAGCTCGCATAAAAAATATGACTAGCGAAGAAAGAGAACGAATGATTAAGGCTTTAGAAAGGTGGTTGGAGACGGAGATTGAATAAAGTATTCCTTTTCAAATACTCATTAGAAAAGAAATAGGATACTATTGGTTAAGCTTTCTTCTCCATATATTCTTGCCATTCTATAATTAGGTACTTGTCTTTGTTTTGCTCCTTAAGTTTTAGAAATCCGTAATCGTAAACAAATAGGTAAACGTCTCCTTTTTGGTTTTTCCAATAATGAGTAAAATAATTTGGATTAAAACCTTCTTTTAGTAAAACTTCTTGTCGAAGTTTTGTCATTCCTACTCGATTGTAGCGTTTTAATACTTTTCGATTGACTTTTAGTTGTTTATCAATTTTAAAAAACAATGCTTCTTCAGTTCTACGTTTTTCGTAATCCGCCGCGCTTCGGCATTCTGCCGAACAATATACTTTATCAATTCTTCCTGTAAGTTTTTCTTTGCAAACTGGACATATTCTCACTTTTTCCATTTTATTATGCGTTTATTAAACTCTTTTTAAACTCTTAAAAGAGTTTAATTTACAATTTTTCAACTAATTATGTGAATTATGAATCATAAATTCAACTATAAAATTTCAATAAAGCACCTTATGATTGAGGGTAAAAAGCAAATAGGCTTGCAGTTTTACCCGAATAAGGTGTTGAATGCTTTGGTAAAGGGATTGCCAGATATTAAATGGAGTAAAGAGTTTAACATGGCTTATATACCAAACACTCCTGAAAATTTAGACCAAATTTTTTCAACATTTAGTGGTATAGCATGGATAAACGGACGTAGTTTTTTCAAAAACCAAAGTGGTTATAATGGAGAGATGATTTGTTTAAATGATTTTAAAAATAGAAGACCTAAACCTGGCATAAAGTATTGTCCTCTTGAGTTTTTTGATACTTTGGAATCAAAAATGTATTCGTTTGCAACAGCCAAATCTTATATATTTCAGTTTGAGAATTTTATAAATCATTTTTATAAAACAGATTATTTACTACTGACAGAGCGTGATATTCAGAACTATATATTACAAAGGCAAAGACTAGGAGCCTCGAGAAGTACATTAAACGTAATTATAAACTCAATTAAGTTTTATTATGAAATTACTTTGGGAATGCCAAACAGGTTTTATTCAATTAATAGACCTAATAAAGAAAAGAAGTTACCAACTGTTTTGGCATTAGAAGAGGTAGAGAATTTAATTCGAGCTACAGGTAATATTAAGCACAAATGTATTATTAGTCTATTGTATTCAGCAGGTTTGCGCCGAAGTGAATTAATAAACTTAAGAATAGAAGATATTGATAGTAAGCGAATGATTATTACAATTAAGGATGCTAAAGGGAATAAAGATAGAGTATCGATATTAAGTGGTAGTTTACTATCCGACTTACGTGAATACTATAAAAAATATAAGCCCAAAACCTATTTATTCGAAAGTCCTCAAGGTTTTGCTTATAGTGGATCTAGCATAAATAAAGTAATAAAAAAGGCAGCGGAAATAGCAGGTATTCATAAAAAAGTAAGTTCACATACTTTAAGACATAGTTTTGCTACTCACTTATTGGAAAGTGGCACGGATTTACGATCTATACAAGTATTGTTAGGCCATAGTTCGAGTCAAACAACAGAAATTTACACTCACATTGCTAAAAACCATATTCAGAAAATAAAAAGTCCGATAGAATTAATTAATTTGTATTAAATATAATATGGATATGACGCACTCCAGTGCGTCATATCCCATTGTTAGCCACAATTTAAATGAAAAAGAGAACAAGGAATATTATATTTATCACAGTTGGGGTTTTAGCTTC
>ERZ1048068.23-NODE-23-length-141506-cov-14.718291_pt1 | contig 141506 bp, 126 predicted proteins | sample MGYA00383098_ERZ1048068 | MGnify/ENA primary metagenome ERZ1048068 (study PRJEB29581, sample SAMEA5548368) | metagenome | biome: marine; feature: coastal; material: water | depth 1 m | study: Short-term variability in the microbial, nano- and picoplankton...
GCCCCGGATTGTGATTCCGGTGGTCGCGGGTTCAATCCCCGTCGTCCACCCCATTTTACTCTTCAAGATATAGATCATTAGATTTTCTTATTCTCAATAAAAACGGCTAAAAAAGGTTGCGTTACCAAGCGACCTTGCCTATTTTAACGCCCTGCATTCATTAATAACTTTTTAAAGGTATTCACATGTCAGCACTGATTTTGGATGGCAAGTCTCTCTCAGCAACAACTGAGGCTCAACTCAGTGAACGGGTATCAGCCCTGAAAGCTAAAAATGGCGGGCAGGCACCTATTCTGGCGACTATTTTAGTGGGTGGCGACCCCGCCTCAGCGACCTATGTAAAGATGAAGCAAAATGCCTGTAAGCGCATTGGTATGGAGAGTACCAAGGTAGAGATGGGTGAAGACACCACGACTGAACAGTTACTGGAAAAAATTCACCAACTCAACGCTAACCCCGATTGCCACGGTATTCTATTACAGCATCCGGTACCCGCACAGATTGATGAGCGCGCCTGCTTCGATGCCATTGCTCTAGAAAAAGATGTCGACGGCGTTACCTGTCTTGGCTTTGGCCGTATGGCTATGGGTGAAGAAGCCTTTGGCTCTGCCACACCTCAGGGCATTATGCGTATTCTTGAAGCCTACAATATCGAGCTGTCCGGCAAGCATGCGGTTGTTGTTGGCCGCAGCCCTATTCTTGGCAAGCCAATGTCCCTGATGCTGCTAAACGCCGACGCCACTGTGACTATCTGTCATTCTAGAACCAAGAACCTGCCTGACCTTATTAAGCAGGCGGATATTCTGGTAGGCGCTGTGGGCCGACCAGAATTTATTAAAGCCGAGTGGATTAAAGACGGTGCGGTTGTAGTTGATGCTGGCTACCACCCCGGTGGCCTCGGCGATATTGAATTGGCGCCGCTGGTTGATCGAGCCAGTGCCTATACCCCAGTACCCGGCGGTGTTGGACCCATGACGATTAACACGCTGATCTTGCAGTGCGTGGTCGCCGCAGAAAGAGGTCTGGCCTAGTTCTCAAGCCGCTCTACCTTATGGCTTACTGCTGATTTTGGCCATCATGGCGGCAATGGAGTCCCGCGCATAGGGCTGTTTTATCGACCAGATTTGCTCGGTGGTTTCTATCTCCAGCATCTCTTTATGACTATTGGTCCCGCCGGCCTGACGTAAGGTCTTCTTGGTACGTAGCAATAGCTCCTTGGGTAGATCTCGGATATTAGCTGTAAACGCGATGGCCTCCTCAACAAGGCTATCAGCCTCAACACATTTCCATGCCAGCCCCTTCTCAACCGCCTCGGATCCACAAATCGACTGAGAAAACAGCAGCATACCCGCCGCTGTATTCCAATTAGCTAGCTGTCGCAGCATCCAGGTATTACCGCCGCCAGGATGTAACCCCAATCCAAAAAAACGTGGCTCAAACCGTGCCCTATTGGTAACAATGCGCACATCACAACCCACAGCCATATTAAAACCCGCCCCCACAGCCGGGCCATTAATTGCTGCAATAGTCGGCAAGGCACAGTTGGCGATACTTAAAAAGCCACTGTAAATAGACTCGAGCACCTCTTGATTTGGGGTTAGATCTTGCAATTGCCCACCCGCACAAAAGGCCTTGCCCGTTCCCGTTACTATTAATGCTTTAACCTCAGGATGCTGTTCAGCCTGAGCCACATAGTCGACAATCTGCGCACAGACCTCTAGGGTGAGCATATTGCGTTTATTGGGATTATTTAGCGTTAACAGGGCAATATTGTCGCGAATTTCGAATAGCACTAAAGCCATCATCAAGTCCTTTAAATTTTAATGGCGCAAGGATACCATTAGCCCAATCGGTAATAAATCAGGCAATAGACTAGGTTTTAGTAATGATCCACCCAAAACAGCTGGTTGCCCATCGTGGCTATCAGGCCAGGTATCCGGAGAACACGGCACTGTCGCTCAATAAAGCGATTACCGCTGGCGCCTACTTTATCGAGTTAGATGTACAATTTAGTCTCGACCAGCTGCCAATTATCTATCATGACACCAATCTTAGGCGTGTCAGTGGTGCTGATGTAGAGATCGCCAAAACGTCTAGAGAGCAACTACTCAAATATCCCGCCTACGAACCTGGACGCCTCGGTAAGCAGTTTATTGAGGAGCCAATATCACCGCTGGAATCCTTGGTGGACATACTACAAAGCCACCCGCAAGTCACAGCTTTTGTTGAGCTAAAAGACGAATCTATCGCCCATTGCGGCCGCGAAATTATATTGCAATCCGTGTGTTCAGTGCTGCAGCCGGTGATGAGCCAAGTGGTCATTATGAGTTTTGATTATCAGCTCGCCGTGGCGGCCCGTGAGGCTGAATGGCCTCTGGTAGGAGTAGTTTTACGCAACTGGACGGACTTAGATCATCCATTGGTCAGTCGGGCGCGGCCAGACTATATCTATGTAGACCATAGTATAGTCCCAGCTGATTTTGACCGCGACAGTACCCAGCAGCTTAATAACTGCAAGCTGGTGACCTACGAGGTAGGCAATAACCAACTTGCTCAAGAGCTATTGCGACGTGGTGCCGATATGCTGGAAACCTTCGAGATTGCGCAATTAATAGGCTAAATTGACTTTATCAATGGCCTTGCAAAAAGCGTCCAGCAGTTTAGGCGCGCCGCCAGACTGTTCCCTCGCGACTATCTTCAAGCACAACACCCTGATCTAATAGATCCTGACGCACCTGATCGGCACCTGCATAGTCCTTATCCAGTTTAGCCTGCTTACGCTTTGCAATAAGTAACTCGATATCTTCAGCGCTAATATCACCATCACCACGAGCTAAGGTAAACCAGTGCTCTGGGTCCTGATCTAATAGGCCCATAAGTCCAGCCAAACCCATTAACTCTGCGTGAAGCGCATCTTTGTCTTCGCCACTGGCGGCATGCATCTGCTTCGCGAGTCGATATAACTCACTGATAGCCATTGGGCTATTAAGGTCATCCAATAATGCTTTAAAGCCCGCACTATCCTGGTTAATCACTGCGGTACAGGCCGTCTGGCCCCGTAAAAAACCATACAGCGTATCCAGAGAGCGCCAGGCGCTATCGAGTAAGTCCTTGCTAAACTGCTGCTCTGAGCGATAGTGTGCTGACAGCAATACATAGCGCAGCACCTCACCTGGGTACTGATCTAGCAGGTCATTAACCATGCGAAAGTTGCCCAGTGACTTGGACATTTTCTCGCCTTCGATATTAATAAAGCCATTGTGTAGCCAGTAATTGGCAAACGGCTTGCCATCGTGGGCACAGCAGCTCTGTGCTATTTCGTTTTCATGGTGGGGAAAGATCAAGTCCTGACCACCACCGTGAATATCAATGGTCTCGCCGAGGTGCTTTTCAATCATCGCCGAGCATTCAAGATGCCAACCCGGACGCCCTCTTCCCCATGGACTATCCCAGCCTGGTTCATGGTCAGCAGAGGGCTTCCACAGAACAAAGTCGCCTGCATACTGTTTATAGGAGGCTACTTCAACTCGGGCGCCGGCGAGCATATCGTCGAGCGACCGACCAGAGAGCACGCCGTAATCCGGCATAGATTGAACAGCGAACAGCACATTACCCTCGGCAACATAGGCGTGGCCCTTAGTCACTAGGCGTTCGACCATATTGATCATTTCTGGAATATGCTCGGTAGCATAGGGAACGATCGTTGGCTCAAGATTGTTAAGAGCGGCCATATCATCGAAATAGGCCTGCGCATAGCGCTTAGAGAGTTCAGAGATATCCTCGCCCAACTCTGCCGCTGTATTCATGATTTTGTCATCAATATCGGTGATATTGCGCGCGTACTGCACATTGGGGTACAGGCTCTGCAGTACTCTAAACAGCGTATCAAATACAACCGCAGGTCGCGCATTGCCAATATGGACGCGGTTGTAAACCGTGGGGCCACACACATACATGGTAATCCGCTGCGGATCTATCGGCGTGAATGGCTGTTTGGTTCTCGATAAGGTGTTATATAGGGCTAAACTCATTATCTACTTCCAGTTATCGCGTAAGCCAATGGTGCAGTTAAAAACTAGCTCCTTGTTTTTGCTGTCACGCGTAAAGTAACCTTCACGCTCAAACTGATAATGCTCCTCCGCCGCAGCGTGAGCCAGACCAGCTTCGACTTTACAGCCCGAAATAATAGTCAATGACTGTGGGTTGATATGCTCAAGGAAGCTCTCCTCACCTGCATCTGGGGCCGCTTTATTAAACAGGCGGTCATATAAATTTACCGTACAGTCTGCACTATCTGTCGCTGAGACCCAGTGCACCACACCGCGGGCCTTTATCCCCCCAGGAGCGTCTTGGCCCACGGTATCCGGGACTACTGCGCCAACGATTTCAATGATTTCGCCAGCAGCATCTCTAATCACCTCATCGGCGCGAATAATATAGGCGCTGCGCAGACGCACATAGTCACCAATTACCAGCCGTTTAAACTTCTTTCGCGACAGTGTTGTGTCTTCGCTAAAGTCATTGCGGTCAATGTAGATCTGTCGACCAAAGGGCAATGTGCGCTCACCCAGATCATCGCGATTGGGATGGCCAGGCACCACAAAGGACTCACTCTTCTCCGCATCATAGTTAGCCAATGTCACCAGTAATGGACTGATAACACACATGGCGCGGCGGGCATTATTATTGAGATCATCGCGAATAAAGTGCTCAAACTGCGCCATATCCACTACACCGTCAGTTTTCGCCACGGCCAAACTATCGCAAAACTCACGGATTGAAGAGGCTGTAACACCGCGGCGGCGCAGACCAGAAATAGTTGGCATGCGCGGATCATCCCAGCCCTCGACATGGTTTTCATCGACGAGCTGCTTAAGCTTGCGCTTACTGGTTACAGTGTAATTTAGGTTTAGGCGGCCAAATTCATACTGTCTTGGCTGCGAGGGTAGCGGCAGATTCGCCACAAACCATTCGTAGAGCGGACGGTTGGCGGCAAATTCCAAGGTGCACACAGAATGGGTAACCCCTTCGATGGCATCTTCCTGACCATGGGCAAAGTCATAGGACGGATAAATATTCCAGGAATCACCTGTACGCTGGTGTGCCATCTTTTTAATGCGATACATCACCGGGTCGCGCATATTAATATTGGGCGAGGCCATATCGATCTTAGCGCGCAACGTCATGGTGCCCTCGTCTACCGCACCCACTTTCATCTGCTCAAGCAGCGCAAGACTCTCGCTTGCAGGGCGATCACGATAGGGGCTGTTTTTGCCAGCCTCAGTCAATGTGCCGCGATACTCGCGCATCTGCTCTGCATTTAACTCACAGATATAGGCTTTTTGTTTAATAATAAGATGCTGCGCCCAGCTATATAACTGGTCGAAATAATTAGAGGCATAACAAATATCACCCTGCCACTGAAAACCCAACCAGCGAACATCTTCGATAATCGCGTTGACATATTCCTCGTCTTCTTTCTCGGGATTGGTATCATCAAAACGCAGATTACAGCCGCCGCCATTGTCGGCGGCAAGCCCAAAATTAACACAGATCGACTTGGCATGGCCTATATGCAGGTACCCATTGGGTTCAGGCGGAAAGCGCATAATAACCTTGCTGACAAGGCCAGCATCGAGATCAGCATTGATTACCTGCTGAATAAAATTAATCGGTTTTTCTGTATCAGTCATAGATAAAAATCGGGCCTGCGAAGTAAGGGCGAGATTATAGCGGCAGCAACCATCGCAATAAACAAAAAGCCGGCATAAAGCCTTAAAATAACAAACTTTGGTTTAAATCTAGACTATTACAAACTAAAATGCAGCAAGCCATAACACTTACTTTTTAACAGGGATTACCAATGATTACATTCCGTACCAATATGGGCGACTTCTCCATTGAACTGGACTTCGATAAGGCGCCTCTTACAGCAGCCAACTTTTTACAGTACGCGGTAGATGACTACTACACTGGCACTATTTTTCACCGTGTTATTAATGGCTTTATGGTTCAGGGCGGTGGCATGAATGCCGATATGTCGCAAAAAGAGACCCGCGACTGCATTGAGAATGAAGCCGACAATGGCTTAAAGAATGAAATCGGTACCCTAGCAATGGCTCGCACCGGCGAACCGCATTCTGCCTCTTCACAGTTTTTTATCAATGTCGCGGACAACAGCTTCTTGAACCACAGCGGCAAAAATATGCAGGGCTGGGGCTACGCCGTTTTTGGAAAGGTAGTTGAAGGTATGGACGTTATTGAAACCATTAAAGGTGTAGCGACAGGTAATCAAGGCGGTCACGGTGATGTGCCCGTCGATACTATCGAGATTACTGAAACAGTCATTAGCGAAGAGTACGCGGCTAAATAGCGCACCCTATGCCCCTACTGTTTATATCAGATTTGCATCTATCACCCGAGCGCCCGGCAATTTCCCGGGCGTTTTTGGTTTTTTTGCAACAGCGGGCCGCTGCAGCCAGTGCGTTGTATATTCTCGGTGATCTATTTGAAGCCTGGATCGGTGACGATGATCCCTCCGATCTGTCAATAGAGATTCAAGCTGCACTGCGATCACTTAGTGATTCAGGAGTGCCTCTGTTTATTCAGCATGGCAATCGAGACTTTTTGCTCGGCAAACGCTTTGCTAAAAATACCGGTGCCATCCTGCTCGACGACGAATATATTGTCGAGCATCAGGGCCACCGTGCGCTGGTGATGCATGGTGACTCTCTATGTACCGATGATATTGACTACCAGCGCTTTCGGCGCAAGGCTCGAAACCCGATCTATCGCTGGCTGCTGGCACATCTACCCCTAAAGCGCCGACAGAAATTGGCCCGCGACTGGCGCGCCAAAAGCAAGGCCGCTAACAGCAATAAGGCCAGTGCCATTATGGATGTTAATCAAGACGCCGTTACCCGCGTGATGAGTCAGCATAACGTCGACATGCTGATCCATGGCCATACGCACAGACCAGACCGCCATCCATTAAGCAAGGGCGAACGTATCGTACTAGGCGATTGGGAAGCCTTTGGCTGGGTGCTGAGTCTGGACAATAATGGCTATAGCTTAGAGAATTTTGCTATTGATGGGGTTTGTAACTAAACACTGACAATAGCCTATTTACACAGTATTATTAGGCACATAAACACATTTATTCAGGATTTTTATAATGGACAGTAAGCAATACGGCACTAAAACAGCAACGCGCGGCATTGAAAGCACCGCATTAAGCCCTGAAGTCAGCAAGGTTCTGCGCAGTACCTATATGTTACTTGGTACAACCGTTGCCTTTAGTGCATTGATGGCAGGTGTATCAATGGCCATAAATGCACCCTTCTTTGGCCTCTGGACACTGCTCCCCTATGTTCTGTGTCTGTGGATGACTGAGAAGAACAAGAACAATGCTAGCGGCCTACTCTGGGTATTTGCCCTAACCGGTTGGTTGGGTTTCACACTGGGCCCAATCCTCAATATGTTTCTCGCCACTCAAGGCGCAGAGCCCATTATGATGGCCCTTGGCTCAACGGCACTGGTTTTCTTTGCCGCCTCGGCCTATGTATTGACCACCAGAAAGAACCTTAACTTTATGACCGGGTTTCTGATGACCGGTATGCTGGTGGCCTTTGTAGCCGCCATTGCCAATGTATTTTTGCAGATCCCTGCGCTGTCATTGACCATTAGCGCCGTGTTTGCATTCTTGTCATCGGCCATGATTATGTGGCAGACCAGCGCCATTATTCACGGCGGCGAGCGCAACTACATCTCGGCGACCGTCACTCTGTTTGTCATGATTTATAATCTGTTCCTAAGTCTTTTACAGCTATTCGGCATTATGGGCGACGACTAAACGCTAGTTTATGTTTCGGCAAAAGCCCTGTTTAATAGCAGGGCTTTTTTAATGACCTTAAAAATATGACCACAGACGCTAACTATCTTACCCAACTTCCCGACTGGAGCATTGATCATGCTCAGAAATTGGCCGTGCAAGAAGATATTGTTCTTAGCCCTGAACATATTCAAATACTGCAGGTTGCTCGTGAATTCTATGATAGCTATGGCTTTTCACCCTCAATGCGACCGCTGTGTAAAACCATCACTGGCAGCCTGGGTATCGAGTTGGGTCGCAGTATTTACCTCAATCAGCAATTTCCTGGCAGCCCTGCAAAATTAATAGCCAAGCTCGCCGGGCTACCTATGCCCAAAAACTGCCTATGAAACTTAGCGACACAGTGACTGGCTATATCTGCAGTGCCACCAGCCCTAACGCAGACGCTGTTACTGGTGCCGAGCTAAAGGAATTAAGCGCACAGATTCCCAACTGGACTCTTGAAACTCGCGGCGGTGTCTTGCAGCTCGAGCGCGTATTTAAATGTGCCGATTTCCTCCAGGCCCTTAGCTTTGCCGAGCAGATAGGTACGATTGCCGAGATCAATGACCACCATCCTGCGCTCTTAGTGGAGTGGGGAAAACTCACCGTCACCTGGTGGTCACACAGTATCAACGGGCTTCATCACAATGATTTTGTGATGGCCGCAAAAACTGACGAGATTTTTAAAACCGCATGACAGATAACCAATACAGCGCCGAGCAGTACCAGCAACAACTGAACATTAAAGTAGACACCTATAGAGCCACGCTTGCCAATCTGGACTTTCCTGAGATTAGAGTTTTTCCCTCTCAGCCACTGGGTTTTCGGATGCGCGCGGAATTCCGCATCTGGCATGAGGACGGTCAGGCTTATTACGCAATGAACCGCCCCGGTGAAAAGCGACCCTATATTATCGATCAATTTCCCATTGGCAGCCCGCTGATCACAGCCTTAATGACGCCGCTTTTAGAGGCCATCAATAACAGTGTATTACTGAGCAGAAAGCTTTTTAGCCTGGAATTTTTGACCACCACCAGCGGTCAGGTTTTGGTCACATTGATCTATCACCGGCCATTGGGTGAAGACTGGCAGACAGAGGCAAGACAACTACAGGATAAATTTTCCATTGGCGTAATTGGCCGCAGTAAAAAACAAAAAGTGGTTTTGCAGACTGACTTTGTCACAGAGACCTTGACGGTTGATGGACGGGAATACAGTTACCAGCAGGTCGAATCAGGATTTACGCAGCCCAATGCGGCTATCAACACCCAGATGCTTTTCTGGGCCAGCCAGAGCCTGAAAGGCAGCACTGGCGACCTTGTGGAGCTGTACTGTGGTAATGGCAACTTTACCGCGGTGCTGGCACAGCATTTTGATCAGGTCTTGGCGACCGAAATCTCCAAGGTGTCAGTGGCATCCGCACGCACTAATTTCGCCGCTAACGACATTAAGAATGTTGCTGTTGTAAGAATGTCGAGTGAGGAATTTACCCAGGCATTGAATAGAGAACGCCCCTTTAGACGGCTTGCGGATATCGACCTAGACAGCTATAACTTTTCCACAATTTTGGTAGATCCTCCGAGGGCCGGACTGGATGAGGATACGGTAAAGCTAATTAGCCGTTTCGATAATATTGTCTATATCTCCTGTAATCCGCAAACTCTGGCTGAAAACCTCAAGCAAATTTGCCTGACCCACCAAATAGAATCTGCAGCAGTATTTGATCAGTTTCCATGGACCGCGCATTTGGAGTCCGGCGTACTACTGAAACGCAAGCGCTAGTGAGTTAGGCGGATATCAACCAGTTTTTTAGCGCTAGATTGCATAAAGTCTACATAGTTTTTTTCTATACTTTCACGCTCGATAGTTAGGCGCCGTTTTTCCGAGCGCTCTAACATGGCCCAATCATCTAGAATAGGAATATGAGACGTGGCCTCCGCGAGCTGCTGGAAGACAGAGAACAACTCGGCTTCCTCATCGCTAGCAATAACCTTTTGCGACAGAAAACCAATGCGCATAGCTGCTTCAGTTTCAGTTAAATCTTTTTGCACCAGCGCGCGCGCAATAATTTGAATGGACTGCCGTGCATCCTGATCGCGCTCAATGCGCTCTCGATGTAGCGTCTCAACAACAGAGGCCTGCTGTTGGTTTTGTCGACGCAGTTGCACAGCCAGATAGATTGCATAAATGGATAGAGCCAGCACAACAAGGCCGGCGGCTATAACAATAGTGGTAAGAGGCATTATTCCGTATCGTCTAGTTCTTTGTGTTGGGGAGTTTGATCGCTGAGCATGGGCGCAGAATCATCCATTAGCTGTAAATCATCTGGTAGGCTTTTCTTGGTTTTAGCGCCGAGCTTTTTAAGCTCTTCGGTACGGCGCACCAAATTGCCGCGGCCACCCGTTAATCGCTTGCGCGCGGTGTCCCAGGCATCTTTGCTTTTATCCAGATGCTTGCCCACATCATCCAGCGCTTCGACATAGAGCACAAACTGATCATAGAGCGCGCCGGCTTTATCGGCAATAAGCTGGGCATTGCGATTTTGATCGGCATAGCGCCACAGATTTTTAATAGTCCTCAGAGTCACCATTAATGTGCTTGGACTAACCAGTATAATGCCGCGGTCATAGGCGTCGCGCATCATTTCGGGATCATGGTCCAGTGCCACCATAAAGGCGGCTTCTACCGGCACAAATATAAGCACAAAATCGAGACTGTTAACGCCCTCTAAGCTTTCATAATCTTTGCCGCTTAGACCCTTAACATGGGCGCGTAATGAGCTTAGGTGCTGACGCAGGCACTGAGTTTTGGTCTCTTCGTCTTCGGCATGAAAATAACGCTCGTAATCAACCAAGCTGACCTTGGCATCAATAACAATATCGCGCCCTTCCGGTAAATGCACAATAACATCTGGGTTGCGCCGCTTACCGTTATCATCTTTGAGCGCCACCTGAGTATCATATTCTCGACCATTGGTGAGGCCAGAATCCTCAAGCAGTTTTTCTAATACAAATTCGCCCCAATTGCCCTGGGCCTTGTTGTCGCCGCGCAGCGCATTAGCCAAACTTACGGCATCAGCTGAGATCTGTAAGGTTTGCTTTTGCAGCTCGCTAATCTGCCCCGCTAGCTTATTGCGATCGGCATTTTCTTTATCATAGGCATTTTCGACCTGCTTGCGAAAGTCACCAATATCACGGCGCAGTGGACTTAGAGTTACCTCTAGCGCTTCTTTATTCTGTAGAGAGAACTTGGCCTGTTTATCTTCAAAGATTCGATTGGCCAGATTTTCGAACTCTTGACCCAGCGTCTGCTTGGCATCCTGCAACAGCTTAAGCTGCGCTTCATATTGATTTTGCTGGCCCAATAGGCGCTGCTCAAGGATACCATTGGCTGTGGTGAGCTGAAGACGGGTGGCGCTGAGTTCACTGAGCTCAGCATCTGCTTTAGCGCGACTGGCACGACCCAGCCACTGGCTGATAAACACACCGATAGCCAATCCTAAAAGCAGGCCGCCAAGGGCCCAAAAAAGTAAATTTATATCATTGGTTAATTGCATAGCTTTATTGTATCAGCCTACTGTCAATTGCACCGCTGTTTTGCGATTATACTGATCCCTTTAATCAAAAATAAAAGTTGCCAATTCAGGGATGTTGCCACCACTGATAGAGATAGCCCCGTTTCGTGACGCGATTCAATGCGATCATCTGATTTTGACGCCAAACCATCGTCTGGCGGCTAAGATTACTGATGCTTGGGCTATGGCGACCGAGGATTCGGTATGGCTGGCACCGCGCGTATTCTCCATCGATCACTGGCTTAAACATTGCTGGGATGAACTTCAGGATCAAAACCATGAGCTGGTGCGCGGTCTATCCGTTGTTGGCGCACAGCAGAGTCGCTACTACTGGGAGCGAGCCATTGCCAAAGATGATGCCGAGCACAGTGCCAGCTATGCCAAAGTCGCTGGTGACACCTTAAAGACATTACAAAATTGGAATCTGGATGTTGAGCAGATACCCCAGGATACGCCGGCAGTCGATTATTTTACCCGCTGGTTACAACACTTTAACGGATTGCTTACCAGTAATAGCCTGGTGACACAGCAATCCGCTTGGCAACTTATTGAGCAGGGCTTTCAGCGCGGCGCTCTACCACAAGAACAGAAAATTCTGCTCTATGGATTTCAGTCTAAGCCACCTTTGCAAGCCAATATTATTGCTAACGCCAGCCCCAATGTTAACACCGTCCAAGCTACTGCCAGCAATGGCAGCGCTTTTTGCGTCCAGGCTCAGGACCAGCAACAAGAACTGCGTCTGGCTGCCAGCTGGGCTGCTCAGCAATTAGAGCACAGGCCACAGCAACGTATAGGTATAGTGGTACCGGATCTCAATAATAGTCTTCATCAGGTGACTCGGTTAGTCGGCGAAGCGCTTAAAAGCCAGGGCACTGAAGCTGTGGTGAATATTTCTGCGGGCACCGCATTGGCCGATACCGCACTGGTTAATGGCGCACTTGAGCTTATCGGTATTTTGCATCATAAAAGATCATTGCAGGAATGGTTGCAGATACTCTATTCACCCTACTCCGCTTTTGATCAGCTGCATGTTCAGTTTCGTGCCGATGCAGAACTGGCGCTGCGTAAAACTCGCCGTTTTGACTTTACCCTTGAGCAGTTCCTGACAGCGATTATTCCCCATGAAGAATCGGAACAGCGCGAAACTGCAATGCTAGTGCTGCAACCATTAATTGAGCTAAAAACCTTTGCTCGCCTAAAGACCGGCAGTCAAAAAAGCTTCTCTGGCTGGGCTGAGTTTTTTAACCACTTTCTCGAGTCCATGGGCTGGCCGGGCAAGCGCCAACTCAATAGTATTGAGTACCAGCAAAGACAGCACTGGAATGGTCTGATAGAGCAGTTCTGCAGCCTGGACAATCTAGCGATTGAAGTGGGTCTCGCCACTGCGTTGAAGTACCTGCAGCAGTTGGCAAGGGAATCTGTATTTCATCCTCAGACAGCCGATGCGCCATTACAGATATTGGGTTTGCTTGAAGGTGCAGGGCTGCGCTTTGACCAGCTGTGGATCGTGGGCATGCACAGCCAAAACTTCCCTGCATCTGTGGCTATCAATCCTTTATTACCCGCAGACTTTCAGCGTCAACACAAGATGCCTCACAGTCTGCCAGAGCGTGAATTGCAGATCGCCGAGGAATTATTGACCGATTATAAAAATAATGCTGGGCGATTAATTCTTAGCTTTCCATTGATGCGTGGCGAAGAGCAACTTGAGGCCAGCCCATTGATTCGCGCTATACCCCTAGTGGAAAGCACAGAGTTACTTCAACAGCCTCAAACCCACCCCGCATGGCTATCAGGCCCCGATCTATGCGAGCTAATAGAGGACCGAGCTCCAGCCTATAATGCGGCTATCGAGCAGATTCGCGGCGGCAGTAATCTGCTAAAAAATCAGTCTATATGTCCGTTTAATGCCTTTGCTATTCACCGCCTAAAAGCCGAACCGCTGGAGCAACCCAGTCAGGGTTTATCGGCTATGGATCGCGGCGTATTACTGCATGAGATTCTCTACCGTCTGTGGGATAAATGGCAGACTTCGGCAGTGTTACAGGCCCTGTCAGAGCAACAGACGAGTGAGCAGCTGGGTGCCGTGATTGCTGCTACCTTGCATGAATGGGCGCCTAATTATCCAGTATTACTCGGCCCCAATTACCGTGCGCTAGAGCAGCGCCGCCTGGAGAAATTAATTGGCCAGTGGTTGGAGCAAGAGAGGCAGCGAGCAGATTTTGAGGTCGTCGGTCTGGAACGTAAAGCCAGCCTGACCTTTGGTGATCTAGAAATATCGCTGCGCCTTGATCGAGTAGACCGCGTCGGCGAAAAATTGCTGGTTATTGATTACAAATCAGGCACCGTAAAACCATCGAGTTGGACCGGCGATAGACCCATAGACCCGCAGCTGCCACTCTATGTACTGTCCAGCAACCCGATCGCCAATGGCTGTGCCTTTGCGCAGATTAAAGGTGGCCTGGTCAAATTTATCGGTGTCAGTGACAGCCAATTAATAGCCGATGAAAAAGCTGCCGAAGACTGGCCTGCACAGATCGATGAGTGGCGTATCGCGCTAGCTAATCTAGCTGATGAATTTTGTTCTGGTTATGCCAATATGGAAGTATTTGATAAGGGTGCCTTTAACTTTCAGACTGATCTGCTGCCCTTGAACCGCTGGTTAGAAGAGCCTGAGATAAGTGCAAAACTCGCGGGGAAGATAGAGCGATGAATCAGGTAAGCGACCTATCCCAACGCCAGCAAGCGCTGAACCCACAACAGAGCTTTATTGTCTCGGCCCCGGCGGGATCAGGTAAAACAGGCCTTATTACCCAGCGTCTATTGCGCCTCTTATGCACGGTAGAACATCCGGAAGAAATTCTTAGTATCACCTTTACCCGCAAAGCCGCGGGCGAAATGGCCAGCCGTATCCACAGCGCTCTGCACAGCGCGGCGTATAAGCCAAGACCCAGCGATGACTATGAGGCACAAACCTGGGACTTGGCGGCACAGGCTGTGGCGCGCAGCGCAGAGCTAGGCTGGAACCTTTTAGAGATGCCCGGGCGTCTGCGGATTCAAACCATTGATGGCTTCTGCCGCTATATCGCCAGTCAGTTTGCCCTTGAAACTAAACTTGGCGCTCTGCCAGAGCCCAGTGAGAACCCTCAGGTTCTCTATGAACTGGCAGCCCGCGCTTTGCTGGATAAAATTGAACAGGACAGCACCACCGCAGCGCAGCTGGCAGTGCTACTTGAGCATACGGGTAATGATCTAGCGCGCTGCGAGCGACTGTTGTCAGATCTTCTCGGCAAACGTGATCAGTGGTTGCCGCTAATCTTTAATGCTGCAGATAATCAGCAGTATTTCCAGCAGGTGATCGATCAAGTGATTGGTGAAAACCTGCTTTATCTTCACGATGCACTGATGCCTATTGCCGGTGAGCTACTCGAACTGGCTGACTTTGCCGCACAGTATGTCAATACCGAAAAGAATCCCAAACTCACAGAGTTGGCCGGTATTATTGAATTGCCTGACAGCAGCCTCGATGGAATCGGGCAGTGGAAACTGCTACTCAGCCTGCTGGTCACTCAGAATCATGATATCCGCAAAACGTTAACTAAAAACGAAGGCTTTCCGGCAGACCAAAAAGAAGCCAAGGCGCGTATGACGGTGTTACTCGACTGGTGTCGTGAGCGCCCCGCCATCAATGAGTTAATCGCCAATAGCCTATGCCTTCCGGATGCTGCAATAAATGCAGCGCAGCAGTTACTGCTCGATGCCTTAGGCCATCTATTGCCTCGTTTAGCCGCGGAGCTAGAGATGGTCTTTAAGCAGCAGGATCAATGTGACTATGCTGCGATTACACTGACCGCACTGGAAGCTATAGAGCCCTCGCCCAACGATGAGTCGATCTCCGATATTACATTGCGTTTGGATTACCAGTTACAGCATATTCTGGTGGATGAATTTCAAGATACCTCAGGTTCACAGATAAAGCTGCTCGAGCATCTAATTGCTGGCTGGCAGCCGGATGATGGCAGAACATTATTTCTGGTCGGCGATGCCATGCAGTCTCTATATGGATTTCGCAATGCCAATGTCGGCCTGTTTATCAATGCTCAGCGCCACCCTATTGGTCCAGTGCAGTGCACGCCACTGACATTAACCGCTAATTTTCGCTCCCAGCAGGGCGTTATTGAATGGGTTAACCATGCCTTTAGCCGCGCTTTCCCAGCGCAGGCTGATATCAGTCGCGGAGCTATACCCTACTCGCCCTCGGATGCCTTTAAAGGCCCGGGCAATGGTCCAGCAGTTAATTTTCAAGGCTTTGCTGGCGATGATTGTGATCAGTCTGAAGCTAAGCATATTGCCAATATCTGCAGTCAGCTCTCAACCTCAAAGCCTGACCAATCTATCGCTATTTTGGTGCGTGGTCGCGGCCATTTAAAAACCATTGTGCCCGCTCTGCGTGCCGCTAATCTTAACTGGCAGGCCATTGATATCACCCCATTGGCCAACAGGATGGCCGTGGTCGATATGCTCTCTTTGACCCGTGCCCTTCTATCACCCGCGGATAAAATCCCATGGCTGGCTGTGCTGAGAGCACCGTTCTGTGGTTTGAGTCTGGCCGACCTATTATTGATTTCAAATAGCACCAGCAATAATAGTAACCAAGGTAATGCGATTCTTGAGCAGCTACAAAAACTCTCTGCCTCTGACTCTTTCGGCAGACTGTCTGCTGAGGGCCAGCAAATTTTGGCACGTGTTACCCCGCTGCTATTAGAGGCTTGGCAAAACCGTGGTCGTAAAAATCTACGCGATGCTCTGGAACAGCTATGGCTGGCACTGGGTGGCCCCAACACAGTGATGGCCAGTAGCGATCTCGATGACGTGCGCGCCTATTTAGATTTATTAGAAGCCTGGCAAGTCGCTGGCACGGTCAAAGATTGGAGCGGATTCCAGCAGGCGGTAGACAAACTCTATGCCGCACCTGCACCACAGAAAGGTACCCAGAACAGCAAGGTTATTCAGATAATGACCATTCATAAGTCCAAGGGGCTCGAGTTTGATCATGTGCTACTACCGGGCCTAACACGCGGCTCCGGCTCTGATACAAAGCCACTGCTGCGCTGGCGTAAACATATTGATGAATATAATCAGATGTCATTAATTATGGCGCCACTCGGCGCTCATGATGAAGAGGACGATAGCGTCTATCAATACCTCAAACATGAAGATGCAGTCGCGACAAAATTGGAAAATACCAGAGTGCTCTATGTCGCAGCGACCCGAGCCATCCGCAATCTGTATCTCTTCGCCAGTCTTAAACCGGCTAAAAAGCAGGGCTGGCAGGCACCGGGGAAAACAACCTTGCTGGCACCGATTTGGCAGACTATCCAAGCAGGTATCAGCGAGGGTCTATACAGCATTGATCAAATAGACCTGAATAAAGAAGCGCAGCCCAAGGTGAGTTTAACGAATATGCGCCGGCTGCCAGCAGACTTTGTAGCACCGACAAACGATGCAAATGCCATGCTCTTGGGGACCGAACAAACTCAGCCCGCCACTGCCGGCGAGAATGATACAGATCTCTCCATGCGTGCCCGCCTATTAGGCACAGTGATGCATCGAACCCTTAAACAGATTGCCAATGAGGGGACAGATTGCTGGCCACAACAGCGTATTCAACAGCTGCCCTCAGCATGGGCGGCGCAGCTTAAAGAACTCGGAATGCTGGCCACAGTTGAAGAACTTAAAAAGCTCTCCCATGGGCTGACAGCCATGCTGGCAGATACTCAGGGTCAGTGGATACTCCATCGCCATCCTCAGGCACAGAGCGAGCAGGCGCTGGGCTATCACCATCGCGAAAGCAATTATGCCGGTACCTCGGTGATTGATAGAACCTTTGTCGCTCAGGGTATTCGTTGGATTATTGATTATAAGTTTTCCAAGCCGGCTGCCAATGAATCTGAGCAGCAATTTATTGCCAGGCAGTCCACTGCCTATCAGGCGCAACTTAAACATTATGCCAACCTGTACCTGACACTGGAGGATAATCCTGTGCGCTGCGCGCTGTATTTCCCGCAAATGCCCTTGTTTATTGAGGTTGAAGCCGAATAATCTTCAAAACTTATAATATTTAAGTACAATAGCCAGCCTTTATTTCCCGTTATTAGCTAGGACAATCGAATGGACACCCATGCTGTAGAAAATATTAATATTGAAGTGCCTGAGATTCTTATTACTCCGGCCCAACTAAAGCGTTCAATACCGCTGTCAGACAAAGCTCGTGATACTATTTCAAAGGGCCGTAGGGACATCGAAAATATTCTTGAGCGCAAAGACCACCGCGTCGTCGTTGTAGTTGGCCCCTGTTCGATCCACGATTTAAAAGCCGCGCACGAATATGCCGAGCGCTTAAAAGTATTGGCGGAAAAAGTCAGTGACACTCTACTAGTCGTTATGCGTGTCTATTTCGAAAAGCCTCGCACCACTACTGGCTGGAAAGGTTTGATTAACGATCCATTTATGAACGACTCTTTTAAGATCACCGATGGTCTACATATAGGTCGTCAGTTGCTCCATGATATCTTGGAAATTGGTCTGCCTACGGCAACGGAAGCCCTGGACCCTATCTCACCACAATATATGCAAGACCTGATTGCCTGGTCTGCGATTGGTGCGCGCACTACAGAATCTCAGACACACCGTGAAATGGCCTCTGGCCTGTCATCATCTATTGGCTTTAAAAATGGTACTGATGGCAGCCTTACCGTCGCTATTAATGCTCTGCAGTCTGTGGCCAGTCCACATCGCTTTTTGGGTATTAATTCTGAAGGTAGCGTGTCTATTATTACCACCAAAGGCAATCCCTATGCCCATGTGGTTCTGCGCGGCGGTAATGGCAAACCTAACTATGACTCAGTTAGTGTTTCTATCTGTGAGCAAGAATTGGTTGCCGCAGGTATTGCCCCTAATATTATGATTGACTGCAGCCATGCCAACTCCAATAAAGATCATAATTTACAGCCTCTGGTATTGGATAATGTTGCCAATCAGATTATTGAAGGCAATACATCTATTATTGGTGTCATGATGGAGAGTCATCTCAAAGGCGGCAATCAGAAGCTATCGAGCAATCCAGATGATATGGAATATGGCGTGTCAGTCACCGATGCCTGTGTCGATTGGGAAACCACTGAAGCCTCGTTAATCGCTATGGCTGATAAGCTGCGCGATGTGCTTAAGACTCGCTAAATAAGGCTCTTGCTAACGATCGAATAAAGCCCCTGCTTACTCAGGGTCGGGGTTTTTTTTGTTGTAAGTCACGGGCGCATCAATACAGAAATACAGCTGACTAATATTAACGTTGAGCGCCTGTGCCAGGATAACCGCTTCGGTATCCTTGACACGCCTCAGTCGAACCTCGATTTTTGCCAATGTACTGCGGCTAATATCCCAGCCTAAAATATTACAGCGCGCCGCCAATACCTCCTGAGTCAAACCTTTTTCTTCACGAATTTCTTTAACTGCCGGTCCAACTATATTCATCTATTCTGCTCCTTGCGAGGAGCTTGATTCTGCCAGTGAAAGCTACTGTTAATGTTATGCAAATAGAACCGCCAAGATTGGATAGTTAATACAGCCCAAGGGGCTGCGGGCCGCAGATTTTAGAGGTTTCAAAACCTGATAGGCTCGCCCCAGTAGCAATAAAAAGGTATTGTTATACATTGTCTTAAAACACAGTGACCCCGCAATGCCAAGATTACTGCTCCTTATCGCCATCGTCTTCTCTATCTGGTACTGGTGGACCGTTGTCAAACGGCTACCTGCAGAAAAACGACGTCCATTCTTCTGGCGCACCGCTTTCTGGGGAATTTTAGGCGTATCAATTATTTTGGTTGCCAGCGGCCGAATGCATTGGTTGGGCGCGGGGCTAGCGGCGCTGATACCTCTAGGTAAGGTACTGCTTGGCTTAGGCATGCGCGCACTACCTCTACTGCAAATTCTCAGCCGCTTTAAAACCAGCCCATCGCAGTTTCGCACCAGTGCATTAATGGTAGAGATTAATTTCGCCAGTAAACATATGGATGGCGAAGTACTGCAGGGAGAGTACGAGGGTAAACGCCTCTCTGAATTAAGCGCAGACCAGTTACAGACATTGGCTGATGAACTGCGAGGCACAGACCGCGAGTCATTTGTACTTTTGCAGGCCTATATGCTGCGCAATGGCTCACAGCAACAGTCCGGCGAGAGCTATCAAGCCGGTAACTTCTCAGATATCTCCAATGACGAAGCCTATAAAATTTTAGGACTTGAGAGCGATGCAGCCGAAGAGGATATTATAAAGGCCCACAAACGTCTGATGCAGCGCCTGCATCCAGATCGCGGTGGCAGCGATTATTTAGCGGCAAAAATAAATGCTGCCAAAGATCAGCTAATCAGTTGATCAGTAAAACGTTCACCCGCACCTCTTGATCGAATAAACGAGCCAACCTATGCGACCCAGCGACTATGCTGTTGATGCCAACAGAAGAATAAACTGGAAAGTTTTTCTGACTATCTGGCCCTATTTGCTGGAGTACAGGGCTCGTATTGCGATTGCTTTAGCCTGCCTGGTGCTCTCTAAAGCTGCCAGTGTTGCAGGGCCTTTTCTGCTCAAAGATATCGTCGATGGCCTCAGTGGCGAAAGCGCCAGCAATTTGCTGATAGTGCCTGTCGCGCTGATTATCGCCTATGGTTTTGCGCGCCTATCAATGATTCTACTCGGTGAGATTAGAGATACAGTATTCGGGCGAGTCACTGAGCGAGCGATGCGCCGTATTGGCCTAAAAGTATTTATGCATGTGCATGGGCTCGATCTGGACTTTCATCTCAATCGACGCACTGGCGGACTATCGCGAGATATTGAACGGGGCACCAGTGGTATTAACTTTTTGATGCGCTTCTTTGTCTTTAATATTGCACCCACATTAATCGAGATTGCCCTAGTAATCAGCCTGCTCTTTTATAATTACGGCATCACTTTTGCCGCTATCACCCTGATCTCAGTGGTTTTATATGTCGCTTTTTCCATGGTGACCACAGATTGGCGTACCCGGTTTGTTCGCGAAGCGGCCCAAGCTGACTCACAGGCCAGCACCATTTCAATCGATAGTCTGCTCAACTATGAAACCGTCAAATATTTTACCAATGAAGACTTCGAAGCCAATCGTTACGACAAATCATTACAAAAGTGGGAACAGGCAAAGCGTAAAAATCGCCTGTCTCTGCTGAGCTTAAATACTGGCCAAGCATTAATTATCAGTGTCGCGATGACCATTATGATGTGGCTGGCTGCACAGCGAGTCACTGAGGGTAGTATGACCATCGGTGACTTTGTTCTGATCAATGCCTTTATGATGCAACTATTTATACCATTAAATTTTCTCGGCTTTGTCTATCGTGAAATTAAAGGCTCAATGGCTAATATAGAGAATATGTTCGCACTGATGGATCTAAGCTCTAGCGTAGACGATGCCAGCAATGCCAGTGAGCTGCGGATAACCCAGGGTGCCATTAGCTTTAATAAGGTATCTTTTCATTACCGGCCTGACCGCCCTATTCTTAAAGACCTCAGCTTTAACATTCAATCGGGTGAGAAAGTCGCAATTGTCGGCGCCAGCGGTGCCGGCAAATCAACTTTGGTAAAACTGCTCTTTCGCTTCTATGACCCCAATCAGGGAAGCATTTTGATTGATGGTCAGGATATTAATCAGGTCAGCCAGCACAGTTTGCGCCAGGCCATTGGCATAGTGCCGCAGGATACCGTGCTATTTAATCAGAGTATTTTTGAAAATATTCGCTATGGTAACCCCGAGGCCACTGATTCTGAGGTATTAGAGGCTATTAAACTAGCCCATCTAGAGAGCTTTATAGCCGAATTACCGGATGGCTCAGATACCGTCGTTGGCGAGCGCGGATTGAAATTATCCGGAGGGGAAAAGCAGCGTGTGGCAATTGCGCGAACAATATTAAAGCGCCCGCCTATTTTAGTATTTGATGAAGCCACCTCTTCCCTAGACAGCAAATCTGAACGCTCAATACTCTCGGCGCTTCAAGAGATATCTCAGGGCCATACCAGTATGGTCATCGCCCATCGCCTGTCGACTATTGTCGATGCCGATCGGATCGTCGTTATGGACCATGGCGCTATTGTTGAACAGGGCTCTCACGATGAGTTACTGGGTCGTGGAGGCCGCTATTTTGAACTCTGGACCGCGCAGCTCCGTGAGCAGACCTAATCGCCACAACAGCAGCACTTACCAACCTGTTCAGGTAAATTCAACGGTACAATATATCTATAACCATACAACCATTAGTCGCTAGGATGATTAAAGCTAGAGCAATAGCATGACTGCATACACTGCGGGTATGTTTGATTTTTTTGGGGCCGCAACGCCACCAATAGCAGTACCTATTCCCCGCGCGATATTCCTATTTTTTCCAGTGGTTATCGGTCTTTTTGGGATTGTTCGACACAAGGCAATGCAAATGAAAAAAGGCTCAATCAGAGCCTTTTTTTGTGCCTGCGATAAAGTGAATATAACGTCCGAGCCACTTGTAAGGTTCCAGCACTGAATGCTTGAGCTCCATCGCTATGACCGAGGCTGGGTCTTCATGACCACCGCGCAAAGTAGTGACATAATCATGAAATACTCTAATTCCCGAGGATTCCCTCAAGGTTAGTTGACTCTTTGAAAGCCACTGCTTTACCTGATCTGGCGCTAAGGGCGTGCCTGGTGTTAGGCTTCCAGAATGGGCCTTAAAGTCGCTATCCAGCAGCTTAAAATTACCCCGAATAAGGTTGCGATAAACCAAACCGTTTTGGTTATAAAATGTCAGCGACAGAAACCCTTGGTCGCTTATATAGGATCTTAGCCTGGCAATAAGCTTGTCGGGTTCAGCCAGCCACTCTGCTACCGCATGGCATAGCACCACATCAAATTTACCCAGCTCGCCCAGGTCCTGATAAGCGCCCTGATGCCAGCTAATGCGGTCTTTTACAGCTTGCTGTTTGGCCAAGCTTTGCGCGGCATCGAGCATTTCTGCGGATAAGTCATTGTAAACAACAGTATGACCTAGCTCGGCGAGACGCACAGTAAACTGTCCCAGGCCGCCGCCTATATCAAGAATACGCAGTGGTTGTCCGGTTTCAAGTTCTGGTATGGTTGCTGTTAGATCGCGCCATATAACCGCGAGACGAATCTCGCCTTTCAGGCCACCATAAACCTTGCGCGCAAATTTTTCACTTAAGCCATCAAAATTTCTATCATTGAGCTCATTGGGCATTATTTAAAGGACTACTTTGTAATTATTTTTGCTATTAGAACAAAATCAGTTCGGTGCGCATATAGCCTGTTAACCAATTGATCACTACAATGGCGTTTTACAATTAAAGAGCCTGTACAATGCAATCCGCCACCCTCGCATTAACTAAACAGCTAATCTCTCGCTCCTCTGTCACACCGGACGATCAGGGCTGCCAGCAATTAATGATCGAGCGCCTACAGGCGATTGGCTTTGTAGTTGAAAACCTGCGTTTTGATGATGTCGATAACTTCTGGGCAGTGCGTGGAGAATCAGGCCCTATTCTATGCTTTGCTGGGCATACCGATGTCGTACCCACAGGCCCTGAAGCCAATTGGACCTATCCGCCCTTTGAACCCACCGAGTGCGATGGCCAACTCTACGGCCGCGGCGCCGCTGATATGAAAGGCTCCCTAGCAGCGATGGTTGTGGCAGTAGAACAATTTGTAGCAGCGCATCCAAACCATACTGGTCGCATTGCTTTTTTGATCACCAGTGATGAAGAAGGCATCGCCACTAACGGTACTGTTAAGGTAGTGGAATGGCTACAGCAACAGGGTATAACCCCCGATTACTGCTTGGTCGGCGAACCCTCCAGCACCGCAAGATGCGGTGATGTGATTAAAAATGGTCGCCGGGGCTCTCTGGGCTGTACGATGCGCATTAAAGGCAAGCAGGGTCATGTGGCCTATCCACACCTAGCCAGCAACCCTGTGCATAAAGCAGCACCCGCATTAACGGAACTGACCACAGAAGTCTGGGATCAAGGCAATCAATTCTTTCCTGAGACTAGCTTTCAGATCTCCAATATCAATGGTGGCACAGGTGTTACCAATGTTATCCCTGGCGAGCTGCAGATTATGTTTAACTTCCGCTTCTCGACAGAGGTTACAGACCAAATACTGCGCCAGCGCACCGAGGCTATTTTAGATAAGCATGGACTGGAGTATGAAATGAATTGGGTGCTCAACGGCCAGGCATTTCTCACCCCTGAAGGTCAGCTAGTGGACGCTGCAGTAGCCAGCATTCTCGATGTAACCGGGATAGAGACCGAGCTCTCCACTGCAGGCGGCACCTCAGATGGTCGCTTTATTGCGCCTATGGGCACACAGGTGGTTGAACTTGGGCCGGTTAATGCCAGCATTCATCAGGTCAATGAAAACGTAAATATCGCCGACCTAGATACTCTCACTGCAATCTATCAAAGCCTATTAGCTAAGCTGTTTATTCCTTGAATCAAACTAGCGTTTTCCTGTATGCCTCTACCGTACTTATTTGGGGCTCGACCTGGATTGCGATTACCTTTCAGCTGGGCGAAGTAGATCCGTTAGTCTCTGTAATCTATCGGATGGCCCTAGCATCGGTCATCCTGTTTATCTGGTGTAAATTACGCGGTATTCCACTGGCACTACAATTGGGCAATCATCGTTTTTTAGCCGCTCAGGGCGTTTGTCTATTCGGCATCAATTATTGGATGATCTATTGGTCAGAGACCTATTTACCCAGTGGCATCATCGCCGTACTTTTTTCTCTGATTGTGTTTTTTAATATTATTAACGCACGGATATTCTTGCAGCGACCCACTGATCTCAAAACAGTGATCGGCGGCATAATTGGTCTCTCTGGTATCTGTATGCTGTTCTACCCAGAGCTAACCAAATTGGAATCCAGTGCGGGCGCCATTAAAGGAGCGCTGTTTGCATTGGTGGCAGTATTTAGTGCATCGCTGGGCAATATCCTGGCGACCAGAAATGGCAATGCGGGAATTTCTGTATGGGCCATCAATGCCTGGGGAACATTCTACGGAACCGTAGTGCTAATGATTATCGCGCTGCTGACAGGCGCCACCTTCGCTTACGACAATAGCTTCGAATACACTGCCTCGCTAGTGTATTTATCTACCTTCGGTACCATTTTAGCCTTTGGCGCCTACATCAAATTGCTGATTTTGATTGGCCCCGAAAAAGCCGGCTATAGCGGACTACTTATCCCCTTTGTAGCGATTATTCTGTCGACAATATTTGAAGAATACCAGTGGACAGGGCTAGCCGTGATAGGCTTCTTACTAGCCGCCTTTGGCAACTATCTGGCGATGCGCAAATAGATCTCAGCCGGGTAACTTTTGCAGCGCAAACACATCAAAGCGTGTGGACTTGCCTTCAAGGCTATAGCTCGGCGCAGTATCGGCAAGGTATCCAGCACTGCTAGAACGCTTAACAACCACGCGGTAACGCGCCCTTGCCAAGGAAAGCTCAAGCAGTTCGGATGCATCTTCATCCCCGCCAACAATGCCGTGAAAGGCCTGCATCTCTTTTTTTACCTTGGCGCTTTTTTTGCGCTCGGGAAACATAGGGTCGAGATAAATAATATCCGCACAGGGCTCTGCGGGCAGCGCTTTTAGATGGGCTCTCGCATCCGCATCTAATAAGCTAATTCGGGCTGCGATTGCCGCTAACTCAGTATCTGCGAGACCTGCAATGGCAGCACGTTGAAGACCATCATCAAGCAAACTATGGACCACAGGGTTACGCTCAAGTAACAGCATCTCGCAGCCCAGGGTCGCCAGTACAAAGCCATCGCCGCCCATGCCTGCGGTTAAATCCAATACTTGCGGCGAGAACTTACCCGAAACGCCCACAGCTTTGGCGATAGCCTGACCATTGCCACCACCATATTTACGTCTATGAGTACTGGCGCCGCTATTAAAGTCACAGCGAATCGGCCCGTGTTCATTGCGCACCGCGGATTTTAGGCAGAGACCATCACTGGCGTATTCAAGATAGTAATCTGTCTGCCCATTCTGAGCTCTCTGCTGACCGATCTCTGCGCTATCGACCAGAGGGAAGTTAAGCTTGCTCGCTAGTGCTTCAGCATTTGATTTATAGCTAGAATCGGAATAAGTTATTTTAATGATAGGCATAGCCGTATTTTAACCCATATACTTCATTAACTGGCCCATCAACGAATCGCTTTATGAAAATCCTACTGTCTATTATTACCATGCTGGCTCTCCTCTCTTGTGAGCGCTATCAGGTAACTCTCAATGAGCGCGAAATTTACACACCAGCGATCCTGTTTAGCGATTTTCAGATCCTTGATCCAGCATTGAGGACCTGCGTGACTCAGGCTATTAACGACCAGAAAATTAGTAAGCCAGAAGATCTTAAACTTCTTAATTGCAGCTATGCTGCAATCATCCAGCTTGATGGATTAGAGCGATTTACCAAGCTTGAAACGGTCAATTTTTCCAATAATAAGCTGGCAGATATTAAACCACTGATGTTTTTTGGCGACTTAAAACGGCTAGACCTGCGCGGAAATAGCGGCCTCTCCTGTAAGGATTTACGCAGCTTGGAAATATTATTAGCAGCAGACCTGCTTAAACCGCAAAGCTGTCAGTAATGATTTGGCTTTGGCCATTCTAGGCCTATAACAGCCATATTTTGGTGCATTAACATATCCACAGTTGCTGTGGATAACTTTGTGGATTACCCACTGTGAAAACCGCCATAAGCCGCAAAAATCGGGCATTCTTGTTAGATTGATCATTTTTTGTACAGAAATAAAAATACAATAAAATCAATAGGTTACGCATATAAATAGCAAATATCAATGACTTAGCGCAGCTTCTTAAATCCATTTATAGAAAGGTGCGTTATCTGTGGAAAAAAACTTCATTTAAGCGGAAAATAGTTGCCAATGGGGATTGCCACGCGCAAACAAAAATGCTTAATAAATTATTAACGCAAAAAATTTAGAGCTCAAAACCTGATCTAAACCAGCTCCAGCCAGTCAAAGCCTTCCTGCTGGCAGGCGTAGTGAAGGTTGCCCTTACCGGTATACACTTGCTCCACCGCATCACGTACCTTTTCCAGACTATTGTTCTTATCGCTGATATGGCCAATTACTAGTTGTTGAATGCGGCTTTGATCGACAGCCGCCAATAGACGCGCCGTTTGTTGATTATTAAGGTGCCCCCACTGGCCACTGACACGGTCTTTTAAAAACGCCGGATAAGGACCCATAGCCAGCATATCAAGGTCATGATTGGCCTCCACCAGCAATCCATCACAACTGTCGTACTGAGCTTCCACATGAGGCGTTAGCGACCCTATATCAGTGAGCACACCAAGCTTATGATCAAGACTGTTAAACAGGTACTGAACGGGCTCTCTGGCGTCGTGAGGAACGGGTACCGGCGTAACCCTTAGGTCACCCACCTGAAACTCGGTATGGCTATCGATAATTTGAAAGTCTGTGACAGGATCTTTGAGGTCGCGACTTTTCAAACAGCCAGCGGTTAAATAAACCTTGATACCAAACTTATTAGCCAGAGGCATAACCCCTTTCCAGTGATCACTGTGCTCGTGAGTCACCAGAATCGCACTGAGGTCTTGTGGCTGTTTGCCCAACTTTGTCAAGCGCGACGTGGTCTCTTTAATCGAGAAGCCACAGTCAACCATAACACAGGTATTGCGCCACTCAATTAGAGTGGCATTGCCTTTACTGCCGCTGCCCAAAGATGCAAATCGCATTGCGCAAACGACTTTAGGACATATTACCGCGTAATACTTTTAACAGACGCAGCGACTCGCCCTTATTCAGCCCCTCACCATCTGAGCCAATAATACGAACTTCAACCGTGGCGCCGACTGGCTGCACCAATATGCGGTAATTGACATCAAGAATCTCTTCGCCTGCACCGCCACCAAACCAGCGACTAAAGAAGCCCTCTTCATCGGTAGTTTCTTCAGTGTAGTTCACATACATAATTCCTTCAGAGCGATTCCTATCAATGGAGACAAAACCACCGCGGTCTACGGAGTAACTGATAGAGGCCCAGGTACGATCAAAACCCAGCTTGACCAAGATAAAAGGATCGGCAACTTCAGGCGTCTTTATTTCGACTTTGGCTTCGCCACCTATATCCTGTGCCAGCAGTGAAACAGTCGCGTACTCTGAGGCAGAGGCAAGATCATTGGCTACCAAATTCAACATATCTGATTCACGGGTTGTACTCTGCGACGTCTGCGGCCAGACCGCACCCTCTTCTTCACCTTTTGCAATTTGCTGGTGCAATACCGAAATCTCAGTACTGTTGATCTGCACGCCCGGTGCTATCGCAAAGCGAAAGCGATGCCCATTTTCTTCATCTGAATTAAAGTTGACCCAAACTGTTTCAATAATACCTGCCGAACCCTCTGCCCTGGCCGAGGGTATACCGTTGCGATTGAGGATATTACGAATACGCGGCCAGACTTCACTGGGCGAGATATTGATAAGAATCCAGCGACGCCCATCGACAGTCTGTATCTTAACCAGCTGCTCAAAGGTATTGACTGAGGCCGGCTGTGGGCGGGGAACCTCGTAGGTAACCAACTCAACAGAATCTAACGGAATAGATGGTATTGGATATATCTGCCCGAGCATCGCACTGTCTAGGTCAGCGGGCACCACCGTCGGCTGGGTTTCTTCCGCTAATAGGTAATCGTTGGAACGATCACGTAAACCCAACCAGCCGCAACCAGATAGGTTTAAAATAAGAACAACGGAGACGCAGGTAAGAATGTGTTTCATTGTTTTTGTAGCCCCTATTCGCGCTTTCAGTCAGCGCTGTGTAAATACTAAATTAGTCGGTTAAATTAACTGCGTATCATTAAGTGCTGCTGCAACCTGCTGATGGTGCTGATCTGAGAGTGCTGTCATAGGCAATCGCAGTGAGTTTTCCATCAATCCCAGCTGGCTGACAGCCCACTTTACCGGAATTGGATTTGCCTCGACAAACATAGCATCGTGCAATCCTATCAATTGACCGTCCAGCTCTGCAGCCAATGCGCTATCGCCCGCGAGTGCCGCCGCACACATCTCGGACATCAGTTTTGGGGCAACATTTGCAGTTACCGAGATATCTCCACTACCGCCCAATAGCATTAACTCGCGAGCAGTGTGATCATCGCCAGAATAGACCGCAAAATCAGCTGGGCACTGAGCAATTAGCTGCTCCGCGCGCTGCAGGTCTCCAGTGGCCTCTTTGATACCGACGATGTTGCCTATCGCACTCAGGCGCAGCACTGTTTCAATCTGCATGTCGCAGGCAGTTCGGCCCGGAACATTGTAGAGAATCTGATCTATGGCGACGGCTTCTGCAATCGCCTTATGGTGCAGATACAGGCCCTCTTGGGTCGGCTTATTGTAGTAGGGTGTCACTAGCAGGCAGGCGTCGGCACCGGCCTCTTTGGCTGCCTTAGTCAGCTCAATAGCTTCACGGGTGCTGTTGGCGCCAGTACCGGCAATAACCGGAATACGACCAGCCACCTGCTCCACAACGGCACGAATAACAGCGCTGTGCTCGGAGACATCCAGTGTAGCTGATTCGCCTGTAGTGCCCACAGCAACAATGCTGTTGGTACCCTGTTCAATATGCCATTCAACAAGTTTTTTCAGCGCGCCCCAGTCTATGTCCAGTGAACCTGAATGCATGGGTGTAACCAATGCGACAATACTTCCCCTGATCATCTTTTATCCTTAAGGTATAAATAAAGCCTAGCACCTACTTAGCTAGGGCCTTCTAAACTGCTGTTTGTTCTGTGCTAGTCAAAGGGTCGCCCAATGGTACTGATGGGCCTGTGGCTGCACAAGTGAAACCTCTACGTCAGGCCGCTTTGCGGCGTCTTTTCTTTCTCTCCGGCAGGTTGTATAAATCGGCCTCGCCCTCTGGGCGATTCTTAAAGCGCCGGTGTACCCACAGATATTGCTCCGGCTGCAGCAACACCAACTCTTCGACTAGCTGATTTATCCTGCTGGTATCAATAACGTCGTCACCGACAGGAAAGTCTTCCAGCGCAGGGTAAACTGTAATTTTATAGCCTTTGGCGCCAGGTAATCGAACATGGCTAAAGGGAACCACTGCGGCACCGGTTTTCTGTGCAAAACGCGCTGTGGCGTAAACTGTAGCCGCCTGAATTCCAAAGAATGGTACAAATAATCCCTGACCTAAACCATAGTCCTGATCTGGACCGTACCACAGCGAGCGTCCATTTTTTAGCGCCTTCATGGTGCCGCGTACATCACGTCGCTCAAATACCATGCCGTCGCCAAGTCCCTGATTAAGGCGGCCGCGGGCCTGCAAAAAGTCATACACTGGGTTGCCATGGGCTCGATACATACCGTCCATTGGAAATACCGAGGAAATACCTGCCGTGCCAATTTCTAGGGTAGTGTAATGAATACCCAGCAACATAACACCGCGATCTTTCATCTCACTGAGATTTTCAAGACCTTCAAATTGTAGCAATTTGGCGAAGCGTTTTTTCGACCACCACCAGGCAATACCGACTTCCATCACAGCAATACCCATATTAATAAAGTTCGCTCTAAGCATAGCTTTATTCTGATCCGAGCTCTGCTCTGGAAAGCACAGCTCAATATTGCGCTTAGCGATAGTTTTACGACGGCTGGGAAAACGGTGAATCAGTAGCCCTAAGCCCTTGCCCAACAACAGTAACAACGGATATGGCAACGCCGTTACCACACGCCACAAACCAAAGGCCAACCAGATTGGCCAGTGGCGAGGATGTAGCAGAGCGGTTTTAAATTGCGTGCCTTTAGAGCTCATCATTCACAACCCTAAATCAGATTGCCAATAGCAATATCTGGATTTACGTCAGCCTGGTAGTCAACACCATCGACCTCAAAACCAAATAGCTTGAGGAACTCCTGCTTATAGCCAACAAAGTCGGTTAGCTGATGGAGGTTTTCGGTGCTGATATTGGCCCATGCGTCGGCAACCTTGGTTTGAATTTCTGCGCGCATCTCGAGTTCATCAACACGCAGGCGTCCCTCTTCATCAGTGCGCGGGCTGTCGCTGTAAAGACATTCGCTAAACAGGCGATAGAGCTGCTCTATACAGCCTTCATGACTGCCATCGAGCTTCATCTCTTTAAATAGCATAGCCAAATAAAGCGGCATAATAGGGATCGCTGAACTGGCCTGAGTCACCACTGCCTTTAAAACTGACACACGTGCATCACCACCGCTAGTAGCCAGCTTGTCACGAATAGCCAGCACCTTAGCATCTAGATCTTTCTTGGCTTGACCAATGGTGCCATCCCAGTACAGATCCCAAGTTATCTTCTCACCAATATAGGTAAAGGCAGTGGTTTTAGCACCTTCGGCCAGCACACCAGCCTGGTCCAATGCATCCATCCACATCTGCCAGTCTTCTCCACCCATAACGGCAACCGTGTCAGCGATTTCCTGATCATTGGCCTCATCCAGACTAAATTCCTGAATGCTCTCTTTGTCAGTATTAATACCGCGCATGGTAATATTTTTTCCCACTGGCTTCAGCGTGGAGTTAAATATCTCGCCGGTTTTAGGGTGCTGTCGGCGCGGCGCGGCAAGGCTGTAGATAACCAGATCCACCTGTCCTAAATCCGCTTTAATAGTGTCGATGGTGCGCTGCTTTACATCATCGGAAAAAGCATCGCCATTCAGACTCTTGGCATACAGACCATCCTGCTCGGCAAACTTATGAAAAGCTGCGCTGTTGTACCAGCCCGCAGTACCGGGCTTGGTTTCAGTGCCTGGCTTCTCAAAAAAGATACCCAATGTTGAGGCGCCACCACCAAATGCTGCAGTAATTCGCGCCGCCAAACCATAGCCGGTAGAGGAGCCAATAACTAACACACGCTTAGGAGCATCAATGGGACCCTGAGCTTTGATGAAGTCGATCTGATTCTTAACATTGACTTCACAGCCAGTCGGATGTGTGGTGATACACATAAAGCCGCGAACGCGGGGCTTAATAATCATGCAAATGTCTCCTTACGTTGTGTTAGTGGCGCGGGCCAAAAATTCAGCCGCAATGATACAGTAATGACCTTAATCTAGTAAGCTTTGTTCAGGACTTAAAACCACGCCAATGCTATGCTGTAGCAAATAACAGGCGACACATATAATAATCAGGCGTTTTAATGTCCCAACACCAAAATCTCCCCTACCCCTTTATGCGACCAGAGTTTCTTCAGGCCCTAGAAAACAGCAAAAGCGCCTCACAACAATCTGGCTGGCAGCCAATCCATCTGTCGCTTGCCGATGGGCAACAAACTGGATTTATGCCGCTATATTTAAAAGAGCATTCCATGGGCGAATATGTTTTTGACCATGCCTGGGCCAATGCCTACCATGAGAATGGCCTCGAGTATTTTCCCAAGCTGCTGACGGCAATACCTTTTACACCCTCAACTGGCCCGCGTATTCGCGGCATAGAGCAACTCGACCAGAACCATTGCAATCAGCTGTTTGAAGAGGTTTTAAGCGTTGCTGATGAGACAGATGCCTCGAGCTGGCACTTACTATTTCCTCAAGCCGATCAGTTAAAACTGTTTAATGACCCTCGCCTCCTGCAGCGAAGCGGTGTGCAATATCACTGGTATAACCATAACTACGCCAGCTTCGACGATTTTCTGGCCAGCATGAATTCGCGCAAACGAAAAATGGTGCGCAAAGAAAGAACTGAAATCGTCCGCCAAAATATAGATGTCGAGGTATTGGTGGGTGCAGATATAGGCGAAGATATCTGGGCGCTTTTTTATCAGCTTTATGAGCGCACCTATGCCAAACGCAATGGTACCAGAGGCTATTTAACCCGAGCCTTTTTTACGCAAATAGCCACATCTATGCCCGAGCAAATAGCGATGGCCGTGGCCAGCCAAGACGGTATTCCCATCGCCTGCGCACTGTATTTTTTTGATTCCGATACATTGTATGGACGCTACTGGGGCAGTGTCGCTGAGTTTTCCTACCTGCATTTTGAACTCTGTTACTACCGTGGCATTGAGTTTGCCATCGAGCGAGGATTACAGCGCTATGATGCAGGCGCTCAGGGCGAGCACAAACTGATGCGCGGTTTTGAACCGATTAGAACCCATTCAGTACATTGGATAAGACATCCACAGTTTAGGGACGCCATTGCCCGGTTCTTAGCCCAGGAAGAGCTATCTATTGTCAGTCATATACAGCAAGCGGAAGAATTACTGCCCTTTAAAAAACCGCAGTAGTTAGACGAGCTACCACTCACCCGTATTTTGCATCGAAGCCCAGGGCTCAATAACAGGGAGAGCATCGCCGCGCTGTAGTAATTCTATGGAGATATTGTCGGGTGAGCGCACAAAGGCCATATGGCCATCACGTGGTGGGCGGTTGATAGTGATCCCAGCCTGAATAAGCTGCTCACAGGTTACATAGATATTGTCGACGCGGTAAGCCAGGTGCCCAAAATTACGGCCACCGCTGTACTCTTCGGGATCCCAGTTATAGGTCAGTTCAATCACTGGGGCACTGCGCTGCTCTACCGCTTCCATATCTTCAGCCGCACCCAAAAACACCAGTGTAAAGCGTCCACGTTCGCTGTCTTTTCTATACACCTCAGTAAGGCCCAGCCCGGCACAGTAAAAGGCCAGCGACTTTTCAAGATCCGAAACACGAACCATGGTATGTAGATATTGCAGGCCCATAATATTTTCCTAACCGGTAAATTGACTCAACGGCAGATACTATAGCGCGAGATAGCGTATGTCGCTCAGTAGTTTTACTAGGTGAGTCATAAAGCGACCAGCATCACCTCCGTTAATCACTCTATGATCATAGGACAGACATAGCGGCAACATTAGACGCGGAACAAATTCACTGCCATTCCACTGGGGTTTAATCTGCGATTTTGAAACCCCCAGAATACCCACCTCAGGCGCATTAACGATAGGCGTAAACCCGGTACCACCAATGGCACCCAGGCTGGATAAAGTAAAACATCCTCCCTGCATATCAGAGGGCTTGAGCTTACCATCACGAGCCAAGCTAGCCAGCGACATAATATCTTCAGAAATTTCCCAGATACCTTTCTCATCAACATTTTTAATCACTGGAACCACTAGACCGCGAGGCGTGTCCACAGCCATGCCAACATTGATAAAATGCTTCTGAATATAGTGTTCACCATCGCCGGCCAATGAGCGATTAAATTCAGGGTTGGCCTGCAATGATGTAGCGATGGCTTTGATCAAGAAAGCCACCGGCGTAACGCGAATCCCGCGTTTCTCACCCTCAGCTTTAAGCGACTTACGGAAATCTTCAAGCTCAGTAATATCAGCATCATCAAACTGGGTAACATGGGGCACATTGAGCCAGTTACGCTGCATATTGTTGGCGGTTAATTTTTGTATTTTGCTTAGCTTTACCGATTCGATCTCACCGAACTGACTAAAGTCGACTGCAGGAACCGCTGGAATACCAGAGCCGCTGCCTGCTGCCTGTGATAAATCGCCCGAAAAATTGCTCAATGCATTCTTTACATAGTCACTGACATCATCTTTCTGAATGCGGCCACGGGGGCCAGTGCCTGAGACCTTATCAAGGCTAACGCCCAATTCGCGTGCCAACATTCGCACCGATGGGCCAGCGTAAACACTGCTTGCCAAGGTGTCCTCTGCAATGGACGCTGGTGTTGCTCTGGCCTTTGCGCTCGCCGTATTTGTTGATGGCTGAGCAGCAGATGCCACAGCGGGTTCAGCTGCTGCAGCCGCTGCTACCTGAGGTGCAGCCTCTTTTGTAGCTACCTCTGCTGCAGCAATCGGCGCACCCGCAATTTTTAATATCGCGACCTGGCCACCGGTGCGTAATTTATCACCCTCTGTTGCGAGAATTTTAATCACTGTACCCGCATGGGAAGACGGCACATCCATAGTCGCCTTGTCAGACTCTAAAACTATTAGCGTATCGCCCTCTTCAACCTGATCGCCAACCCCAACGGCAATTTCAATCACATCAATTTCATCGTCACTACCAATATCTGGCACCACAATTAACTGCTCAGATGCAGCCGCTGGCACTTCCTCATCAATAGCTTCTTCCGACTCTGCAACAGGCTCAGCAACTTCCTCTTTCACAGCCTCTGGCTCAGGCTCCATTTCACCGGAGGCCTCAACCGAGGTTTCTATCTCGGCAATTGCATCACCGATCTTGACCGTCGCACCGTCCGCAACAAGATACTTCACCAAGGTACCAGTATGAGGGCTTGGCACGTCCATAGTGGCCTTGTCCGACTCTAGAACTAGCAGAGAATCTTCCAGCTCTACAGAATCACCTGGCGTCAAATTTAATTCAATTACATCGACGCTCTCTGCACCACCAAGATCCGGAACTGTTACGATTTCTATTGCCACTTTATAACCCTTTTATTAATACTTTGACGTTACTTTTAATACTAGATTTACAGGTAGAGAGGATTAGCTTTCTCTGGATCAATATCAAATGCCTCTATTGCTTTGGCAACCACAGACGCCTTAATTGCACCCTGGTCTGCCAGCGCTTTTAGAGCCGACACAGCAATAAAGTAACGGTCAACTTCAAAGAAATGACGCAGCGCTGCACGGCTGTCACTGCGACCAAAACCATCTGTACCCAAGACGCTCATTGGGCTGTTGATATAGCTGCGCATCTGCTCGGCATAGTTTTTCATATAATCAGTCGCGATAACCACGGGAGCGCTACTGTCACCTAGCTGCTCTGCGATATAGGATTTTTTAGCATTCTCAGTGGGGTGCAATAGGTTCCAGCGATCAACCGCTTGCCCTTCTCGCACCAACTCATTGACACTGGTCAGACTCCAAATATCAGCATCGACTTTATAGTCTTGCTTAAGAATCTCCGCCGCAGCAATCACTTCATTAAGAATCGTGCCTGCACCCATCAATGTGACATTGAGTGCCTTATCCGATGCTTTTTTAGGCGCAGCAGGCAGCTTATACATACCTTTGATGATGCCAGCTTCGGCACCTTCTGGCAGTTCAGGCTGAATATAGTTTTCATTCATGGTGGTCAGGTAGTAGAAGCAGTTTTCCTTATCTTCAAACATACGCTTGATACCATCCTGAACAATAACTGCCAACTCATAGCTAAAGGCGGCATCGTAACTCTTACAGTTGGGGATGGTATTGGCGAGTATCAGGCTGTGGCCGTCCTGATGCTGCAAGCCTTCGCCATTGAGCGTGGTTCTACCTGCAGTAGCACCGATCAAAAAGCCGCGCGCCTGGCTGTCGCCAGAGGCCCAAGCCAGATCACCAATACGCTGGAAACCAAACATTGAGTAGAAGACATAGAATGGAATCATTGGGCAGGCACTGGTGCTGTAGGCAGTTGCCAGCGCTAACCAAGCCGACATAGCGCCCGCCTCGTTAATACCCTCTTCGAGAATAACGCCCTTTTTATCTTCTTTGTAGTACATGATCTGCTGATGATCATGGGGAACATATTGCTGACCTGCTGAGGTGTAGATTCCCAGCTGACGAAACATACCTTCCATGCCAAAGGTACGGGCTTCATCCGGCACAATAGGCACCACAGACTGACCAATATTCTTATCTTTCACCAGAGTCGAAAGCACACGAACAAAGGCCATGGTGGTGGAAATTTCTCGTTTACCACTGCTGTCAAGCTGCTTTTTAAAGGTGCTTAATGGTGGCACGGCCATAGGTTCAAAGTGATGCTTGCGCGCTGGCAGTGGCCCGCCAAGTTCCGCACGGCGTCTGCTCATATAGGTGAGCTCCGGACTATCTTCGGCCGGACGGTAATAAGGCACCTCAGCAAGCTCGTCATCAGAGATGGGCAGACCAAAACGATCGCGGAATTTACGCAGGCTATCCATATCAAGCTTTTTAACCGAATGAGTATCATTGGCAGCCTGATCATCACCAAGGCCGTAGCCTTTGACCGTATGTGCAAGAATTACGGTGGGCTTACCACTGCTGGCAACCGCTTCAGAATAAGCAGCGTATACCTTATAGGGATCGTGGCCACCGCGGTTAAGCGCCATAATCTGGTCATCAGTCATATCTTTAACCAGCTCGAGCAGCTCCGGATACTTACCAAAGAAATGCTCGCGGGTGTAGGCGCCACCGTTGTACTTATAGTTTTGCAGCTCGCCATCGCAGACTTCATTCATACGCTTGATAAGCATGCCACTCTTATCTTTCTCTAACAGCGCATCCCAGTGACGGCCCCAGACCACCTTGATAACATTCCAGCCGGCACCACGGAACACGCCTTCCAGCTCCTGCATAATTTTGCCATTGCCGCGTACCGGCCCATCGAGGCGCTGCAGGTTACAGTTGATAACAAAGATCAGGTTTTCCAATCCTTCGCGGCCAGCCAGCGAGATTGCACCCAAACTCTCCGGCTCATCACATTCACCGTCACCCAAGAAAGCCCATACCTTTCTATCGCCGCGAGCAACTAGGCCGCGGGCTGAGAGGTAACGCATAACGTGCGCCTGATAGATAGCCTGAATTGGTCCAAGCCCCATCGATACGGTGGGAAACTGCCAGTAGTCCGGCATTAGCCAGGGATGCGGGTATGATGACAGGCCTGTGCCATCCACTTCGCGACGAAACTTATCTAGCTGCTCTTCACTCAAGCGGCCCTCAAGGAATGAGCGCGCATACATGCCAGGTGCGCTGTGGCCCTGAAAGAAAACCAGATCGCCAAGACTATCGCCTTCATTGCCGCGGAAAAAGTAGTTAAAGCCAATATCATAAAGCGTTGCAGCCGATGAGAAGCTGGCGATATGACCACCGATACCTTCACTCTGCTTATTCGCTCGCATAACCATGGCCAATGCATTCCAGCGCACCAATGAGCGAATACGACGTTCCATAAATAGGTCGCCGGGCATGGCTTTTTCGCGATTTGCAGGGATGGTGTTGCGGAAAGGGGTGGTCACCGACTGGGGTAATTGAATACCTGTCTCGGCAGCATGTTCCTGTAACTGACTAAGAATATAGTTAGCTCTGTCATCACCTTGGGCGCGACAAATTGAGTCAAAGGCATCTAGCCATTCTTGAGTTTCAGTGGGATCTAAATCCTGCGACATGCGGCACCAATTAAGTAAGTTAACTTTCAGGTTGCAGTGACACCTGAGCAGGCACCCAATCTACAACCAACTAAGGGCGGCAATTTTAATGTAGCTTAACTACAAAATCAAGCAAAAAGCCAATGAGGCCTTAGCCTAAAACATTCCACACTGCACTTTAATATAATCTAATAACTATATGTTTTGTATGATTTTTTTAAAAACAATAAGAAAAACATAACAAGTTAGTTTAACTACAAAATAGGTGATATTCAGAAATCATACTCATAGGCTTGCCCTGATTCGCGCAAATCTAGCGCAGTATTCTCGGCGCTGGAATCAACCGTTTGAACCCACAGCGCTCGCCGTCTGTCCAACAGCAGCTGCTGGAAAGCATCCTGTAACGAGGAAACTGTCACAGCCCTGACGGCAGAGGCCAGCTGTGCACGAAAATCAAACTGCCTGTACCCGAGCCCAATAGACTCCATAAAGCGACCATTCATCTCGGCCAGATTCTTGGGCTTTTCCTCAAGGTTACTGAGTACCGATGCCTGATAGCGCTTAATATCTTGATCGGAAAGCGTACTAACATCAGCCCTATAATCTGTTATAAATTGGTTGAACTCACGCCTTAGCTCCGCCTCATCAGCCACTGGCGATTGCACCAGCATTGCCAATCCGGGTACCCGACTGTGATTGCTGGCAAAGGCTGACACCACATAGCCGAGCTGCTTTTCGGTGCGCAGGCTATTATAAAATGGCGATGAGAGCATCTCTCCCAGCAATAGCACCTTGGCCCGCTCTTCCAGACTATCGCCTGCCCCCTGTAAATAGAGTGTAACTACCGAATCAGCATGATCCACAGGGATATGCGCATCAACTGCAGTCTGCCCTAGCCTGGCTATCCTAATCGGCGCAGCAATGTCTTTGAGCGTCAAAGACTGCGCAACTTGCTCAATAAGAGCAGTGGCTTCGGCCTGCCCATGATTGCCGCTTACTAGCATCTCGACGGATATTTGCTGTAGAAGACCCGCAGTAAACTGTTGTAAATCGGTCATGCTTATCTGCTCAAGCACAGGCACCTGCTGCAATGGGGTCCAAGCGCCTGCAATCATTGCATAGAGACCTGACATCACCTGGCGGAATGGATATTCACGCTGAAAGTTTGATAGCTGACGTAATCTTGTCTGCTTGAGTCGGTCAAAGCGATCCTGGTTCCATTCTGGATTGGCCAAGGCTCTGAGAATATTATCCAATAGCACCGACTGTTTATCGGAATAGCCGCCAACCACGATTGAGATACCACGGCCATTAGCCTCAAGTGAAAAACTCAAACCCGCCTCTGTGGCCGGATATATCTGAGCCCCAAGTTGGTCTTTAACAAGATCCAAATATAGGTGTGTTGCTGTCAAACCCTCTATTGTTGAAGCTTTACCGGTCTTCAATAATGTAATGATATGGGCCTTGGGCACGCCAAAATCTGTATCTGCTAGATGCCAGGCACTGAGCCCCTCTTGCGCTATTAGTTGCTGCGGCACTTCACTGCCCGTATCTGCCTGTAATTCCAGGCTTGACGGAATATAGGGGTTGCGCTCGGGCAATCGCAGCTCGGCAATCACTGAGGGCTGCTGCCAGCGCGCCAGTAACTCAGGGTTAACGGGATTAACGGCATAATCTGCCTGATAGCGCAGACTGACCCTATCTGTCGCCACCTCTGGAGCTGTCAGCATCACAAACAGATTGTCTGTGGTTAACTGATCTGCCACCTGTCGGATCAACTCTGCATCGTAATCTGTCATCAGATAGCCGGCACGCAGCACCTCTGTTACGGGGTAGTGCTGCATCTGCCCTGCCAGCCCTGACACATAGCCCATGGGGTTTTGCTTTTCCTGAAATTTAAACGCTATATCCGCCATTCGTGAGCGCTCTTTATAGCGCCAGTTCTGAATCCCCTGCTCACGAATCAAATCAATCCAGGCAAATACCATCTCGATAATATCATCCTGGTATTCTAAGCCCAGCGGCGTCAGTGCAATATCAATAGAAAACAGGCTAGAACTGCGATCCTCAAGGCCGCTGCCGGCACTCAATCCTTCAGCCCAACCTTTATTTTTCAGTAACTGCAGTAGGCTGCCCTCGCCCTCATGACCGACCAGACCGGCAATATAGCTGGCGGGTTTCTGCTGCCAATGGGGCACCATTTTGGGTAGCTGAAAGCTCAAACTCAACTCGCGCACGTCTTTAAGCGGTGCCATAGAAATGGTCAGAGGTAATCGCTCGGCTTGAATAAAGCGATCAGTATGAGTAGCGATCTGCGTATTATTGTTATTAATAGGCGCAAAACGCGGCTTGATCATAGCTTCGAGCTGGTCGAGATTTTCCTTCCCCAGCACCACCAACTTCATCAGATTTGCCGAATAGTATTGGTTGTAAAAATCAATCAAATCCTCACGCACCGGGCGGCCCTCAGCACCTTTGCGGTTAGCTAGGGTTTGTAGATTACCCACGGTGAACTTAGCCATTGGGTGATCGGGATCAAGCTGCTCCTGAAGAACATCCCACTGCCGGCGACCATCGTCTTTAATCTTTAATCGGTACTCAGATTCAACCGCATTGCGCTCGCGGTCAACATATTTAGCATCAAAATTGGGGCTGGAAAAAAATGGCGCAAACCGATCGAGAGCCTGTTCCAAATAGCTCGCATCGATATCAAAAAAGTAGGTGGTATTTTCCAAGCCTGTACCCGCATTGTGGCTACCACCATGTTCACTAATAAAGGTTTGGTAGTCACCGGGATTGGGATAGCTTTTGGTACCCAAGAACAACATATGCTCTAGAAAGTGCGCCAAACCCTCCCGGTCTGCCTCGTTTTGGTAACTGCCGATATATACATCTAGGGACGCGGCAGCCTTATCAGTACTGGGGTCCGAAATTAGCAGGACATCAAGCTGGTTATCCAGCTGAATATGCCGGTACTGACGCTGGTCATTGGCACTTTTAATGACCTGCCCAGTGGTTGCCGCAGTAACCGCCATATCTGGAGAAACGGCAGAACTGCAGCCTTGAAGCAAAACGGCGATAGCCATTAACCGCACAAAAACGCGTGTAAAAATCTCTAAGGATGAACTGCACGCCTCGCCTACGAACCTATCCCTGATCATTGTAAACTCCCCTCTTTTTTCCTGTTATGAATCTTGCAATCACTTACTCAGCATCCGTCACCAGCTCTACATCATCATTCGGATCACTGCCATTCCGCGGCCAGGCGTTGTAGACGGCCTTAACCAAGGTGGCCAGCGGTATGGCAAAAAACACTCCCCAGAAGCCCCAGATTCCACCGAAGAAAAGCACTGCGATAATAATCGCGACCGGATGCAGATTAACCACTTCAGAGAACAGTAAAGGCACCAATAGATTGCCATCGACAAATTGGATAAATCCATAGACCATAAATAACCAGAAAAAGTCACCTGAGTAACCCCATTGCACATAGCCGACTAGCAGCACAGGTATGGTTACTACAGTGGCACCAATATAGGGAATTAGCACAGATAGCCCTACCAGCAGGGCTAAAAGCGCCGCATAGTTGAGATCCAGCACTAAAAAAGCCACAAAAGACGCCGCCCCCACAATTAATATTTCAATAGCTTTACCGCGTATATAGTTGGCAAACTGTACATCCATCTCAGACCAAATAGTCGTCATTACGGTTCTCTCTTTGGGCAGCATATTAGATAAAAACCCAATAAGAATATCTTTGTCTTTAAGCATAAATAGCACCAGCAAAGGCACTAGAAATAAGTAGATCATAATGCCCAGTAAGCCGGGAAAGCTACTCAGCGAAAGAGACAGAATCTGCTCTGCCAGGTTGGCCATCTCCTGGGACACGCGGCCCCAAATCATCTGAAACTGATCTGGGGTTATATAGTCACTGTATTTTTCCGGCAGGGTAATCAGCAGCTCTCTAAGCTTGCCAACCATATTTGGCACCTCACTAAGCAGCAGCGATGTTTGGCGCCCAACGATTGGAATAACAATAATCAGTACGGCAATAAATCCAAGCACAAATAGCAAGTAAGTCGTGGTGACCGCCATGACCTGCGAAAACCCACGACGGCGCAATGTGTTAACCAGACCCTGTAGTAAGAAGGCGAGAATTAGCGCGGTAAAAACGGGCCCCAAAACAGTGCCCAGAGTCGCCATTACAACCAGAGAAATCACTAATATTACCGCCAGTAGAACAGCCTCTTCATTGCCGAAGTACTGCTCAAGCCATCTATGAATTACCTGCTTCATGCGTATTCCTTTAATTGGTAGGGTCGGGTTAACCATAATAAGTGCTGGGCCCGATTTAAGTGGTTATCTGACCTGAAACTACTGCATATTTCAACTGTCGTACTAAACTCAGTTATCCGCTAAAGTAGCCTGATATTGATTAAAGGTATTTAAGTCCAATTTTGAAACTCACGATACGCCTTAAACGTTCCGGCCTACGCCTATTTTCCACTCTGTTCATCACTGGACTAATGGGCCTAATGTCCAGCAGCGCCTCCCTGTCCGCCGATATCAAGCTACCATTACTTGGCGATAGTGCCTCGGGCGTTATCTCTAAACAACAGGAATATGAGCTGGGCAGACTGTGGCTAAAAAGCTTTCGCAGCCGCGTGCGTGAGTACGACGACCCATTGATGCAGCAATACCTAGAGCAACTGCTCTACAATTTAGCAACTTACAGTGATCTTGAAGACCCTCGGCTTGAGTTGATTGTGGTCAAAAACCCCTCAATGAATGCGTTTGCAGTACCCGGCGGCGTGGTTGGGTTTCATACCGGTGTTTTTGCCTTCGCTGAAAATGAAGACCAGATGGTATCCGTGCTAGCTCACGAACTGGCGCACCTCAGTCAGCGACATTTTGCCCGAGGCGTAGAAGCCCAGAGGGCATCCTCAATAATCAGTATGGCCGGGCTGTTGGCAAGCCTGGTGATAGCCGCGACAGCCGGCGGCGATGCTGGTATGGCCGCCATTACCTCAACTCAGGCGATGACCATGCAAGGGCAGTTGCGCTACAGCCGATCTAATGAGAAGGAAGCCGACCGCATGGGTATGCAAACCATGGAGCGCGCCTCGCGCGACCCCGCCGCCGTCGCCGGGATGTTTGAAACCATGCTCAGGGCCACACGCTTTAGTGGCAGCCGGCTGCCAGAGTTCTTGCTGTCTCACCCAGTAACCGAAAGGCGCATCTCTGATGCCCGCGGCCGTGCGATGAAGTATTCCATGCGGCACTATGTAAGCAATCCAGAGTATTTTCTGATGCAGGCGCGCGCCATGGTCGCTATGGAGAAGACGCCGATTGACTCAATTAAGCGCTTTCAAGCCAAACTCGACAGCAATACGCAAAACTCGGACGCTGCCAATTATGGATTGGCGCTGGCCTATATAAAATTGGGCGATCATGCCAAGGCCGGTAAAATATTGGATGACCTTATTGCAGCCAATCCCGTTTTACTCACCTTCCGCCATACCGATATAGAGCTGGATATAGCGCGCCAGGATTACGCTGCCGCACTGGGCAAGCTCAATCAGCTGTTAGCTAGAAACCCCAACAACTACCCACTTACCAGACTCAAGTCAGAAGCTCTTTGGCAGGCTCATCGCTATGAGGATGCGGGTGAGGTGTTAACCGCCCTATCAAGGATGCGCCCTGAGGATCCTATGGTCTGGTATCAGCTAGCGGAAGTTCGCGGGTTGGCGGGAAATATTTCCGGCGTCCATCAGGCCCGAGCGGAATATTTTATTTTGGTGGGTGCCTTTGGCAAAGCCAGAGATCAGCTGAGCCTTGCGGTGAAACTGGTTGCCCTAGACTTTAAGCGCTCGGCCATTATCCGCCAGCGCTTACAAGATATCGCCGCAATGGAAGATCGACTGGAAAAGCTCTAGCTAGCACGCCAGCGAAAGAGGGCTTTATAACGGAGATATTGGCCTTTCCTGAACAGATCAGAGTTCAGGCCCCCGAGATAGCATCGCTCAATAAAAGACGCAGCAACAATCAAATAGTCAGGCAGATTTAAAATTCATCATGCGGCCAAGTGAAACCATGGCCTGCTCACCGATTCTCTGATCAACAGATACTTCATTGCTGCCCTGCTCCAGACAAGCCAGCAGATTTTCTAAATCATTCATGCCCATCCAAGGACAGTTAGCACAGCTGCGACAGGTCGCACCGTTGCCGCCAGTGGGCGCAATCAGCAACTCTTTATCGGGCACTGCCTGCTGCATCTTGTAAAAAATACCCTGATCTGTGGCCACAATCATCTGCTGCTGAGGCAGCATGGCGGCCGCAGCAATCAACTGCGAGGTTGAACCCACCCAGTCAGCGATATCTACCACTGACTCGGGCGATTCCGGGTGTACTAGTACAGCGGCATCCGGATAAACCTTCTTAAGATCAAGGATACCCTTGGCCTTAAACTCTTCGTGAACAATACAGCTGCCGTCCCACATCAACATATCGGCGCCAGTATTTTTCTGCACATAGGCACCCAAATACTTATCTGGAGCCCAGAGAATTTTTTCGCCCTGGCTGTCGAGATAATCGACGACATCAAGCGCAATACTAGAGGTCACCACCCAATCAGCTCGCGCTTTAACCGCCGCCGAGGTATTGGCGTAAACCACCACAGTGCGGTCCGGATGCTGATCACAGAATGCCGCAAACTCATCTGCCGGACAGCCCACATCCAGAGAGCAGGTTGCCTCGAGAGTCGGCATTAGCACGCGCTTATCAGGCGTAAGAATCTTTGCCGTCTCGCCCATAAACTTAACGCCGGCCACCAGCAGGGTCTGTGCCGAATGATTATTGCCAAAGCGGGCCATCTCCAGACTGTCAGAGACAGTGCCACCGGTCTCTTCGGCCAACGACTGGATCAGAGGGTCGGTATAATAATGGGCAATAATAACCGCATTCTTGGCGATTAACTGCGCCTTGATCTGTGCCTGTAACTCGGCAATACGCTCGGCACTTATTTCAGAGTCAGCGGGAACCTGATTAAGGTACTGCTCAACCACCTCACGCTGACTGGGGTTATCGACCACCTGAATGTGCTGTTGCGAATCAGACATAATGCAGAGCTCTCGAAAATACGATTAAAACGTCGACAGCCAATAAACTACCGCGGTCAAAACAACGGCCAAAATAGCGACTACTGCAATTGCATCAGCAGTTGCATCGCCATCGGTGTTCGGTTCTATTTGCTTGCTCATTATTACAGTCCTATATGTATTTGATGTGAGGATTTGAAAGGCGCGCATTCTATCAATCTATAAGCGCGCTGTCTCGCTTTCAACCCTATTGGTTATTCCACTATTACATTGCCTTATAGTTAAATAGCCATTTAAAACGCCTGCCACTGACGCTATCATAGCGCCCTTCATTTAGCAGTACTCAAAACGGATCTTCATGTACCAATACGACCAGTACGATCAAAAAATAGTTGATGAGCGCGTTGAGCAGTATCGCGACCAAACTAAACGCTACCTTGCCGGCGATATTAGCGAAGAGGAGTTCTTGCCACTGCGCTTGCAAAATGGACTCTACGTCCAGCGTCTGGCTCCTATGTTACGTATCGCTGTGCCCTATGGACTGATGTCGAGCCATCAGGTTCGCAAGATTGCCGATATTAGCCGCAAATACGACAAAGGCTATGTGCACTTTACCACCCGGCAAAATATCCAGTTGAACTGGCCTCGGCTGGAAGAGGTGCCAGATATACTGGCCGAGCTAGCCAGTGTTGAAATGCATGCCATTCAGACTAGCGGCAACTGCATCCGCAACACCACCACTGACCAGTTCGCTGGTGTAGCCAAGGATGAAATTGAAGATCCCCGCCCCTGGTGCGAAATTATCCGCCAGTGGTCGACACTGCATCCAGAGTTCGCCTTTTTACCGCGTAAGTTCAAAATCGCCGTCTGTGGCTCCGAAGAAGATCGCGCCGCTTTCCTGCTCCACGATATCGGTATCCAGCTGGTTAAGAATGATCAAGGCGAGACAGGCTTTCATATCTATGTGGGTGGCGGACTGGGCAGAACACCAGTTATCGCCTCATCAATTAAAACGTTCCTGCCCAAGGAACATCTACTGACCTATTTGGATGCCATCCTGCGTGTCTACAACCGCTATGGCAATCGAAACAATAAATATAAGGCCAGAATCAAGATTTTGGTGAGAGCTTGGACACCGGAGGTATTTGCCGAGCGCGTTGAAGCTGAATGGCTGCACCTAAAGGATGGGCCAGCCACATTAAATGGTCATGAAATTGAGCGTGTTAAAGGATTCTTTACCCAGCCCGATTATAAAGCTGTCGACGGCAATGCGGTCAGTGCACAGGTACAGGCACTAGCCACAGAGCACAAAGGGTTCTCGCGCTGGTTAGACCGCAATGTTAAAACCCAGAAGCAAACTGGCTATGCCTGCGTAACACTGTCGCTAAAACCCGCCGGTGTCGCACCGGGCGATGTTACCGATCAGCAGCTCGAGACCATTGCCGACCTCGCCGATCGTTTTTCCTTTGGCGAAATTCGCACCACCCATAATCAAAATATTGTGCTTGCCGATGTACTTCAGTCTGAGCTGTTTAATCTTTGGCAGTTGGCTAAACCTGCAGGTTTAGCAACGCCCAATATTGGCACCATTAACGATATGATTTGCTGCCCCGGCGGAGACTATTGCTCACTGGCCAATGCCAAGTCAATTCCCGTGGCTGAAGCCATACAGCGCAAGTTTGACGATCTCGACTATGTCTATGATCTCGGCGACCTCGAACTCAATATCTCTGGTTGTATGAATGCCTGCGGCCATCACCATATCGGCCATATTGGTATTCTCGGCGTGGATAAGAAAGGCGAGGAATGGTACCAAATACAGCTTGGTGGCAGCGCTAATAAAGATGCAGCTCTCGGCAAGGTACTGGGCCCCTCATTATCACGGGACGCAGTAGTCGACAGCATCGAAACACTTTTAGATGTCTATGTTGAAAACCGCCTAGAGCAAGAGACCTTTTTAAAAACCTATCAGCGAATCGGTTTAGAAAAATTCAAGGAGAGAGTCTATGCCCCAGCTTCTTAAAGATGGCAATGTTATCGACAACAGCTGGCAGCTGGTCGATACTGATACTGATGGTCTGCCACAGGGTGATATTCTGGTTTCAACCAGCCAGTGGCATAAGCAGCAAAATGTACTGGCCGATCGTGCAGGCGCGGTCGGTGTATGGATTGACAGCGATGAAGAGATTGAAGCCTTTGCCGATGGGATTATAGATTTGCCTGTGATTGCCATTAACTTCCCCAAGTTTGCCGATGGCCGCGGTTTCTCGCTTGCGCGCCTGCTACGTGAGCGCTATGGCTACAGCGGTGAAATACGCGCTATAGGCGAAATTATTCGCGATCAGCTCTTTCTGATGCAGCGATGTGGTTTTAATGCCTTTGTCTTTGACACAGAACTGGATCTCGCCGAAGCCAGTAAGTCATTGCAGGATTTCTCTGATGCCTATCAGGTTGCTGTCGATCAGCCCGAGCCACTATTTAAAAGACGTGCCTAAAGTCTGATAAGGTTAAGGCTATGGATCACCATCTAATACAGCTGTTCTTTTTGATTTTTACCGGCTCCGCCGTGATTGCCTCGCTGGCGTTGTTTGGTCGCCAGCCTCTGTTAGTCGCCTATATTTTACTTGGTGCTGTTATGGGGCCCCATGGTCTGGCCTGGGTCACTGATGTCGAGCTCATTAGTGAAATTGCCAGCATAGGTATTATCTTCCTACTGTTTTTGTTGGGTCTAGACATGCAGCCCCAGGCACTGGGTCGCGTCTTGCGTCAGGTCACTCATATTACTCTGATTAGCTCCCTGCTGTTTGCCGCAGTCGGCTTTGGCGTGGCCTACCTATTTGACTACAGCCTGCTTGAGTGCATTATTGTTGGTACCTCCATGATGTTTTCCAGCACCATTATTGGTATCAAACTACTACCCACAACCGTACTGCATCACAAGCATTCCGGCGAACTGATGATCGGCATGCTGTTGATGCAGGATTTTCTCGCTATCTTTGTACTATTAATGCTGATTTCTGGTATTGATGGGGGCGATAGCCTGATTACCTTTGGCAAAAGCATCGTCGCCCTGCCTCTGATTATTGCTGGCGCCATACTGATGGTGCGCTATATTTTGCAGCCTCTATTTGCCCGCTTTGATCGGATTGGTGAATATGTATTTTTATTGGCTATCGGCTGGTGCCTCGGGGTGGCTGAGCTTGCCGAATTTGCGGGTTTGTCTCGCGAGATTGGCGCCTTTATCGCTGGTATATCCATAGCCACCAGCCCGATCGCGCAATATATAGCACTCAACCTAAAACCTCTGCGCGACTTCTTTTTGATTCTGTTTTTCTTCTCTCTTGGCGGCGGCTTTGACCTCGCTCTAATTCCACAAATAGCCATACCTGCACTTATTTTGGCTACTGCCATGCTGGCGCTAAAGCCCACTGTCTATCAGGCTCTGTTGCGCGGACAAAGTGAGAGCCAGACACTGTCATGGGATATTGGCTTTAGGCTGGGGCAAAATAGCGAGTTTTCACTGTTAATTGCCTACGTTGCCTTCAATACCCAACTTATTGGTAATAATGCCTCACATTTAATTCAGGCCGCCGCCATTATCACTTTCCTAATCTCAAGCTATATAGTGGTGTTCAATTTCCCCAACCCTATTGCTATCAGCGAAAAACTGCGACGGGACTAGTTAGTGGTAAGTGTTGCTAGCAACAAAAAGACTGGCAAGCAAGCGGCAATAGTGTCACGAAGAGACGAACCTGGCACAGCTACACACACGAAAAGTCTATGGACAACAGATCGAATCCGGTATGACTAACCTGTCACCCCAGCCAAGGCTGGGGTCTGGACAAACAAGCCTTCGCTGCTATCAAGGCAATCCAGACTTAAAACTGCTTATTGGAATCCTGAGTTAGACGAGCCCACCATTTCAGCAATAGCCGATCCGCGCTCCCTTCAGCGGCGAGACCCAGTCGCTGATGCAGTTTTTTCTTCTGCACAAACGACACTTCAAAGACATCGGCTTCGGCAATCCGCGATACCAGATACTCATCGCTGGTCTGCACATCATCGACCAGCGCCAAACCCTTCGCTTGAGAGCCATACCAGATCTCGCCAGTGGCGATCTTTTCAATATCAACCTGTGGGCGGCGCTCGGAGACATAAGTCTTAAATAGCTCATGAGTCTCTTCCAGCTCTGCGACAAATTTCTCTCGGCCCTCTTCAGTATTTTCCCCAAACATAGTCAGGGTGCGCTTGTATTTACCGGCGGTGAGTATTTCAAAATCCACATCATGCTTTTTTAGCACCTTACTAAAATTAGGCATCTGTGCGATCACACCAATGGAGCCGATAATAGCAAAGGGAGCGGCTAAAATTTTATCTGCGACACAGGCCATCATATAGCCGCCACTGGCGGCAACTTTATCCACACAGGCGGTCAATGGGATGCCCTTTTTACGCAGGCGATCGAGCTGGCTACTGGCAAGCCCATAGCTATGAACCATGCCGCCCGGGCTCTCCAGTTTAATTAGCACCTCATCATTGCTGGTGGCCTGAGTTAATATGGCGGTCACTTCTTCACGCAGATGGCTGACGGCTGATGCACTGGTATTGCCATCAAAGTTAAGTACAAAGACGCGGCTCTTTTTGACCGCAGCAGACTTATCTTGGTCAGTCTGTTTTGCCGCTTTCTTTTCTTCTTTCTTTAACATAGCGGCCTGCTTTTTCTTGGCCTTATGCAGTTTTTTCTCTTCGGCCTTTTGCAGCGACTCATCCATAGTTGCCAGCAGCATAGATTCGCTCATATGCTCAAATTGTTCATTCAGTGGCGTGATTTCAAGATGGCCTTTTTCACTGCCCTGGCTATTCTTTTGCCGAGCACCGACAAGAATGCTCACCACAAGCGCGAAGCCAAACACAAAGGTAACAATTTTGGCCAGAAACAGGCCATATTCAAAAAGGAAATCCAAAACTCGCTCCAATATAATTAGTAAGGTGTAACTAATAGAAACAACAGTATAAACGCTCTCACGCGCTAGCCGTAGGTCAAAGTGGACTCGTCTATATACTGCTGCAGCAGGCGTCCAGACATAATGGTTGGCGGCGCAATAATGCCGGGTAAATTGTCATAGCGAAACCAATCAGCCTCAGCAATCTCAATACCATCAATAGTAATGTCATCGGTCACCGCATCCGCAATAAAGCCCAGCATCAGCTGCCCCGGGTAAGGCCATGACTGACTGCCAAAATAACGGATATTATTGATTTGCACACCCACTTCCTCAAAGACTTCACGGTGAAGGGCCTGCTCGGCAGTCTCGCCCGCCTCCAAAAAACCGGCTAACGCACTAAAACGATTGGCTGGCCAACTCGGATTGCGCGCCAACAGGCAGTGATCACCGCGAGTCACCAGCACAATAATACAGGGAGAAATACGCGGGTAATTATTAATCTTGCAGACTTTACATTGCAGCGCATGCTCGCTGTCAGAGGCTATATTGGGTTCGCCACAGCTGCCGCAGAAGCGGTGTTTGTCCTGCCAATCGAGTAACTGAACCGCGCGGCAGGCAAGTGAAAACTCTTCATCACCGGCACTCATCAGTAAGGTGCGCAGCTCAATCATGGTAAAACCTTCAGTCGTAGCCGCTTCAGGTAATAGTTCCCACACTTCACAATCACGCCCCTGCCACTGGCCCAATGTAATGCGTCTTTCACAGAAAAACTTAAGCATAGCCGTCGCATCGCTATCGATAACAGGGCCACTGGACCTAGCGCCAGAAACCACCAAAATATCACCATCAATGACCGCGACAATCCATTTTTTGTCCGTATTGATTGCTACAGGGCTGGCATAAAAACCATTTAGGCTTACGGGAAGGGTCACAGCAAGAGTTACCTTTGATATAGAGCATAAAGTTAGGTGTAAAAGGTCTCGAAAGCTTGCAAATTAGAATAGCTATAGCTAAGGTTTCGGAGCTATTTTTTGATAAGTCTAACATGAAAGTAACAGTGAATTGAGCAGCGTTTCAGTTGATTGGAAAATTGCTTACCAACAGGTTGATACAGTAACTAAGGATCCACAGATGACTCCAACATTATCCCAGGCATTTAAAAAGAATTTTCTCGGCAACTCTCCCGGTTGGTACGAGACGGCCATTATTGCCTTTTTGGTACTTAACCCTCTAATCATGTACCAGTTTGGTCCCTTCGTGATGGGATGGGTACTGATCGCTGAGTTTATCTTTACCCTAGCGATGGCACTTAAATGCTATCCACTGCAGCCCGGTGGACTGCTAGCAATTGAAGCGGTACTGATGGGGTTAACATCTCCCGAAGCTGTCTACAATGAGACCGTTGCCAACTTTCAGGTAGTGCTGCTGCTAATGTTTATGGTCGCCGGCATCTATTTTATGCGCGACATGCTGCTGTTTACGTTTACCAAGATTCTGCTTGGCGTTAAATCAAAAACTATGCTGTCGTTTTTGTTCTGTTTTGCCGGCGCCTTCTTATCGGCCTTCCTCGACGCCCTGACCGTAACTGCTGTCTTGATTACCGTCTCTGTCGGCTTCTACTCGGTCTACCACAAGGTCGCATCCGGCAAGAAAATGGCCGACAAAGACCATGACCACAGTGATGACTCCACTGTACTTGTACTCGAGCGTGAGAAGCTTGAAGCGTTCCGCGCCTTCCTACGCAGTCTAATTATGCACGGTGCCGTGGGTACCGCTCTGGGTGGTGTAACTACCTTGGTGGGCGAGCCACAGAATCTATTGATTGCAGAAAAAGCTGGCTGGACATTTATGGAGTTCTTTATGGCCATGACGCCTGTCACCATGCCTGTTCTGGCTTTTGGTCTAGCGACCTGCGTTATTTTAGAGAAAATCAAAATATTTGGCTACGGTGCCGAACTTCCTCAGGAAGTGCGGCAGGTACTGCAAGACTCTAGTGATCATGATGAGTCTCACCGCACCCAGTATGACAAGGCATCACTGATTACTCAGGTTGTCGTTTCACTGATCCTTATCGCTGGTTTGGCCATGCACTGGGCACCTGTAGGTCTTATTGGTCTTATGGTTATTGTTCTTCTCACGGCTTTTAACGGTATTACTGAAGAGCATCGTATTGGTCATGCTTTTGAGGAAGCATTGCCCTTTACCGCATTGCTGGTAGTGTTTTTTGCCATTGTCGCCGTTATTCACGAGCAGCACCTATTCTCACCAGTGATTGCTATGGTTCTTGAGCAAGATGAAGCGATTCAGCCCGGCGTATTCTTCCTAGCCAATGGCTTACTCTCGGCCATCAGCGACAATGTCTTTGTCGCCACGGTTTATATTAATGAAGTGAGAGCGGTTTATGATGCAGGCGAAATTAGTCGTGAGCACTTTGATAAGCTAGTTATTGCCATTAACACAGGCACTAATCTACCCAGTGTGGCCACACCTAATGGACAGGCTGCATTTTTATTCCTGCTGACATCGGCACTGGCGCCGCTGATTAGACTATCTTATATGCGCATGGTACTCATGGCACTGCCGTACACCATCGTGCTGACTACAATTGGCTTCCTATGTGTGATGTACAGACTGTAATCCTCATGATGCAGTAACAAAAAAGGCGATCCATTGGATCGCCTTTTTTATATCTATTGATTACAGCCTTATACCTTTTAATCTAGGTTTTATTGCTTTCTTCAGCCTTAAGGTCTTTGCGCAATACCTTACCCACATTGGTCATTGGCAATTCATTGCGAAACTCAACAAATTTAGGCACCTTATAACCTGCCATATTCTCTTTACAGAAATCAATGACCTGCGCCTCCGTTAGCTCGCTGTCTGTCGTGACCACAAACATCTTTACCACCTCCCCGGCTTTGTTGTCAGCAACACCGATAGCTGCACATTGAGATACCGCTGGGTGCAGCGTTAATGCCTGCTCTAACTCATTGGGATAAACATTAAAGCCTGACACAATAATCATATCCTTAAGGCGATCAACGATCTTGATATAGCCGTCTTCATCGACAGTTACGATATCACCAGTATGCAACCAGCCATCAACAATCACCTCGGCCGTCTGCTCTTCACGCTGCCAGTACCCTGCCATAACCTGAGGCCCGCGCACACACAACTCACCAACACCACCCACTTCCTGCTCGACGCCATTTTCATCGATAACTTTAATATCGGTGCCCGGAATAGGAATGCCAGCGGTACCAATCTTTTCAAATCCAGAGGGATTCATAGAGATAACCGGCGAAGATTCAGTCATGCCATAGCCTTCACTGACAATACAGCCGGTCGCTGCTTGCCAGTCATTGGCTACAGATTCCATCAGCGCCATGCCACCAGACAGTGTCATTCTTAATTTAGAAAAATCGAGCTGTTTGAAGTCTTTATTCTCAAGCAAGGCAACAAATAAGGAATTGAGACCAATAAAGATTTCAAATTTGCATTTTTTTATCGCCCGCACAAAGAGCGGAATATTTCGAGGATCGGGAATTAAAATAGTGTGCCCGCGAGTCGCCGGCATAAGTCCCATGCACAGTGAGTAGGCATATATATGATAGATAGGCAGTGGCGCCACAGCAATACTGCGCGTGATCGGCTTATCCAGAATCGAAATAACTCTCAGTGACTGAGCAATATTGCTAACCAAGCAGGACTGAGTCAACATAACGCCCTTAGAGGCACCGGTGGTACCACCGGTATACTGCAGAGCACAGACATCATCTATGGTCGCCTTGTGGGGTATATAGTTACCGCCACCGGTGAGCATCTCAGAGAATCTTATATACTGACCTCTAGGCAGAGAGGGTCTCTTACCCATCAGCTTCATGGCGCCACTCAGCAGCATATTTCGAGGCTGCGGCAGTAGGTCTACTGGGCGCGTCACTATGACATGCTCGATACCTGTATCTGGTAGCGCCTGACATAAAGTCTCATAAAACTGATCGAGTACTACGACCGCTTTAACCCCAGAGTCATTAAACTGATGCACTAGCTCGCGCACGGTGTACATTGGGTTGGTGTTAACAATGACTAACCCCAGCTTCCATGCCGCGACCACGACCACAGGGTATTGAATCAGATTGGGGAGCTGTACCGCGATACGATCACCAGCACTGAGCTTTAATTTCTTCTGAAAATAGCTCGCGACTCTTCTCGATAGCTGATCAACTTCACCATAGGTCAATGTTTGCCCTAGGCAGGTATAGGCTGGATGAAGCGATGAATCGACAACGGCCTGCTGCCAATTTTCAAGCAGAGACCTAGCGGTTAGATCAGGCTGCTGAGAGCCTATACGAGATTTTTTTTGCGCCTGTAAAACGGCTTCTTGCACCAGCATAGCAACATCTCTTTTTATTATTATTAGGTAAGCTACAGACGCCTAAACTCAGTCAGTTAACGAGGTGCTCAGTTAACGAGAGAGCAGAGACATACCCCTTTCAAGGCCGCCCAGCGTCAACGGGAACATCTTACCGTCAATCAGATCTCTTAACATCTGAATTGAGGGGGTGTACTCCCAATATTTTTCCTGCACTGGGTTAATCCAGATCAGTTTTTCATAGGTCTCGGCCATACGCTGCATCCATACCGCGCCCGACTCTTCGTTGTGATACTCAACACTGCCACCAGGACTGGTCACCTCGTAGGGAGCCATTGAGGCATCGCCTACATAGATGACCTTATAGTCGGAGGAATATTTGTGCAGCAGATCATAGGTTGAAATCTGCTCTTCGCGACGACGATTATTATCCTTCCACACATAGTCATACATGCAGTTGTGGAAGTAAAAATACTCGAGGTGCTTAAATTCTGTCTTAGCCGCAGAGAATAGCTCTTCACATAGACGCACATAGGGATCCATGGAGCCACCGACATCAAAGAAAATCAGAACCTTTACCGCGTTGTGTCGCTCGGGCACCATCTTGATATCGAGCAAACCGGCATTGCGCGCAGTGCTGCGAATCGTGTCATCCAAATCCAGATGATCCGCTGACCCCTCGCGAGCAAACTTGCGCAATCGACGCAGCGCTACTTTAATATTGCGCGTGCCAATCTCAACTGAGTCATCGAGGTCCTGATACTGTCGCTCATCCCATACTTTGACCGCTGTGCCCTTGCCGCCGGGGCCACCAATACGGATACCCTCAGGATTGAAGCCACCATGACCGAAGGGCGAGGTGCCATTGGTACCCACCCATTTATTGCCGCCCTCATGGCGCTTTTTCTGCTCTTCGAGACGCTTTTTAAACTCCTCAATCAGCTTTTCAAGACCACCGAGACTTTCAACCTTGGCTTTCTCTTCATCGGTAAAGTGCTTCTCAAACTCCTTGCGCAGCCAGTCTTCAGGCAGCAGGGCTTCAACAATACCATCGAGGTTTTCTAGGTTTTTAAAATAAGCACCAAAGGCTCGATCAAAGCGATCGTAGTACTTCTCGTCTTTCACCATAACGGTGCGTGCCAATAGATAGAAATCATCCACCGAACCAAAGGCCAGGTTTTGCTCCATCGCTTTCAGCAGATCCAATAGTTCCTTGATAGAAACAGGAACGTTGGCTTTCTTTAGCGTCTCAAAGAAGTTAATCAGCATAGAATAAACTCGTTTACCTCAGACCGATCTAGCGGGCTTCACGGCGCGTCATAAATGCCAGACGCTCGAGCAGATGAACATCTTGCTCATTCTTTAGCAAGGCACCATACAGCGGCGGAATCGCCTTGGTGGGGTCACGATTAGTAAGAATATCTTCAGGAATATCGTCGGACATAATCAGCTTTAACCAGTCCACTAGCTCGGAGGTCGAAGGCTTTTTCTTAAGACCTGGAATCTTGCGCACATCAAAGAAGATATCCATGGCATCATCCACCAGCTGTTTTTTGATTTTCGGGAAATGGACATCGACAATACGCTGCATGGTCATGCGATCAGGGAAGTTGATAAAGTGGAAGAAACAGCGACGTAAGAATGCATCCGGCAGTTCTTTTTCATTGTTACTGGTAATAATCACAATCGGGCGCTGCACTGCTTTAATGGTCTCGCCTGTCTCGTAGACATGGAACTCCATCTTATCCAGCTCAAGCAACAAATCATTGGGGAACTCAATATCCGCTTTATCGATCTCATCAATCAGCAGAACTACTTGCTGGTCAGCGGTAAAGGCTTCCCACATCTTACCTTTTTTAATGTAGTTACTAATATCCTGAACCTTATCGCTGCCCAACTGGGAATCGCGCAGACGAGATACCGCATCATACTCATACAGACCCTGCTGAGCCTTGGTGGTCGATTTGATGTGCCAGGAGAGCAATGGCACGCCCAGCGAACTGGCCACCTGCTCTGCCAGCATGGTTTTACCAGTTCCCGGCTCACCTTTAATCAGTAATGGTCGTTGCAGGGTCACTGCGGCATTAACTGCCATTTGCAGCTCTTCGGTTGCTATATAGTCGTTTGTGCCTGTAAATTTCATATCGTCTGGGTCCACTTTAAATAAAGTTACGTTGCTCGTTTAGCCTCGTATAATAATCTAATATGCTTCGGTATTTACGTCTAAATGGCGCTAAAGACCCCTAAATACAATGATTATTGGCACTATATATGACCGAACAGTCAAACCCACAGCGTAACATAAGTGCGACAAACCAGACCTAAAGACTCACCCCTGCCTTGATTTTTTTCATTAGTACGCCCGCGCCTCTGACACCCACCACAGACATGGCGGTTACCATGCCAGCCATTAACGCCCCAACGACACCGCAGCTGATAATATCCTGACCAGTTAAATACAGGCCGGGCATAGATGTCTTAGGCCTTAACCAATCCTGCTGAAAACGCGCTTTTTGATGTGCCAGACCATAGGCTTCCCCCTGCTTATAACGGCAAAAATGATTGGTAGATAGTGGCGTAGAGACTTCGGAATAATCGATCTTGCCTCTCAGTTGCGGCATTTGCTTAAACAGTGCCTCCAGCATGCGCTCAGACAGATTCTCTTTAAGCGCCTCATAGTCATCGCCGCGCTTACCCCAGGTTTTATCTGCCCATTGACGGTAAGATTCAAAGTTACAGGGACCTATAACAATTTCAATCGTAGACCGACCGGGATAGCGGCGCTGAAAGTCTGGGTCTTTAGCTGAGGGAAAGGACACATAGACCAATGGCAACGGTGCACTGGGATCTTTGCGCAGCGCGGCAACATTGTCATCATGGTGCTCATCGAGGTAAATCCAAAGATTGGTTTTTGGCAGCTGTAATTCTTCAGCGGTGCCTTTAAGCCCTAAATACATGCCGCCATGGGACATAGATGTGGCCAGCGCATCCACCTTTTGTTTGTATCCGAGCTTCTCGCTGTGCGCTGCCGGCAGCAGATCTGAAAAGGTATTAACCACCCCGGCATTACTAATAACAGTCTTGGCGTACACACAGTGCCCGTCGGCCATTTTTACCCCGACGGCGCGGCCCTTATCGACAATAATCTCTTTGACATCAGCATAAGTAAACACATCGCCACCAGAGACCTGTATCTGCGGAATAATAGTCGCCGCCATTTGTGAGGCGCCGCCTACCGGATAAAAACCACCATTGAAATAATGCCCGGCAATTAGGGCATGCATAAGAAACACGGACTCTTTTGGCGGGCAGCCATGATCACCCCATTGGCCACAGAGCACGGCAATTAACTTTTCATTATCGGTCAATCCCTTGAGTACATCGTAGGACGTTTCTAGAGCATAATCTGGAAATTTGTTTTTTTCTGACAGTGACATCAATTTAGCGATCGGCGCGGGCATTGCTTTAGCTTGACTTACTGCACCCATATATTTAGTTGTCGCCGATACTAGGGCAACATATTTATCAATGGCATCAGCTTCTTCTGGAAACTGTTTTTTTAATGAGTCCTTAAAGTTTTCTTTGCCAGAAACAAAATCAAATTGTTCATCACCGAGAATAATACGATCATAGACTGGATCCATTTCCGCCCATTTAAGATTGCCCGCGGAGATAAAATCGAATAGTGCACGGCCCTGGCTTTTACGACCCATATCACCAACATAATGAACCCCAACATCCCATTCATAGCCATTGCGCTCATAGGCATGGGTAAAGCCACCCGCAGTATAGTGCTGCTCTAGGACGATAACCTTTTTGCCCAGCTGCGATAACAGTGCCGCACTGCAGAGTCCACCTATACCTGAGCCAATCACAATGGCATCGTAATCCGCATCGATCCGCTCAGCGCGATAGCGCTTGCCAATACGCAATGTGCTAGGTGTGGTTTTTACCTTCTTGGATACAGCCGTCTCTGCCGATTGCTCGCTCATTACAACCACTCTTTTTTACGTCATTATTAATTTTATATACTTTGTTGTTTTATTTTTTTGTGAAAGTCTTTTTGTTTTTATCTTGTTTTTTATTTTCTTTTCTACTTTTATTAAAGCGATAGATAATCAATCTAATTAATCCATAAAAAATAAAAGCAAAAAAGCTAAATGCCAAGATAGGTGCTAGTCCACGCTGAAAACTAACATCATCACCTGTGGCGAGGAGCCCTTCATAAAGGCTCACAAAAAATGCCGGCGCCAGATGAAAGTCATCTCGGTAAGCGGTTACCGGCGTCAGCAAAAATACTGTAGCCAGCAGTAACAACAGATGCCGAATAGTCGTGAAACGCATCTTGCGCATCCAAAACCACAGTACAAATAGTAGGCAGGCTACACCTATACCATAGGCCACCCAGCCCCATAAATAATTTTCAGCGCTATACATAGTTAATCAACCCATTGAATAATATGGTCTTCAATATCGTCGTCATGAATATTTAACTCCGACACGACTTTGCCCCGTAATGAGGCGCCATAACCATGCAATGTCTCGCGGCTTCCTGTGAGCAGATGGTGCCATTCAGGTAGTGCCTTACCATCGGCAATCAATCGATAGGAACAACTCTGTGGCAGCCAACCTAAGGAAATAATATTTTTCTGGTCCAGCTGTATGCAGTCATCGACAATATTATGTCGCCCCCCATAATCACTGCAGCGACAGGATTCTGTATCCAGTAGTTCGCAGGTCACATTGGTGTGAAAAATCTCCCCACTGTCATAGTCTTCCAGTTTAACCAGGCAACATTTTGCACAGCCATCACAGAGTAACTCCCACTCTTCTGTGGACATCTGCGCCAGTGTTTTTGTCTGCCAAAAGTTTGCCATCGGTTACCTTAGGTGCGGTACTCAGGCTGTATATTCGCCTGTGGGAATTTTGCCGGTGGTAGCTGTAAGTAAAAGCCCTTGTCGGCAATCTCTTGCAGCACCTTATTAATATCTGCGCGCGCCAGTTTGCGCGATGGTGTCAGCACTATGGTCGTGACCAGTTTAAGCCCACCAAAGCTGGCTAATAGAGTGTCGGGCACCTTGGATAAGGCGCCGTCTTTGGGCACATAGAGATACATTTCCTCTTTTTTATCGCCCTTGTAAATATCACAGAGTATTTTCATTGCAAAGTATCCGTACTTTCAAGCACTGCTTGAATTACTGGTTTAACAGTGGCTTCACGCCATCCTTGGTTTAATCTTGTCGGCCATTCATATTGCCCCCTAACATCTCCATCCAGGGCACTGCGCAAAATGGCTGCAAGTTCTTTTTTGTTAGCTAGAAATTCCTGCGGAATCTTCTGTGCCTCGGCCACCGCACTCAGGGCACTGCGCATCGCCTTCAACACCGTATTGGCTGCCTTCGTCAGAGGCTCTGGAATCGCTTCGGTTGGCGCATCATCAGCAGAGTATTGGATCTGTTGCAGCACCATAGAGCCATATCGCTTAACTGACCGCGAGTACCAGTCTTCAATCCCGTGCAGCTGTTCCTCGGCCGTTGGCAAGCGCCGCGCTATCTCTAGCAAAATGGCATCTTTAATAATATGTGAGCGTGGTTTATCCATTGTTCGGGCAGTCTCTTCACGCCAGTCACAGAGTCGCCGCAATGCACTTAATGACTTGCCCTGTAAGCGCCATGCACCTTTTACACGCAGATAATAGTCGCTGTTGTCTTTGCGACCTGCAGCCATATCAAACATGGCGACAGTCTCTTCCGCAAACCATTCCTGACGCTGCTGTTCCTGAAGCGCCTCACTCAAAATCTCGTGAATGCGATGTAGGTACAGCACATCGACAGCCGCATAGTCGAGCTGGCGATTAGTTAATGGCCGCTTTAGCCAATCAGAGCGAGTCTCTTGCTTATCCAGCTCCACATCAAACAGTTTGTGGACGAGCCGCGCATAGCCCATGCAATAGCCAACATTAGTAATGCCAGCCGCAATCTGAGTATCGAATATATTGACCGGGCGAATATCCAGCGCATGATCTAGCACTTCCAAGTCCTCGGCACAGGCATGGAAAATCAATGTGCGACTGGGATCCTCTAACAGCGCTTTTAGGCTCTCAAACTGATCGATTGCGAGCACATCTATAAGCCAGCATTGGTCGCCATTGGAAATCTGTATAAGTGCTATCTTGGGAAAAAAAGTATCGGTGCGAATAAACTCTGTATCTACAGCAATCGTTGCCACCTCGGCCAGCTGATCGCACATCTGTTGCAGCTTATTATTACTGTCAATCCAAAGATTCATCTACAGAGCCTTTCTACTTTGTAATGCCATATTTAGCGTTCCACCATCAACATATTCAAGCTCACCGCCCATAGGCACGCCGTAGGCAATTCGCGAAACCGAGACTCCCAGTGCCTTGGCCTTGTCGGCAATGAAGTGGGCTGTGGCCTCACCTTCAACGGTTAAATTAGTGGCCAGGATTAACTCGCTGACATCGCTATTCTGTAAACGCTCGACTAAGTGATCTATGCCCAGCTGCTCCGGGCCAATACCATCGATAGGCGATAAATGGCCCAGTAGCACAAAGTATTTTCCCTGAAAGCTGCCAGCCTGTTCGATGGCATAAAGATCAGCGGGGTTTTCGACCACACAGATCTGCGTTGTTAGACGTCGAGGATTACTGCAGATACCACAGACCATATGTTCGGTGAGCGTGCGGCATTCAGCACAGCGACCTACTTTCTCAACGGCCTCAACAATCGCCTCTGCCAAACGTGAAGCACCAGCTTTGTCGCGTTCTAGTAGCTGCAAGGCCATGCGCTGAGCAGACTTGGCACCGACACCGGGCAAGCAGCGCAATGCATCTATCAGCTGATCAATTACATTTCCGTACAAGGAGTAGCCTCGAGTAAAAAGGGGAATTATAGAAACGCCCTAAAAAGGCATTTTAAAGCCGGCGGGAAGATCCATACCGCCAGCCATATTCTTCATTGCGTCTTGGCTCTGAGCCTCGACTTTGCGCACCGCATCATTTACCGCAGCTGCAAGTAGGTCTTCGAGGAAAGTTTTATCCTCAGTCATCAACGATGGATCCAATGTGACTTTACGCACATCATGACGCCCGGTCATTACCACCTGCACCATACCCGCGCCGGACTCACCGGTAACTTCAGCAGTGGCAGCCTGCTCCTGCATTGCAGCCATTTTTTCCTGCATCTGCTGGGCCTGCTTCATCAAATTATTTATATCCATTTTTTCCTCAATCTATGGGGCGCACAGACTGCTCGTCCAATGTGCCATCAAATACTGTTTTAAATTTAATTACGTCAGCGTCATTCTTGAGCGCCTCTACCGCCTCGGCAAGACGCTCTGATTTCTCGCGAATATTGGCCGCCCGCGGGGTCTCTTGCTCAGCCACACCAAAGGTAATCTCAACGGTTACCGACTGCTCAAAATATTCGCTTAACGCCTCAGCCAGACTCTGCTGGTGGGCCGTATCGTAGAGGCTGGTCTCATCACTGTCGATAAGAAAGTTAAGCCGATTGCCCTCTCTGCCCCTGTATAAACAATGGCTGGCGATTTCTCCAAGGGATGCACCAATACTGAGTTGCTTGCGGATCTCGATCCAGTTATTGGGGTTAAACTTATGCAGGGGCACTTTATTAGTATTAGTAGACGCTGAGGGCTCGTTTACTAAGGGCTCCTCTCTCGCTAAGGGCTTCTCGTTCGCTAAGGGCTTTTCGCTCGCTAAGGGCTTCTCATACGCTGAAGGCTCTTCCGCCACAGACTGTTGTTCGACCTGAGGCACCTCAATAGGCGTCTGCAACGGTTGCTCAATAGGTTCAATGACTACTGCTGCATTGCTACCAACCGCTTGCAATACGGCTTTGGGTCGCGGCGATTCACTGGGCGCGACCGTTTCAGACTTTTTTACAGCTGGCTCCGCCTCCCGGGGAGCGGCTGGCTCTGCAGCAACAGTCTTATTGGGCGGCAGCGGTCTAAAAGCCAGCGCCCGCAGCATGATCATTTCGAAACCGGACTTAAGATCGGGCGCCAGATGCAGGTCTTTTCGACCCAGCAAACAAATCTGGTAAAACAGCTGAGCATCTTCACGAGACACTTCCCCGGCAAGTGATAATAGTGCCGAGTAATGACTAACCCCTTTGTCCAGCGCCTCTGGTACCGCTTGCAATATAGCCACCTGATGCCAAATAGACAGCACATCGGCGAGGGCTAGATCATAGTCTGGCGCCTGCTCGGCCATACGGGCAACCGCCGCTAACACATCGCTGCCAGTGCCGGTTGATAATGCATTGCAAATATCCACCACGTAGCCGCGCTCAATGGTACCTAGCATACTGCTGACTTCGGTCTCATTGACCTGCCCGCCACCATGGCCAATGGCCTGATCGGTCAGACTCAGAGCGTCGCGCATACTGCCGTCAGCCGCGCGTGCCAGCGACCACAGCGCCGCCTCTTCAAAGGGCACCTGCTCTTCACTCAGCACAAACTGCAAATGCTGCGTAATACGCTCGGCACTTAGATTTTTTAAGTTGAACTGCAAACAGCGCGACAGCACCGTGATCGGCAGCTTTTGCGGATCTGTGGTGGCAAATAAAAACTTCACATGAGGTGGTGGCTCTTCCAACGTCTTTAGCAGTGCCGCAAAGCTGGATTTGGAAAGCATGTGAACTTCATCAATCAGATAGATTTTATAGCGACCGCGAGATGGCGCATATTGCACGTTATCCAGCAGGTCGCGCATATCATCGACGCCGGTGCGCGATGCTGCATCGACCTCAATAAGGTCTATAAATCGGCCTTCATTGATTTCAGTGCAGCTGGCGCAAACACCACAGGGAACCGAGCTTATGCCCTCTTCGCAGTTAAGGCATTTGGACAGAATGCGCGCAATGGTAGTTTTACCCACACCACGGGTGCCGGTAAACAGATAGGCATGGTGCAGGCGGTTGTTATCCAGCGCATTAATCAGCGCCTGAAGCACATGCTCCTGACCTGCCATCTCGGCAAATGATCGCGGACGCCACTTTCGGGCAAGGACCTGATAACTCATCGCATAATCTGCTTTAGTTTAAAGAGACTTATTATAGGGAGATAAGGGGAGCGCTGGAAGGGTTAATGGCGATGACCCCCAATAGCCACACCTCGGCACACAGCGTAACCACTACCGTTGCTCCCTTCCGGGCCTGGCGGGGTTCGCGGCTGGCTGTTGCGAGGGGACCAAAGGGGGCCACCATTAAAGCGAAGCGCGGGATTATCCGAGGTTTACTCGGCAAGTGCAACCGCTTATACCAATAAAACAGTAGATTGATATACACGCAGAACCACTCACACTAAATAGGGTCAAAAAGCCCAATAGAGCCTACAGTACCCATCAGCAAATAGTGTATTTATGCGGAGATTGCTACACTCCCAGTGCTGGACGCCTGTTGAGCTAGAACTAAAAACTAGAGCAACAACCAAAATTATAAAGTGAAGGGCTCTCTGTTAATGAACAACCGTGCAAGGCAGCATGCAATACTCCCACAGTTATTACTGATTTCCACCCTACTGCTAGCAGCCTGCGGCAGTAGCGAGAGCAATGTCGACCAAGGCAATCGCAGCGGCACATTGCACTGGGGTAATGGCACCGAGCCCCAGAGTCTTGACCCCCATATAGCGACCGGCGTCCCCGAACATCATATTATCACCGCGCTGATGGAAGGCTTGATTCTTAAAGATAGCGAAACCCTAGCACCCAAGCCTGGCGTAGCCGAGTCTTGGACAATTAGCGCCGACGGCCGTATTTACACCTTCAAACTACGCGAGAATGCACGCTGGTCTAATGGCGACCCACACAATGCCCATGATTATGTCTGGTCCTGGTGGCGCGCGCTGCAACCAGCACTGGGCAACCTCTACGCCTATATGTACTTCTCTATAGAAAATGCGCAGGAATATTATGAGGGTACAGTCACAGACTTTGATCAGGTTGGCGTCAAGGCACTCGATGACCACAGATTGCAGGTAACACTCTCCAACCCGACCCCCTACTTCTTGCAGCTGCTGGATCATTACAGTCTCTACCCAGTTCATCGCGGCACAGTAGAAAAGTTTGGCGCGGCCGATGAACGCGGCACACGCTGGACTTACGAGGGTAACAATGTCGGCAATGGCGCCTTCCAATTACTCGACTGGAAAATTAATCGCCGCGTAACTGTGCAGCGCAACCCCTACTACTGGAATACAGACAGTGTTCGACTCAACCAGATTGTGTTTTATCCCACCGAAAATGTGGTCAGTGAAGAGCGTATGTTTCGCGCCGGACAGTTACATCGTACCGGCAGTATTCCGGCGGATAAAATCCCTGTCTACCGAGAGGCCAAAGATTCCTCGCTGCATATAGCTCCCTATCTTGGCACTTACTTTTACCGCATCAATACTCGCGTGCCCCATCTGCAGGATAAGCAGGTACGCCGAGCGCTGGCAATGACCATAGATCGCGAGACAATCTCCAAGAGCATTCTTAAAGCTGGACAGATTCCCGCGTATGCCATGACCCCGCCGGGCACCATGGGCTATTACCCAGAATCAGATTTAAGCTTTGATCCAGAGGCTGCACGCCAGCTCTTAGCAGATGCCGGATACCCCAATGGAGAGGGCTTTCCCGCCACCGAAATCCTTTATAACACCAGTGAAGGCCATCGCAAAATTGCCGTGGCTATCCAGCAGATGTGGAAAAAATACCTCAATATTGATATCAAATTGCTCAATCAAGAATGGAAGGTTTACCTCGATAGCGAAAGTGCTGGCAACTATGAAATATCTCGTGCCGGTTGGATCGGTGACTACGTAGACCCCAATAGCTTTCTCGATATGTTTCTATGTAACGGCGGCAATAATCGCACCGGCTGGTGCAATGCCGAATACGATCGCCTGATTGCCGATGTGGCCCCAACCGTAAAAACCCATGCCGAACGATTGGCGGTATTTGGTCAGGCCGAAAAGATACTGATGGATGAGCTGCCAGTGATTCCCATCTACATTTACACCTCAGTCAACCTGGTGAATAATTCGCTAAAAAACTACGCTGACAATATTCTTAACCAGCCCTCCTTTACCGAAATGTATCTGCAAGCAGAGCCACAGCAAAAGCGTTTAACCGAGGACCAGCATTGATGTTGAGATTTGCATTTTATCGCCTCCTGCAGGCCATACCTGTGCTGTTAATTGTGATCAGCCTGACCTTTATGCTCGTGCACTCAGCCCCAGGCGGACCATTCTCGGCAGACAAGGCCGTGCCCCCTGAAGTGATCAAAGCCTTGGAGGCACAGTACAATCTCGACCAGCCACTGTGGCAGCAATATGTCAGCTACCTCGGCGATGTGCTTCAAGGTGACTTTGGCCCCTCCTTTAAATATCCCGGTCGCGATGTCACTGAGCTAATTGCCGCAGGCTTACCCGCCACCGCAGAGCTGGCCTTTTACGCCATGTTGGTGGCTCTGGTGATTGGTGTCAGCGCCGGTGTTGCCGCGGCTATGCGCCCCAACACCGCCCAAGACTATATCCCCATGTCTGCCGCCATGATCGGTATCTGCATGCCCTCGTTTTTGCTGGGGCCGCTACTGGTATTGGTCTTTGGCATTTATTTGGAATGGCTGCCAGTCTCCGGATGGGACGATATGCCCGGCGATAAAATACTGCCCGCCATTACACTGGGCACAGGCTACGCAGCCTATATTGCCCGCCTGTCTCGAGGTGGCATGTTAGAAGTGCTGTCTCAGGACTATATTCGCACCGCCAGAGCCAAAGGGCTCTCCGAGGCTTTAGTCATTGCCAAGCACGCACTGCGCGGCGGCCTAATACCTGTGGTTGCCTTTTTGGGACCCGCCTTTGCCGGTCTGCTCGGCGGCTCCTTTGTGGTCGAAACCATCTTTCAAATTCCCGGCCTTGGGCGCTTCTATGTGCAGGCCGCCTTTAACCGTGACTACACCATGATACTGGGCACCACCGTGTTTTTTTCCACGCTGATTATTGTCTTTAATCTGCTCTCAGATATGCTCGCGATTTGGTTAAATCCCAAGCTGCGCCAGCAAACCCGGGGAGAAAGCTAATGACAGCAATTGACGAGCAAGGCACCTCCCTGTGGCAAGACGCCTGGATTAAGCTTAGCAAAAACTACCTCGCCCTATTTGGCTTGGCCATCATAGGTTTGCTCTGTGTAGTATCGCTTTTAACTCCCTGGATTGCCCCCTACGGTTACGAACAACAGAACCTGTTGCTGGGCGCAACATCCCCCTCTGCCGAACACTGGTTGGGCACCGACATCTTTGGCCGCGATATGCTTACCCGCATTATGTATGGCGGCCGCGTATCCCTCACCGTCGGCTTTATTGCCACCGCCGTAGCCTTAGTCATAGGGGTACTTTGGGGTGCTGTCGCCGGGTTTGTTGGCGGCCGTATCGACGCTGTGATGATGCGCATTGTCGATATTATGTACGCCCTGCCCTTTATGATATTTATCGTACTGCTGATGGTCGTATTTGGGCGCAATATCCTACTGCTATTTCTGGCTATCGGCGCAGTGGAATGGTTAACCATGGCGCGCATTGTTCGCGGCCAAGTTATGGCCCTGCGCAAGCAGGAGTTTATCGAAGCCGCTCATTCTCTCGGCCTGTCGCAGTGGACCATTATTCGGCGGCATATTATTCCCAATACATTGGGGCCAGTAATTGTCTACACCACCTTGACCATTCCCAGCGTAATGCTGCTCGAAGCCTTTTTAAGCTTTCTGGGCCTGGGTATACAACCACCCCAGAGCTCATGGGGATTACTAATTAACTACGGTGTAGAAACCATGGAAGAGTATCCATGGCTACTTATTTTTCCCGGCGTAACATTGTCGCTAACATTGTTTGCACTCAACTTTCTCGGCGATGGTTTGCGTGATGCACTCGATCCAAGAACCTCTAAAGACTAATAAGGAACAGGACAATGGCACTGCTTGAGGTAAACGGTTTAAAGGTGTATTTCCATACCAGAAATGGTGTGGTCAAAGCGGTCGACGATGTTAGCTTTACCGTGGACCGCGGTGAAACATTGGCCATTGTAGGAGAATCCGGCTCCGGTAAATCTGTCACCTGTTACAGCCTGCTCGACCTACTGCCCAAACCGCCGGCTAAAATCGAAGGCGGCACCGCGCTATTCGATGGCGAAGATTTGCTCCGCTGCGACGCTAAACGCATGCGCCACTATCGCGGCAATGACATCGCGGTGATTTTCCAAGATCCCATGACCTCACTAAATCCCTATATCAGCATCGGTGAGCAGTTAATTGAACCACTGATTTATCACCCGGATATCGAACGCAAGCAAAGCCGCGAAGATGCCCGTGCCCGCGCTATAGAACTACTCGATGAAGTCGGCATTATTAATCCACAGGCCCGCTTCGATTGTTATCCCCATGAGTTTTCTGGCGGCATGCGCCAACGCGTCATGATTGCTATGGCACTGATTAATGAGCCACGCCTACTCATCTGTGACGAGCCAACCACCGCACTGGACGTTACTATTCAGGCACAGATATTAGAGCTGATTAAAAAGCTGCAACAGACCCGCGATGTCGCCGTTATTTTTGTTAGCCATGATTTAGGCGTCGTGGCCGGTATAGCCGACAAGGTACTGGTTATGTGCGAAGGCACAATTAGAGAAGCCGGCAGCACAGATTCGATCTTCTATAACAGCCAAAATGACTACACCAAAAAGCTATTAAATGCGATTCCAGAAGGCGCCAAAACACTGCCCAGTCGCCTACAACCAGATAACCTATTAGTCGAGGTTACAAACCTAAAAACCCATTTTACCGCCCACAGTAAAGCGGGCCGACAAAACAAGGTTATCAAGGCGGTAAATGGTGTATCACTAGAGATACAGCGCGGTGAAATTCTTGGATTAGTCGGCGAATCAGGCTCAGGAAAATCAACGCTAGGTCGCTCTATATTACAGCTGGCACCCACCACTGCAGGCCAAGTAAGCTTCAGTGGCAACCCACTTACCGGTCTCGGCACCCAACAAATGGTACCCTGGCGACGCAAGATGCAAATGATTTTTCAAGATCCGTACGCATCGCTTAATCCACGTATGACCGTCTACCAAACCCTGGCGGAGCCACTGCTCTACCATGGCCTAGCCAATAGTAAAACCATAGACCAGCAGATACGCCAGCTAATGGATGATGTAGGCCTCGCCCATGGCCAGATGCGTAAATACCCCCATGAATTCTCAGGCGGCCAGCGCCAGCGTATCGCCATTGGTCGCGCTATCGCCACCAAACCAGAATTGATTATTGCCGATGAGCCCGTCTCAGCATTAGACGTGACTATTCAGGCACAGATCTTGGATTTGATTCTTAATTTGGTAGAGCGCCATAACCTAACCATGCTGTTTATCTCCCATGACCTTTCAGTGGTGCGCTGTATTTCAGATCGAGTGGTGGTGATGAATAAAGGTGTGATTGTCGAACAGGGAGATACGGAAGCGCTTTGGAGAAATCCGCAGCAGGCCTATACACAGCAATTGCTTAAGGCTATTCCTATTGCCGACCCTAGATTGGAGCGGAGTCGATTATCTGGCCTGTAGGCGAACCTAAATCCTAAGCTACGCTCAGGATGATAAGAAAATGATGGGGCGATTTAAGCAATATCCATACAAGTCTCAGCCCAGGGTTGTTTAGGTCTTGGTGTTTATTGCTGATACAAAGCTTTCCAGCTGTTTCAGTAAAATCTCTAGGCTCTCGTCACTATTCAACTGCAGCAGTGGCTCTTTGCTATCAAAGAGTTCCATCTCGGCAATCTGACTGTTAAGCAATTGCGGAGACATAAAATGGGCGGATCGTTTAGCCAAACGCTCCATTATCAGGTCCTGGTCGGCATTTAACAGTACCCCGGCCCTGGTTGTGTATGAGCTAAAAACCACTTTTCTGTGAGCCTGTTTTAAGCCGGAATAGGCAAGAATGCAGTTTTTATTCTGACTATGACTTTCGCTGAGCCGCGCATATATCCGCTGTATCCATGGCGATCGCTGGTCATCAGTCAGCGGGATACCCTGTGACATCTGTCTAATCGCTCGATCACTATGCAGTGAATCAGCATCCAAAAAAGTAAATTGATATCGTCGCGCAAATTCACTGGCCAGCGTCGACTTGCCCGTTCCCGATACACCCATCACCACCACCAACAGCGGCTCCAGGCCTAATTTGAGCTTGGACGCTTTTTCCAATAAGGACATCTTATGTTCCTAGCAAACTATTTCTTTTAGCTTTTCAATAGCCCAATAAATCTACATATCTCTGCGATCGGCAGAATAGTTGTAAACCAGTGTATCGTTACATAAAATGGTTGCGCAACCAATTATTCGCCTAATAAAAAGTAAAGATAAAAAAATCGATGCAAAACCATTAAAAAGACAAGGAATTTATATGACTTCTACTATTCAAAGGCTGTTCCTTTCAGCGTTTTTATTTATCTCAATGGACGGCCTAGCTGCAACAGCATCCTATCTAGATGCGAGCCTATCCTCGGATAAGCGTGTTGAACTATTAATTAATCAAATGACCCTGGATGAAAAAATTGGCCAGATGTGCCAGTTTGTGGGTGAAGCATCGGATATCGACTTTGATAGCAAAGACACTAAATCAGATTACACTCTGGCACTGGGTGCCAGAGCCGGCCTGGTTAAAGAAGGCAAAATTGGCTCATTTCTGAAAGTCTCCACCTACCAGGAAGCCAATATTTTGCAGAGCCTGGCAGAGGAATCACGACTTAAAATTCCACTGCTTATCGCCACAGACGCAATCCATGGTCATGGTATGTATATGGGTCCCACCACTATTTATGCCACGCAAATTGGCCTGGCCGCTTCATTTGAGCCTGAGCTAGCTGAGTTAATGGCTGAATATACTGCCCATGAAATGCGCGCCACAGGATTTCAATGGGCCTACTCTCCCAATATTGAGGTAGTGCGTGATTCACGCTGGGGTCGCATTGGCGAAACCTTCGGTGAAGACCCTTACCTGGTCACCGAAATGGGCAATGCCATGGTGCGCGGTTATCAGGGTAAAGACTTTAGCTCATCGACTAATGTATTGGCCTCCGCCAAGCATTTTGTTGGTGGAGGCATTGCCTATAACGGTGTTAATGGAGCGCCAGCAGATGTTTCCGAGCGCACATTGCATGAGATATTTTTTCCGCCCTTTGTTGGCTCAATCGACAATGGTGTTTACACCATTATGCCTGCCCACAATGAAATCAATGGCATTCCAGCCCACGCTCATGAAGAATATTTAACTGATTTGATCCGCGACGAATGGGGCTTCGAAGGATTTTATGTCAGTGACTGGATGGATATTCAACGCCTAGAAAGCGCTCATAGAATTGTTGACTCAAAGAGAGACGCCGACAAAGTCGCCGTACTGGCCGGTATGGATGTGCATATGCAGGGACCTGGCTTTTTCGACAATGTTAAAGACCTGGTGGAAAAGGGTGAAATACCAATAAGTCGTATTGACCATGCTGTCAGAAAAATTCTCTATTCCAAATTTCAATTGGGGCTGTTTGAAAACCGCTATACAGACAAACAGACTGTTGAAGCTACATTGCTTAAGGAAAGCCATCTTGAGCTGGCATTAAAAACTGCGCAGAAGTCCATCGTATTGCTTAAAAACAATGGTGTATTGCCGCTTAAACAGAATATCGGCCGCCTCCTAATTACCGGCCCCAATGCTGACCATCAGGCGCTGTTAGGAGAATGGGCGCGGGAGCAGCCAGATAATAATGTGATTACCGTGCTGGAAGGCGTTAAGGAACAATATGCTCATACCCCCAAGGGTACTGAAATTGATCATGTTGCTATAGCCCGACATGATGTGATTTCAACTGCAGAATTATCCAAAGTCGGCAGATTAGCTAAGCAAGCAGATGTGGTTGTTGCGGTTATGGGTGAAAACTCACTGCGCTTTGATAAAAATAAAACCAGTGCCGAAAATGTCGACCGCCCAACCTTAAACCTGATTGGTAACCAGATTGAATTGCTCGAGATAATCAAAGCCAGTGGTGCCAAATTAGTCGTGGTACTAGTCAATGGTGGTCCTATTGCATCTGAATGGTTAACTGAAAATGCCGATGCTATTGTCGAAGCTTGGGAGCCTGGCATGTTCGGTGGTCAGGCCATTGCCGAAACCCTAGTGGGCAAGATAAACCCGGGCGGCAAACTGCCCATTACTGTGCCGCGCTCGGTAGGTCATTTGCAGAGCTTTTATAACCATAAACCCTCGGCATTTCACCGCGGTGGCTTCTACCTAAGCAGCCGCAAACCACTCTACTACTTTGGCTATGGACTCTCTTACACCAGCTTTGATTACAGCAATCTGAGTGTACCAAAGACCATGTCCACTGCTGATAACCTCAACCTAACTGTTGATATTGAAAACACGGGAGATATGGACGGCGATGAAGTGGTGATGATTTATATTAATGACAAAGTCAGCACAGTGACCACACCGGTAAGAAAGTTGGTGGCATTTAAGCGTGTACATTTAAAGCGAGGCGATAAGCAAACACTTAGCTTTACCATTGCCAATAAAGATTTTGCCTTATTAGATCGTTATATGGAGTCGGTGGTCGAGCCCGGTGAATTTGAAATTATTATTGGCGATCGCTTAAACGTCGCCACCATCAATGTTCAACCATGATTATTTAAGCGTATTTTTACCAGGGTATTAGTATGGATTTAAGCTTATTTTTAGTGGCTGGTGCAGGTATTGCCCTGCTGCTGTTTTTAGTTATGGCTCTGCGCGTACCTGCTTTTTTGGCTCTGCTCATCACCAGCCTGAGTGTAGGCCTTCTCTCAGGCTTACCGCCAGCGCAGGTGATCGATTCCGTCAAAAATGGAATGGGCGGCACCCTGGGATTCGTGGCTGTTGTCGTGGGCCTAGGGGCTATTCTCGGTCAGATATTAGAGAGTTCTGGGGGTATTCAGCGTATTGCTGACAGCTTGATTGGCACCTTTGGGCCGGAGAAAACCCAGTGGAGCCTGGGTATAACCGGTTTTATCGTTGCCATTCCAGTATTTTTTGATGTGGCCTTTATTATCCTGGCGCCGCTGCTCTATGGATTAGCAAATCGCTCTGGGCGCTCATTATTGTATTATGCTATTCCCCTGCTGGCAGGGCTGGCAATTACCCATAGTTTTATCCCACCTACGCCGGGCCCTATTGCCGTCGCCGAGTTAATTAATGCTGATCTGGGATGGGTTATTCTATTTGGCGCCTTGACCGGTATACCCGCCATGATTATCGCCGGACCCTGGTTTGGTCAATATATCGCCAATAAGGTCTTTATTGAGGTACCAGAGACACATGGTGATCAAGCCATGGAATCCACGGGTCCCTCTCCGAGCTTTGCCTGGGTTGCCTCAATTATTTTACTGCCCTTATTACTTATAATGCTTGCTACAACGGCACCCTTTGTTCCGGGCAAAACCGGTACCTTGCTTAGCGCCATTAGCTTTTTAGGTCACCCATTTGTAGCACTGACCATTGCCACTGTTTTTGCTCTGATTATGGCGCACAAAAAGTGTGACCTCAGCACTGAGTCATTATTAAAGATTGCCAATAAGGGACTTGAGCCCGCTGGTGTGGTAATTTTAATTACCGGTGCAGGTGGCGCATTTAAGCAGGTATTGATTGACTCCGGTGTGGGTCAGATGCTCGCATCAGTATTTATTGAGGCTCAGTTGTCTGTATTTATTCTCGGCTTTTTAATCGCTGCCATTACTCGTATCGCACAGGGTTCGGCGACAGTGGCCATGATCACCGGCGCGGGTCTCATGGCGCCTATTTTGGAATTGCAGCCCATATCGTCGCCCAGCTTGGGGTTGCTGGTTATTGCTATTTCTTCCGGAGCCACCATACTCTCCCATGTTAATGATTCCGGGTTTTGGCTGGTCAGCCGCTACCTTGGCATGAGCGAAAAAAACACCTTAAAAACATGGACAGTTATGACCACATTAATTTCAATGGTCGGCTTGGCTAGCTGCCTGCTAATCTCCCTGTTTTTGTAATTATGCAATCATGGCAAACAGTGAGCCCAAGAACATGAAGCGCCTTACCCTAAAAGATGTTGCCGCCAAGGCCGACGTTAGCCCGATCACCGTATCCCGGGTGGTCAATGGCGCTGATGGGGTGCGGGCCAATGTGCGAGAAAAAGTAGAGGCGGCCATTTCCGAGCTGGGCTATATTCCCAATCGCTCGGCGAGCGTACTGGCGTCCTCAAAGTCGAATTTAATTGGCGTAATTATTCCCTCACTGTCCAATGTGGTATTTAACGATGTGTTGCGAGGTATCTATGATATTGCCACGCCCGCCAATTATCAGGTGCTTCTGTTTAATACCCATTACTCCCCTATTGAAGAAGAACGCGCCATCAGAACTTTATTGGGCCAGTCTCCCGAGGGCTTAATTATCACTGGCGGAGAACAGACCGCTGCTGCCAGGGCCATGCTGCAAGCAGCCACTGTTCCTGTAGTTCAGATAATGGGTGAGGTCGATAAGCCGATTGATATCAATGTAGGGTTTTCACATTTTGATGCAGGTGCCGCTGTGGCCCAGTTATTATTGCAGAGGACGTACCGTAAAATTGCTTTTATCGGCGCACGAATGGATCGCAGAACCTGTGAGCGACTAGATGGCTTTGAATATGGCTTAGAGGCAGCCAATCAGCTGGATAAAACACGTATCATAACAAGCTCTGAGCCATCCTCTGTGGCCATGGGCGCCTCATTATTTAAAGATTTAATGGCAGCGACTGGAGGAGACTGTGACGCGGTATTTTGCTGTAACGACGATCTGGCACTGGGAGTCTTACATGAATGCAAAAAAATGCAGCTTAATGTGCCCGAACAATTTGGCGTCTGTGGCTTTAATGATATTGAAATGGCCGCCTATGCTGAGCCTGCGCTGACCACAGTACGGGTTAATCGATACAGCATGGGCAGCAGGGCTATGGAGCTTATTTTTGAAAAAAATCATCCGCAGACTGACAAGATGTCGCCAGTATCAGGCTATATCAATACAGGTTTTGAATTAGTTATGCGCAGTTCGACCCGATAATCACAGTTCAAAAAAACATCCTTTTATCCACTGAAAAATTATTAAGGTGCCACTGTTGTCTTATAGTAAAAACAAATCTAATAAACCCTCAGTTATCGCCATCCTTTGCTGCTGTATTTTGGGGATTTCGTGTTCTGAGGTAATGTCACCTGAAGCTGTGGTTAAGCTAAACGCCGTGGCTATGGCCAATGCCAAATACTGCCCTGAAGACTCGGCAGATATAAAATTAGTTTTAACCAATATACAGCTGAAACGCGAACAAAATATTCCGCTCATGTATCGGGGTTATAACAATATTGAAGGTCCTGTGTGGCGCGATGGCGCACTGTATTACTCCAATATGGGATCTCACCTGCCCGATAAAAATGACTTTGTGCTAACCAACCAGACCAGTATATGGCGTTTGACGCTGGGTCAAGAACCTCAGCTGTGGATGGCTGATACTGAGGCAGGCACCAATGGTCTGGCATTGGACAGTCAGGGTAATCTATTGGCAGCTCGGCAGCTCGACGGCTCTCTGGTCTCTATTGACTGGCAGAGCAAGCACATCACAGCTATTGCCACCAGCTACAACAACAGGCGATTTAACTCGCCCAATGACTTGACCGTCACCCATAATAATACGATTTATTTTACCGACCCCAATTGGAACATCCCCTCGAATATTGACCCAGAGGACACTCAGGGGGGCGGTCAACCGGGTTCAATGGAGCCGGGACAACGTATCTACCGTGTAACTTCCGATGGCACTGTTAATGCCACTGCGGTGACCGATCTTGTACCTGCGCTAAGCGACAAACCGAATGGCATTATATTGTCGCTGGATCAGCAACAGCTGCTTGTGGGTGGACTGCGGGGTTTATGGGTCTTTGATTTAACTGCAGGCGAGGTATCCAACCCGCAGCAAATACTAGACACACCTATTGATGGCTTGGGGAAAGACTGTAGTGGTAATATTTATATCACCACCACAGTCAAGCTAGACACCAGAACCGATGGTCAGGTGGTGCTGATTATCGACAAAAACCACAGGGTGATCGGCCAGTTGCATGTTGAAGGTATTCATATTGTGACTAATATCGCCTTTGGCGGAGACGATAGGAAAACTCTGATTGTTACTGGTCTGACCGACCCTAGAGATGGGGACAGGCTTCGTCAATGTGGAGACAGTGCCTGTTTAAAAGCCGGCATCTATACGACCCGACTTAATGTGCCTGGCTTTCCCTTTTAGCCTATTTTACTTGATCTAGTCCTGATTTGAATGGATGGGCTATTCAGCTATGATTAATTAAATCAACTGAATATGAGAGTTGATTTTTTGAACAGAGCATTAATGAGGTAAGCCGATATGTCCAAGAAAACTATTCTAGTATTGCTAAGTTTTGCTGCTTTGATTTGTCTGCAATCTTATGGGCCTGTGCCATTTCGCCTGTTAACCAATCAGGGGCTGTCTTCTCTGTAGTCCAAGTTTAGAAGCATCACCTGAAACCATAAACAGCTATTAATCGGCCATAATTATCTTTCCATTCTCTGGCCCTTTGAATTCGCTTTAGCTCAGATGACATTCCCGCTTATGACAGACTCTTTCCATTTGATCTATTAGGGAATACAAACTCACTCATTCTAAACTGCTGCTTAATTAAGGCAATGGACTGGCAACGCACAGGAATGGCGTGTCTTTCTTGATTGTTCATGCATCGTGGAGGGATTTCCCATATGCCCTCTTCCAAATCAAATTCATCCCAAGTGGCATCAAGCACCTCTGTTGTTCTGTTGGCATTGAGGATACAAAACTTTAACGCCCTCGCGCCTATACTATCCTGCGCTCTTAAAGCCTCCATAAACATAGGAAGATCAGCATAATTGAGTGACGGATGCGCACGCTATCCAGCTGGTGCCTTCGCCTTTTTTATTTTTTCAACATCGGGCAACTTCCCCTTAAGCCCTCCTTTCCAAATAGCAGGGTTCCGCTCGGCTCTCAGGTCATCAGTAATGGCGGCAATTCTTCTTCGTACGCGATCAGCGGTCTCGGTTTTCTCAAACCAGATTGGCTGTAGGATTTCTAATAATTGAGCCCTACTGACATCAAATACAGGAGTATCACCTATAACCGAGAAGGCATACTGTTCAAGAGAACTCCTGCTCTGGGCAGAGGTCTTTACATTCGTCCAAACGTTTTCTTGGTTAAGGAGGTAGTAGAGCCTCAAACTCAGGCGCAGCTAATACCAGTCCCACGCAACCCACAGTAGCCCCCAGGATTCTTGGCCAGATACTGCTGGTGATATTCTTCTGCATAGTAGAATGTTGGCGCGGCTATAATTTCCGAGGTGATTGCACCAAAACCTAAATCAGTAAGCTGGCTCTGGACGGCGTTTGCCGAGGCCATAGCCGCATTAAGCTGCTCGGTGTTGGAGCAGTAGATAGCCGAGCGATACTGTGAGCCGCGGTCATTACCCTGACGCATGCCCTGAGTGGGATCATGGGCTTCCCAAAAAACCGCTAGCAGTTTCTCGTAACTGGTTAGTTTAGGATCAAACACCACAAGTACCACTTCTGTATGTGCGGTTAAACCAGTGCAGGTTTCTTCGTAGGTGGGATTGGGCGTATGTCCACCGGCGTACCCAACGGCTGATGTCACCACGCCCGGCTGCTCCCAGAAACGGCGCTCAGCACCCCAGAAACAACCCATGGCAAAATAGGCTATTTCTAGACCTTCAGCAAAAGGAGCTTGGATCGGCTGGTTATTAATAAAGTTAACATTATTAACCGGCATTGGTGCACTGCGCCCGGGCAAGGCCTGGTCGGCAGTTGGCATATCTGGTGTAGTAGAAAACATAGAAAACCTATTTTTTTATAATGCGCCTAACCCTAGTTCTAGATCGGCTTTAATATCAATAATATCCTCTAGCCCTACCGCTATACGAATAAGACTCTGGCTGATGCCTGTCGCTTCCCGATCAGCATCAGTTAAGCGACCATGAGTCGTGGTGGCGGGATGCACAATGGTGGTTTTGGCATCGCCCAAGTTTGCCGTCAGTGAAAGCATTTTGGTGCTGTCGATAACCCGCCAGGCTTCTTCGCGACCACCCTCTACACAGAACGATACTACACCACCAAAACTACTCTGCTGCTTTTTAGCCAGTGCATGTCCGGGGTGGTCTTCTAGGCCTGCGTAATAAACTTTAGTGACTTTGGGATGTGCATTTAGCCAAGCTGCCAGCTCTGCTGCATTGGCACAATGGGCCTGCATGCGAATCCGTAACGTCTCTAAACCCTTTAGGAATACCCAGGCGTTAAAGGGGCTCATACTCGGGCCTGCTGCACGTAAAAAGCCGACCACCTCGTCCATTAAAGCAGCGCTGCCAACAACAGCACCACCAAGGCATCGGCCCTGGCCATCAAGATATTTTGTCGCCGAATGCAGCACAATATCGGCGCCCCAATTAAGTGGCTTTTGTAAAATTGGGGTGCAGAAACAGTTGTCCACCACGAATAGGGCATCTGCCTTTTTCGACAGTGCGGCAAGGGCCTCTAGGTCGGCAACTTCTGAAAGAGGATTTGAGGGTGTTTCACAAAACATCATCTTTGTGTTGGGTTGGATCGCATCGGCCCATGCGGCAAGATCGCCCAGTGGCACATAGGTGACGTCTACACCAAATTTAACGATGTACTTATTCATCATTACTCTGGTGCTGCCAAATACATCTTGCGAGCACACTACATGGTCACCCGACTTGAGCAGCGCCATAATCACTGACAGTGCAGCAGCCATTCCCGAGGCGGTGGCCACGCATTGCTCGCCCTCTTCCATGGCCGCTAGGCGCTCTTCAAAACTGCGTACCGTGGGGTTGGTGTAGCGTGAGTAGACATTGCCTTGCAGCTCATTGCTAAAATATTTAGCAGCCATTTCGGCATTTTCAAAAACATAGCTTGAGGTCAAAAACATGGCTTCTGAATGTTCATTCTCATGAGTGCGCTGATAACCGCCACGAATAGCCGTTGTATCCTGTTGCCACTTATCGTCCTGATTAGCCATGTTGTTTGTCGCTACCTTTTCTGTCCCGCCTGTTACTGAGAGGCAAGTGAATTGTTGTTGTGAATACCGATAACTTGCCCTTCTTTGGGCTCGCCTGAACTGTCTTTATTTTGTTTAGCAGAGTCATTGCGCAACGCTTCAATACGATCTAAATAGGCTTTATCCACATCGCCGGTAATATAGTTACCATCAAATACTGAGCTTTCAAAACGTTTGATGCTCTCGTTGCCCTCAATACCTGAATCAATTAAATCCTGAAGATCTTGATAAATAATCCAGTCGGCGCCAATAAGCTCACCCACTTCTTCATCGGTGCGACCATGGGCAATAAGTTCCGTTGCCGATGGCATATCGATACCATAGACATTTGGATAGCGCACACCAGGAGCCGCTGAGGCCATATAGACTTTTTTGGCGCCTGCGTCTCGCGCCATTTGAATAATTTCTTGCGAGGTAGTGCCGCGCACAATGGAGTCATCGACCAGTAATACATTTTTGCCGGCAAATTCTAACTTAACTGCATTAAGCTTTTGGCGCACTGATTTCTTGCGCTCGGTCTGACCTGGCATAATAAAGGTGCGGCCGATATAGCGATTTTTCATAAAGCCTTCGCGCAACTTTACGCCCAGTCGCTCAGCCATCGCCTGAGCCGATACGCGGCTGGTATCTGGGATGGGAATCACCACATCAATATCATGATCTGGCTTCTCACGGGTTAACTTATCAGCCAATTTTTCGCCCATACGCAGACGGCATTTGTAGACTGAAATATTGTCGATTAGAGAATCTGGACGGGCAAAATAAACATGCTCAAAAATACAGGGCACTAGCTCATGGTTTTTGGTGCATTGCTGTAGGTGAATCTGACCAGACTTATCGACAAACAAGGCTTCGCCTGGATCCAGATCGCGAATAAATTCAAAGCCCAGACTGTCCAGCACCACCGATTCAGACACCACGGCATATTCAATGCCTGCTTCCGTTTCACGCTTACCAAAACACAGCGGGCGAATGCCATAGGCATCGCGAAAGGCAAACATACCATAGTTGGCAATAAGACCAACCACCGCATAGGCACCACGGCAGCGCTCGTGCACATGAGCCACGGCGGCAAATATATCTTCACTAGTTGGCTCTAGTTTTCTGCGTGACTGCAGTTCATGGGCAAATACATTGAGCAGAACTTCGGAATCGGAGTCGGTATTGAGATGGCGTAAATCATCGCGGAAAATATTGTGGCGCAACTCAGCAGCATTGGTGAGATTGCCATTGTGAGCTATAAAGATTCCGTAGGGAGAGTTGACATACATTGGCTGTGCCAGCGCTGGGCCTGAGCTGCCTGCGGTCGGATAACGCACATGGCCGATACCCACATTGCCCACCAGACGCAACATATGCCGACGTTGAAACACATCCCGCACAAGGCCCTCGCCTTTACACTGATGCAGCTCGCCATTGGCTTCGGTCACTATGCCCGCTGCATCCTGACCGCGATGTTGCAACATGGTGAGCGCATCATAAAGCCGCGTATTAACGTCTGAAGTTCCGGAGATTCCTACTACACCACACATCTACTATATCCAACCCGTAATAAAGTTTGTGGCTGCCGTTGCAACTTCCCTGCCCCAGGCTTCGAAGCCCTGAAACAGTGGAATTAGTGATGACGCCAACCACCAGGGATCCTTATCTACCGGCACCGCTTGCGGCAATATAATTACCAGCGCCAATACAATCAATAACCCTCTAAACACACCAAAAACTAACCCTAACGTCCTGTCCGTGCCACTCAATCCGGTTGAGCTGACCAGCTTCCCCAATAAAAAATTAACCATGGCACCCAGTAATAATGTGCCAATAAATAAACCACCCCAGGCCGCTAACTGCCTAATTGATGCCAGTGCAATAAAGTTCACCAGCAAGTCTGCCGCCGGTTCTTTAAAGTTCATAGCCACGGCAAAAGCCGCAATCCAAATTACTAGAGACATCGCCTCTTTAACAAATCCACGCACCAGACTAATCAGGCCAGAAAGACTGATAATGCCAACGATTCCCCAATCTGCTGTCGCTATATCCATTGCTATTAAGTCCAGTTGTCCTTTAGAGCCTATGGTGTGTACTGCAAAACGATTGAATCAGTTTTAAAGGCCGCATCAATTTTTGATTTGTCTTTTACGGCTCTACGCTTATCAATTTTAGGGCCGACATAGACGCGATAGCGGGTCTTATTTTTCACTGCCACGCTTTTAATAAATGCTTTGAATTTTGCTTTACGCAGCTGGTTCATAAACTCTTCAGCTTTGTCTTTCTCGGCAAAGCTACTCACCTGAACCACCCAAGCATTGGGTAAGTCACTGGCGTTAAGACCGTAGTTTTTTTCATTACTGTCGTTAGCGGGCAAAGACTTGTCGATGTCGAAGATGGCGGATAATAATGATTTTTCTGGCACCCCTGCTGGGCGCTCTGCTTTAACTACTTGCACAGCTTCTATTTCAGGGGCCGCAGGCAGTTTACTGGTACGGTCTATTTTTAGCGGGTCGGCAAAATCAAACAGCACCGGCAGTATAATCAAGCCGAGCGCGCCTAATACAAGGGCACCGACAATTCGCTGTTTTAAACCATCACTCACTAGAGACCTCTGCCAAAATAATATTTAACACCGCTGCCACCGTATGAAAGGAACCAAACACCACAATTCTGTCGTCTGCGGTCGCCTGCTCAAGCGCACTGTCCAGCGCCTGCCCAATGGATTTGAGCAACTGTCCTCTTCGGCCGTCATTGTATAACACTTCGAGCAGAGTTTGACCCTCACTGGCCCTCGGCGTGCCGCTTATTTGCGCAATAAACCAGTCGTCGACAACATTGCCCATGGCAGTAACTATTCCGGCCCAATCCTTATCTTCTAGTACCGAAGCAATAGCCAGAGTTCGCCCCTCTGCAACGGCCAGTTTTTGCGCTAGAGCGCCTGCTGCCGCCGGGTTATGGGCAACATCTAAAATAATCTTAATGCCTTTATAGCTCAGCTCTTGATGGCGACCGGTTAAACGTACCGACTCAAGTGCTGTGCGGCTATCCTCTGAATTAAGCGTTAAACCCGCCGATAACAGCGCCTGCAGGGCTAAGGTTTTATTGACCGGCAATAGGCCTGCGCTAGGTAGCCGATCAATTTTTAGGAGCCCTGTGTTAGAACTCAGTTCAGCACTAAAAGAGGGATCATCTGTGTAAGAAAAATCGCGCCCCACATAAAGAGCCTCGGCGCCTGTATCTAACACCAGCTGCTCAAAGCCCTGAGGATAATCCTGCTCGCCAATAATCAGTGGACGATTGGCTCTGGCAATGCCGATCTTCTCGACAGCAATGGCCTCTCTGGTATCGCCCAACCAGTCTTGGTGGTCAAGCGCAATACTAGTGACTATGGCAACATCAGCATCGATAATATTAATCGCGTCCAAGCGGCCACCCAGCCCTACTTCTAAAAGCATCACATCGGGACTGGCAACTCTAAAGACCAACAGAGCTGCCAATGTACCAAACTCAAAATAGGTTAATGATATATCGCCCCTGACCGCCTCTATCTGCTCGAAGGCAGAGATAATTAACTGGTCTGACACTGGCTTGCCCGCAAGACAGATGCGCTCGTTATAGGTTAAAAAATGCGGTGAGGTAAACATGCCAACAGAGTAGCCATGCTCTAACAGCAAAGCCTGCATGCTGGCAATACAGGAACCTTTGCCATTGGTACCGGCAACCGTAATTGCTATTGAGGTGTTAGATTCTGTGGTGACTTGCAGTCGCTGCCAGACGTCGTTGACTCTGCCCAACCCCAGCTCTATTTCACTGGGGTGTCTGCTCTCCAACAGGGCCAACCATTCCGCTAAACAGCGGTTAGGCATCGACGGGTTCTGGCACGTTGATAAGCTTAGATAGGATGCTACCGAGTCGATCGCGCATCTGGTGGCGAGAAATAATCATATCGATATGGCCTTTCTCCAGCAAAAACTCACTGCGCTGGAAACCTTTAGGCAGCTTTTGACGGATGGTCTGTTCAATAATATTGGGACCCGCAAAACCTGCTCGGGCGCCGGGTTCGGCAACATTTAAATCACCCAGCATCGCCAGACTGGCGGAGACACCGCCGTAAACGGGATCGGTCATGACCGAAATATAAGGCACGCCAGCAGCACTTAAGCGCTCCAGTACGGCACTGGTTTTGGCCATTTGCATCAATGAAATTAGGGCTTCTTGCATACGCGCACCGCCGGTAGCTGAGAAGCAGATAAACGGGCGCTTTTCAGCCAGCGCCAAGTTCGCAGCGCGGGTAAATTTCTCGCCGACCGCATAGCCCATAGAGCCACCGTGGAAGGCAAATTCAAAGGCGACTGCTACTACAGGGAGCCCCTTAACACTGCCGCTCATGGCAATCAGAGCATCTGTCTCACCGGTTTTTTTCTGCGCTTCGGTGAGACGATCTTTGTACTTTTTAACATCGCGGAACTTGAGTCGATCAATGGCTTCTACATCTTCTGCCACTTCTGTGCGACCCTGCTCATCAAGGAATACATCCAGACGACGGCGCGCACCGATACGCATATGGTGCTCACATTTTGGGCACACATCGAGATTGCGTTCTAATTCTGGGCGGTAGAGAGGAGAGGCACATTTGGGGCATTTTTTCCATAGCCCTTCGGGCACGGAATTTGAGCGCTCTGCACTGCTTGAGGGCCCTTTGGGTCTAATTTTGTTCAGCCAGTTCATCTATTTCCCTTAAGCTAACCAATGGCTACAGTTGGCACTCGAACAAGCTAAAGTACCGAAGACGGTTATTCTAACATGACAATTTCATGATGGATAAGGCCCGCGCAATTTATTTATTAACTACAGCCGCTTCTTTCGCATGCCGAACAAAATCTGCCACCTTGACTCGGTCTTTGATACCAGGAGATGACTCGACGCCACCACTGACATCGACCATATCAGGCCTCACCAAACGCACCGCCTCGGCAACATTGTCAGGGTTTAAACCTCCGGCCAAGATAAGCGGATAATCTGTGGATGTGGGCAGTCGACTCCAGTCAAATTGATGCCCTGTGCCACCGTATTGATCTTCACTCCAGGCATCGAATAAGAAGCCGCCCTCGGCATGATACGAGCTTACCTCCGTATCAATATCCAGACCCTCGCGCATGCGAATGGCACGAATAAAAGGAAAGTTAAACTGTTGACAAAATTCGGGGCTTTCATCGCCATGAAACTGCAGCAGATCCGGTTTTACCTGCTCAATAACCTCATGCACCGACGTTTCGTCCGCATTGACCAACAGCACCACGCACTGAGTCTTGGGGCCAATAACCTGACGAATTTGCACAGCGCGCTGCACATCGACATATCTTGAGCTTTTGGGGTAGATCACCAGACCCAATAGATCGGCGCCAGCATCTTGCGCCATAACCGCCTGCTCTGGCGAGGTGATACCACAAATTTTTACACGCACTGACATAGTGTTAATCCTACTCTAACTAATTATGGAAAAGTTGGTCAGGCAGAAATAGCGGACCCAGAGGCAAACTGGGAATACCTAAGTTGTCTGGATAACGCACATCGACAAGATATAAACCATTGGGCGCTGCTGTTGCTGCACTTTTACAGCGATCGCCCTGCGCGAGTAATTTTTTTATCCAGCCTGGCTCTTGACGACCAAAACCAACTTCCATCAATGACCCAATCATATTGCGCACCATATGCAAGACAAAGGCATTGGCGGTCACTTCAAACACCAGCAACTGCCCATGCTGGTAAATATTAGCACTGGTAACATTGCGAAATGGCGATAGTGACTGGCAGCCGGCACCACGGAAAGCAGAAAAATCCTGTTCACCCAATAAATGCGCACAGGCTAGCTGCATAGCTGCGGCATTTAAAGGATATTTAACCCAGGTCACACCCTGAGAGAAAATGCCCGGACGTGCTTCACTGGTAGCTATCACATAGCGATAGGTGCGCGCCGTGGCACTGAAACGGGCATGAAAGGCAGCCGCAACCTGATCGGCCCACACCAGTGAAATACTGTCTGGCAGCTGACTATTGGCACCCTTTATCCAGTTGCGGCCGGTTCGATCCGCCGCGCTATCAAAGTGCACCACCTGATGGCTGGCATGCACAGCACTGTCGGTGCGCCCGGCACAGCTGAGTACTAACGGGCCATTGGCAACATAGCTCAGAGCTCGCTCTAACTCGGCCTGAACCGATGGGCTGTGCTTTTGTTTTTGAAAGCCACAAAAAGCGCTGCCGTCATATTGAACGACAGCAGCGTAGCGTTTGATCCCATCGGGAAGACTTTGGTCTTCGGGAATCTTGCAGTTGGGGGTATAGACCCATTTAGACACGTCTATAGACTCTCTAATACTGCCCGGGCCTTGGCCTGACCCTGTGCATCAGATTCACCAATAATCTCTTCAAGAATTTCCCGCGCACCTTCCGAATCACCCATTTCAATATAGGCGTTGGCCAAATCCAGCTTCACATCAGCCGCATTGATATCTTCGACGCTTTCGTAGTCTTCAAAGTCATCGAGATCAATCGAGACACTTTCACCAACAGTTTGTTGCAGCTCCACCGCATCTGGCAGCTCAATACCGGCATCAACCTCTGCTTCAGGACTGATCTCATCTGAGAATATACCGCCATCCATAAAGTCAGCATCGAAATCACCGGCCAGCACTGACTCATCTAAGGCGTCGGGTTCAATGTCGCCACCCGACTCCAATACATCTTCCAGCAGATCCGAAATATCAACTTCTGCAACGACTTCCGGCTCGGCAGGCCTAGCTTCCTGGGGCGCTTCTGTTTCTGCAGGCTCTTCGGTTACTAAAGTCTCGTCAACCTCTAGGGGCGGCTCACTTTCCAGCGGTTCTTCAAACTCCGCGGGGTCCTCTGCCTCTTGCCGCTGTTCATCTGACTGAGGAATACCTTCAACAATATTGGCAACCACTTCCTGTTCAGGTCCGAGAATAACCTTGGCCATGGCTGTGGCCATTTTATCGCCAGTCTGCTCAATCTCGGCATAAATACCTTTTAGCTCATCTCTGCGATCTTCTCTAAAGAATATTTCCATCAACTTTAGACGCGATGCAGTATCTGCAGCATCAGCGGCACGGGCTTCTTCGAGAACCTGCACCGCCTGCTCTAAATTACCTAGCGATAGATGCACCTCAGCTTCGGCAACAGCCTCAACCATAGAATCAAAAATCTCAGAACTGACTTCACCATCTGCTTCAGGGAAGATCTCCGTGTCGGTCTCATCAAATAGGTTATCCTCCGGATTTAGCTCTAAACCATCGAGATCGTCGACCAATAAATTAGCGCCAGTGTTAACTGCAGGCTCTTGATCATAGTCCTGATAGCCCTGCTCGCCATCCCTAGCCAGTGATTCCTCGCCAAGCGGTCGATCAAGGTCAGGTTCTTTATTGGTTTTTGAGCGGCGCAATAACAGCACCAGCAACAGAACAATCAGGGCAACCAATGCCCAAATATACCGAGGCTGATTCTGTAACTGCTCAGCTAAACTCGCTGGCTTATTTGGCTTGGCCGTCTTGGCCGGAACTGGAGCAGCTGTTGCCACCTCAGAATCAGTATCACCTGCGACCGCAGCTTGGGTTTCAGTCACTGCGGCCAAATCGCTCATCAGGTCGATCTGCGCTTCCAATAAGGCCATACGCTCGCGCAGTTCAATGTTTTCTAGCTCTGTTCTATTTTGCTCATCTTGAGCAACGGCAAGGTCAGTGGCCAGCTGCTCAACATCATCACCGCCGCTGGCAGCCGTATCCGTCGAGTCAGCTTCTTCATTCGCAGTGCCACTGGCCTCGGTAGACTTTGCAGACTCATTTAGGGCAGAGGCAAGTTCTAGGCGTCCGGTACTAACGTCATCCTCAGCGCTATTTGTAAAAATATCGTCATCTTGAGCGCTGTCATCAGACGAACTATCATCTAAAATACTGTCATCAAACCCATTATTCGCAAGCGCAGGTGCCAGTGTCGGCCGCTCCTCAGTCAGACCGATTTGCGCCGCAACTACATCGCCTGCCTCTTCTTTAATTGCATCATAGGAAGGCAAACGAAGAACCACCCCTTCCTTCACTTTGTTTGCATCACCATCGACGAAAGCACTGGGGTTTTGGCTGTACAGGGCATCCATGGTTTGTAAGATAGTGGAGCCGCGAGGTCTCAGGCGCTTGGAAACATTCCACAATGTGTCGCCGACTACTACGCGATGCGCATCACCTGCCAGCTTTTGCTTAGCCGCCCCGATGGTTGCGTTAGACGTTACCGCGGCAACGTCTATTGATTCCGCGAGCGTTTCTTCGCCGCTATAAATCGGTAAATCTAGCAGCAGTGTATATTCTCGCACTAGGCGCCCGGCGGGCCATTCCAATTGCACCAGAAAATCGAGATAGGGCTCAAGAATTGGCCCTTCGCTGGTTACTTTGACAACTGTTTCATCCGCCGCATTGGTATCGATAGAAAACGTTAACTGGGTAAGATAATAATCGCGGGTAACGCCTGCCTGAGCAAACGCTGCTGCAGGTGCCAGCTGAACCAAGAGCAAGTCTTCGTCAATGCCCTCTATATTTGTCAGTGCTATCTCTGCATCCAAAGGTTCATTGAGCGCCGACTTAAGCGCAATATCACCAAACCCGACCGCAATTACTGAGGTTGCATATAACAGCGCCGCCAACCCTGATGATATTGCTAGTTTGATCGACCATTGCTTGGTTATCATAGTTTTCTGCCCGTTAAGCACGATTATTAAGCTCAGAATCTGCAGCCCTGAATTCCTTTCAAATAGCCTATGGTTAAATTCTAGAGATTGCAGAGAAATATTCTAGTCAAAGTGACATTATTTTTGCGAATAACCCCGAAAACCCATAAAAAAGGGCTTATCACTGAATTTCCTCAGTAATAAAGCCCTTAGCGATTGATCAAAAGCCCTTGGCGACTTGAAAAAGCTTATTATGAACATTAGTCGATAAGAACCCTTAGCATACGACGCAATGGTTCAGCAGCGCCCCACAGCAACTGATCACCTACGGTAAATGCAGATAGATACTGATCGCCCATATTCATCTTACGCAAACGCCCGACAGGCACATCTAAGCCACCGGTTACTGCGGCAGGTGTTAGATGGGTGACAGAAGATTCCTTGTCGTTAGAAATAACCTTGGCCCATTGATTGGCCTCAGCCAGCATGGACTCAATCTCATCCATTGGCACATCCTGAGTCAGCTTAATGGTCAGCGCCTGACTATGGCAGCGCATAGAGCCAATACGTACACAGAGGCCATCCAACGGAATTGGATTACCTTCACGATTAAGAATCTTGTTCGTCTCTGCCTGATTCTTCCATTCTTCACGGCTCTGGCCATTTTCTAGCTGAGAATCTATATAAGGTAATAAACTGCCCGCTAACGGATAACCCCAGTTATCCACTGGAAAACCTTCGCTGCGCAATGTTTCAGTAACCTGACGGTCGATATCCAGAATCGCCGATGATGGATTAGCCAGCGCGTCGGCCACTGAACCTTTAATCACACCCATCTGGTTAATTAGCTCACGCATATTTTGAGCACCAGCACCAGATGCCGCTTGATAGGTCATGGACGAAGCCCATTCCACCAAGTTGGCATTAAATAGACCGCCTAGACTCATTAGCATTAAACTGACGGTGCAATTGCCGCCAATAAAGTCTTTTACGCCATTTGCCAAGCCATCTTTAACCACATTCATATTAACGGGATCGAGAACAATAATTGAGCTGTCTTCCATACGCAGTGCCGAGGCTGCATCAATCCAGTAGCCATCCCAACCAGCTTTTCGTAGCTTTGGGTACACCTCTTTGGTGTAATCGCCACCCTGACAGGTAACAATAATATCCATCTGCTGCAGCGCTTCTATATCGAAAGCACTTTGCAATAATGGTATTTCCACACCCACATCTGGACCTGTCTGACCGGCTTGGGAGGTGGTAAAAAATATTGGCTCAATATGGGCGAAGTCGTTTTCTTCACGCATTCTGTCCATCAGCACAGATCCAACCATGCCGCGCCAACCTATAAATCCTGTTTTTTTCATGTGTCTAAACCTTTAGTAAATACTTTAATTCTTGGCATCAAAAAATTGCATATTGTCAGTGTAAATTAGACTCGAGCAATCTAAATACCCTCCTCAAGCCATCAAGTCAGCGCCCCAATCAGATCAGAAAAAAACCGCTCGATCTTGAAGCAAAGCCATGGAGAGCCTTTACGATCAATCAGGGCCCGCTTATGGGTGCAGTCATTTTCAGAAAAAGAGAGCACCCTGTCTGAGCGAAGCGAGTTGTGCGAACGCTGAAAATGATTGTAGCCATGGGACCGATCGTAAAGGCTATTCATGGCTTTAAGTGCTCCAATTACAAAGTCCCTTAGCTACGCTTAGCATCCCCCGCGAAGGGCTTTGGGTACAGGGTGACAATACAATTAGAGTGCAGCCACCACAGCAGCACCCATCTCAGAAGTTCCTACCCTAGTCATGCCATCCGTATAAATATCTCCAGTTCGCAATCCCTGATCCAGCACATCACTCACCGCATTCTCAATGGCATCTGCCGCCTCAGCCGCATCCAGCGAATAGCGCAACATCATCGCCACCGACAAAATAGTCGCCAATGGATTAGCCACACCCTGCCCCGCAATATCCGGTGCAGACCCATGACAGGGCTCGTACATACCACCACCATCTTTATCCAATGATGCCGAAGGCAACATACCAATCGAGCCCGTTAACATCGCCGCCGTGTCCGACAAAATATCGCCAAACATATTGCCCGTCACCACCACATCAAACTGCTTGGGCTCCTTCACCAACTGCATCGCGGCGTTATCCACATACATATGACTCAACGCCACCTCAGGGTAGTCCGCCGCCATATCACTGATAATCTCGCGCCATAGTATCGTCGCTTCCAACACATTGGACTTGTCCACCGAGCAGAGACGCTTGCCACGCACCATAGCCGCTTCGAAAGCCATCTTGCCAATACGACGAATCTCAGACTCATTGTATTTATAGGTATTGAAGCCCTCGCGCTCGCCATTTTCTAAGGTGCGAATACCACGGGGCTCACCAAAGTAAATACCGCCGACCAACTCGCGCACAATCAGAATATCCAAGCCTGAAACAAACTCAGGCTTAAGCGAAGACGCATGAGCCAACTGTGGGTACATGATTGCCGGGCGCAAATTACCAAATAGATCCAGCTCAGAGCGAATGGTCAACAGGCCTTTTTCCGGACGCAGGTGACGTTCAACATCATCCCACTGGGGGCCACCTACAGCGCCAAGCAAAATAGCGTCTGAGGCACGGGCCTTATCTAGTGTCTCTTTGGGACAGGGTTCGCCGACCGCATCCAGGGCTGCACCACCTAGATGGGCGTAATCAAGTTCAATGCCTAGATCGAACTGTTCGCTAACCCGCTCCAATACCTTTACCGCTTCAGTAACAATTTCTGGGCCAATATTATCCCCAGGCAATACCAATACTTTCTTACTCATTTAATCGCTCCAAATACCCAAGGGTGCTGCTGAGCACGATCGGCTTCATAGGCCTTAATCGCATCGGCCTGTTGCAGAGTTAAACCAATTTCATCCAGACCTTTTAATAGACACTCTTTGCGAAACTCATCCAGCTCAAAACTAAATACATGCCCAGAGTCGCTGGTTACCGTTTGCGCATGCAGATCAACGCTCAGCTGATAACCCTCTTCGGCATCCATTTCTTTAAATAAAATATCCACCTGCTCTTCAGTCAGAATCACCGGCAATAAGCCATTTTTAAAACAGTTATTGTAGAAAATATCTGCATAGCTCGGTGCGATTACCGCATTAAAGCCATAGTCCTCCAAGGCCCAAGGTGCGTGCTCACGACTGGAACCACAGCCAAAGTTTTTCCGTGCCAGCAATATTGAGGCGCCTTTGAAGCGTTTCTGATTTAATGGGAAATCTGGATTAATAGGCCGGTTAGAGCAATCGGCGCCTGGCTGACCTTCATCCATATAGCGCAACTCATCAAACAGGTTGGGACCAAAACCACTGCGTTTAATGGACTTTAAAAACTGCTTGGGGATAATCATATCCGTATCCACATTGGCGCGATCCATAGGACCCACCAAGCCACGATGTGTGGTAAATGCTTTCATTATTCAGTACCTCCTTCAAAAGTACGAACATCAACAATATGCCCCGCCACTGCCGCTGCAGCGGCCATGGCTGGACTCATTAAATGAGTGCGCCCGCCATTGCCCTGACGACCTTCAAAATTGCGATTACTGGTCGATGCGCAGTGCTCACCCGCACCCAACTTATCGGCGTTCATGGCCAGACACATAGAACAGCCCGGCTCACGCCAGTCCATACCCGCTGCAGTAAATATCTTATCCAGTCCCTCGGCTTCGGCCTGAGCTTTAACCATCTGTGAGCCGGGAACAATTAATACTTGCTTGACAGAACTAGCCACCTGACGGCCTTTGGCCACAGCAGCAGCCGCACGCATATCTTCAATACGAGAATTGGTGCAGGAACCTATAAACACACGATCAATCGAAATCGAGTCAATTGTCTGCCCGCCCTTAAGACCCATATATTCAAGCGCACGCTCAAGACCTTTGCGCTTCTCTTTATTGGGCTGTTGCTCCAAAGTTGGAACCGAAGCTGTAACTGAAGAAACCATTTCCGGAGAAGTACCCCAGGTCACCTGTGGCGCAATCTCTTCGGCAACCAAAACCACCTCAGTATCAAAAACCGCATCAGCATCAGTGGTTAAGGTTTTCCAGTAAGTTACCGCCTGGTCAAACATTTCCCCTTGGGGCACAAACTGACGGCCTGCACAGTAATCGATAGTTTTGTCATCCACAGCCACCATGCCCACACGGGCACCGGCTTCAATGGCCATATTGCACACAGTCATGCGGCCCTCGATCGACATATCGCGGAATACAGAACCAGCAAACTCAATCGCATGCTCATTGCCACCAGCAGTACCAATTTTGCCAATAATCGCCAGCACAACATCTTTGGGCGTAACACCGGCACCCAGAGCACCATCAACAGTCACACGCATATTCTTCATTTTCTTGGCCACCAAACACTGGGTCGCCAACACATGCTCTACCTCAGAGGTGCCAATACCATGGGCCAAACAGGCTAAGGCGCCATGAGTCGCTGTATGAGAATCACCACAGACCACGGTCATACCAGGCATGGTGGCACCTAACTCAGGACCCATCACATGCACAATGCCCTGACCCATTTCATTGATCTTAAATTCTTTGATGCCATAAAGATCGCAGTTATCGTCGAGCGTCTGCACCTGAATGCGCGATACCTCATCGCTCATACCAGCTACGCCGGCATCGCGCTCAGTCTTATCTGTCGATATATTATGATCGGGCGTGGCAATATTGGTATCCAGTCGCCAAGGCATACGCCCCGCCATTCGCAGACCCTCAAAGGCCTGAGGTGAGGTCACCTCATGGATTACATGTCGATCAATATAGATCAGCGATGAACCGTCGCTATTTTGTTTAACAAGGTGACTATCCCACAGCTTGTCGTAAAGTGTTCTTCCCGCCATAACCCTCTCCCAGAGAATTTCGATATTGCGCGCATTGTATTCCTGCTTTAAGATGAAATAAATTCATATTTAGCATAAATAGCATTCTTTATAAGAATATATAGGCGCGTAAAATGGATAATCAAAATCTTAAAGCCTTTATCACTGTCGCTGACTGCAGATCATTCTCCGACGCCGCCGACCAGCTTTATATAACCCAGTCGGCGATCAGTAAGCGCATTGCTCAGCTAGAGCTGCAGATAGGCAAAAAACTTTTTGATCGAATTGCCAGACAGGTCTCTCTAACCGAAGCCGGTAAAGAGCTACTACCCAGAGCCCAACGCATCCTCAAAGAATATGAGGACGCAATGCAAGCTATCAATGATTTATCCGGCGAAGCCTCCGGCACATTGAGGTTGGCGATCAGCCACCACCTGGGCCTACATCGCCTCCCGCCGGTTCTTAAACAGTTTTCCCAACAGTATCCCAATGTCACCTTGGATATTGAATTTATGGATTCAGAAAAGGCTTATGAACTGGTGTTGCATGGGGAATCAGAAGTAGCCGTGATCACCCTTGCTTTAGATAGCCATCACAATATTTATAGTAAAAAGATTTGGGATGACCCACTGCGTTTTATCTGCGCCCAGGACCACCCACTAGCTAACCTCAAAAAGCCTCAACTAAGCGATCTAGCCGAATACCCAATAATTCTGCCGGGACTCAACACCTATACCGGGCGGATTATCCAGAATCTATTTCAGAGAGAAGGCATACCCTTAAAAGCCCCTATGTCCACCAACTATTTGGAAACTATTAGCACTATGGTAGAGATTGGGCTTGGTTGGAGTGTGTTGCCAGAAACCTTGGTAAGAGACCTGCATGTGATGCCATTTAAGCAGATTAGTATCGAGCGAGAGTTGGGCTACATTCACCATATAAAGCGAAGCTTATCGAATGCGGCGGTTGGGTTTTTGCACCTAATGGATAAAGCAGCCTAGACGCAAGTTCTGACTGCGCCAATTCTAGAGCTTAATCAAATAGTTTAAATCGGCGTTAAGCCCGAATCCACGTCGGCATTCTGACCACGATTGCGCAAGTAGTGGTCCATCAGCGTTATCGCTAGCATTGCTTCAGCGATGGGCACCGCACGAATACCCACACAGGGATCATGACGACCCGTAGTAATAACTTCCGCTGCTTCACCAGAAGTGCTAATAGACTGCCCTGGAATACGCAGGCTTGAGGTTGGTTTGAGTGCGATATTCGCCACTATATCCTGGCCTGAAGAAATACCGCCCAACACGCCACCGGAGTTATTTGAGGTAAACCCCTCCGGCGTCAGTTCATCGCGATGTTGGCTGCCCTTCTGCGCCACTGACGCAAATCCAGCACCAATCTCAACCCCTTTAACCGCATTAATGCCCATCAAACCGTGGGCAATTTCTGCATCCAGACGATCAAAAACCGGCTCGCCCAGCCCTACTGGCATATTTTTAGCAACGACCGTAACCTGCGCACCAATGGAATTACCCTCTTTGGTCAGGGCCTGCATATAGGTTTCTAGCTCTGCGATCTTGTCCGGATCGGGGAAGAAAAACGGATTCTGCTCTATTTCGCTGTGCTCAAAACGCTCGGCCACTATGGGTCCCAGCTGGGATACATAGCCATAGATTTCAATGCCCAAACGTTCTTTTAGATACTTCTTAGCTATGGCTCCAGCGGCCACACGCATGGCTGTTTCACGGGCTGAACTGCGCCCACCACCGCGATAGTCACGCTCGCCATACTTCTGGTGATAGGTATAATCTGCATGAGAAGGTCTGAATAAGTCTTTGATTTTACTATAGTCTTTAGACTTTTGATCCTTGTTTTCTATCATCATTCCAATCGCGGCCCCGGTCGTTCGACCCTCAAAGACACCAGATAGAATCTTTACCTCATCGTCTTCACGACGCTGGGTGGTATAGCGCGACTGGCCCGGTTTACGCCGATCTAAATCTGGCTGCAAATCGGCGGCGCTGATTTCCAGACCTGGAGGACAGCCATCTACAATACAGCCAATCGCCAGACCATGACTCTCGCCAAAACTGGTTACAGTAAATAGTTTTCCTATTGAGTTTCCGGACATAGTGCGTTTGTGCCTTGTTTAATTCGCTATAATGGTGACGATTATACGTAAGTTATTGGAAAGATTCGCGGTGTTCCAGCAGTTGATCTCGAGTTAATACAAATACTCCTGCATCGCCCTCAGTAAACTCCAGCCAGACAAAGGGCACATTGGGGAAGGCGCGCTCTAGTGCCACCCATGAATTACCCACCTCAACCACTAATACGCCATTCTTACTTAAATACTGAGTAGCCTGTTGCAGCAGGCGCCGGGTAAAGTCCAAACCATCATCGCCTGACGCTAACGCCAGTTCGGGTTCATGCTGATACTCCTGCGGCATACTAGCCAGATCATCGGCATCCACATAGGGCGGATTGCTCACAATCAGATCAAACATCTGATCTGACTCCAAACCTGCAAATAGGTCTGACTCGGCAGTGGTTATCCGATCATCTAAATCATGCCCTGCAATATTCATAGCCGCTACGGCCAGCGCATCTGCTGAAATATCACTCAGCACCACCTGCGCCTCAGCAAAGGCGTAGGCACAGGCTATTCCTATACAGCCGCCGCCGGTGCAGAGATCCAATATCTGTTTGGGCTCTCTTTCACACCAGGGTTCAAAGCCATTCATAATAAGTTCGGCTATCGGCGAGCGTGGAATAAGGACGCGTTCATCAACAATAAAAGGTAGCCCGCAGAACCAAGCCTGCCCAGTTAGATAAGGTGCCGGTATGCGCTCGCTAATGCGACGCTCAAATAATGCTTTAATACTGGTTTGTTGCTCTGCCGTCAGCACTTGATCCAACACTGAGCGATCTGCATTGGGTGGCAATTGCAGCGCAAATGCAAGCAGATAAACAGCTTCATCCCAAGCATTGGTCGTGCCATGGCCAAAGTAAATACCCTGACTTTCAAACAGCGCTTGACCATATTCAAGCATCGCAGCAACTGTGGGGGTTTGGGTTTCTGTCATTGTTCCTCCAAAGGAGCAGTATTTTACCCTTGAAACTAGCAATGGTCTTTAGTTTGTTACAAAATGTCGCCTCAATAATTTCACTTATATGAAAAGCGGAAACCACCATATGAAGGACTCCTTTTTAAAAATTATCCAAAGCACTGGCGAAGACGTTACAAGGCCAGGCTTGTTAGATACGCCACAGCGAGCAGCTAAGGCTTTTTCCTATCTGACCAGTGGTTATGACATGGATCTGGATACCGTGATTAACAATGCCCTATTCCCCTCTGACTCTGAAGAGATGGTGATCGTTAAGGATATTGAGCTCTATTCATTGTGCGAACATCACCTGCTGCCCTTTATCGGCAAATGCCATGTAGCCTATATTCCTAGCGGCAAGGTGCTGGGATTATCCAAGGTCGCGCGGGTGGTTGATATGTTCTCACGCCGCCTGCAAATTCAAGAAGCGCTGGCCCAGCAGATTGCCTCTACGATCCAGCAAGTCACAGACGCGCGCGGTGTGGGCGTTATTATCGAAGCCAAGCATATGTGTATGATGATGCGCGGTGTTGAAAAGCAAAACTCAAGCATGAAGACCTCATCAATGCTCGGGCAGTTTAGAACGGACCAGGCTACTCGCACTGAGTTTTTGACGCTGTTAAGTCAGTAGCTAATAGTTAGCCATCAACTAATGGCTGTTACAAAAGAGCGCGGCACTGCTTCCAGTGCCGGCGCATACCGAGCAGCAGGCATAACAGTCATTGACCTTACTACCAGGACAAACCATGCATGGCTCAGGACTAAATCGAGCCTGCTTTAATCCTAAATGCCATTTCTGACTAGACTCCTATCTATTAAGCTGAGCGGACCCCTCCATCGATCTTCAATCTGACTCACCCCATAATCCGCAGAGCGAGATAGGGCACCAGATTAAAGACCAAAATCAAAATTTTGAAATTGCCAAGGTATTCAAAATACATCTTAGGTAGGCTGGCCGGATCCAGTTGAAATAACTTGCTATGCAAATTGGCGGCAAAGCTTTTGGTTAGCGTCGTCATCAGTGTTGAGAATAGAAGAATGCCAATATTAATAGCCGTACACCAACCAAGGAGGATCGTTAACTCATGGAGGGATATCATAATACTTACCTCGCAATGAAAGACTGGAAAGCCAACGCTAGTGCATTATCTTTAGCCAACAATACCCCAGCTTTCCATTACCTTTGTTCAAAAGTAGCTCTTTACTTGCGCCTGGTCAAGCGGCTACATGCAACATTTTAACCGAAAAGCCATTAGCCGAAAAAACCCTGCACTTTTTCAGCCACTGCCTGTGCCGTATCTTCCAGATGCAAATGGTGGGAGCCAGGCATCTTGTGAATCTGCATTTGTGGAATCCAGGCAAAGAGATCAGCTTGCTGGCGGTCTGGCGAAAGCTGACTATTTTCTGCCTGTATAAGCAACACCTGTGCACTAATTTCAATAAAGAAACTCTGCAAATGGTCTTGCCCAAGTTTTATATGAGATGCCGCTTTTAAGCGCTGATCATTGCGCCAGTAAAAGCCCTGCTCGGTTTCAACCACACCACGCTCGGCCAAGGTACCCGCAGCTTCAGGTTGTAATGGCACAAAACCATTGATACGTGCGCGCACAGCGCTCTCATAGTCGCGAAACAGTGTCGGCGAGCTATTGCCGAAACGACGATTCTCGTGCAGTGACTTAGCCAGATGTTTAGCTGTGCCCTGCGCGTCTGCCGGCATGGGTAAATAGCCATCAATCAGTACCGCATGACTGATTCGCTCGGGGTAAGTGCCGGCAACCAAGCCAGAAATAATCGCGCCGCGAGAATGACCCAGTAGAGCAAAACGCTCCCAACCCATAGCATCGGCGACGGTCATGATATCGCTGATATCATGCCAGATTTCATAGCCGGAATCAGCCGAACGAAAATCACTGCGGCCATGACCAGCAAGGTCCAGCGCAATAACATGCAAGTTATCCATAAAGGGCAGCATGCGATCAAAGGTATTGGCGTTATCCAACCAGCCATGCAGCGCAATAACAGGTAAGGACCCTGATCTACCCCATTCTTTGGCGGCAAATGTTAGGCCTCTATTTTCAAAACTACGCTCTCTTACAAACTCAATTGGCATAATGTATCCAGTTTAATAGTGCGTTTCCCTGTGCGGGAAACTCCATAGAGAGCAAAGCGAGGTTCGCGGTGCCCATACGGGCACCTGTCTCTCCGGTTAAATAATCGACTAACAGTCCTACCAAAGGCAAATGGGTAACCATTAATACCGCCTCGGCGTTGGTCCGTTGCAAAAATCCCTCTATGGCGCGCAGCTCACCCTGCGGCGTTAGATCATCTAACCAATCAATTCTGTGTTGTAAATTTACTGTTTGAGTAAAAATATCTGTGGTTTCGGCGGCCCTTTTATAAGGGCTGCTAACCACCTGCTCTATTGCCGCACATTCAATCCGGTGACGGAGTGCAACAGACTGCACCTGTTGCCGGCCAAAGACCGACAGCTGACGATGCTGATCTGGGTAGCCATCAACAGCATCACCATGGCGTAATAAATAGAGCTTCACCTCCCCAAGAGCCGGCTAGCTGCCTTTTTGCTGCTCGTCGTCTAACTGCTCAATATCTTCACTGGCCGTGAAAGAAGGTACATCGTCATCTGCTTCAACTTCAACAAACTCGCCGTCTTCAACCGCTTCGGCTGGGCGTACCGAATAACCTTCGGCAGGGTCAACCTCTGGCCATTCATCGAATGGAAAGGGCTTGCTCTCAGTATTAAAGGTTAAAAACATGACCGTTTGATAAATCCACTTACCCAGCCCCTGACCGAGATTGCGCAGGTTTTCATTGTCATGACCCGCCACAAGTACCAGTAAAAACTGCACTATTACCACGAGAGTTACGACCAGGCGCGCAGCCATTAGCAGCAAGCTAAACAGCACCATATAAGCCAAGCGAGTCCAGGTATTGGTATTGCTTAAAGACATTTTTTTATCCGTCATTAGGTTTCACCATAAATTCTACATCAGTATTTTGTTCTGCCAGCATCATGCTACTAAGAGAGTCTTTGATCGGTCGCTGTTCAAATAATGTCGCGTAAAGAGCAGAGGCCAGGGGCATATAAATACCTAATAAGTCGGCCTTCTCCTTTACTAGTCTAGTCGTATTTACGCCCTCAGCGACTTGACCTACCTCTTTAATCGCTTGCTCAAGGCTTTTACCCTGACCGATAGCCAACCCTACGCGGTAATTGCGGCTTAGCGGTGACGTGCAGGTAACATATAAATCACCAACACCACTGAGACCTAGAAAAGTCATGGGATTGGCGCCTAGATGCACAGCAAATCGACTCATCTCAGCTAGGCTGCGTGTAAGCACAACACTCTTAGTATTTTGACCCGCCGCCATAGCCGCGGCAATGCCAGAGACAATGGCATAGATATTTTTTAATGCGCCCGCCAGCTCAACGCCATAGCGATCATGATTGGCATAGACACGGAAATACTTAGAGGCCAGTAATGTCTGCACGCGCTGGCAGAGATCATCGTTATCGCTGGCAACCACAGTGGCTGTAATCTCGAACTGAGCGATTTCTTTAGCCAGATTAGGGCCGCTGATCACACCCACTGGACAGTGGCTAATCTCTTGTTCAAGGACTTGACTCGGCAGCATAAAACTTTCGGCCTCGATACCTTTGGCCATGCTGACAACAACCGTGCCAGCTGCCAAAAATGGGCTCACCATCTTGGCGACGGCGCGAAATGCCGAGCTGGGTACTGCAAAAAATATGGTGTCACAGCCAGCAACCGCCTGTTCCACGTCGGTGCTGATGGCCAGATCTGCATACAGCTTATAGCCGGGCAAATAAGCCGTGTTCTCACCAGCATCACGAATCTGCTGGGCAGCGGTTTTACTACGTAACCACAGTGTCACACTATGATTATTCGCCGCGATCATATTGGCGACAGCAGTACCAAAACTGCCGCCACCTAATACCGCTACTCTATGACTTGTATTGTTTTCCAAGATTGACCCTAGATAGAGAATCAGATTATGGCTGCATTATAGGTTTTGCCCTGCATACTGTCAGCCGCCAAAAGCAAAAAAGCGCCCCAATGGAACGCTTTTTTGGTCATACAGGCTATTTTAAGCCACAGCTCAGCAAAACAACCTAGCCAAACATCAGGCGATTGAGCTCCTGTACAAACTCAGCTGGATTTTCAAGCGGTCGACCTGCAGACAGAGCCGCTTGGTCAAATAACACTCTAGCCAGCCGCTTAGCACCCTCGTCATCAGCTTCAGCATCTAGCTTGCTGACCAATGGATGTTCCATATTGATTTCAAGAATTGGCTTGGCTTCAGGCACGGCCTGACCGGCAGCGGCCATAATCTTACGCATCTGCTCGCCCATATCATTATCACCAACAACCAAACAGGCTGGCGAGCTGGTCAATCTAGTAGTGCTGCGCACTTCTTCGACCTTTTCATCAAGCAAGATTTTGATACGGGCTAATAGTTCGCCGTGCTCGGCATTCTCTGACTTGTCGTCGCTATCTTTATTCTCAGACTTGGGTTCTTCACCAGTAATCTTGCTAAGATCCAGCTCACCACGAGCAACATCCTGGAATGACTTACCATCAAATTCAGATAGGTAACCCATCATCCATTCATCAATACGATCCGACATCAGCAGCACTTCAATACCATGCTTACGGAATACTTCAAGGTAAGGACTGTTGGCAATCACGGAATGACTGTCGCCAGTCACATAGTAAATCTTATCTTGGCCTTCTTTCATGCGCTCAATGTAATCAGTCAGGCTAACTGTGGGCTCTGCGCCATCGCTAGTAGAGCTAGCAAAGCGGAACAGTTTGGCAATTTTCTCGCGATTGCTGTGATCTTCACTGGGCCCCTCTTTGAGTACCGCACCAAACTGAGTCCAGAATTTAATGTACTTCTCAGGCTCTTTGGTCGCCATTTTGCCCAACATATCCAACACACGTTTAGTTAATGCGGCACGGATGCTGTCCACCATCGGAGTTTTTTGCAAAATTTCTCGGGACACATTGAGGGGTAAGTCAGTACTGTCCAAAACGCCTTTTACAAAGCGCAGATACATCGGCATAAACTGTTCAGCGTCATCCATAATAAAGGTGCGTTTGATATACAGCTTGATACCACGCGAAGCTTCACGCTGATAGAGATCCATCGGCGCCATGCTCGGGATATACAGCAGGCTGGTGTACTCGTGCTTACCCTCTACACGATTGTGACTCCAGTCCAGTGGCTCGGCAAAGTCACTGGAAACATGGCGATAAAACTCTTGGTATTCCTCATCGCTGACCTCGCTTCTGGAACGAGTCCATAGCGCTTTGGCATCATTAACCGCTTCCCACTGAGGAACCACTTCAGCCTGTTCTTCCTCTTCCACACCTTCTTCTGTAGGCATTGCTGGCGGCTCTTGCCGCAGCATCTGCACGGGAATAGCTATATGGTCCGAGTACTTTTTAACAATGCTGCGCAAACGCCAGTCATTGCCAAATTCTTGCTCTTCGGTCTTAAGGTGCAATGTAATCGACGTGCCGCGTTCGGCGCGCTCGATATTTTCCAGCTGGTAATCGGCTTCACCTTCACAGCTCCAGCGCACGGCTTCTGATGTCTTGACGCCAGCGCGGCGAGTCTCCACCACCACCTTGTCGGCAACAATAAACGAAGAGTAAAACCCAACACCAAACTGGCCAATCAGCTGTGAGTCCTGCTTTTGGTCACCGGTTAGGTTCTTAAGAAATTCAGCGGTGCCAGACTTGGCGATAGTGCCTAGATTGGTAATCACCTCATCCCGCGACATACCAATACCGTTATCGGAGATAACAATGGTCTTAGCCTCTTCATCAACCGCGATACGAATAGCCAGATCGCCTTCATCCTCGTAGAGGGCAGCATTTTCTAAAGCTTCAACACGCAGCTTATCTGTGGCGTCCGAGGCATTAGAAATAAGCTCACGTAAAAAAATCTCTTTATTGGAGTAAAGAGAGTGGATCATTAGATGCAGTAATTGCTTGGCTTCTGTTTGAAAACCTAATGTTTCGGCCTTTCCTTTTACGCTACTTTTTCCTTTAGAACTGGCTTTGGCTGTCATTTCCGTTATTTCTCCTAATTGGTATTAATAGTCATGCATTAAAATGTGCTGCTTTCCAAGATGGGGGCAGAGAGATAGATTTCAACCTCTAAGAGATGATTCTTAGGTGATCAGGAAATGGCATCTTGCGGTGGCAATAGGTGTGTCTGGGCTGTCTTGCCAAGCAGCCACCGAGACATTGACCAACTTGCGGCCCTGACGCAGCACAGTGCAGTTGGCGTAAATGGTTTTAAAGCGGCCAGGACGCAGATAGTCGAGCGAGAAGTCGACCACCTTTGGCACCTCGTTTACATCCAATGTATAGAGAATTTCGATAGCCGCAGACAGCTCGAGAAAACCGCCGATAACCCCGCCGTGAATCGCCGGCAATGAGGGGTTGCCAATATTTGATGGGCGCCTATTCAGCCAGTACAGCACCTCAGTACCCTCGACTTTTGCCTCGGCACCAATAAAGCTGCTGTAGGGAATCAAATCCAAAATCTGCTGTGGGCTAGATTCGGTGCGCGCCTTAACTAGGCCCTCTTGCAATATTTTTAGCGCATCGCTCATTTATTGGCCTCCTGCTCAAGGGCCTTATCACCTTTAATCAGACGATTAAAACGCCGACGAATAATATTGGTCAGTGAGATACTCGGCGTCTCAACCTTCATAAAGGTAGCCACACAATGAGCAATAGGGTTTTCTGGATCGTCCTGCCAAGCAGAGCCACGGCAGAACATCACATTGGAGGTATCGCGATAGACCTTGGCCGCCACATAGATAGGCTTATGAGGTTGCGCTGGATGCATATAGTCGAGACGTAAATCCATGGTCGGTGTAATAGCAGCGCTGGTCAGCATGGTGATTGCAGCAGACCCACAGCAGGTGTCAAGCAGGCTCACAATAACGCCACCATGCACTACCCCAGTCACCGGATTACCAATCACTTCTTCTTTATAGGGAAACGTCATCTCAACTTCACCGCGCCCTACTTTGGTCAATTGAAAACCCAGTGCCGCGCCATGGCCAGTTCGCTCCATGGCAATCTTAAGCATAGGTTTAAATATGGCCAGTCTTAAATTCATTAGGCTAGGCTATCTTCAGCAACAAAATACTTAGGGTCTTCAATCACATTTACCTCAACCAAACTTCCCGCTTTGGTTAACAGTGTGCGGCATTCTTCGCTTAGATGCACCAGATGTAATTTCTTGCCAGCATTTAAATAGCGTTCCGCCAGCGTATCAATCGCCTCAAGACCAGAATGGTCTGCCACCCTAGAGCGGGCAAAATCGATAACCACATCATCGTTGTCCTGCTTGGGATCAAAGCGCTCTAAAAATGAAGTCGCAGAACCAAAGAACAGTGGGCCTGTGACCGCATAAACCGTTGAACCCTTGTGATCTTCGCGGGCTTCAATACGAATATACTTGGCATGCTCCCAGGCAAATACCAGTGCCGAGATAATCACGCCCACTACCACGGCAACGGCTAAATCAGTGGCTACAGTCACCGCAGAAACAGTTACTAAAATCAGTGCATCACTGCGTGGCACTTTGCCGACAATACGAAAGCTCGACCATTCAAAGGTACCTATAACCACAATAAACATTACACCGATCAGTGCTGCCAGAGGAATCTGTTCAATTAATGGCGAGGCCACCAAGATAAATACCAGCAGGAATAGCGCCGCACTGATACCCGACAGTCGACCACGACCACCAGAGTTTACATTAATCATGCTCTGCCCAATCATCGCACAGCCGCCCATGCCACCAAAAAAACCAGTCACGGTATTGGCCACACCCTGACCGATACATTCGCGGTTACCGCGACCACGGGACTCGGTTATCTCATCGATCAGACGCAGTGTCAGCAGCGACTCAATCAAACCAATAGCGGCCAAAATAATCGCATAGGGCAAAATAATAAATAAGGTTTCCAAATTAAATGGCACCTCAGGAATGCCGAAACTCGGTAAACCACCACTGATAGATGCGATATCACCCACTACCTTAGTGTTTAAATCAAAACCTAACACCAGACCAGTCACCACCATAATGGCAACCAGTGAAGATGGCAGCGCCTTAGTCAGACGCGGTAAGAAATGAATAATAACCATGGTTAACAGCACCAGTCCAAACAGCATATAAAGCTGCTCACCCTGCAACCAGGCCACATCGATAATGCTGTCCTGCATAAAGGTCCCATGCAACCAACCGGGCTGTCCGGCTTCGCCAAACTGACCCAACTGAGCCAGGAAAATCACAATAGCCAGACCATTTACAAAACCCAGCATCACTGGGTAAGGCACCATACGGATAAATTTACCCAGTTTTAAAACACCTGCGGTTATCTGCAACAGCCCCATCAGCACTACGGTAATAAACAGATACTGGACACCATGGTCAGCAACCAGTGACACCATCACTACCGCCAATGCACCAGTGGCACCACTAATCATACCGGGACGACCGCCAATACAGGCCGTAATTAAACCCACCATAAAGGCGGCATAGAGTCCCACCAGTGGATCAACTCCTGCCACAAAAGCAAAGGCCACTGCTTCTGGAACCAGCGCCAGGGCGACCGTAAGACCTGACAGTAAATCATTTTTAAAACTAGCGACCTTACTAAACTGTAACTCAAACATTAATACGACTTCTCTTGGTGATTATTGAGATTGGATACCTGGAATTCTTGAGATTGGCTAAATCTGTCGACCGCTATCTTGAGCGGCTAGAACTGCGGTTGGAATTACCACCAGATGGACGGTTGCGACCGCTGGTATTTCGATTGCCACCACCGCTGCCATAGGGTGAGTTACTCGCCGGCTTGCGCGACGGAGCAACATTGCCGTTCACGTCTGGGCGCCGCTCAGAAGACCCTTCCGCACCCTGAGCAGATCGACTGGTCTGGCTGCGACCGCCCGATTTATTCTTGCTGCCAGGCTTGGGCCCATGGCCATAGACCGAGCGTTTTTTAGCTTTGCTGGAATTATTATTGTGACGAGAATTATTCTGCGCATTGGTTGCACTGTTAAGCGCCTTGCGCGGCTTCTTGCTGCGCACGGGTCGGTTAAGCGTTGTCTCCTTAACCACTTGATCCGGCTCAAAGCCTTCAATTTCACGGCGCTCTAAGAGCTTTTGGGTAAGACGCTCAATATCAGAAAGCAGATCTACCTCATCGGCACTGACCAGCGAAATAGCTTCGCCTGTAGCGCCAGCACGACCAGTGCGGCCAATACGGTGAACATAGTCCTCTGACACATTGGGCAAATCAAAGTTAACCACATGGGGTAGCTGCTCAATATCCAAACCGCGCGCGGCAATATCTGTAGCCACCAGAATACGAACCTCATTGGCCTTAAAATCTGCCAGGGCCTTCGTCCGCGCGCCCTGACTTTTATTGCCATGGATAGCAGCCGCAGTAATGCCCTCGGCTTCAAGAAACTTAGTCAACTTATTAGCGCCATGTTTGGTTTTACTAAACACCAACGCCTGCGACCAGCTGCCGTCTTTGATCAGCTTAGCCAGCAGCGCCGGCTTTTTCTTCTTGTCCACGGGACAGACCCACTGCTCTACCGAGGGTGCCGCAGCATTGCGCGGGGTTACCGAAATCTCGATAGGGTTGCGCACCAGACCTTTGGCCAGCTTGCGAATATCATCCGAGAACGTAGCCGAAAACATCAGGTTCTGGCGACGTCTGGGCAATAGATCAATAATGCGCTTAATATCATGAATAAAGCCCATATCAAGCATGCGGTCAGCCTCGTCCAGCACCAATACTTCCAGATGATCAAACTTAACGGCATTTTGGCTATGCAGATCCATTAGACGGCCCGGTGTTGCCACCAGAATATCCACACCACGACGTAACTTTTGCATCTGCGGATTAATTTTAACTCCCCCAAATACCACAGTAGAAGTCAGGTTCAGATGAGTGCCATACAGTGCCACACTCGCACCCACCTGAGCTGCAAGCTCACGGGTTGGAGTCAAGATCAAGGTGCGTGCCTGATTGGCCTGGGCGCGACGACCCTTTGACAGCCGCTCCAAGATAGGCAGGGTAAAACCAGCGGTTTTACCGGTACCTGTCTGGGCTGCCGCCATAACATCATGGCCCGCCAGTACGGCGGGAATGGCCTTCGCCTGAATCGGTGAAGGTTCGCTATAGCCCTGTTTGGCAATAGCTTTAAGAATAGGAGCAGATAGGCCCAGATCATCAAAGATCATAAAATCGTCTTTTAAGTTAGCCCTGCAAAATTTATATTGCAAGGTACTGCCGACTTTGGACCTGAGTGGCAAAAATGAATAGAAGTGTGGAGATGGTCCAGAATGGCGCGCAGCTTACAGAAAACTAGCGACTATTGCACCCTAAACCATTGAATTTAGGCGATTTTAGGCCTCAGCAAGCACTTTATAGGCATTAATCACATTATCCGGTGCCTGCACCAGCTCAACCAGCACGCCCTGCGAGCTAAGGGGAAATTCTTCATTACCTTTGGGGTGCACAAAACAGACATCATAACCAGCGGCACCTTTGCGAATTCCCCCCGGGGTAAAGCGTAGGCCCTGCTCGGTTAACCAGCTAACTGCAGCAGCCAAATCATCGACCCAGAGGCCGACATGGTTGAGTGCGGGAATATCGACACGGGGCTTTTTATCACTGTCTAGGGGCTGCATTAAATCCACCTCTACCACAAAGTCACCAGCACCCATCTCGCAGATATCCTCATCAACATTTTCGCTTTCGCTAACAAAGGTGTCACGATAACTCAGGCCCAGCAGGTCGACCCAAAAACTGCGCAACTTTTGTTTGTCAGCACCACCAACGGCGATTTGCTGAATACCTAAAATTGAAAATGGACGTAAATTGGACACCGCTAGCTACCTCGGTATAACTGCGTAAATGCGGCAATAAACTGATCCAGCATAGCGGCAGGTAAATCATTAATACCAGCAGCAGCCTCGCGGCCACCACCAGAGGGAAATTGCATACACAGCGCCGCGGCACCCTGCTTATTGTTTAAAGGCGCGCGCACACTGACCAGATAATTACCGTTGGCCTTGGCGGTTAGCACCGCATGGGCGCGATCCGGATTTTGATTGGTCAGATCATTGCTGTACACACCACTAACACGGCGAGCCCAGGATTGATCTGGCAGCGAAAATACCGCAATTGACTCATTGGCATGCAGCGCTTGAGTTGACTGTGCTGCACTCAGATCCTGGTGATAGCCAGTTTCAAGCTGTTCAAAGGTCTCGCCATCAGCGGTTATAAAATCTAAGGGGTTCGCGAAATCGCTGAGCAAACTGTAGAGCTCGGCGGGGCGAAAATGCAACTCATCTAGGTCCGCGCCATAGCCATTGTAGTTAATATAAATACCCAACTTTTCCAGTAAAGACAACTGCTCGGCACTAATATCTAGATTCTTGGCCAGCCCAGTAGCACTCTTTTTAAGGTTGTCACCAAAGGTACCCACTACGCCCCAGGATGTGAAGGCGCCGCGCAAATAATGATTAATCAGTAAGCTTGTACAGACATCTGGCGCTTCATTAATTAGCGACTTAAGCCTCGCCGACGGCGGTACCTGACCGGCAAAATGATGATCGACATAAAACACCTCGGCACCTGCAGCCAAAACGCGCTGCAGATCATCACGATTTTTATCCATGGAGATATCGAGAACGGTAATGCGATCACCGTCCTCGGCATCGACCTGCTTAAGTAGGCTGATATCACGCTTAACACCAGTGACTAACTGCGCCGCACGGGGTTCGGCAAGGCGCAACTGCAGCAGAGCACAGATGCCGTCCGCGTCGCCATTAAATACATCATAGTTAGTCATACAATCTCTCTTGGGCGCCTGCTGAGATTAACGAGCTTAGTCCTTAAGCATTCTCTAGCTGGTAGTAATCCATCAATATCTTGGCCACCTCGGGTCGCGCAAACTCCGGCGGCGGTGCAATACCATCACCCAGCATCTGGCGTACCTTGGTACCAGACAGCAAAATAAAGTCTTCTTTGCTGTGATCTTCCGCTTCATTCATCATCACCACGCGCCCCAACTTAGTCGAATAGGCAGTGTGATCGGCATTAAATATCTCGATCTCCAAAGAGCCAGCAGGCACTCTGTCAGCAAAAATAGTCTGAGCATCAAAGGCACCATAGTAATCTCCCACACCAGCGTGATCGCGACCCACAATCAAATGGCTACAACCCATATTCTGACGGAATACTGCATGCAGCACAGCCTCACGGGGGCCCGCATAGAGCATATCAAAACCATAGCCGGTAACCATCACCGAGTTCTGTGGGAAGTACAGTTCAACCATCTTGCGAATACAGTCATCGCGCACAGACGCAGGAATATCACCCTTTTTAAGCTTGCCCAACAACATATGCACCACAATGCCATCGGCGTCTAAACGCTCCATGGCCATGCGGCATAGCTCTTCGTGGGCTCTGTGCATTGGATTTCTAGTTTGGAACGCCACCACTTTCTGCCAGCCGCGCTGCGTAATCTCATCGCGAATTTCAGCGGCAGTACGGAAAGTATCGGGGAAGTCAGCTTGGAAGTAGCTAAGGCTTAACACCTGAATATCACCAGAGACAATATTGCGCCCCAAGTTAGTAAAGGTACCTACGCCAGGATGCTCAGCATCCAAAGTACCAAAAATTTCTTGAGCCATGGTCTCAATTTGCGTATCGGACACAGCTTCAATCGCGGCCACATCCATAATCGCCATCACTGGATGGCCCTCGGTATTGGGATCGCGTAACGCAATACGACTAGCACCTTCAATGGCAGACACATCCTCAACCAAATTAAGCACTGGTACCGGCCAAAACAGCCCCTCGGCAGTATGCAATATCTCGGCAACGCTCAGCGCATCCGCCAAATTCATATAACCAGTCAATGGGTTAAAATAACCTGCGCCCAGCATCACAGCATTGGCGGCGGCGGCAGAGTTAAGTAATAGGGAAGGCAGAGACTCGGCCTCGGTGAGTAGCTGTTGCTGTAACTGTGCATCCTGCACAAAAAGGGGGTTTAAGGTTTCTGAGCCATGTGGCTTTATCAAAGGGCTATCTCCGTCTGTGTGGTTTAGAAAATTAGAATTGCTACTGGTGGCTGTCGATAAAGCCATGCTGTTCAAGGTAGGCCATAATAACATCTACCTCTTCTTCAAGGGTCATTTTGTCGGTATGCAGATGAATCTCTGGCTGAGTTGGCGCCTCATAGGGGTCGTCAATACCGGTAAAGTTCTTAATCTCGCCTGCCCGCGCTTTTTTATACAGCCCTTTAGGGTCTCGCGCTTCTGCTTCAGCCAGTGAGCAATCGACAAAGACTTCGATAAAGGCAAAGTTTGATTCCGCATGTAACTCCCGCACTCTGTCTCGGTCAGCACGATAAGGGCTAATAAAACTCGACAGAGCAATAACGCTAGAGTCGACAAATAGCTTGGCAATTTCACCAATGCGACGAATATTCTCGCTGCGGTCATCCGCAGAAAAACCCAGATTCTTATTAATCCCCAGACGAATATTGTCACCGTCCAAGCGATAACTCAGCTTGCTGCGCTGAAACAGTGCCTGCTCAAGCGCTACAGCTATCGTGCTCTTACCACTGCCCGACAGGCCGGTAAACCACAGTGTTGCCCCCTGCTGCCCAAGTAATTGATTGCGATCTTCCCGGACAATCTCGCCATCGTGCCAGGTTACATTTGTTGCCTTTTGCTCTACCATATTGCTATCCCACTCAGGTTACTTTTTTGACTCGCGTTTAATCATTTAGCAACTAGAAAACGCGATAGTAGACCCATTCCATATACATGTAAAACAGGCTCGCTTGATACTGCGCGAACCAGAATCTGGCGCCCGTCAGACCTTTGCTCGCGCCATGGCCGGACACATACCCGACATAGATATCTACCTCGAATTCAAACACAACGAAGCGATTAAAAAAGCCGTTGAAGCTGGGTTAGGCATTGGCTGCCTCTCTGAGATAGTTCTGCAGAATAACTTTAAGGCTGGCGATCTGGTGCCATTAAAACTGCCCAACCGCGATATGAAACGAACCTTTTATTTTGCCCTACCCAAGCAGCGCTATAAAACCGCAGCGATAGACTGGTGGATGGCGGGCTGCCAATAACTAGATAGCTTAGATAAAGCACCCCGATAGAGAGGGCATAGAAAAAGAGGGCCTAGAGAGAGCTCTTAGCTATACTGCTTCGCCAAGTTCGCAATTACCCCATCAAAGCCAGCCATGGTGTCATCAACAATTTGCTTCGCAGTTAAAATCTGATCAATACGACCTGTCACCTGGCCACCCAATGGAATCGCCGCTTCCATATCACCGCCAAAATAGAGTGCCGATAAATTAGCCATATGCTCCATCACATTAATCTTGCCCATGGGTTTAAGGCTTGCTGTGCGCTCCGTACGCAGGGCACGCAGTGCTGGTCTGCCCTGCTGATTTAAAAATACCGTATCTGTTTCTTTGGAATCAATAATCGCATCCTTCCAATTGCTGTGCACTGGCGACTCAGCACAGGCCAGCATGCGCGTCCCCATCTGTACACCCTCTGCACCCATAGCAAAGGCCGCGGCCATGGATGCCCCATCACTGATACCGCCCGCGGCAATAATCGGCACATCGCACTGGGAGCGAATTAGAGGCAACAAGACCATGGTCGACACTGGGCTGGGGTTTTTAAAGCCACCACCTTCACCACCCTCTACAATCAATCCATCAACACCGGCATCCAATGCTTTAAGTGCCATATCTAATGTGGGCACCACATGAAAAACCGAGATACCTGCATCCTGAAATTCTTTGGTACAGACTGCCGGGCTACCCGACGAGGTGGTGACAAACTTAATCCCCTGCTCAATCACAAAGTCGATAATATTAGTGCCGCGCACATAAGATAGCGCCACATTCATACCAAAGGGTTTATCGGTAAGGTCGCGCATCTTGGCAACCTCGGCTTTAATATTATCCAGCTCCCCGGAGGAGGTTTCGATAATACCCATGCCACCGGCATTGCTCACTGCCGAGGCCAACTGCGCTCGCGCGATCCAGCCCATTGGCGCTTGAATAATAGGGTATTCGGTGCCCGTCACTGCGGTCACTCTATTATTGATTGCCATAAAATTATTATCCGTTTCTATGGTTATTTTTATAGACGGCTTTTTTTATTCGCTAATCGAACCCAGTGCATTAACAGCCAATGGCTCCACCATGCCGGCAACACCAGAGGCTGATTTGCTCGACGCATTGCCATCGGCGGCTCGCTTTGCCACACCCTGACAGATAGCTGCTAAACGGAAAAAACTAAAGGCCATATAGAAAGACCAGTTGGCAATCCTATCTATGCCCATACGCTCGCAATATCTATTTACATACTCAGTCTCTGAGGGAATACCCAATACAGCGGGGTCCAACCCTGCAAGGCCAGAGGAAGACCCATCGGCTTTCCCTGAAGGCAGGCGCAGGCCCATACATTGGTAGGCCAGATCTGCGTAGGGGTGTCCCAGAGTCGACAACTCCCAATCCAACACCGCAATTACTTCTTGGTTGCTTTTATCAAACATCAAATTGTCCAAACGATAATCGCCGTGAACCAGCGACACCTTGCCATCATCGTCAGGAATATTATCCGCCAACCAAGCCATTACCTTGTCCATCTCCGGAATCGGTGTTAACTCTGACGCTTTATACTGAGCAGACCAACGATCAACCTGACGCTGAAAATAGTTGCCGGGGCGACCATAATCTGCCAGGCCAACTTTTTCTAAATCCACCGAGTGAATAGCCGCCAATACGCGATTCATCTCGTCGTACATTTTTGCGCGCCCCTCATTGCTCGGAATTTCTTCCAGAGCCGAGGACCAGTGCACATTGCCATCGCAGAATTCCATAATATAAAACATGGAACCTATGACTTCAGGATCTTCACAAAGGTGATAAACCTTGGCCACTGGCACATCAGTATCAGCCAATGCTGCCAGCACGCGGTACTCGCGATCGACTGCATGAGCAGACTTAAGCAGCTTGCCCGGCGGCTGACGACGCAGTACATAGCTGCCCGACGCCGCTTCGATTTTAAAGGTGGGATTAGATTGGCCACCGGCAAATTTACTCGCCGTTAAAGGCCCCTGAAACTCGGTAATATTGGCCTCTAAATAGCCGGCCAATTTTGCTTCATCAAGAGTATCTACTTCAGACATAGTCGCTTCTTATAAGTTGGTGTATTACTGATTTATTTTGATTCTGTACATTTACAGACCGGCCAAGCGCTCCTTAATCAGGCTGTCCGCTTCAGACATAATGCGGTCTATTAATTCCTGCACTGTTGGCACATCATTGATCAATCCAGCTACCATACCGCAAGACCAGGCACCGGCATCCATATCGCCGTCTTTCATAATCTTGGGATAAACTCCGGCCACTTCTGGAAGGATATCGTCAATCTTGATATCTGCACCCAGGGCTTTTTCTTTTTCCAGTAGTCGTTCAACCGCTGGGTTATTTAACACTCGTTCAGTGTTACGCAATGGGCGCATCACTAAGCGAGTATCAAGCTCAGTAGCTGCCAATATCGCCGCTTTTACATTATCATGCACAGGCGCTTCCTGGGTCGCAATAAAACGAGTACCCATATTCATACCTTCAGCACCCATGGCCAAAGAGGCAACCAGACTGCGAGCATCCGCCATACCGCCAGAAGAAACAAAGGGAATAGTCAGTTCATCAGCTGCTCTGGGCAATAGAATAAAATTTGGAATATCGTCTTCGCCGGGGTGTCCGCCGCACTCAAAGCCATCTACAGACACAGCGTCACAGCCTACTTTTTGTGCTTTAAGGGCATGTCGCACAGCCGTACATTTGTGAATGACTTTAATGCCAGCTTCTTTAAAGGCGGGCATATAGGGCGCAGGGTTATTGCCTGCAGTTTCAACAATCTTAACGCCACCATCAATCACCGCCCGAATCAGACCTGGATAATCTGGAGGAGTCATGGAGGGGAGAAAAGTAATATTCACACCGAAGGGCTTATCAGTCATAGTTTTACAGCGCGCAATTTCTGCTGCTAACTTTTCTGGAGTACCCTGAGTCAGGCCCGTAATAATGCCAAGGCCACCAGCATTAGATACCGCTGCCGCCATCTCGGCCAAACCTACATGGTGCATACCACCTTGAATAATCGGATGCTCGATACCAAATAGCTCTGTGATGCGTGTCTTCATTTTCTCTCTCCCTTAATAGTTATCAATAAGTTAATAATTATTTATTTAAAACGTTTGCCCTGCTCCGCCAGTGACACCAGTAGTGGGCTCGGCGCCCAGAAATCGTCGCCTGTTGATTTATGGTAGTGACGGATTTTAGCCAGTACCTTATCCAGGCCCATAGTATTGGCATAGTGCATTGGGCCACCGCGATAGACGGGCCAACCATAACCGTACACATAGGTCACATCAATATCACTGGCGCGCAAGGCGATACCTTCTTCCAGAATCTTGGCACCTTCATTGATCATAGGCAGCAAGCAGCGATCAAGAATCTCTTCATCAGAAATCTGGCTGCGCTCAATACCTTGCGTGGCAGCCACCTCGGCAAATAACTCCGCAGTAACAGCCGCGGGAGTCGGCATGCGTTTTTCATCATAATCATAGTAGCCAGCGCCGGTCTTTTGACCATAGCGACCCAGATCACAGAGACGGTCTTTAACGTCCATCGGGTTGGAGTTATCCTTGTCCCAACCCAGATCCAGACCTGCCAAGTCGCCCATTTGGAATGCACCCATAGGGAACCCAAAATCAAAAAGTACCTTGTCTACCTGCTGAATGGGAGCACCTTCAAGAGCCAGTTTTGAGGCTTCGATCTGGCGCGTAAACAGAATACGGTTACCCACAAAGCCCGGGCAAACACCAACCAAAACAGCCACTTTGCGAATCCGTTTGGCCAGTGCCATACCGGTTTTAATCACCGCATCAGAAGTCTTATCACCGCGCACTACCTCAAGTAGCTTCATCACATTAGCAGGTGAGAAGAAATGCAATCCAATCACTGATTCCGGACGGCTGGTCACGGAGGCAATTTCATTGAGATCCAGTGCCGAGGTATTAGAGGCCAAAATAGCGCCGGCCTTGGCAATGCTATCAAGGCGAGTAAAGATATCTTTCTTCACCGCCATATTTTCAAACACTGCTTCGATAATCAGATCACAGTCAGCTAGATCAGCCATATCTAACGTGCCCTGAATTAAGCCGCAGCGCTGCTCAACCGCCTCTTCAGTCAGGCGACCTTTACGTGCGGTGTTTTCATAATTCTTGCGAATACTTCCCAGGCCACGATCTAGGGCTGCCTGATTAGTTTCAACAATAGTGACAGGGATGCCAACATTGGCGAAGTTCATGGAAATACCGCCACCCATCAAGCCTCCACCAATCACGCCTACCTTTGTCATCGGCAGCTCGGCAACATCTTTATCGATACCGGGAACCTTCCCCGCCTGACGCTCGGAAAAAAAGAAGTATTGCTGGGCCTGAGACTGAGCACCAGTGACTAATTCAGCAAACAGCTTGCCCTCAGTTTTTAAACCTTCATCAAAGGGCTGATTAACGGCCGCCTCAATACAGCGAATATTGTATTCCGGAGCCAAAAAACCACGTGTCTTGCGCGCCAGCATCTTGCGGGTAGCAGCAAAAATTTCTGAGTTATCTTTGGCACTCTGAAGTTTTTCATCATTGTCGCGCACTCTTGGATGAGGACCCGCTTCAGCGCCCTTTTCAATGGCGAGGGCCAGTCCCGCAGAACGCAAATCGTCACCCACCATCTGATCAATAAGACCCAACTCAAGGGCTTCGGCGGCACCAATGGGCACACCAGAGGTCACCATCGCCAAGGTCTTTTCAACACCAACAACACGGGGCAATCGCTGAGTACCACCGGCACCGGGAAGCAAACCGAGATTCACCTCTGGAAGACCAAATTTAGCACTGGTCACAGCCACACGATAGTTACAGCAAAGCGCAGTTTCCAGACCACCACCCAAGGCAGTGCCATGAATCGCGGCAACAATAGGCTTGGGAGAATTATCCATGGTCGAGAGCACAGCGTGCAAGTTGGGCTCCATAGGGCCAGAGGCAAACTCGGAGATATCGGCACCAGCGATAAAAGTACGGCCTTCACAGAAGACTAAAATTGCCTGCGCAGAATCATCGGCTAAGGCTTTCTCAACACCCTCTTTAAGACCCTGACGAACACCCTGACTCAATGCATTAACGGGTGGGTTATCCAGAGTTAATACAGCGACACCCTCCTCGACGTTGTAATCAACCATAGACGTTATCGCGACCATATTTTTACCCCTAAAATTTTAGCAAAATTTATATTGGCATGGATTATGCCCAATATTCTGTTTGAATCAACTGCCTTAGCGAATTGAGTTGTCTAAACAGAATGATAACCTAGAGGCGTTGGATATACCTCACCAGATAGTGACTATGGAGTTGCGTAATAAAGGGTTCAATTAAAGGGGCATAAAACAATGACAAAATTCTGCCTATCTCCTGCCTGTTTGTATATTGGTACACCGACTTTTCTGGGCCATTAAGTGACAAAGAAGTGCACTATTTCGTTGCCACCCTTAATGAACGCAATAGTAAACCACCAGAGACTATTGCCTATATTGAAAGATTTTTGCGCAATAACATAGGCCGACAGTCCCCCAGGTGTTGAGGGCGCAGAGTCCGATGAATCCGCACATCAGCTAATGAATCGCTATATGGAGCATATGTACCGAGAGCTCTTTAAGCGCGCCGGCCATCCGCGAATCTTTGGTAAGGCCGTCTACAGTGCATCGGATATGGTGAGTATTGAGAATGCCACCGAAATGCAGAAGAAGAAATGGACCGACGGCGCACTTTTTCGCTACCGCAGCCGCCGCACCTTTATCAATATTGTGGCCAACCCGAATATCGAGGGTCGGCATGAGTTTAAACTGGCTGCGCTGGGCAAAATAATTGCCTACCTCTTAGAAATCAGTGTTTATTTCGGGGGCATTCGACTGTGGTTTGAATTAGCATTGCTAACTCTGAGCGACTTGTAATACAGAGCCCCACTAGACCCAGACTTCAAGATTATCTCGTTGCTCCAACCGTCGCTCAAGCTTGATATCCAAAAGCCCTTGCAGCCCACAGGACTCAAGCATGGCATCAATATCGCTGCGCTCATTCTCAGCACAAGCCTGATAGGCATCCTGCACCAGCTGCAACTGGAAGAATCTATAGGGCTGGGCACCGCTTTCAAATCGCTGCCCACGCACCGTAAAGATCGCTTTGCCATCACTTTGCCCAAGATAACGGGAAGCGCGATCGCCACTGGCTACAGAGTTAGTAGCAAGCACAGCATTAATTGACGCCGCAGCAGCGCTGGTTTCGGGCAATAGATCTTCTCCTGCAACTCTTAATACCGCCAGCAAGGTCTCCGGTATCTGATCGTCAGCCAGAAAGCCAGAGCCGACAGCATAGTGCTCCGGCGCATCCTGATAAGAACGATTCATACGCTCCACCCAGCGATAAACATGTACCGCCTGCTGCTGCATAATTTGTAGCGGCTTTGGATCACGTCCCAAATGGGCAAATAGGGGTGCCAACAATCCAAAGTCACCAATGCAGGGCTTCCAGCCAAGCAGGTAGGGGTACTGCTCAAAATGCTTATCCAGCGCCAGTAAAAACTCCATATATAGTGTCTCTACCAAAGCCTGACTCTTATCAGTTACGCCAAATACCATGGCCGCATGGCGCATCTTATCCATCATATATTGAGTCTTGGCTTCCCGCTCCGGATGCTCCCGCTGGGAATGAAAAAAGTGGTAGTGCAAAAATGATAAATTCTCTTCGGGAAAATTCCATCGGTAATGCATGGCAGGGCGCAGCAAACCCTCGGCACCAATCAGATCAAATAGCCCGCTAACAATTTGTTGCTTAGGAGTATTGGGGCGACAGGGCCTACCATTGGCCGCCTCGAAATACTCAATAATAGCCGCACCATCGCGAATCACCTGTCCCTCTGTAGTGCGCAGTGCGGGGATAGTGTTTAACTTGGCCTCGGGCAAAATCTCCGCCTTAAAGCTCTCATGACCACAGGAAAACTCCTGAAAAGGAATACCATTTTTGATGAGATAGGAGCGGGCTCGGCCGGAATACAGAGAGTGGGGTATGGCATAGAGGGAGTGAGTCATTGTTTAGCTCTTTAATTTAGATTTATACACCACCCAAAAAGGCAGTATCAGCAAAAATAGTAGAATAAAAATCAGAATATTGTCTCGATATACATGGTGCAGTCCATTGAAAATAGCCTGGATTTCAAGCCTGTAACCATCAGGTATGGGCAGTACATTATTGTCTGCCACATAATGCTGATAGCGCCCCAGCATTAACTGCAATTGCGCGGGATTCTCAGCGCTCAGATCATTGGTCTCACCCGGGTCGGTTTGAATATTAAACAGACGCCACTGGCTATCACCCTGGGTACCGCGATTAAACACAATCTTATAGTCATCCATAAACAGAGCGCCATGGCCCGCTAATTCAAACCCCACAGCGTCCTCGGGGCCATAGATAGACTCGGCACTGCCCTCAAGCAAAGGCACAAGACTCCGGCCAATCATTGGCTCTATCTTTCGCCCCGCATACCTTGCCCCATTAGTTGTCTGAGGATGCTCCACTCCTGTGAGCGCCAAAATTGTAGGCGTAATATCAGTTACATAGGCAGAGGCACGGCTAAATTGGTTTTTGATGGCCACCGGCTCGCCGGCAATAATCATAGGCACTCTTAGCCCCCCCTCGCCAACATAGAATTTGTAATAGGCTAACGGTGATGACGCGGCGCTGGCAAAGCCCGGGCTAATAGCGTTAAAGCTGCCTTTTAGACCCAGTGTCTCGTAGTCAGTACTATAGCCCTGGCTGGCCATTGTCCGACTATTTCTCCAGGAATTTTGCACCGCTTGTCCCATGGCTTCAGCGCCATTATCGGAGGAGAAAATAAACACCGTATTATCATATTCACCAATAGATTTTAGATGCTCAACCAGTCTGCCGATATGATGGTCCATCGCCTCAACCATCGCGCCATAAACGGCCATGCGCTTGGCTTCATAAGCCTGTCTCTCAGAACTTAGAGCCTCCCAGTCAGACGTGCTGGCCATAGTTACCATAGCGCTATCCACTGGTACTATTCCTAACTCAATAGCTCGCGCCAGTCGCTCTGCGCGCAGAGCTGTCCAGCCCTTATCGTAGACGCCCATATAGCGGTCAATAAATTCCTGGGGTGCCTGCACCGGCATATGCACAGCCTGAAAAGGCACATAGGCAAAAAATGGTTGATCGCCGCCCTTATTGCTATCAATAAATTCGATGGTTTTATCCACCAGAAAGCGCGATGAGTAAAAGTCATCGGGCAGCTGATACTCTTCGCCATCCGCATACCAATTAGCTTTTTTATAAATCGGCAAATAGGGCTTTTGCTCCCAATTATCAGCGCCGGAATCTCCCAGGGCCACCGTGCGCTCAAAGCCACGGCTGCTAGGCAACTTATCTGGGGTTTGTCCCAGATGCCATTTGCCCGCCAAATAAGTGTGATAGCCTGCATCCTGCAAAAGGGTCGCCACGGTTACCACATTATGGCCTAGAGTGCCGGCGTAATGACTGTGCGCCGCCTGCTCTGGGGGAATCATTTCCGGGATATTGGGTACACCGGCTCTATGACTATCCACCCCCGTTAATAGCATCGCACGAGACGGCGCACAGTTGGCACCGGTATGGTAATTGGTAAAGCTAACACCCTGCTCTGCCAGTGCGGTTATGCTTGGGGTTTGGATCTCACTGCCGTAGGACGCTAGATCGCTAAACCCCAGATCATCGGCCAGAATCAACACAACATTGGGACTCTGCTGAGCACTCAATAACGACGACTGACCTAGCGCCATCAAAATAGAAAATACTACAGCGAGCTTCTTCCCTACACCCATAATCAGTCCTCGTCAGCCAATCGGAGTGAGCCAATATAGAGAATTGCGCAGACAATAACTTCCACCGCAATCATATCCACCGCCAGGCTAGCGCCATGAAATATCCATGCCATAGTGCGCATAATAGCGGTCAGGCCGAGTAAAATAATCGGCGGGTAGTACCAGGTGCGGCGACCGGTGGTCAGGGCCAGCAAAATAAAGATAGCCAGGGATAAAAAGAAGGCCCCCAGATCACCAATCTGTGAGCTCAGGCCCAGACCTTCCATCAATGTCATGCCAGCTTCTGCGGCAACCCCCTCAGGTGCGACCAGCCAACGCAGGCCAATTGAGGCAAAGAGCACCGCCGTTAATGCAACTACAACTTTCAGAATCTTATTCATTCTTACTCTCCAAGATTTTAATCTTTAATTTACTGACTTAAAGCACATCTAATACTTCAATAATTGGCGCAGCTGCAACCAAACCCGCCATCGCTTTATTAGCCTCACGGAAATAATCTGTCTTGCCATGGGCATCGATATCCGCCGCACTGCGATACTGTTCCATCACCACATATTCTTGCGGGTTAGACTTACTGCGCGTCAGCGCATACATCAACGTCCCTTCCTCATTGGCCAAAACCATCTCGGTCAGGCCCAAAAACAAGGCTTCAAATTCTTCATTTTTATCTTCTTGAACGGTAATTCTTGCGATTATTCCCAGTGCCATAATGGCCTCCAATTATTTGTTTAATGATCTACTGTTAACAATGACTACTGAGCTTTCAGAGTCAATTGATGCTCAATTTCCCGAGCCACCAACCAAAGTCTGTCCTGCCCCCAAAGTGCCAGCACCGACTCACCTCGCCTATTTAAAAGACGCAAACTCGGTACACCCCAGAGACCGGCTTCATACATCGCCAGACGATTATTTTCCAGTATGGCCTGCCATCCAGGCTTGCCCAGCATCGTTTTAGCGACTGACCAGTCTAGCCCGGCGTTCTCAACCACCTGCTTAAGACCACGGGCATTATTAGTATTAACACCTTTGGCAAATGCAGCACTTAAAAAACTGGAAATCAACTGATTGCCCCGACCCTGCTCACAGGCCCAGGGGTAAAGGGAATAGCAGTTTCGCGCTGGCTCACCAATCGGATCGCGAAAATGACCAAAGGGCACCCCGGCACTGCGTGCCTCTCGCGCCGCATCGGTAAAGATATACATGCCTTTTTCTCTAGTGGCGGGCACACCGCGCATGACCATTGGCAATACTGGGCGCACCACCAAGTTAACGCCCGTGACCTCGGCCAGTTTAAGGGCTTGGTCAAAGACCACAGCGGTATAGGGGCTACGCAGCGAGGGGTATATCTCTAAGGTGAGACTGCCATTGTCTCTGTGCTTGCCCGCTTGAACCTCAAAACGCGGTATCAATATCGGCTTCTGAGGATCCAGATCAGCGCCTAACTCAGCTAGACGGCGCTCCAGATAATGCAGTCGATCAACACCCCAGTACCATTCTTCACCGTAATAAAACATGGCACCCGAATAATGCTTTAACTCAGCACGACGAGCATTGCCAAGGGCCAAACAGTCTTCCCTCTGCTGGGCAGACACACAGCCATGCTGCTCTGCCAGTTTAGTGAGCGCTGCCTTATCGCCAGACCAGAGCGCCGAGCCCACTGCTTCAGCCAGATAAGCAAAATCTGCGCTCGCTTGCCCCGTTAAAATAGTCGTAGCTATAACAGATTCTGCAAGCTCAATTGCCTCCCGATCAGGTAGCGCGTTGGCGCCAGGCGCCTCAAGACCATAATGGGGCGCAATAAAAGAGGCATCGTATTGTGAGAGTTTTATTAACAGCTCAGGTTCGACAGCATTATCGCCGGAAGGCCCTGCAACCAGATGACAGCGCAGCTCAATATCGTAGCGGTTACTAAACCCCATAAGCGCCTGAACCGCCAAGTGGCTATAACCATCTTCCACCTGATGAAAGTACTCAACCACATGGGAGGCACCGCTAGCCTGACGGCGCTTCTCCACCTTTTGACGTTTGGCCATCAGCCGCTCGGGGCTAATCACTTTACTCATCACGAGGGAAGATAACCAACGGTACGCTGCACTGGGGTCCATGGTGGCTGCACCACCCTGCTCCTTGAATTGCTTAGCCATACCCAGACCCCGTGTTAATTATTATTGTCTCTTAGACAAGACTTTAAGTTATCAGTTTATGGTTAGAAAATAAACTGGCATAGTCAATGCTTATTATTTAAGCTGCATATATTGACTATCTCAATCCATAATGAGGCAGTGCCAATGACCCTGATCGAAAAACTCTTTCCCAAACAGGCCAACAACAATTACCAAGGCAGTATGCTTGCGCAGTACACATTTTATTTGCTGATGGCCATGTATACCTTTCGCAGTTTTGTGCACTTTGCCACCGATGATGGCGGCATCAATAGGATCGCCTCCATTATTGTATTCCCCTTTGCCGAGGGTACTGCTGACCCCAATAATGCGATTTATATGCTTGCCTCACTCTGGGGTTCTGCCCAGCTATTGATGCTATTTATCTTCTGTGTGTGCATTTGGCGCTACCGCAATCTGCTACCGCTGCTGTGGCTCACCGTGGTAATCGAAGTAACTATGCGTATGATCGCCGGAATCTTGCACCCATTGGATGCCAGTTATTATGAGCATGTGCCACCGGGATCCACCATCAATCTGCCCCTTTTAGCTATTGCCATTATTATGCTGGTGCTGTCCCTCAGGCATAAGCCTTAGTGAATAAAAAACCACCGCAGTGACGGTGGTTTTTTTACCTTTAGATCAGTCCAGATTCTAAAAAATGATTTTCTCGCAACCGGTGCCCTTTAACAGCCCATTCACCCTAGCACGATCAGCTTCGCTAAGTGCCTGATACTCGGCATTAATCCACTGTAAGCACTTGCCCTGATAGTTAAAGGTCTGCTGAGTCCAGCGGCTGCCATCAATTTCAGCTTCCCAGGTTTTCTCTCCTGCCTGAATAGCCTGAGAATTAGCAAGCAGCGCAGGAGCATAGACATGACCCACCTCATTGAGAATACCTTTAAGCGTGTCAGGCGCGCTTTCAGCAGTGTTCCAGTCACCCAACTCAGGCTCAAGACCGGTCTGATCTTCCATCAAGCCGGTATAGGCCACGCTGCGGGGGGAAAGGCTATGAGCAATCGCTCTCGGTGTGGGGTCAAAGCCCACCAGCTGAGTTAGCTGGCCATACAGCGCAAAGTCACAGGCCCCCGGTCGGTTGCCCATCAGGTAAGGCTGCTGTGTTAAATGCGCCTCCATTGCGCGGAGCAAACGTTTGTAGCTGGCATCGATAACCGGTGCCGTCACATCATTGGATCCCACCACATGTAATCGGCCCACCTGACGCCCGGTGATATAAGGCTTAAATTGATTAAATTGCTCAGTGGGCAAATTAACCCTCTGGAACAGCGGCAGCAAAGTACCAGCGTTATCCGCATCTGCCTCTAGGTGCCAGCGGTAATGAAACATATATTTGGTGGCCCATTCATCGGAAAAGTCCTCTAGCAGATAATCGATAAATGCCATGGCCGGATCATTCGGGATCACCGAGCGCCCTTCGTGCTCAGCCTCCAGACGGCGAATAATCGGCGTCGAATCACAGACAGCCTGCAGCTCCCCTACCTTATCGGGCATCAGATACGTCGGCAATAGAGCTACCTTGGGCTTGGCAACACCCATCTCAGTTAGTGTCGCGCCCGGGTCACCCCAGGCGATACGGTAGGCGATGCGACGGTATCTCATGAGAGCGAGCATTTTTCTGGTGTAGGGAGATGGCTGCGCGCCGATCAGGGTAATGGGGTCGGTATGGGACATGGGGGTTCTCTATTCCTTTTGTATTGATCTATTATATGCGCTACCAGTGTGATCTAAATATCATATTGACATAGTTAGTGCCAAGATGTCACCATTCTCTTACGGAGCATTAATCTAAGCGAGCACGCCTATGAGAAAATCTTTTATTTTTGCCCTTGCCCTCCTTGTGCTAGGTGCAGGAGTCTATATTCAGCGTGGTGATATCGCCCTGCGCATTCTCCCTAAAGCGTCAGAAACCCAGTTTGCCAGCGACAAAATTGCATCCCTTGGCGACGGCCTACATATCGCCCTGTGCGGTGCCGGGGGCCCCATGCCCGCGCACAATCGCTCGGGCCCCTGTGTTGCCGTAGTTGCGGCTGGCAAACTATTCCTGGTTGATGCAGGCGCTAATGGCTTGCGCAACTTAGGCCGTATGGGTTATCCGGCAGGCAATATCAGCGGCGTATTTTTGACCCACTTCCACTCAGACCATATTGATGGCCTTGGTGAAGTTGCCACCATCCGCTGGGCGGCGGGAGGTCACAGTGCACCTCTAAATGTATATGGCCCCGAGGGCGTGGCCGAAGTAGTAGACGGCTTTAATCAGGTCTATGGGCAAGACAAGATCTATCGCAATGATCATCATGGCGACACCGTAACACCCTTAAGCGGCGCTGGTATGATCCCTGTGAGTGCGCCAATACCAGTCGATGGCCAGCTAATCACCGTCTACCAACAGGACGGTTTAAAAGTGGAGATGCTGGTCGTGGATCATTTTCCAATCTCCCCTGCGGTGGCCTATCGGTTTAGCTATAAAGGCCGCACCGCCCTGATCTCTGGCGACACCAACAAATCAGCCAATATAGAAAAGTTTGCCCAGGGCATAGACCTGCTGGTTCATGAGGCGCTGAGTCCTGCAATGCTTAAAGCGATGAATCAGGGCGCCACTGCCGCTGGCCTGCCTAATACCGCGAAAATCTTTCACGATGTGCTCGACTACCATGCCACGCCAACCCAGGCCGCCGAAACCGCCAGGGATGCCAATGTGGGCCACCTGCTCTACTATCATGTAGTACCGCCACTGATCATGCCCGGCAGTGAAGCCATCTGGTTATCGGGCGTTGATGAACGATTTAGTGACTATACACTGGGAGAAGATGGCACCAGCGTATCTCTGCCAATTAACTCCACCGATATTATTGTGAGTGAGAGCAGCCTGTAAAAAGTTGCGTAATTGTGGCAAAATTGTCTTCTGGCCCTCTAGAACAGTGACCCCTATGACCAAAAGCCGAAGCAGCCCCGAAAAAATTGATGGCCGACGTCTGCGCAGTGGCCGCAGCCGTCAGTTGATTATTGAATCAATGCTGCAATTAATCAAAGACGGTAATCTAGCACCCACTGCAAAGCAAGTGGCCAACCACGCCAAGGTGGGCATCCGCTCCGTGTTCCGTCACTTCGAAGATATGGAAGCTATTTTTGCTACCGCCGATGAGTTATGGCGCAAAGAGCTTTATCACGGCCTACCAGCCATTGACCCACAGCTACCGGTTAAACAGAGAATTTCACTCACAGCAGAGGAGCTTGGTACACACTTTGAAGACCACGCCTATATTTTAAAATCCACCGCAACCCGGCGCTGGCGATCCACTTTTTTAAAGCACAACTACGCCGGCTATCAGGATGAAATACGCGCTTTTCTCAAGATCTGTCTACCTGAGATTGAGAATCTTAATGCCAGTAAACAGGAAGCGATTGTGGGCATTTTATCTTTTGAGTACTGGGACCGCCTGCGCGACCATCAATATCAAACTCCAACCGCCTGCATCGACGCAATTGTCGACCTGCTCAACAGCCTGATTTCTCCCACTTAAAAAGTCTCTAAATCCGAACTCTCGGGTCATAATTTTCCATTTACAGGCAAAGCGCCACAGCGCTAACCTCTAGATATATCTCACAGGGTATCATCCGCTAGAATAATAGCAGGCAGTGAAAGGCAACCTATGACGCAAACCATCGACTTTTATTTTGATTTCGGCAGTCCCACCGCCTATCTGGCCCATAAACGTCTGCAGCAATTAAAAACACAATATGGCTGCACCATCGACTACAAACCGGTTCTTCTCGGCGGGCTTTTTAAAGCCTCAGGCAATATGTCACCAGTAACAGTGCCCGCCAAAGGCAAGTATATGATGACCCAAGACCTGCCCCGCTTTGCCGCCCTGTATCAGGTGCCACTAACCGTAAATCCCCACTTCCCCATCAACACATTAAATCTGATGCGCGGGGCTGTAGCGACCCTTGGCCAAGACTACTTCGATAACTATGTTGAAGCCGTCTACGACGCCATCTGGGTCAATGGCGACAATATGGGCGATCTAGATGTAGTGGCCAACGTATTGAGTGATGCCGAATTGAATGCACAGAAAATAATTGCCGCCACCCAGGATGCCGACGTTAAAGCAACATTAATCAGCAACACCGAAGCCGCCGTCGCCCGAGGATGTTTTGGTGCGCCAACTATGTTTATTGGCAATGATATGTTTTTCGGTCAGGATCGTATGCAGTTTATCGAAATGGTTCTACAATAAATAAAGAAACAAGGCTCATAAAGAGCAATGGAGAATCCTATGGCATCTCGCTTAATCCAAGTCGCAACAGCACTGCTGTTAAGCACCGTCCTTATGCAAGCCCAAGCCACAGTGGTTAACGAACAGTCGATTATCGACCCAGATAAAGAGTGGCTGAGTTATGGCCGCAACTACAAAGAGCAGCGCTTTAGCCCGCTCGATGGCGTCAACCGCGACAACGTCGACGAACTCGACTTGGCTTGGTCATTTAAATTTGATACCGCTCGCGGGATGGAAGCCACACCACTGGTTCACAATGGCGTGATTTACATCAGCACCGGCTGGAGCCATGTGCATGCCCTAGATGCCAGAACCGGCGAACAGCTATGGCACTACGACGCTAAAGTCCCCAAGGACCACCTAATTAAAACCTGCTGTGGCGCCGTAAACCGTGGCGTCGCCATGTGGCAAGGCGACGCAGAGACCGGCCTGCAAATATTCTTTGGTACATTAGACGGCCGTCTGGTGGCCCTAGATGCCAAAACCGGCGAAGCTAACTGGGTGATACAAACCACTCCAGATAACAGCAACTACAGTGTTACCGGCGCACCGCGCGTAGTAGACGGTAAAGTAATAATCGGTAATGGCGGCGCCGAATTGGGCGTACGCGGCTACATCACCGCCTACGACACCGCCACTGGCGACCAGCTATGGCGCTTCTACACCGTACCCGGCGACCCCAGCAAACCCCAAGAGCACCCAGCGCTAGACGCCGCTGTTAAAACCTGGGGTGGCGACGAATGGCACAAGTTGGGCGGTGGTGGCGGCACCGTATGGGACTCATTGGTCTACGACCCGGAACTCGACTTACTCTTCATAGGCACAGGTAATGGCTCTCCCTGGAACCGCGAGCTGCGCAGCCCCGGTGGCGGTGACAACCTCTACCTAAGCTCCATCGTAGCCCTGCGCCCAGATACCGGTGACTATGTCTGGCATTACCAAGTAACCCCCAAAGACAACTGGGACTACACCGCCACACAGCAGCTCACATTAGCTGAGATAGAAATAAACGGCGAACAGCGCAAAGTCATTATGCAAGCGCCCAAAAATGGCTTCTTCTATGTATTAGATCGCGCCACCGGTGAACTACTCTCCGCGGAAAAATTCGCCAGAGCCACCTGGGCCAGCCATATTGATATGGAAACCGGCCGCCCCGTCGAAACCAAATACGCCGACTACCAAAACAACGGCGGCAGCTATATATGGCCATCGCCCTACGGCGCCCACAACTGGCAGCCTATGTCGTTTAGCCCCAAAACCGGCCTTATGTACATACCCGTACAGAACATACCGCATTACTTTAGCGCCCAAAAAAGCGTTGAATACAGAGTCAACCGTTGGAATACCGGCGTAGACTTAAACGAGTCGCGCGACCCACTGAGCTGGGTAGCCGGTCAAGCCTCAATCGACGCCCTAATCAGCGGCGAGCTCCTCGCCTGGGATCCAGTTAATCAAGAGCCAGCATGGAAAGTACCCCACGCGGGCCCAGCCAACGGCGGCATACTCAGCACCGCAGGCGATCTAGTCTTCCAAGGCATGGGGGACGGCACCTTCGCCGCCTACAACGCCGACAACGGCGATGCCCTATGGCAGTACCAATCAGACAGCGCCATACTAGCCGGTCCCATGACCTACGAGCTAGACGGCGAGCAATATGTAGCCGTAGCCCAAGGCAGCGGCGGCACCGTCATGCTAACCTTAGGCGACAACCTCAAGCGCAAAAAAGTAAACCAGAACAAACTGCTAGTGTTTAAGCTCGGGGACTTTGGCCTTACCCGCAGTCTACCCGACGAAAGCCTAGCCACCATATTGCCCCTGAGCGAAGAGCTGAATGCCAGTTCAGAAGAGATTAAAAAAGGTGAAGAACTCTACGGCCATAACTGTGGCTCCTGCCACGGCATCAGCGCCAAGAGCAACTACGTGGTGCCCGACCTGCGCTATATGAGCGACCAGACTCATCTCGACTTTGTCGGTATTGTGCTGGGCGGATCAAAATCTCACAAAGGGATGGTGGGGTTCTACAAGACACACACTGCAGAAGATGTTGAAAATATTCACTCCTACCTAAAACATCAGCAGCAGCGTCTGCCAGAGATGGTTGAGATGACCTTTGTGCAGAAGATCGAGTACTGGTTCTCTTATGGCGCGGCCAAGCTTGGAGAGCAGTTCCCTTGGATGCTCAATGCTACTCGGGATATGATGTATTAACAGGTGCTTAATTAGGATCAATTAAAAAGGGGATAACTTAGTTATCCCCTTTTTTGTGGGTGGTGCCCTTGGTCTTAACTGTTAATTTTTTTAAATAATGCCCACTAGATGGTGCAAGTGCTAGCTGTCCGTTTGACGTTAATGTTTTTATAGTCGCTAATGATATTCTGTTGAGGATAGTTATTGTGGATGACGAATTCCAGGCTCAGGGCGATATATTGAGACTATTACGACGCCCAATTATCTGGGCGCTTGCTGTGAGTTTTAGCTACCCGTAAACTTCGGCACTCTACGCTCTGAAAACGCCAAAATTCCCTCTTGTAAATCATTCGACTCCAGACTTGTCATCATGGTGTACATACCGTTCACCATCAAACTCTGCTCGTCGGTGAGATTCTCTGACTGGCGCAATATAAACTTGGTGCCGCGCACGGCCATGGGAGAGTTGCCGGCGATTTCCTGGGCCAGTGCCATACCTGCGGCCATGCTGGCTTCGGCGGACTCGTAGACATCGTTTACCAAACCTATCTTTTCGGCGCGATCGGCTTTGATATCTTTGCCTGTATAGGCCAATTCGGCAACATGGCCTGCACTAAGTATCTTGGGCAGACGCTGCAAGGTACCTACGTCGGCCACCAGACCCAGGCGGGTTTCGCGCACGCTGAATACCGAGCAGGCGCTGGCGATGCGAATATCGCAGGCGGTGACTAGGTCTACGCCGGCACCCAAACAGAAGCCCTGCACTACGCCAATAACAGGCAATTCACATTCGGCCAATGAGCTTATGGCTTGCTGAAATTTTTGTGTGTTGCTCAGCTGTTGAATATTGGCTTCCGCTTTGGAGCGAGCCTTGGCTTTTTTCAGTTGGCTGAGGCCATCTTCGGCCAGGTCGATGCCGGCACAGAAATGCTTGCCTCGACCAGCTAAAATAATGGCACCAATTTCCGTGTCTTCACAGAGTGCCGCCAAGCCATGGGGTATGGCTGACCACAGCTCGGTAGACAGAGCATTGTATTTGCTCTCACGGTCTAGCCAGATAATACCGACTCGACCCTGCTTTTCGATGCTGAGTACGCTGGATGAAAAGCTCATTTTAAATTCCTCTGTTCTTATGCCTTTAGGCCTGTCGATTTAATGAGCGCATGGTCATCTTGGCCAGCTGGGACATATGCACTTCGTCTGGACCGTTGGCGATGCGACAGAATCTACTCGTCGTCCAGATATGGGCCAGTGGCGTGTCTTGGCAGACGCCCATGCCACCAAAGATTTGCATAGCGCGGCTAGACACGTCTTCACACATTTTGGGGGCAACGATTTTTAGCATAGAGGTATCTTCTCTGGCGCCATCAATGCCGTACTTATCCATTTTCTCGGCAGCGGCCAGCACCAGTAAGCGGCACTGTTCTATGTCGCAGCGGCTACGAGCAATCTCATGCTGTACGCTGGTTTTTTTGCTGAGGGCTTCACCAAAAGCTACTCTCTGCTGAGCGCGCTCACACATCAGCTCTAGGCTACGCTGAGCCATGCCGACAAACATCATGGCGTACTGGAAGCGGCCTGGCCCTAAACGGCCCTGGGCAATTTCAAAACCACGGCCCTCGCCAAGAATCAAATTAGTGGCGGGCACCCGCACATCTCTAAAGATCATATCCCCTTCTCCTCCAGGGGAATGGTATTCACCAAATACTTTGAGTGGGCGCGACATCACCACACCTTTGGTGTCGGTGGGCACTAGTATGGTGCTGTGCTGTTGGTGGCGCGGTGCGTTGGGGTTGGATTTCCCCATGACCAGCATCACTTTACAGGCTGGGCCAATGACATTAGTGGTCCACCATTTGCGACCATTTAATACATATTCGTCGCCATCGCGCTCGATCTTAAGTTCCATATTGGTGGCGTCGGATGAGGCCACATCGGGCTCAGTCATGGCGTAGGCGGAGCGGATATCACCAGCTAGTAGCGGCAGTAACCATTGCTCTTGCTGCTCTGGGGTGCCGTATTTGGCTAGTACTTCCATATTGCCGCGATCTGGAGCATTACAGTTGAAGATTTGCTGGGCCCAGGCAGATCTGGACATGGTTTCAAATAATGGCGCGATCTCTAGATTGGTTAATCCGGGGCTCCAGGGTTTGTATTCTTCAGGCAGAAACAGATTCCACAAGCCCTGCTTTTTGGCTTCGTCTTTTAAGCCTTGGTACCAGTCTGGGTATTGCCACAGATTATTGTGGTCGCCAGTAAATTCTTCATAGTCGCGCTCTCGTGGATAGATATGCTCTTCCATAAACGCGGTTAGGCGGTTATTAAGATCCTCTGCTCTTGGCGTTAATTCAAAACCCATTTTTTTCTCTCCTTCCTAGTTAGTGTTTTTAGATGATACCGGTGATTTTGCGCATGAGCTTGTTCATGCCAGCAATCCAGCGGTCATAGTTGTTTGTTTTGTTTTGCATAAATTGTTGCACAATTGGATGCGGTAAAATCAAGAAACTCTCTTCGCGCAAACCTTCAACCACCGTGTCGGCCAGCTCTTCTGGTTCGATCATGCCATTATTGGCTGCGGCGGCTACGGCGTCATTTTCGACGTCGGTCATAGCCGTGCGCACGGCCTGTGGACACAGCATGGAAACACCAATGCCTTCATGTTTGTGATGAATAGCCAGCCACTCACCAAAACCCACCGCGGCATGTTTGGTTACGCCATAGGCGGCACCACCAATTTGATTAAGCAGGCCTGCAGCAGATGAGGTGTTAAGGAAGTAGCCACTGCCTCGCTCGACCATGCGCGGCACCAGATGGCGGGCGGCGTAGACGTGAGACATTACGTTGATATCCCAGATAGACTGCCACTGTTCATTGGGCGAATGGATGCTCTCGCCATAGCCAACACCGGCATTACAGCAAAACAGGTCGATGGGGCCTATATTGGCCTCGGTATCTTCGATAATGCGGGCGGTGTCGTCTTCTTTGGCGACGTCTGCCATCATGGCGACGCCACCAATCATATCGGCGGTCTCTTGGGCGTTAGCCAGATTAATATCGGCGCAGACAATCTTTTTAGCGCCTTCGGCGTGAAAACGGGTAGCTAGGGCTCGACCTATGCCGCTGCCTGCTCCGGTGATGACGACTATTTTATCTTGCAGTTCCATATTCTTCCTCTAGTGCTTTATATATGCGCTTTCTCGCTTGTGCTTAAATCAATTCGCCAAGATGTTCTTTACGGAACGGTTTTAGATCATCCATTCGTTTGGCTTCAACCAGATTAACCCAGTCTGGATTTGAAATCAGTGCGCGGCCGACGGCCACTAGATCAAACTCATTCTGGTCTAGGCGATGCAATAACGTATCTAAGCTGGCAGGGTCCGCCTCTTTAAAATGCGCTTCGCCCGGCTTGGGCGTAAAGTCTGCATCCAGACCTACACTGCCTACGGTAATGGCGGGCTTGCCGGTAATCTGTTGGGTCCAGCCTGCTAGATTTAATTCACTGCCTTCAAACTCTGGCTCCCAGAAGCGTCTCTGCGAGCAATGGAAGATATCTACGCCAGCTTCAGACAGTGGCATTAGAAAACGCTCTAGCTCCTCTGGCGTGACGGCTAGACGTGCGGTGTAATCCTGCTGCTTCCACTGCGACCAGCGTAAAATAATGGGGTAGTCTGGGCCTACGGCAGCGCGAACTGCGCTAATCACTTCCACAGCAAAACGACCACGGTTTTCTATCGAGCCAGCATAGTGATCGTCGCGCTGGTTGGTGCCTTCCCAGAAAAACTGATCAATCAAGTAACCATGGGCACCGTGCAGCTCAACCGCATCACAGCCAATCGCTTTGGCATCGGCGGCAGCCTGCGCAAAGGCGGCGACCACGTCGTCTATATCTTGCTGGGTCATCACATGGCGATTGGCCTTGCCCGGCACATTCATGCCCGAGGGGCCATAGCCCGGCACGTCACCTTCGGGCATGGTACCTGCTTTACGCACGGCGCCTACATGCCAAAGCTGAGGAGCTATTTTTCCGCCTGCGGCGTGTACGGCATCCACCACTTTCTTCCAGCCTGCCAGTCGCGCTTCGCCATGGAAATACGGCACACCGGGATAGCCACTGGCGCCCTCATGGCCGACACAGGTGCCTTCGGTAATCACCAGGCCCACACCACCTTCGGCACGACGACGGTAGTAGTCCACCACATTATCACCGGGGATATTGTCATTGGGCGAGAAGTTACGGGTCATGGGTGCCATTACAATGCGGTTTTTCAACTGTAGGTTACCTGGTTGAAATGGCTTGAATAATACGTTGTCGGTCATAGTGGTCTCTGTGTTTGTATTAAAAAAATAGGATTTGAGTAAAGGCGGCAACTAAGGCCAGTACCATGGCCACTAATACTCGCGGTGAGCCCATCAGTAAGTTAGTGGTGGCGGGAAAGGCGAAGGTCTTCTCTAGTGAGGCGAGCTTATCGTTATGATGATCACTGCCAAAGGTGTCCAGCAGCGTTTCGGCGCAGTCGCGGCGACTGCGATAGCGAACAATGGCTGCTGAGGTCCAGTTATCTGCATGCTCACAGTTCAGATTTTCAATATTTTTCGCCTTGGCATTAGCAACAAAAAAGGGATGCCCTGCCCGCTTAAACATACCAGCCATAAAGGTTTTGGAGTAGCTCTGCAATAGTTTCGCTGACTCTCGCTTAGGTGACTTGAGGTCAAGTAGATTGATCATAAACCATTCGCGGCCATCGTCTTTAGCCAGGAACTGATACAGATTTTCCAGCTTATTGGCGGGCAATCCTGCCGCTTCAAAGCGCTGCATATACTGTTCTACTTCTGTCTCGGTCAGCTTACCTTTCAGCCCTACATACCATGCCCAAAAAAAGGCATAGATGAGTGCGGCTGCACCCCAGATAACTGTTGCTAAAATCATTGATTGACTCCTTATTATTGTCACCGTGGTTCGACTCGACCTTTAATGGCAGTCATTGTGTCATGTTATCGGCGCAATATCATGCGTAACTATGCCTGCTCAAATTAATTTTTGCAGTGCAAAGCGCGTCCGCCCAGTCACTAATCGAGACCTGGAGTAATACATCTCGACAATCAAGCCATTATCACATCAGCCTTATATCCATCAATGGACGAGCGCAGAACTACAGTCAAGCGGTGGAATTTTAGTGACGAGTATTTTTAGGAAGCCCTAGACCTGAACAGAGTCTCCCTGATCGGAATAACATTATCAATTTGTATGGGCGTCGCAGGCTGTGGTTGTATCAGATAGACCAGTGCCATTGAGCAATAGCCCGGCCAATATCCACAGGGGAATCTTCCTGAATAGGATGGCTGCCGGCGACTGTGACCTCGATTTCTTTGGGCCGGCTGCGACAAAATTTTCGAGGCTTGCCGGTGAGTATTGACCCGGGCTAGGCATTATTAAATAGCTTGGGTATTGAATTATTGGCAGTCCACTGCCCATAGCTATCGGCCAGTTTGACAGTCATCGATAACTCGAGTGATATCTTAATTGGCACCAATGGCGTCTAATAGCCATCCATTTAGTCGTCAACCACCTTAAAGAAATAGCGACCTGACCCCTCGAAGGCTAGCAGTTTCTCGGAATCCCCCTGAGCAATCAGGCCTGGCGCAATCACTCGCCCCAAACCTGCTTATTGAGGGTTGACGTTGCGCCAAAGTAGGATGAAGTTGGGTTACCGTACAACTGCACTATTAGGTCGCCCTCACCTTCTTCGATCTAGGCGATCTGTTTTTCCATGACCGGCTGGACTTTTTTTCAAAGAGCACTGCCCATGAAATCGTATTAACTCCGTTATAATGGTTATTGTAAAAACATATTTTTTACTGGCATCCGAAATGCCATAATAGTACGTCACCACAAATTTATAATATGTATTACACTAAAATAGGGGTAAGTGATGAGCAGCATCGTGGAGTTTTTTCGAGTGTTATGGAATTTTTTCCAGGCCGCACCCACATTAATTTTCTTTAAGCCCCCCGCTGATGATAAAAAAACATCCCTTGGTCTAATGTTTCAAACCACCGCGGCCAAATACAGCAATAAATCTGCCATTGTCTGTGGCGATTCTGAACTGACATGGGGCCAGTTTAATGCCCTTACCAACCAGTATGCCCATAGTCTTAAAAGCCAGGGTGTGGCTCGCGGTGACTGTGTGGCGGTACTGATTGAAAACCGCACCGAGTTGCTGTGCAGTATTTTTGCGCTGGCCAAAATTGGTGCCACTGCTGGCCTAGTTAACACAGGCCTAACCGATCGACCACTGGCCCATTGCATCAGTGTTGTCGAATCGAAAAAATGTTTGGTGGGCCAGGAACTGTTGGCGGCTATATCCGGTGTTAAAGGCAACCTGACGCTCCAGGACAAAGATTATCTGTGGGTAGCTGACCCCTTGATAATTGCTGATGCTCCCGACTGGGCAACGGATTTTAGCGCCACATTGGCGGGCATGCCCACTGACAACCTGCCGGAAACTGATGAGATTGTTGCAGGCGAAATTGCCCTGTATATCTTTACCTCTGGCACTACGGGCCTGCCCAAGCCTGCCCTTATTTACCACCGCAAAATTATGTCGGCAGCCAAGCCCTACTCCAAAGCCGGCTTTCATGCCAAACCGTCGGACCGTTTGTATATCTGCCTGCCGCTGTACCATGCCACTGGCTTTTTGTTGGGCATTGGCAGCTGCCTGCACTCTGGTGCCTCTATGTTTGTGCGCCGCCGTTTTTCAGCCACTCAGTTCTGGCCCGAGGTCCAAAAACACCAGACCACGCTGTTTATATATGTGGGTGAACTATGCCGCTATCTAGCCATGGCACCGGAATGCCCGGATGAAAAAAATAACCCGCTTAAAACCATGCTGGGTAACGGCTTGCGCCCAGATATCTGGGATACCTTTCGCAATCGCTTTGGCGTTAAGCGTATTACTGAGATCTATGGCTCCAGTGAAGGCAATGTTTCGCTCCTGAATATCCTTAACAAAGAATCCACAATTGGCACCGGTTCTGTGGTGGTGATGCTGGTTAAGTACGATATTGAGAATGATGAAATTGTGCTGGACGAAGATGGCAAGGTTATCGAAGTAGAGCCTGGCGAGGCCGGATTGATGCTGGGTCAGATTGATGATCTCTATAAGTTCGATGGCTACAAAAATGCCGATGCCACCAATGACAAAATACTCACTGATCTGCGAGAGCCCGGCGATCGCTGGTTTAACACCGGTGATCTGATTCGTACAGTTGATGTGGGCTTTGCGATGGGATTGCCCCATTACCAGTTTGTAGATCGCGTGGGTGATACCTTCCGCTGGCGGGCAGAAAATGTCTCAACCAATGAGGTAGGCGAGATTCTTAATGCCTGCGATCAGGTGGAGATCAGCAATGTATATGGTGTGGATATTCCTGGTGCCGAGGGCAAAGCTGGCATGGCGGCCATTACACTCACGCCCGGGCAGCAATTTAATGCAGCAGAGTTTACTGAATTTGTCGACCGCGAACTGCCTGCCTTTGCCCGCCCGGTGTTTGTGCGCATTGAACAGGAACAGGATACGACCGGCACCTTTAAGCTCTTTAAAGGCAAGCTTAAGCAGCAGGCCTATCATCTGGATCAAGTGGATGAACCGATTTATGTACGCCAGCCAAAATCCAAACAGTATGAATTACTAGACCGCGGATTTTATGAGCAACTGATCAATGGCAGTGCCGGGTACTAGAATTCAATGTCTACAATGAATTTACAACTTCGAGACGACGTCCATATTCTGACCCTGACCAACACTGACAATGGTGGTGACAATCGCCTCACTACAGAGGTTGTAAGTGAATATCTCGCGGCGCTGGATACTGTGGAGCAGTATCAAGGCAACACTGCCCTACTGCTCACCTGTGAACACGAAAGAACCTTTTCCACAGGCATAAATCTGGACTGGATCAAGCAACTAGATGATGCCGACCACCGTGAATTTTCAACCGTCTTCGAAATCTTGCTGTGCCGACTTGCGTTGCTCAATGCCCCTACAGTTGCCTGTATCAATGGCAATGCCTATGCCGGCGGCGCTATTTTAGCAAGTGCGGCGGACTTCCGCGTTATGCGCTCTGACCGCGGCCGTTTCTGCTTTCCGGAAGTCAATATAAAAATTCCTTTTACGCCAGTCACCAGTGATATAAGCCAGCTATTGCCCAATCAGCAGGCAGTGAAAAATATGATGCTAACCGGGGTTGCCTACACAGCGCAGGAATGTGCCGAGTTGCAGATTGTCGATGTCATCTATCCCGCAGAGAAATTGCAGGCAGAGGCCTTTGAGCTGGCCAAGACATTAGCCGGCAAAGATCGCTATAGCTACTTCACTATTCGCAATTTATTGCGGCCCACTATTACGGCTCACTTAAAAAATCTAACTCAATAAACCTATTTGGAGAAAACCATGGCTACCAATCTATTTGATCTAACCGGCAAAATTGCCCTAGTCACAGGCGCAAGTCGCGGTATAGGCGAATCAATAGCTAAACTTCTAGCCGAGCAAGGTGCCCATGTGATTGTCTCTAGCCGCAAGATTGATGGCTGTCAGACAGTTGCGGATGCCATCACTGCTGCTGGCGGTAGTGCTGAGGCACTGGCCTGTCATGTGGGCAATATGGGCGATATTGAAAACTGTTTTGCCCAGATCAAGCAGATGCATGGCAAGCTGGATATTCTAATTAATAATGCTGCGACCAACCCTTACTTTGGGCATATTTTAGATACGGATTTGGGTGCTTATACCAAGACAGTTGATGTGAATATTCGCGGCTATTTCTTTATGTCGATTGAAGCGGGCAAGATGATGCGCGACAACGGTGGTGGGGCCATTGTGAATACCGCCTCGATTAATGGTTTGCAGCCTGGGCCCATGCAGGGTATCTATTCGATTACCAAAGCTGCTGTTATCAATATGACCAAATCCTTTGCTAAAGAATGTGGTGGTTTGGGTATTCGGGTGAATGCATTGTTGCCGGGCATGACTAAAACGCAGTTTGCTGGTGCGCTGTTTAGTGATGAGAAAATCTATAAGCAGGCGATGACAACTATACCTATGCATCGCCATGCAGAACCTGATGAAATGGCGGGAACTGTTCTGTATCTGGTATCCAACGCAAGCAGTTATACCAATGGAGAGTGCATTGTTGTGGATGGTGGTTTGACGCTTTAACTATCTGTCCGCTGACACAAAAAAAGCACAGCCTATGCTGTGCTTTTTTGTAGCTAAATAGATAAACCGTTAATTTGGCCAATAAATAAACTCATCACCCTCTTCATAGGGCTCATTACTAGTTTTATCAATTAACTGCGGCGAGTTAAACACACTGGGCCACAGTGGCTCCACCTGCTCTGCATTATGAGCCGCCAACAAACCCTCTAACTCAGCCACTTTATCAGGATTATCTGTCGCCAAATTGGTCTGCTCTGTAGGATCCACCGCCAGATTAAACAGCCACTTAGCCTGAGCCACTGGCTGGGGTAAATGAGACTGATCCGCACGAATTAACTTCCACCCTTTATGCAATACCGTCTGCTGATGGCCTTCCCGCCAAAACAATATCTGGTGAGGTTCTCCAGCGACCTCTTGACGAATATAGGGCAGTAAATCAACGCCATCTATCTTGCGGTCCTGAGGTACCTGAGCACCAGCAGCCGCCGCAATGGTACTGAAAATATCGTTGTGATGAATCGGCGCTTCCATCCTGCTGCCGGCATTAATCTGCGCTGGCCATTTCGCCATAAAGGGCACATGGGTGCCACCTTCAAAATGATTGAGCTTCCAACCACGGTAAGGCTTATTAACATTAGGTAACCCGATATACCCTGCCCCGCCATTATCGCTGGTCAGAATAATCAATGTATTTTCAGCCAGACCATTGTCTTCCAATGCCTGGGTAACCCTCGCCACACTGCGATCCACTGCGCGAATCATGGCGGAATAGACCCGCAGGCGATGATCCGTAATATGGGACAGAGCGTCGTAGTCTTCGCGAGCGGCCTGCAATGGGTTATGGATGCCCCAGTGCGCCAGATATAAAAAGAACGGGCGATTACGATTATTTTCGATAACCTTGACCGCTTCATCCGTGTAGTAGTCAGTCAGATAACCTTTGGGCTTAAATTGCTCATCAGAACCACCCACAGCATTAAACGACGCAGCATATCTACCTGTGGCCCAAACCATACGGTCGATGCGATCACCCTGCACCTTGGCATTGACCACATCTGGGTGATCTTCTGGCAGATATAGTGCTCCTTTGAGCTCCAGGCTATCGTCAAAGCCCTGATTGGTCACCACCATGTCATCCACAGAACCCAGATGCCACTTGCCCACATGGGCGGTGTAATAGCCCTGCTGTTTAAGCAATTCAGCAATAGTGATCTCTGAGGCTGGCAGGCCGAGAGCTTGAATGGGCTTCATAGTTGCGGCCCTCGCTTCATCCAACAATAGCGGAATCTTGCTCGGCTGCAACTCCTCCATCCAGCGAAAGATGGTCGCGCCTGTCTTATAGAATGGCGTAAATTCAAAACCAAATCTGGTGGAATAGCGACCGGTCATAATAGACGCTCGAGAAGGCGCACAAACGGCATTGGCGGCATAGCCATTGGTAAAGGCCACGCCCTGCTCTGCCAATGCATCAATATTGGGGGTTTGCAATGTGCCATCTCCGGCACCACCGTTGTACAGGGAAATATCATTAAAACCCATATCGTCGGTAAGAATCAGGACGATATTCGGTGGCCTATCAGCGGGGGCAGCAGTCGCTACTTCGGGCCCCACAGACCAGTCCAAAGGGCGATTGTCTGCAATGGGGCTCGTAAATTCTAGTAGCTTGGGTGCTCCCCAAACCAATAGCTCAACACGGTTTTGCCAGCCCGTAAAACCAGCAACAGTTAATAGCGCAGCAACAATGAACAGCTTTTTCATAGCGCGACCATTAGGCCCCGGCTTGGAGCAATTTGATTATTTAATAGCTGGGTCCAGTGCTGGGCCAAACTGTCTGAACCATAAACCCACTCAATATTAATATCAGCCGCCACCCGCTCGGCCACCTCGGCACTGGCGGCCATGGCTTTAACCATAGCGACCCCCGGACCCCACTCCTTATTACGTTTTTCGATTTGCCCCGGCGCAAAGAAGAATCGGGGGCGAGCACCGGGCAGCTCACCCACCTTGCCGCCCTCCTGCCAATGGCTTCCGCCCACCATACAGCTCTCAACCATATTCTCCCCCAGATGATTGTGCAGGCTGATGGTGAGTCGGGCATCGCCAGACATATCCACATAAGCTGTGGGCAAAGACGCGTCGATCTGTGATTCATTTTGATAGAGCACTATTTGGTCACAGCAATCCAAGCCTTTAACAAACTCCTTATTGCCTGGGGAGGTAGCACCAATCACCGACTGACTGACCTGTTTATCATTGTGCAGCATCTGCGCCAGACCAAAACCGGTCTTAGAGGATACCGAGCCAATCACCACCTGCTGGGCACCAAAGAATTCATTGTCGATCAGATAATCGTAGATCAGGTAGGAGGTCATAAATAATGGGAATAGCAGGCAACGTTCGTTTTCCATCTTTTGTAGAAATTCTGGCTCTGCCTGGGTGCGGCGAAATTGATTGTAGATTAGAGGCAATTCACGCCGGTGTTCAACCACATCCATAAAGTAATCAGCATGGATATTGCCAGGGGTAAGCACTGCGTGGCTGGCCATGGGGAAAAAGCCCCAAAGGCGATCGCCCACTGGAATATCAGCACAGTTGGATTCAGTGACCGTAGCGCAGCCCCACACCGGCACTATGCCCCATTCACCTTCAGCGTGATAAAACTGCCAGTAGCCAATGCTATCGCCGGTGACTGCATAGCTGACGTTATTGGCGGTGAGGCCAAACTTATCAATGGCCACCAGAACTTCACCATCAACTAACTCCCCTAACTGAGAGGTGACCTGCTTGGTCTTGGTGATGTTGGCTCGGTCTACCCATAGCGCAGTGCAATCTGTCATTGGTATGTCCTATATTAGAGAGGAAGGCATTGTTAATTATTGTGGCAGCATATATGACGGAACTATTAAGGACAACAGAGCGCGAGGGAGCTTTACGACTACTGAGTCATCCTGTACCCACAACACTTCGCGAGGCCTGCTAAACCAAGTAAAGAATCTCAAAGTCCTTGTAAACTAAGTTCAACCCAGCCGACTTTTGGCGGCACGATACTCCGCAGATAGTCGACCCACCAGTGCCTCTGTAGTCTGCACCGACTTAACTGCACCAATTCCTTGGCCGCAGCCCCAAATATCTTTCCACGCTTTCGATTCAGAATCACCGCCAGACCCAAAACTCATTTTTGATGCATCACTGGTAGGAAGGTTGGCTGGATCTAATCCAGCAGCCTCGATTGAGGGCTTTAGATAATTGCCGGATACACCGGTAAACAGGTTGCTCAGCACTATATCGTCAGCATTATTATCGACCACAGACTGTTTATAGCCCTGAACAGCATTAGCTTCATCGGTAGCAATAAAAGCTGACCCTATGTAGGCGAGATCAGCACCCATAGCCTGGGACGCCAATACTGCATCGCCATTCGCTATAGACCCTGACAATAACAGAGGGCCATCAAACCACTCGCGAATCTCTTGCACCAAGGCAAAAGGAGAAAGCGCTCCGGCGTGCCCGCCAGCGCCAGCTGCAACGGCGATAATACCGTCGGCGCCTTTAGCAATAGCTTTTTTTGCGAACCTATTATTAATAATATCGTGCAGTACTATCCCACCGTAAGAATGCACCGCTTCATTAACAAATTCTTTGGCACCAAGTGATGTGATAACTATGGGCACCTTCCACTTAACGCACATCTCAACATCATGCTGAAGACGATCATTGGATGAATGAACAATCTGATTCACCGCAAATGGCGCCGAAGGCGCGTCCGGATTCTCTGCATCGTATTCCGCAAGCTCAGTAGTAATTTTCTCCAACCAGCGATCAAGCTCTTCCGCAGGTCGTGCATTTAACGCTGGGAATGAACCTACAACGCCCGCCTTGCACTGAGCTATGACCAGATCAGGATTAGAGATAATAAAAAGTGGAGCAGCAACAACCGGTAGTCTAAGACGCTCTGACAAAATGGGGGGTAAAGACATTACTAATTCCTTTAAGTGAGTGATGGCCTTTTATGGAAATTAGGCCCATAAATACAAAGCTTAACAATTGGACAGTGGCAGCGGAAACCAATTGATGACTTGGCAGTACTTTGGTGAACCCGAGCTGTAAGTTCACTCAGGCTAGAGTCCGGAAGCAAATCCCGCGCTGGTACCTGCGGAGTACTATCGAGGACTGAGTAGTACATCAAGCAGGCTGATTCAGCCCGGAGGCCCTCACCTCTGCTCATAATTGTGAAGTACCACCCTGAAAGGCGTTCTGTACGGTGGAATTTAGGCGGCTTGGGAACTACTCGTGAACCCAGAGCGATAACACCATTCCACTAAATAACAGACAATAAAAAGCCGCACCCAAAGGTACGGCTTTTTGTTTTTGGTGGAGCCTAGCGGGATCGAACCGCTGACCTCAACACTGCCAGTGTTGCGCTCTCCCAGCTGAGCTAAGGCCCCAAAAAAGGAGCGAGCATAATAGGGATCAGGTTACACCAAGTCAAGCCCATTTCCTTGCTTTATGGGGCTTGCAGAGGATCACCTTGAGGCCTCTCGATAGAAACCAGTAAAATCCGAACTAAATTCTTAGCCCATGAGCAAGCTCAGGCTGATTAGAGGCTTCACGCAAAATCACAAACCACATCAACGCGCTACTAACACAGAAATAAAATAGCCCTAGATTAAGCCAGGCGGAGCTAATTAAATCCACCTTAAATAGGTTATAAACAATGACCAGAGTGACTAGTGAGCGTGTAACTTCCATTAGCCTCACATGCCGCCCACCATCCAGAACCAAACCAATAGCCACCAAGGTTATTATCTGAATAATGGTTGCACCAAATACTAGCCAATAGGGTCCATCAAGCAGCTGTAATGAAGTCCAAAAGTGCAGCACCGATACCATAAGGTACTGCGCAATAATCACTATGTTAGATACTGTACTGAGCTGTGGGTTATATTTTTCAAACTGTTCTAGATTAGTCTTTGGCTGCGGATACTGTGCTTCCATATCCTCTGGTCGCCAGCCGGTTTTAGCCCAGAGAATGCGCAGCTTATCGCGCCATAATTGGGTTCGCCATGCATCGCTCAGCATGGTTACAAAGATATGAATATTGGCCCAAGCTGGGTTCCAGCTCTGCAATGGCGTGCGAATGCCGTAGATTGGCGCTTCCTGCTCATCTTCCTCTTTAAAGGTACCAAATAAACGGTCCCAAATAATAAAAAGGCCACCGTAGTTTTTATCGATATATTGCGCGTTCTGAGCATGGTGAACTCGGTGGTTTGAGGGGGTAATCAAAAACCACTCCAACACACCCAGCTTGGGAATATGCTGACTGTGTACCCAAAACTGATAGATTAGATGCGCCGAGGCAATGCTGATATACATACCAATGGGCATGCCCAGCACAAAGCAGGGAACATAGAATATCCAGGTAGTAAAAAAGCTGGTGCTGGTTTGACGCAGTGCGGTGCTGAGGTTGTAGTCTTCGC